>Ga0209358_10000013_pt1 | contig 208516 bp, 202 predicted proteins | sample LauGreFa1BDMLBSN_2_FD_187574 | JGI IMG/M metagenome (GOLD analysis project Ga0209358, IMG submission 187574) | Freshwater lake microbial communities from Lake Michigan, USA - Fa13.BD.MLB.SN (SPAdes) (version 2) | ecosystem: Environmental > Aquatic > Freshwater > Lake | place: Lake Michigan... | reverse complement strand
ACATTCTTCGAATTTGCCGATTTAAACCTTGCGTTAAAATGATCTTAAATTCATCTTTTCCGGTTTGTTGAACAGCACATTTATTCGTTGTTGTCTCTAAAATTGGAACTCCATTTGATATTCTATGGATGAATTCAGAAGTTACCGGTCGATTTACGCGCACTACATACTCTTTTTCATGGTTATTACTCGCTCGTAAAATTTTATTAACAATATCGCCATCATTGGTAAGAAAAATAAGTCCGTGACTGTTTTTATCCAAGCGTCCAATTGGAAAGATGCGCGAAGGAAAATTAATATAGTCGATAATATTATCTTTCTCAACTCCTGTATCAGTTGTACAAACGATACCTATTGGCTTGTTAAAAGCAATATAAATAGGTTTTATATCCGTTTTTGTAATTCTTACACCATCAACAACAATCTCATCAGAATCAGAAACTTTTGTGCCCATTTCAGGAATTACTCCATTTACAAAAACACGTTTTTCTTCAATTAATTTATCTGCTGCTCTTCGCGAACAATAGCCAATTTCACTTAAGTATTTATTGATTCTTATCGCTTCTTTCTCTTTCATTGTTTTTTACTAAATACAAAGGTAGTTATATTAGAAAGAAATCATAAAGCACAAACCGAGCTTAATAATTGATCAAGAGAAGAGTTGTATCAAAAGGAACCGTCAGAACCTCGGAATATCCTTGCTGAAAAGTGCCAATATTCCAATAAAGAATGGAATACAATTCATTCGAATTATTAATACAAATTCGAGAAAAATAAGGGTTTGCGTAGATATTTTCTTCTGTATTTGAACAGCATTCTTCACAGCCTACAAGTCCAGCTTGTTTTATATACCGAAAGTGATCACTTGGCTGAACAACAGCATTTACAAAACGTAATTCCACCCAAGATTTAGCTTTTGTGCCATAATTACAAACCAAAGGCTCGTTTACGGTCAAATCTGAATAGTAAATTTCTTTTTCCAATTTAAAATAAAGATTTTTTTCAACTACTAATATGTATTTTTCAATTTTTTCACGCGGAAAAGTAAAGGAATAGTTGCCATCTTCTTGTAGGGTAAAACTTTCAACTAAAATCCGTGAACTTGAAGCCGCAGGAACTTTGTATAATTTAATGATGGCAGCATCTAAGCCAGTTGAAAAAGTTTCATCTGTAATTTTTCCTTTAATTATAAAATTTCCAGTTCCTTTTTTACAGGAGAATACAAGGGGAAGAAGAAGTAAAATTAGGAATATCTTCATTTTATAAGAGATTCAAAGTATACTTTTTTGTCAGCTGGAATAAATAAATAATCACCAGGTTCTTGTTGTGTTCCATCTCCTTTTTCCGACACAAAAGAAAAATTTGCAATTCCATATTGAAGGTAATCAAGTTCTGTAAATAATTCCAACATTTTAGCTACATTTTCTTGTCCAATTTCAATTTGAATAAGTGGTCTAACTTTCATTAAATAGGATTTAAAATCTTCAAAAACAATAGCTTCATACCCTTCAATATCGCATTTTATATAATCAATATGTGGAATTTGAGAAATAAAATCTGCAGCTATCCTGATTTCCACAAGTTGAGATTTATTATTGGCGATTTCTTTTTCAGAACTTGCAATGTGAGGTAATCCGGTTCTTATAAATCCGTTAGATTCAGGTAAAACCATTTTAGTTTCTCCAGCTTCATTTCCTAGAGCAAAATTGTAAATCTCAGTATTTTTTTTATGTCCTAAAAAATAGGTCAAAGTTGAGAAGAAATCAGGAATAGGTTCAACACATATAACTTTTCCATTTTTAGCAAGCCGGGAAAAAATTTTAGCGAAATAACCCAAATTTGCTCCAAGATCAAGAACAATAAAATCAGGTTTTATAATCTTCTTAACAGCATAATGGAACTTAAATTTTTGATTAAAACCAAGGAATTTTAAATCATATAAGAGATAAAAAACGCGATGCAGGAGCTTCAAATAGCTTCTCTGACCTAGAATTATAAATAAGATTTTCTTAAAGTAATTCATAGGAATATCTAGCTGAATGCAATTAAATTATTTGTTGCTTTAAAACATAATCTAAATGATATTGAACTAAAGCATGAATAGGTTTTGGAATTATTCGACCAATTTCAATTCCCAGTTCCTTTCCAGCGGCATTTAATTCTCGCTCAAAAATTAATGAAATTGAGCCTACGAAATTTACTTCTTTATTCTTGTAATCTTGATAACAACAAACATGAATTTCCATGAATTTTTTAAATCCATCAGTAATCATTTTACGAAAAAATGGTGAATCCTTGTGTTTTGAAATAAAAGGCATAAACGAGGCGATAAAAACATTCGCATTTGGTTCGCGATAGATACGATTCACCAAAGTTTCTTTATCCAATTGATAAGTTTCAATAAAATCTTCCTCAATATCTTTTGGGAGAAGATGGTACAAAAACCTAGAAATTAACTGCTTCCCAAAATAGCTTCCGCTTCCTTCATCACCTAAAATATAACCAAGAGCGGGAACAACTTCGCTTAAATTTTCGCCATCAAACAAACAAGAATTTGAACCCGTACCAATAATACAAGAAATCACTGGCCTTCCGGTATATGTTGCATATGCGCAAGCTAACAAATCATGCTCCACTAAAATAAAAGCATTAACAAATATTTTTTTTAAGCCTGCCTCGACAATTGCATTCATTTCAGAACTTGAACAGCCTGCACCATAAAAATAAACACTTTTTATCTCAGGAGCAAAGTTCATAATATCTAAATTCTTCTTTATTTCACTTGTAATTAATTCTGAAGAATGAAAATATGGATTGAAGCCGATTGTTGTATGAAAACTTTGATTATTTTTACTATCAACAAGCACCCAATCGCTTTTTGTTGAACCACTTTCTACTATAAAATGCATAAAATAATTATGAATGAATTAATGTCAAATTGTCTTTTAGACACTTTCAAAGATAATCATTAATCTTAAATATGGTTGGTAATACTAGAAAAAAAACAGATCTCAATCCAAATAATTCAGTTGACTGCGTAATTTTTGGTTTTGACTTTGAACAAATCAAGGTTTTACTAATTGATCGTGGGCAGAACTTAGGAAATTCAAAAAATTTAAGAGCATTGCCTGGAAATTTAATTTATGAGGAGGAAGATTTAGATGAAGCCGCTTATCGTGTTTTGGAGGAATTAACAGGAATTAAAGATATTTATTTAGAGCAAGTGGGTGCTTTTGGTAATCCTAATCGTGTGAACAAAGAATCTGACCGTGAATGGTTAAAATCTATTCGAGATGAACCGAATGCGCGCGTAATTACTGCAGCTTATTATTCCCTCGTAAAAATTGATGATTTTGTGCCGAAAGCTCATTCCTTTGCAAAAAAAGCAGAATGGATTCCGCTTACAGAAATAGAAGAATTGGCTTTTGATCATTTTGAAATACTTCAAGTAGCAAAAGAAAAATTAAAACAAAAAATTAAAATTCAACCAATTGGCTTTAACTTGCTGCCAGAAAAATTTACCTTGAGTCAATTGCATAAATTGTACGAGTGCATTTTTGAAAAACCCCTAGACAAGCGAAATTTTAGGAGAAAAATTCAAAAATTAAATATTTTAACTAATTTAAAAGAAAAACAACGCGGTGTTCCTCATAAGCCATCACAATTATATAAATTCAACGAAGAAAATTACCAACTCTTAACACAGAATGGATATGATAACTTTGGCTTCTAACTCTTATTTACTCGCTAAAATCTCTGCTCTTACATTATCCGCTTTACTCCTTTTCTCGTGCAGTAGCCCTAAAAAAGAAGAAGTTAAAACTACTAAAGTAAAACCTGAAAAAAACCTTGTTCTTGTCTGCAACGATTCTTTCTGTAGCGTAAACTATTCAGGTCCTGAATTTACGATCCATAAAGGTGAAATAATTGATACAGCACATCGCATGTCAAATTTAATTTCAGGAGAGGTTGGAAAAAAACTTAAAAGTCTATTTAACAAAAAAAAATACGCTAAAGTTGACTTAAAAAAGATCAGAATGACTTCAATCGACATGAATAATTTAGGTTCCGTTAAACTTGAAATCTTCATCCCTTTTAAACGGGTAAAAAATCCATGTGAAGCAAGGACAGGATTTGATCATTCTGGAGGCTGGAACCATGATCCTGAAATTGAAGAACGAAAACAAAAACTTTCAAGAATTGCCCTTTGTGAAGAATTAGAAATAAGTCCTTTAATTAAGACTCCTGAAAACTTTCAAGAATATTGGATTCAATGGAAACACAAAGATTTCCAGGCAAATTGTGCTTGTAACTAAAAACCAGAATTTATTCTTTATAAAAAGGTAAGGCAACTACTTTCGCCTTAATACTTTTTTCTCGAACTTCAATAAAAATTTCAGTTCCTACAATTGAAAAATCAGTTGCTACATAACCCATTCCAATAGCAATCTGCCTACTCGGAGACATGGTTCCAGAAGTCACCTTCCCAATAACATTATTCAGAATATCTTTTATCAGATAATCGTGTCTTGGAATTCCACGATCAATCATTTCAAAAGCAACTAATTTTCGCTTCAGACCAGATTTTTTTTGGTTCAATAGAAATTCAGAATCTGTAAAATCTTTTGTGAATTTTGTAATCCAAGATAAGCCTGCTTCCAAAGGAGAAGTTGTATCATCAATGTCATTGCTATACAAGCAAAAACCCATTTCTAAACGCAAAGTGTCTCTTGCTGCCAAGCCAATTGGTTTAATTCCAAACGCAGCACCAGCTCTAAATAGTGCATCCCAAACTTTTTCTGCATCTTCATTTTTCACATAAATTTCAAAACCTCCAGATCCAGTATAACCAGTAGCTGAAATCAATACATTTTCAACTCCTGCAAAATTTCCATGCTTAAAAGTGTAATAAACCATTTCAGAAAGTGTGATGTCTGTCAATTCCTGTAAAGCTAAAGCTGCTTTTGGACCTTGGACAGCCAAAAGAGAGTAAGCATCAGAAACATTTTCCATTTCAACACCCAAATCATTCAATGAAGAAATCCAAGCCCAATCTTTTTCGATATTTGAAGCATTTACAACCAAGAAATATTCATTTTCACTTACACGATAAATTAAAAGGTCGTCAACTATTCCACCCTTTCCATTTGGCATGCAGGTATATTGTACTTTCCCATCAAATAAAACAGAAGCATCATTGGATGAAAATTTTTGAATTAAAGCCAATGCATTTGGTCCGCGAAGAATAAATTCTCCCATATGAGAAACATCAAAGACCCCTACTCCATTTCGAACAGCTAGATGCTCTGCATTTACACCTTCATATTGTACAGGCATGTTGTAACCAGCAAAAGGAACCATTTTAGCTCCCAATTCAATGTGTTTATGTGATAATGCAGTATTTCTCATGCTAAATCTTATTTTTTTACTCGTTCAACATAAATACCTGTTCGCGTATCAATTTTGATTACTTCACCATTAACAATAAATAATGGAACTTTAACCTCTGCGCCTGTTGCAATTGTTGCTGCTTTCATAGAATTTGTTGCAGTATCTCCTTTCACACCAGGTTCAGTATACGTAACTTCAGAAATAATATACATGGGTAATTCTACCACTAAGGGCGTTTCCTCTTCTGCATGAAACAAGATATTTACAATCATTCCTTCTTGCAAGAAATATGGTTTCTCAACCATCTTTAATCGAATATTTACCTGCTCATACGTTTCATTATTCATAAAAACATACGACTCTGTTTCTTGATAAAGATATTGGTATTCGCGGTTTTCGATGCGCACAATTTCAATTTTATGTCCCGCAGAAAAAGTGTTGTCAATTACACGACCAGTTTCGATTTGACGCATTTTAGTGCGCACAAAAGCTGGACCTTTTCCAGGTTTTACATGTTGGAACTCTATTACTTGAAATAATTTCTCATTGTGACGAATACACAAACCATTTCTTATTTCTGCTGTTGTTGCCATGATTTTATTTTTTGGGCAAAGATAGTCTTTGATTTTGTTTCGGCACAATCTAAAGCAAAAAAAAGGCTCCCGAAATGGAAGCCTTTAAAACTAACGTAAAATTAACTTACTCGATGATCAATTGCTTTGTTATTTTGTTTCCATCTATTAAGACAGTTATAAAATAAACTCCAGCTGTATAATTTGATGTATTTAAATCTAGGTTCCATGAACCATTCAGCGATCCGTAATTTTTTGAACTTAATACTTTTCCAGAAACATCTAATAAACTTAAGACAACAGGTGCTTGAGATTCGCTAAACTAAGGAATATTTAGTCCATCTAAGTTTTTTTAAATAAAATGTCTCAATTTAATTTTTATTGCTAAATTCGACTCTAATTAATTCAAAAAAAATGGCGGCAGACTTAAAACAAACAAAGGGTATAGAAATGAAATTTGGACATCCAAAGGGACTTTGGTACATGTTCGGGACTGAAATGTGGGAGCGTTTTGGCTATTATTTAATGCTTGGGATTTTCTCATTATACATGATTGATGGGTGGAATAATGGCGGGATGGGATTCTCTGATGGTACAAAATCTGATATCTATGGTACTTATCTTGGGTTAGTTTATTTAACACCTTTTATTGGTGGCTTAATTGCTGACCGACTTTTAGGATACAGAAGATCGATTATAATAGGAGGATTAATGATGGCTTGCGGTTATTTCTTATTATCCGTTCATTCGACTACCTCTTTTTACCTTGCTCTTCTCTTAATTATTTTAGGAAATGGATTTTTCAAGCCTAACATTTCTACGTTGGTTGGAAGTTTATACAGTGAAGATTCTCTAAAAGACAAAAAAGATGCTGGTTTCAATATCTTTTATATGGGTATAAACATTGGTGCATTCATTTGCAATTTTGTCGCTGCCTACATGCGTATTAATTATGGTTGGGGAGCTGCTTTTGCTGCAGCAGGTGTTGGAATGTTAGTTGGTGTAGTAATCTTTATTTTAGGGAATAAGCATATTAAATCGTATGATGTCGTTAAACCGCTTCAAGATGGCGATATGTCAACAGGAAAAATTTTAGGTTTAACAGTTTTACCGATGTTCCTTTTTGGAACATTAGGATACATGCTTCCTGGCAATTTCTTAGGTTCTGATACAAATGATGCATTCATTATTGGATGTCTTCCAGTGATTGGATTCTTTATTTATTTGGCTTTCAAATCAGAGGCAAAGGAAAGCCGTGCAATTAAAGCACTTTTAGCTGTATTTACTTGTGTGATTTTATTCTTTGCTATCTTCCATCAAAATGGAGACGCACTTACTATTTGGGCAGAAGACCATACAGATAGAGAAATGTCAGCAGGTGTTGCAGATGTTGCAGATAAAGTAGGAATGGCACAACTGGTGGTTAATAATGAATTAGTATCTTCAGATAATAAAACTTTCAAAGATTCAATTGCTAAATTAGAGAAGATTGCTGAAACGATGCCAAGTTCTACGAAAGCTGAATTAGATGCAAGAGCTTCATATAATAGTAACATTGAGTTGCAGAAGAAATCAAGAATGTATTTTAGTAATCTTCCAAAAGAAAAAATCCCTCAAAAAGGCAAGGATTTAAAACTCTATTCTACAGAATTATACCAATCTATTAATCCATTTTGGGTGGTATTGCTAACGCCAATCATGGTTGGTGTATGGGGTTTCTTTAGAAGAAGAAAAAGAGAGCCAAGTACGCCTACTAAAATCTTCATCGGACTAATAATTACTGCATTATCTGCTTTAGTAATGGTTGGGGCAGTATTTGCTACCAATGACATGACTGGAAAAGCAAGTTCCTTATGGTTGTTAGCTTCCTATGGCGTAATAACTATTGGAGAATTATGTTTATCACCGATGGGACTTTCATTGGTTTCTAAATTAAGTCCTCCACGTATTACTGCTTTAATGATGGGAGGATTTTTCTTAGCAATTTCAGTTGGAAATAAACTTTCAGGGATGCTTTCAAGTCTTTGGGAAACTACTGAACAAAAAGAAAATTTCTTCTACCTAAACTTTGCATTAGTAATGGCTGCTGCGATTATCTTATTTGCTATGCTGCGCTGGTTAAATAGAGTAATGAAAGAAAATAACGTATTATAATGGCAAATAGCGCTGAAATTACCTTAGAACAAATACAGGATTTTAAAGGCAAATACCCCAAGCAATTGTGGTATTTGTTTTTTATAGAAATGTGGGAGCGTTTCTGTTTCTACGGAAACCGTGGTATGCTCACTGTTTTTATGGTGGATGTATTATTGCTTAGTGATAAGAGTGCAAATCTAAAATATGGCGCAATTCAAGCATTTGTTTATGCTTTCACATTTATTGGAGGTCTGTTTGCTGATAAAATTTTGGGCTTTCAGAAATCATTGCTTTGGGGTGGAATTCTTATGATTACTGGAAGTGTTGTATTGGGGATTTCAGCTCATGATTATTTTTATTATGGCATCTGCCTTTTAATTATTGGAACTGGATTTTTTAAACCGAATATTTCTACAATGGTCGGAGAATTGTACAAAGAAGGTGATGCTCGTCGTGATGCTGGCTTTGGATTATTTTATGCAGGTATAAATGTTGGAGCGCTTTTCGGAGGTGCGATTTGTGTTTACGTTGGGAAAATGTATTCGTGGGATGTCGCTTTTTTACTTTCAGGAGGATTTATGATTCTTGGATTAGCTACATTTTTAGTTACAAAATCAAAACTTGGGCCAATTGGATTGCCACCTGCTACAAGTAACCCAAGCACTGCAAAAAGAAATCAATGGATGGTTTATGCTGGCTCAATTTTAATTCTGCCATGTATTTATCTTATGATAACAAACACGCGTTATACTGATATTTTCATGTATGTCATTGGACCTGCAACTCTAATCTATTTGATATATGAAATGCTTAAACTAGGTTGGGAAGAAAATAAAAAAATGCTTGCAGCACTCGTATTTATTCTGCTATCAATTTTATTTTGGGCATTCTTCGAGCAAAGTGGTGGCTCCTTAAGTTTGTTTGCAAAAGACAATTTGCATACTGACTTATTCTTTTTTAACATGGATCCAAATGTCGTAAATAATTCTTCTAATTCTTTATTTGTAGTTCTTTTTAGTCCTTTAATCGGATTGCTTTGGATTTGGATGAAAAAAAGAAAAATTGAACCTAATTATTTCGTGAAATTTGGAATGGCATTCCTATTTCTTGGGGGAGCTTTCTACGTCTTTTATGTGAACCGCTTTTTTGCTGATGCAGACGGAAAAACCTCACTTCTTGTTTTTACTGCTGCCTATTTTGTTATAACGCTAGCGGAATTGTTGCTTTCTCCAATTGGCTTATCCTTAATGACAAAACTTTCTCCAAAAAAACTGTGGGGAGTTATGATGGGTTTATGGTTCTTAGCGAGTGCTTACGGTCAGTATGTTGCTGGAATTCTTGGTGCTGGAATGGCTTCTCCCGATGATAATGCTAGCGCAAGTGTAAAATTAGATCTTTATACAGAAGGTTATCATCAATTAGCAATTTATGGAATAATCACAGGAATTGTCGTTATTATCGCTGCTCCTTTTCTAAAGAAATTGATGAAAAATGTTGAATGATTTGGATTAAAGTTTTAAGGAATATAAATAATCTATAATTGAGTATTTATAAATAATTAATAACCAATTAAAGCAAATACAGAAAATGAAGATAGCCAGTGGTCAATATCATAATTTCCTTTTCCTATGCTTTCTTGAGCATAATCCCACATATCGTTCATAGCAGTCACCCACTCTTTCTTTGTATTTTTATCAATGGTTCCTTCAGGAAAAGTTTTTAGAATTCCATTTAAACACCAAATTCGATTTAAATGATAACCATCCCAGTGAGCTTCATAACCATCATGCTTTAAAGATCGTTTAATTTGCAAAGGTATATTTACCTGATCCGCCAAAAATAAATCAGGACAGAAATCTTTCAGCCAAGGGATAAATTTTTCCTTTGGTAAGACTTTGCGCATCACATCTGTAACCAATAAACTTGCAGACATAAAATCATATTCAAATGGCTCTTGCTCAATCGGGACGTCTTTTACATCACCATAGAATCTTACTGCAGCTTTTGCGAGTACTTTTTTAAGGGCAACATTCTTTGAACTAAGGGCATAATCGTAGGCAAAAGAAATACCTAGAGCTGGACTATCATGACTTCCAGATAATTCAACGCTTTCAGTGTTTGGCCATACTATTAAATGAACATTGACAATGTATTCAGTTAGTGGTTTCAGGTTATTCAACCAGCGTTTCGCGTCCTTATCATCCCAATTTATCAATTCATCTGCTACTTTCAAAAACCATGATTGACCATAAGGAAACTCAAATAAGCCGTCTTCATTATTTTTTACGTAATCCAACTCTACTAAAATTTTATCTTTTGAAAAACTCAATTCTAATTTTTCACGAATTTCAGTAGCCTCTGGAATAGTTGGATACAACTTTAAGAGTTTTATCAGAGCCCAATGATTATGAACAGCTGAATGCCAATCATAACAACCGTAAAACGAAGGCCATAAATCTTTAGGTCCTGTAGAACTGCCTTTTTTGAAAAGTGCACGATAGAAGTAATGAGGAGAAGATTTGCGTGTACAATCCAATGATAACTTAGCAAAATAAGATGCTCCTTCATTACTTAAGGTATAACGACCATCTTCGAGTTTGTTTACTAATGATACTTGAGCAGTTAGATTAGTAAAATAGACAAAACAACAAAAACAAATTAATTTTTTCATTTTATAGTGTCTACAAGTGGTTTTTTAAATCCTTTTGTAGCTATTTGATATGTTTCTTTTCCAATTCCAACAATAGAAACCATGTTTAAAGGAAATTCTAGCAGAACATGTGTAAAACTTAAAAAGAAAAGAAAACTAAGACCTAAGGAATAATTATAGGCGTACAAAGCACAAGCTGTTAGCCATAAAAGTAAAACAGCGACAAAACGTATTTTAGGAACCTTGTGCCAACGAATGACTTCCGTTTTGCTGAACCAATTTAAGTAGTGGTACATGTACGCAAAAGCGATAAAACGCATGAGCATGATGCCGAAGCCAGAGAAAAAGACGTAGTCCCAATAATAATCTTTTGATTCAATAGGAATGGCTAATTTTGCGGGTATTGGTCGCATGTAATACTCACTTTCAGGATTTGGAACAATGAATGCCTGGTTTAATTTATCGCTCAATGAATCTGTAATTCTTTGTCTTTCTGCAATTGGAGTCTGATTTGTTTTGGAATCTTTATTTATAATAGAATCGAGGTATTGCTTGTTGGTTAGATTAGGTTCATTCATAAGTCTAAAATGATCCATAATACTCACATTTGTATAAAAGAAACCATCTCCATCTGCATAGTATGCCTCTTTTCCATAGTCAGAGATATAATTTTTTTTAGGCGTAACTGGAAGTCCATAAACAAGATAGATTGGGATGATTAGAAAAGCAGCCACAGAAAGAAGACCTGTTTTACTTCTTGATTTCAAAGCACCGAACAACATGAATAAGCCCGTAAATACATACACATGAATTAATGTTGGAACCAAAGAGGTTAATGCAAAAATAGTTGTGCTTTTGGAATTTTCAGTTGCATTTTCAGGAGCTAACCAACCGGAAATAAAAATAAATATGAACAAAATTGCGATAATTTTCACCACTAAATTTTTAACAAAAGCGAAAAGAAGTGAACTAAATAGCGCCAATACAAGCAATTTATCAAAAAGGTTCAAAGCAACAAATTCTTTGTAGAAATCAATATTAAAATCAAAGTCTTTAGCAAAAGCAGCGTACGATAATGCTACACCAATTAATAAAAGAGGTACAAAATCATATTTTCCCTTTGTAAAATATTGTCTATCGTGAAGCCAACTAATTTCAGTGAGATAATGCAAAGGACCAAGGAATGCATAAGCAAGTAAAAATGTCTCGAAAGGCAAGAAAAAAGCAAATACTGCTGTAATTAACATTAAGCCAATGTTCAAGAAATTTATTTTAGAATCTTTAGTCAAGGCCATTGAGTGCGAGTTAATTTTAAACAAATTTACGATATAAAGTTTATTATTTGAAAAACAGAAAACTTAAATTAAAGTTTAAAATAGTTTTAATTGCTCCTCATCATCCTCATTAGAATCATCGTTATCCTCAGAGGCTTCATTTGTAATTTCCCATTCCATCGTCGTCGCATCGTCACTTGTTATTTCAGTATCGCTGGACTCTTCAATACTATTTTCTGGCCAAGGTTCTTTGCCTTCATCAATTGGGTGCGTAAGAACAATTTCTTTTACTTTCAATTTTGTAAGTTGATTTCCTTGTGCCTTCATTCCTTTAACCTCAATCAAATCTGCTAATTGCATCTTGTTATCAGGTAAGTTTTTGGTTTCTTTCAGCAACTTATTGTATACAATCTTAACCTCTGGACGAAATGCCGTAGAAACCGCATCGAGATAAGAACCCTCGCTATCGCTAATATAGGAAACACGCTTATCGGAATAAACCTCACACAAAAAACGTTTTACATAATGCATGTCCTTTTCACCATCATAATAAACTGCAGAAATCGGACGTTCTTGCTCCCATTTTTCAATGTGCAACATATCTTCATCAAAATGTGTCGCTAAGTCAAAACTACTTAACCTATAATCTCCATTTTTATACAAGCTTAAAATCTTATTTTCTCCTTTAAAAGAACCAAGAAACTTGCCGCGCCCCTCATCATTTAGACGACCAACAATACTATCGTACCAAATCTTTCGTGCAGCAAGTGTTGAGCCACCAACTTCTTTCTGCACAATTTTCTGAACGATTTCTTTTGTTACGCGATTACCAGCAGAATTTCTTCCCTTTATCAATAATTCTCCTAAATCAATATCAAATCGCAATCTTTTTAAATGCGGACGAGGGCGCAAAAGAATAGAAACAACTTCTCTCTCTCCATTTGGATGAACGGAGAAATATAACATCTTGGAACCTTTTGTTCCTTTTGTAAGATCATACTCTGTATCCCGCGTAATTCCAGTTACATGAAAACGCTTCATCATCGTAGAACCACCAGTTCCGTCTTGGTAGAACAAATGATAAATTGTTCGCGTATCTCCCCGTTTCCAAACACTCGCAAAAATCAAGTCTTTACCAACGAATTTTTTTTCGGTAACTTTACTAATCATTAATTTTCCTGTAGAAAAGAAACAGATAATATCATCAATTTCTGAGCAGTCACTGATAGATTCAGTTTTTTTAAGACCATATCCCACAAACCCTTCTTCGTAATCAACATATAACTTGCGATTTGCGATAATTACTTTAGAAGCTGTAATATTATCGAAGGCCTTTATTTCTGTCTTTCGCTCCTTCCCTGCTCCGAATCGTTTTTTTAAGTCCTTGTAATAATCAATAGCATATTCTACTAAATTCGCCAAATTCGCTTTCACAAGAAGCATTTCTTCCTCAATTTTAAGAAGTGCATCATCTGCTTTTGAAGCATCAAAACGCGTAATACGAATCATTGGAATTTGCGTTAATTTATGCAAATCCTCATCTGTTATTTCCCGCAAAAGCTCTTTTTTGAAAACAGAAAACCGCTTATACAAATATTCGTAAAGTGTTTCTCTATCAGAATAAAGCTTAAAATCAATGTACATTTCATTATTAATAAACAACTTCTCTAAAGTCGAAAAATGCCACATTCTTTCCAATTCATCCAAGCGAATTTCCAATTCTAATTTCAACAAGCGAACTGTAGTGTCTGCCGTGACTTTGAGAATTTCAGAAACCCCCATAAATCGTGGTTTATCTCCATCAATTATCGTAGAATTTGGAGAAATAGATACTTCACAGTCAGTAAAAGCATACAAGGCATCGATTGTTTTATCGGGAGAGACTCCTGGAAATAAATGCACGATAATTTCAGCTTCCATGGAGGTATTATCCTCGATTTTTTTAATCTTAATCTTGCCTTTATCGTTTGCTTTAATTACCGATTCAATTAATGATCCAGTTGTTGTTCCAAAAGGAATTTCATAAATAATTAAAGTTTTATTGTCTAATTTTTTGATTTTAGCACGCACACGAACTCGTCCACCGCGCAAACCATCGTTATAACCAGAAAAATCTGCCATTCCACCATTTGGGAAATCTGGTAAAAACTCTACTTTCTTTCCGCGTAAATGATTAATCGATTGGTCAATTAATTCAATGAAGTTGTGCGGTAAAAACTTACACGCCATTCCAACTGCAATTCCTTCTGCTCCTTGAGCAAGTAGAAGCGGAAATTTCATTGGCAGCTGATCTGGCTCCTTATTTCGTCCGTCATAACTGGAAAGCCAATTTGTTGTTTTCCCATTAAAAGCAACGTGAAGGGCAAATTTAGAAAGTCGCGCTTCAATGTATCGTGGAGCAGCAGCGCCATCTCCTGTAAGTGTATTTCCCCAGTTTCCTTGGCAATCAATCAATAACTCTTTTTGTCCCAACTGCACCAATGCATCGCCAATGGAAGCATCTCCATGCGGATGGTATTTCATCGTGTTTCCGATAATATTTGCGACTTTATTATAGCGACCATCTTCCATTTCTTTCATGGAATGAAGAATTCGGCGTTGCACCGGTTTTAAACCATCATAAAGCGATGGAACAGCTCGCTCTAGAATAACATAACTCGCATAATCCAAAAACCAATTATGATAAAGACCTCCAACAGGAATTATTTTCTCATCCACTTCCTTGTGCTCAAAAGGATTGTGCTCTTCACCGTTTGGCTTTAAATTTTCTATTTCGTCCTCAGCCATAATCTATGAAGCAATTTCAAGTTCTGAGGAATCATTTTCAGTGGATTTATCTTCCGCCAAATCTTTTTCAACTCTCAAGTTATCAATAATAAAATCTTGTCGCTCCGAGGTATTTTTTCCCATGAAATAAGAAAGAATCGAATCGATAGATGCATCTTTTGTAAGGATTACTGGCTCCAAACGAATATCAGCACCAATAAAATGAATAAACTCATCCGGAGAAATTTCTCCTAAACCTTTGAAGCGCGTAATTTCTGCACCTTTTCCGATTTCGATTAGGGCAGTTCGTCTTTCATCTTCAGAATAGCAATAAATTGTTTTCTTCTTATTTCTAACCCTAAAAAGTGGTGTTTGGAGTACGTAGACATGATTCCTTTTTACTAAATCTGGAAAAAATTGCAAGAAGAAAGTCAATAATAACATACGAATATGCATTCCATCAACATCGGCATCTGTTGCAATTACAATTTTATTGTAACGCAAATTGTCCATGTCGTCTTCAATGTCTAAAGCTGCCTGAATCAGGTTAAATTCTTCATTTTCGTAAACGATTTTTTTGGTAAGTCCATAGCAATTTAGCGGTTTACCACGCAAGGAAAAAACAGCTTGAGTACTAACATCCCGAGATTTTGTAATCGATCCACTTGCTGAATCACCTTCCGTAATAAACAGGGTTGTCGCTTCGCGTTTTTCGTCTTTTAAATCTGTCAAATGAGAGCGGCAATCACGCAATTTTTTGTTGTGCAAACTTGATTTCTTTGAGCGATCACGCGCAATTTTACGGATTCCTGCAAGTTCTTTTCGTTCCCTTTCTGATTGCTTAATTTTCTTTTCAATCGTTTCTGCAACTGCTGGATTTCTGTGCAAGTAATTATCCAATTTATCTTTTAAGAAATCATTGATGAAAGCACGCATGGATTTTCCTCCTGGCTCAATTTCTTGAGAACCCAATTTTGTTTTTGTTTGAGATTCAAAAATTGGCTCAATAACTTTCACTGCAATTGCAGCAACAATAGATTGTCGAATATCAGAAGCCTCATAATTTTTATTGTAAAAATCACGAATCACCTTTGCGACAGATTCGCGAAAAGCACTTTGATGCGTTCCACCTTGCGTTGTGTGCTGACCATTTACAAAAGAATAATAATCCTCACCATAAGTTCGTCCGTGCGTAAAGGCAACTTCAATGTCTTCATCTTCAATGTGGATAATTGGATAAAGAGGATCACCATCCATGTTATTTTCTAATAAATCCTTAAGTCCATCTTTAGACTGAAATTTTTCACCGTTGAAATACATTGAAAGTCCGCGGTTCAAATAACAGTAATTCCACATCATTTTATCCAAATACACTGTTTTGAAAGCATGCTTCTTAAAGATTTGCTCGTCTGGAATAAACTCAACGTATGTTCCATTCAATTCATCTGTTTTTTCAATTGGATAATCTTGAATCAATTCTCCTTGATTAAAATCCGCACGTTTTTTCTCGCCTTCACGAACAGAATAAACCGAAAAATAACTCGACAAAGCATTAACTGCTTTTGTTCCTACTCCATTTAATCCAACTGATTTTTTAAAAGCTTTTGAATCGTATTTTCCACCGGTATTCATTTTAGAAACGACATCCACCACTTTTCCAAGCGGAATTCCACGACCATAATCGCGCACGCTAACTTTACCGTCTTTTATCTTTACTTCTACTTTCTTTCCATTCCCCATAACAAACTCATCGATGCAATTATCAATGGTTTCTTTTACGAGAATATAAATTCCATCATCTGCCGCTGCTCCATCACCAAGCTTACCGATATACATTCCTGGTCGTAGACGAATATGCTCCTTCCAATCAAGGGAGCGGATATTGTCTTCGGTATATTGATTTTCGACCATTTAAAAGGAAAATTCAGATTTTAACAAAAATAATGTAAACATCTTCTTTCACAACAAATAAAAATGCATTTTTATCAACGAATTATGTTGAAAACGAGTTTTTTTTGAAAGAAGTAGATTAAAATTATAATAGTGAATTTCATCTAAATTTAAGACAAAAAAAAAACGATTATTTGCTACTGTAAAATAGATGACTTTGATTCTTGAACACGTCCCAACCACATCCAAAAGATACCAGCAAAAATAAAAGCTCCGGGTAAAATAAGCATTCCAATTCTTAAGCTTTTAAAATTATCAGAAACATGCCCTACTAATTCGGGCGACCAAATATCGCCAAAAGCGTGAATTAAAAATATACAAATAGCCATTGCACTTGCCCTCATATTTGCCGGAACACATTCGACTAAAACAGTATTAATAGGACCTGTTGCCTGAAAAAGAAAAATTAAGGAAATACCAATACACACCATACTCAAAGTAGTGTCGGTAGTTAAAAAAGAAATGAAAGAAAAAGGAACGGCAATGAAAACAGAAAGACTTAAAAGTAGTGCATATCCAGCAGGATTCTTTTTCTTCCATCTATTAGCAAGATAACCCCCAATCAAAGTACCTAACAAACCTCCAATAACAAGTGTTGGACCTAAAAACATCGTTGCATCATTTACTTTCATACCGTGTTCCCTAGCTAAGAAAGCAGGGCCCCAAAAAGAAAAAGCGCCCATAGCAAACGTATAAAAAACATAGCCAATCGTTGCTAAAACATATTCTTTATTTCGAAATAACGAAGCTATTTTTTTTAAATTTACTTTGTCTGAAGCTGTCTCTCCGCGATCACTCTGACCACGAGTAGGCTCAGGAATCGCAAATAAAAGAAAGGCTAAAAGAAAGCCAGGGAGCCCCGTAATAAAAAAGGCAGCACGCCAACCTAAGCTAGCTCCAATTAATCCACCCAATCCAAAACCAAGAGCTGCACCAATTGGAACAGCGATTGAAAAAATAGTAATTGCTTGATTCCGTTTTTTGCCTGAAAAGGCATCGGAAATAACAGCAGGGCCAATCGCACCAAAACTTGCCTCTCCCAAACCAACCATCACCCGACAAAAAATCATAAAGGCATAAATTTGTGCCACGCCTGTTAAACAAGTACCCAAGCTCCACCCTATTACTCCAATTGCCATTAATTTCTTACGCGATATCCGATCTCCTAAATAGCCGAAAATAGGAGAAGTTATAAAATATCCAAGCATGAATGCCGTGGCTAAACGCCCCATGTCTGCATCATTTGTAATACCAAGATCTTGTTTAATTGGTTCTAGAACTGCAGAAAGCACATATCTATCTATGTAATTGAATAAATTGATGATAGTAAGAACGATCAATATTTTTCTCGCTCCGGGGATGGCATAATCTTTTTCTAAAGTTTCTTCTTTCAGTCCGTTTCCGCTCATATCATTTTCACTCATAACTTTAAATTTCTTACAAACATAAATAATACTTTTAATTTGCGGCGACTTAAAACAAGCGAATTCTAATTAATCTTTAGGACTTTGTTTTTCTTTTTTAATTTTAAAGTACTTTCGTAAATAAAAAAAACAAGATGCAATCTATAATAGAATCTGCTTGGGAAAATCGAGATTTATTAAAAGAGTCCGCCACAATTAAAGCCATAGAAACTGTAATCGAACAACTCGATAAAGGATTGTTGCGAGTTGCAGAACCTACAAGCGATGGATCATGGATCGTTAATGAATGGGTGAAAAAAGCAGTTATCCTTTATTTTCCAATTCGAACAATGGAAACTATTGAAGTCGGACCATTTGAATTTCATGATAAAATGGCTCTGAAGAGGAATTATAAGGAATTAGGTGTTCGTGTAGTGCCGCATGCAATAGCGCGCTATGGTGCTTTTGTAGCGAGAGGCGTAATCATGATGCCTTCTTACATTAACATTGGCGCTTTTGTAGATGAAGGTTCAATGGTCGATACATGGGCAACTGTTGGAAGCTGCGCACAAATCGGAAAAAATGTGCACTTAAGCGGCGGCGTTGGAATTGGAGGAGTTTTAGAACCACTGCAAGCTGCTCCTGTAATTATTGAAGATAACGCATTTATAGGTTCACGGTGTATTGTGGTTGAAGGTGTCCGCATTGGTAAAGAAGCAGTTTTAGGAGCGAATGTTGTACTGACGCAATCAACGAAGATTATTGATGTTACTGGAACTGAACCAAAAGAATTAAGAGCTTATGTCCCAGAACGCAGTGTTGTAATTCCTGGCTCGTACACAAAGCAATTTCCTGCAGGAGAATTTCAAGTTCCCTGCGCACTCATTATTGGACAACGAAAGGCCTCAACAGATTTAAAAACATCCTTAAATAATGCACTTCGTGAACACAATGTTGCTGTATAATACATTTTTTTAAGCTACTATGAAATTTAAAGACGTTTCCTTAAGTGAAATAAATAGTCGTAACTCATCTACCTTGATGCAATCTTTAGGGATAGAATGTGCCGAAATAGGAACAGATTTCCTCGTACTTAGAATGCCGGTAGACGAACGAACGATTCAACCAATAGGAATACTTCACGGCGGAGCAAGTGCAGCCTTAATTGAAACAGTTGGTTCTATGGGTTCTACCTTACTTATCGATTTAAATACACAAACTCCCGTTGGATTAGAGCTAAATTGCAATCATATTGGATCTGTTAAATCGGGTTTTGTACTGGCTACTGGAACACTTGTTCATTGTGGAAGAAGAACGCATGTTTGGCAAGTAAATATTCACGAAGAAGGAACTAAGCGACTGATTTGTACCGGCAGATTAACAGTCATGATTATTGAAAAAGAAGCTTAACTATGCTAATTTATCGATTTCCGAATCAAGAAATCACCAAAAAAAATGGGGGATTTGCAAAAATTAAGACCTTTCCCAAAAATGGCTTTGTAATACAGAAATTTAAGGGCTCTGATACTTATGTTTTTGAAGAAGTTGAGACACAAAATTCTTTTACTTTTTTAAAAAATCAACATCCTCTTTGCACAAAAAATGACTATTTGCTAGCAGGCGAAAAACTTGTAATCGCTCTTCAAAATTCTGAAGTTAAAAAAACCGTTTTATCTCGAATTCATTCACAAACTTTTGACACTTCAAAATCACTTGAGCTTTTTTACCTCATCGAAAAAGAATATCCAAGTGCTTTTGTTTACTGCTTTTCGGATCCTGTTTTAGGAACGTGGCTTGGTGCAAGTCCTGAAATATTACTAACGAAAGAAAAAGACATTTTTCAAACTACAGCTTTAGCATCTACAAAAAATGCTGATGATGAGTCGCCATGGAATGAAAAAGAAAAAAAAGAACAAGCGTATGTTCGAGAATTTATAGATCGTAATCTTCAATCCTTAGGAATCGATACAATCAAGCAAACTGAAGTGTATGAATCCTACGCTGGTCCGGTAAAGCATTTGCGCTCAGACTTCCATTTTTCTTCCTCTAAGAGTATTGAAGCTATCTTAAATTGCCTCCATCCTACTCCAGCAGTTTGTGGTTTACCCCAAAAAAGTGCGCTCAAACTAATTGATGAACTCGAGCAGCACAAGCGAGAATTTTACGCTGGATATATCGGAGAAATCAACGATGAGCAAACTGCCATTTATGTAAATTTGCGCTGCTGTCAAATAACTGAGAATAAAATTCATCTTTTTCTTGGTGGTGGATACACACGTGAATCAAATCCGCTTTTGGAGTGGGAAGAGACAGAAAATAAAAGTAGAACTATTCTTGACATCATTCAAAAATTGTAATTTTGCAGCATGCTTACAAGCGACAAGGTAATTGTTCAATTAATCGTCGATCAATGCGAAAAACACGGTATTAAACACATTGTTTTTTCTCCCGGCTCAAGAAATGCGCCACTAGCAATTGCTTTTGATGAACACAACTCATTTATTACACACGTCATCCACGATGAACGCAGCGCTGGCTTTTTTGCACTCGGTCTTGCTCAAGAACTAAAAGAAGTTGTTGCAATTTGCTGTACTTCTGGCTCTGCAGTTTTAAATTATTATCCAGCTATTGCCGAAGCATATTACCGCTCTATTCCACTTTTAATTTTGAGTGCCGATAGACCTCCTCACTTAATTAATCAAGGAGACGGACAAACAATTGTCCAAAAAGATGTTTTTAAAAATCATGTTCACGAAAGTTTAAACCTCAACGATCAATTGGTTTCTGATTCAGAAATTTGGGAAATACAAACACAAACATCAAAAGCATTAAACAGACTAAGTAGCGCATGGAAAGGACCAGTTCACATAAATATTGGTCTTGATGAACCACTTTACAATAAAGTAGAAAAAACTAAGAATTACGCTCGAACTATTAGCGAAATAGAAAACGATAAACAACTCAGTCCAGACTTTTGTGATGATGCGCGTGAAATTTTACCACGGAGTAAAGTGCTTGTTTTGTGCGGTCAGATGGAAAATAATGAGCGTTTATTGCGAGAATTAGTGCTTTTTAGTGACAATACAAATGTGCTTGTACTCGTTGAAAATACTGCTAATTTGCAAGACCAACAATTTATTCATTGCATTGATCGTACTTTAAATCAATTTTACCACAACAAGGAAGAGTACCATCCTGATATTCTTATAACTATTGGAGGAGCGGTTGTATCAAAAAAGATAAAAACTTTTCTTCGCAATTCAAAACCAAAACACCATTGGAGAATTGGAGCAGATTTTCCAGAAATGAATACCTACTCTTGCTTGAGTTGCTCATTGGAAATGACTCCTGAAAAGTTTTTTCTAGAACTCAATAAGCTAAAAATTGAAGTAAATAAATTAAATTATTCGGGACTTTGGAAAAAACAGGATATTCTTGCTAAGGATAAAATTCCAGCTGTAATAAAGGAGCTAAAATCCTTGAGCGATTTACTGGTTTTTTATAATTTATTTGACTATTTACCTGATAACTGTGTTCTTCACATGGCAAATAGTTCTGTTGTTCGGTATTGCCAATTATTTGATCCTATTAAAACAGTTCGTTATGAGTCAAATCGTGGCACAAGTGGCATTGACGGTTCTACAAGCACTGCAATTGGAGCTGCAATAGCAAATCCCAGCAAGATTCATTATTTTATTTCTGGAGAAACTTCATTCATTTACGACAGTAATGCTTTATGGATTCGTCCCTTTCCTAAAAATTTAAAAATAATAGTAGTAAATAATTCTGGAGGCGGTATTTTCAAAATAATACCTGGCCCAGCTGATTCAAAACAAGGACCTCGATATTTTGAGGCGCAACATTCACAAAAAGTGAGTACTATTGCAGCAGCTTTTGGATTAACAACAAAAACCATTAGCAATAAAGACGAATTAATGATGGTACTACCTGAATTTTTAAAAGACGAAACTCAAGTTCTCGAAATTCATACAAACTCGGAACAAAATCCAATCGATTTAAATTATTTCTTTAACGCGCTAAAACAATGATGCATTTCTTCGACATATTAGGAACTTCTCAAGGTTGGATGTACCTATTTATTCTATCGGTACTAGAAATTGTATTGGGAATCGACAATATTATTTTTATTTCAATCGTAACGGATAAATTACCAAAAGAAAAAAAACGCTTAGCACGAAATATCGGACTAGGACTTGCTCTAATAATACGCCTTATTTTACTAACAATGGTTTCACTGATAATGCAGATGAAAACCCCCTTATTCGAAATCTTTGGACATGATTTTACAGGGCAAAAAATAGTTTTACTGCTTGGTGGTTTATTCTTGATTTATAAAAGCACCATTGAAATGCACAAAAGTGTAAAAGGATTTGAAGAAACAAGCTCTGAAAAATCAAAAAAAACAATGTTTGGAATTATTTTTCAAATTGTATTAATTGACATTATTTTTAGTTTTGATTCAGTAATTTCAGCCATCGGAATGACCAACGGTATTGGACAAGAAACGCAGCAAAATCCTATAGTGATTATTTACATAGCAATCATAATATCAATGATTGTAATGATGCTATTTGCCGGTAAAATAAGTAAATTCATTTCTGATAATACAACTATTAAAATGATTGCCTTAAGTTTTTTAATTACAATTGGAGCTTTACTTGTAGCAGAAGCATTTGATCAAGAAATTCCAAAGGGCTACGTTTATTTTGCGCTCGTTTACTCTTTGCTTGTTGAATTATTAAATATTCGTATGCGAAAGAATAAAGTGATTACTAAAAAATAAAGTAGGTTGTTTTTGAATTATTCTGCCTTCATTAATTTTTCCATTTCCTTGTAAGAATCACAAGCTTTAAAGTCCTCTTCCATTTTCTTTTTTTCTACTTCTGACTTACCTTCTCCTAATTTTTCACATTTTTTGAAATCAGCTTCATATTTCTTTTGAATAGCTTCAATTTTTGTATAATCTCCTTTTATTTGTCCCATTTCTTTAGTCATCTCTAACATTGAATCAGAACAGCTACATGCCTCAGAACGTGAACAAGAAGCAAGAACCAATAATAAAGCTGTGATACTTAAAATATTTTTTTTCATAAATAATTTTTTTAAATTTTTACTAAGTTATGATTATTTTTTTACCCAATTAGTATTGAGTAGAGTTCGGAATTTAGAGCCTATTTCATTCCCATTATTTCAATAATTTCTTTGTGCTGAGGGAATTCTTTTAATAATTCCGCTCTTTTTATTAATTCAAAGTCGGCAAAATCGAAACCTGGAGAAACGAGACAAGAAACAAGACTAAAACTATTTTTTTCTAAAACTTGACTTCCAAAAATGGTATTTTTTGGAACTATAAAATGTGGAGTTTCCCCTTTGTTTAATTCCAATCCTACAAGATGTTTATGATGTCCGTTTTTATCAAGGGTATGAACTACTAGTGGACTTCCAGCATGAAAAAACCAGTGTTCATCGCTCTTTATACGATGAAAATGAGAAATATCTTCCGATCGCAATAGGAAATAAATAGTAGTAACCAAATTACGATTGACATCTTCTAGTACTTCTTTTGAACGATAAGTTTCGCGGTAAAATCCACCCTCAGGATGAGGAGTTAAATTTAATTCTTGGATAAGAAATTCAATTTTATTATTCAATTGGACCATTTTGAAAAATTGAACCACTGCGATTTGAATTATGAAAAAAGTACCTTAAATCAATAGAAAGATACGAGCCATTAACAACCTGATAAACGCTACGAATTCCTGTATTTACATAAACATAAGTTGTACGAATATCGAAAAGCTTTGAAAATGGAATTTGTGCAGAAGCACCAATATTAAAAAATCCACTTTTCTTTGTTCGGTATTCAAAACCGATATTGGCATTTAAAGAAGCTCCAAACATGTTTGCAATTGAAGTATATCCTTGGTGGACAAATAAATTTTTATTTTCAGAAACATCTTTTCGAATATTTGTAGGCTTAAAATTAACAGAAACTCCTAATGCCGCAGTAGCATAAATTTCTTTTGCCAACTTAATATAAATTAACCCGTTTAATGGAATATCATATTGAATATAGGAAAGAACTGTGCTAGCAGAAAAATTAGAGTCCAAAACAGCCGCACTAATCTCAAATTTCCGTTCCAAGTAATTTATTCCCGTTTCAATTGCTATTAATTCTGTTAAGCCAACACGAACATTGGCACCGTAAGAAATTCCGGGTAATTGACGAATTGATTGTGTAAGATAATTGTTGCTATCAGAAATAGTACTCGTTCCTCCGCTCAATACAGATGGAATTATCGCTCGAACTTGAAATCCAAAATAATTTGGAAATCGACCATTTTTTCCTAACTGAGAATTCGCAGTGGCTATTTGTAACAAAAAAAAGAGTACAAGAAGATTCTTCATCGCGTTGTTTTTACCGGTGTACCTTGTTTTGATCCATTAATAGAATATCCAATCGCCGCAAGAATAATCATTGTTAATCCAAATAAAACTATAAACCATCGAAAGAACTTTCCGGGAATTAAGAATTTTTTGTGTTTCGCTTCTACTGTAATATTTATTTTTTGAGCTTTATTGTAATCTGAATGATGCAAGCCAAATAAGTAAACTAGCAGCTGTCTTTTTTGATCCTGACTTTCTTCAAACCAAATTTTTTGTTCTTTCAATAGCTCACGAAAAGAATTGGCGCGTTGTTCATCAGCGAAACGAAAAACAACATAATCATTGTTGGTTGGATGATTCGTGTAATTTACAAAGCCTAAATCTAAATGCTCTATTTTTTTATCCATTTCGTATTAAATTCAAGGGGTTTGCGGTGTGCTGTAGGCCAATCAATCGATGGATAACCAATGTAAAATAAACCCAAGCATTTATCAATTTCATCCAATTCTAAAAAGTCATTCATTTCTGAAGAATAAATTAACTTTGGTGTCGACCAGAATCCACCAAGTCCATATGCCGTGCAAGAAAGATGCATGTTTTGAATCGCACAAGCTACTGCCTCTATTTCCTCTATTTCTAAAATTTTATTTTCTATTTGACGCTTCATGGAAACTGCAACAACTGCAGATGCGAGGAGAGGTCGACGAATTAATTTTGCTAACTTCAAATCATTTTGAAGTTCTTTTGGTGTGATTTTTAAATAGCTTGTACCCAAAAAACTACTTAATGTAGATAAGCCATCTTCCACAAAGACATGAAAACGCCAAGGTTGCGTATTTCCATGAGTTGGGGCCCATTGGGCATTCGTAAGTATATTTTCCAATTGTTCCTTATGAACTTTTCGATCTGAAAATTGTTCAGGGTAAATAGTTCTTCTTGATCGTATTAATTCATTAACCTCAGATAGATTGAATCGCATTAGACACTGATTTTAGACAAAAGTAAAACGATATTTACAATAAGTGAATTATTAGCGTAAAGTTTTAAATTATATAATAAAGAAGGTAAATCGTTTTTAGATTGTAATTAACTAGATGTATTGTTTATTTTTGTGTCCATATGAAATTTCTTATTGCTTTTTTACTAACTTCTAACTTCCTATTTTCTCAAAATCCTAGTGGAGAAGGAATTATTTTTGGAAAAATCAGTGATAGTAAAACTTCTGATCCTTTAGAATATGTCTCTGTTCGCTTATTTAATCAAATAGACTCAAGTCTTGTTACTGGTGTTTTTACAAATCAAAACGGAAAATTTAATTTTGAGCGAATTGCAAACGGAAACTATTTTATTCGGCTATCGCTTATTGAATATGAGGATTTTCTTGTTCCAGATATTATCCTATCCGCAAGCTTAAAAATTATTAATCTTGGTAATCTTCGCCTGATTAAAGAAAAAATTTCAAATTTAAATGAAGTAAAAATTGAAGGAAAACTAAATTTACTACAAACTGGAATAGATAAGAAAGTTTATAATGTAGGGGAAGATATTTCAGTGCGCGGAGGAACTACCAATGATATTTTAAATCGTTTGCCCTCCGTTGAAGTTGACCAAGAAGGTCGAGTTATGCTCCGTGGAGAAGGAACTGTAATTATTTTAATAGACGGGCGTCCAAGCTCTCTTTCTGGCGGAAATGGAAAAACACTTTTGGATGCATTGCCTGCTAGCTCTGTTGAAAGAATTGAAATTGTTACTAATCCATCTGCAAAGTATGACCCAGACGGAATCTCAGGAATTATAAATATTGTTCTTAAGAAGAATAAACTGAAAGGATTCAATGGTTTAGTCTCAAGTAATCTCGGTTCAGGAAATCTAAAAAATGGGAATGTGCTAGAGGGATCGCTGTCATTGAGTTACCGAAATGCCGGTTTTAATGTCTACGGAAGTTACAACGAACGCTATCTGGATGGTTATAGAGATAACAATTCTTACATTAAGCAAAGTCCGGAAAACGGAATTACGAGCATTTTAGATCAAAAAAGAACTGGCGAAGATTTGAATGCAGGAAGAACTTTTAGACTTGGCGCCGATTTTAATTTAAAAGAGCGAAACACGATTGGCTTTTCAACGACAGGAAATATTGGGCAACGCGATAGGACAGGAGATTTATGGAATTCAACATTTGATGAAATAGGAAATCTTACTCAATTCTGGCAAAGAACTTCCTACGATCCATCTCAACAAAAAAATATTGATGTAAATGTCAACTACAAATATGATTTAAAAAAACAAAGAGGGAATCTTATCGTAGACTTAAATAAATCCTTTGGAAATGATGCTACCCAAGGATTTTATGAAGAAAATTATTTTAATTTAGACTCCAGTATTTCCTCTACTCCTTCATTGTTACAGCAATTATTCAACAAAGAAAAAAACAATATTACAACAGCTCAAGTAGACTTTAGCTACCTTTTGCCAAAAATAAGTGCTCGAATAGAAACTGGGTCAAAGATGATTCTCAGAAATCAAAAAGTTGATACCTATTCGGAGGAATACGATTCCTTAAGCCAACAATACATAGAAAATGATTTAGCAAACTTTCTCTATTCCTACGATGAACAAATTTATAGTCTCTATGGTATTTTTGGGCAGCAACTAGGAAAATTTAAATACCAAGGTGGCATTCGTCTAGAAAAATCCTATCAGATTCCAAATCTAATTTCAGATACAATTCGCATCGTAAATGATTATTTTAACTTTTTTCCTTCAGCACATTTACGTTATTCCTTTTCAAAAAAATCAGAACTTGGATTGAGTTACAGCAAACGTATTACGAGAGCGGGTTCTGGTGAACTAAATCCTTTTACAAGTTACTCTGATCCATTTAATTTGAGGAAAGGAAACCCTTACTTACAACCAGAATTTATCAATTCATTTGACTTATCGTATACATTGGAACAAAAAAAAATAAGTTTTTCAGCAAGTACATTCTATAGAAATAATACAGCAGTAATTTCTCGTGTGAAGGAATTTTACACAGATAGCACGAGTGCAGTAACTTACAAAAACATTAATGAAACAAACAGTTTAGGAACTGAATTTACCATAAACTATAAACCATTTTTATGGTGGCGCACTACATTTTCATACAACGGAAACTATATTTGGTATATTTCAAATCTAGAAGATTTACCAAATAGAGAAGGATTCAATCATAACTTTAAAGTTAATAGCACCATTGATTTTTGGAAAAAAACTGCCAGTATTCAATTAAGTTATGCCTACAATGGACCAAGAATAACAATTCAAGGAACTGCTCAACGCACAGGTCCATTTGATATAGCATTTGAAAAGAAATTGATGGAGGGAAAATGGTCAGTTGGCACTCGAGTTTCTGATATATTCAACCAACAAGGTTTTAATATGGAACTTACAAGAGCAGGGGTTTATCAAAGCTCTGAATTTAAATGGCTTACAAGAAGAATCTATTTGACCTTAAGTTACAAATTTGGCAAATTAGAAATATCAAACAAAAATAAAATGCCAGGAACTGAGGGAGGAGATAATTAAATACAACGCTTTCGAATTTATTTCTTTCAAGAATAAAGTGTAATTTTACTGCTAAAATGTTATTGCCACTCTTTTTAAATGATGTAGCTGGTTCTGAAATAATAGTCATTATTTTAGTTGTTCTTATTTTTTTTGGATCTAAAAGCATTCCAGGAATAGCCAAAACACTCGGAAAAACACTTTATCAAATTAAAAATGCCTCGGCGGAATTACAAAATGAAATTAAAAAATCTGGTTTTGATATAAAAGAAGATTTAAAGATAAGTAACTTAATTAAAGAGCAGCAAGAAGAAATAACACGTCCAATGGATCAAGTTTATTCAGAAATAGAAAATACAATACATTATTCTTCTGAAAATGTAAGTACTGAAAAAATAATACCAGAAAAGAAAGAAGTAATAAAAGAAGAGCTTAAACCGACAACTAATAAAGTAGAAAAATGATTCAAGTAGGAATAATTATGGGCAGTAAGTCAGATTTACCTGTTATGAAAGCTGCAAAGGAATTTTTAGATGAAATTGGTATTTCTTGCGAATTAAAAATTGTTTCTGCACATCGAACACCGGAGTTGATGATTGAGTACGCTCAAAATGCTTCAGTAAGAGGCTTAAAAGTGATTATTGCAGGAGCTGGTGGAGCTGCGCATCTTCCAGGCATGACAGCATCTATGACCTCTCTTCCTGTAATTGGTGTCCCAATCAAATCTTCTAATTCAATTGATGGCTGGGATTCAATTTTAAGTATTCTTCAAATGCCAAATGGAATTCCTGTTGCAACAGTTGCTTTAAATGCAGCTAAAAATGCTGGAATTCTTGCAGCTAGAATAATTGGAAGTTTCGATAAATCAATACAAGAAAAATTAGATGCCTACGCACTAACAATGAAAGAAATCGTTATTCAAAGCGGTGAGAATTTATAGTTTTATACTACAAACTAGTTATACAACAAATATTTCTTGCGGATTTCTAAAAATTTATCCAAGCCCGGCTTCCAAGTTTCCCGTATTTCTCTAGCAGACCAGCCTTTAGCTAACTGTTCTTTTAAACTAGCTGTTCCTGCTAATCGATTAAAGAAATTAGCTTGATCAATAAAAGCTGTAGAATCCCCCAATAAATCCCTTGCAAGAAGTAAATAATTTAGATTGATCTCATAGGTTCTTCGCATAGATTTTTTAGACAAATCATAACCAGTGCAGGTTTTATTAACATGTAAAGGATTTTTAGCGCCTAGTTGGGGAATTGGCGTAAAAGAAAAACTTCCAAAAGGAAATTTTGGATGACCAAAAACCTCAAAAGGTTTTTCAGTTCCTCTCCCAATACTTACAGTTGTTGCTTCAAAAAAACAGAGACTCGGATAAAGAGATATCGCTTCATCTGATTTTAAATTTGGAGATGGAGAAATAGGAAGACTATATTTTGTTTTATGGGTATAATTTTTACAAGGTATTATCCAAAGATTACAAGATGCAGACCTACTTAACCATCCTTCACCATTAACCATCATTGCGTATTCTCCAATTGTCATTCCATAAACAACCGGAACTGGATGCATTCCAACAAAGGATTTGTATGCTGGTTCCAAAACTGGTCCGTCCACATAATGTCCGTTTGGATTTGGTCTGTCTAAAACTAATAATTGCTTATTATTTTCCGCACAAGCTTCCATTACATAATGAAGTGTTGAAATAAATGTATAAAACCGAACACCCACATCCTGAATATCATATATTACAATATCAACATCTTCAAGTTGACTAGCGGAGGGCTTTTTATTATTTCCATATAAAGAATAGAGAGGAAGACATGTTTTTTCATCAACTGAATGATCAATCTTTTCTCCAGCATCAATATCTCCTCGAAATCCGTGCTCTGGAGAGAATACTTTAACAACATTTAAATTTAAAGCGAGAAGCGTATCTACTAAATGAAGACTTTTTACCATTGAAGTTTGATTACCAACAACTGCAATTCTTTTTCCAACAAGTGAATCAACAAATAAATGAAGGCGATCGATTCCTAAAATGGGATTTTTGGGACTTTGAAAAAGATACATTTTAGCATTATCGATGCGTAAAGAATCTTCTCTAATTATTATTGTTCCTGAAATAGACGATTCTCCTTTTACTTTTTGAGAACAAGAAATAAGTAAAAACACTAAAATAGTTTCAAGACAAAGAACCTTTCCGTATTTTTGAAACAAAAATAATATAGTTGTGTCTTTCGAATTTTTCATATCTAATCGTCTCGTCAAAAATAAATCGCAAGATAAAAAAGTTTCTAAACCAATTGTGCGTATATCTGTCATAAGTATTGCACTAGCAATTGTTGTTAACTTAATTACTATTGCTATTGTCACGGGCTTCCAAAATGAAATTCGAAAAAAAATTACTGGTTTTAATGCTCCACTATTTATCTCAAAAGTTGGTTCTACAAGTATTTTTGAATGTGACCCAATACAGAAAAACGAGCAACTTGCTACAGAAATAAAAAAGATAGAGTATATCACTAAAATAAATCCTGTATCATATAAACCTGGCTTGTTACAATCTTTAAAGTTCATAGACACGCTTAAATTACTGAATGGAAAGGATTCACTTATTCAAAGACAGGAAATTTTAGGTGTTTTAATGAAAGGAGTTTCTAAAAGTTATAATTGGGATTTCATAAAAAAAAACTTGAGCATTGGGCGCTTACCCAATTACAATCAAGCTAACTTATCAAATGAAATAATCTTATCAGAAAAAATTTGCGCACTTCTAAACTTTAAACTCAATGACGAAATCAGGTGCTTTTTTATGAAAGAACAACCATTAGCTCGTGGGTATAGAATTGTTGGTATTTTTAAAACAGGATTAGAAGATTACGACAAAAAGATTGTTTTTTGTGATTTAAGAGAAATACAAAAACTAAATGAGTACAGTATTGCCTCTTCAATTGAAATAGATGACTCATTACACAATTTAAATTCAATAGTTTGTAGAGCAAAAGTAAGTACTAATGCAGCAAATCTTTTATTCGATTGGGGAAATGGACCTGATATTTATTCCGGTTTTTACTTGAAGCAATTGAGAGATACTACAATTCGTTTGATTTTACATGATATGAATTACAAAACCAATAAATCAAATCCAATAGATACTAGTTTTTTGATAATAAATGTAGAAAATCCTCTTTTGTGTATTGATATATTGAAAAACAAAGATGGAACTATAAAAATTAATGAACTTAACGATGACGAATATAGCTTAGCTTCAAAACAAGGGAGAATACTTGTTAAATCAATTCCTGGAAAAGGCAATTATGAAAACTATATTGCTGGATATGAAATTGAAGTGGAGGGATGGAAAAATATAGAGCAAGTGAAGCAAAAGTTAAAAGAAATGATTGAAATGAGACCTGACAAAAATGGGCAGCTACTTCAAGTTAGTAGTGTAGAGGATAATGAAACTGATTTGTTTGCTTGGTTAAGCTTCCTAGATATCAATGTTCTTATCATTATTATTCTGATGCTAATAATTGGAATTATTAATGTAGGATCTGCAATGTTGGTGATTATTGTAGTTCGTACAAACCTTATTGGGATTCTAAAAGCAATGGGCGCAAAAAATTGGAGTATTCGTAAAATCTTCCTTTATCAAGCTGCTTATCTTATTGCAAAAGGATTATTCTATGGGAATTTAATTGGATTAAGCTTATGTTGGCTTCAAAGTACATTTGGTATAATTTCCTTAGATCCAGAAATCTATTACATTGAAAAAGTTCCAATTGAGCTAACATTTTTTAGTTGGCTTATTATCAATGTTATCACCTTTTTTGTTTGTATTGTCTCCTTAATTCTCCCTAGCTTTGTTGTTACTCGTATTAGCCCGACAAAAGCCATCCGTTTTAATTAAATAAGATGATATTTAAACCTGGTGACAAAGTTAGTATTCTGAACGAAAGTGGATTTTTCATATTTTTAAATGATAAAAATAATAGAGCTCTAATTCAAGATGAGAATGGATTTGAACGCATCGTTGATTACCGATTTATTCTAATCTATAAAGTATTTCAAGTTACTGATACATATTTAAAAGCTGAGGATAGAATACTAAAAAAACCAACGTTAAAAATACCCTCAACTATTCCAGAAATCGATTTACATATTGAGGTATTGTTAGAAAATAGTTCTAAGCTAAGCGCACACGAAAAATTTTTATTTCAATTGGATATCTTTAAGAAGTTCACAAATAAAATGTTAACAGAAAGACAGAGTAAATTTGTGGTTATCCATGGAGCTGGGGAAGGAAAATTAAAGAGTGAAATTCAATTTTTATTAAAATCAAGAAAAGGATTTAGAATGCACGATAAACATGTTTCAAACGGAAAAGTTGGAGCATCTCTAATTGAAGTTTTTTTATCTGAAGCTGATAAATTTTAAGGCTATTTATTTTAAGACATAAGGAGTAAAGAACTATTTTTTCCAGTCCCAGCATACATTTTCTTTCCCTAATCGAAAAGTGAGCATTGCACCAGCATATACATACCAATCACTTGTTCTTGAATTTCCTCTAATACCGTAGCGCGTTCCATCTATACTTTGATTTGAGATCGAACCTGCAAGCGTGCCATTTAAAGAGGGAATAAGATTTGTGTTAGGATAATAAGTTGCACCAACATCATCTATATAATCTGTGAATGTTTTGCGAATAGCCACATCAAAACTAAATGCCGCAGATTTACCTAAAGAAAATTTTGCACCCAAACCAATAGGGATACAAAGTTGTACTTTATTATACCTTTGGGCCCCAATTTGCCCTTCAGTTCCCATAGGCTGAAGTGCGATTTCTTGGCCATTGTAGTTTGTTTTAGGATTCATATAAAAAGCACCGAATTGAGCTAAAATATAGGCTGTTCCTGGATAGCGCTTATGTCCCAATTGAAATGGTAAATAATGAAACTCAAATCCTCCAACAAGCTCGTGAATGTCTGTGTGAAAATTTAAATCTCTATTTTTATTAATGGTAATCTTTGAATCTTTATCATCCGCATCCAAGCTACCATAAGTATAATTAAAACGAAGGGTTAAACGTGAATGGTAATTAAAACGATACATCAATCCACCTGCTAAATTGGTTTCATAAAACGGTCTAAATTGATTTAAATCGCCAATATAATACATTGTACCAAGTGAAATCCCAAGTTCTGAGCGCGTCCAATTATTAGACTGTTGTGCATAAAATTTAAGACAACTAAAACAAATAAATAAAGAAAATAGAAGCTTTTTCACTTTTTATCTAACGTTTTAAAGCTAAAATTATTACAATTTGTAGTACTTTGAGTAAAAAGCAAAGACAATAAAATAGAAAAACTTATGAAATTTTAATACCTCTTTTACGCTCCGTCTCCTTTAATAATACTTTTCTAATACGAAGATTTTGAGGAGTTACTTCAACATATTCATCACCTTGAATGTATTCCAAGCACTCTTCTAAACTAAAGAGTTTTGGAGGAGCAAGTCGAACCTTTTCATCCGCACCTGAGGAGCGCATATTCGACATTTTCTTAGTCTTTGTTACATTAACACATAAATCACCAGCACGAGAATTTTCTCCAATAACTTGACCTTCATAAATATTTTCATTTGGTGAGATAAAGAATTTCCCACGTTCTTGAAGATTATTTAAAGAAAAAGGTATTGATGTTCCTTGCTCTAAAGAAATTAAAGAACCATTTTGTCGACCAGAAATTTCGCCTTTATAAGGTTGATATTCAATAAATCGATGGTTCATAATTGCTTCACCAGCAGTTTGCGTTAATAAATAATTCCGGAGGCCTATAATTCCACGCGAAGGAATTTCAAAAGTAATAATCATTCGCTCACCTTTTGGAACCATGTTTTTCATTTCCCCTTTTCGTTTTGTGACAGCTTCTACTGCAGTTCCACTATGAATTTCAGGTAAATCAATTGTCAATTCTTCAACTGGTTCACATTTAACACCCGTTACTTCTTTAATGATAACTTGAGGTTGTCCAACCTGTATTTCATATCCTTCACGACGCATTGTTTCAATTAAAACCGATAAATGCAAAACACCTCTTCCAAAAACCATCCATTTATCAGCTTTGTCGGTATCTGAAACGCGCAGTGCAAGATTTTTTTCTAATTCTTTTTGAAGTCGATCTGAAATGTGTCGAGATGTTACAAATTTTCCTTCCTTTCCAAAGAATGGAGAATCATTTATAGAAAAAAGCATACTCATAGTTGGCTCATCCATCTTAATTGTTGGCAATGGCTCTGGATTTTCTGCATCACAAATAGAATCTCCAATTTCAAACCCTTCTATTCCTGTAATAGCGCAAATATCTCCTGCTTGAACATGCGTAACTTTTCTCCGTTCAATTCCCTCAAAAACAAATATCTCTTTAATTCGGTGCTTTTGTAAAGCGCCATCAGATTTAGAAACGAGAATAGACTGATTTTCTTTAATTTCTCCTCGTGTTAAGCGACCAATAGCAATTCGACCAACGTAAGAAGAATAGTCCAAAGATGTAATTAACATTTGAGTATTTCCTTCTTGAATAGTAATTGGCGGAAAATACTCTAAAATTGTATCAAGAAGTGCTGAAATATTATTCGTAGGTTGCTTCCAATCTTCCGACATCCAACCATTTTTTGCAGAACCATATATTGTAGGAAAGTTTAGCTGTTCTTCAGTTGCATCCAACTCAAACATTAAATCAAAGACTTTTTCATGCACCTCATCTGGCGTACAATTTTCTTTGTCAACCTTATTAATAACCAATAAAGGTTTCAATCCTAGAGCAAGGGCTTTCCCAAGAACAAAGCGAGTTTGGGGCATTGGGCCTTCAAAGGCGTCAACTAGTAAGCAAACACCGTCTGCCATATTTAAAACTCGTTCCACTTCTCCCCCAAAGTCTGCGTGACCGGGAGTGTCAATGATATTAATTTTTGTGCCTTTGTAAAGAACAGATACATTTTTTGAAACGATCGTGATTCCTCTTTCACGTTCCAAATCATTGTTATCCATAATTAAATCTCCAGTAAGACGCTCTCTCTCGTTTTCAACATTACCTGCTTCAATCATTTTATCAACCAAGGTAGTTTTACCATGGTCAACGTGAGCTATGATTGCAATATTCCTTATTTCCATTTAATCTCTAATTTTATAAAACAACTTTTGGGCTGTTTTTGAATGACATTATTAATATTTCTTTTTTCCAAAACCACCACCTGGGCTTCTTCTCTCTCTCGTTTCACCAGGATTGGATACTCGGTCATTCAACTTTGGACTTGAAAATCCTTCACCTGTTCTTTTTCCAGCATACGAACCGCCGCTTCGGCTTCCGGAGAATCCGCCACTTCGAGAGCTTCCGCCACCATAACCACCACTTCGTTCTCCACCGCCTCTTGGCTTATCACCACCATATCCGCCACTGCGTTCACCACCACCTCTTGGTTTATCACCACCATATCCACCACTTCTAGAACCGCCTCCAAAGCTTCCACTTCGAGATCCACCGCCGAAAGATCCACTTCTTGGTTTATCACCGCCATATCCACCACTTCTTGGTTTATCGCTTCTATCGCTAGTTTCTGTAGATGTTGTAATTTCAATACTAACTTGGTGACCTTCAAACTCAGTTCCGTTGACAGTTTTTAATATTTTTTCTGAATGTTCTTCATCTGCTTCAAAAAATGAAAATGAGGTCATAATATCAATTCTTCCAATAGCTGCTGAATTTAATCCTGTAGCATCACAAACTACACGCAATAAAGCACCAGGATTAAAACCATCACGACGACCGATATTTACAAAAAACCTAGTTTTACCCTCTTCACGAACACGTTCTCTTCTAGTCGGTCGATCTACTGAAGAACGATCATCATTGCGAGCAGCAGCATTTAAATCTCCTGCGCGTTGATAATATTCAATAAAACGATTAAATTCAGCAGATACAAAGCGCTTGATAACATCTTCTTTCGAAAATTCCTCAAATGCTGCTAAAATCTGAGGCATAAACTTAGTAATATCTTTTTCTTTAACCTCTTGTGCGATTGTGTTATTAATCAACTTCATCAACTGAATTTCACAAATCTCTTCAGCACCTGGAATTTCTCCTTGACGAAAGCTGGTGCGCATTTGTCGCTCAATTGCTTTAATCTTTACCATCTCTCGTCCATTTACAAGAACCAAAGACTCTCCTTTTTTACCCGCACGAGCAGTTCTACCGCTTCTATGTGTGTAATTTTCGATGTCATCTGGTAAATTATAATTTATTACGTGAGTAATATTATCAATATCTAAACCACGAGCTGCAACATCTGTTGCTACTAGAATTTGTAATTCTTTACTTCTAAAACGATCCATAACACGGTCACGCATTGCTTGGGTTAAATCTCCATGCAAAGGTTCTGCGTTGTAACCTTCCTTAGCTAATTTTTCGGCAACATTTGCTGTTTCGTTTCTTGTACGACAGAAAATAAGACCATAAATACTCGGATTAAAATCAATAAGACGCTTAATTGTTTCATAGCGATCTCTTTCCTTTACCAAATAATATACATGATCAATATTTTCATTGGTTTGATTTTTATGACCTATAGAAACCTCCAAAGGATCGTGCATGTATGTTTTAGCAATACGTGCAACTTCATTTGGCATCGTAGCTGAAAATAACCAAACATTTTTATCAACGGGCGTTGTATCTAATATTGAATCAATATCTTCTTTGAAGCCCATGTTCAACATTTCGTCGGCTTCATCTAAAATTACATAGCGAACTTGAGAAAGTTGAATTACTTTACGATTTATTAAATCCATTAAACGTCCGGGTGTGGCAACAATAATTGCAACTCCTTTTTTTACGTCAGTAATTTGTTTTCGGATATCAGTTCCACCATAAACAGAGACAATATTGCAGTCTAAAAACTTAGAATATGTTTCTAAGTCTTTGGTTATTTGCAAGCATAATTCTCGTGTGGGACAAATTATCAAACCTTGAGGAAGTCTTGCCTTCGTGTCGATGTTATTAATGAGCGGCAAACCAAATGCTGCCGTCTTCCCTGTACCTGTCTGCGCTAAGCCGACAAAGTCGCAATCTTCCTGCATCAGGTAGGGGATTGCTTTTTCCTGGATTGGAGTTGGTGCTGTAAAACCCAATTCTTTTAACGACTTCAGCACCTCACTCTTCAATCCGAGCTCTTCGAATGTCATTGTGTGTTTTTAAATTTGGGTGCAAAGTTACACATAATTAAAGAATTCTTTCTATTATTGCTTAATTAAAGTCTTCAATCGCTTATTTTACTTAAAAAAGTAGAGCAATTATTAAAAGATTTTCTATTTTTGACCAATAAATAATTATTAAAATTTATGAATTTAAAAGGAATTATTGCTATTTCAGGAAGACCGGGGATTTTTAAAGTTATAACGCAGGGTAAAAACAGTGTAATTGTAGAATCAATGCTTGACAAAAAGCGTTTTCCTGCACATGCTACAGAAAAAATATCAACATTAGAAGACATCAGTATTTTTACTATTGATGAAGATGTAAAATTAGTAGAAGTTTTTGCAAAAATGTTGGAGAAGTATGCTGGAAAAGAAGCTCCTAACCATAAGATTGAATTACCAGCTTTAGAGAAAGAAATGGGAGAAATTGTCCCGAATTACGACAAAGACCGTGTTTACGGTTCTGATGTCCGCAAATTATTTCAATGGTATAACTTGTTATTAAAAGCAGATCTCTTAAAAGCAGAAACTGTGGTTGAAGAAGGTGATGCAAGCGATGAAACCCTAAAAAAAGTTAAAATTAAAAAAGAGGCTGTTTCAAAAAAACCAGTGAGTACTGGAGCACCAATAAAAGCATCAAAATCTTCAAATAGCAGGAAAGTAGCCCCTGTTAAAACTGGAAGTTCAAGAGGCAAATAACTGATTTTTCGAAATACCAGAAGCACTCTAGTTTTATACCTCAAAACAATGCTATTTTTTTTGAAATTAAAATGAAAATATTAATCATCCTTTGTGGAATTCTATTATTTACGAGTGTCGATCTAAAAGCTAATTCACGTTTTGTAAGAGTAATGTTTAATCAAGACGCCTCTAATTCAGCAACGATCATCTGGGATCAAAACTCTGGGACTTTTTTAAATTTTTACATTGATACAATAGAACCCTCTATAAATAATTATGTCAATTCTTTTAAGCTATCAAGTGTCAATTTAGCAAAAGGAATGAATAACCATATTATTCGACTAAAAGATTTAAAGCCAAATACACGCTATTATTTTATAATCCAAGATTCTGAAGGATTCAATAAAACATATTATTTCTCAACAGTTTCCAATTCTTCAGATACTAAATTGAGTTTTATTGCCGGAGGAGATTCAAGAGATGGGCGCGAAGTTAGAATAAAAGCAAATAAATTGGTAGCTAAATTAAAACCTCATGCTGTTTTATTTAATGGTGATTTTATAGGATTGGATATCGATAAACAATGGTTAGAATGGTTTGTCGATTGGGAATATACGATTTCAGAAAATGGAAGAATTTCTCCACTTGTTGTCACACGAGGGAATCACGAGTTAAGCAATAAAGTTATGGTAGAGCTTTTTGATTGTCCCAACAAGAGAATCTATTACCAAACTAATTTTGGAGGCAAGCTCCTAAATCTTATTTCCTTGAATTCTGAAATTTTGAAAATCGGGTCTCAAAAATTTTTCCTGCGAAAAACGTTAGAAGAACATAAGGATTATTATTGGCAATTACCTCAATACCACCGTCCTGTTAGAGCCCATGTTGCAGCAAAAAAAGAAATGCAAACGCAGTACAAAAATTTTGTTCCCTTATTTGAAAAGTATAAAAATGTGAGACTATGTCTTGAAAATGATTCTCACACCTGCAAAGTTACCTGGCCAATTGTCAGTTCTTCTGGTCCGCTCTCAGATGAAGGATTTGAAAGGAATGATCAAAAAGGAATTGTTTATGCAGGAGAAGGATGTTGGGGTGCACCACTAAGGGCAGCAGACGATTCAAAATCATGGACGCGCGATGCAGAAGGTGTAAATCAATTTAATTGGATTTTTATATCTAAAGAAAAAATTGAATTGCGAACTGTTTTGTATGAAAATGAAAATGAAGTCGAAGAATTAAGAGAAGAAAATCGTTTTGAAATACCTCTGAACTTAAAATTATGGGGACCAAAAGCAGGAACACTTGTTGAAATTTTTCCTCAGAAATAAGCCCAGAAAATTATTCAAATTGTTCGTATCTTTTGTTTTTTGAATCAATGAATTATCTTAATTTTGTTGCATGTCTGATTTTGTAGTTTCTGCACGTAAATATCGCCCTCAAACCTTCGATACAGTTGTCGGACAGCACGCTATTACAGAAACTTTAAAAAAAGGAATTCAGAATAAGCACCTTGCTCAAGCATTTCTTTTTTGTGGGTCTAGAGGTGTTGGAAAAACAACAACTGCTCGAATTTTAGCAAAGACAATCAATTGTTTTAATCGAAGTGAAGCAATTGAGGCTTGTGATACCTGTGATTCTTGTATTTCCTTTAATACTGGAAATTCATTAAATGTATTTGAATTAGATGGAGCCTCCAATAATTCCGTAGACGATATCCGTAATTTAATTGACCAAGTTCGCATACTTCCGCAATTAGGAACACACAAAATATTTATAATTGATGAGGTTCACATGCTATCAACTAACGCATTTAATGCTTTTTTAAAAACCTTGGAAGAACCACCCAAACATGCTATTTTTATTTTAGCGACGACTGAAAAACATAAAATAATTCCAACAATTCTCTCACGCTGCCAAATTTTTGATTTTGGTCGAATTCGCGTGAAAGATATGGCAGAACACCTAGCTCAAATTTCCCTCAAGGAAAATGTAAGTGCAGAAAATGAAGCATTGCATATTATTGCAATGAAAGCAGATGGCTCTCTTCGCGATGCCTTGTCAATTTTTGATCAAATCGTAACATTTGCTGGAAATAAAATAAGCTATTCTGATGTAATTGAAAACTTGAATATCTTAGATTATGACTATTACTTCAAACTTACCGAAGCAATTGAAAAAGAAGATATTTCAGCAACACTTATTATTCTTAATGAAATTTACGAAAAAGGTTTTGATGGTCATAATTTTATCATTGGACTTGCGGAACATTACCGAAACTTGTTAGTCTGCAAAGACGAACGCTCAGCAAGTTTACTAGAGGTGCCAGAAGCTATACAACAGCGATTTGTTGACCTATCAAAAGAAATTGATTCTCCTCGCATTCTACGTACGCTAATGGCTATTAGTAAAACGGATACTGAATTTAAATCTTCAAAAAATCAGCGTTTACTCATTGAAGTAACACTCATGCTCTTGTGTTCTCTTAAACAAGAGAACGAAAAAAAAAATCCCTAACGGATCGAATTGATATTCTACCATCTGCAATTCAATCATTGCGAAAAAAACAAAAGGTGGAAAAAACAAATGAATCTCCAATAATAAAAGTAATTGAAAAAGAGGTAGAAACCTTAAAAATTGTTTCTGAACCTAGTGGAAAATTAAATCAAGTTCATTTATCTATAAAAAATATCATTGAACAAGATAAAAGAAAAAAGGAAGAGCAAAACACTAAAAATTCACCTGAAGAAACCTATTCCAATGAACATTTAAAAATGTATTGGCAACAATTTGCTTTTATCATGAAGGAAAAAGGAATGGAAACATTCTACCAAGCATTGGTAAAACGCGAACCACTTTTTATTGCAGAAGATAGATTTGGTGTTGAACTAGACAATAATGTTCAATTGGATTATATAAAGCAGCTTTTAACAGAATTTACTGATTTTCTGAGAACCAAGCTTCAGAATTATAATCTTACAATTGAGTTAATCCTTACAGACAATCCACTTAAAGAAATAAAATACTTAACCGGAAAAGATAAATTTGCTGCTATGGCAATTAAAAACCCGAATTTAAATACCTTAAAAAATATTTTCAATTTAGATATTGAATACTAAGCATTGAAATTAATGCATAAAATAGCGCTTTATTATGATGACACTAGCAGAAAAGAAGAAGTTACTTCTTTTATAAAAAGCTGGGGAAATGATGAAGAAGTTATTGCTATTCATACTTCTGGATCTACTGGAAATCCAAAAAAAATCGAACTAGCAAAAGAAAAAATGCAGATTTCCGCAAGAAAAACACTAGAATATTTTAAGATTGAAAAAGGAAGTAGCGCGCTCTTATGTCTTTCTCTTGAAACAATTGCAGGAAAAATGATGCTTGTACGATCACTTATTGGAGGATTAAAACTTCATGTTGTAACAGTGTCAACTAATCCAATATTAGCGCTAAAAAACCCGATTGATTTTGTAGCACTTGTTCCTATGCAATTAGAAGCAGCAGTAGATACAGCTGTCGAAAAATTAAAGTCAATTAAGACTATTTTGGTTGGAGGAGCTACTGTTTCAGAAGAATTAATTCAAAAATTAAAAGAACAAAAAATTACAGTATTTCAAAGTTATGGAATGACCGAAACAATTTCCCACGTTGCAATTCGAAAAATTGGATTTGAAACTGAAGAATACTATGAAGCATTACCAGGAATAACATTTAGTAGTGATGAACAACGTTTAATAATTGATTATCCAGAGGTATTAAGTGAAAAATTACGAACAAACGATTGCGTTAATTTGATTGATTCAAAACATTTTCAATATCTAAACCGCTATGACTTTATTATTAATACCGGAGGGATAAAAGTAAATCCAGAGGAAATTGAGTTAAAATTAAAACCCCTCCTCAAACAAGCTTTTTTTATTTGGTTCGTGAAAGATGTTCATTTAGGACAAAAAATTGTTCTAGTAGTTCAAGAAAAGGTAAATCTTAAGTTGAAAAAAAAGGATTTCACTCACTATCTTAACAAGTATGAAATTCCAAAAAACTACTGTCAAATTAAAGATTTCGTGCTTAGTAAAAGTCAAAAAATTGATAGGATTAAGACAATGCAGACGATAGATTTTAAGCAATGGAAGATTATAGAATAAAATTATTATTTAATTCAAAATGACAAAAAAAGAAAAAGCTACATATATAATTAACGAATTGGAGATATTATTTCCTGAGACACCTATTCCTCTGAATCATTCAGATCCATACACACTCTTAATTGCAGTTCTATTATCTGCTCAATGCACAGATGAACGAGTTAATAAAATAACGCCTTTACTTTTCAAAAAAGGCCCTACTCCATTTGAAATGGTAAAATTAAGTGTTGAAGAAATAAAAGCAATCATTCGGCCCTGCGGACTTTCTCCAAAAAAATCAAAAGCAATTTGGGATCTTTCCGCTATCTTAATTGCAAAATACAAAGGAGAAGTGCCAGTTTCATTTGAATTATTAGAGGAGTTGCCAGGCGTTGGACACAAAACCGCATCTGTTGTTATGTCACAGGCTTTTGGTTTCCCTGCTTTTCCTGTTGATACACACATTCATCGATTATTAACCCGTTGGGGAATTAGCTCAGGAAAAAATGTAGTTGAAACTGAAAAAGCAGCAAAAAAAGTATTTCCAATTGAAACATGGAATAAGCTCCACCTTCAAATTATATTTTATGGTAGATTATTTTCTCCTGCTAGAAACCCTAAATTTGCAAATGATTATATTACTAGAAGTATTGGTACTGCTCGTGCTTTAAAAGAATTAAAATGATATTAACAAGTGTTCATAAATAGCACTCAAATCTTTTTATAAAGTAATTGCATCTTTATTTTTTTGAAGGATTTTCATTTGTTATATTTGTTCTATGGATGCACTAGAAAACAATCGCAAACCAATTTCTCGTATAAAAAGCCCTTCAGTACTTAGCGGAGACATAGGAAAGTTACCACCTCAAGCTATTGAAATTGAACAAGTTGTTCTTGGAGCTATGATGTTGGAAAAAAGTGCAATAGATGATTGTGTTGAAATCATAAACCAAAATAGTTTTTACGATCCAAAACATCAAATAATATTTAAAACCATTCGCGACTTATTCTCCACTACTAATCCTGTAGACTTGGTAACAGTTACGTCGAAACTTCAAAAAAATGGAGAATTAGCAGCAGCAGGTGGCGCAGGATATATTTCATCGCTGACAAATCGAGTTGCTTCCTCTGCACACATTCAATTCCATGCTCGAATAATCACCGAAAAATTTATAAAAAGAGAACTCATTCGTGTTAGCAGTGAAATAATTCGAGATGCTTACGATGAAACATGTGATGTCTTCGAATTATTAAATAATGCTGAGTCAAACTTGTTTCAAATTGCAGAAAACAACATGAGCAAACAAGCTATAAGTATGAAAAGCCTTCTTGGAGAGGCAATACAGGAAATAGAAAAAGCTTCAAAAAATAAAGATGGAATTTCAGGAGTAGCCTCAGGCTTTCATGATTTAGATAAAATTACTGCTGGATGGCAACGTTCAGATATGATTGTTTTAGCGGCAAGACCTGGAATGGGAAAAACAGCTTTTATACTTTCTATGGCTAGAAATACAGCAATTGATCACAAAATGGGTGTTGCAATTTTTTCCTTGGAAATGTCATCGGTGCAATTGGTAAAACGATTAATTGCAAGTGAAGCTCGAATTGATTCAGTTAAATTACGAAAGGGAGAATTAGAAGACCATGAATTCCAACAAATGCATTCACGTATAGTTAATTTATCAAGTGCTCCAATTTTTATAGATGATACACCAGGACTTAGTATTTTTGACTTTAGAGCAAAATGTCGGCGTTTGAAAGCTCAACATAATGTAGAATTAATAATCATAGATTACCTTCAATTAATGTCTGCTAAAGATGGAAAAGGATATGGAAATCGCGAACAAGAAATTTCTACAATCTCTAGGTCTATTAAAGAAATTGCGAAAGAATTAAATGTTCCAATTATTGCACTTGCTCAGTTAAGTAGAGCAGTAGAATCACGCGGTGGAGAAAAGCGCCCTATGCTTTCTGACTTGCGTGAATCGGGAGCTATAGAACAAGATGCAGACATTGTTTCATTTATTTACCGTCCAGAAACATATGGTTTAACTACCAATGACAATGGAGATTCAACACAAGGAATGGCAGAAATTATAATTGCAAAACATAGAAATGGACAAACTGGTAGGGTTAATTTACGATTTGTTCCTGAGTTTGCTCGTTTTGAAAATTTGCATGAAGTAAGTGATCTTGAATTATCTAAACCGTTAAAAAACAATCTTTCAACATTTAATCAAGATTCAAATACCTATACTCTTCCCAGTAAAATGAATTCTTCGGAGGATCAGAATGAAGAATTTAATCAAAATGAAGATGAGGACAATCCATTTTAAAATAATGCTAAGTCGATTTTTTTTATTCCTTTTACTTATTTTTTCAAGCCAATTAAAAGCTACTCAGCTATTAGTTCCAATGGACGAATCTCAAACAAATCATTTAAAAGCATACGGCCTTGCATTTTGGACTTTAGAAAATAGTATCACTATAGAATGGCTTTTAAATTATAGGGGAGGATCTTTTTTAATGCCTCATTTAAAATCAATTGAAGAAGAACTTATATTTCGAGGCATTCGCTATGAAGTTTTAGCAGAAGGGCAAGTCAACCAAATCAGAGCACAAATTGCAAATCCCGATGTAAATATGGAAATAGTGCAACTTGAAAAAGCACCGAAAATTGCAGTATATACTCCCCCTGATAAACAGCCGTGGGACGATGCCGTAACTATGGTTTTAGAATATGCAGAAATAAATTATGAAAAAATATACGATTCTGCAATTGTTATGGGAATGCTTCCTAAATATGACTGGTTGCACCTTCATCATGAGGATTTTACAGGTCAATACGGAAAATTTTATGGCTCTGCAAGGTACCAGTCTTGGTATCAGCAACAAGTTATTACAGCAGAAAAAAATGCTAAAAACCTAGGTTTCACTAAAGTTTCAGAGCTAAAATTGGCAGTTGCAAAGAATTTAAAAAACTTTGTAATTGGTGGAGGCTTCTTATTTACAATGTGTAGTGGAACAGATAGTTTTGATATTGGCTTAGCTGCACAAGGAACTGATATTTGCGAATCTATTTTTGATGGTGACCCATCAGATTCTCGCGCTCAAGAAAAATTAGATTTTAGTCAAACCTTTGCTTTCAAGGATTTTCATCTTATAAAAGACCCTATGGTTTATGAATATTCAGATATTGATGCAACTGATTTAAGAAATAATCGCGTAATTACAGAAGCGATGGATCAATTTTCACTTTTTGATTTTTCAGCAAAATGGGATGTTATACCAACGATGCTAACGCAATGTCATGTTGATGTAGTAAAAGGATTTATGGGACAAACAACAGATTTTAGAAAGGAATTTATAAAGTCAAATGTGCTAATTTTAGGGGAAAATAAAAGTGCAGGAACGGCACGTTATATTCATGGAGAAATGGGACAAGGAACTTGGACATTTTATGGCGGTCATGATCCAGAAGATTACCAACATTTAGTGAATGACCCACAGACAGATTTGAATCTGCATCCAAATTCACCAGGTTACAGATTAATCTTAAACAACATACTTTTTCCTGCAGCAAAAAAGAAAAAAAGAAAAACTTAATGTTTTTGTTGCTTATTAGAAAATAATAACTAAATTTGACTTATATTAAGAACCCAAAGGGTTTATTTCTCCAAAATTTATTATATTAAATCACTAAATATTTTCACCGAACAATTATAGTTTAAATTAATTCTCAACTTGCTTGTATCTTCAAAATAGCAGTTTAAAGCTGTATATCTTAAAACTAAAAATCCTTAAAATAAATAAATAACATGGGTGACACCACAGCAAATGAAAATTCTGATTCCTCAGAAGAACAGAAAAATGACATCATTAGTAATTCTAGTGATGGCGAAAATCAAAAAAAACAACGTACTCGTAAGATTGTAAAAAAAGAATTGCCAATAGAAGAAAATCTAACGCAGGACATAAGTAATGATACAAAAGAAGAAAAAATTGATAAAGTATCTTCCGAAATAACTACTGCTGACACTATCGAAGAAAAATCAAGTAAATCATCTGAGGAAAAGAATGATCAAGAAGTACGCGAGCAAAACGTAAGACAAGAGAGGCCAGTTCATAAATTTGATAATAAGCGACAAAATCAAAATAGACCTCATCACGCAAATCAACAAAACCAGGGGCATATTCCAAATGAAAATCCTGCTGAGAAATCAGATGAGAATTATGATTTAGTTGGAATTGTAACTGCTGAAGGAGTTTTAGAAGTAATTCAAGATGGATACGGTTTTTTGCGATCATCTGATTACAATTATCTTCCCTCACCAGACGATATTTATGTTTCTCAAAATCAGATAAAATTATTTGGTTTAAAAACGGGTGACACATTAAAAGGAACTATTCGTCCGCCTAGAGAAGGAGAAAAATTCTTCCCTTTGGTAAAAGTTGAGTCGATTAATGGTAGACATCCATCTTACATTCGTGACCGTGTTCCATTTCAATATTTAACTCCTCTTTTCCCGTCGGAAAAATTCAAATTAACAGGACACAAGCAGGAAACACTTTCCACACGTGTTATGGATCTTTTTGCTCCTATTGGAAAAGGTCAACGTGGAATGATTGTGGCACAGCCAAAGACAGGAAAAACAATGTTACTTAAAGATGTAGCAAATGCAATTGCTGCAAATCATCCTGAAACCTACTTAATTGTTTTGTTAATTGATGAGCGACCAGAAGAGGTAACAGACATGGCAAGAAGTGTAAAAGCAGAAGTTATTGCATCCACCTTCGATGAACCTGCAGAACGCCACGTAAAAGTTGCTAATATGGTTTTGGAAAAAGCCAAAAGAATGGTGGAGTGTGGCCATGATGTTTGTATTTTGTTAGATTCAATAACACGCTTAGCTCGAGCTTATAATACAGTTTCTCCAGCTTCTGGAAAAGTTCTATCAGGAGGTGTCGATGCAAATGCCTTGCATAAACCAAAAAGATTCTTTGGTGCTGCTCGAAAAATAGAAAATGGTGGTTCTCTTTCAATCCTTGCAACAGCATTAACTGAGACAGGTTCTAAAATGGATGAAGTAATTTTTGAAGAATTCAAGGGTACTGGAAATATGGAACTCCAACTCGATCGTAAAATATCTAACAGAAGAATTTATCCTGCAATTGACATTACAGCTTCTGGAACTCGACGCGAAGATTTATTAGTTGGAAAAGATGTTTTGCAGCGGATTTGGTTGATACGAAAATTTATAGCTGATATGAATCCTGTTGAAGCAATGGAATTCCTTAAATCACACATGGAGAACACCATATCCAATGAGGAATTTTTAATATCAATGAATAATTAATGAAATTACCTCTTAAGGTTGGACTGCTTGCAGCTGCAATTTGGATTTCAATAAAATTTGCAGCATTTTATCTTTCTCTTTCTCTTGATGATCTGAGGCCATTTGTCTTTATCAATATGTTTATTTTAACTTCAGCAATTGCAATTGCCTTGTATTTAGTTAAAAGAAAAGAAACAGAAAGTAATTTATTGAATGATGTTAAAAATGGAATGCTTGCCGGAGTGCCTTATGCAGTAATTGTTAGTGTCTTTTTATATTTCTATTACCAAAAAATATATCCTGCTTTTAACGAAGGTAAAATGAATGAGATTTCCATGAAATTATCTAAGCCACAAACAATAAAAGAAATTCAACGGGAAAACCCAGAAATGGAAAATAAATCAGTTGAAGAAATAAAAAGAGATATTTTAGCCAAAACTAAAATGGTGTATAATCCACAATTTACGATGCTGGTATCGATGCTTTCATTATTGCTATATGCAACTCTGAATTCAATTGTTATTACCCTTATCTTCCGCCGCATCGTATTTCGCAATTAACTTCGCAGCTAGTTCGTCATAATTGATTCCATCAAAATTTCCAGATGACATCATCAAAAGAACATTGTTTGACCATGAATGTGCGTTAAGAAAATTTAATACTTCTTGTGTATCGTTTAGTACGATAACATTTCCGCCAAAGCTATCAAAAACTAACTCTTTACTTATTGATTCTAACTTTTTATGATGTACAACTTCAGGACTATAATATACGATAGCTATATCTGCTTTTGCCATTGAATCCTTGTAATGAGGTAAAAATTTCTTTTTTAGTGATGAAAATGTATGTAATTCCATACAAGCAATTAGTTCTCTATTTGGATATTGGTGTTTTACAGCATTTGTTGTTGCCATTAATTTTGATGGTGAATGTGCAAAATCTTTATACATTACAAATTGTTTATTTTCTGAAACTTTTTGGAGTCTTTTTCCGGCGCCAGTAAAATCATTCATTGCAGTAAAAAAATCAGATGATTTAATGCCAATAGATTCAGCTAAGCGCATTGCCCCCATCATATTTTGTAAATTATGTGGTCCAAATATTTGTAAATCGTAATTAATTCCGTCAAATACCATTGTTGTACCCTGTAAATTAGGGGTAAATACTGGTGTTTTGTAAGCAATTGTCTGTAATGAAGTCTTGTATTTTTCTGCAAGCTTCATAATCTCAGAATCTTCTTCGTTATAGATTAACAAGCCCTTTTTTTCTATGCAATTACAAAAAACATCGAACTGTTCTAAGTAATTTTCAAAGGTTGGAAAAACATTGATATGATCCCAAGCAATACCACTTAATAAAGCAATAGATGGTTTATACAAATGAAATTTTGGGCGTCTATCGATTGGGGAACTTAAATATTCATCCCCCTCAAGAATCATTATTTTAGCGGAATCTGTAAGTCGAACCATACAATCATAACCTTCTAACTGAGCGCCAACCATATAATCGACATCAACTTTTAGCTTTTTACAAGCATGGAGTAACATGGAAGTAATTGTCGTTTTTCCATGACTTCCTCCGATAACAAGTCGAATTTTATCTTTGGATTGTTCATACAAGTATTCCGGATAAGAAAATATGGGGATATTTAATTCCTTTGCCTTTAACAACTCAGGGTTATCAATTCTCGCATGCATTCCAAGAATTACAGCATCCAAGCCAGTATGAATATTTTCAGTATTCCATTCAATTTTTTCTGGAAGAATTCCTTGTTTCTCCAAGCGAGAAAGCGAAGGTTCAAAAATTTCATCATCTGAACCAGAGACATTAAAGCCTTTTCGACTCAAAGCAATTGCTAAATTGTGCATTGCGCTACCTCCTATTGCGATAAAATGAACGTTCATATTGATTTCCTTTTTGCGAAAATAAAAAGAAAGTTAGGGTAGATTATATTGTCACAAATTAGTTACTGACAACCGATTATTGATTTTACAATGAGAATAATTTTGAAGAATCTGATGCGTAAGATTTCATACGACCTTTTTCGTTATAAATAAGGTATACTGTTAAACCTAAATCGCGATTTTGTTTTAAAAAAGCCATTGTCTTTTCTTTACCCATCACCATAAAAGCAGTTGCAAAACCATCGGCTGTTGCGCAGTCTTTTGCAATAACAGTTGCACTCAATAAATTATGCGTAACCTGCAAACCCGTCTTTGGATCAATTGTGTGCGCATACTTTTTGCCCTTAACTTCATAAAATTTACGATAATTCCCACTAGTTGCTATGGCTTCATTTGAAATTGAAAGAACTTCACTAATTGAGCGTTCCTTTGAACTTGATACAGGAGTATCAATTCCTATTTTCCATTTTTGATTTTCACGGTTTAATCCAGAAACATAAACCTCACCGCCTAACTCAATATAAAAATTAGAATATCCTTTTTTACGTATGAATTCAGCTAAAACATCTACAGCATATCCCTGTGCAATCGCATTAAAATCTAATTTCACACGTTTATCTTTTTTTGTAAAAAAAAGTAAATTATTTTTAAATTTATAGCTAAACAATTTGTCTTTTTCAAAGGAAACATAGGGTAAAATAGAATCTGCAGCTGCTTTCGATAATGGTGTTTTTTGATTCTTAAAAAATCCCCAGGCATCAATTAAAGGGAAAACTGTAGGGTCGAAAGCACCTTGAGAACGTTCGTAAATAAATTGACTCTTTAATAAGCAATTTTTAAAATAGAAGTTTGAATCTAAAAACTCAATAGTATTATCTGCAGAATTGAATTGACTTATTAATGAAGTGCTAACATAAGTTGACAAAACTGAATCAAAATTTTCTAGAATAGTAGTTATTTGATTTTTTGTTATTGTGACATTTGGGCCAAATAAAATAATAGAATAAGTTGTACCTTGAGCCTTTCCACTAATTGTATAAAAATCTTGATTATTATCATTAGACGAGCATTTACAAAATAATAAAGCTAGAATGACAAGAAAAAAACTACTTTTTGATAACATTATCACCTGTTGATTCATTAAACCAAATAGTTTCAGTTATTAACAGTCCATTTCTAGTAAAGGAATTTTTACCGCTTTCATTTGTTGTCTGTTCATAAACAACACCATAACCATTCATATCTACAACAATTCGACGAATAACAACTGAAGATACATAACCTTGTAAATTTTTTATTTTATATATAACTTCCGTCATTTTATTTTTTTCATACAAAACACCAGCCTCATTTTTTAGATAATTTGGAGTTGTTTCATAGTATTTCTGATAATCCTTCATTTTTTGAATTTTAGTAGACCTTGAATCAATCTCAGCTTTTAAAATAGAATCTTTTTGATAATGTGCATAATCAAGTTTATTAATAGTTTTTTGCTGCTCTTTATATCTATCCTCTTCAGACTCATGTCTTTCTTGCTCAATGATTAAAATACGATCTTTACTAATTTGAACAGCGTCCATTTGCTTTTCTAAACGTTCTGAATTCTCGTCATTTTGTTTCTTTTGTGTAATATCTAATTGATTTTTATTTTCACTAATTTCAGTTATAATTAATTCATTTTGAGCTATAACACTTAAATTTCTTTCATTTATGTCTTGGTTCAAAGTCGCAATCTGCTCTTGCATTTGATACTGACGTTGTTCACTATTTTTTTGTTCATTAGATAGTATAGAATCAATATCGTTTTTTATCTCATTTATTTCAACCTGTGCATCTTGACTTTGAGATGCATTTATAGAACTTTTAAAATTTGTAGTATATTGTAAATCATTTTTAATAATTTCCATTTTGTAAGTCGCTGCATTTTCTTTTTTCTCCTTATTTAAAAGAATATCTTTATAGGCATCACTATTTTTACCAGTATAAATTTCTCCTGGTGCCAATAAAATCGTTCCTTGATCTTGGGTAGAAGCAGGAATTACTTTTTTTGGAATCAAAGCAGACATCGGATTAATTATATTCTCTAATGAATCAATTGATTTTTTTAACTGAGCTAATTCATTTTGTAGAATAATTTTTTGATTAAGTATTGCTATTTCTTGGGTAATTTTTAGCGAAGTAATTGCTTCCTGGTTTTTCTTTTTAGATTTTACCAAAAGATATGCTGTTTTTTTCATACTAAAATATGACTCCATTTGATTAATTTTGTCTGTCAACTCAATTACTTTGGGGTCATTTACCCTTCCTCGCATTGGATCAGTCCTTAAAATTAATTTAGCTTTAGCATATCCATTTTGACCTAGCGCGAAATATTCATTTGCTTTAATTAGTTGACTATTAAACACCAGGTCCTCAGAATTCTTCACTTCGAGTAATTTAGTCTTTTCAGCCTTTAGTGATGAAATATATAATTGATTTGAACTTGAATTTGACAATTTTGAAGAAAGTAATTCTGCTTCATTATATTTTTCAATAGATAATTTTAAATTCTTTTCTTTTGAATAAGACTTGGCTTGCTTCAAAATATCTGTAAGATTTGAAATTATAGTTTCGTCCTGTGTTTTAATGGCTGCACTATCAATAATTACTTTTGCTATTGGTTTATTAGAAAGCTTTAACTTTTCTTCAGCTTGAATAAGATAATTTTCGTCTGATATTAGTTGCCTCTCCTCAAGATTCCACTTGTATTTCTCAGAATAAATAGAATCAGAATTGTTTATGTTTGGGTATAAACTCTGTGAATATAAATTTATATTCATGTCTTTTTTTAATGGTATGTTATTTTGATACTCTCTTTCAAAATCTAAAGAAGATAAATCAATCAAGATTTTTTTTAAAATAAATCCATTTTTAGAAACAAACAAATCATAAGTGTCAGATCTTGGGATTTTAGCAGTTAATAAAAAAGTTCCATTAGATAAGGATACTGACTTTGAAATAAAAACATCCTTATCCATTAAATACAATGTTGCACCAAATAGATTTTCCTTGTTTTCCTTATTTTGAACTTTTCCCTGTAAAGAAATTGAAAGGTCTTTTTGAGAATAAAAACATGTAAAACTTAAAGAAAGTAAGAAGAAAAAAAGTATTTTTCTTATCATAAGCTAACGATTATTTTATTTTAAAAAAAAGTAAAAGTGTATATTTAATGAATTAATACAAAATTGCTAAAAAAAGACGGATTAAAAAAATGCTGAACTTTAAAGAACTAAGTTTTTGGGAAAAATCACTTTATTTTGAGGGCCTTGATTTTACAATAATTGGCGCTGGTATTGTGGGACTTAGCACGGCGATTTTTTTAAATGAAAAATTTCCTAGATCAAAAATTCTAATTTTAGAAAGAGGCTATCTCCCGAGTGGAGCAAGCACTAAAAATGCGGGATTTGCCTGTTTTGGCAGCCCAACAGAATTGTATGACGATCTCTCAAAAATCAGTGATGATAAAGTTTGGAATACTTTTAGTCTGCGCTATGAAGGATTAAAAACACTATTTGAGGTAATCGACGCAAAAAAAATTGGATACGAAAAATGTGGTTCATGGGATTTAATTTCAAAAAAAGAAGAGCTATTACAAGATGATTTTATAGCGTATATAAATGAAAAATCCTTCGAAATATGCGGCGTAAAAAATATATATAGAGAGGATAAAATGGCTATCCGTAATTTTGGATTCCAAAATATCTTTAGCACATATAGCAATAGTGAAGAAGGAACAATAAACACTGGAAAATTAATTTCTGAACTCTACAAAAAAGCCACTAATCTAGGTATTCTTTCTCTTTTTGGGATTGAAGTAAAAACATTTGAATCAAATGGAAAGGAAGTTTTTTTAGAAACTAATTTTGGTGAATTTAAAAGTGCAAATAGTATAATCTGTATAAATGGATTTGCAAAACAATTTATAGACGATGACATCCAAGCTGCAAGAGCCCAAGTACTTATTACAAAGCCGATTTCAGATCTAAAAATTAAAGGTTCTTTTCACTATGATGCGGGTTACTACTATTTTAGAAATATAGAAAATCGTGTGCTTTTTGGCGGTGGAAGAAATCTGAATTTTGAAAGAGAAGCGACAGACAAATTTGGAACGAGTGAAGATATTCAAGATTCTTTGCTTCATTTATTGCAAACTGTCATTCTTCCAGATACTAAATTCGAAATTGATTATGCCTGGTCTGGTATAATGGGAATTGGAAAAGATAAAAGTCCAATAATAAAAAAAACGAACAAAAATGTAGCTTTTGGTGTTAGGATGGGTGGAATGGGGATAGCGATTGGTGCTGAAGTTGGAAAATCCTTATCAAAATTATTTTAACTTGAAAGATAAAAAAAAACAAGCTGAGTTTATTAATCCTATAGATAAGGATAAAATTAGCGAAAATCCGCATAGCCTTGAATACGGTCATCATGCTGGAAGCGCACTCATAAAACCAGAGGATCAAGGAAAACTAAAAAGTCGCTCAATTAATTCAATGGAGCAGCAAACAGACATGCAATTAGGTCATATTTATGACCAAATGCAATTGCTTGCAGAACAGGCAAAAAAAATAAATGAGCGAAAGAAAATTTCAGAGTTTATTTACACTGCAGAAATGCGATTTGAACCGTTCATAAATCATACATATCATTTATACCAAAAAGAAACTGGCATTTTTTCGCTCTCACTCGTTGGACCAAAACAATGGGGGAAATCAGGGGCAAATTTAGAATTCGTTGGTACTGTAAAATTGCTAGCAGACCACACATGGGATATTTTAGAAAGAAATGAGAAATTTGATTTTTAACGTACAAAAATCCATTCATTTTTACTAGATTGCCTTGCATCAAAAACATATGAATCAATAGAATATGACTTTAAATCATCAATATTATTTAATTGATTTTTTATAAGATAACGAGCCATTGCTCCACGAGCATGTTTTGCATACATCATTACGATTGTAAATTTTCCATTTTTATACTCCTTAAAAACTGGACTTATAATTCTGTTTTTTATAATAGAAGTATCAATCACTTTAAAATATTCTTGAGAAGCTAAATTTAAAATAATCTCATCTTTATTAAGTGAATCCAACAAAAAGTGATTTACTTTCTGTTTCCAAAAAAAATACAAATTCTTAGAAGTAGCATTTGGGGCAAATTTTGTTCCCATTTCCAAACGATAAGGATAAATCATATCACTTGGCTTAAGTAATCCATATAAGCCAGATAAAATAAACACGCATTCATTTGAAATCTCCTTTTCTCTTGCACTTAAGCTTTTATAATCTAAACCTCGGTAAACTTCTCCCGAAAAAGCATTAATTGCTTGCAATGCTTTGCTATCCTTAGCTCTATAAATATTCCAAGTTTTAAAACGCAGATAACTTGATTCAGCAAGGTCTTTCGAAATAGATAGTAAGGATGCTAGTTCTGCTTTTGATTTTTGTCTTAAAGCAGCCACCAATAAACTTGCCTCATTTTCAAAAATTGGAATACTCGGAGAATAGATATCTCCATCTCGTTCATTTAATGTTTTTGAAGGCGCTAAGAAAATCTTTATTGCATTTTTCATCTAAACGGAAAGGGATTACTAAAGTGAAGACGCTATTTTAAAAAAAAAGTCGCTTATTACTAAACGACTTTATAATTAAAGAAAACTAATTTTTAATTTTTTAATTTCTTAGTTAAATCGATAAGCATTGGAGTTGCAATAAGAAGTGATGAATAAGTTCCTACAACAATTCCAACTAATAAAGCAAAAACAAATCCTTGAATTGCCGCGCCACCAAATAAGAAAATAACAACCAATACAATAATCGTAGTTAAGGAAGTATTAATCGTACGAGATAAGGTAGAATTTAAGGCACCATTAATTTCAGTTTTATAATCTGCATCTTTCTTCCATGATAGCTCTTCACGAATCCTATCAAAGACAACCACAGTATCGTTTATCGAATAACCAATTACCGTTAATATCGCTGCAATAAAGGATTGATCAACATCCATATTAAAAGGTAGAATTCCATTAAATACAGCGAAAACTCCTAAAACAATCATAACATCATGAAACAAGGCAATAATTGCACTTAATGAATACTGCCATGTACCAAAACGCAATAGAATATAGGCAAAAATCATGATCAAGGATAAGACAATTGCAATAGTTGAAGATGAAATCAATTCATTTGACACGGAAGAGGAAACAAATCTTGAATCTGCTTCAATTTTATAAGATCCTAATTTCGATTTACATAAATCAAGACCTTTCTCTAATTTCTCTTTTACTTTAGTTGTAGCTGTTTCATCAGAAACCAAGTAATTTGTTGTTATTTCAACGTAAAAATTACTGGATTTTGTCTTTACGTCAATTGAAGCGCCTTGCATCACTGAAGATAATTTCTCTTTTATAAATTCCATGTTATTATCCGCAGTTTTAGCGAATTTAACACCAAATGTTCTACCTCCAGAAAATTCTACAGAAGGCTTTAATCCAATAGTTAAAACAGCAAAAATCGAACCTGCAACCAATAATCCAGAAACCACATAATAAATATTCCGTTTCGAAATAAAGTTAATATTGATGTTCTTAAATGCGTTTTGCGTAAGCTTAGTTCCAAAGGAAATACCATATCCTTTATTTAACATCCAAGTAAATATTAATCTTGAAATAACCAAGGCAGCAAATACTGAAGAGAAAATTCCAATAATCAATGTTGTAGCAAAGGACTCAATTGGTCCAGAACCAAATATTTTCAAAACGATGGCAGTTAGGAGTGTCGTGACATTGGCATCAATAATCGAAGAAAGGGCCTTTTCATAACCTGTTTCAATCGCTGCAGCAATGTCTTTTCCTTTTGCCTGTTCTTCTCGAATTCTTTCATAGACCAAGACATTCGCATCGACGGCCATACCAATCGTCAAAACAATACCTGCAATACCTGCAAGTGTTAAAACTGCTCCAAATGAAGCAAGCGTTCCGAAAATAAAAATGATGTTTGCAAATAAAGCAATATCTGCTACAATACCAGCTTTTCCATAATAAAGATACATGTATATAAATACAACAATCAAAGCTACTGCGAATGAAATTAAACCTGCTCGGGTGTTTTCTGCACCAATTGTAGGTCCAACTTTTGTCTGTTCTTTAATAATACAAGGAGCAGGAAGTGCACCTCCATTTAACAAGCCAGCAAGATCTTCCGCCTCTTGAAAGGAAAAGCTTCCAGAAATTTGAGTATTACCAGTTGTAATGGCGTTTATTACTCGAGGAGCGCTATAAACAACACTATCCATTGTTATTGCTATAATTCTATCCTTATTGTCTGAGGTCATTCTACCCCATTCATCAGCACCCTCAGGTGTCATTTCTAAGTCTACTGTAATTTTTCCATCTCTTTGATCGTATCCTGTACCCGCTTTAGCAATGTGCTCTCCATTTACGCGTGCTTTACCAGACTCAGGTATTTTACAAGCATATAAGAAATAAGCTGTTTTCTTAGATTTGTCATCAATTTTATCCGGCTCTGCTGACCACATAAACTTTACATCTTCAGGGAAAACAGAAGCAATATCACGTCGACGCAACATTGTTTCTACAGTTCCTTTATTTTGAACATCTACATAACCCATTGCAAATCCTCCAACGGATGTTACTAAATCAGTTAAACCTTTCTTCTCAGTTGTTCCAGTTAAACTCAAAGACGAAGACTTCTTTTTTAGAGTATCAGGATTTTCAGTACTATCAGATACCTCAGAAGAATCATTAATCAATGATAAGTCTTTTTGCTCTTTTTCCTTAGAAAGGTTATTGGCTGTTGTCCATTGAATTTGAATCTGCTCAGGCATGTACGTTTCAAAGAACTCTAGATTTGCAGTTGATTGTAACTTTTTTGCAACAGTATATTCATCTTGAACTCCTGGTAACTCAATATATAATCTATTTTTAGCAGGATCTTTTTGGATGTTTGGTTGTGCTACACCGAACTGGTTAATTCGACGATTCATAATAATCTCAACGCCATCCATTGAAGAAGCAATTTGTGTTCTAAAATATGCTTCAACTTCAGAATCTGTAGATCGAATTCCAAGTTGAGCCCCTTTCAATAAATAATTTAACTTTAATCCTTTGTTAATAATCTTATTTTGAGCGATAAAAAGACTCAAGAAATCTCCACCATTTTTTTTGTAGATTGCTTGTGCTGCCTCAAAAGGTTTGATAAACTTTAAATCTCTTGGATTCTTAGCATTATTTTTAATTAAATCAGAGATGGAAATTTCAAGCGTAACACTCATACCTCCAACTAAATCAAGACCAAATGCAAGTGAGCGTTTCTTAACCTCCGAAAAAGTAGATCCAATTAATGGATAAACCTTTTTTTCACCTTTTGAACGCAATATTTCATTTACGAATGCTGCTCTTGCTAATTCTTCAGATTCTGGTAAATTAAAATCTACAGTAGTACTGTTTGGAAGAATTGCAATGCCGTTATTATCTTTAGCTTGTTTTCTTAAAGCTTGAACCTTAAGAATTGCTTCTTTTTCTGCTTTTCTCTCAACTCCACTTGCTACCCAAGTAAATGACAATTGATAAATACAAACAGCTGTTAACACAAGTGTAAACAACAAGAAAAAACCTTTTAAACGCATATTTTCTAAATTTTTGATTTCAATAAGGGTGCAAATATAGGATTTACATTGCTGAAAGCCAAATAAAATTGAAGTTTTGAATATGAAAATTTACCTACCTCAGCTATTCTTTTTTAATGTATCGCAAAATTGGATAAGCGAATCTGAAAATTTAGTCCACGTGTCATTTAAAAGTAAATTTTCGATCTTTAAATTTTCTTCAACCTGAATCAATTTATTTTCATTAAAAATCTCCTCTATTTTATTTTGAATAGCTAGAGGATTTATGTCATTCAAGATAAATCCATTTTTTTCATCAACAATATCTTCTGCTAATCCTCCAACATTTGAAATTAAAACCGGCAAACAAAAAGAGTTTGCAAGTGCTTGAATACCACTCTGAGTTGCTGATTTATAAGGTAAAACACACAAATCTGCTACGCTAAAATAAAGCTTGACATCTTGCTCATCAATAAATTGATTGACAAAATGAATGTTTTTATTTTTAGATTTTGAAATTAAGTTAGTATACGTAATTTCATCACCATAAACCTCCCCAGCAATAAGCAAAATAAACTCATTATTTAAATTTGAAAAAGCTTGCAATAATAAATCTAAGCCCTTGTAATTTCTTATCAAGCCAAAAAATAAAAGTATTTTTTTTGTTGGATCTAAACCTAAAGCTGCAGCAGCCTCTTTTCTCGCAATTTTTTCACCAAACTGATTGTAAGAAGGATGCTTCAACAAGCAATGCTTAGCAGAAGGATCAATAGCAAGTAAATCCTTTTTTACAGACTCAGAAAGGACAATAAAACCATCGTAAGATTTTACAAATATTCTATTAAAAAAGGTGTCAAAAAATCTTTTTTCGTGCGGTATCAGGTTATGAATAATTGCAATTTTTAAACAATCTTTTTTTAAAGATTTTGAAAAAAAAACATTCATGGGAGCAAAAAATGTCATCCAATAATTTGTAATAAAAATAGTCGGTGAAGATTTCTTAATTTGCCTTACGGCGCTGAAATAACTTAAAGGATTAAAACCAGAAACAATTCTAGGATAACTTTTTGAAAGCTTATTCAGACTCAATTGTGTCTTTCCAGGAAATAAAAAATTAGGGTATTGTTTTTTAAAGGTAAATGCCTTCAAATCGCAGAGCTGTTCCATTGCGCTGACAACTAATTCACTGAAATCCGAAATGCCTCCTCGATAAGGAGGAAGTGCTGAAAAAAAGACTACTTTATGTGTTGATTTTTTCATTTTAATCATTTGGATCTATCCCATTCTTGGTGCAATTTTCAAAAAATAAATCTAATTCTTTTCCTTTCAATCTAGTGCCATTTTGAAAAAATACCTCAGATATTTTTAATCCGTTTTTATCGTAACTATAAACCCAAGCATGAAGATTGCCTATCTTAAATTTTGCTTTTTGAGCTATTTGCCCATTGGGGTGGTATTCTAACCATTCACCATCCTTAAGTCCATTTTGAAAAACACCTTTTTTTTTTATTTTTCCAGTGCTAAAAAATTCAGTATAAAGTCCATTTAGTGTATCTTTCTTATAATTTGAAACAGATAAAGGAATAAGAATACCATTTTCAATTTGACCTTCGGTATAATATATAATTTTTTCTCCGTGGAGTTGATTTTTCAAAAAACTTTCTTTGCTTGATAAAGCTCCAGAGGGTGTGAAATTTGACCAAACAGAATCTTTTAACTGATTTTTATAAAAGCCCTCTGATAAAACAGCTTCATTTTCAGAATAAAAAACGGCAAACGATAGATTTGAATTTGGAAAGTGTTTTATAAGTGATTTTATTTTTCCGCTTTCATAATAATAAGTAAACTCTCCAATTGCCTTGTCATCTTTAAATTGACCTATGTAAATAAAAGTATTACTTCCTGGATATTTTTTATTCCAAACGCCCTGTTTTTGACCTTTGGCGTCTTTTTGATTGACTTGTGAAACGCTCAAAAATGGAAGGAAAAGTAGAAGAATACAAAGCAGTTTATTCATAGTAAAGCACTTAAATCAGAGAGAGAATTTAATAAGATATCGGGTTTTATACTTGTTTTTTCAGAAGTGAGAATTAGTACAGTTTTCATGCCAAGTTTCTTTCCAAAGATAATATCAGAATCTGTGTCTCCAACCATAATTGATTTCTTAAAATCTACAGATGGAAATTCCTTTTTTGCCAACTGGGCCATCATTGTATTTGGCTTTCGCATTTTACTAAATTTATTTTTTAATTCAGTTGCCGCAAAAACTTTAGTGATGAATCCACCATTCTTTGCGATTTCTTTTTGCATTTGGGAATGAATGTCTTCTAAGTCACTTTCTGAGATTTTATTCAGTGCAACACATTGCTGATTTGTAACTACGAAAACATGACTGAATTTAGCGCATAAACTAGAAAAAGAAGATAAAACATCTGGACGAAAATGAAACTTTTCCCATTCTAGAACATAATCATTTATTGGTCTTTCATTGATTACACCATCGCGATCGAGAAAAAGCGACCAGCTAGAATCAATATTCCAATCTAAACTCATTCAGAAATTTGCTTTTCAATAAGGTACTGATTTCGCGTACTTGAGTTTCTTCCAATTAATTCAGAAACAAAGCCAACGAGAAAAAATTGGACTCCAATAATCATTGCTGCTAAGGAAACATAAAACTCTGTCCGCTCTGCTAATTTAAGTGCTGATTGATGAAAAAATAATTTATTAAGACCCAGGTATAAAAGAAGTCCAAAACCTATTAAAAACATTAGCGTTCCCATTCCACCGAAAAAATGCATGGGTTTTTTTCCAAATTTACCCATAAATGCAACAGTCATTAAATCTAATGGTCCATTTAAAAACCGATTTAATCCAAATTTTGTAACTCCGTATTTTCTCGCTTGATGCTGCACAATTTTTTCTCCTATGTTTTGAAAACCTGCATATTTTGCTAAAGCGGGAACATAACGGTGCATATCACCATAAAGTTCAATGCTTTTTACAACAGAAAGTTTATACGCTTTTAAACCACAATTGAAATCGTGCAAATGAATGCCTGTTATTCTTCGGGCTGCCCAATTGTATAATTTAGTTGGTAATGTTTTTGATAAAGGGTCGTGCCTATTTTTTTTCCATCCAGAAACTAGGTCAAAATTATCTTCAACAATCATTCGATACAATTCTGGGATTTCTTCGGGAGAATCTTGCAAGTCGGCGTCCATTGTTATTACAACCTGTCCAGTTGCTAGTTCAAATCCTTTTTGAAAAGCCGCAGACTTCCCATAATTCTTTTGAAATTTTAAAGCTTTGATGTTCTTGTCTTTTAGAGCTAATTCCTCAATTATATTCCAAGAAGTATCAGTACTTCCATCATCAATTAAAATAAGCTCGTAAGACAAGTTGTTCTTGGTAACAACATCATAAATCCAGCTATGTAACTCAGGAAGAGATTCAGCTTCGTTTAACAATGGAATTACAATCGATAACTTATACATAGAACAAATTTAACTCAAAAATAAGATTTATATTTCGTTCGAAGAATGTTTTACTGAAGTTGCTTGTCTTCTACAATTTTATAAAACGAATGGATTGTCCTAAATTTTGAATAATATAGATACCGGCAGATAAGGATTGTAGATCAATTTCCATTTTATTTGCTGAAACTTGAATCTTTTTTTGAACTTTTCCATTTAAGTCCCGAATATCTACATAACTATCTATTTCAGCGTTTTCAATTATAATTTTATCATTAGAAGGATTCGGATACAAACTAAATTCCTCTTTGGTATTTTCTGAAATTTCTGCAGTAGAAAAATTACTTACCCAAAAATGATCAAAAGCAGCTTCAGTGATATTGATATTTGGATTTTCATCTGAAATAGTAACAGAAATTTGCATTGTATTATTTATCGTTAGCAAACCATTTATCGGAATACTTTGAAAAGAATAACTCATTTCATTTCCCTGGGGACCACCTATCTGATCGAGTAAAACACTTGTTGAACCATTAGATATAAAAACTTTTAGGGTATCGTCGAATTCACCTGGACCATGATAACAGAAAAATGAACGGGCAAAATTAATGTGAGGATTACTCAGTGAAGTTAAATCCATTTGTGGTGAAATTAAAGTCGTGTAACCTTCATCAACATCGTCGAAATCTGGATTAAAATTTGAATCATTTCCTGTTACAAAACCAATTGAACCACAATCATAAGGAGCATCTGTTCCAATCATAGTATTATTTGTTGGATTTGGAATTCCTCGCTCCCAAAGTCCTGTTGAAGCATTTCCGATGATAGTCCAAGAAAAATCAAATTCAAAATCATCATAATATCCTTTTTCAAGATACACGATTATTGAACCCGTTGAAGAATCTAGTTGCATATCAAAACAGGAAGTAACAAAGCCCCATTTTCCAACCTGAATATTATAAAAAGTGCCATCTTGGTAATATAAAGTTAAAGACTCATCTCCAATTCCATTGGTAATACCTTCATGAACAAGCAAGGGGTGAATTAATTTTATTTGAGCTCCTGAAATTGGAATTGTAGTTCCTAATTCATAAACTTTAATATCTAAATTGTAAGGAGGAATAGGAATTAATTCGGTATTTTGAATTGCTATTTGACCTTGAATCAATGTAACACTTTCTGTTTTGGGAAAATACCCCACTTTTTCATATGTCACATTATAAATTCCGGGAGAAAAAATCCCTGTTGCATAAAAACCTATTGAATTAGTATAATCTGTTTGGTCATTTTGAAAAATTTTTACAGTTACATTATCTAAAGGTTGGTTGGTCTGTTGATCTCTTACAATTCCTTCGAGGTAAGCCGCCTTTTGATAAGTTGGACCTACTATAAACAAGCCATTCGTAATATCAGCAGCTAAAGTGATTCCAGATGGTAAAAACGGATAAACGCCCCAACATCCGTCGTAACTAATTGTTTGTCCTTCATAGGTATCATATTCAGCAACTTTAATCATGTTATATGGATAAGTAATGTCGTGAATAACAACTCCATCAGAGTAATAACTTGTAATTAAATAATCTCCCATAACATGGGTATTGTGAGGAATAATTCCAGAGCCAGGGGAATTTTGAATGCGGTCAACTTCTACAATGTTTGTTGGATCTGAAATATCATAAGCGGCAATAAAAGCCCCAGAAATTTCATCTGTCGTAAAAACAAATTGCCCATTATCTGAAGGCCAACTATTGTGCGTGAAACTGCTAGGAGTTGTTTTAGTTCCTAACAATATTGGATTCGCCTTATCGTTGACGTCCACTAAACTAAAAAATCCGGCATAAATATTTGCCAAATACATGGTATCATTTCGCACATAACCATCGTGACAATACCAATTATCAAAGACGCCAACTTCAATTGGTGCCATTGGATTTGTAAAAACATCTAAAATAATCACACCTCCATTACCCCGATTTGCTCCAAAAACATACGCATAACCATTCTCATCTACAAAACAGGTGTGCGCAGATTGCCAAGGATTATTTGCAGGACCCGTATAAAGAGTTGTCGTTAAATTTGTAGCTTGTGGCAAGGGACTCAAATCAATAATTAACAAGCCATCTTCCGCCTCTGTGGTAACATATGCATAATCTCCATGTGAGGAAGGATCTCTCCAAATAGAAGTAGAACCTGGAAGCCAAAATACCTCAACAGGATTCGCGGGAACTGTCACATCAACAATAGAAGTACCTTTAGAAGTCCCAACAAGTGCGTATTCATTGCCAAACTCATCCACGTAACCCCAAACATCGTTTAAGTTTGCATCATGCAATTGCTGGTAATTAATGTGTGATAAAGAATCTACATTTAGTTGAGCAAATATTTGGTTTGGCAGGCATAGAAAAACAGACAAAAATCCAATAAAAAGAAATTTTTGAATTATCGAGAAAAAAAAGTTAGATGTCTTCATAAGATTAAAGTATAAAAATGGCGGCTAGAATCATGATCAATATGATGACTAAATATTGCCAAATATCGGAAAAAAAAATACGAATCGCTTGTTTCCAATTCATGAAGTAAAGGTAGAAGATATTTTCAGTTACTTTTACTTACCTTAAATAAAAGCAAAAAAAAAGAAGACCGAAGTCTTCTTTAATAAATTAAATAAACTAATTTATTTGATTTCGCATTCTGTTGAAAACCCAAGAAGATCATCAGAACTATCACCCTCATCACATGCATCCGCAGCCTTACTTTTAGTATCCTTTATTGTTTCTGATCCTGATCCAATTTCTACACCATTAGCGTAAACTTTACATTCACATGTGTAATCTTTCTTGCAAGAAGTAAGTGCTATAAGTGCAAATACTGTTAAAATAAATAAATTTTTCATAGTTTTTTTTTAAGTTTATGAATAAGTTTTACAAAATTAAAAAAAAAATAAAAAAATGCTTTATCAGTTAAAAAATATTTTTGATTATCAAAGTGCGATAGAAAAGGCACTTATTAAACCGGAGACTTTTTGGGAAGCAATTGCAGAAAATTTCCACTGGTTTAGTCCTTGGAAAAAGGTGATGGATTGCAAGATGGAAAAAGCAGAATTTTCCTGGTTTCAAGATGGTAAAACCAATATATCCTACAATTGCTTAGACCGCCACTTAACAGAAAGAGGAGCGCAGACAGCTCTTATTTTCGAACCGAATGATCCAAAGAAAAAAGCAGAGCATATTTCTTATGCCGAATTACATGCTCGAGTTTCAAAAATGGCAAATGTGTTGAAAGCAAATGGAATTGAAAAAGGAGATCGTGTATGTATTTACCTTCCCATGATTCCAGAATTGGCTATTTGTGTTTTGGCCTGTGCACGCATTGGCGCTGTGCATTCTGTTGTCTTTGCAGGTTTTTCAGCAACTGCTCTTTCTTCTCGTATTCAAGATTGCACCTGTAAACTTATTGTAACGGCAGATGGTGGGTTTCGGGGGAATAAAGAAATTGATCTCAAAATAATCGTTGATGAAGCGCTACTTTCGTGTCCGAGCATCACTAAATGTTTGGTTGTAAAACGCACGCATTCGAACATAAATATGCTTGCAGGGCGCGATAATTACCTTGAAGATGAACTTCAAAGAGTTTCTACTATTTGTGAAGCAGAAATTATGGATGCAGAGGATCCCTTGTTTATTCTGTATACTTCTGGTTCCACAGGGAAACCTAAAGGAATGTTGCATAGCACAGGAGGATATATGGTTTACGCAGGCTACACTTTTCAAAATGTGTTCGATTACCAAGAAAAAGAAGTTTTTTGGTGTACAGCAGACATTGGATGGATAACTGGGCATTCATACAGTGTTTACGGACCTTTGTTAAACGGTGCAACTACTGTACTTTTTGAAGGGGTTCCCTCCTACCCTGACTTTGGACGTTTTTGGGAGATTATAGACAAGCACCAAGTAAATCAATTTTATACTGCACCAACAGCTATTCGCTCGCTTGCAAAAGAAGCACTTTCCTGGGTAGAAAAATATGACTTATCAAGTCTTCGTATTCTCGGTTCTGTTGGAGAACCAATCAACGATGAAGCATGGTATTGGTACCACAAAAACATAGGGAAAGAAAATTGCCCTATTGTTGATACGTGGTGGCAAACAGAAACAGGTGGAATTTTAATTTCACCTCTTCCGAATATAACAAAACTCAAGCCGGCCTTTGCAACTCTTCCTTTACCAGGAATACAAGTAGCACTGATGGACGAAGCGCAGCAGGAATTAATTGGAAATGAAGTAAGCGGAAGTCTTTGTATAAAATTCCCTTGGCCTTCTATTGCGCGTACTATTTGGGGCGACCATCAACGCTATCTGGAAACCTACTTCACGGCTTTTCCGGGATATTATTTTACTGGAGACGGTGCATTGCGTGACGAAGACGGATATTATCGCATTACAGGTCGCGTGGATGATGTTATCATCGTTTCTGGACATAATTTAGGAACAGGCCCCATTGAGGAAGCGATTAACGATCACCCTTTAGTTGCAGAATCTGCAATAGTTGGTTTTCCGCACGACATAAAAGGCAGCGCACTTTATGGTTTTGTTATTTTGAAAGAAGAACATACAGATCATGGAAAGCTACGAAAAGAAATCAATCAAATCATTTCAGATCAGATTGGTCCAATTGCAAAATTGGATAAAATTCAATTTACAAGTGGACTTCCCAAAACACGCTCCGGAAAAATAATGCGTAGGATTCTTCGAAAAATTGCAGAAGGAGAGCTCGAAAATTTTGGAGACATCTCTACCTTGCTCAATCCAGAATTGGTTGCAGAAATTCTGAAAGACAAGCGCTAAATTAGTCCAAAAAAAAGCGGACTTTTCAGCCCGCTTTAAAAAACTATTTAGAAAATTTTATTTTTTGATAACTACTTTCTGTGTAGAAACTGAAGTACCATCGTTAATTGTTACGAAGTAAACTCCTGAATTCAATGAAGCAGTATTAATAGAAGTAGATATTCCATTTAACGTTTGAGTTCTAACAACTTTTCCGCTAACATCCAATAGCGTAAGTGTAGCTGAAACTTCCTTGTTTAAAGAAATATTTATTACTTCGTTTGCAGGATTAGGGAAAACTCTTAGACCAAGGTTATTCTCAACTTCGTTAACACCTACAGAAGGATCAAAATTCATTCTTACCATTGGAGTTGAAGTAGTGTAATACCAAGTTGAATTTGTCATATCATAGTAATACGAAGTGCTTGCTTCAGATACTCCAGCTGTGGAAATTACTAAGTCATTTGTTGCTCCACCATCACCATAAGAACCTAAAACAACTACATAAGATACACCAGCACTTAAAGGAGCAGCACCAGCACTAAGAGCCAATGTAATTTTTTGGCCAAGATCAGCAGCTGTTAATATATACGGTGTAGATTCATCAACGAAAACAAAAGCTGCTGCCGTTGTTGTAGCTGTTGGGTCAACAGAATATAGTTTTGCATAAACCTCAGCACCCACAACAGCATCTGCATCAATATACGCATCAATTCCTGAAAGATTTGCTGCAGCATAGATATCAAAGACATTTCCAGCTTCAAAACCATCTCCAGCATTGTAAGTGCCATTTGTAGCAGTTCCTTTATCACGAGCATAAATAAAATTGTTGACAGAAACAGAAGCTGCAGCAAGTATAGAATTATCAGCTGGTACAGCATCCGTAGCTGAAGAAGAAACAGACATATTAATTACATGCGTTGCAACAATTGCAGGAGGTGTTAAAGCAGCTGTTAAACTAATTGTGTCAGTAGCACCTGCTAATACTGCTTCAGCAGCTGAACTTCCAGACCAGACTCCACTAGCTAGAGCAGCTGTAAAAACTACATCATTTTGATCCAAGGCACCATAATTTTTTACTATTCCAGCAACATCAAGTGGTGCTAACTGAGAAAGTGGTATTTGGTAGTAAGGTAATCTAGCACCCCAAGCACCTGTAGAACCCCAGTATCCACCAAGCATCACTAAGTCATTGTCTTCAGGAACAAATAATGCAACATCATCAACTGCCCAATACCATGCCCAATAATCATTATCGTTGTAATAAAAACGAATTTTTACTTGAGCTTGATTACCCGCTATTGAAGAAATATCAATAACAGTTTGTTCAGGGTTTCCAGAACTTTGATTTGGTAAAGAATAGTCAGTTTCATTAGACATCTCAAAATCAGTCCAAGTTGCACCATTGTCAGCAGAAACACTTACGCCTCTGGTATCATGCCACCATCTAAAGTTATGTTGGTAACGCAAACGAACAACAGGTTGACCCGTTAAATTAATTGTTGCAGAAGTTGTAGCAGTTGTTACAATTGGAGAACCATCAAAATCAGCTGTATTATTCGCATCAGAATTTACGAATAAAAAACCATTTGCTGCTGTAGTTGAAGCAAACGATGTAAAAGGAGGTGTAGATACAAAAACTCCTGACGAAAAGTCCGGATTACTCAAAAATTCCCATCCAAGACCAGGAGTACCTGCTGTATTGTTGATAACCCAATCAGATGGTGTATTAAAACTATTAGACCAAAGAATCGTTTCCTTCGTGTTTTGAGTCAACTTAGAAGGCTTAATTTGTCCAACAAGGTGACTATTTTTCCTCTCTAGAGGAGAAAAATTTGAGTTTTGTACCTGTGCAGTAAAAGCACTAGCAGTAAAAAAACCCAATAAACAAATGTAAATTTTTTTCATTTTTTTGTTTTTTAAGTTTAAATTTAGATAAATGATTTGTTAAATGTAAATTTATTAAATAAAAATTAAATAAAACTAAAAATCTCTAAAAAATAAAAAATTACATAAAGCCATAATATTTTCTTTTGAATTAGGAGTTTCAATCTTAGCAAAAGCACGGAAAGCTAAATCATTGTGTTTTTTCATCGTTTCTTCACAAATAGCTTTAACATTCAGGTTATTATAGATACTTCGAGTTTTTAAGACCTTCTGTTCTATGTTTACTTCATTAAGAAGAAAATCCAATTCTTTGAGTTCTGTATCACTTGCTCTGGATCTAGCAACAATAGAAAGGAGTGTTTTTTTATTACAGATTACATCCCCACCAACTTGCTTTCCAACTTTTGAAGGATCACCGTAAAGATCTAAGATATCATCTTGTATTTGAAATGCCAAGCCTAAATGAAGGCCGAAATCATAAATATTCTTTCTATTTTCTTCTGAGGCATTTGAAATAATTGCTCCAAATTGCAAAGCACAAGCCAACAAAACAGCAGTTTTAAGTTGAATCATAGTGAGGTATTCTTGTTCTGATACCTCCATTCTATTTTCAAAATCCATATCCAATTGCTGCCCTTCACAAACTTCAATTGCTGTTTTATTAAAAACCAAAAATAACGCTGACAGTTTATGAGCATCATAGTGAGAAAGCAACTGATAGGCCTTAACAAGTAAAACATCACCAGAAAGAATCGCACTATTTGAATTCCATTTTTCATGAATCGTAGCTTTCCCTCTTCGAAGAGGGGCAGCGTCCATTATATCATCGTGAATAAGCGAAAAATTATGAAACAACTCAATTGCGATAGCTGCGGGCATTAAATTTTCTTTCTTTTCCCCAAATAATTCTCCAGAAAGGATTGTCAACAATGGGCGCATACGTTTTCCACCAAGAGCTAAGAAATAACTCAGCGGATCGTATAAATTTTTAGGTTCATTGGGAAAAGAAATACCTGAGATTTCATTTTCAATTAGTTCAGAATAATCGTGGATAAATTTCATTTTTGTTTTGCCAAAAGAAGAAGGTATTTTCCGTAACCACTTTTTACAAGTGGCTCTGCTAATTTCTTTAATTGCTCTTTAGAAATAAAACCATTGCGGTAAGCAATTTCTTCAATACAGCCAATTTTTAAGCCCTGACGTTCTTCAATGACTTGAACAAATTGCCCTGCTTGCATGAGTGAAGAAAAAGTGCCTGTGTCAAACCAAGCAGTACCTCTATCTAAAATTGCCACTTTTAATTTTCCTTGCTTTAGATATGCAGCATTAACATCTGTGATTTCATATTCTCCTCTCTCAGAAGGCTTTAAATTTTTAGCAATTTCAACTACAGAATTATCGTAGAAATAAAGTCCAGGAACTGCATAATTTGATTTTGGCTTAAGCGGTTTTTCTTCGATGGATATTGCCTTCATTTCAGCATCAAATTCAACTACTCCATAGCGTTCAGGATCGCTAACATGATATGCATAAACAACACCACCTTCAGGATTATTATTTTCTTTCAGCAAAGTATCCATACCAATTCCGTAGAAGATATTATCTCCTAAAACTAAGGCAACCTTATCCTTACCAATAAATTTTTCACCTATTACAAAAGCTTGTGCTAAACCATTCGGAATTTCTTGAACGGCATAGGAAAAAACGCAGCCCAATTTTGAACCATCACCTAAAAGTCGTTCAAAATTTGGAAGATCAATAGGAGTAGAAATGATAAGAATCTCAGAAATTCCAGCACTCATTAAAATTGATAGTGGATAATAAATCATGGGCTTATCATAAACAGGGATTAACTGTTTACTTAAAGCAAGTGTTAACGGATGCAAGCGAGTTCCAGAACCTCCAGCTAATATAATTCCTTTCATTATGAATCTATTTTTTTATCATTTTCTTCCTCTATTGGAAGTGAATTCCAATCAATATCACTATCTTCATTATACGCCTCAAAATAGGGTTCTTTAAATGACTTTGTTGTTATTAGTTTATCCATAGAAAGTAACAAAGCTGGCAATAAAACAAGATTATTTACCATTGCTACAAGTAAGGTAATTGAAATTAATATACCAAGCGCTTGGGTTCCACCAAATTGTGAAAATGCAAAAACAGAGAAACCACAAAATAAAACTATAGAAGTATAGAACATCCCAAGTCCTGATTCACGAATTGCAATGAGAACACAGCTTTTTAAATCATAATGTTTATTTTTTAGCTCCTGCCTATATTTAGATAAAAAATGAATTGTATCATCAATAGAAATTCCAAAAGCAATACTAAAAACGAGTATTGTTGATGGTTTCAACGGGATGCCAAAATACCCCATAATTCCACCAGTAACAATCAAAGGAATAATATTTGGAACCATAGAAATAATCACCATTCGCCAAGAACGAAACAAAAGCGCCATAAGAACTCCAATTAGAATAATTGCAAGCACTAAACTTGATATTAGATTTTTTACTAAATAACGGGTTCCCTCAGATGATACAACAGACGTTCCTGTATAAATGACATCAAAATTTTCTTTATCAACAGCTTTTTTTAGCTTTTTTTGAAAATCTTTTTCTGCATAAAATCTTTTTATAAATTCTGGATTATTAGTTAATTGAGTTTCTAAACTAGGGTATTTTTTAGAATAATAAGCAGCGACAGTACTTGAAATGGAAGAATTAATTTGAAAAATAGTATCTATAAATAATTCTTTTTTCTTTTTCGGAGAAGAATCTATTAAGCCACATAATCTTTCAATATCTTTTTTATCAGGATTAAGAATAGAATCTACCTTTGATTTTAGCGAATTGACTTTTTCATAAACTTCATAAGATCCAATATCTTTCATTTGTAATCTAATCCGAATTGTGCAAGTTAATGTGTCGACAAGCGATTTGAGGGAAAATCCGCCACCATTTACATTAGACAGAGAAAAATTTTTCATGTACTTTTTTAAACGCAAACGATCACGATTTGCAATAAGGGTATATTTGTCCGGATTATTGCCGTAATAAGACATGTTAATAAGTTTAACAAAATCAACTGGTGAAACACTTCGTGAAAAAAGAGTATCGTTTTTTAACAATGTCTGTATTTCCTCAATTTTTAAAAGTGTTGAATTTTTCATTAGTCGACCTTTTTCCTTGTAAGAAATCAAGATTTCAAAAGGAATAGAACCAACAAAATTCTTTTCCATAAACTTAATGTCCTTGTAAATTTGATCATTTTTAGATAAATCACCAGTAAGATTTCCTGTTGTAATAATTTTTGATACTCCATAAATAGATATTATAACCAATAGTATAGAAAAAACATAGATTGCTTTTCTCTTTTTTTGGGTTAGCATTACTATTAAATCAAGCATTCCTGTTGCAAATTTTCTATCTAGGTGCTTAAGATGCCGTGTTCGTGGTGGACTAAAAAAAGAAGACAAAATAGGTAAAATACATAGAGATAAACAAAAAACCATTAAAATATTAATACTCGCTACAATTCCAAAATTTATTAAGTTACTTGTATTAGTAAAAGCGAATGTCAGAAATCCAATAGCCGTAGTAAAATTTGTTAGAAAGGTGGCTGTTCCAATTTTCTGAATTACCGAAGAAAGGGCTTTTACTTTATTTCCATGTTCCTTCATTTCTTGATGAAACTTAGTCATAAGAAATATGCAATTTGGGATTCCTATTACAATCATTAAAGGAGGAAGAAGTGCCATTAATGAAGTTAAACGATAATCAAAAAAAGCAACACTTCCTATTGACCAAATAACTGCTATTCCGACAACACAAAGACAAATAAAGACAACTCGGAAAGAACGGAAAAACAAATAAAGAAGTAAAGAAGTAACTAAAATTGATAAACTTATGAAGAATCCCATTTCGCCTAAGATTCTTTTAGCAATTTGAACCCTTAAATGAGGCAGGCCTGAAAAATGAATTTCACCAAAGTCTTTCGTAATTTTTTGGCTTAAATCCTCAATATCACTTACTATGTGCAACTTTTTTTTATCAGATAAATAAGATTCATTAATTGTTATTAACATTAGAGAAACATCTCCTTTATCACTATATAAAAGACCTTTGTAAAGAGGATTTGTTTTTATTTCTCGACGAATTGAATCAATTGATTTTTCTTTAAATGACACATCTGAAAAAATGCGATGAATTTCAAATTTAGCTGCAGTAGTATCATTTCGAATATTAAATAGGGTTGCCTCAGATATAACAGACTCTACACCATCAATCTGTAGAATAGAATCTCCTAATATTTTCCATTTTAAGAAATTTTTCTCAGTGTACAAAGAGTCAGTTTGAATAGCAATAATTAATGCTCCTCCCTCTTCCTTAAAAAGAGCCTTAAAATTTTTGAAATTTTTTGAGGTTTTAGAATCTTTAGGTAAAAAAATCCCTGTAGAGTTATCAAGCTGAATACCTGTGTATGCGTGGAACCCAAAAAAAACTGTAATTAAAGCAATAATACCTAAGATAAAAAATCGATTCCTTAAGATTATATCTGCAATTTTTTTCCACATGATTTAACTCTTTTGTTTTTATTTAAATTGGAGTAAATTTAAGTAAATAGATCGTATTACCCCGAAAAATTTCGCTTAGAAAATTATAACCAACGAAATAAATCATCAAACATTCCTTTTCCCCAGGGAGTGTTACCGTATTCTTTTTCAATTTTCATGCGAAGTTCTAGCATTGAAAATACTTTGTTTTTACCAATTGGCAAGTCAAGATCTTCTTTTTTTGGAGAAATGAGTTCTACACTTTTAGCGAAATAAATAATTCCCCCATCTTCTGTTGCTAAACCTAAAATTGTTCCTGGTAAACCACAAAATCCTTCTGGACCAACACTTGGAATAAGCGCTGAAGTGTACCATGCATAAATTCTTGTAGTATCATTTTTTTGGTAGATTGCTTTTCTACAATCATAACCACTTATTACCCGCTTATTATCTGTGATTTTCCATTGGCGGCTGGGCAGAGAGTCTTTTACATAAACACTTTGACCAAAAAGTCCTAAAATTGTCAATTGACTTTTTTTCTGTAGTTGTTGGTAATAGGTGTTTTTAGTTGTCATCCATGCCATATCATCAGCACCTGTATTTTCTACTACTAGTTTAAAAATTGAACACGTATCATTAAACATCAGTACAAATTTATCAGTCTTAATCTTATTTGTTTCGTTGATCATCCGCTTCATACGCTTATCCGTAAATCGTTTTTCTAAGTTTGTACGGCGTTCAAAAGTGATTTTCCCACTTGTAGCATATTGAGAAAAAACAGGACTTATTAAAAACAACAAGACACCTATTAAAAATAGCTTAATGCCAACCTTTAAATTCATCCTCTTTGGTTTTATTGTTATTAAATTTATATGTTAATTTCAGTAGGAAATACCGAGAGATGATGGAAGTATAATTATCAGTAACGATATTTCCATTTACTTGCCGAGATAAATTCAAGTTTTGATTTAGCAAGTCATTTCCAGATAGCGTAATAATTAAATTTTCAGTTTTAAAGAATGCTTTACTCAATTCTGCATTAACAATAAAAATGTTTTTATTGAATCCATCTGCCCTTTGGGAATTAATGGAATAATTTGCATCTATTTTAATAGTAAAATGGCGCTTTAATTGCCACTCTAAGTCAAATTCATAACGTTGACTAGAATATGGTATGTTAGAAACTGAAGAAAGCGAACTAACTGGGTTTGTATAGCTATAGGTATTTCCAATGGTGATTTCCAAGGAATCTAATTTTAAAGAGAAATCAAGGCCTCCTGAAAATGAGGTATTTTGAGTAATGTTTTTTTCAGTATTAATAAAATTCGTATAGCGATTGAAAGAAGCATTTGCATTTGGCTCAATTTCCAACTTACGACTTAAAAAAGGGATTCCTGCTCCAAAATAGACATTGCTAAATAAGTTTCCATTAACATTAACGGTTTTAGAAACTGTTCTACCAAAAATATCGTAAGAAGTAGAGTTTGCAAATGCATTATTCGTAATACTTGCATTGAATCCACTCCAAATATAGCGCCCAGATAAAGCCTGCCATGTATTAAAATTTCCATTTAAGTTGTGTACGTAATTTGGTTTCAACGTTGGATTTCCCTCTTGAGTTCGATTGGGATTTGAATTGTCTACAACCGGTTGCAAATCATTAATTGAAGGCTGAGATGAGGAAGTAGTATAATAAATTCCCATTCGCTTACTCATACTTGGTTTATATTGATAACTCAAACGAGGCAGTAAATTATTAATATTCTGATTGATAACTGCAGAAGTTATATTATTGAAATTTTCAATAGCTATGTTACGAATTCCTATACCTCCAGTTACAACATGTGATTTTTTCTCAAAAACACCAATGGCAGAAAGTCGGTGCTGAATGCGCGAGTTATCAAATATATTTGACAATGGAACTTCAAGCTCAGAATAGGAACCATCTCCCCTATTAAAAGTCTTTTTATCTTGTTTGTTAAAACCATTTTCAAATAGGTATTCAAACTGCAACTTCCAATTATCAGTGAGCGGCTCAGTATAACTTAGAATACCATAATTACTTATGGATGAATTATCATTGTTTTTTTTCTGGTCGATGGTATCAATTGAATCCAATAAAATTTTATTTGTAGTAGTAAGCAAATTACCAGCAGTTTTATTATCAGAGAATCCCAAAATATACTTTAATTCTAACTCGCGGTTTTTCTTCATAAATTTTCTTCGAATCAATGCTTGAGAATTACTCGCTATGCCCTTTGATTCATTCGTATTTTTAATCACAGTTTCTAATGATTGTGAATTTGTTTCACCAAAAAATCCTGTAGTATTGTTATCATCACTATTTGCAAAATCAAAGTTTAGATTTGGCTTAAATTCGATAAAAGTTAAGGAATCTAAATTAACAGAATAAGATAAATTCAAACGATGACCTTGATTTATAGTTGTATTTTGAATAGAATCCTTTAAGAAATAGCTTGTATCAGCAAGAAAATACTGAGAAGAGCTGTTTGAATTTGCTATCAAGTTGCTTTCTGAATACGAATAATTAAATCCGATTTTTCCGGTTTTACCTATTTTATCAGAATAATAAATTCCAGCTTTTAAAGTTTGTGGAATACCACTAGTATTTGCTTGATTCCCTTGATTAAACATCGACATTCCACTAGCATTCCTCTCATTTTCCAATCCGAACTTATTCATATCACGAAAGCCAAAATTAGATTTTGGTGTATTTGATGACAAGAGAAACAAAGAAATTTTTTGTTTGTTATTGAACTTATTAAAGAGCATTTCGCTTTCATAAAAAGCATTCTTATTAAAAGCAGCAAAATCTGAGGCGCCCGACATTTTTCCAAAATACCCCTTTTTCGCACCGTCCTTTAATTTTAAATCCAAGACCTGAATTTTCTCATCTTCGCCAACTTTTGAATTTTCATTTTTCTTCTCATAAACCTGAACAGATGAAATACTTTTAGCACCAAGATTTCTTGTGGCAATAGTAGGATCAGAACCAAAGAATTCATCTCCATCAACTAAAACCTGTGAAATATCTTTTCCCTGTGAAGTCAAAGTCCCGTCTTCATTCACTTTAATTCCAGGAAGTTTTTTTAGTAAATCCTCTACTACAGCATTTTCGCCAACTTTAAATGAATCTGCGACATAAACTAAGGTATCGCCACGGTAAAAAACTGGATTCTTATTTGCAAAAACAACAACTTCAGCTAAATTTTTAGTAACGGAATTGAGTTGAATTCGAGGGATATTAATATCTAAATTTCCCTTGTGACCAATAATATAATAGGTCTTCGCCTCGTATTCCGGATGCTCAATAATCAAAGAAAATGTATCGATTGGGAAATTTGCAAACTCAAATACTCCATCAAATTTTGTTCGTGTAGCACCTAGGAGTAGAGAGTCCTTAATTCTTACACTAAGTACCGAAACATTATTAAGCATTTTTACTCCACTTGAATCAAAAACAATTCCCTTTATATTCATCTTTTGGGAAAATCCAAAAAAGGAAGTAGAAAGAAAAAAGAGAAGAAAAAATGTTTTTTTAAAATGCATTATTTTTTTATTGGTATATAAAGTTACTTACTTTCTTGCGCTAAATGCTTATCAAGCACAAATCTATTTTTTATTATTAACTAATTCTATCCCTGTTAAAGCTTGAAAGGTAAAACCATTTGCTTCTGTCAAAATCTCAAACTCTATTTTCAAGGGTTTATTTTTGTATTGATTTTCACGGTTTTTTAATAATTTTAGAATGCCACTATACTCCTGAAATGCCAAAGTTGATCCATATTTTTCAGTTCCAACTAGTAAGTAAGATCTATCTAGCATTTCCATGAAACCTTGAAAATTTGTTTGGAAATCACCTTTTTGATTTATAATTTCTTTGGCTTTGATATCATCATGAATTATAAAATCTACTTTTTTAAATTTAATCGATGACAATTTTATTGCATCATTAGAAATTCTAGCTCCAGTGTAGACAACTTTATTTTTAGAATTATAACACGAAATCTTCTCACTAAAATAACTCTTGTTTTCTTTTAAGACAGTAATTTCTTGCTGAGAAAAATTCTTTTCTATACCATTATAATAAAAGCTTGTCTTAATAATTTTACCATTTATGAATGACTGCTCATGAATTAGCTTTACAATGACAAATGATTTATCTACAAAACCCTTCACTTGTTGTGCATTTCCCTCGTTATCTGTATAACTTAAACTAGCAACTTCGATTAAGTCTTTTCTATTACTTAAAGAATCTCGAAAAGAATCAAAATATTCTGGATAATTAAACTCTGAACGTTTTGTTTTGTGCCGATTTTTAGTCGTTGTACTTTCTTTACTGCAAAAATCACAGCCACAAAATAGAAAAAGTAATAAGGTGCTAAAAAGAAATCGATTCATAATCATTTTTCTTAAACAAAACTAAAAGTTACTTTTCACCTTCAAATTGAATTTACCAAAAATCCAAATTTTAAATTTAAAGAGCAAAAGATATAATGCAGGAATAATTACCAAAGTTAAAAAAGTTGCAAAGGATAAACCATAAATAATTGCCCAAGACATAGGTCCAAAGAACAGATTATTATCACCTCCAATAAAAATATTTGGGTCATAACTTGAAAATAAGGTGAAGAAATCAATGTTAAATCCTATTGCCAATGGAACCAATCCTAATACTGTTGTTATCGCAGTTAGCAATACAGGTCGAAGACGCGTTTTTCCAGCTTGAATTGTAGCAAGAATAAACTCATCATTAGAAAGCGGCTCATCTTCTTTTAAGCCAAGTTCTTCACGTCTCTTTTTTTGTAAAAGGTTTGTATAATCAATTAATACAATTGCATTATTCACAACAACTCCAGCTAACGAAATAATACCAATCATAGTCATAATGATTACGAAGCTTTGCTGCGAAATAACTAATCCCAGAAAAACTCCAATTAATGATAAAACGATGGAAAACATAATCACACCGGGAGCAGAGTAAGAATTAAACTGAGCGACAATTATTAATAAAACTAAGAATACTGCAACCAAAAGCGCGTTACTTAAAAAAGCCATCTCTTTCGCTTGATTATCTTGTTGACCAGAAAAACGATACGAAACAAATTCAGGTATAGAACCAGCAGACTGATACTTTTCCATTTTTTCTTTAAGAATCTTTACTACATTATTCGCATTATATCCTTCAGTTAAATTAGAAGTAATTGATACCAATGGAATTTGATTTTTACGAATTACAGCCGAAAAAGATGAGATTTCTTTTGGGTCTTTTATAACAGAACGAATAGGAATATTCATCAAAACTCCTTTATTATTTCTAAAGATTAATCGTTGCTCTAAAAGCATATCTAAATTTTCACGACTTTCTTGATTAAAGCGAACAACAATATCATAAGATTCTTCATCCTTCGTGTACGTTGAAATATCTTGGCCTAAGAGCGACTTTCTAATTGCCATTCCAACTTGCGCTGTGGAAGCATTCAATTTTCGTATTTGATCTCTGTCAACCTGAATTGGAATTTCCGGTCGATTAGATTCAACATTCAATTTTAATTGTTCTACTCCAGAAACTGCTTCACGATCCAAATAATTTTTTATATTTTCTGCTTGATTAATTAATTCACTGTACTCACCTCTTCCAGTCACATCAATATTTATAGGTGCACCTTGTGGAGGACCTTGAGAATTCTTTGCTGCTGAGACTTCAACATCAGCATTGTATCTTCCTTTTAAGCCATCCTGAATTTCTTTCATTATTTCAGACGTGGAATAATTAGATCGGAACTGAAATTCGTTAAAATTTACTGTTATCCTTGCTTTATTAGGCGTATTTCCCATTGCTACACCCTGTGCTGGATCACTTGTTCCTTCTCCAACTTGAGATATTATTGATTTGATAATCTGTTCATTTTTAGGGATTCCAGCTTCAGTATCTTTATTAATATATTTTTCTAAAATTTTATTAATATCTTTCTCAACCTTAATAGTTGTTTCATTTGTTATTTTTATATCCGTTCCAATTGGATGAGAAATAAAAATATTGACATAATTTGGATCATTTTCTGGAAAGAACTCCACTTTAGGAGGAAAGATTACCATTAAAAAAATTGAGAAAAATAATAAACCAATTGTACCAAGTACAAATTTTAAGGGGCGTTTTCCCGTCATTACAAAAGTCAAAAATTGCCCATAAATACGATCTAACCAAGGCAAGAACTTTTCTTGAAAACGCATTGTTCCTGGATAAAGAACATAATAGTTTAACAAACTCATTAACCCAAAGAAAATAAGCAAGTTTCCAAAAGAGAGAAATCCAAAAATCACAAAGAAAATTCCAATCACACTTAAAATTAGAAAGGTCTTAAAAACAATTTGTTTTACAGGTTTTTCCTGTTTGATTTTCATGTAACTAATAGCAAGTACCGGATTAATTACGAGAGCGACAAACAACGAAGATGTCAATACAATCATCAATGTCAAGGGGAGAAATTTCATAAATTCACCGATTATTCCAGGCCATAAAGCCAGTGGAATAAAAGCTGCGACAGTTGTAGCCGTTGAAGAAATAATTGGCCATGCAACTTCACCAACTCCCTCGATTACTGCTTCTTTTGCTGTATATCCTTCATCCATAAATCGGTAAATATTTTCTACAATTACAATTCCATTGTCAACTAACATCCCAAGAGCCAAAACAAGGGAAAACAAAACCATCACATTTAGCGTAACACCTAAAGCATTGAGAATCATAAACGACATGAGCATAGAAAGAGGAATTGCTACACCCACAAAAAGCGCATTTCTTAATCCCAAGAAAAATAATAAGACGCCTACGACTAAAATGATTCCAAAAATGATAGAATTTTCAAGGTTTGAGACCATGTCCCGGGTATTATTTGATTGATCATTTGTAAGAGACACATCCACACTTCTTGGAATTGTGCCATCTTTTTGAGCCAAAGCGATTATATCATTTATTTTATCAGAAGCAATCAATAAATTTTGTCCCGCTTGTTTCTTTATGTCCAACATTACAACAGAGCTTCCAAATTCGCGGGCGTAAGAAGTAGTATCTGAATTTCCAAAATAAACTGAGGCTACATCTTCCAAGTAAACAGGTAAAAATTCATCCTGCTTTACAACAACCTTTCGCAGTTCATCAGCATCTTTAAATTCACCTTCTATGCGAATTGTTTTTCGCATACCGTTCATCAAAACTTCACCGCCAGAAATTGTCTGATTTTCTGAGCTTACAGCCATTTGAATGTCATCTAATGTTACGTTAACAGATTGTGCTTTTATGGGATCTACATCAATTCGCATTTCTTGTTCTTGAATTCCTCGAATATCCACCTCACTTATTTCTGGTAAATCTTCCAATGTTTTTTCTAAGTTCTTTGCAACATCCTTTAAAACACTTGCATTTTCGCCTCGAAGATTGATATTCAAAATGGGCATTTTTGATGGATCGAGCTCAAAAATAGTTGGTTCGACAGGCAAAGCAGGAAAATCAGATTTTGTTCTTGCTTTATCTACAGCATCTTTCACTTTTTGCAAGGCTTCATCAACAGGCATTTTAAAATCAAATTTGATGCGAATAGTCGTATAACCATGAACAGAATTAGAATTTATTTCATCAATTAACTTGATTCCGCCAATTTCTTTCTCTACGGATTGTGTAATTTTTTTTGCCATAAATTCTGGTGACGATCCAGGCTTGGCAATACCAACATAAATTTCAGGGATTTTTAATTCCGGGAAATTTTCTTTAGGCATTGAATTATATGCCAAAAACCCAGCTATTAATATGATAAAAGAAATAAGGAATACCGTTTTTCTGTTGTTAACAGATAGTGTTGTTAGTCCAAAACTTTTTGAGTTATTCTCCATTTTTAGTGACATTATTTTATTCTAACTTGATCTTTTTCTGTTATTCCTCTTGCTCCTTCAACAATAATTTTTGTTCCGTTCTTAATTGCTGCATTATCCTTTATAAGAGCTTCACCATCTTGATTTTCAATTAGCTCAACAGCAATTTTTTGTACTTTAAAATTCCCTTTAGAAGAAGGGAGAGCTACCCAAACATAGTCCGAATTATCTTGAGATTTTAAAATGCTTTTTGCGGGAATTACTAAGCCATTTTCAACAGTAAAATCAGTTATTCTAAGCTCAGCCAACATATTTGGCAATAAATCTCTATTACCACTAACCTTTGCAGCAATTCGAAAAGTTCTATTAGTTGGCTCTATAAAATTTCCAACAGTATTTACTTTTAAATTTAGAATAGTATTGTTAAAATTTGGGAATGAAACTTCTATGAGTGTACCGACTTTTATCTTATTAAGATGTTTTTCAGAAATTGATGCTGTTATTTCCACATTTGAATTGTTTACTAAGCGCAATAGAGGAGATTGAGGTCCAGCCATCTGTCCTTGCTTCGCATAAACAACATCAATAATTCCAGAAAAAGGAGCTTTAATCGCTGACTTTCCTCTCTGAGTATTTAAAGAATTTAATTTAGCTCGTAAAGATTTTACAGCATTTCGTGCAGTTTCATAATCAAATTCTGAACCAATACCTTTGGATTTTAATTCCTCCTGTTTTTTTAACATGTATTCTGCGTATTCAAGCTGTGTTTCAATTTCTTGTGCTCCAGAATTTATTAGTGCTGCATCCAATACAACAAGAGTTTGACCTGCTGCAACTCGATCTCCAGATTTTACATTTACTTTGGTAATCAATCCCCCCATCTCTGCATTCAATAAAATATCTTGGTCAGTTTCTACATTTCCTTGTGCATTTATAGTATGCTTAAAAGGTTTTACATCAGCAGTTTCAATTTCCACAAGTGGAAGAAATGATGTTTCTGCAACAGTCTTTTTTTCTTCTGAGCTACAAGCCAAAAAAGATGCTGCCAAAATTACAATGTAAGTCAGTTTGATAATTAATTTCATGTTTATTATTATTTTGTTGTTAAAATTTGATTGTATAATTTATCTAGTGTTATTTTTGATTGAAAAAGTTCTACCATAGAACCAATATATTGAGATTGGGCAATCATTAATTGGTTGTATTTCTGGGTAACAACAATACTGCTCTCCTTTCCAATTTTTTCTTTTAGCAATGTGTTTGCATAGATTTTTCCTGCGAGTTCAATATTCTCTTTTTGTAGGGCAAGCTTCTGTTTCGCGCCAATAAAATTATTAGAAGCTTGAATCTCTTGCATTTTTAGAGCTTGTTCTGTTATTTTGAGTGTATTTTCATCTTGCATTAACTTTATTTTGGACTGAGAAACAATCGCACGACCAGATCCGCTTGAATAAATTGGAATGCTAAATTGAATCCCCCAAGATGTTTGAGGATACCAAGATTGGTTTGCAAAGAAATTTAGTTCATTTCGATAGGCAACATAAGAATGCTGAAATTGAGCTTTTAGAATAGGTAAAAACGCCATTTTTTTATTCTTTAAGTCTAATTTATCTAATAAAATTTGCTTTTCTAATACCTTTAAATTGAAATTATCTGTAATAAAACCACCTTCTGCTAACAAAGATTTTTTTAGTAAATCGGATGTTGTTTCCGTCAAACTAATCTCTTTGTCTAAAGGCAAAAACATTGCCAACTTTAGTATTGCTAGCGCATTATTGTATTGAAGTTTTGATGATTCATGCGCATTCTTAGCGGATAATACAGCGTAGTTCATTTGGTCTACTTCTTCTTGAGTGATTACTCCTACTTCAAAAAAACTTTTTTGTTTTTCAAGTAGTTTTTCGGACAATAAAAGCATTGAATCAACAAAAATCAAATTTTCTTTTGCTACAGCAGCAAGGTGATATGCTTGACTAACATTAAATACAACATCCTCCTTTGTTTGAAGATCTAAGGTCTTTTGCATTTCTATTAGCACCCTTGAAGCAGATAAGGCAACAAAATAGGATCCGTTGAATAATAGCTGATTTACTTGAACATTTCCCAAAAGACTGTAATCCGTTCCACCTTTAAAACTAACTACCTCACCTTCATTTGCATTTGGATTTATAAACTTAGCAGAAACTACTTGAACAGGTAAGTTGAGGAAATTATTAAATCCGCTATTTGCTGATACTTGTGGCAAACCAATTGCCAGGTATTCTTTTTTTTGTTCTTCTGACTTCTCAATTGCTAGAGCACTATTTTTTATACTTAAGTGATTCTTTAATGCAAAATCTTGTGCTTCTAATAAACTATAGGACATGTTATTCTGACCAAAAATTGTTGATGAACACAACAACAAAAAACATAGCAACTTATTCATTTAATTCTCTTTTATTTAAATACTCAATTCCTTTTTTATTTGACATTCCGTAGATGTGAAAGCTCGTGGTTTCAAAGTATACTTGGTCGTAATGAAATTCAGGCCATGGAAAAATCTCACCAGACATAATAATATCTCCATAAGCAACAAACAATCTTGCAACTACCTCTGGATTCATGTTTTCACGGTAAATTCCTTCCTTAATTCCTCTTTGAATATTCTTCAAAATCATATCGTAAACGAAAGTCATTTTGTGGTCACACACTTTTTGCCAAGCACCTGGATAATGTTTTCGTAAATCATAAAAAACTGTTGGATTTACGGAACCTACATTTTCACAAACTGCCTTACTAATAAGAAATAAAGCAGCAATGGCATTTTCTGTATTTTCAATTCCAGAAAGACAAATTGCTCTATCGTTTTCCAACTTTAAATCGATGATTGCGTTAATTAAAGAATCTTTATCTGAAAAATACTGATAAAGTGTTTTCTTAGAAATTCCTAATTCCGATGTGATGTCATCCATGGTAACACTTCGCAGACCAAGTCGCAAAAATACACTAGCTGCACGTGTTAAAATTTCTATTTTTTTGTCATTCACAACGCAAATTTAGGTACAAAATTCCAAATGGAAACTATTTTACATTAAAAAGTTTCTAAAATAGTTATATCTATTGTTTAAGTCCTAAAACACAAATTCTTATTAACTTTGAGAATGGCAAAATTGTTAGGAATTGATTTTGGGTTAAAAAGAACTGGTATTGCCATTACTGATGATATGGGAATTCTTGCAGTGCCGCATACTTTTGTTGCTTCTATTCAACTTATGAGCTATTTAATCGAAACAATACCAAAATTAAAAATTGAGGCGCTTGTTCTTGGATATCCTCTTCGTGTAGATGGGACAGATACTCATATCAGCGAAAATGTAAGGTTGTTGAAGGAAGCATTGGAAAAGCAATTTCAATCAATACCAGTATATCTGCAAGATGAACGTTATACTTCCTCTCAGGCAATGGAAGCTATTCATCAAATTGGGAAAAAGAAACAACATAAGAACAAAGGATTAGTTGATAAAATCAGTGCAGCAATAATTCTTCAGGAATTTTTAAAATCAACTGAAAAATAATTAATAAAAACATTGTTTGCGCTTAGCTAAAAAAACAAATTCTTACTTTTGTAGAATAATTTGATTGAATGATATTACCAATTGTAGCTTATGGTGATCCCGTTTTAAAAAAAGAAACGGAGGAGCTTGCAGAAAATGATCCGAATTTAAAAACCTTAATTGCTGATATGTTCGAAACGATGTATAAAGCAAAAGGAGTTGGATTAGCAGCACCACAAATCGGAAAAAGCATCCGTCTTTTTATTATTGATGGTTCACCCTTTGCAAATGAAGAAGGAGAAGAACTTGATCCAAAAGCAATTGGTATTGAAAATTTTAAGAAAGTCTTTATAAATCCAATTATCGAAGAGGAAAGTGGCGAAAAATGGGCTTTTCAAGAAGGTTGTTTGTCTATTCCTAAAATCCGGGAAAATGTTATTCGTCATGAAAAGCTACTAATAAGCTACTTCGATGAAAATTGGAAGTTTCACGAAGAGTACTACGATGGTTATGCAGCAAGGATTATTCAACACGAATACGACCATATTGAAGGAGTCTTATTTACAGATCATCTTCCACCTTTAAAAAGAAAAATGCTTACAAAAAGACTACAAAATATAACAAGTGGAAACATTGAAATAGATTATAAAATGCGCTTCCCAGACACTAAAAAATCAAAATTACTATGAGAAAAATTACAATCGTATTAAGTTGTGTTAGTTTGCTTTTGTACAGTTGCGGAAACAACCCTAAAGTTGATGAGAATAGCCGTGAAGCGCTAAAAACCAAGATAACAGAAATGGAAGATTCAATCTCAGCGCTGCAAAAAAAATCAAGTGAACCTATTCCTAATCTGACGAGTATTGAATTAATTAATCGTTTAACAGCTTATTATTCTGCTTTCCCGAAGGATGACTATGCCTCAGATTGCTTGTCTAAGTTGCACATGAAATTTTCAGAACTAAATGCGCATGAAAAAGCACTTGAATACGGCGATACATTATTACACGTTTTCCCTAATTACAAAAACAGAGACTTTATTTTAGAGAGCATGGCGAGCACCTACGATGTACTTATTGAACCCAGGGACACTAGTAAAATTCGCTATTATTATTCGCTACTTTTAAAAGAAAGAAACTTGGCGAAAGAGAAGCGAGATGGCATCGTTAATCGTTTAAAATACATCGATTTAGATTTCTTTTCATACATCGAGATGAAAGAAAAAGTTGTGTCACGCTAAAAGCACGTCAAAAAATGTTGGGTAGGATTTCTGAATGGCTTCAGGGTTTTGAATGCATATTGGCCCATCAGAAATTGTTGCTGCAATTGCTGCAGCCATAACAATTCTATGGTCATTGTATGAGTCTATTTCTGTAGCTTTTACTTTTCCTGTTCCATGAATAAAAATTGTATCATTTTCAACACTACTTTCAACATCAAAGCGCAAAAGCATTTCTTGAACTGAGGTCAAACGATTAGATTCTTTATTTAGTAATCTTTGAATACCAGAAATCTTTGAACATCCATTTGCTGCACAAGCTAGAATAGCAAGAACAGGAAATAAATCCGGGCAGTTTAGAATGTCAAATGAAAAAGGGATGATTTTTTGATTATTACTTAGATGAAGAATAGAATCTTCAAAATGGAATTTACAGCCAGCAGACTTTACAACTTCTAAAATCGCTCTGTCAGCTTGCTTAGAAGTCGGATTTAATCCTGATAAAGCTAGATTTCCAGAAATTACTGCACCAACAATGTGGGTAGCTGCACCACTCCAATCGCCTTCAATTTCATATGTAGTACCGGTATAATGTTGCTTTCCGGGAAAATAGAATTCAGCATTTTTTTTCTCCAATTGAATGCCGAAATTCGCCATACTATCAAGCGTCATTTCAATATAAGGTTGACTTACAGGAGAAATGATTTTCAATGAAGAGGGATTATTTAAAAGAGGAAAAGTCATCAGCATGCCACTTACCTCTTGAGAACTTTCTGAGGCATCAAATACAACATTTGAAGGATTCAATATACCACGAATTCTAAGTGGTAGGTGAAAATTAGTATGAGTAACATTTAGGCCAAGCTCTTCTAGTAAATCGATAAGCTTCTTTTGGGAGCGCTTGAGCAAAGTTCCTGTTCCAATTACTTCAAAATCCAGGCAAAATTGAGTGGCAATAAAAACAAGTAAGTGCAAAGCAAGCCCTGATTCGCCGACATTCAAAATAAGATTTTCTCTAAATTCCCTCTTTGCCGGTAATACTTGAAATTCTTTAGGTGCAACTTGCTTTACTTCAGCGCCCAATTCTTTGATGCACTCAAGAACTGCTAATACATCAGCTGAATCATCGATGTTTTTTAAATGAGATTCTCCAAGAGAAATAGCACTGAGAATCAGCGCACGTTGGGCATAACTTTTTGAGGCATTAACTTGTATCGCAGAATTGTATTTAAAAGGCTTTATAATTTTATTCATCCTTCTACAGCAATAAAAACATAGAAAATCTTTGTTCTATTTGGCAATACTTATCGATCTTTTTTCGCGGATAACTGTTACTTTCACCTGTCCTGGATAGGTCATTTCAGTTTGAATACGCTGTGAAATCGTAAAAGAAAGTTCCTCAGAACGTTGATCTGTTACTTTTTCTGCCTCAACCAGCACTCTTAATTCTCTTCCCGCCTGAATTGCATAAGCACTCGTAACTCCATCATAAGACAAAGCAAGACTTTCTAAATCCTTTATTCGCTTGATATAAGCTTCAACAACTTCTCTTCTTGCTCCTGGTCGTGCTCCAGAAATCGCGTCACAAACTTGAACAATAGGAGAAATAAGTGTGGTCATTTCGATTTCATCGTGGTGAGCACCAATGGCATTTAAAACTTCGCCTTTTTCACCAAATTTTTCTGCTACTTTCATTCCAAGAATAGCATGTGGTAATTCTGGTTCTTCGTCAGGAACTTTTCCAATATCATGTAAAAGACCAGCGCGCTTTGCTAGTTTAACATTGAGTCCAAGTTCTGCCGCCATGATGGCACATAAATTTGCAACTTCACGAGAGTGCTGCAATAGATTTTGTCCATAAGAAGAGCGGTATTTCATTCTTCCAATCATCCGCATTAATTCTGGGTGTAAGCCATGAATTTCTAAGTCAATACATGTTCTACGTCCAGTTTCAGCAATTTCCTCATCTAATTGTTTTCGGGTTTTTGCAACAACCTCCTCAATTCTAGCAGGATGAATTCGACCATCAGAAACTAGCTGGTGAAGCGCCAAACGTGCAATTTCTCTTCTAACAGGATCAAAGCACGATAAAATAATTGCTTCTGGCGTATCGTCAACTATTATTTCAACTCCTGTTGCAGCCTCAATTGCCCGAATATTTCTTCCTTCGCGACCAATAATTCTACCTTTTACCTCATCGGATTCGATGTTAAAAACAGTTACTGAATTTTCAATAGCTTGTTCAGTTGCCACACGCTGAATAGATTGAATTACAATCTTTCGTGCCTCTCTATTAGCATTTAATTTTGCTTCTTCCGTAATTTCTTTTATAGTTGCCATTGCACCTGTTCGCGCCTCATCAGTCAATGCTTCCATTAACATTTTCTTTGCATCTTCAGCAGACATATTACTAATCTTTGAAAGTTCCTCAACACGTTTTTGCTGTGTTTTATCGGCATCTTGCATGCGAAGTTCTAAAATCTCAAATTTAGATTCGTAGGTAGACTTTAACTTTTCTATTTCCTGTTCTTTTCGTTCAAATTCCTCTAATTTTTGGTCGATATTTTTTTCTTTAGAACGAGCCCTGTCTTCATTCGACTGCAATTTTCTTTCTCGGTCCTTAATGAAAATTTCATGTTCTTCCTTCTGCTTCAGAAATGTTTCCTTGGCCTGCAGTGCACGTTCCTTGCGGATGTTCTCTGCTTCGATTTCAGCATTCTTTAAAACTTTAGCTGTCTGAGCTTTTAGCGCTGTTTTTTGGATAAAAAATGTAGCAGCCCCGCCCCCAATCAAACCCAATAATATTAATACGATTTCCATACTACTTATTTTTATAAATGAATAAATAGTTAGTGAAAAGAAGATGAGCTATTTAAAGTTAATTGAGTTCCTCTATGTCATTAGCAAGTTGCGCCAATGCATTTTCTATGGAAGTATAATCTGCAGGAAGTGAAACGGTTTCTGTCTTTGCACTACTTTGGTTCTTGGAGAGCAATTGTAGGGCTGACATGGCCAACAAATCTTGAGGATCTTTCACAGCATAATTTGTTCGCAATAAGTCGAAGGCCTTGTTGATATCCTCGGCAGCTTTCAATACTTTTCCTTGCTCCTCTTCAGAAACATTTAAAGGATATGTTCTACCGGCAATTACAACTTTTAATGAAATTACACCCATTTTTTATTGCTTAAGCTGTTCTATACAGAATTCAATTTCTTTTACTAATTCATCTATTTCCTGCTCACTTTTTCCAATAGCTTGACCAGGATTTTCAATAACTTTATTTTCAGCCAAACTCAATGCTGATTGAACAGAATCTAAATTTTTTGATAGCGAAAAAACCTCATCGTTTTTCTCACTTAGCAACTTATTTAAACGTTCAATTTCTGAATTCAAATGACCATTTTTGTCGCGTTCTTCAAGCACAACTTTATGTAAAGCTTTGCTTTTGCTATGTATTTGGTCTATAATTTTTTGAATTTCTTCAGTCATTTCATTCGACTTTCTGCAAAGGTAACAATGTCTCAAATAAAACAATCAATTTCGATGGTAATTTTATTTTTTTTAAAAATAAAATAAGTAAAATTTTACAAATTTGTTTGAAATTCCTTAAGGTAGAGTGGCACAAAATTTCCAAGATCTTCAAATTCCTGCGCTTTAAATTTACTGTAGGCAAATTCTACCTGCCCCTTAGCAGAACAATAAATGTCGTCTTTAAAAATAATAGCTCTATTTGCCCACAATTCCTTGAGCTTAATTGTAGCATCTCCAAAACAAACAAATGGATCAAATTCGGAATAGGAATTTTCATCTACACAATCTGCACTCAGAGATTTCAAAATCTTTCCATCTGGCGCTTGCATTAAACTGTAAACTTCCATTCTTCTTGCGTCTAGCGCGGCGAGTAAATTATGTGTTGGCACTTCACTACTAAAGATTTGCATTAAAGAAGCAAGTGTTGGTATTTGTATGAGAGGGATTTGCAAACCAAAACACAGCCCTTTTGCTGTTGAAACACCGATACGCAATCCAGTATATGAACCTGGCCCTGAAGAAATAGAGACAGCAGCTAAGTGTTCTATTTTTAAATTTGCTGTACGAAAAACATCTTCAATAAATAAAGTCAAAGACTCTCCATGAATATAAGCATCTGAAATACTTTCTTTTATTGCTACTAAATTCCCATCTACAGATAAGGCAACAGAACAGACTTTTGTTGCCGTTTCTATATGAAGAATCATTGTACTCATGCTAAAATCTCAAATTTAAAACCAACACCATGAATATTGGAAATAAGAATTTTTGGATCCTCGCGCAAATATTTTCGAAGCTTGGTAATAAAAACATCTAAGCTTCTTCCAATAAAATAATCATTTTGGCCCCAAACAGCATTTAAAATAACTTCTCTAGATACTACTTGATTTTTATACTTGAAAAGAATTTTAAGTATCTGAACTTCTTTTTTTGTCAAGGTCTTAATTTGGTCGTTTGATACTAAAGTTTGATTTTCAGTATCAAAAACAAAAATGCCAAGCAGATAGTTTGTTTGTTCTTTTTCATCTACTTTGATATTCACACGCTTTAGCAAGGCTTTAATTCGAAGTTGCAATTCTTCGATGGAAAATGGTTTACTCAAATAATCATCTCCTCCAGCATTAAAACCTTCCACTTTATCTTCAGTCATGCCTCTTGCTGAAAGAAATAAAATTGGGATTTCTGAATTTGTTTTACGAATATCTCGGGTTAAGGTAAAGCCATCTTTTCTAGGAAGCATAACATCAAAAATACAGAGATGAAATTTATCTTCATTAAAGCGTTGCATTGCCTCAACACCATTATTACAAAGTGAAACGGCATAGCCATCTGATTTTAAATGATCTGAAATAATAAGACCAAGATTTAAGTCATCTTCTACTAATAGTATTTTTACCTTTAACATGTTAAAATGATAGTCTATTTACAAATTTACTACATTGTTTGTTAAATTTATATTAAAACACTTATTTTTGACTGAAATTAATTACTTATAAATGAACTTTAAACATAGATTATTAAAAAAGTTGTACTTGTATGTTACACTTCTTTTCCTTCTAGCTTTTAAAAGCAGCAAAGTTTTTTCGCAAACAAAAATATCTGGAATTGTAATTGACGAATATACAAGTCTACCCTTAGAAAATGTAAAGATTAAAGTCAAAGACCTTAATATTGGTGCAATATCAGACCAAAAAGGATATTTCACAATCACATTAAACAAAGAGTTTCCTATTATTTTGGTTTCCACTAATTTAGGCTACGACAACCTCGAAACTCTTTTATCTTCTGCTGAAGATAGCTTATTACTTAAAATGAAATCCAATAATATTTTGAAATTAAGTACTGTAAATGTTCGCGGCTTTGGAAGTGAAAAAGAGAAAGAAGCGGCATTATCTGTAGAAACGATGTCCTTAAATGAAATTAAAGCAACTCCAGCCTTGGATTTTTACGATGGCTTAAGTCACATGAAAGGTGTCGATTTAACTTCGGCAAGCATTGGATTTAAAGTCGTAAACACAAGAGGATTTAATTCAACATCTCCTGTGCGGACATTACAAATTATTGACGGAGTAGACAATGCATCGCCAGGTCTTAATTTTGCCCTCGGAAACTTTTTGGGTGCATCAGAATTAGATTTGATGCAAGTAGAAATTGTTTCAGGAGCAAGTTCTGCCTTCTACGGACCAAATGCATTTAATGGCGTAATCAGCATGCAAACAAAAAATCCTTTTAAATTTCAAGGTTTTAGCGCAAGTATCAAAGGAGGAGAGCGACTACTAAATGAATATGCTATTCGTTATGCTAAAGGATTTCAATTTAAAACTGGGAGAGATATTTTTGCTTTTAAACTAAATGTCTCATACATGAAAGCCGACGATTGGGAGGCAAATAATTCTAATTCTGTTGAGGGATTAGATACAGACAGAAACAATCCTGGTGGATACGATGCTGTTAATCGTTATGGCGACGAGAATTTATCTCCAAATATTAACAATGCCTTAGATCTAAGTGCTGTTATGAATACTCCTGGATTAAGACGGTGGCACAGAACGGGTTATTGGGAAAAAGACATTGTTGATTATAAAACTGAAAATTTAAAAACAGCTGCTGCCCTTCACTTCATGCTGAAGCCAAAAGTTGAACTTATTTTAGCATCTAATTTCGGAACAGGAACAACCGTTTACCAAGGGGATAATCGCTTTAGCCTGAAAGACATATTATTTTTCCAAAATCGCATAGAGATTAATAAAAAGGATGATTTCTTTATTCGTGCATACGCTACTCATGAAGATGCAGGAAATTCCTATGATGCAGTGCTTACTGCCTTTTTATTGCAAGATGCAGCAGCAAGTGATGATACATGGGGCAAAAAATACCGTGATTATTGGGAAAGTAATATTACTGCTCGTGTAAGAGCCCTCGACCCTTCTGTTCAATGGACAGGGCTTTACATTGGAGGTGTTAGTATTCCAGCGAATTATAACGCAATAAATGAGGTGATAAATGCCAACCAAGATTCTATGTTTGTCTGGCATGTAGAGGCAAGTAACTATGCAAATAAAGCTTATCCATTTAATCAAATGGAAGCATTCTTTAAACCAGGAACCCAACGTTTTGATTCTTTAATGACAGATATCACAACGAAAACATCTTTTTTAGAAGGAGGCTCAAGAATTGTTGATAAATCTGCTCTCTATCATTTGCATGCAGAAAAAATAATGAATTTAGAATTTGCTAAAATTACTTTTGGTGGAAACGGAAGAATATATAACCCTCGATCAGGCGGCTCACTTTTTAGTGACACCAATGGTCTAGTCATAGTAAATAAAGAATTTGGAGTTTACGTTGGAGTAGAAAAGCACTTTGCAGATAAAAAGTTCATTTTTAAAGGCAGTATGCGCATCGATAAAAATCAAAATTTTGACTTTCTACCATCTCCTGCAGCTTCCTTGATCTGGCAACCATCTAAAAAGCATTCAATTAGGACTACCCTTACTTCAGCTATTCGAAACCCAACATTGTTGAATCAATACATGTATTACAATGTGGGAAGAGCTAAATTAGTTGGAAATATTACTGGTTATGATTCTCTTGTTACTGTTGAATCAATTAGAAATTATTATTCAACAAATACTCCAAATATAGATACTTTGGAGTATTTCAACTTAGACCCCATTGCTCCGGAAGAAGTTAAGTCCTTTGAAATTGGATATAAGGGATCTTTTTTTAATTCACTGTTCTTGGATCTTAATTACTACTATAGTTCTTACTCAAACTTTATTGGTTATGTAAATGGTGTAGATCTTTTTATTTCTCCAAATGGCCCACTTTTTTTTAATGATGTTTTTCGAATTGCCACTAATTCTCGAGAAACAATTACAACACAGGGTGTTTCAATTGGAATTAATTATTACATCGGAAACAATTATGCCTTGAATGGAAATTATTCTTGGAATGCCTTATCAAAAAAATCAACTGACCCAATAATTCCAGCATACAATACACCAGAAAATAAATTCAATATTGGTTTCCAAGGAAGAGATATTGCAATCAAAAAATTGAAAGGTATGGGTTTTAATATCAATTATAAATGGATTCAGGGATTTTATTCTGAAGGATCTCCACAATTTTCAGGAAATGTTCCAACATACGGCTTAGTGGATGCTCAGGTGAATAAGTTCATAGAAAAAGCGAAATTAACAGTGAAACTTGGCGCATCTAATCTATTAAATAATAAAGTTCTTCAGGTATATGGAGGTCCATTTGTAGGAAGAATGATTTATATAAATCTATCATTAGATTTAAACTCTAAATAGATTATTTGCTTTATATTTTAAATTAATTAACTTTACAAATAAATAACCCTTCAAAACAATTATTATGAAAAAAATACTACTATCTATTATTTTTACTGGTGGAATTCTTGTCTCTGCATTTTCTCAACAACAGAGATATGTTGACGAAGTTTTTACCAATTTTACAGTTGACAGTAACAATGTTTATTGTACAAATCTTTCTGTCATTGCTGCATCTGCAGGAATCCCTTATTTACCAACAGGTGTAGCGCCTCAAGCCCCTGCCTTAGCTTTTGATTTATATGAGCCAGCTGGCGATACCTTAGCTGAGCGACCATTAATCATTATGCTTCATACTGGAACTTTTTTACCTATTATTTACAATGGAAATCCAACTGGAAATCGCAATGATTTTGCTACTTCTCGAATTTGCCAAAGTTATGCTAAGAGAGGATATGCGGTTGCTAATTTAGAGTATCGTTTAGGATGGAACCCAACTGCACCAACACAAGCAGACAGAGCAGCAAGTTTAATGAAAGCTGTTTTTAGAGCTATCCAAGATACAAAAAGTGCCGTTCGTTTTTTTAGAAAAGACTATGAAAATGGAAATCAATGGGGTATTGATACTTCACGCATTATTCTTTGTGGACAAGGTTCAGGAGGTTGGATTGCTTTAGGATATGCAACAGTTGATAAATTAGCAGAAATACAGTTACCAAAATTTCTAGATGCCAATGCAGTTCCTCTTATTGATACAGCAGTAGTTGGAGATTGGAATGGATATGGAGGAAATTCTACCCTTGGAGTTGGCAATATGGTAAGTAATTTAGGTTACTCGAATGACATACACATGGTTTGTAGCATGGGTGGTGGAATGGGAGATTTGAGTTGGCTAGAAGCTGGTGACGTACCTATGTGTGCTGTTCATTGTCCAACTGACCCTGTTGCAACTTACACTACAGGAGATGTTGCTATTGCCTCAATAGGAATTGTAACTACAGATATTAGTGGAAGCTATGATGTCATGAAAAAAGCAAATTTACTTGGTAATAATTCCATTTTTGATCCTGTAAATGCAAGTGCTGATCCATATACAATAGCTGCAGCTGCAGCCTCTTTAAACGCAGAAGGAATGTCTGATATTGGAGGTACAGTTATAGGTGTTCCAGTAGCTAATGTGTTTCCTTATATTACTGGAAATCCATTTGAAGCTTCTCCTTGGGATTACTGGGATTCAACTATGACAGTTAACATTGCACTAGCATTGGGTTTACAAGCTGCTCAAGGCACAGCTGCTCATGTTTCAAACATTGCTCAAAATCCAGATATGAGTTATGCTAAGTCAATGGCTTATATTGATTCAACTTTAGGGTATTTCTGCAGAAGAATTGTACGTGCTACAAATTTAGATGGGCTAGCAGGTTTGAACGATTTATCAAACTTAGAATCAGGAATTAACATGTATCCTAATCCTACATCAAATAATATTACAATTCATTCTAAAAATGGTACAATTAATTCTATTAAATTATATTCAACTGCTGGTAAACTTGTGAAAGAAGAAGCTAATCTTTCATCTAAGCTCGTTAGCCTTAACAATCTCAATTTAACTGAAGGTCTTTACCTTTGTTCTATTGAAATTAATGGGCAATCAGTTACTAAGCGATTAATAATTCGTTAATAAAAGAATTTAATTTTATTAAAAAAAGAGCTTGATTAAATTAAGCTCTTTTTTTTTGCTTTCGCAAATAAGCAGCTTCTAAAATATTGAAGAATCAAGACCTACTCTCTCTTTTAAAAGAGCATCTAACTTAAATTAAATTCTTTAAGGATTTACTTTTCAGATTTATCAACAACAGGCCTATTTTTTCTGTTTGCCAATTCCCAAGCTATTACAAAAGCCAATTGAGTTCTTTTTTGCAAGGCATCAAATTCTATTTTATTTACTTCATCTGTGGCTTGGTGATAATCGTCGTGAACACCATTAAAAAGAAAAACGGAAGGGATATTGTGTTTTGCAAAATTATAATGATCTGAACGGTAGTAAAAACGATTTGGGTCTTTTCGACTGTTGTATTTATAATCTAATTTGATATTTATATACTTTTTGTTAACATCTTCGCACACATTGTGTAAATCAGTAGAAAGGAAATTTGAGCCAATTAAATAGATATAATTATTCGACTTTAAATGAAACTCATCACGACGTCCAATCATATCAATATTAACATCTGATATTGTATTTTCTAGAGGGAATAAAGGATTTTCTGTGTAGTAACTCGAACCATACAAACCATGTTCTTCTCCAGTTACATGAAGGAATAAAACAGAGCGTTTTGGACCATGACCATCATTTTTTGCTTCTTGAAATGCCTGTGCTATTTCCAATAAAGCGACTGTCCCAGAACCATCATCATCTGCACCATTATAGATTTCCCCATCAATTATACCAATGTGATCATAATGAGCAGATACAACGACAATTTCTTCTGGTTTTTCAGTGCCTTCAATAAATGCCCATATATTTTCAGAATCAGGTAATCCCTTCATAAAAGCAGAAGGTACTTTTTGATAAAAATCTGTTGCTCCTTTTGGAAAAGAAATACCGTTGTTTTTATAGGTGTTAATTAGATAAACCCCAGCTTTCTTTTGGCCTTCAGTTCCCGTGTCTCTTCCTTCCATTTCATCAGAAGCTACAATTTCTAAATGAGTTTTTAAATCCGAAATAGAAATTGTTCTAATGTATTTTGTAAGATCAAAAGAACTTGTTGATTGAGCAAAACTAGAACTTAGAAAAAATAGATAAAGAGGGGCTAATAGAACTTTACTTCTCATAATAGTAGATTTTAAATTAATAAGACAAGAAACAGAAAAAGATACGACTAAATTAATTTACTTTCATAAATCGCTGAATCCCAATAAGAATTTTCTTATTGTCATATAGTCGAACAAAATAGGTTCCTTTTTGAAGATTTTTAACATCTATATTAACCTCAAAAGAATCTTCAACAGGGTAAATACCGCTAATTATTCCACTTTCATTAATTAATTCTATTCGAGCTATTTTCTTTTCGGAAGATGAAACAAACAAAAGGTTTGCACTTGGATTTGGATAAATAGCTACTTCACTTGCGTTTTGCTCCAAAAGAGATACTGTAGATTGACCAACAAAGGTCAAGGTATTATTTCCAGAATTTGGAATTGCTAAGGTATCTGTCAAATCATTGTAATAAATATCCGCAGGACTACTCAGACCACTTACTATCAAAGTTGGAGTAGTTGTAAAGTCATTGTTGTATTTATACACGCTATTTGTGCCCCAAGTAGAAATATAAAAATCGCCATTTGCTTTGCGTGCTATTCCATCAATATTCGTGTAAGATGTAGTTAAAATTGTTGTTACCGTAGAATCTGCTAATGAACATCTTTTAATTTTTGCTGCTGATCCCCAATTCACAAACACCAAAGAATTGCTTGGCTCATCGAAAATAATTCCATTTGGAGATTGCGTTAAATTCTGTGCAAAAAGATTAAAAGTTTGAGTAGTAATCTTTATTTTATAAATTTTCTTTGCTGAAAAATCTGTTACAAATAAATTTCCAGAATTGTCATGCGTGATGCCATTTAAGAATGTTGCGCCAAGATTTACAGAAAAAACTTGTAAGCCCGTTGTCAAGTCAAAGCCTAAAACCTTTCCGCCACAACAAGCATAAACAGTAGTGCCAACAACTTCAATTCCATAGGGATTTGGAGAAATTCCTCCAATAAATTGCGAAATTGTACCATTACTACTTCGCTGCATAATTTTACCATTTGAGCTATTTGCAATCAAATAACGGTTGTTAAGGGGGTCAAAATCGATACTTTCTGGTCCATTCAATTGCCCAAAATAAAGGGAATAAAGAAATAAGAAGGAAATAAATAAGCTATTTTTTTTCATATGAAATTTAATTATTTAATAATGAGCATTCGTTTTGTAGATGTAAAAACTAAGGTGTTGTTTTCTTTCACTTCCATCGTATAAAAGTAATTTCCATTTTTCAAATCCATAGGGTAATTTAATTGCACAGTGTGCGTGCCTGATGAAGTAGTTTGAGAATAAGCACAGCTTAACTTTCGTCCTGTTTCATCGTAAATAGAGATTGTAACATCAGCTGTTTTAGCAATTGTAAAATCAATCATTGAATTTCCTGAACTTGGATTTGGATAATTTTGTCCTAGTTCATTTGAAAGAACTATATTTTCTTCAAGCGACAAATTTGAAGGACAAATCTTATAAATTTTTCCATTCGTTGTGTATCCTCCATTCATTGCATAAATACAGCCTTCAGGACCTTGCTTAAGTGTTGTTAAACCACCTTCACCAGTGCCGGTTAAATCAGCCCATTGAACATTACTTATAACAGTATCATAGTCAGGAGCATTTCCTAAAGTCAAGTTATACATTCTACCGTTATCATTATCAGCAATCAGTAAATGATTTGTTAAGGAAGGAATTACACTACTTGAATAAAACAAACAACCTGTTATTCCTGGAAGTGGTGTTCCAAACTCAGCAATTGGATTAGTTAAGCCAGGGTAAGAGCACAAGACTGATGTTGAATTATACCTGTAATTCCCCTCACAGGTAATCCATCCATAATTCTTGCCAGGAGTAATAAAATCTACCTCATCCCACTTATTATAACCATTTTCAGAAGCATAGAGACTTCCATTGTTCGGATTAAAGCACAAGCCAAAAATATTTCTATGGCCATAAGACCAAATACGGTCATCGTTTCCTAAAGCAACATTTCCATCATCGTAAAAAGGATTATCTGTAGGAATACTTCCATCAGTATTTATTCGTAAAATCTTTCCATAAGGAGTGTTTTTAGTATCAGCATAATTTGTTGAAGTATCAGCAGCTAAAGATTGCCCTTTTGCAAGATCTCCAATTGTTATAAATAATTTTGTTGCATCACTTGGTTTAAATTCAATTATTCCACCGACATGATTACCTGCTATATTTTCCGCTACATTAATATCAAGGATAATCAATGGATTTGTGCCAATGTTATTAGATTCTGTAAATCGCACAACACGAATTCGCTCATCACTATTGTATTTATGATTGTAATAAGCATAAACATAATTATTTGTAGAAAAACTTGGATCTAATGCTAGTCCCAATAATCCTCGCTCAAAATCACACTGAACAGAATCTGTTAAATCATAAAATGTAGAAAGTAAAGCACCAGAATTACTGTAAACTAAAATTTTACCATTTGCACAAGATCCGCTTGAATTGCCTCCTTTTTGAGTAATGAAATAGCGTTGGTCTTCTGACACATCAAAGTGAACAGGGTATTGCAATCCAGTTATCACATTTGTTTTAACAAAACCTGTAGGAATTGTTTGGGAATTCAAATTGCTAAAAGTCAAGCAAAATAAAATTGATAAACTAATTAATTTCATATATGTTTTTTTTACAAATATAAAGTATGCCTTTTATATTTAGTTAATTCTCTTTGATTATTTCATTTATGCACTAACTTTGCAATGGCTATTTTCTAATATCTATGGTAACAACTTTCAGAAATTTAACCTTGGTTCTTCTTTCAAGTTTTGTAAGTATATTAATATACGCACAACTTGGACCTGAAGTTCCATTTAGCTTAAGTGTTGAGCCAATCCAAGGAACTTTTATTACCGGCACACATTCATCTGCTATTGCAAAGTCTGGAGATAAATGGCTAGTTATTGGTGGAAGAATAAATGGTTTGCATGGGCTAAATAGTAATGATGGATTTCCAACGGAACTTGCAAATGAGTATATCATTGTTTTAGATACAAATACCTGGACAGAATCAATTGCGTCTTTAAATCAATTACCAACATCCATTGCTGATCCCTTGCGTTCAACCAATATGGAGTACATTCAAATGGGCTCATATTTGTATATGGTGGGAGGTTATGGACGTGATAATGTAGCTGGAATATTTGTTACGTTTCCGAAATTAACAGCAATTCACGTTGATAGTATGATAAATGCAGTTTTAAACGGAGAAAGCATTGCACCACACATTCGACAGATAACAGATTCTCGGTTTCAAGTTTGTGGCGGAGAATTAGGGAATATTGGTCAAGAACTCTATTTACTTTTTGGACATAATTTTGGTGGGAGGTATACAGATCCGCCAACTCCCATGTTTACACAAACTTACACAGACAGAATTACAAAATTTTCATTATTAGATGATGGAATTACAATGACTCCAGAAAATTTTGTGGATTTTATAGATACAAATTATTTTCACAGAAGAGATTTAAATGTTGGTCCAATTATTAAGGAAAATAGAGAATTTGGATTGAAAGCTTATAGTGGTGTATTTCAAAAAACACGTAATCTGCCCTTTCGAGAGACGATCACAATAACGCAAGACACAAATGATATAAATACAAGCTATGAGCAAGTAATGAGTCATTACAATTGTGCGATGATTCCGATTTTTGATACACTTACAAAAAAAATGTATACTACTTTTCTTGGGGGAATGAGTTTGTACAATTATATGCCCTCAACCAATGAATTTATTTATGATTCTTTAATTCCTTTTATTTCTGACATCACCACGATGACAACGCATCCAGGAGGTGCCATGGATGAAACAGTAATGTCAACGCAACTTCCTGGTTTGTTGGGCTCAAATGCAAAATTTATTTTAAATACAGGAATCAGCCATTTTTCAAATGAAGTAATTGACATTCGAAGTCTTCCGAATACCAAAACTTTAATCGGATATCTTTATGGCGGAATTCGAGCAGAAGTACCAAATCTTGGAGCATCTACGGCTAACGATACAATTTACAGGATATATTTGACTGCAAACAATTCTAATTCACTTTTAAACTTTGAGGACGAGCTTGGGGATGTCTTGGTTTATCCAGTTCCAGCTTCAAATAACCTTAATATTGACTTACAAACTAAAAATCCATTGGAAATAAACGTGTCAATTTTTGATTTAAATCTCAAGAAAATAAGTTCTTTTCCTACAGTTAATTTAAATTCAGGGAAACATACCCTCCTACTTTCAATTTCAAATTTAGCCAATGGCTTTTATTACCTTGAAATTAAAAGTGAAAAAACTATTGTTCGTAAAAAAGTGCAGGTTTTTCATTAAAAAACAAGTGGCTAATTGCACCATTTTTTTTTAAGAAAAAAAGCTTGTGTATTTTTTAATTAAGATTTAAAAATTTTCTAACCTTGGCTTGTTAAATATCCAGCTAAAATCATGCTTTTATGAAGTCATTATTTATTATTCAAGTCTTTCTTAGCATTTTTTTAGTGCCTCAAATTGGGTATTCTCAATCCATACATGATCTTGCCAGAACTGGCAGTGTAACTTCAATGGAGCAGCATTTAAAAAAGACTCCTAGTGATTTAAATGCATTATCTGAACAAGGTATTACGCCTTTTATTTTAGCTTGTTATAGAGGAAATAATGCTGTTGCAAAATTGTTGATGGAAAAAGGAGCTGAAGTTGGGTATTGTACTTCAGAAGGGACTGCAATTTTTGGCTTGATTTTTAAAGATAATTTAGAAATTTTAAATTATATTTTGGAAAAAGGATATTCTCCAAATGATACCTGTCAATTTAGTCAATTTGGATCTCCTTTGAACTTTGCTATGAGTTTGAGACGGTATTCTGTTATATCTATGCTACTAAAATATGGAGCCAAAACTAACAATCTAAATTCACAAGGACAAAACCTAAAAGATTTACTACTATTCTATAAAGACGAACAATTAACTAAACTTTTTGAAGCATATGAAAAATAAATCACTACTCATATTTCTACTTGGATTTTCTCAATGGTCTTTTTCGCAAACATTTACAACAGGTGTTGTCAATTTATCCTCGACTGCAGGTTTAACAATGTCTGTCAAACTTGATATTAGTACAAACGTAACCATGACCATAACTGGGCCATCATTAAGATGGTTTGCCCTTGGATTTGGTGCAGTAAATATGGCTAATGGAACAGACGTTGTTGGTGTTCATTCTGCTGGAGCCTTACCAAATTTTGATGCTAAATTAACTGGTAATGCTGCACCAGTTACAGACGCACAACAAAATTGGACAATCACATCAGATCAAGTGGCTGCAGGAGTTAGAACCATAATAGCTACTCGTGCATTAAATACAGGAGATGCCAATGATTATGCATTCTCTGCTGCAACTGGGACCCTTTCTTTAATATGGGCTAGGGGAAGTTCAAATTCTTTTACTTATTCAGGCCACGGAACTACAAACCGTGGTGTTGTAAATGCTACTTTCAGTGCAGTCGCTCCTACTCTAACTATTTCTTCAAGCAATAGTACAATTTGCTCAGGCTCGCCTACAACCTTAACAGCCAACTCAACAGCTGGAGTAAGTTATTTATGGAGTCCTGGAGGGCAAACCACAGCGAGTATAACTGTAAATCCGGTAATTACCACAACTTACACTTGCACCGCAACTGAAAATGGAGCTAGTGCATCAGCAAATAGTGTTATAACAGTAAATCCTACCCCAACAATCAACACTATTCCAAACACTTCTTTTTGCAATGGTTTATTTACTTCCACATTTACTTTTTCAGGAACACCAGGGGCAACATACACTTGGACGAATTCAAATTTAGGTATTGGTCTACCTTCATCAGGAACAGGAAATATTGCTCCTTTTCTAACACCTGATACTATATTAACGATGACAACCGGAACTATTGTGGTGACGCCAACTTTAAACGGATGTTCAGGAACTCCTATGACTTTTAGCATTTCCATTAATCCTACCCCATCGACTTATCAATTTGATTGGAACTATTGTCACGGAGAAGTTACAACTCCAGTTGCATGGCAAAATGGATTTGTTGCTGCAAATAACGTAATTTGGACAAACTCCAATACAAGTATTGGCTTGGCAGCTTCTGGAACCGGGACAGTTCCATCTTTTACAGCTATCAATCTTGGGACAAATCAAATTATCTCAACAATTGTTGCAACGCCACAATTTATTAGCAATGGAGTCGCATGCAGTGGATTTCCAGTCACTATTTTCTATTATATAAACCCCCAACCCTTTGTTAATCCTATTCCCGACATCTCTATCTGTAATGGCGATACACTGGGTACGATAAGTTTTTCAGGTGTTGCAACTAGTTTTGAATGGATAAATTCTCAACAATCAATTGGTATACCTGCTAGTGGTGTCGGAAATATTAATTCCTTCGCACCTCAACTTTCAGGTGGAAATTCCAATAGTGCACTAATAACTGTGACGCCTCATTACTTAGAAATTCATGCTTGTTTAGGGATACCAGATACCTTTCTAATAACTGTTTCAACAACATTATCTTCTACAATCAATCAAACTGCTTGTGATTTTTACATTTGGAATGGAGATACACTCACAACAAGTGGCACATATAGTTCTTTGTTTCAAAATACTGGAGCTTGTGATTCTTTGGCCAATTTAAATCTAACTATCGTAACCGCTCCAATGGAACCTTTAATAAGTGTTTCCAATGGCAATCAGTTTTCTATATTACCTTCTTCCATTCAAAGTGGGGTAAATTATCAGTGGGTAATTTGTCCTGAACTAATTGATTTTGATGGCGCTACTGACACGATTTTTGTACCTAGTGATGGCGGAGAATATGCGGTTGTGGCTACTAATAGTTGTGGCTCGGTTACTTCTGATTGTTTACTTTCAACTGTTTCGGTATTGAATACAGAAATAGAGACAAATAAAGTGTTTCCTACGATATTAGCTTGTGGTGAATGGCTTCATTTACCATCCTCCAAATCATTTAATTTATATGATCTTCAGGGAAGTTTAATACGCACTATTCCAGAATCTATCAGTGAATTAAGAATGGATTTTCCAGCAGGTCTTTATTTACTAAAGAATGAAGGGAAAACGATTAAGATAGTGCTGACAAAGTAAATTATCTAGTGAAAAGTTATACCACAGAAATTAGGTAAAAAAAAATTGTGTGATTTAAAGAATTATTTAAAGACTATTCAGAAATTAAATCGCCATACAAATCGTAATGATCAGCACTTTGAATTAGCACCTTTGAAAAATCTCCTATGCGGATATAGGTTTTATCTTTTTTCACTAAAACTTCATTGTCAACTTCAGGTGAATCAAATTCTGTACGACCAATAAAATAATCTCCTTCAGCACGATCAAACAAAACCTTAAAAGATTTATTTACTTTATGTTGGTTCAAATCATAACTAATTCCAGCTTGTAAATCCATTATTAAATCTGCTCGTTTCTTTTTTAATTTCGGCGACACATTATCTTTAAACTCAAAAGCATGCGTATTTTCTTCGTGAGAATAGGTAAATATTCCAAGTCTATCAAAGCGACTTCTCTCAACCCAATCGTACATTTCTTGAAAATCAGCATCTGTCTCTCCAGGATAACCAGCAATCAATGTCGTTCTTAATGCAATACCAGGGACTTTAGCGCGAATCGTTGCAATTAATTCTTCTGTCTTTTCTCTTGTTGTACCTCGGCGCATAGCTTGTAATATTTTAGTAGAACCATGTTGCAAAGGCATATCCAAATACTTGCAGATATTAGTTCTTTCATTCATTACATCCAAAACATCCATCGGAAAGCCAGTTGGAAAAGCATAGTGCAATCGAATCCATTCAATTCCTTCAACATCAGAAAGATGCTTCAATAATTCCGAAAGGGCGCGTTTTTTATAGATATCTAAACCATAGTAGGTTAAATCCTGAGCAATTAACATCAATTCTTTTACTCCTTTTGCTGCAAGACTTTTTGCTTGCAAAACCAGATCTTCAATTGGTGTTGACAAATGCTTACCTCGCATTATCGGAATTGCACAAAAAGAACAAGGGCGATCACAACCTTCAGCAATTTTGAAATAAGCATAGTGATTTGGAGTTGTCAATAAACGTTCGCCAACTAATTCATGCTTGTAATCTGCTTTCAAGGTTTTTAATAAACGGGGTAATTCTCTTGTTCCAAAGAAAGCATCTACTTCAGGAATTTCTTTTTCTAAATCATCGCGATAACGTTCCGAAAGACAACCCGTCACATAGACCTTATCAACCAATCCATCCTTTTTTGCATCCGCATAACGAATAATTGTATCAATTGACTCTTGCTTTGCATTGTCTATAAATCCACAGGTATTTATAATGACAATTTCTGCATCGTCTTCCTTTGACTCATGCTCTACATCAAAATTATTTGCTTGTAATTGAGCCATTAATACTTCAGAATCAAAAATATTTTTTGAACAGCCCAATGTAACAACATTTACCTTATTTTTTTTTAACGTTTTAGTTTTCATGTGAGCACAAAAATATCATTGTTTCGTCAAAGAGTTAAATTATTCATCAAATTAATTTATTTAGATGGGAGAAAATTAAATAGTTAGTATTTTATTAATCCTAAAAGTAAAATAGAATGTATTTTTGAATCAATATTAAAAAAATCTTTTTCTATGAGATATTCTGTTCTATTTTTTTTACTTACTATTATTTTTTCATGCAAAACTCAAAAGAACAATAAACACTGTTTTTTAAAAAAGAAAAAAACGGGACAGACGGAAAATACCTTAATAGCCATTATTATTGATTCAACTTTAGATACCACAAAAAAAGAAAGTAACTCTGACGCTTTTAAAATTTTAGATGCTAAAATTATTGGTAATTATCTACACTTAAATATTTCTTATTCTGGAGGATGTGAAAAGCACAGTTTCAAAATTAATGGCGATTTACAACTATCTAAATCATTACCTCCAATAAGATCTGTTAAACTTATTCACTATGGAAATAACGATGCTTGTAAAAAGCTAATAATTGAAAATCTTGTAATTGACATCAGTGATTTAGCGTATAAAAAAGAAGATGGAAGTGAAATATACTTATCAATAAATGGATGGACTGAAAAAATTCATTACGTTTTTAAAAAAAAATAAGGAATAACGAAAGAATTATTTATGACAATAAATGAATTACTAAATGCTTTTAAAGATATCGATTTTCAAGCAAATAGAATGTTAAAGACTAAAACTATTGACTTAAATTACCTACAGCAATTTGACTTGAGGACAGAGGAAATACGCTTGCAAATTTTACAAATGGATTTGTCTGAAGATATAAATGATACTTTTAAAAAAATTGAGAGAATAGAAATTGAACATCTGCCAAAGTTTACCCTAATTGACAAAACAGCAAATTTATTGACATTAGGACTTACAAAAAAAAGGAAAATAAAAAAGAAAACGGATTCCTATTACCGTTTCGAAATCTTATCAAGAAAAATTTCTTTTCAACATGTTGAGACACATCTAAAAGAAAATTAAATTGTTTTTAATTACTTTTAACTTTTAGGAAAATGTAGTTTTCAAAGAACCCAATGAAAAGAGTTGTTTTTTTTATATTTATTTTTCTATTTTTTGTTTCAGGCACTGATTCAATTAAAAATAAATTTGAAATAAAATGGGGTTTTTTTGGGCATAAGCGCATAAATCGAATTGCTGTTTTCACCTTACCCCCAGAAATGTTTGGGTTTTACAAAGAGCACATTGAATTTTTAACTGAACATGCTGTTGACCCTGATAAACGACGATATGCTGTTGAAGGAGAAGCACAATGTCATTACATTGATCTTGATCATTACTACAAAACTGGAGAAAATCCTTTCATTAATGTTCCAAGAAAATGGAAAGATGCTGTGGAGAAATATTCAGAAGACACCTTACAAGCATACGGAATAGTTCCTTGGCATATTCAAATAATGAAAAATAAATTACAATATGCTTTTGAAAATAAAAATGTTGACCTAATTTTAAAATACTCAGCTGATATTGGTCATTACATTGCTGATGCTCATGTTCCTCTTCACACAACAGAAAATTATAATGGACAATTTACTGGTCAGCGTGGAATTCATGGATTGTGGGAAAGCCGCTTGGTGGAAATAAACGCAGAGAATTACGACTATTTTGTTGGAAAAGGGATATACATTCCAAAACTACTTGATTTCACTTGGAATGCAATTGAAGCCTCCCACAATGCTTTAGATTCTGTTTTACGAATTGAAAAAGAACTAAGTTTCGAATTTCCTTCTGACCAAAAATATAGTTTTGAACAACGAGGAAATACAACAGTTTCAGTTTATTCAAAAGAATTTTGTGCCTTATATCATCAACGATTAAATGGTATGGTAGAGAGGCGAATGAGAGCTGCAATCTGTGCAATTGGCTCTGTTTGGTTAACTGCATGGGTAGATGCAGGGCAACCTGATTTATCAAAGCTTCAAGAAAAAAAGCCATCACCTGAATTATTAAAAGAATTTAAAGAATTAGATGCACATTTTCACAATGAAAAACACAAGGGCAGAATTTGCGATTAAACATTTTTAAATTCTTTTAAAAATCTAATTATGTTTATTTATTTTAATTTAAGATATTTGCACTCAAAATAAATCTATGAGATTACTTTTTTCATTTCTAATCGTATTTCTTTTTGCCAATTTATACGCTCAAGATACTAAATCTCAAGCCATTTTAGATAAGTTATCATTAAAAATAAATAATTACAAGACTTTCTATGTTGAATTTTCAGCACTTATTAAAAACACTTCAACTGGACAAAATGATAATACTATTGGAAAAGGTTGGGTAAAAGGTGATAAATACTTTGCAACTTATGGAGATAATTCTATAATTTCTAATGGCCTTAAAACATGGAATATTGCAAAAGATGATAAATCAGTTTACGAATCAGACAGTGATAATTCAGAAGAAAGTTTAAATCCTAAAAAAATAATGACACTTTGGGAAACCGGTTTCAAAAATAAATATGAAAAAGAATCTAAAATAAATGCTGAAATAGTTCATATTATAAATCTTTATCCAAAAGATGTAGCAAAATCAGATTATCATACTATTGTTTTATATATTTCTAAAACAAAAAATGATTTGAAAAAAGCAATAATGAAACTTAAAGATGGAACAATAATGACATATACAGTTGTAAAATTAACTCCAAATCTTGTTATCGACGATGCAAAATTCATCTTTGACAAAAAGAAATTTCCAGATTACGCAATTATAAAGGATTAGCGTTTCATTGCGCGATCCATTTCCCGTAAATCATCTTTCTCTTTTAAATCTTGCCTTTTATCGTGGTTTTTCTTTCCTGTTGCACAGGCAATCTCAACTTTTACCCAACCCTTTTCTGATAAAAATAACTTCAAGGGAATTAAGGTATTTCCTTTTGTCTTTAAAAATTTTTCGATCTGAATTATCTCTTTATGATTCAAGAGGAGTTTTCTGTCAGATCGTGGTTTGTGATTGTATATAGAACCATTTTCATATACCGAAATGTGCATGTTACGCATCCAAACTTCTCTGTTCTCACAAATACAATAAGCTTCCATTACACTTGCTTTGCCTGCTCGAATACTTTTTATCTCAGTTCCGCTTAATTGAATACCTGCGGTGTACACGTCCTCCAAATGATATTCGAAGCGTGCCTTTTTATTACGGATATTTAATTCTTTTTGAGACATTTGAAACAAAGTTAGTATTTTAAGATGCGATATTTTAAAGAATGATGTAGAAACATCTAATTAATTGGTATTTTTGAACGTGAAAATACCTTCTAAATACCTAGAAAATGCAGTTGACCAATTAGGGACTTTACCCGGAATAGGAAAAAGAACAGCACTGCGGCTAACATTGCATTTACTCAAGAAAAATGAAATCGAAGTAATGGATTTCACACAAGCAATAATTGATTTAAAAAACAAACTATTTTCATGTTCAAGCTGCGGAAATATTGCTGACGAGCCTATTTGCTCGATTTGCATAAATCCCAACCGTGACCATCACACAATCTGTGTAGTTGAAGATATACGAGATGTTATGGCAATTGAGTCAACATCAGCATTCAAAGGAATCTACCATGTTCTAGATGGCTTGATTTCTCCCTTAGATGGTATTGGGCCTCAAGATTTAAATATCCAATCATTGATTGATAAAATAGCGCGTGAAAAAATCACAGAGATTATTTTTGCGCTGAGTCCTACCATGGAAGGTGACACGACAAATTTTTATCTTTTTAAAAAACTCCAACCCTACTCTCCCTATATTACAACTTTATCTCGTGGAGTTGCTGTTGGTTCAGAATTACAATATACTGATGAATTAACATTGGGTAAATCCTTACTTCAAAGACAAGTATTCAAAATTAATAACTAATATTTATTGAGTATTCGTATAGAAATCAGTCCATGGGCTCAAAAACAGCCGTAAACTTTTTTAAGATTTTACAACTCACACCAAAAACAACTATTATTACTACAAATACTGTATCTGAAATACAAAAAGAAAAATAACCAAGTAAAACTATACGTTTCAAAATAAGAATAAATAGAAACGATGTTGCACTTGAAATAATTCCAGGATATTCATTTTTGATAACTACACGCCACGAAAAAGGACAATGATTTGGAATATAATTTTTAAAAGAAGGAAGAAAAGATGGAGTTTTAATAGCCCAATCTTGAAATTCATCGCCAAACTTTTCCTCTAAAAAAACCTCTTCAGCAAACATAATACGCTCGTAATATATCCAAAACAGTAAACTTAAAATAACTAAAAACCAAAAATTAGATAAAAAAATTGCCATGCCCAACCAAATCAAGTAATTCCCAAAATAAAGTGGATGCCTAACAAGAGAATACCAACCGGTTTTAGTAAGAACTTGTGCTACTTGATGACTTCTATTTCTCCCAGATGTTTGAATCGTTCTTTTACCAACGGTTCGAGCTCTAATAAGATGTCCAATAAAAATTAAAAAAAGAGCGGTGAATAAAATAGTTTCATTAAGTCCATTATAAAAAGCGTATGTTTTGTAGGGTGTGAAAAAAGAAATAGGAACTATTAATACAAAAACAATCAAAGGAATATGCCCACGGTATTTAAATAAGAAATTTCCAGAAACTTCAAGTGATTTTTTAATTGTCATTGAAAAATAAAGATTATATTGCAAGTAAATATCTAAGTAAAATTATAATTATTTACCCATTTTACCATGAAAGAAAAATTTGAATTGGAGTTTCTTTTTAAAACATCACCACGTGTTCTAGAAAATATGATCAGCACACCTGGAGGTTTAGCTGAATGGTTTGCTGATGATGTTAACAATGAAGATGATTTATATTCTTTTGAGTGGGATGGTAATATTGAACAAGCAAATTTACTTTTTAACAAAAATAATTCTAAAGTTCGCTTTAAATGGATTGATGATGATGACCTGGAGACTTACTTCGAAATTAGTTCAACTGTAGATCCAATGACAGCATCTGTTTCACTTCAGATAATAGATTTTGCTTATCCTGAGGATAAAGAAAGTGCTATTCTTCTTTGGAATCAGCAAGTTGGAGATTTAAAACGAATACTAGGAGCTTAATTGTCGTTAATACTTCGCTCAATAAATCATAATTACATACATTTGTATTAAATAAAGGATTGAAAAGGCTTTATATTTTTAGTATTCGTTCTTTTGTAGGACCATTTATTATAACATTGATTATTTCAATGTTTATACTTATCCTACAATTTTTCTGGTTATATATTGATGATTTAATGGGGAAAGGACTTGGTGTCTTTGTCATCCTAGAGCTGCTTTTTTATGTTTCTGCTAGTCTAATACCTCTTGCCTTACCTCTTGCAATTTTACTCTCTTCTCTTATGACTTTCGGCAATCTGTCAGAAAACAATGAATTAACCGCTCTTAAATCTAGTGGACTTTCTTTGTATCGTATTATTCGCCCATTATTTGTTCTTGTATTACTAATTTCTTTTGGAACATTTTATTTTGCAAATTATATAATACCCGTTGCCAACTTAAAATGGCACTCGTTAATTTATGATATTCAAAATACTAAAATTGCGACCTTATTAACTCCCGGGGTTTACACAAAAGAATTTGATGGTTTTGCTATTAAAGTAAAAAAAGAAGAAAAGGGTGTCTACTATGACATGACGATTCATGATCATACTCAAACTACTCAATTAAGAACTGTAAAAGCAAAAGAAGCAAGAGTTTATAAATCTTTAAATGGTCAGTATTTATTTTTCAAATTAAAAAATGGCAATATTTATGAGGAATTAGATATTCAAAATCCAAGTTTCTTGCCAAATGGTCAGATTAATGGTAATTTAGATAAGGGTAAGCCAGCTAGAATATCTACTTTTCAAAGTGGCACTTATAAAATAAATCTTACAGGATATAGCTTAAATAGATCCAATGAGGATGTGTTTACTGACAAACACGAAATGATGAATGTATTTCAGATTAGCAAAGCTATGGATTCCATTTCCTTAAAAAAGAAAAACGTAGAAGAATTGTTTACTGCAGGCTTAATAACAGATCATATTTTATTCAATAAAGTGTATAGATTTGATTCACTTTCTGGAATTCCACAAAAAAATGAAATACCTCTAGTAAGTTGGGCTAAAATACCAAAAACAGAAAAATCAAAAATAATTCAGCAAACTATAAGTAAACTCAGAAACAGTAATACACGCATTGAAAATCAACTCTCACATATAAAAGTATTGGATAATGAAGCGGCACAATACTGGATTGAATTCCATAGAAAATTTGCACTAACATACGCAATTATTGTATTGTTTTTTGTGGGAGCACCACTTGGAGCTATTATAAAAAAGGGTGGATTTGGAGCACCAGTTGTAATAGCCACAATTATATTTATGATTTATTTTATACTTATGAGTATTGGGAATAATTTAGCAAATAGCCATGTAGTTACTCCATTTCTGGGAATGTGGATGGCAGGAATCTTCTTTACGCCAATTGCATTCATCATAACACGTGCAGCAGCAAATGATTCACAAATATTTAATTTGGAAGCTTGGCAGATCAGATTAGTTAAATTAATTCAAAAGAAATGAATGTTTTAATTTTAAGTCATAAGCCTCCCTTTCCTATTATTGATGGTGGTTGCTTTGCTATGACTAAATTTTTAAAAAATATTTCAAGCATCGAAACCATTAAACAAATCGAATATTTTTCAATTCATACGCACAAACACCCTTTCGTCCCTGAAGAGTTTCCGGAAATTAAAAATGTAAATTTTTCTAGTTCCTTTGTGGATACAAAAATTTATTTTATTGATGCTTTGATTTCCTTTATAAAATTTAAATCCTATAATATTTCGCGCTTTTATTCAAAATCTGTAAAGAAAGAATTAGAGCAACTTTGCAAAAAGATGAATTTTGATATCGTAATTTTTGAAGGACTTTTCACCACTATTTATCAAAAAGATATTCAAGGCTTTAGCAATGCTAAATTTGGCTACCGAGCTCACAATATTGAACATGAAATTTGGCAGCAATTAGCAAAAAAAGAAAGGAATTCTATCAAAAAATATTTTCTGAAACTATTAGCTAAAAATTTAAAAACAAAAGAACTAGAATTGATAAATTCTGTAGATTTTATTCTACCACTTTCTTCGAAAGACCAAGAGAAAATTAAAAAAAAAACTAATAAACCAAGCTTCTACATTCCAGTATCAATAAATAATTTTGAGCCGAAAGCAGATTATTCAAATTTATCATTGTGTTTTATAGGGTCATTTAACTGGAGACCAAATAGTGAGGGATTGCTATGGTTCATAAAAGATGTATTTCCCAAGATAAAACAACATTTTCCGCATATCACCATCAATATTGCAGGAAGAGAATCCGAAAAAATCAATGAATTAAAAGGTCTTGATGGAGTTAATATAAAAGGTTTTGTTATAAATTCAAGTGATTTTCTTCTTGAAAATGGGATTTTTATTGCACCACTTATTTCAGGATCAGGAGTAAAAATAAAAGTTTTGGAAGCATTAAGTTTAGGATTACCTTGTGTTTTAACTGAAATTGCTGCAGAGGGTTTAGACCTTCCTACTACTATAAATATATCAAAAACAGCAGATGACTTTACAAATGATCTACTACAATTAATAAATAATGAAAGTGCTAGAAAAATAAGAGGACTTGATGCCTACTCTTTTATCAAAGCTGAATTTTCTGACAATAAAATTAGTAGTGATTTAAAAGAATGTCTTATTTCAAGCACATCAAAATAAAATATATTCTCCAAAAATATGTTTAATATCTTTAGTAGATGAAAACAATGGACATCCAAATTTTTCTTGAAATCATATTTTGGATATGTTTGATCTTCATACTTCATACTTACTTGTTTTACCATCTTTTAATACGGATTTTCGCGCTAAATAGAAAGGGGAATTCTAAAGTTTATTTAGTCGAAGAGGATTTGCCCAATGTAAGTATACTTATTGCTGCACATAATGAAGAAAGCGTTATTCGTGCTAAAATTCTCAGCATCATGAAGAATTCCTATCCGCAAACTAAATTAGAGGTGCTTGTTGGTTCTGATTGCTCAATAGATAAGACAAATATAATAGTGGAAAACCTGATTGAAGAATTTGAAATCATAGGCATTGTAAAATTTGAAAAACGTACTGGAAAAATTGGAGTAATCAACACGCTAATTGAAAAAGCAAAACATGATTTAGTCTTACTGACAGATGCAAATGTTATGTTCGACGAACAAACAATTTTTGAGCTTGTTAAACATTTTAAAAATGAAAAAATCGGTTTAGTAGATTCAAAAATGATAAATGTTGGGATTAAAAAAGATGGAATCTCCCTTCAAGAAAAAACATATATATCTGCTGAAGTATCGAGTAAAAATGCAGAGAGTTTACTTTGGGGAGCTATGATGGGACCTTTCGGTGGTTGTTTTTCCTTACGAAAAAATTTATGGGAGACAATTCCTTCACATTTTTTAGTGGATGATTTCTTTATCAATATGCTTGTGCTTCAAAAAGGTTTTAAATCTATAAATGAACCAAAAGCAATCGTTTATGAAGATGTCTCAAATAATTTAAGTGATGAATTTCGAAGAAAAATTAGAATTTCAAGTGGGAATTTTCAAAATCTATTTCACTACAAACATCTATTATTTGACTTTTCATGGATTGCATTTTCATTTTTTTCTCACAAAGTGCTAAGATGGCTTACACCCTTTTTTATTCTTATTATCATTTCAATTTTACCCTTTATAATTGAAAACCACAGTTTTTATTTTTATTTCTTAATGGGAATTATCTTTTGCTTTTCTCTCGTAACAATTGATTTTTTATTGAAATCACTGAAAGTTAATATTAAACTTCTGCGATTTTTAACACATTTTACTCTGATGAATGCAGCTTTATTCATTGGATTCTTAAACTATATTCAAGGAGTTAAGAGTAGTATTTGGGAGCCTACAAGAAGAAATCAATAGAAAGTTCTACTTTTTTAAGAACGAATAATGCTCGTACTTGTCCTTTATAAATAAAATCAATTCCATTTCAGAAGAAGTTTTTAAGAAATCATCATCCATATTCAAGAATTGAATAAAGTCATCGAAATCATCTTCTGTCATATTTATAATATCGAAAGCAACATACAAGCGCAATAGCTCTTTGACAACGCGTCTTTGATCGTCTTTATATTTTTGTTCTTGAATCCAACGTTTATTTTGTTCTTTTTTTGAAAAAGCTTGATACAGGGCAGTTATTGGACTTTCCAAAATACTAATACCAGTAACCAAGCGTGTTTCTCGCATAGAAAGTGCTTGTCTGTCTTCCTTAATTTGTGAAAGAGTTTTTAGAGGACGAACTATTACTTCTTGAATTTCTTGGGGAATTTTTTCGATGTAGGCAATAACATGACATTGACAATTTTCATCTGGACTAGCAATAAACTCATATATCGGATATTCTTTTGTGGAAAGGGCGATACGGTCATTTGGACTAACATAAACTGAAAATTCACCATTTGGTTGACCAAAAACTCCACGACCAACAGTTTTGTTAATTACCATCAAATTGTAAAAGGTTTGAGGTCTGAGTGAATCTATTACACGGCCTGAAACTAGTACACGATCACATTGAGCAGACCCAAAAAAAGATAGTTGTAAAATACCCAGCAATAAAAGTAGTTTATTCATTATGTACTTTATAAATTAGGCGATTTTTAAAAAAAACTAGATTGTTTCAAAGTACCAATCCAAAAAAGTATGCCGATAAAATAACAATAGAAACAGTGGTAAAAAAACTAATATTACCCATGATGCAACAATTGTAAATTTCAGCCAAAATGAAGCATCGTATTTCACGGGTGCAAGTAAAACCGAATTTACATGTGACGCTAAAACATCATCATTTGTATCATCTGAAAGAGCAAGAAACTTTTTTAATGATGGAGTCTCCCCTACTATTATTTCTTTCATCATAGCATAATCTCGATTTGACAAGTCATCGTAAGTAGAAATGTAGTTGATGTTTTGCTCGTCTAATAATTTTCTAATTTGATAATTGCGCTGCATTCCTCGAACTCTAATTCCCATAAAAAAGCCAAAAATCATGGTAACCCATGACCAAATTAAAAAACCAACAAGAATTAAAATAAGTGAGGAAATAAAAGCAAAGATGATTAAAAAAAGATCTCTTTTCTTATGCACTAAAAGTTTAAACAATTGACCGCCATCGAGAGGATCAATTGGAATAAGGTTAATTATATTCAGAAAAAGAAAGAGAAAAGAAAGTTCAAGAAGCCAATTTAATTGATAATAAGAAGATAGAAATAAAGTGATAATACCAATACAAATTCCAGGAAAAGGACCTGCAGCAACAACAATAAAACTTTGAGTTTGTGAATATTTCTCTTTACTTCCTTGTACAAAAGCGCCCATCAATGGAATAAAAAGCATTCGAACATTTTCGTAATTAAATAATTTCATGAAGGTAAAATGTCCCATCTCATGAATAAAAAGAACCAAAATAAGAAATAAGACAAAATTTATTTCATCTTTAAAAAGTAGTAGAAAAACACCAACAAAAAGCACTAATGAAAAAGCTGTTAACCCCCAATTACTCTCGATTTTTACTTTCTCAATATGCGGTTTTGCAGGATAAATATCGTAGTTTTCCATTTACATTCCAGGCATTCCGCCCATCCCTTTTAGTTTACTCATCATTGACATTGCATTTCGAGGGTTACTCATTAATTTCATCATTTTTCGCATTTCCTCAAATTGTTTTATTAATTTATTAACCTCTTGTATGTTCATTCCTGAGCCATTTGCTATTCGTGTTTTTCGAGCCATATTTAACAAAGCAGGGTTAGCTCGTTCTTTAGGAGTCATAGAGAGAATCATTGACTCTGTTCCTTTAAATGCATCATCTGGAACATCAACATCTTTCATCGCTTTTCCCACTCCAGGAATCATGCCCATTAAATCTTTAACATTCCCCATTTTTTTTACTTGTTGCAACTGGGCTAAAAAATCATTAAAATCAAATTGATCTTTTAGAATTCTCTTTTGCAATCTTCTTGCACCCTCCTCATCAAATTGTTCTTGTGCACGTTCAACAAGCGAAACAACATCTCCCATTCCAAGAATACGATCTGCCATACGACTTGGATAAAAAACATCCAAAGCGTCCATTTTCTCACCAGTTCCAACAAACTTAATGGGTTTATTTACAATTGCTTTTATGGATAAAGCTGCACCACCTCTTGTATCACCATCTAATTTTGTCAATACAACTCCATCAAAATTAATTCGCTCATCAAAAGCTTTGGCCGTATTAACAGCATCCTGGCCGGTCATTGAATCAACTACAAATAAAGTTTCTGTAGGATTTACTGCAGCTTTTACCCTTGCAATTTCATCCATCATTTGTTCATCAATAGCCAAACGACCAGCGGTATCGATTATAACAACATTAAAAGATTTACTTTTAGCATATTGAACAGCAGCACTTGCAATTCGAACTGGGTCTTTATCTTCTTTGTTTGCGTAAACTTCTATTCCTAATTGCTCTCCTAGAACTTGTAATTGATCAATTGCAGCAGGGCGATATACATCACATGCAACGAGAAGTACCGTTTTATTTTTTTTATTTTTTAGGAATGATGCTAATTTCCCAGAAAAAGTTGTCTTTCCAGAACCCTGTAGCCCTGACATTAGAATAATACCCGGATTTCCCTTGATGTTAATTTCAGATTCATTGCCACCCATTAAAGCTACAAGTTCTTCGTGACAAATTTTAACCATTAATTGCCCTGGAGAAACTGCTTTGAGAACATCGCGCCCTAATGCTTTTTCTTTTACTGTATTCGTGAAATTTTTTGCTGTATTAAAGTTAACATCGGCATCTAATAAAGCGCGCCGAACTTCTTTTAATGTTTCTGCAACATTGATTTCCGTAATCTGCCCTTGTCCTTTTAGAACCTTAAATGCTCTTTCGAACTTATCACTTAAATTTTCAAACATAAACTAACCTAAATAGTTGACAAATATAAGAATTTGAAAACTAAATTAAGGAATTGTAATAATGAATTTACTAACTTTGTTAAAAAAACACATGAACGACTCAGCCAAAAAAAAATCAAATGGATTCTACCTTATATGCATATTGCTCCTAATGGTGTTACTTGCGATATTAACCTATATGTGGTCAACTAAACGAACAGAACTAAACAACTGCTCTAACGAAAATCTATTGCTAAAATCCGATATGGAAGGCATGAATCAAATGCTAGAAGGATATGTAGGGAATATTTCATCTGATTTAAAGAAGGATTTTAAAAACATGCTAGCAACCTATGATAAACTAATTGCCAAGGATGCTTCTAAAGCTGATAGTCTAAACAAACAAAAAACTGAAATTCAAATGCTATTGGGCAAACTAGAGGCTAATAAAAAACTTTCCGCTTCACAACTTTATAAGTTCAAAAAAGAAAATGAAACACTTAGGGGAATTATGAGAAGTTATGTAATGCAAATAGATTCATTAAACACAATTAATTATGGTTTAAATAAAGATTTAGAAGATAAAACAACAAAGCTTAATGAAACCTCTACAGAACGTGACGAATACAAAAAAGCAGTAGAAGAAAAAACTGAGCAAATAAAAAAAGGCAGTAAATTAAAAGCTTACAACTTTGTTTCAGAAGCACTAAGAATGAAATTTAACAATACAACAGAAGTAACAGATAAAGCAAAAAAAACTATACAATTAAGAAGTAGTTTTACTATTTCTGAAAATAGTTTAACAAGTTCCGGAAGAAAATTAGTTTATCTTCAAATAACAGATCCAAATGGCACAATTTTGCATTCACGTTCTAATAACACAGTTGAAACTGAATCAGTATCTGTTTTATATTCTGACAAGAAAGAAATTGATTATCAAAATCAGTCTATAGATTTAAGCATTTATTATGATCTGCAAGGAGAATCATTATCTAAGGGAAATTATAAGGTGAAAATAATTTGTGAAGGAAATATAATTGGAACAGATAGTTTTACTCTAAAATAAGAATCGTGTCAGAAGAAGAAAATCATGGAGATGTTTCGTTTTCAATTTCTAAATTAGGAATTGCAAGCATTGAATTTTGGCATCCAATGAGCAATGCCCTTCCTGGAATTATACTTCAAAAACTAGCAGTTTGCATCATTGAACTTGGTGAAAATCAAAATGTAAAAGTTATCGTTCTAAAATCAAAAGGAGAAAAAGCTTTTTGTGCTGGAGCAAGTTTTGATGAATTAATCGCAATCAAGGATTTAGAACAAGGAAAAAAATTCTTTTCAGGATTTGCAAATGTTATAAATGCTTGCCGAAAATGCCCTAAATTTATTATTGGAAGAATTCAAGGAAGAGCTGTTGGAGGTGGTGTTGGTATAGCCGCTTCAGTAGATTATTGCTTTGCTATGAAAAATGCGGAAGTAAAATTATCAGAATTGGCAGTTGGAATTGGGCCTTTTGTAGTTGGACCTGCAGTAGCAAGAAAAATCGGGCTATCAGCGATGAGCGAATTGGCAATAAATGCAACTGAATGGCGGAGTGCAGAATGGGCAAAAGAAAAAGGATTATATACTGAGGTTTTTAACGAAACTGAAGAAATGGATGCGGCTGTTTTAACGCTGTCCGAAAAACTTGCGAATTCAAATCCTCAAGCTATGAGTAATCTCAAAAAAATATTCTGGGAAGGAACAGAAAATTGGGATAATCTACTTATTGAACGTGCAGAAATAAGTGGAAAATTGGTCTTAAGTGATTTTACAATTTCTGCAATTAATCAATTCAAAAAGAAGTAAAAAAAAACTCCCGCTATTTTTTTTCTTAAATCATTTGTAAATAAAAACATTAATCGTATCTTTGCACCCCTAAATAAAGGGAAGATCGTAATTATTTAAATACCGCAAATCGTGAATACATTAAGTTACAGAACGTTATCAGCTAATACCGAAACTTCTAATAAGAAGTGGTTTATTGTTAACGCAGAAGGTCAGACACTGGGAAGATTAGCAAGTAAGGTTGCCAAAGTTATTCGCGGTAAATACAAAACATGTTATACACCTCATGCAGATTGTGGTGACAATGTAATAATTATCAATGCAGAGAAAATATCTTTTTCAGGCATGAAGCTTGAAAATAAAGAATATGTTCGTTTTTCAGGTTATCCTGGCGGACAGCGTTTTACGTCTGCTGAAAGCATGTTGAAAAATCATCCTGAACGCTTAATTGAAAAGGCTGTTAAAGGTATGTTACCAAAAAATGCCTTAGGTAGAAAATTATTCACAAACCTAAAAGTATACGCTGGCGAGACACATAAGCACCAAGCGCAGCAAGCAGAAACATTAAATCTTGATACACTCAAATAATTTTTATGGAAGTAATTAATGCCTTAGGGCGAAGAAAAACAGCTGTAGCTCGTGTCTACATGTCGAAAGGAAAAGGAAAAATCTCTATTAATAAAAAAGAAATGGCTGATTTTTTTCCAATCGATGTTTTACAAGCAAAGGTTAATCAACCATTTGTTTTGACTGATACGGTTGGAAAATACGACATAAAAGTAAATGTTGCAGGTGGCGGAATTAACGGACAAGCAGAAGCTATTCGTTTAGGTATCTCTCGTGCACTAGTTGAAGTATCAGCAGATTACAAGCCACTTTTAAAAGTAGAAGGATTAATGACGCGTGATCCCCGAATGGTAGAACGTAAAAAACCAGGGCAACCAAAAGCACGTAAGAAATTCCAGTTCTCGAAACGTTAATCGAGCTGTAAGTTTAGCATCCAAATTCTGGAGTACCCTGATTGATATTCAATCCCCTCCATTATTGACGAGTAATTAAAAAATAGGAACGTAAACAAAAAAAACAATATGTCTAAATTAAATTTTGAAACTTTATTAGAAGCCGGTGTACACTTTGGTCACTTAAAAAGAAAATGGAATCCAGCTATGGCTCCATACATTTTTGAGGAGAAAAAAGGAATACATATTATTGACTTGAACAAAACAATGGTTCATTTGGATCACGCATGTGCTGCGATGAAACAAATTGCAAAATCTGGAAAGAAAGTACTTTTTGTTGCAACAAAAAAACAAGCTAAAGAAATCGTTTCTGAAAGAGTTACCAAAATAAATATGCCTTTTGTTACAGAACGTTGGTCTGGTGGTATGTTAACTAACTTCCAAACAACACGTAAATCCATTCGAAAGATGGCTTTAATTGATAAAATGAAGTTAGATGGCACTTGGGATACACTTAACAAACGTGAAAAATTATTTAAAACACGTCAAAGAGATAAACTAGAAAAAACTTTTGGTTCAATTGCAGAAATGACACGTCAACCTGCTGCAATTTTTATCGTAGATATTTTAAAAGAACACATTGCTCTTGCGGAAGCTCGCAGATTGAATATTCCAACATTTGCAATGGTTGATACAAATTCAAATCCAAAATTAGTTGATTTCCCTATTCCTTCAAATGACGACGCAACGAAATCCATTACCTTAATAATGGATCAAATCTGCTTAGCTTTAAGTGAGGGTTTAGAAGATAGAAAGAACCTCAAAGAAGGAGGAAATGAAGAATCTACTGAATCATCAAATGTTGCTGCAGAAGCAATTACTCCTGAAGTTGTAGCCGAAAAAATTGTTGCTGAAGTAACTGAAGAGGTTGCTCCTGAAGTTGTTGCTGAAGAAGTTGTTGCTGAAGTAACTGAAGAGATTGCTCCTGAAGTTGCCCCAAAGGTTACTGAAAAGAAAGCCACTGCAAAGAAAGCGACGGTAAAGAAAGTGACTGCTAAAAAAGACACTAAAGAAAAACCAAAGAAATAATAAATTATAATTAATTAAAAAAAATTAATCATGGCTATTACAGCTTCAGATGTAAACAAATTGCGCCAACAAACAGGTGCTGGAATGATGGATTGTAAAAACGCATTGGTTGAAGCCGATGGAGATTTTGAAGCAGCCGTTGATATTCTAAGAAAAAAAGGTCAAAAAATTGCTGCAAAACGTGGCGGAAATGAGGCTAAAGAAGGAATTATAATTGCTCAAACGAATGAAGATTGTACTTCTGGAGTTATTCTTGCTTTAAATTGTGAAACAGATTTCGTTGCTAAAAATGATGGCTATGTTAGCTTCGTACAATCATTGGTAAATATTGCATTGAATAATCTTCCGGAATCAACTGATTCTTTAAAAGCTTTGCCTTTTGATGATAGATTATCCGTTGAAGAAAAAATCACGGAACAAGTTGGAATCATTGGTGAAAAATTAGATTTATCTAACTACGCTATACTAAAGGCTTCTAGAGTTGTTGCTTACAATCACCCTGGAAATCAATTAGCAACATTAGTTGGTTTGAACAGTGATTCTGATGCATCAAAAGATGCTGGACGTCAAATTGCAATGCAAGTTGCAGCAATGGATCCAATTGCTATTACTAAAGATGGTGTCGATCAACGAACAATTGAAAGAGAAATTGAAGTAGGAAAAGATTTAGCTATTCAAGAGGGTAAGCCTGTTGAAATGGCTGAAAAAATTGCTATGGGAAGATTAAATAAATTCTTTCAAGAAAATACCTTGATGAGCCAACAATTTATAAGTGATAATAAATTAAGTGTAGAACAATTTTTAAATAATTCTGAAAAAGGTTTAACAGTATTAGACTTTAAACGCTTCTCACTGAGTTAATTTTTAAAAAGCTATCTTTTAGGTAGCTTTTTTTTTGATATAAAGAGTACTAAAAAAAACCTTTGGTTATATTTGCTTAATATTAAGTTATGAAATACAAAAGAATTCTTTTAAAATTAAGCGGTGAATCACTCATGGGTGAGAAACAATTTGGAATTGATAACAAACGCATCAACTCCTATGCTCAACAAATAAAAGAAATTAAAGCGCTTGGGATAGAAATCGCAATTGTAATTGGTGGCGGAAATATTTTTCGTGGAGTTCAAGCAGAGGAAGGTGGAATGGACCGAACGCACGGAGATTATATGGGGATGCTTGCAACAATGATTAATTCTATGGCTTTACAATCTGCATTAGAGTCAAACGGTGTTATGACGCGACTACAATCAGCCATTGAAATGAAAGAAATTGCAGAGCCTTTTGTCCGTAGAAAAGCAGTTCGGCACTTAGAAAAAGGTAGAGTTGTAATTTTTGGAGCTGGAACAGGAAATCCTTTCTTCACCACAGATTCTGCAGCTTCTCTTCGCGCTATTGAAATTAATGCTGATGTTATTCTTAAAGGAACACGTGTAGATGGCATTTACACTGCAGATCCTGAAAAAGATAAAAATGCTACAAAATACGATCACATTACATTTGATTCAGTTTACTCAAAAGGCTTGAATGTGATGGATTTAACTGCTTTTACGCTTTGTAAAGAAAATAATTTACCTATTATTGTCTTCAATATGGATACACCTGGTAACTTGCTAAAGTTGCTTAAAAGTGAAAAAATAGGAACCCTCGTATCTAATTAACTTTCAAAAAAAATTTATGACGGAAGATCTTGAAATGATTTACGACGAATTTAAAAGTTCAAACAATAAAACCCTAAACCATTTAGAGAGTGAGCTCAGTAAAATTAGAGCTGGGAAAGCCTCTCCTGCAATGCTAGGAAGCGTTATGATAGATTACTACGGATCAATGACGCCAATTAATCAAGTGGCAAATATCAATACCTCAGACGCACGCACAATCTTAGTACAGCCTTGGGAAAAAAATATGTTGGGTGAGATAGCTAAAGGCATTATCAATTCAAATCTTGGTTTAAACCCTCAAAACAATGGTGAGCAACTTATTATATCTGTGCCACCTTTAACAGAAGAACGAAGACGTGAACTTGTTAAACGCGCAAAAAGCGAGGCTGAAACTGCAAAAGTAGGAATCCGGACAAATCGAAAAGATGCTTTAGATTTATTGAAAGATTTAAAAAACGATGGTTTATCCGAAGATTTATGCAAAGATTCAGAAGATGAGATTCAAAAGATAACTAATTCATTCATCAAAAAAATTGATGATCTAGTTGAAGTTAAGGAAAAAGATATTATGACGATTTAAGCACGTCTTTTTCCATCTCCCTAATTACTACTTGTTTATCACTTACCTTCGTTTTGAGAATTTTTTTCTCTGAAACAATCAAAAATTCTAAAGCGTTATTTATACAGATATCAATATCGTGAGAGGATAAAATAATTGTCTTTTGCTGCTTTTCAGCAATTAAAACCAATAACTCAATCAATTTTTGCCGATTTAAATAATCTAAAAATGCGGTCGGTTCATCTAATAAAATAATAGGTGTAGACTGAATTATTGCACGTGCAACAGCGCATAATTGTCTTTCGCCATCACTAATTTCACTTGAATCTTTTTCGATTAAATGAACTAAATTTAGTTCCCTAACAACCTCTTGAATAACCTGCTTATCTTCCGTATTCAATTGCCCCATATTATTAGTATGAGGCGATCTTCCTAAAGCTAAATAATCGAAAACTGTAAGATATTCAACACCAGAAAAACTACTATCTACATAAGCGATTAATTTAGGTAAATTAACTTTTGAGATTTTCTGCAATTCTTGTTGATTCAAAAAAAGTTTTCCAGATAAAAGTGAAGTTTGTCCAGTAATAGAGTTTAAGAAGGTAGATTTTCCAATTCCATTGAGTCCAACTAAAGCGTATACTTTTCCGTCATCCAATGTTAAACTTGGAATAAAAAGTAAAGGTTTAGAATATCCTATTTCTATTTCTTCAAATCGAATCATCTTAATTTACGCATTAAAATAAATACAACAAAGGGTGCACCGATAATAGATGTAAAAGCATTAATTGGAAGTGCTATTTGCTTAGAAAGCAACTGAATAAAACTATCGCACAACAAAAGAAAAATAGAGCCAAAGAGCAAATTACCAAGAATTAAATAGCTGTGATTTTGTGTTCTTAATAATATGCGTGTTAAATTCGGTACAGCTAAGCCAACAAATGCAATAGGCCCACAAAAAGCAGTGATTAATCCTGCTAATAGAGCTGTTATTCCCATAATTAAAAATCTAACCTGACTAATTTTCAAACCCAATAAACCCGCAGAACGTTCTCCAATCACTAACATATTTAAAGGTTTAATTAAAATGAAGGATAGAAATATACCACAAATAAAAATAAATAATATAAGTGGGAGTTGGTCAAACTCAACCTGCTGTAATGAACCCATAGTCCACAAAGTATAAGCTTTTAATGCGCCTTCACCAGATAAGGATTCTAAAATTGAAACAAGGGCAGAAGTAAAACTACCAAACATTAATCCTACAAGTAAAAGTGAAATTTGAGAACGAATTCGTTGCGCTACAGCCATCATGAGAATTCCCGCAAGAAAGGCTCCAATTAATGCAGCAGAAATTATTCCAATATCTGAACCAAAAAAACTAAATCCTGACATTAAAGAAAGAGCTACTAATAAGCTTGCTCCGGAATTTATGCCCAGAACATATGGACCTGCTAAAGGATTATTAAACAATGTTTGCATCAACATACCTGAAAGAGCAAGTCCACCTCCAGCCACAATCGCTATTAATATTCTCGGAATTTTAAACTCTCTGATCAAAACATGCGAAGAATTATTACCCTTAAATTCAAAAATTGCTGAGAAAAAATCATTGAGAGAAACATAAATTTCTCCAGTTGTTAGATGAATAAAAGCAGAAAGCGGAACTAATAGCAGTGCAATAACTAAAATAAAAGGAATTCTTTTCTTAATCATTTTAATTCTTTGTAAAAATGTAGATTTTTTGGAGAAGGCATTGAGCTAATAGAATATAAATCTGCAAGTAAGAGATGAGGTTGAACGGCACTTAACTCCCAAAATTTATTCAAATCATTTGAATAACAATAAATTTTACCATTTTGAAAACAGTTCAATCTTTTTGCTTTAGCATTTGATTTAATTATTTCTGCCCTTGAACTAAAACCTGGATTTATCCAAATTTTAACATCTTTTGTATCCATTAAAATCTTTTCCATAGAAACAGTATAACTTCCTGTTCCCTTTGTTTTACTGTAAATATAATTCATTCCTGCATCTTTAAACAATTTTGCATTGTAACTTTCTCCAGCTGGTGCATACCAGTAATCACGAATAAAATTACCTGAAATTAGCTGATCTTTGGTTTGCTTCTTTACCTTCTTCATTGTTGCTTTATAGGATATAACTAGCTCACTAAACAGTTTTTTTGCCTGCTCCTCTTTACCTGTTAAATAGCCAAATAATAGCAACCACTCTGCCTTTCCAAGAGGATCTTCTTCACGCCAATCAAAATTAGGAATGCAAGTAATCCCCATTCTCTTTAATTCCTTACGGTGTGGAAAATCACCTGAAAATGCACTATGAACAATAGTTTTGGCACCTGAACTTATTAAAAGCTCCATTGAAATTTCTTGAGAAGACCCAAGAGAAAGAATAGCTCCAGATTGAAGTCCTTGCTTTACCGAAGTATTATAAACAAATTTTGAGTCCGATACTGCGCAAATAGCATCCTCTGAATTCAAAACTGACAACATTCCAATATGAGTTGAAGACAAAGCGGCAATGTTTAGACATGGAATTAATACATTATCCTTGTTATTTGCTGAAGTATTTACATTCTTTTTTTTGCAAGAAAACGAATAAATAATTTCGGGATGATCAGGATGTAAAACTTTAAATTCTATTGATTTCTCGAGCTCAAAAATTTGAAGCCATTTACTGTATTTACAACTATTTTTAACACTTGGAACTTGGCTATTTTTTACTTCATTTTGGGAGCAAGCACCTAAAATTAATAGCCAGAAAATACAATTTGATGCTATAAAAAATTTAATATTGTTCATTCTTATTTGGAAAATCTCCCGACTGAACATCTGAGATATAATTTTGAAACGAAACCATCATTTGTTCATACAAATTATTGTATTTTCGAAGAAAGCGTGGGCTAAATTCATTGTTAATTCCAAGCATATCATGAATAACAAGCACTTGACCATCTACACCATTTCCTGCTCCTATTCCAATAATCGGAATGGTCAGCATTTTTGCAACTTTAGTTGCTAAATCAGCAGGTATTTTTTCCAGCACAATTGCAAAACAACCTGCTTTTTCTAATGCAATAGCATCTTCAATTAAACGATCAGCCTCATCTTTTTCCTTTGCTCGAACTACGTATGTCCCAAATTTATAAATTGATTGAGGTGTTAAACCTAAATGACCCATAACAGGAATTCCAGCTGTAAGAATCCGCTGAATTGATTCTATAATCTCTTGTCCACCTTCCATTTTAACTGCATGTCCACCAGATTCTTTCATTATTCTAATTGAACTTGAAAGTGCTTCTTTTGAATTTCCCTGATAGGAACCAAAAGGTAAATCTACAACAACTAAAGCGCGCTTTACAGCACGAACAACAGATGAAGCATGGTAAATCATTTGATCTAAGGTAATTGGCAAGGTTGTTTCATGTCCGGCCATCACATTTGAAGCGGAATCGCCGACTAAAATTATATCCATTCCAGCTTCATCAATGATCCGAGCCATTGAAAAATCATACCCCGTTAACATGGATATTTTCTTTCCCGCACTTTTCATCTCAAAGAGTGAATGTGTTGTTACTTTTTTTAAATTTTTATGTACAGACATTTTTAAAGTATATAGCCAAGTTCTAAAAAATAGGCGGATTTATCACAATTTATTTAAATAATTCTCAACATTTGACTGAATTCGATTTGCAATATCTGAGGTTTCAGCTTTAACAAATGTATTTCCTGAAATTCGTTCATACAATTCAATGTAGCGATCTGTAATTGTTTGCACAAATTCGTCAGGCATGTCAGGCATTGTTTGACCCTCCAATCCTTGAAATCCATTTTCCATTAACCATTGTCGAACGAATTCTTTCGATAATTGTTTTTGTGGCTCGCCCTTTATTTGGCGGTCATCATAACCATCTGAATAAAAATAACGAGAAGAATCTGGAGTATGAATTTCATCAATTAAAATAACCTTGTCATTTAGAAGTCCAAACTCATATTTCGTATCGACTAAAATAAGACCACGTTTCGCTGCAATTTCAGTTCCACGTTGAAACAAAGCACGAGTATAGTTTTCCATTTGTAAATAAATAGCTTCCTGAACAAGCTCTTTTTGAATAATTTCTTCACGTGATATGTCTTCATCATGCCCTTCTTCTGCTTTAGATGCTGGAGTGATAATTGGCTGAGGGAAACGGTCATTTTCTTTTAATCCTTCTGGCATTTCTACTCCACAAATCATTCTTTTTCCTGCAGCATATTCTCGCGCTGCATGACCTGCTAAATATCCTCGAATTACCATTTCAACTCGGATTGGCTCACAAGCTAGCCCAACAGCAACAGAAGGATCTGGTGTGGCAAGTAACCAGTTAGGAACAATATCTTTGGTTGCATCTAAAAACATCGTGGCTACTTGATTCAAAACTTGCCCTTTAAATGGAATTCCTTTTGGAAGAACATGGTCAAATGCAGAAATTCTATCAGATGCAACCATCACAACTAAATCATTCTTTAGGGTATAAACATCTCTAACTTTTCCATGATAGACGGATAATTGTCCTGGAAAATTAAACTCTGATTCTGTTATTGCATTCATTAATCTTTAATTATATTATTTTTTCTCTTTTTCTTCAGCTTCTTCAAAAGCAGTTACAATTTTTTTTACCAAACTATGACGGATAATGTCACTCTGTCCCAAACGAATAACGCCGATTTCCTCAATATCTTTTAAAACATCTAAAACATGAGCTAAACCAGACTTTTGTTTGTGAGGCAAGTCTACTTGGGTCATATCGCCTGTAATTACAAATTTAGCAGTCATTCCCATTCTGGTGAGAAACATTTTCATTTGCATAGGAGTTGTGTTCTGTGCCTCATCTAGAATTACAAATGCTTTGTCCAATGTTCTTCCACGCATAAAGGCAAGTGGAGCAATTTCAATGACCCCAAATTCTAACATGTCTGCTAATTTTTCATGCGGAATCATATCGCGAAGCGCATCGTATAGTGGCATCAAGTAAGGATCTAGTTTTTCTTTCAAGTCGCCTGGTAAAAATCCTAAATTTTCTCCCGCTTCTACTGCTGGTCGCGTTAGCACAATTCTCTTAACTTCCTTCGCTTTTAATGCTCTTACAGCCATTGCAACAGCTGTATATGTTTTACCGGTTCCGGCAGGACCAATTGCAAAAACCATGTCCTTTAAATTTATTTCTTGGACTAATTTTTTCTGATTAACTGTCCTTGCTTTAATTTTTACGCCGCCATTGCCATGGACTAAAGTTTCTGAACCGTCATCATTTGAGAGAAGCTTTGAACCATCTGACAACATTAAATTGTCAATTGAATTCTCAGACAAAAAATTAAATTTGTTGAAATGGGCGACTAAAAGTTCAAATTTTCGTTCAAACTCATCCATAACTTCTTCATCTCCATTTAATAAAATCATGTTTCCACGAGCAATTACTTTCAACTTCGGAAAAAAAGTTTTGAGATAACAGAGATTAGCATCATTAACACCAAAAAATTCAGCTGGATTAATTCTAACTAACTCAATCGAACGGTGGGCAGTATTCAATTATTTTTCATTTAAATTAAGCTTAATTATTGCTTTTAGATTACATTTGGTAAAATTAAAAATTAATTAGGATAATGAATTCTGTTTTTGAATGCAAATCATAACTTTAACAACAGATACTGGATTACAAGACTATTATGTTGCTGCTATAAAAGGGGAAATACTCAAAGAAATTCCTAATGCCAACATAATAGACATTTCTCATACAATTAAGCCTTTTGACATTGCTGGAGCTGCTTTTCAACTTCTTTGCTGTTATAAAGATTTTCCACCAGGAACAATTCATATAATTGGTGTTGATAGTGAACCAATACTAAATGGTGAAAACCAAAGTTTTCCAACAATATTAAATTTTAATGGGCATATTTTTATTTGTAATGACAATGGGTTTTTTGGAAGTTTATTAGAGGGAGAGATTTCAGAGAGCTTATATAGGTATTCTGATATCAAAAAGAATGAAGACATGTGGCAGTTTACTACAAAAAATTGTTTTGTACCATTAGCGACAAAGATTGCAAAGAATATTGCAATAGAATCTTTTACTGAAAAAGTTTTTACATACAAGAAAGTCTTTATTCAAAAGCCAATTATTGATCAATTTACAATTCAAGGAACAGTAATTCATATAGATTCATTTGGAAATTTAATAACCAATATATCACGTGCAGATTTCAATAGATTTGGAGATAATACGCCCTTTACAATACGTTTTGTAAAAGGACAATATTTTATTGATAAAATTTCTAAAACCTACAATGCTGTCCAAAATGGTGAACTAGTTGCTTTATTTAATAGTACAGATCATCTTGAAATAGCTCTAAATAGAGGTGCCAATGAAAGTACAGGAGGAGCTGATAGAATGTTTGGCATGCGTATAGATTCTGTTATTCAAGTAAAGTTTGAACCTGCAGGCTCTCAAGTTGATTTTAATTCACTTTTATAAATAATGCTTGTTCGTATCGTTAAATTACAATTTAAAGAAGAAAAAATAAATGATTTTCTCCTGCTTTTTGAAACTGTTAAATGGGAAGTCACAAATTTTCCTGGTTGCAGGGGAATGAAATTACTTCAAGATCTTAATACTCCATTTATAATAATGACTTATAGTGTTTGGGATGATAAAAAAACACTTGAAAATTATAAAAATTCAGCGCTTTTTGAGTCTATTTGGCCGAATATTAAAGTTTGGTTTGATGCCAAACCAGAAGCTTGGAGTCTTGAAACAACCTTTGATGGATTCAAATAAATTGAGTGTTTTAATACACTGAAAAATTTATAAATAATCTCATTTTTGGAACTATCTGCGAATTAAGTTTTTAAAATATTTGTATATTCAACAAAATAGCATAACTTTACGAAAATTAATTAATTTAAGTAACATGAGTAAAGGAACAGTAAAATTCTTCAATGAGACCAAAGGATTTGGTTTTGTTGTTGATGAAGAAACGAACAAAGAGTATTTTGTTCACATCACAGGATTAATCGACAAAGTTAAAGAAAATGACGAAGTTGAGTTTGATCTTCAAGAAGGTCGTAAAGGTTTGAATGCCGTGAATGTAAAGAAAGCATAATCATATTCAATCTATTTAATCATGAAAGTCTCACCTCTGGTGGGACTTTTTCTTTTATTGCAACTTTCCTATTTAACATTAGACAATTAAAATATACTCTAATTCATTCAAAATTGATATTTTTGGGACTTAAATTGTATTATGAGGGCTTTATATTTAAAAGAAATTAATAGTTTTCTAAGTTCAATTATTGGCTACGTTTTTATAATTATCTATTTAATTGCCTCAGGATTATTTCATTGGATAGTTTCTTTTAACACGAATTTACTTGAAGGTGCTGAGTCAGACTTGATTCCTTTCTTTAACTTATCACCCGTTATTTTTCTAATTTTAATACCCGCGATTACAATGCGCTCAATTGCTGAGGAGAGAAGAACTGGAACAATTGAACTATTGCTAACACGTCCAATTTCTGATTTAAAAATTATTCTCGCCAAGTATTTTGCTGGAGTCACATTATTGATAATTGCAATAATTCCCACTATATGCTATTTTATTTCCATGTATTACTTGGGAAAACCAGTTGGAATTATTGATGTTGGTGCAACATTTACATCTTATATTGGCTTAATTCTATTAGGATCTGTCTTTGTTGCAATTGGAATTTTTGCTTCTTGTTTAACAAATAGTCAAATTGTTGCTTTTATTTTGGCAATGTTCCTTTGTTGGATTTTTTATGACGGATTTAATTTACTTGGAAATTTTAGTCAAATTGGTGGTTTAGATTATATAATTCAATACATAGGAATTGCATTTCATTATGACTCGATCAAAAAAGGAGTAATTGAAATAAGTGATATAATTTATTTTATCTCGCTTATTGTGCTTTTTATTAGTAGTTCCTTAACTATTGTTAAAACACTAAAAAAATAGCGATGAATTTCAAAAAAATATTTGATAAATACATTTATAATTGGACAATACTCCTTTTTATTTTTGTGGGAATAATATTAGTAAACATAATTGCCTCCTTAGTTTCCATCAAAATTGACATGACAAAAGATCATCGTTACTCCTTAGCAAATGGGACAGAAATCTTTTTATCAAAAAAAGAAAATATAGAAAGTAGAATCAGTATTCAAATCTATCTTGAAGGGAATTTACCATCAGAAATAACGAATTTTAAAAATGCCATAAAAAGCAAGCTTAAAGACTTTAAAAGCATTGCAGGGAATCGTATTGAATACATTTTTATAAATCCAAATAATGGAACAAAAGATGCTCAAAATGAATTATTTGCACAAATTTATGATCGTGGACAAGGAATACTTCCCTTAGAAATTAGCTATTTAAAAGATGGAGAACAGCGCCAAGTAATGATTTGGCCAGGTGCTAAAATGTCCTATTCTATTAATGGAATTATTAAAGAAAGTAGCATCCAATTTTTGCCGGGAACAAAACCAGGATCACCCTATGGCTTAGCTCAAATGACGGATATTATAGAAAATGCACACAATAACTTAGAATACAATCTGATTTCAGCAATTCGCAAATTAACCCAAAAAGAAAAAAGGAGAGTTGCCTTCTTACACGGACACGGAGAACTTAATTTATACCAAACACAAAGAGCACGAGCATTAATTTCCTCTTATTTCTCAATTGCTGATATTACTTTAAATGATTCAATCGCTGCTTTAGATGATGTTGATGGTCTAATTATCGCTGATCCACAAACTCCATTTTCAACAAAAGATTTATACCTTATTGATCAATTTGTAATGAAAGGTGGAAAATTAATGTGTTTTTTAAATGCGCTTCAAATCGATGAAGATACATTAATGACAAGGGGTGTCGTAAATACTTTAAGAAAAAATCTCAAATTAGAAAATATGTTATTCGACTACGGAATTAAGTTGAATGAAAATTATGTAATAGATGTACAATGTGTTGCAAAAATAGTTCCTTTTGCAGAGCAAACCTTTCTTCCTTGGTTTTTTCATGTATTGGCAAGACCTTCAAAACATCCGATAACACGAAATGTTGAACCGGTTTCTTTAAAATATGTAAATGAAATACAGTTTGTTCCGCAAGAAAATGTTTCGCTTTGTCCGATACTCAATTCCTCAAGTAATTCAAATAAAACTGGATTAGCACCTTTAGTGAGTCTTTCTTTACCATTGAATTATGGTAAAAATCCAGAGTTAGTTGAAAATCCAGATGATGAAATAAATCAATTGTGCCTTGCAGGACTTGCGGAAGGATATTTTCAATCGCACTTTAAAAATCGAATAGTATCTGAATTTGCAAACAACCCGGATTCTAAATATAAATCTAAAAGTTCAGAAGAAGGAAAAGTTATGGTTGTCGGAAACGGACAGTTTATTGCAAATAAATACGATTCTATTCAAAAATCAAATACAGAGGAATTTGCCTATTTTCCTAATGAAATTAATGACTTAAGAATGGATCCGGAATTGGCAAAAAGAAGAATTCCTTTATTTTTTGGAAACCAAGAATTTTTTCAAAATTTAGTCGATTATATGATGGGAGATAATTCAGTACTCGATATTCGAAGCAGGCAAATTGATATAAAAGAAATTGATAAAGAAAAAATAAAATTGTATGCTGGATTTTACAAAGTACTAAATATGATTGTTCCAATTTCTATAATCTTATTGCTGTCATTCGTTTGGAATATCCTTAGAAAGAAAAAATACCTCAAAAGAAATACAACATATTAATTTACTATATGAATAAAAAACTTGTCATTTTCCTTGGACTTTTTTTAATAATCGCTATGGGATGGTATACAAAAAAAGCACTTTCTCAAGCTGGAAAATCTGATAGTAATTCACAGTTAATTGACTTTGCAATTCAAGATACAAATTCAATTGATAAAATAATAATCACTGAGTCTGATTCTAAGAAACTTGAAATTATTCGAAAAAATGGGAGCTGGGAAACAGCAAAGGGAATTTGCATAAATCAAGAAAGTGTACATTTTATCTTAGAAGCTATCGGAAAAATATCCTTTAAGGGGTACTTATCCGAAAAAGCTCAGACAAAATTCACTGAATTAATGTCAGCTAGTTATAAAAAAGTAGAGATTTTTCAAAATGGCGAATGGTCAAAAACATGGTACATTGGCCCGCCAACACCTGATCATTATGGACAAATTATGCTTTTGGAAAGCGAGGATGCAGGTAAAAGTGCTTATCCTGTTATGATGAATATTGCTGGAATGAATGGTATAATTGAACCTCGTTTTTTTGCAGATGAACGCAAATGGATTTGTACTTCTATTTTTAACTTAGAAATGAATGAAATTTCAAAAGTTGATATAAAGTACCCTAAAGAATCGTACCGTAATTTTACAATTTTACAGAAAGGAAGAAATTTTTCTGTTATGCAAGATCATAAACCATTTACATCGATAGATACTGCAAATGTTTTTCGCTACTTACAGAACTATAAAAAAATACATTTCAATATTCCAAATTATGAATTATCAAAAAAACAATGCGATAGTCTTCATAAATCAACGCCTTTTTGTATTCTTAAACTAAGTGAAAAATCAGGTCGTAAAACTAATCTACGAATGTTTAGAATTAATTCTAGTATATCACAAGAGAACGAGTTTGGTGAATTAATAAACCAAGATATGGACCGATTTTGGTGTGAATTACCAAATGGAGAATTTGTAAAATGCCAATATTTTGTTTTTAATCCCTTAATTATGGGACATGTTTACTTTCCTGAAATGGAAAAAAACTTCCCTGAGATCAACTAATTATTATTCCTTTTTCCAATTCGAACGTTTTTTAGTGTATGGAATAGGAACACTCTCTAATTTTTGCTGAAGGATTTCTAAGCGCTTAATTACGTCATCTAATTTAATTCTAACTGAAGCATATTCCTCCTCAACAATAATTTTATTTGAGCGATGAGTATTTGTAATCCCTGCTGTATTTTCATATATTTGATAACCTACCATATCCAAACGTGAACTTATACTTGGAACTGTTTCAAATTCTCGAGAGGAACGTACATTATCACCGTATAAAGCTAATTCACAGTCATCGATAAGTAATTTTAAAGCTCTTGTTTCAGTTAATAATGAAACATCAGTATTTGGATAGTTAATTATGGCTTCGATTATAAAATCAAGTTCCTCTTGTGCTTCACCTAATAGATTGCTAGCGCCACTTACTTTTCGATTTAGTTCTGCAACTTCTGCCCTAAACTTTGTCAATTCTTCTGGATTCTTGGCAATTAAGGTCTGATTATTCAATCCTCTTACATTGAATAATTGCTTATCAACTAAAACTTCAATACTTCCATTTTTAAGTAAACAGACACTAAGTGAAAATTTTCCAGGGCTAACTAAGAAACCATTTCCACCTGCTTTGATTGGATTTGTATTATTACTTCTCAAATTCCAAGTCAAATTATTTAATCCTTTAGCTGGAGTAGATGTCATTCTTCGAATTTCCTTTCCTAAAGCATCTGAAACAATCCAAATTAACTTGGCATCTTCATCATTTTCTTCTTTTCGGATTTCATCAAAAGAAGGGTAATCTACATCTTTTTTGTCTTTTTCCAATAATTTCTCTTTTTCTTGACGTATACTTTTCAAAGTTTTAAATTCATCTTTTAAATGAAGAGAAAAAACAGCGCCAAATTCTGGATTTTTTGCTGACCACATGTTATGTCCTTGAAAACCTGTACCCTCTAATCCAAGCGGATCTGCAGGAACATATAACAAAGCATCTTTAACCGGGAATAAGTGTGCTTTTTTATCTAGAATTTCTTTTGAAAGAGATCGTAAAATCGTATAATTATCTAAAACATAAAATCCTCTTCCAAAAGTGGCAGCAACTAAATCATTCTCTCTTTTTTGAATGTCTAAATCATAGACTGCAATTGTTGGAAGTCCGCTTAATTTTGTCCAGTTTAAGCCGGCGTCATTTGAAAAATAAGCGCCAAACTCCGTACCTACAAATAATAAATTTGGATCTACATGATCTTGCTTTAAACAATAGGAATTCCCTCTTTCTGGTAAATTTGATGAAATAGAAGTCCATGTTTTTCCTTTATCAAGTGACTTTAAGATGTAGGGTTTAAAATCGCCCTGACGTTGTGAATTAAAAACAGCAAATACTGTATTTTCATCGTGTAATGATGCCGTCAACATGTTCACCCTTGTATTAATTGGAACTCCTGGAAAAATACTGAATTTTGTCCAAGTTTGACCATCATTCTCTGAAACTTGAATAAGTCCATCATCAGTGCCTGCATAAAGCAAGCCTTTTTTCTTTGGTGATTCATCAAGTGCAATAATATTTCCATAAATTGTTGTAGAAGCATTTTTCATTACTGCATCCATCGTCCAAACTTGCCCCATTAATTTAAATTTATTTCTATCCAGTTGCTGTGTTAGATCTGGTGAAATTACTGTCCAATCGTCTCCTTTATTAGTAGTTTTAAATAATTTATTAGCAGCAAAATAAAGTGTAGATGGATCGTGAGAAGAAACTAAGAGTGGTGCATCCCAATTCCAACGGTATGGAGCTTCGCCTTTTCCTGGCATTGGCTGAATAGGTACTTTCTCACCTGAAACTTTATCGTAACGAACTAACCAACCATATTGTGCTTGAGCGTATGTGATGTTTGGATTTGACCAATCAGTTGCCGACTCAAAACCGTCACCGCCATTAGTAATAAACCAATCTGAATTTAAAATACCGGAGACATTTCCAGTTGCAGCTGGTCCACCCATAGAATTATTATCTTGAGTTCCTCCATAAATGGAATAAAATGGCGCTGAATTGTCTGTCGTAACTTTATAAAATTGAATAATTGGAAGGTTAGCGTAATATTTCCATTCTTTAGCATGTGTATAGGTTTCATAAATACCACCATCGCAGCCCACAATCCAATGATCTGTATTTTCTGGATCAATCACTATGCAATGATTATCAACGTGCTTATTTGATTCCCCAGTTGGTTTAAATGTTTTTCCGCCATCTTCACTGTGGTGCATGTAAGTGTCCATTGCAAAAATCTTCTGCTTATTCAAAGGATCAATAAAAATTTCTTGGTAATAATTTCCACTTGTATTAAAATTACTTTGTTTTGACCAATTCTCTCCTTTGTTTGTTGAATTATAAACCCCTGCTTTTCCATATCGACCTTCAACAATAGCATAAATATATGATGCATCAGACGGAGCAACAGCAATTCCAATTCTTCCCATATCTCCTTTAGGAAGGCCTTGAATAATTTCTCTCCATGTTTTTCCACCATCTTCAGATTTGTAGAGTGAAGATTCTGGTCCACCTCCAATATAAGAAGATTCACTCCTGCGACGTTGATGAGCAGATGCATAAAGAATGTCAGGATTTTTAGGGTCAATGGCAATTTCTGCAATTCCAGTTTCATCAGAAACAAACAAGGTTCGTTCCCAAGTCTTTCCGCCATCAATTGTTTTATAAACTCCACGCTCACCACCTGAACTCCAAACTGGACCATAAGCAGCTACCCAAACAATATTTTCATTCGTTGGGTGAATAATAATATTTCCAATATGTTCAGAGGTTTTTAAACCCATATTTGTAAAGGACTTTCCACCATCTAAAGAACGGTAAACTCCATCGCCATATGCAACAGATCGCTGGTTATTATTCTCCCCTGTTCCTACCCAAATTGTGTTTGGATTTGAAGGAGAGATTTCCACACAGCCTATTGAATAAGATCCATAACTATCAAAAATTGGAGAAAATGTAATCCCATGATTTATTGTAAGCCAAACTCCACCGGAAGCAGCAGCAACATACCACATATCTTTGTTTTTGGGATGAACAGCAATATCTACGACTCTTCCAGATGTTAGGGCTGGACCAACCATTCGAAAGGAGAGACTTGAAAGAGTGCCTGCATCAAAGGGTAATTTTACAATAGTAGCTTTAGTTTCTTTCTTTTGAGCAGAACTAAAAAATGAAATAAGCACAAATAAAAAAAGTAATTTTTTCATAATTGATGGAATTAATTTGAAGAGATAAAATTACGTAAATTATCCAAAATAAAAGTTGAATGGGACTAACAGTTATTTATTTCTTCAAAATGATTTACTGAAAGATAAAGTTCTATTTTTGTATTAATCTAAAATCATTTGTCATGATGCTACCTTTCAATCTCCAAAAATGGATCGATGAAAATCGAGATTTATTAAAGCCGCCTATCGGTAATAAAAACCTGTATAAAGAAGCGGGAGATTTTATTGTTATGGTTGTAGGTGGTCCAAATGCGCGCAAAGATTACCATTACAATGAAAGTGAAGAACTATTTTATCAAATTGAAGGAGATATTCAAGTTCGAATTCAAGAGAATGGAAAAGCCAAACTAATAGAAATAAAACAAGGTGAACTATTTCTCCTTCCGGGAAATACGCCACATTCTCCAATTCGAGGAGAAAATACTGTCGGACTAGTTATCGAAAAAGTGAGGAAAGGAACTAATCTTGTAGATGGTCTCATGTGGTTTTGTGAAAATTGTAATCATCCACTTCAAACTTATCGTTTTCCGCTCACAAATATTGAAACAGATTTTATCCCTCGCTTTAAAGAATTTTATTCTTCAGAAGAGATGCGAAAATGTAAAGAATGTGGAACAATAATGGAAGTTGATCAACGATTTGTTAATTAAAAGTTGATAAACTAATTCTTTAAATTTTTATGAAATTATATTTTCGAGAGCTAGGAAAAGGAAAACCAATGATAATCCTCCATGGCTTATTCGGATTTTCTGATAATTGGCAGACACTCGCAACAAATTTTTCAGAATTCTTTAGAGTCATTCTAATTGACTTCAGAAATCATGGACATTCCCCTTGGTCGGATGACTTTTCCTACGATTTAATGGTTGATGATTTAAAAGAGCTCATTGATGACTTAAATTTAGAAAATAGTATCTTAATCGGACATTCAATGGGTGGAAAAGTTGCAATGCACTTCGCTCAAAAGTTTCCAGAAAAAATTGAAAAATTAGTAGTTGTAGATATGGGTGTAAAGCAATTTACTCGTCATCATCAAGAAGTACTTGAAGCATTTAATAAAGTAGATTTAAAAGGCATAACTGCTAGAAGTCAAGTAGAATTAATTCTTTCTGATTTTATAGAATCTAAGGGTGTAAGACAATTTCTATTGAAAAATTTATACTGGAAAGAAAAAGGAGAATTGGCATGGAGAGTAAATTTTGTTGTTTTGGAAAAAGCTATGCCTGAAATATTATCAGCACTTCCATACAAAGAAGTTTTAATTCCTAGTTTATTTATTCGTGGTGAACTTTCTAATTATATAGAAGACAATGATATTCAAGAACTAGAAAGTTTTTTTTCAGATATGTCGCTAAAAACTATTAAAAATGCAGGACATTGGGTTCATGCAGATGCACCTGAAGAATTCACAAATACAGTTTTAGAATTTTGTTTGCGATAAAAAAAACGCCTTTCGGAGTTTAATTAGTTTTTACAAAATAAAACCCTTTGTTTTTTGAACTTTTTTACATCCATTGCTTTACTATAACTTAATAAAAACTGAATTGAAGCCGCAGTTGGTTGCAAAATTGGTTTGTTATTTTCTAAAATTTCGAGTAAGTATTTTTTTGACATAGGCAAATAAGTTTTTTTAGTAAAACGATAATAAAAATAGTTTAGTATAAACTTTGTAATATATTTGATTTCAGTATTATAAAAAGAAGCTTGCTAAAAGTAAAAAAGAATATTTTAAACTTGGGTACAAATTTTTAACTTTGCACAAACAAAAAATAAATGAGCAGTTCTATTAAACCGGGAGTGGCTTGGGGAGATGAAGTACAAGCAATTTTTAACTATGCGAAACTCAAGCATTTTGCGCTTCCTGCAGTAAATGTTTCAAATACGAGTACTACAAATGCAGTAATCGAAACTGCTGCTAAATTAAAAGCCCCAGTTATTGTTCAATTTTCAAATGGTGGCTCACTCTTTTATGCTGGAAAAGGACTTTCAAATGAAAATGAAAAAGCAGCTATTTTAGGAGGTATTTCGGGAGCGAAACATGTACATTTAATGGCAGAAGCTTATGGTGCAACTGTTATTCTTCATACAGACCATTGCGCAAAAAAATTATTGCCGTGGATTGATGGATTACTAGATGCAGGTGAAGAACATTTTAGATTAACAGGAAAACCCTTGTTTAGCTCACACATGATTGATCTTTCAGAAGAACCAATATCTGAAAATTTGGATATTTGTAAGAAATATCTTTCTCGCATGAGTAAAATTGGAATGACCTTAGAAATAGAATTAGGAATTACTGGTGGAGAAGAAGATGGAGTAGATAATACAGATATCGATAGCTCTAAATTATACACCCAACCTGAAGAAGTTGCATACGCTTACGAAGAACTTATGAAAATATCTCCACGCTTCACAATTGCCGCAGCATTTGGAAATGTTCATGGTGTTTACAAACCAGGAAATGTAAAATTAACACCCATCATTTTAAAGAATTCCCAAGAATATGTGCAGAAGAAATTTAACACTGGAGAAAACCCCATCAATTTTGTGTTTCATGGAGGATCTGGGTCTACAAAAGAAGAAATTCGTGAAGCGATTGGTTACGGCGTAATTAAAATGAATATTGATACTGATTTACAATTTGCTTTTACTGAAGGAATTAGAGATTATATTACAAAATACAATGCCTATTTACAGCAGCAAATTGGAAATCCAGAGGGTGAAGATTTGCCAAATAAAAAATACTACGATCCTCGGAAATACATAAGATTAGGACAAGAAACTTTTATGATTCGCTTAGAACAAGCATTTAGTGACCTAAACAATATAAATACATTATCCTAAATAAAAAAAATGAGTTGGTTTAAACGAAATAAAGAGGGAATTACAACCTCAACAAGCGAGAAAAAAGAAATTCCAGAAGGATTGTGGGCCCGTTGTTCAAATTGTAAGACACTTTTTTCTTCAGATGATTTAGCAAAAAACAACTATGTCTGTGATCGCTGTTCTCACCACGAGAGAATTAGTTCAGAAGAATATTTTAAACTCATTTTTGATGAGGGGAAATACAAAGAATTAAATCCAAATATCGTTTCTGGAGATCCTCTTGGTTTTGAAGATACAAAAAAATATACAGATCGAGTAAAAGCTACTCAAAAATCAAGCGGGTTAAAAGATGCGATCCGAACTGCAAAAGGAAAGATTGATGGGATGGATTTTATCATTGCTGCTATGGACTTCTCCTTTATTGGAGGTTCAATGGGTTCAGTAATGGGAGAAAAAATTGCAAAAGCCATCGACGAAGCAATTAAACTCAAAGCACCATTTATGATTATTTCAAAATCTGGTGGGGCAAGAATGATGGAAGCAGGTTATTCTCTCATGCAAATGGCAAAAGTTTCTGGGAAATTAGGTCAACTTTCGGATGCTAAACTTCCTTATATTTCCTATTTAACTGATCCAACAACTGGTGGTGTTACTGCTTCTTTTGCAATGCTTGGTGACATAAATATCTCAGAACCTGGCGCACTGATTGCTTTTGCTGGTCCGCGTGTTGTAAAAGAAACAATTGGAAGAGATTTACCAGATGATTTTCAAACTTCAGAATTTTTACTAGAACATGGCTTCTTAGATTATATTGTTGATAGAACAGAAATTCGAGAAAAATTAAGTCTTTCTATAAAAATGTTCATGAACTAATCATGGCTATTCGAGTCGTGAAACTGAATGAGGACAGTTCATGGATGTGGGAAAGTGACTCTTTATCAATACTTGTTGATCCTTGGTTTACAGTTTCACAAATAGATCTTGCACCTTGGTTTTCTGAACAGTTTCACTTGAATCCACAGCCATTAATTTCTGAGATAAAAAAACCTCATTTTATTTTTATTTCACATCCATTTACTGATCATTGTAATAAGGAAACATTGCTTCAATTTGATCCAACTATTCCAATTATAGCAGAAACCAATACCTTGACTAAAATAAAAAGATGGAATTACTTTAAAAATTTAATCAATATTAACGATTTTGAAAAGGTAAAAATTGAGCGCATAAATAAAAAATCACTATTCGATCTCGTTCATAATGCTTTCTTGATTTCTTTTGAAAATAAGAAAATAGTGTATGCGCCTCATGGTTTTAAATCCCTAAATAAATATATTACTGCTGATGTATTAATTACTTCTTGCTCTACTTACCATCTTCCATGGTATTTAGGTGGAACTATTAATCTTGGGATAAATAAAGCCCTTTCAATGGCAGAATTACTTTCAACTTCAATTATCCTATCAACGCATGATGAACAGAAAATAGGGAAAGGAATAGTTGAGAAAATCGCTAAAAAAATCCCTGTTCAAGAAAATAAAAAAATCATAATTTTAGAAAGGGGAAGAGAGCTAATTATTGAATAAAAGACTATATTTGAGCAAAAGTATCGCATTGAAAATATTTCTTTTTTTTATTGGAATTACTTGCTCCCTTATTTCATATTCTCAATATCAAATTGGACATACAACTATAACTTTTAATGATCCTTTGAGAACAGGAGGTTTTGGTTCTGGTGGTGGAACTGGCCGGCAAATTCAAACTGAGATTTACTATCCTGCAAATACCTCAGGTGATAATGTTTCTGTAGCTTCAGGTCGATTTCCAGTGATAACTTTTGGTCATGGTTTTGCAATGGCATGGAGTGCTTATGCTACTATTTGGCAACATTATGCAGCTAGAGGATATATTTTGGCTTTTCCACGAACTGAAGGCGGCTTAATTCCTGGTCCAAGTCATGGAGATTTTGGAACAGATTTAAAGCAAGTGTCAGACAAAATGCTAGCGCTAGATGCTAATTCATCTTCACTCTTTAATGGAAAAATACTTCAAAAAGCTGCGATTATAGGTCATTCCATGGGAGGTGGAGCTTCTTTTCTTGCCGCAGCAAATAATTCTAATATCGAAACTGTCATTGGATTGGCTCCTGCAGAAACAAATCCTTCAGCAATTGCTGCAGCGCCAAATGTATCTGTTCCCGCCTTAATTTTTTCTGGAAGTGCTGACGGGGTAACTCCGCCTGCTGAACATCATATTCCAATTTATAATGGGTTAACTAGTTCTTGCAAAAGTTTTGTTTCTATTAGTGGTGGAGCGCATTGCTATTATGCAAATACTGATTTTAACTGTGATTTTGGTGAAAGCGTTTCCTCTCCATCTATTTCAATTACAAGAGCGGCGCAACAAACTGCTATGTTTGGATTATTAGATCCATGGCTTGATTTTAAACTTAAAGGAATTTGTGAGTCATACGCTGCCTTTTTATTAGGAATTAGTTCACAACCAGGAACTGTTAACGAATCGATTTGTCCTGCCTTGCCTATTGTTACGCTTGTCAATGACCCCAATCAAGGCGCAGGTGTATATTGCTCCTCTGAAACAGGCTTTTCTTATCAATGGTATATGGACAATCAACCGATAATTGGGGAAACTCAACAATGCTATAATATTCCATTTGATTTAGGGGCTACTTATCAAGTTGCTGTTTATTTCCAAAATGGATGTGTTTTAAGTCAATCCCTAACTTTTGAAAGTAATGTAGATGAAACTTCACTTAATCACCTTGAGATTTATCCAAATCCTGCAAATCAATTTGTTACCATAAAAAATAATGCCGCTGAAATAAAAGTTCGTATTTTAGATGCAAATGTTAGAATTATTGAAGAATATTTAGATAATGCTTCAAGCCACTCATTCGATATTTCACGATTGAAAAAAGGATTTTATCTTCTTGAAATCACCTCAGAACATAGAAAAATTGTAAAACAATTTATTAAAGAATAACATGAAAAAATTTCTATTATTATTTATCGGTCTTAGTTTATCTTTTGCATACTTTTCTCAAGATACAACATGGGTAAAGACTTTTACTTTTGATTCAATAACTACGCGAAGAGCAAATTTTACTTTTCCTGAAGAATTAAATTCAAAACGCTTTGAAAAAGTATTGATGTATTACAAATTAAAATGTAGTCCACTAACAACTTGGGATCAATATAATTGTGGAGAATGGGATTACCTTACATATACACGTGTTTTTGATCATACTGGAATTTTCGACTCTGTTCGAGTAGATAAAGCAAAATACCTTGTAAATTGTCAAGCTCCAGCGCTAATAAATTACACGCCAATTCCCTATTTACAAGCTGATAATTACCAACGAATAGAAAACTTTCGTTCGAATCCTTCCTTGTCTTCTATTCCATTAAATACTTCAAATTCTTCATCTACCCTGCCCTTCAACACTTCAAAAAATGGAGGAAAATATCAGATGTTATTGACAGCTGCTGAATTGAGTGCTGCAGGAATTCAAGTGGGAGATATCCAATCCTTATCGCTTTTTCTTAATTCACCTGGGACTTCTGGAGAATTATTATTTCCCTCAATTTCAATGAAAACTACAACAGATAGCGAACTAACAAGCTTTCATACTTCGGGGTTTAATCAGGTTTATAATGCCTCTCATGGACTTACTCTTGGGGAATTAAATATTGGTGAAAATGAGTTGCTTTTTTATCAAGCTTATGCATGGAATGGGACAGACAACATTATTATAGAATTTTCATTTGAAAATGATTATCCAGTTGCAAATTCGTTGGAATTTCAAACACAAACTATCAATGGGAATACTGCTTTAAATTTTGAGGGAAAGAATGGTGTTCTTGAATTTAATGGAGGAAATTATGCCCTGCTTGAAATGTCTGATTTAAGCATCGGAAACGAATTGAGTATCGAGTTTTGGTCGAAAGGAAATGCAATAGGCGGAACCAACAGCACATTCTTGGAAGCATACGATACATTAAACAATAGAATTTTAAATATTCACATGCCCTGGAGTAATAACAATATGTATTTCGATGCGGGAATTTCTTCTGGCTATGATCGCATAAACAAGACGATGACTAGCACAGAAATGGATAATTCCTGGAATCATTGGGCTTTTGTGAAAAAGCAGACAAGTGGAGAAATGTTTATCTACAAAAATGGTGTTTTATGGCATTCTGGAACAAACTTAAACAGAGCTGTCGGTTATATTCATCGCTTAGTTCTAGGTTCAAGTTTGAACCAAAGTCTTTTTTGGAAAGGTGAAATTGATGAATTTAGAATTTATAATTCGGCAATTTCACAAGCGACAATTGCTGCCAATTATAAAAATAAAATTGATGTAACTCATCCAAATTGGAATAATCTACTAGCATATTATGATTTTGATGATGTAAATTATTGTGTTGACCGTTCACAAAACGACTATAAATTAATGCTTTCTCAAGGTTGGTCTGAAACAATGGGAAGTATGATAAAATGGGATGAATCACCGCTTGCTGGAGTTGTACAGTCAACGAAAATACCGCGCATTTCTTTTGGGCAAGGAACTGTTCTTGGTACCATGGACTCAACTACCGTTCTTAGACCTTCTATCAAAGAACCGATTGTTATTTTTGAGCAAGAAGTGGTAAACAAGCATTTTGAGATTGTTAATACTTTTATTGGTGTTCCGAGTGGAACTTCTAACACATTTAGTCCTCAGGGAGAAATTATTAATATGACTCCCTACTCTACTTCAACACAGCTAATCAACGATACTATTACCTATTTCAACACGCCTTATGAAATAATCAAAGATGTTGAAATTGCAAGATACATTACGCCATATGGAATTCAATTTGACTTAGGGCCAAATGGTTTTGCATGGATTTACGATGTCACAGACTACCAAGATTACTTGAGAAATACAGTGGATCTTGCTGCTCACAATACACAAGAATTATTGGATTTACGTTTTGCATTTATTGAAGGAATTCCTCCAAGAGATTTACATAAACGCGAGCCAATTTGGTCAGATTTCAGGAATTATAACTTTGCAAACATGGCAAATGATGTTGTGCTTCCTGCAACAAATGTTGTTCTTTCAGACACATCTGAAATGTTTAAAATCAAAACAAGAATGTCTGGTCATGGTCAGGTTGGCGATTATGCTTGTTGCGAATGGGTAAACAATAATCACCAAATAAATGTAAATGGCGTTCCAAGATTTCAATGGAATATTTGGCAGGATACAGAATGTGGTGAAAATCCAAATATCGGTCAAGGTGGAACTTGGCCTTATGCACGTGAAGGATGGTGTCCAGGAGATTTAGTAAAAGAACATGAGTTTGAATTAACCCCTTTTGTTAGTCCGGGAGATACAGTAAGCTTGGATTATGTAATTAATCAAGTTCCAACAACCGATCCAGGGCAAGGTGGTGGAAATTATATAGCAGCATATGACTTAATTTCATACTCAAACCCGAATTTTCAAAACGATGCAGCAATAAAAGATGTGCTTAACCCAAATAACTATGAATATTACAGCAAATACAATCCTACTTGCTCAAATCCGAGAGTAATTTTAAAGAATACTGGTCAAATGCCATTGACTTCTTGCAAAATTATATGTTGGATAACCTATGGCGATAATATAGAATTCAACTGGACAGGCAACCTGAATTTCCTAGAAGAAACCGTTGTTGAAATTCCAGTTACTAATAATTCTTGGTGGACAGATTTAGATAGCAATATGACATTTACAGCGTATGTTCGAGATGTTAACGGGAATTTAGGAAACGATGAATACCAATTCAACAGTGTGAAAACAACAAAATTTGATTCGCCAGAACGTATTGATGGAGCGTTTTTTATCTGGTTGACAACCAATAATAAAGCAAGTGAAAACAATTATAGAATGATTGACAATGCCGGAAATATTATCTTTGAAAGAAACAATTTAACAAATCAAACACAGTATAAAGATACATTCGATTTGGCTCCGGGATGTTATTCTATTATCATTGAAGATACTGATGATGATGGTTTATCTTTTTGGTATTCTGCACAAGTTGAAGGAGAAACAGCAGGAACAATGCGCTTACGAAAAGTAGGCGGAACATATATTGAATTTTTTCCTGGAGATTTTGGATCTTATCACCGCTATGATTTTTCTGTTGGATTTGAACTAGGCATAGATGAAACAGATTTAGAACATAAAATTGCTATTTTTCCAAATCCAACGAATGGCATGACAACAATTGAAGTAAATGGTACGGTAAATGAACAGGCCTCCATTGAAATATACGATTTGATGGGTAGAAAAATTTATTCCGAAGAAATGAATGCTTCTCAGTATTTTGCGGAATCTTTTATTGATTTAAGTGCTGTAAATTCTGGAACTTATATTGTAAAAATAATCACCAATCAAAGAGTTTATACCAAAGAACTCATAAAACAATAAACTGTAAACAACATTAATACTCAGAATTAAATGCTTACCGACCTTAGTAAAACCAATTCGATTTTGAATAAATACATGGCTGAAATTCGTGATGAAAAAATTCAAGAAGATCCGCTGAGGTTTAGAAAAAACATGGAGCGAACTGCTGAATTTATCGGCTTTGAAATTTCAAAAAAACTAGCCTATAAAAAAATAGAAGTAAAAACTCCATTAGGGATTTCTATTGAAAATATTCCAAAAGAACAGCCTATTTTATGTACAATTTTAAGAGCTGGCCTAGCGATGCACAATGGTCTTTTGAATGTTTTTGATCATTCTGAAAGTGCCTTCGTTTCTGCTTATAGAAAACATACAACACCCGAAGAATTTGAGATTTATGTCGAATACATTGCTATTCCAGAAATGAAAGGGAAAATTTGGATTATCAGTGATCCAATGTTGGCAACTGGAAATTCAATGGTTGCTGTATACAAGGCGCTCGCAAAAATATCAAAACCAAGTAAAATTTTTATTGCTTCAGCAATTGCAACAAATGAAGCCATACTTTTTATCAAAAAACATTTTCCAAAAAACACAGAGATTTTTGTTGCTGCCATAGATTTAGAATTAACCGCTCAATCTTATATCGTTCCGGGACTTGGAGACGCTGGAGATTTAGCTTATGGAGTTAAGATATGAATTTAGCGGGTTTATCAAGCATTTTTTTTCTCGCTACCTTTAAATTTAGCGTATCAACAATTCCTGGTCCAGGTTTAGGTTTATCGTTTATAGAAACCTTCTTAGCCGCATTTTTAGGCGGTTCAATAAGTGCTGCATTTTTCTATTTCGCTAGTGAATTTGTGATTCAATGGGCGCAAAAAAGAAGATTAAAAAAAGAGGAGTTATTACTTCAACAAGGGAAAGAAATCAAAAAAAGGAAAATATTTACAAAGTTAAATCGCTTTATTTTTATTTTAAAATCAAAATTAGCAATCTATGGTATTTGCTTTTGGGTGCCTTTTTTCTTTTCGGTGCCCCTTGGCTGTATAATAGTCGCTAAACTATATGGAAAAGAAGCACGAACTTATCCGCTGATTGTTTTAGGAATGGCAATTAATGCGCTAATTACAACATCATTGGTATATGGCATTCACGGATTTTTCTGATAAACATTTATTTTTTGACTTAGACCGAACGCTTTGGGATTTTGATCGAAATTCTGAGACTACAATTCGTCAAATCTTAAAAAATGAAAATATAGAAACTCAAGTAAACGGATTTGAGGCTTTTCATGCTATTTACGTAAAAAAAAATGCCTACTTATGGCGCAAGTATGGCAAAGGAGAAATCACAAAAGAAAACTTACGCTACGAACGATTTAAAGTTTCTCTTGAACATTTTTTTAAACCCGAAAATGATTTGGTAAAAAGAATTGGAGATGCATATGTTGAACTATCACCTCAGCAAATTCAATTGTTGCCGAATACAAGAGAAATATTAACTGAATTAAAAGATCTTGGTTTTAAGATGCATATCATAACAAATGGATTTTCTGAAGTGCAACATATAAAAATTGCAAATTGTGGCATGAGAGATTATTTTCAAGAAATTATTTGCTCAGAAGCAATCGGAAAGAATAAACCCGACCCTGAAATTTTTCAATTCGCGCTAAAATTAGCGAAGGCAAGTGCTGAAAATTCTATAATGATTGGAGATGATTATTACGCTGATATTTCTGGGGCGAATCAAATTGGAATGCAAGCAATTTTATTTAAAAATGATAATGCAGCTAATTATTCCTATGAAAATACGATTGGAAATCTTAATGAACTTCCAGAATTGATAAGAAAGTTATTTCGCTCTTAGAAATCTATCCATATAATTCTTGCCGGATTTTCTCGTACAATACCATTCCGGTTGCAACTCCAACATTTAAAGAAGAAATATTTCCTTTCATAGGAATTCGTGCACGGATATCTGACATGTTAATTAAATCTTGGGTGATCCCATTTTCTTCAGAACCAAATATAATTGCAACAGAACCTCGTAAATTAACCTCATAAAGTGGCGCTGCAGTTTTTTCAGTACAAGCTACAATTCTCAATCCACTTTGCTGTAAATAAAAAATTGAATCCTTTAAATTATCAGATTTACAAACTGGAATTCGATTCAGTGCTCCGGCAGAAGCTTTCATTGCATCTGATGAAACAAGCGCAGAACCTTTTGAAGGAATAAGAATAGCGTCAACGCCCTCACACTCAGCTGTTCGAGCGATTGCACCAAAATTACGGACATCAGTGATGCGATCTAACACTAAAATAAATGGTTTTTTTTCTGCTGCTAGCAAGCCATCAACAAGTGTTTCGATATTTTGATATTCTATTGGGGTTACAAATGCTACAACACCTTGATGATTTCCTTGCGTTAACGAATTTATTTTTTCTACAGGAACAAATTGAAGTTGGAAGTCTTTACCAGCCAATGCTTCTTTTAAATCGCGGAAAACATCTTTACTAATTCCTTTTTGAATTAATATTTTATTTAACTCGCGATCAGCATTAATAGCTTCTAAAACTGGATGTAAACCATAAATTAAATCACTGCGTTCTTTCCATTTGTATGTTTCCTTTCTTTCCATTTTTAAAAATTAAATTCAATTTGTACCGAGTCCTCAATAGTTTTAGCAACGGGACATGTTTTCCCTGCAATAATTACTTTTTCAAGCGTAGAGGAATCCCAGTTATTTCCAGTAAAATCCATATGAACAACGATTTTTTCAACTTTTCGAGGATTTACGCCCATTATTTTTTCAATTTCTGCAGTGCAGGAATCAAAATTAATTTCATGATTTTTGCAATAAATACCAATAATGGTCATCATACAAGACGCTAAACTAGTTGCCAACAAATCTGTCGGAGAAAAAGCTTCGCCCTTCCCCTGATTGTCAAGAGGAGCATCAGTAATTATTTTTGTGCCTGATTGAATGTGTGTACATTCAGTTCTTAAATCTCCTAAATAAACAACTTTTGATGTCATATTCTACTATTTTACAAAGTTAAGGCTAAACTATCGTAATACCACGAATAAAATTACTAGAGTGATAAAAAACAAAAAAGACTGCCCAAAAAATGAACAGTCTTTCTATATAGTGTCGCTTCTCTCTATCCGATAAATCGGGAAGAAAGAAACGGAAAAGAGCCCGAAAGCTCTTGTAAATACTACATCATTCCGGGCATTCCTCCACCCATTCCTGCCATTGCAGCTGCTGCGTTACTTTCTTCAGGTTCATCTGCAATTACGCATTCAGTTGTTAAAAGCATCGATGCAATTGATGCTGCATTTTCAATAGCTATACGCGTTACTTTTGTTGGATCAATAACCCCAGCTTTATATAAATGCTCAAACTTATCTGTTCTAGCATTGTAACCGAAGTCATCTTTTCCTTCTTTTACTTTTTGAACAATCACAGCGCCTTCTTCTCCAGCATTTGCAATAATCTGACGAAGAGGTTCTTCTGCCGCTCTTCGAACAATAGCAATCCCAGTCATTTCATCTTCGTTTTCACCCTTTAATTTATCCAAGTTTTCAATTGCACGAATTAAAGCAACTCCCCCACCCGGCACAATTCCTTCTTGAACTGCTGCGCGAGTAGCTGCTAAAGCATCATCAACTCTATCTTTTTTCTCTTTCATCTCTACTTCTGTAGCTGCACCAACATATAAAACAGCAACACCTCCTGCAAGTTTCGCTAAGCGTTCTTGTAATTTCTCACGGTCATAATCAGAGGTTGTAGTTTCAATCTGAGCTCTTATTTGTCCAACTCGAGAAGAAATAGCTTTCTTATCTCCTTTGCCATTTATAATAGTAGTATTATCTTTATCGATTTCGATTTTTTCAGCTGTGCCGAGCATATCCATTGTAACATTTTCCATGGTCATGCCACGTTCTTCAGAAATTACTTGTCCACCAGTAAGAATTGCGATATCCTCCAACATTGCTTTTCTTCTATCTCCAAATCCAGGAGCTTTCACAGCTGCAACTTTCAAAGAACCACGTAAACGATTAACAACTAAAGTTCCAAGAGCTTCACCATCTACATCTTCAGCGATGATTAATAAACCTTTCCCAGCTTGTACAACAGGTTCTAAGATCGGCATTAACTCTTTCATGCTTGAGATTTTTTTCTCAGAAATTAAAATCAATGGATTTTCCATTTCTGTGATCATTTTATCAGCATTTGTAACAAAATAAGGAGACAGATATCCACGATCGAATTGCATTCCTTCCACAATTTTCACGTCTGTTTCAGTTCCCTTTGCTTCTTCAACAGTAATGACGCCATCATTTCCAACTACTTTCATCGCTTCAGCAATTAATGCACCGATTGTTTCATCATTATTTGCAGAAATTGTAGCAATCTGTTTGATTTTACTATTATCTGATCCAACTTCCTTAGAAATTTTCTTTAGGTTTTTTACTAATTCAGTTACAGCTTTATCAATTCCACGTTTAAGATCCATTGGATTTGCACCTGCTGCAACGTTTTTTAAACCTGCTTGAATAATTGCTTGTGCTAAAACTGTAGCAGTTGTTGTTCCATCGCCTGCGACATCAGCAGTTTTTGAAGCAACTTCTTTTACCATTTGTGCACCCATATTTTCAATTGGGTCTTTCAATTCTATTTCCTTAGCTACAGTTACCCCATCTTTTGTTATTTGAGGAGCTCCGAATTTTTTTCCGATAACAACATTTCTTCCTTTTGGACCTAAGGTCACTTTTACTGCATTTGCTAAAGCATCAACACCTCTTTTTAGTTTGTCTCTTGCTTCAACATCAAAATAAATTTGCTTTGACATCTTTCTTACTTTTTATTTGTTAAAAACTCCATAAATATCTGATTCTTTCATAATCAGATAATTCTTTCCATCAATTTTTATTTCCGTTCCAGAATATTGACCATATAAAACTGAATCACCAGGTTTTAAAGTCATTGGCTCATCTTTTTTTCCAGAACCTACTGCTATTACTGTTCCATTAAGCGGTTTTTCTTTAGCAGTATCAGGTATAAAAATACCACTTGCTGTTTTCTGCTCTGCTGGCGCCGCTTCAATAAGAACACGGTCTGCCAAAGGATTAAATTTTACTGACATAACTAATAATTAATTTGATTAAATTGTATTAAAATCTTTTTCCAATATTATGCCATAATCGAAAAAAGTATAATTTTTCATTTTTTGACCTAATTAGAAATAAAAAATGTCAGTATGCGTGACATACTGACATTTAAATAAAATAGTCTTAATTCCTATATGTTTTACTGACCACCAGCTGGGGTTTTTGTTTTTCCATCTGCCGGAGCTTGCTGATTTCCATTCTGCTCTGTCTTAGGAGCTTTTTGCTCGATTGGCTTTGGAGGTTTTGGCTGACGAATAGTAATTAAAATACTAGCTGCAACAATTATTCCAGCTAAAGACCAAGTAAGTTTATCAATAAATTCATTTGATTTTTGAACGCCTCCAAGTTGAGAAGGAGAACCAAAATCAGAACTAATGCCCCCTCCTTTAGGATTTTGAATATAAACAGCTAAAATTAGTAAAATGCTTGATAAAATGATAAGGGCTGAAAGTAGGATATCCATGGTTAAAAATTATTTTTTCTTAAGTAAATTTATTTGGGATGCAAAGTAAGGCTTTTTTTTGGGAAAAATCAAACTTAATTGTTCATAAACGTAAATTGCTTTGGGAAGATTACCTTGAAGCTCAAAAATTCTTGCTAAAGTTTCACTAACTGGCATCTTATTTTCGTCAACACTTTCTTTTGCCTTTTTTACAGGTGAGAAAAACTCTTTTTTAGGTTTTTCAAAGGTATAAAACTCTTGTTTTGGTTCTTCTGCATCAATCTCCTCTGACAAAATAGCTCTACTATTATTAACTTTTAGCCAAGATCCAAATGATAAAGATGTTAAATCATCAATTTCTGGTTTTTTAGAACTTAACATTTCTTGAGTAGGAAGAAAAATTATTTCGCTACTTACTACTTCAGGTTCTATTTGAGTTAATTCTTTGTCTACGTAATTTGCTGAAAAGGCTGCAGAAAGAATCTGCTTTTCTAATTCTAAATCTCTATTCTCTATCTCTTCAATTACTAATTCTTCAGATGTTATTTCTTGCTGAGTTTCTATCTCTATGATCTCAGGACTTAAAACCTGCTGTTCTTCATTCTTATTGTGAAGTAAATCGTATAAAACACTTCGAGATTGAATACGAAAAGCATGCTTTTCTAACTCAGAATCAAAACGAATATCTTTTGAATTTGATAGTGACTTCAGATAGAGAATTGAGAACGAGGAGGCATAAGGGTATAATTCAATCATTGAAGCAAAATGAATTGCATCCTCACTAGAACATGTTTGAATATTTGTTAATTTCGAATGAATATATTCACTATTCAACATCACCAATTACTTAAAAGTTTATTAATAACATCCTGAACTATCTGTTCACTTATTTCGTCAACTAATTGAGATTCCACGGTAGATAAATTTGTAGAAGCACTGAAATCTGCAAAACGAGTTGCTGTTAAGTTAATAATATCCTCCTTAGGTTCAGAAACGAAGATAGAAAATTGTACAGAAATTGTTAAGCGATTTTGTGATGCATTGTCATTTCCTTGAATTGCTAAAGGCATTACATTATAACTACTTATGAGACCTTCGATATTAACTTCGCCCTTACCTAAACGAGTATTTAAGGCCAAACGAGTATTATTTTGAATGCCATCTTTTAACTTTTCTGTTAAGGCTGCACTATAACTCAAAGGACAATTTGCAGCATTAATTTCCAATGTTTTAATCGAAAAAGTCTTCCATGATTCAGGCATTGAACCTTTATCCTTAAAAGAAACGCTAGTTGGCCAACAAGAACTCAGCAAAGAAAAAATAAAAATAGCAACTACAATTTTCATAAATCGATTAAATTATACTCTTTAATTTTTCTGTAAAGCGTTCTTTCAGAAATACCCAATTCTCCTGCTGCATATTTTCTTTTACCACGGTGTTTCTCAAGCGCTTTTTGAATTAATTCTTTTTCTCTGTCCTCCAAAGATAAAGATTCTTCCACTTCTTCATGTTGCTCATAAGAATCCGTGGATTTATCATAAGTAAATTCTGCATCTTTATCTTTGGCAACGGGGAGCAATCTAGAAGGCGAATCAATCGTTTCATTCACTTCTTGGTACAAGCGATTAATTACCGTGTTTTGTTCTGTACTTAGTGGCGAATTTCCTCCTTGAGCAATAACATCTAAGACCAATTTCTTCAATTCTGTCAAATCCTTTTTCATATCGAATAAAAACTTGTACATCAACTCTCGCTCGGAAAAACTATCTTTTTCTTCACCAATTACTGAGGGCATTTTTTCTGTAATAATAGGCATATAGCCACTCAAAATAAAATCATCAATTTCTCTTTCCGTTTCAATTACAGATAATTGTTCCACTAAGTTTTTTAGTTGACGAATATTACCAGGCCAGGGATAATCTTGAAGAATTTCAACAGCTGATTCAGTAAGTTTAATTGCTGGCATTCTGTATTTTTCTGCAAAATCATGCGCGAATTTTCTAAAAATCAAATGAATATCCTCTTTTCGTTTTCTTAGAGCCGGAAGTTGAATCGGAACTGTGCTTAAGCGATAGAATAAATCTTCTCGGAACTTTCCAGAAGAAATTGCTTTTTGCATATTTTCATTCGTTGCAGCTACAACGCGTACATTTGTTTTTATAGCCTTAGAAGATCCAACTCTAATAAACTCTCCAGTTTCTAATACACGAAGTAAACGAACTTGCGTCTGCATCGGTAATTCAGCTACTTCATCTAAAAATATTGTTCCATTATTTGCTACTTCAAAATAACCTTGACGACTTCCGCTTGCTCCTGTAAACGAACCTTTTTCGTGTCCAAATAATTCTGAATCAATTGTTCCTTCTGGAATCGCGCCGCAATTTACAGCAATATATTCTCCGTGTTTTCTTGCGCTAAGGTGATGAATTACTTGTGGAATGATTTCTTTACCGGTTCCGCTTTCACCCATAACTAAAACAGAAATATCAGTTGGAGCAACCTGCATGGCAACTTCTAAAGACCTATTTAATAAGGGTGAATTGCCAATGATTCCAAAACGCTGTTTTACTTGTTGAATCGTCATTTTATGAATTTATTTTGTTGCCTCACCTATTAAAGTTGCAGATGTACAAGAATCAATACGCACCATCACATAATCACCTTTTTGAAAACGTAATTTTGGAAAAATCACCATTGAATTTCTGCTTGTTCTTCCACACAAGTAATCAGATGAACGTTTTGAAAAACCCTCCACTAAAACTTTTTGGACGGTTCCAATTTGTTTTTCATTCGACATCAGAGCAAATTCGCGTTGTTTTTCAATTATTTCCTCGAGCCTTCTTCCTTTCACATCTTCAGGGACATCATCTGTAAATCTTCTCTCAGCAAGTGTTTTTGGTCGTTCAGAATATTTATACATAAATGCAAAATCAAATTCAACCAAATCCATTAAAGAAAGAGTATTTTTATGTTCCTCCTCTGTTTCACCACAGAAACCAGAAATAATGTCTGTCGTAATTGCACAATTAGGAACTATATTTTGGATAGCGGCGATGCGTTCTAAATACCATTCTCTTGTATACCCTCGATTCATTCGAAATAAAACATCAGAATCTCCAGATTGAACAGGAAGATGAATACAAGAACAAATATTCTCATATTTTGCCATTACTATTAAGACATCGTCTGTCATATCTTTTGGGTGAGAAGTACTAAAGCGAATGCGTAAATCAGGAGAAAGTAAAGCTACCCTTTCCATAAGTTGAGCAAAATTAGTTGTAGGGATATTTTGATCTTTAATTTCACCTTTAGAGGAAATGTTCCAACGATAACTATCGACATTTTGTCCCAATAAAGTTACTTCTCTATATCCTTTCTCAAATATGTCTTTACATTCATTAACAATACTTTCAGGATCTCTTGATCGTTCTCTGCCTCTTGTAAATGGAACGACACAGAAAGAACACATATTATCACAACCTCTCATGATTGTAACAAAAGCAGAAATTCCACCTTGATCCAATCTGACTGGTGAAATATCAGCATAAGTTTCATCACGAGAAAGCAAAACATTTACAGCTTTTTGTCCAGTTCCAACCTCTTCAACTAAATTTGGTAGATCGCGGTAAGCATCAGGACCTGCAACTATGTCAACAAGTTTCTCTTCCTCAAGAAGTTCAGCTTTTAACCTTTCTGCCATACAGCCAAGAATGCCAACAATTAAATCAGGATTTTTATCTTTTTTCTTTTTGAAGTCCGTTAAACGTTGTCGAACTCGTAATTCTGCATTTTCTCGAATCGAACAGGTATTTATTAAAATGATATCTGCCTCCTCGAGATTTCGTGTTGTTTCATATCCTTGATTAGACATAATCGATGCTACAACCTCACTATCTGAAAAATTCATCTGGCAGCCATAGCTTTCGAGGTATAATTTCTTCCCGTTTATTGCTTGCTTATCTATTACAGGATATAAAGTTGCTTCACCCTGTATAGCCTCATTAATAACTTTATTTTCAATTGACATATATCTTCTAAAATCAAGTGCAAACTTACAAAATATAAAACTTATGACAAAATGTCAGCGTAAAAATTTGTAAGCGTTTAGACAAAGAATAATTGATTAAATAACCGTAGGTTAAAAAAAATAAAATGAAAAATTAGAACAAAGAGTTTGCGAGTTCAATTAATTTAGATTTACATTTGTGCCTTTCAATTTATAAAAATTAAATGGCAAAAAATCTTGTAATCGTTGAGTCACCTGCAAAAGCTAAGACTATCGAAGGGTATTTAGGAAGTGGATTTATAGTAAAATCTAGTTATGGCCACGTTAGGGATTTAGCAAAAAAGGGGCTAGCAATAGAGATTGATAACAAATTTAACCCACTTTACGAGGTTACTCCAGATAAAAAACAATTGGTTTCTGAATTAAAAAAATTAGTCAAAGAATCTGAAGTAATTTGGTTAGCAACAGATGAGGATCGTGAGGGAGAAGCTATTTCTTGGCATTTGTATGAAACATTGGGACTTAGTAAAAAAGAAACAAAGCGAATTACGTTTAATGAAATTACCAAAACAGCGATTTTAAAATCCATTGAAAAACCAAGAAATATTAATAAAGAATTAGTAGATGCGCAACAAGCTCGAAGAATATTAGATCGAATTGTTGGATTTGAACTTTCACCAGTTTTATGGAAAAAAATTAGACCAAAACTTTCAGCAGGTAGAGTTCAGTCAGTTGCAGTTCGATTAATTGTTGAAAGGGAAAAAGAAATTCAATCTTTTAGTACAAGTACTTTCTTCAGAGTAAATGGCTTATTTCAAGCACTAAAAGGAAATTTAAAAACAGAATATTGTAAGCAATTAGCAGATGAAAGCGAAGCAAAAAAACTTTTAGAAAGGTGTTTAAAAAGTTCTTTCTTTGTTGAAGAAATCCAACAAAAGCCAGCTACAAAAACACCATCAGCGCCATTTACCACATCTACTTTGCAACAAGAAGCAAGCTTAAAACTCGGATTTTCTGTTACAAAAACAATGCTTGTTGCTCAACGACTCTATGAATCTGGTATGATTACCTACATGAGAACAGACTCTGTAAACCTTTCAGAAACAGCAATTCAAGAAGCGAAAAATGCAATTGAGATAAATTATGGGTATGAATATTCAAAGCCTACAAAATATACAAGTAAAAGTGCAGGAGCTCAAGAAGCACACGAGGCTATTCGACCTTCAGACTTTCAACGAACATCAATTACAGGAGAAAATGACGACATGCGTCTTTATGATCTTATTTGGAAACGGGCAATTTCTTCTCAAATGTCTCACGCTAAATTAGAACGGACAACTATTAAAATTGGAGGTTTAGACAATGGAGATTATTTCACTGCCAAAGGAGAAGTGATTCGTTTTGATGGTTTTTTAAAGGTATATCTTGAATCACAAGTTGAAGACGGTGAAGATGATGATTCAGACGAATCTATTCTTCCAAGTGTTGAAGTAAACGAAAAATTAAAGCAAAAGGAAATAACGGCAACAGAAAGATATACACGACCGCCTGCAAGGTATGTAGAAGCTTCTTTAGTTAAGAAATTAGAGGAATTAGGAATTGGTAGACCATCAACTTACGCACCAACAATTTCAACAATTCAAAAAAGAGGCTACGTTGAGAAAAAAGAACGAGAGGGAGAACTTAGAAATTTTACCGTTCTAAAATTAAGCAACGAACAAATTAACAGAGAGGTGAAATCTGAAACTACCGGAAAAGATAGAAATAAACTTTCGCCTACTGATATTGGAATAGTCGTTACCGATTTTTTAAATCAGCATTTTGACCGCATAATGGATTACAATTTTACAGCAAAAGTAGAAGCAGAATTTGACGAAATTGCTAAAGGAAAAATTCAATGGACAGATATGATGGCGGAATTTTACGAACCCTTTCATGCAAATGTGACAAACACCTTGGAAAATTCTGATCGTGCTTCAGGAGAAAGAGAATTGGGGATACATCCTGTTTCAGGGCGTAAAATGATTGTAAGAATAGGAAGGTATGGTCCAATGGTGCAAATTGGAGATGAAAAAGAAGATGGTGAAAAAGCACAATTTGCTTCCTTACAAAATAATCAGTCAATCGGATCAATTACACTCGAAGAAGCGCTCGCTTTATTTAAATTACCAAGAACACTCGGAGAATATAACTCAGAAATAGTAAAGGCAAATGCCGGGCGTTTTGGCCCATACATTCAAGTTGGAAAAGTATTTGTATCAATCCCTAAAGGAGAAGAGCCGATGACTATCGAGCTTGATCGCGCAATAGAATTATATATCGAAAAACAAACTGCCGATGCTAATAAATTAATTAAAATTTTTGAAGAAAGGCCAGACATTCAATTACTCAATGGGAGATATGGTGCCTATCTAAAAATCGGAAAAGACAATTTTAAACTGCCAAAAGATACCACCCCAGAAAATTTAAGTGTTGAAGAATGTATTCATATTTCTAAAAATCAAGCACCAAAAACTGCTAAGAAAAAAGTTTTTAGAAAAAAATAATCCGAAATTTATTGTTATTTTTATGTAAATTTGTTTCATGAATGGAACTGTAAATAAGGTAATTCTTATTGGTAATTTAGGGAAAGACCCAGAAATACGTCGCTTAGAAAATGGTGCTGTTGTAGCAACATTTTCAATTGCCACCTCAGAATCATTTACAGACAAAAATTCAGGAGAAAAAAAAGAAATAACTGATTGGCACGATATTGTACTTTGGCGAGGATTAGCTGAAATAGCTGAAAAATACATCAGAAAAGGAACAAAAATTTACGTTGAAGGAAAATTAAAAAAGCGATCCTGGCAAGACAAAGAAGGAAACACAAAATACAATACAGAAGTTATTGGTGAAGAGTTAACCATTCTTTCTCGCTTAGAAATTTCGGATAAAACAGCTGCCCCGTATAATTCAAGTGGAACTCCAAACCTACCTTCTGACATGCCAGGACTTTCATCGAGTAGCGATGATGATTCCCCATTTTAATATTTATGACGATAAGCGAACCTCCCAGTTACGAATTGTATCAAATTGCCGAAGCCGGATTCAGTACAAATAATTATATTTATTTAGGAATTATAGTTCTTTTGCTCCTTGTTTCAGCAATGATGTCTGGATCAGAATCAGCTTTTTTTTCTCTTAGACCCTTAGATCGGGAAGAGATTAAACAAGAAAATTCTGCAAAATCAAAATTAATCTCTGACTTACTAGCTAAACCTAAGGAATTACTTGCAACTATTTTAATTACAAACAATTTTGTAAATGTTGGAGTTGTTATTTTATCAACTTTTATACTAAACGATTTTTACCCTCCGACAAAGGATTTTGAAATTAAAAGATTTCTTCTTGAGGTATTGGGTATAACATTTGTTTTGTTAATGACAGGAGAAGTAATCCCTAAAATTTTTGCTGCAAAAAATTCTCTAAGAGTTGTTCGGTGGATGGTCTATCCATTAAATATTTTAAGAAAAACACCTCCATTATCTTGGTTGAAAAATCTTTTAGTGAAAGGTTCTTTTTTTATCCAAAAAAATGCAAAAGGAAAAACTAGTATTACAACAGATGAACTAGAACAGGCTATTGCATTGACGAAAGAAGATAGCGATTCGGAAGACGATCATAAAATCCTAGAGGGAATTGTGAAATTTGGAAGAACGGAAGCATGCCAAATAATGACACCTAGAATTGAAGTTGATGCAATTGATATATCCTCAAATTTTAAGGATGTTTTAGCCTTTATTTTAGAAGCTGGTTATTCGAGAATTCCTGTATTTCAAGACACACAAGATAATGTTGTTGGTATTTTATACATCAAAGATTTACTCCCAAATTTAAGTAATCCGGATTATACGGGGTGGTCTACCGTTATTAGAAAACCCTTTTTTATCCCTGAAAACAAAAAAATAAATGACTTGCTACAAGAATTTAAAAATATGAAAATGCATATGGCAATTGTTGTAGATGAATATGGTGGAGCTTGCGGTATAGTTACTTTAGAAGATATTCTAGAAGAAATTGTTGGTGACATAACAGATGAATTTGATGACGATGAAATTGAATATTCAAAAGTTGATCCATCTACTTTTATTTTTGAAGGAAGAACCTCGCTAAATGATTTATATAAAGTTTTAGGAATTGATGGACTTGTATTTGAAAATTTAAAGGGTGAAGCTGAAACAATTGGAGGTTTTGTAGTTGAACAAGCAGGGAAAATTTTAAAGAATAAGGAATTTATTGAAGTTGAAAATTTCAAAATCATTGTTGAGTCATCAGATAAAAGGAGAGTGAAAACAATAAAGATACAAGTAAAATCAAACTAAATGATGAAAAACAATCAAAAATTCTTTATTAGAGTTCTTTTGGCTTTCTTGATTTTGAATGCTTATGCTTGTAAAGAACCAGCACCAGTTCCAAAACCACCGACATACTTAAATATTAATTTTCCAGATCACTCTTATACTTATGTAAAAGTAGATTGCCCCTATGAGTTCAAATTAGCATCCCTGTATAATTATAAAACCATTGAGAATTCAAATTTTAACTCATGTATTCAAGAAATTAATCTAGGACCTTTAAATGGTAGCTTATTTCTATATTACATTACAATACCATCAAAAGATTCACTTCCTGATATAATAAATTTGGCAAACGATAAAGTAGATGAACATAAAATTAAAGCTGATAAAATAGAATTTGAGCAAATTATTGATGCTAAAAATAGCGTTTTCGGAACCTTTTTTGAGCTAAAGGGAAATGTTGCAACTAATTTTCAGTTTTACTTAACAGATTCAACTCAGAATTTTGTTCGTGGAGAAGTGCTATTAAATTGTCGGCCAAACTATGATTCTTTAAGGCCTTCTTTGGATTATCTTAAAGTTGATTTACTTGAAATGGTACATAATTTCAAATGGAGAAAAAATTAATATCTATTAAAAAACATACTGTTTATATAGCATTAGGCTCCAATATTGGAGATAAATCAAAGAATCTTAGTAGCGCAATTGAAGAAATAAAGACTTTGATCGGGGAAGTTACTGAAGTATCCTCTTTTTTTGAAAACGAACCACAAGGATTTGAATCTGATAATATTTTTGTTAATGCCTGTCTAATTTGTAAAACCCATCTAAATCCTCTAGCTACTTTAAAAGAACTTAAAAATATAGAAAAAAAAATGGGTAGAAAAAAAACTAATGAAGTTTATAAGGATAGAATAATCGACCTAGATATTATATTCTTTGATAAACTCATTTATAAGAGTGAAAAATTAACAATACCACACAAAGAATATAAAAATAGAAGCTTTGTACTTATTCCTTTAAAAGAACTAAGTCCATTTTTAGAGAAATAAAATAAATTTGATTTTTTCCGAATGTTAAAAAAAAAATGAAAGAATTTAAATTAATAATAATATCTTTTTAGATTTGCATAATAATTTATCTAAAACAAAAAATAATGAATCGTTTTTTAACTCTTTTAATTTTTGGAAGTCTTTTGATTTCATTGAACTCTTGTGATCTTGTTAAAGATTTTACATATACTGTGAATCCAGATCCACTTGAAATGCATGGTGATAGCTTACGATTTAATGTAATTGTAAATATTCCTGAAAAAGGTATACAAAAGAAAATAAGAGCAGAGATTTCTCCAAAAATTGGAAATACATCAATTGGCACTTGGATAGTACAAGGTGAAAAAGTTACAGGAAATGGTAAAACTGTTTATTTTAAACCCGGAGGGACTGTAAATTTTAATATGGCAATTCCTTATTCTAGCAATATGGAAGCCACAGACCTAAGAATAACTGGAAGAGTTTTTAAAGGCTTAAAGGAAAAATTGACATTGCCAGAAAAGAAAATAGCTGATGCTACAATCATTACTCCATATCTTGTAAAAAAAGAATTCAAAATGATTTATGAGGATGATGCCATAATTCGTTCAGTTGATAAAACTAAATCTGCGGTAATCAATTTTGATAGAGGACAATCAATCGTAAAGGCTAATGAATTAAAAGACGTCGATTTAAATGATTTATTAGTTTGGATAACAACATCTCAACTTAATCCAAAAATCAAAATCAATTCAATTGATATAGTTGGATATGCTTCACCTGATGGAGTTGAAGATAAGAATTCAAATTTATCAAACGAAAGAACAAAAACAGCTAGAGCCTCGGTAATATCATTAATGAAAAAAGCAAAAATAGCTGGTTACTCTGACACTACTAATTATACAATGCAAGGTAAAGGCGAAGATTTTGATGGCTTTAAAGAACAGTTGAGCCTTACCACATCTATCTCTGAAGCTGATAAAAACTTATTTATTAGAATTTTAGAAATGACAAAAGATCCAGTTCAACGCGAAACAGAAATGATAAATTTAGGGAAATCATATATTGAATTAGAAAAAGATGTTTTCCCGAAAATTAGACGTGCTAATATTATTGTGAATTATACTGAAAATGGCCTAACAGATGATGAAATCTTGAAAGCCACTATAAATAATCCTTCAATTTTAGGTGTAGAAGAACTATTGTTTGCTGCTAAAAATCTAACACAAGACTTAAATGAAAAGGCACGAATTTATCAACTGGCTGCTTCAAATTTTGATTCTGATTATAGAACGCATAATAATTTAGGTGCTCTTAGCTTTTCTCAAAATAAAATAGCAGATGCTAAAAAGAGTCTTGAAAAATCAAATTCTCTAAAAGAAAACATTGCTGCGAAGAATAATTTAGCTGGTGTTGTTTTAATTCAAGATAATAGAACACAAGCTATAAAACTAATGGCACAAACTAAATCAGTGGATGCAAAAAATACTTCTATTGTAGCATATAACAATGCTATTTTAAATATTATGAGTGGAAATTATTCAAAAGCTGAAAACAACTTAAAAGATGACTCTTTTAATAAAGCTCTTGCCTTAACACTTCAAGGTAAATTACCTCAAGCAACTAAAGTTTTAAGTGCTATTGCCACTACCTCTGAATCTCTTTACTTAAAAGCGATTATCTCTGCAAGAAATGGAGAAAGCGTAGATGCAGTTGTCACTAACTTAAAACAAGCTTTCGCGAAGGATTCAAATTTAAAGACTAAAGCTTCAAAAGATCGTGAGTTTTTAAAATTTATGAATGATACAACATTTTCATCAGCAGTAAATTAGAATTCTAAAAAAAAGAACAATTAAAATCCCAGTTATCTGGGATTTTTTTTTCTACAAACTTTATATTACCAAAAAGAAAAATATTTAACTGACTTTGGTTAATTTTATACCAAATTAAAAAAATACAAAATGATCGAAGGAAACGAATTTAGAAAGTATGCTACAAAGCATCTTGGAATTAATAGTATGGTTGTAGATCACTATATAGAGTCTTCACTAACACCTTACATTATTGAAGAACGTCCAATGAATATGACTCAAATGGATGTTTTTTCAAGATTAATGATGGATAGAATAATTTTTTTAGGAACTGGCATTAACGACCAAGTGGCAAATATCATCAATGCTCAGTTGTTGTTTCTAGAATCTGTAGATGCTAAAAAAGATATTCAAATCTACCTAAATTCACCAGGAGGTTCTGTTTATGCAGGACTTGGTATTTATGACACAATGCAATATATCCGTCCAGATGTTGCGACAATTTGTACAGGAATGGCAGCTTCTATGGGTGCAGTTCTTTTATGCGCTGGTGCTGATGGTAAAAGAAGTGCTTTAAAACATTCACGCGTTATGATTCATCAACCCTTAGGTGGCGCGCAAGGACAAGCTTCAGATATTGAAATTACTGCACGTGAAATCCAAAAACTTAAGAAAGAACTATACGATATTATTGCACTACATTCCAAACAAACATACGATAAGGTTTGGGCAGATTCAGACCGCGATTATTGGTTAACATCTCAAGAAGCTAAAGAATATGGAATGGTAGATGAAGTTCTTTTACGTAATCCAAAATAATATTCATGGCAAAGAAAGAAACGACTTGTTCATTTTGTGGGGCAAATCGTGCAAATGTCCAAATGTTAATAGCTGGTATATCTGGTCATATTTGTGACAGCTGTGCTGTTCAGGCAAATAGAATTGTTAGTGAAGAAGTTGGTGAAGTAGCTGTAACTAAAGATAATTTAAAAAATACTTCTGAAATAAATATACATAAGCCTGCTGAAATAAAACAGCTTTTAGATGAATATGTTATTGGACAAGATGAAGCAAAAAAAGTGCTGTCTGTTGCTGTTTACAATCATTTTAAGCGCTTAAATTATAGGTCTAAAAAAGAAGACATTGAAGTTGATAAATCCAATGTTATTTTATTAGGGAGAACTGGAACTGGAAAAACTTTACTCGCTAAAACAATAGCAAAAATGCTAAATGTTCCCTTTTGTATTGCTGATGCTACGGTTTTAACTCAAGCAGGATATGTTGGAGAAGATGTAGAAAGTATTCTTTCTCGTTTATTGCAAGCAGCTGACTACAATGTTGAATCTACTCAAAAAGGAATTGTTTTTATTGATGAAATTGATAAAGTAGCTCGGAAAAATGATAACCCTTCTATTACGCGAGATGTATCTGGCGAAGGAGTTCAACAAGCTTTACTGAAATTATTGGAAGGTTGCATTGTAAGTGTTCCGCCTCAAGGAGGAAGAAAACACCCTGAACAAAAATTAGTGCAAATTGACACAAAAAATATTTTATTTATTTGTGGTGGTGCATTTGATGGCATTGAGCAAATTATTGCAAGTCGTGTTAACAGACAAACAATTGGATTTAGTTCAAGCTCAGAAGAAAATATAGAAAATGAATCACTTCTTAAATATATTACGCCAACAGATATTAAAACATATGGTTTAATCCCTGAATTAATCGGTAGATTTCCTGTTTTATCTTATCTTGAGCCACTAAATGAAAATGATTTAAAACGCATTCTCACAGAGCCTAAAAATGCGCTAATTAAACAATATATTAGCTTGTTTGATATTGATGGCGTGAAACTTAGCTTTGAAAATGAAACACTTGATTTCATCGTCAAAAAAGCCTTGGAATTTAAATTGGGAGCCAGAGGATTACGCTCAATTTGCGAGGCTATTTTAACTGATGCAATGTTTGAAATTCCTTCTCTGAATTTAAAAACATTTAATGTCTCACTTGATTATGCAAATTCTCAATTCAGTAAATCAAAAATAGCTAGTCTTAAAGTTGCATAAATCTCTTAGCTATTTAATTCTTATTAATACCTTTGCACCGACATTTAAAAAATTATGAAAACGATACAATTTAGAGAAGCTTTAAGAGAGGCAATGACTGAGGAAATGAGAAGGGATAAAAACGTCTTTCTTTTAGGGGAAGAAGTTGCTGAATACAACGGTGCATATAAGGTTTCACAGGGAATGCTTGATGAATTTGGACCAAAAAGAGTGATTGATACGCCCATTGCAGAACTTGGATTTACAGGAATTGCAGTTGGAGCATCTATGAATGGTCTAAAACCAATTGTTGAGTTTATGACTTGGAATTTTGCAATTCTAGCAGCTGATCAAATTATAAATTCAGCAGCGAAAATGATGCAGATGTCGGGTGGTCAATACCATTGCCCAATCGTTTTTAGAGGCGGGAATGGAACTGCCGGACAGCTTGGTGCAACTCATTCTCAGAGTTTTGAAGCTTTTTACGCTCATGTTCCCGGACTTAAGGTAATTACACCATCAAATCCTGCAGATGCTAAAGGTTTACTAAAAGCAGCAATCAGAGACGAGGACCCGGTTGTGTTTTTAGAATCAGAAAAAATGTATGGCGATAAAGGAGAGGTTCCCGAAGGAGAATATATAATCCCAATTGGAGTCGCTGATATTAAGCGAAAAGGCTCAGATGTTACCTTAGTTTCATTTGGAAAAATAATGAAAGTTGCTCTTGAAGCAGCTGAAATACTTGCAAAAGAAAATATTGAAGTTGAAGTAATCGATTTAAGAACAATTCGACCTTTAGACTACGGAACTATTGTTGAATCAATCAAAAAAACAAACCGCTGTGTGGTATTGGAAGAATCTTGGCCCTTGGCATCTATTTCATCCGAAATTGCTTATCATGTTCAACGGTATGCTTTTGATTATTTAGATGCACCAGTAATGCGTGTAACTCAAACTGACACGCCTTTTGCGTTTTCTCCAAGCTTAATTGATGAAGCACTTCCAAACGTAAAACGTCTTATTGAGGCCATCAAGAAAACACTCTAAAAAATTTGAATTATTTTATACTGCAAGCTCCTTTTGGAGCTTTTTTTATTTTGGAAACTATCTGAAAAACAATTACTAAGACTTTTTTCAACAAAAAACTCGTTTTTTTTTCAATTCATAGTTGCGTAGTAAATTAAAAAAGGTATCTTTGCACCCCTCAAAGTACGTTTGAGGATTAATTATTTATTTAAATTAAGAGTATTTTATGCCAACTATTCAACAATTAGTTCGCAAAGGAAGAACTGCGGTAGTGAAGAAAAGTAAATCTGCTGCGCTTGATTCATGTCCACAACGTAAAGGTGTTTGTGTTCGTGTATACACGACTACACCAAAAAAGCCAAACTCGGCAATGCGTAAAGTGGCGCGTGTTCGTTTAACGAACGGGAAAGAAGTCAACGCATACATTGGTGGTGAAGGCCACAATCTTCAAGAACACTCCCTAGTACTTGTTCGCGGAGGAAGAGTAAAAGATCTTCCAGGAGTACGTTATCACATTGTTCGCGGTGCTGAAGATACAGCGGGTGTACAAGGAAGAAGTCAAAGAAGATCAAAGTATGGAACGAAACGTCCCAAGCAGAAATAATTAATAAGCATTAGAAAATGAGAAGAAGAAAAGCCAAAAAAATTGCGATTCTGCCAGATCCGAAGTTTAACGATGTGGTAGTAACAAAATTTGTAAATAACTTAATGCTATCAGGTAAAAAAAGTATAGCATTTAGAATATTCTATGATGCAATAGAATTAATCAACAAAAAAATTGAAGATCAAGAAGGTATTGATGTTTGGAAAAAAGCATTGGAAAATATTACGCCAATTGTCGAAGTAAAAAGTCGTCGTGTTGGTGGTGCAACATTTCAAATTCCTACACCTGTTCGTGATGAAAGAAAAGCTTCATTAGCTATGAAATGGTTAATTGGTTATTCACGAAAAAGAAACGAAAAAACAATGTCACAACGTTTAGCTTCTGAAATCATTGCTGCTTCGAAAGAAGAAGGAGCTGCATACAAAAAGAAAGAAGATACAACACGTATGGCTGAAGCAAATAAAGCCTTTTCACATTTTAGATTCTAAGTAATGGCAAGAGACCTTAAATATACACGTAACATTGGAATTGCTGCTCATATCGATGCAGGGAAAACGACTACTACAGAACGTATTTTGTTCTACGGTGGTGTTAGTCACAAGATTGGAGAAGTTCATGACGGTGCTGCAACTATGGATTGGATGGAGCAAGAGCAAGAAAGAGGAATTACAATTACGTCTGCTGCTACAACTTTAAATTGGAAATATAGAAATGAACTTTATCACGTTAACATTATTGACACTCCCGGACACGTTGACTTTACAGTTGAGGTAAACCGTTCTCTTCGTGTTCTTGATGGACTAGTATTTCTATTTTCTGCTGTTGATGGTGTAGAGCCTCAATCTGAAACAAATTGGAGACTAGCTAATAACTATAATGTTCCTCGTATTGGTTTTGTCAACAAAATGGACCGTCAAGGAGCAGACTTTTTAAAAGTTTGTAAGCAAGTTAAAACAATGCTTGGAAGTCATGCACTACCATTACAAATAAACATTGGTTCTGAAGATAATTTTCAAGGGGTTGTAGATCTTATCAATTTTAAAGGTATTACTTGGAATGAAGCAGATTTAGGAATGACATTCCAGGAAATTGAAATCCCTGCTGATGTTATTGAAGAGGCAAGGCAATTACGAAGTGAATTGTTAGAAGCTGTAGCTGAATTTGATGAGTCTTTAATGGAGAAATTTTTTGAAGATGAAAATTCTTTAACAGAACGAGAAATTTTAAATGCTTTGAGAGCTGCAACAATATCTGGAAAAGTTGTTCCAATGATGTGTGGTTCTGCATTTAAGAATAAAGGAGTACAAGCAATGCTAGACATGGTAATGGAAATTCTTCCGTCTCCTATGGATATCGAAGGAATTGTTGGTATTAACCCAAAAAATGACCAAGAAGTATTAAGAAAACCATCATTTGATGAGCCTTTTGCTGGATTAGCATTCAAAATTGCAACTGATCCTTTTGTTGGTCGACTTTGCTTTGTTCGTGCTTATTCCGGTAAATTAGCTGCAGGTTCTTATGTGTTAAACACAAGATCTGGAGATAAAGAACGAATTTCTCGTATTTTTCAAATGCATGCTAATAAGCAAAACCAAATTAACGAACTTGGTGCTGGAGATATTGGTGCAGTAGTTGGATTTAAAGATATTAAAACTGGAGATACTTTGTGTGCAGAAAATGCACCTATTATTCTTGAGTCAATGGTATTCCCTGAGCCAGTTATTGGATTAGCAATAGAGCCAAAAACTCAAGCAGATACAGATAGATTATCTATTGGTTTATCAAAGCTTTCTGAAGAAGATCCTACATTCCGAGTAAATACAGATGAAGAGACAGGTCAAACTATTATTTCTGGAATGGGTGAACTTCACCTTGAAATAATTATTGATAGATTAAAAAGAGAATTTAAGGTTGAAGTAAATCAGGGAGATCCTCAAGTTGCTTATAGAGAAAATATATCTGGAAATACAGATCATCGTGAAGTATTTAAAAAACAAACTGGTGGTCGAGGTAAATTTGCTGATATATTGGTTAAAATTTCCCCTCAAGATAATCCTGAAAAAATTGGATTGGAATTCATTAACAGTATAAAAGGAGGTAATATTCCTCGTGAATTTATTCCTTCTGTTGAAAAAGGATTTAAAGATTCCATGAAAAATGGTGTTTTAGCTGGATTCCCAGTTGAAGCAATGAAAGTAGAATTAATTGATGGTTCATTCCACGCAGTCGATTCAGATTCATTGTCTTTTGAATTATGTGCTAAAATGGCTTATAGAAATTCTATGAAGTTATGTAGCCCAGTTCTTTTGGAACCAATTATGAAACTTGAAGTTGTTACACCAGAAGAAAATATGGGTGATGTTGTTGGTGACTTAAACAGAAGACGCGGAATGATGCGTGGTATGGATGATAGAGCTGGCGCAAAAGTTTTAAAAGCAGACGTTCCTTTATCAGAAATGTTTGGTTATGTAACTCAATTACGAACGGTTACTTCAGGTAGAGCAAGCTATTCAATGGAATTTTCTCACTATGCAGATGCTCCTAAAAATATTGCTGAAGATGTAATTTCAAAAGCTAACGGTAAAGTTTCAGCATAATAAACTAAAAGAAAATGAGTCAAAAAATTAGAATAAAATTAAAATCATACGATCACAACCTTTTGGATAAATCGGCTGAGAAAATCGTAAAAACAGTAAAGTCTACTGGCGCAATTGTAAGTGGTCCAATTCCTCTTCCAACGCACAAAAGAATTTATACTGTATTGCGTTCTCCGCACGTAATGAAAAAAGCGCGAGAGCAATTTGAATTATGTGCCTACAAAAGATTGCTAGACATTTATAGCAGTTCTTCTAAAACAGTAGATGCATTGATGAAATTAGAGCTTCCAAGTGGAGTGGATGTTGAAATTAAAGTGTAAATAAATTAATAACTAGAATATGCCAGGAATTATTGGTCGAAAAGTCGGAATGACTAGCATCTACAGTGCCGAGGGTAAATCATTACCATGCACAGTGATAGAAGCAGGTCCTTGTGTTGTAACTCAGGTTAAGACACAAGACAGAGATGGTTACGAGGCCGTTCAATTGGGATTTGGAGAAAAGAAAGAAAAGAATACTCCAAATGCAATGAAAGGTCACTTTAAAAATGCCAGTACAACACCTAAAGCAAAATTGGTGGAGTTCAAAGGTTTTGATAACGTAACGATTGGTGATAAAATTGATGTAGCTATCTTCGCTGAAGGTGACTTCGTTGATGTTGTAGGTACTACAAAAGGAAAAGGTTTTCAAGGTGTTGTGAGACGACACGGATTTGCTGGAGTTGGTCAAGCGACACACGGTCAGCACAATCGTCTTCGTGCTCCAGGATCTATTGGTGCTTGTTCTTACCCTGCACGTGTATTCAAAGGAATGCGAATGGGCGGACAAATGGGTAACAAAAATAGAATGGCCTCAAACCTACAAATATTAAAAGTAATTGCTGAAAAGAATATCCTTATCGTGAAGGGTTCAGTTCCAGGAGCAAATGGTTCAACTTTAACAATTAGAAGGTAATGAAAGCAAAAATATACGACGCAACAGGAACAGTTACAGCTAAGTCAGTAACACTTTCAGACGAAATTTTTGGTATCGAACCAAATAACCATGCTATTTACTTAGATGTTAAACAACATTTAGCGAATAAACGTCAAGGAACACACAAATCTAAAGAACGTGCAGAAATTGCTGGATCTACAAGAAAAATAAAAAAACAAAAAGGAACAGGTGGAGCTCGAGCTGGTAGTGTAAAATCAGGAACACGTGTTGGTGGTGGAAGAATTTTTGGACCACGTCCTAGAAATTACCACTTTAAATTAAACATTAAGCTTAAAAGATTAGCTCGTAAGTCTGCATTTGCCTTTAAAGCAAAAAATGACGCTATTCTTGTAATGCAGGATATCAATTTTGCAGAAGCTAAAACAAAAGATTTCAAGACATTAATTACTTCATTGAAATTAGACGATCAAAAAGTACTTTTTATTCTTGCTGAAAATACAGATAATGTTTACTTGGCATCACGAAACCTTAAGAAAGTAAAAGTCGTAACAGCAGACTCATTTAATACCTATGATTTGTTGAATGCCAAAAAAATTATTTTAGCTGAAGGTGCAGTTAAAAAAATAGAAATGATACTTAATTAATCATCATGCAGACAATTATAAGAAAACCTGTCATTACTGAAAAAGCTACCATGTGTAGTGAATCACTAAATCGCTTCACATTTGAAGTTGACAAAAAAGCAAATAAGTTAGAAATTAAGAAAGCCGTTGAGAAAATGTATGGTATCACCGTTGTTGATGTTCGCACAATGAATTATGGTGGTGGTGCTTCTTCTGCAAAATACACAAACAAAGGTGTTATTGAGCAAAAAAGTAAACAATGGAAAAAAGCGATAGTTTCTGTTGCAGATGGTCAAACTATAGATTTATTTAATAATTATTAAGAAAAGGCAATGAGTCTAAAGAAATTTAAACCAACAACTCCAGGTCAACGTCACAAAGTGGCATTGGAATTTAAGGGGATAACAGCATCGACTCCTGAAAAGAGTTTGGTGTCGAGCATGAAGAAATCCGGTGGTCGAAATAATGATGGTCGAATGACAATGCGATACATTGGTGGTGGCCATAAGCAAAAATACCGTATCATCGATTTCAAACGCGATAAGTTTGATATTCCTGCTACTGTTAAAACAATTGAGTATGATCCAAATCGTACTGCTAATATTGCTTTATTATTTTATGCTGACGGAGAAAAAAGATATATCATTGCTCCAAATGGAATGAAAGTTGGAGATCAAATCTTATCAGGAAAAACAGCAACGCCAAATATTGGTAACGCAATGTATTTATCTGATATTCCTCTTGGTACTGTAATCCATAACATAGAATTGAAGCCTGGTAAAGGTGGTTCAATTGCAAGGGGAGCTGGAACGTATGCACAACTTAATGCACGTGATGGCAAATATGCAATTGTAAAGATGCCTTCAGGTGAAACTAGAATGATATTAGTTACATGTATCGCAACTATTGGATCGGTTTCAAATTCAGAGCACAATTTAGCTGTTTCTGGTAAAGCTGGTCGTTCAAGATGGTTAGGGCGCAGACCAAGAGTAAGAGGTGTTGTAATGAATCCTGTTGATCACCCAATGGGTGGTGGTGAAGGAAGAAATTCAGGAGGTCACCCAAGATCAAGAAATGGAATACCTGCAAAAGGATTTAAAACAAGATCTAAAAGCAAGTATTCAGATAAGTTAATTATTGAAAGAAGAAAAAAATAGGATATGAGTCGTTCACTAAAAAAACCGCCTTTTGTTCATTATAAATTGATGAAAAGAGTTGATGATGCACAAGTTGCGAAGAGTAAAGCAGTAATTAAAACATGGTCGCGCGCATCTACTATTACGCCTGAGTTTGTAGGTTTAACATTTGCTGTACATAATGGAAATAAATTTATTCCTGTTTTTGCAACTGAAAATATGGTTGGACACAAACTTGGTGAATTCTCTCCAACGAGAAACTTCCGAGGACATGGAGGAAACAAAAAAGATAAAAAACGATAGAAATTAGATACTCATGGGAGCAAGAAAAAGGCTAAGAGCTGAAAGTATTAAGGAAAATAAAAAATCAATTGCGTTTGCAAAGTTGAATAATTCAAATATTTCACCACGTAAAATGAGATTGGTTGCTGATTTAATTAGAGGAATGGAAGTGAATAAAGCTTTAAATATTCTTCATTTTAATGGAAAAATTGCTTCAGTTAGCTTAGGTAAGTTGTTACGTTCTGCAATCTCTAATTGGGAGCAGAAAAATGAAGGAGCAGATATAACACAAGAAAATTTAGTTGTTCGGTCTATCGAAGTTGGTGGTGGAGCAATGTTAAAGAGAATACAACCTGCACCTCAAGGTAGAGCGCACAGAATTAGAAAAAGATCAAACCATGTTACCATCGTAGTTGATGGAACTAAATAAGTAGTAAGAAATGGGACAAAAAACAAATCCAATAGGAAATAGATTAGGCTACATTCACGGATGGGAATCTAATTGGTATGGTGGAAATGATTACAAAGACAAAATTGTTGAGGATGATCAAATTCGTAAGTACTTAAATGCTCGTTTAACTAAAGCAAGTATTTCCAAAATAATTATTGAAAGAACTTTAAAACTAGTTACTGTTACTATCAATACAGCACGACCAGGAGTTATAATTGGTAAAGGTGGTCAAGAAGTTGATAAACTTAAAGAAGAATTAAAAAAATTAACGAAGAAAGAAATTCAAATTAATATTTTTGAAGTTAAACGTCCGGAACTTGATTCTCGTTTAGTAGCAGATGGTGTTGCAAGACAACTTGAAGCTCGTATTTCATTCCGAAGAGCAATTAAAATGGCAATTGCAAGTACAATGAGAATGGGAGCTGAAGGAATAAAAATAAAAATATCTGGTCGACTAAACGGAGCTGAAATGGCACGTTCAGAAATGTACAAGGATGGAAGAACTCCACTTCATACATTTAGAGCTGATATTGACTATGCTTTAGCAGAAGCTCATACAACGTATGGCCGACTTGGTATAAAAGTTTGGATTTGTAGAGGTGAGGTTTACGGAAAAAGAGATTTGTCTCCAAACGTAGGAGTTTCAACTGCTGCAAACAATAATAATAGCAATTTTGCGAATGATCGAAAGCCTAATGCAGGCAAGAGAAGAGAGAGAAAATAAATTAAGAAAGATATAAATTAAGAGTAATGTTACAACCTAAAAGAACAAAATTTAGAAGAGTACAGAAAGGAAGGAGCCGTGGATTATCACACAGAGGTTCAACAATTTCTTTTGGTTCATTCGCTCTTAAGTGTTTGGAGCCTGGATGGATTACTTCACGTCAAATTGAAGCATCACGTATCGCAGTTACAAGACATATGAAACGTGAAGGTAAAGTGTGGATTCGTATTTTTCCAGACAAACCAGTTACATCTAAGCCTGCAGAAGTCCGAATGGGAAAAGGTAAAGGAGCTCCAAGTCATTGGGTTGCTGTTATCAAACCTGGACGTATCATGTTTGAAGCTGACGGTGTTTCTTACGAGGTTGCAAAGGAAGCATTGCGATTAGCAGCACAAAAATTACCAGTTAAATGCAAATTCGTTGTTCGCAACGATTATGTTATACCAGTTTAAAAAAGAAAAATGAAACAAGTAGAGATTATAAAGCTAACAAACGAAGATTTAAAAAGTCGCTTAAGTGATTTTCAAAATCAGTACGTAAACTTAAAATTAACGCATAAAATGGCTCCAATTGAGAATCCATTGAGAATAACAAGTATGCGTAAAGTTATAGCTAGACTAAATACAGAATTAACAAAACGTTCGAATCAAGCTTATGCTTGAAAAAATAAGCCTAAATGGAAACACGTAATTTAAGAAAAGAAAAAGTTGGGGTCGTAATGAGTGACAAAATGGAAAAATCCATTGTTGTTTCTGTTGAGCGAAAAGTAAAACACCCGAAATATGGGAAATTCGTAAAGAAAACTACCAAGTTTATTGCTCACGACGAAAAAAATGATTGCAACATTGGTGACACTGTTAAAATCATGGAAACACGTCCCTTGAGTAAAACTAAGAATTGGAGATTAGTAGAAATTGTCGAAAGAGCTAAATAAACGGAGAAATGATACAAACAGAATCCAGACTATCAGTCGCAGACAATTCAGGTGCCAAAGAGGTGTTGTGTATTCGCGTATTAGGCGGGACAAGACGACGATATGCTTCAGTTGGTGACAAGATTGTGGTTACAGTAAAAAGTGCTATGCCGAATGGTGGAGTAAAAAAAGGTACAGTAGCAAAAGCTGTTGTTGTACGCACTAGAAAAGAAGTTCGTAGAGCAGATGGTTCTTATATCCGTTTTGATGATAACGCATGTGTTATCCTTAATCAAACTGGCGAAATGAGAGGAACGCGTATTTTTGGACCTGTAGCCAGAGAATTAAGAGAGAATAACTACATGAAAATTGTTTCATTAGCACCTGAGGTGTTATAATTAAATAGAGATGCAAAAGAAGTTACATGTTAAAATTGGTGATACTGTTCGAATAATGAGCGGCGAATCAAAAGGTCAAGAAGGAAAAATACTTTCTATTGACCGTAACAAAATGAGAGCAATTGTTTCTGGGGCAAATATGATCAAGCGCCATACGAAGCCAAGTGCAGCAAATCCACAAGGTGGAATTGAAGATAAAGAAGGTACAATTCATTTATCAAACCTTATGGTTTTAGTAAATGGAGTTCCTACTCGCACTGGCAGAAAAGAAAATGATAAAGGTAAATTAGTACGTTATGCAAAAAAATCAGGGGAGGTGATTAAATCATGAGTTACAAGCCAAGATTAAAAGAAAGATACAAGGGAGAAATTATTCAGGCCTTGAGAGATCAATTTGGATACAAATCTGTGATGCAAGTTCCAAGGTTACAGAAAATTGTTTTGAGCCAAGGTATTGGTGATGCAGTTGCTGATAAGAAAATTATTGAAAATGCTGCAGCAGATTTATCTCGTATTGCTGGTCAAAAAGCAATTACTACTTTATCCAAAAAAGATATTTCAAATTTCAAATTAAGAAAAGGAATGCCGATTGGGACAAAAGTAACTTTAAGAGGAGATAGAATGTATGATTTTCTAGATCGATTACTTGCTGTTGCTCTTCCAAGAACACGTGACTTCAGAGGAATCAACCCAAAAGGATTTGATGGTAGAGGTAACTTCAATTTAGGAGTTAAAGAGCACATTATCTTTCCTGAAATAGACATAGATAAAGTAAATCGAATATTAGGAATGGACATAAGCTTTGTAACTTCAGCTGAAAGTGATGAAGAAGCAAAAGCACTATTAGATGCATTCGGTTTTCCATTTATAAAAAAATAGATAAAAAATGGCTAAAGAATCAATGAAAGCGCGAGAGCGCAAAAGAGAAAGATTAGTAGAACGCTTTGCTAAGAAAAGAGAAGCCCTTACTAAAATACTTAAATCCACAGATAACTCTGAAGAAATTCAGACAGCTAAATGGGATGCAATGATGAGTTTACAGAAACTTCCTGCAAATTCTTCTAAAGTAAGAAAACATAACAGATGTGGACTAACAGGTCGACCTCGTGGATACATGAGACAATTTGGAATTTCAAGAGTAACGTTTAGAGAGATGGCACTAGCTGGAAAAATCCCAGGAGTGAAAAAAGGTAGTTGGTAATATTGAAACAGTAATAAAATGAACACAGATCCAATAGCAGATTTTTTAACCCGAATCAGAAATGCAAGCGCAGCTGGTTTGAAGATGGTAGAGATACCTGGTTCAAATATTAAAAGAGCAATGACTCAGATTTTATTTGATCAAGGATATATTCTTAACTATAAATTTGAAGAAGATAATAAACAAGGTACGATTAAAGTTGCACTAAAATACAACCAATCTACCCGAGTGCCTGCAATAACTAAATTGCAAAGAGCATCTCGCCCAGGTTTAAGAAAATACAGTGCCTCCGATGAAATGCCTCGTGTATTGAATGGACTTGGTATTGCAATTGTTTCAACTTCAAAAGGTGTTATTACAAATAAAGAAGCTCGTAAACAAAATATTGGTGGCGAAGTACTTTGCTACATTTATTAAAATAAGAAAGAAATGTCAAGAATAGGTAAAGCTCCGATAACAATTCCAAATGGCGTAGAAGTTACGATCAATGGGACATCTGTTACGGTAAAAGGAAAAAAAGGTGAATTGCATCAAGAAATTGATGAATGTGTAACAATGACTATTGATGAAAACACAATAACTTTTGTTAGAAAAACAGATTCACCAAATGATCGTTCTAAACATGGACTATATAGATCGCTTGTTCAGAATATGATTACAGGTGTTTCTGAAGGTTTCAAGAAAGAAATGGAAGTAATAGGTGTTGGATATCGTGCAACAGCAGTTGGTCAACAATTAGAATTAGCACTTGGTTTTTCTCATGCTATTATTCTATCAGTTCCTTCTGATGTTAAAATAGAAACTGTGACTGAAAAAGGAAAGGCACCACTTGTAACACTTCAATCACATGATAAACAATTACTAGGTCAGGTGGCTGCGAAAATTCGCTCATTGAGAAAACCAGAACCGTACAAAGGAAAAGGAATTCGATTCTTAGGTGAAGAAATTAGAAGAAAAGCTGGAAAATCAGCAAGTAAAAAATAATTATTAAGTAGATTATGGCACTAAATAAAGTATTAAGAAGAGCTAAAATAAAGCGAAGAATTCGAAAGAAAGTAACGGGTACTTCCTTAATTCCAAGATTATCTGTTTACAGAAGCAATAAGCAAATTTATGCGCAATTGATTGATGATGCAACAGGTAAAACATTGGCATCTGCTGGTTCTTTCAAGCAAAAAGAAGCGCAAAACGTAAATAAAATTACGCAAGCGACAATGATTGGTAAAGAAATTGCTGAAAAAGCACAGGAGGCAGGTATTAAAACAGTAGTTTTTGATCGTAACGGTTACTTATATCATGGAAGAGTGAAATCTTTGGCTGATTCAGCACGTGAAGGAGGACTTAAATTTTAAGAAAATGGCAGAACAAGCAATGAACAGAGTGAAAGCAGTAGACATTGAGTTAAAAGATAAACTCGTTTCTGTAAATAGGGTTACTAAAGTTACTAAAGGAGGAAGAACATTTAGTTTTTCAGCAATTATTGTTGTTGGAGACGAAAATGGAATTGTAGGGCACGGACTTGGTAAAGCAAAAGAAATAACTGAAGCAATCGCAAAAGGAATTGATGATGCTAAGAAAAATCTTATTAAGGTTCCAATACTTAGAGGTACAGTTCCTCATACTCAAAAAGGGAAATTTGGAGGTGCTCAAGTATTATTGAAGCCAGCGACTCCAGGTACTGGTGTTATTGCAGGTGGTGCAATGCGTGCAGTATTAGAAAGTGTTGGTGTCCATAATGTATTGGCAAAATCGCAAGGTTCTTCTAACCCTCACAATGTAGTTAAAGCAACAATTGATGCTCTTTCCAAAATGCGAGATGCTATTGCAGTTGCAAAACAAAGAGGTATTTCAATGGATAAAGTATTCAACGGTTAAAATAAATAGAATGGAAACCATAAAAATAAAACAAGTACGTAGCGCTATAAAAAGACCGGCTGATCAGAAAGCAACAATAAAGGCTTTAGGTTTCAGACGCTTAAATCATATTGTTCAAAAAGAGGTTACTCCTCAAATACTTGGAATGATTAATAAGGTGAAGCACCTAATAATAGTAGTAGACTAAAAATTCAAATAAGAATAAAATGGATTTACATAATCTTACACCTGCACAAGGTTCAGTAAAAAAAGAAAAAAGAATTGCTAGAGGACAAGGATCTGGCCACGGTGGTACTTCAACAAGAGGTCACAAAGGAGCTAAGTCGCGTTCTGGATATTCAACTAAAATCGGTTTTGAAGGTGGACAAATGCCATTACAACGCCGTGTTCCTAAATTTGGCTTCAAAAATATCAATAGAGTTGAATACAAAGCTATTAATCTTGATATTATAGAATATTTAGCTACAACTAAAGGAATAACAGAAATTACAATTGAAACGTTTCTTTCTAATGGTCTATTATCTAACAATCAACTTGTTAAGGTTTTAGGAAGAGGGACTCTAAATTCTAAAGTAACAATTAGCGCACATGGGTTTTCTGCAGCTGCAATAACTGCAATCGAAGCTCAAGGTGGTATATGTTCAAAAATCTAACTACCTTTGCACCCCACTAAATGAAAAGACTAATACAAAACATACGCAATATCTGGAAAGTAGAAGAATTACGCAAAAGAATTCTTCTAACTTTGGGTTTAATTCTTGCCTATAGAATCGGATCTTTCATTATCATTCCTGGTGTTAATTATGCTGCTTTAACAACAAAAGCAAGCGAACAAAATACTCTCGAAACTTTACTATCATTATTTTCTGGTGGAGGATTTACAAATGCTTCAATTATGGCACTTGGTATCATGCCATATATTAGTGCATCTATTATCATGCAACTTCTTTCAATGGCTGTTCCAGCAGTTCAAAAGATGCAAAATGAAGGTGAATCAGGAAGAAAGCAGATTAATAATTATACAAGGATATTAACGATTATTATTTGTGCTTTACAAGCCCCAAGTTATTTATCACTATACGTAGCTCAAAAAGGAGCTATGCCAGCGGATGCATCAACTTTTTGGTGGACACAGACAATTTTAATATTGGTTGCTGGCTCTATGTTTGCTGTTTGGTTAGGTGAGCGAATTACAGAAAAAGGTATTGGAAATGGTATTTCATTGCTAATTACAGTTGGAATCTTGTCACGCCTTCCAGGAGCATTTTTTGCGGAATTTGGTAAATCAATGGAAGCAGGTAATTTGATAAAATTAGTAATTGAAGTTGTTGCCTTTATGCTAGTTGTTTTAGTAACTATATTAATTGTTCAAGGAGTTAGAAGAATTCCTTTAAATACTGCAAAAAGAATTGTAGGAAATAAAAGTGTAGACGACAAAAGCGCTAGAAGTTATTTGCCAATTAAAGTTAATGCAAGTGGTGTGATGCCAATTATATTTGCTCAGGCAATAATGACAATTCCTGTAATGATTTTTGCTAGTTCTTCTGATCAGAGTGGTTTCTTGCAAAGAACCTTAGGCGATGTATACGGATTGAGCTACAATATATTATTGTGTGTATTAATTATAGTATTCACCTATTTTTATACAGCCATTATGATTAATCCAAGTAAAATTGCTGATGACTTGAAAAAAAGTGGTGGATTTATTCCTGGAGTTCGCCCCGGAGAAGAAACTGCTGAACATGTAGATACTGTTGTTTCAAGAATTACGTTCCCAGGTTCATTATTTCTTGCACTAATTGCTGTACTACCTGCAATTGCAAAATTAGCTGGAATTAATGATGGGTTTGCAATGTTTTTTGGAGGCACTTCTATATTAATTATGGTTGGTGTTGTTCTAGATACACTGCAGCAAATTGAAACATACCAATTAAACCGTCACATGGACAGTTTAATGGAAGGAACACGAGTAAGAGGAAGAAGAGAACCAAACGAATTATCCGGATTTTAAAAATGGCTAAACAGGCATCAATAGAACAAGATGGGGTTATACTAGAAGCTTTGCCAAATGCAATGTTTCGAGTAGAACTAGAAAACGGACATGTTCTAACTGCTCACATATCAGGTAAAATGAGAATGTTTTACATAAAAATATTACCAGGAGATCGAGTTAAATTAGAACTTTCTCCTTATGATTTAACAAAAGGAAGAATATCTTTTAGATATAAATAGTTTAATAAGAAAGAAATGAAAGTAAGAGCATCAGTAAAAAAGAGATCAGTGGATTGCAAAATCGTTAAGCGTAAAGGAAGAGTTTACGTAATTAACAAAAAGAATCCAAAATTAAAACAACGTCAAGGTTAATTTAAAAAATATGGCACGTATCGCAGGTATAGATTTACCAAAAAATAAAAGAGGAGTAATAGGTTTAACCTACATATTTGGGATTGGAAGAAGTACTTCTAAAAAAATCCTTAATACAAATGGTATTGATGAAAGTATTAAAGTTCAAGAATGGAACGATGATCAATTATCAGCAATCAGAAACTCTGTTAATGAATTTAAAACTGAAGGTCAACTTCGCTCTGAAGTTCAATTAAATATTAAAAGATTAATGGATATTGGCTGTACAAGAGGAATTCGCCATAGATCTGGACTTCCATTAAGAGGTCAACGAACAAAAAATAACTCACGCACAAGAAAAGGTAGGAGAAAAACAGTTGCTAACAAGAAAAAAGCAACTAAATAATAAATAGTATTATGGCAAAAGCAAATCAAAAAAAGAAAAAAAACGTAAAGATTGATGCTGCTGGTGAAGCGCACATTCAAGCGAGTTTTAACAACATCATTATTTCACTTACAAATAATAGTGGTCAAGTTATTTCATGGTCTTCAGCTGGAAAAATGGGGTTTAAAGGTTCTAAAAAGAATACACCTTATGCAGCTCAAATAGCTGCTGAAGATGCAGCAAAAGAAGCACATGATTTTGGACTTAGAAGGGTAAAAGTTTATGTAAAAGGACCAGGAGCTGGAAGAGAATCTGCTATACGTTCATTGAATAATACGGGAATTGAAGTAACAGAAATAATAGATGTTACGCCGCTTCCACACAACGGATGTCGCCCACCAAAAAGAAGAAGAGTTTAACAATAATAACCTAGGGACAAAATCATCGAAGGAATGCCTTAATTCATGATTCCCGACTAAAAACAAAAATATGGCAAGATATACAGGTCCAAAGACCAAAATTGCTCGAAGATTTCGAGATCCTATCTTTGGTGCAGACAAAGCACTTGATAGAAGAAATTATGGCCCAGGCCAACATGGTCCTTCCAAAAAAAGAGGAGGGAAACAATCAGAATATGCAATTCAATTGGGTGAAAAGCAAAAAGCTAAATATACTTATGGAATTTTAGAGCGTCAATTCTCTAATATGTTTGAAAAAGCTTCAGCCATGAAAGGTATTACTGGTGAAAACTTATTACAATTGTGTGAAGCACGTGTAGACAATACCGTATTTCGTCTTGGAATAGCTCCAACTCGAAGTGGTGCTAGACAATTGGTTTCTCACCGTCACATTACTATAAATGGTGATGTAGTTAATATTCCTTCTTACACTTTACGCCCTGGTGACGTAGTTGGAGTAAGGGAAAAATCAAAATCCTTGGAAGCAATTGCAAATTCTTTGAGTTCAAATACTAAGAAATATGATTGGTTGGATTGGGACAATTCTGCTATGGCAGGAAAATTATTGAATTTACCATCAAGGGAAATGATCCCTGAAAACATTAAGGAACAATTAATCGTCGAACTATACTCTAAATAAAAAAAACAAAATGGCAATATTGGATTTTCAAAAACCAGATAAGGTAATCATGATTAACTCCGATGAGTTCAACGGAGAATTTGAATTTCGTCCACTTGAACCTGGATACGGTATCACAGTTGGTAACTCCTTAAGAAGAATTTTACTTTCTTCACTAGAGGGATTTGCAATTGCTTCGATAAAAATACAAGGTGTAGATCACGAGTTCTCAACATTGAAAGGTGTTGTAGAAGATGTAACTGAAATCGTATTAAATTTAAAACAAGTGCGTTTCAAAAGACAGATTGAAGGAACTGACTCAGAAACTGTATTTATAACTGTTGGTGGTCAAACTAAATTAACAGCTGGTGATATTGGAAAACATACTAGTGCATTCCAAGTTTTAAATCCAGATTTAGTGATTTGCAACATGGAATCATCAGTTAAGATAGAAATTGAATTAACAATTGTTAAAGGTCGTGGATATGTTCCTGCTGAGGAGAATAAATCATCAAACGCTGCTTTTGGAACAATTTTTATCGATTCTATTTTTACACCAATTGTAAATGTTCAATATACAGTTGAAAACTTTCGAGTTGAGCAAAAAACTGATTACGAAAAATTAATTTTTAACATCAAGACTGACGGTTCTGTTCATCCTAAAGAAGCACTTAAAGATGCAGCAAAGATTCTTATTCATCACTTTATGTTGTTCTCTGATGAGCGTATTACTTTAGATAGCGAAATTAAAGCTGAAACTGAGGAATTTGACGAAACATCACTGCACATGCGTCAATTGCTTAAGACAAAATTAGTAGATATGGATTTATCTGTTAGAGCTTTAAATTGCTTAAAGGCTGCTGATGTAGAAACATTAGGAGATCTTGTTTCAATAGCAAAATCTGATTTACTGAAGTTTAGAAATTTTGGAAAGAAATCTTTAACAGAATTGGAAGACCTAGTTGACAACAAAAATTTGGTATTCGGAATGAATGTCGCAAAATATAAATTAGACAAAGATTAAGATTTAAATCATGAGACACGGTAATAAAGTAAACCACTTAGGAAGAAAAACAGGACATTTAAAAGCAATGCTTTCTAATATGGCTTGTTCTCTTTTGGAACATAAAAGAATCACCACGACATTGGCGAAAGCTAAATCACTTCGTGTTTTTGTCGAGCCAATCTTGACGAAATCAAAAAATGATACAACGCATTCAAGACGTTTGGTTTTTTCTCATCTGCAAAACAAGGAAGTTGTAACTGAATTATTCAGAGACATCGCTCTTAAAATTGCAACTCGAAATGGAGGATATACACGAATCATTCGTACAGGCTTTCGTTTAGGAGATAATGCTGAAATGTGTATAATCGAACTTGTTGACTACAACGATATCTATACAAACGAAAAAGCTAAGAAAACAACACGTCGATCTAGAAGAGGTGGTGGAGCAACAACTCCTTCTGTTTCTGGTGAAACAGATGTTGAAGAAGTAGTTTCTGAAGAAGCAGTTGTTGAAGATACTGTTACTGAAGAAGTAGTTACTGAAGAAGTAGTTGTTGAAGAGACAGTTGTTGAAGAAGTAGTAGCTGAAGAAGTAGTTGTTGAAGAGACAGTTGTTGAAGACGCAATCGTTGAAGAGGTAGTAGCTGAAGACGCAATCGTTGAAGAGGTAGTAGCTGAAGAAGCAGTTGTTGAAGAAGCAGTTTCTGAAGAACCAGTTATTGAAGAAACAACCCCTGAAACACCAGCTGAAGATTCAACTGAAGAAGAAAAGAAAGAGGAAAACTAACATATTTTATAAATTGTTAATAAAAAGGTGGTGTTATAACTGCCTTTTTTTATTTACTGTAATTTTTATTGAATCATAGTTCCTAATTTTGACGAAAATTCTAAATGGAAAAAAATCATCCTGCAGTTCTACTTTTAGAAGATGGAACTTTTTTTGAAGGTCTAGCAATTGGAAAAATTGGTACAACTGGCGGAGAAATTGCTTTTAATACAGGAATGACCGGATACCAAGAAGTTTTTACAGATCCCTCCTACCTTGGGCAAATTTTAATAATGACTACTTCACATATTGGAAACTACGGAGTTCATAAGGAAGAAATAGAATCTGAATCCATTAAAATTGCTGGACTTGTTACAAAAAAATTCTCTCAAGGCTTTTCGCGACCTTCAGGTGAATCTTCGCTACAAGAACTTATGGAGAAAAGTCAAACTGTGGGTATATCAGATATCGATACTCGATCCTTGGTGAGACACATTAGAAATAAAGGTGCGATGAATGCAATTATTTCTTCAGAAGAAACGGACATCAAAAAACTTTCTTTAAAATTAAAAGAAATTCCATCTATGGCTGGCTTAGAATTATCTTCGCGTGTATCAACTAAAAAAGCCTACGACTTCAGTTTGGATAATCCACTATACAAAGTAGCATTACTTGATCTTGGAGTTAAAAAAAATATTATTAGATGCTTGGCGGAGCGGGGTTGCCATGTTCGTGTTTTTCCTATGAATACCAGCATTAGTGAACTTGAAGCTTTTAAACCAGATGGCTATATGCTTTCAAACGGACCTGGAGATCCTTCAGTTATGAATTCTTCCGTTGAATTGGTTAAACAAATCGTAGCAACTAAAAAACCAATCTTTGGAATTTGTCTAGGACATCAAATTCTTGGCTTAAGTCAAGGTTTAAAAACTGAAAAAATGTTTAACGGACACAGGGGAATTAACCATCCAATTAAAAATTTAAAAACGGGTAAAGGAGAAATAACTTCTCAAAATCATGGATTTGTAATCTCAAAAGAAAGTATTGCAACTCAAACAAATGTAAAAGTAACTCACATGCACTTAAACGATGATACAATCGCCGGGATTGAACTAACTGATAAACCAGTTTTTTCTGTGCAATATCATCCTGAAGCATCAGCTGGACCTCATGACTCCCGTTATTTATTCGATCAATTTATTGAGAATATCGCTTCTTCTAAAAACTAACTATGGCTCATATTAAAAGTATTTTTGCAAGACAGATTCTTGATTCAAGAGGTAATCCCACTATTGAAGTTGATGTGTTAACATCAAGTGGCATTAAAGGTCGGGCAGCAGTTCCTTCAGGTGCATCTACGGGTATTCATGAAGCAGTTGAACTAAGAGACAATGATTCTTCAATCTATTTAGGAAAAGGTGTCTTAAAAGCCGTAAAAAATGTGAATTCTATCTTAAATGAAGCATTACATGGCAAGGATATTTTTGATCAAGAAGGAATTGATAAAGCAATGATAAAGTTAGACGGAACTGACAATAAATCAAATCTTGGTGCAAATGCAATCTTAGGTGTATCACTTGCGCTTGCAAAAGCTGCTGCATTAGAATCAAATTTAAGTTTATTCAAATATATCGGAGGTCCTAGCGCTACTATTTTACCAGTTCCAATGATGAATATCCTAAATGGAGGTTCACATGCAGATAACCTCATCGATATCCAAGAATTCATGGTAATGCCAATCGGAGCTAAATCATTTTCTGAAGGTTTACGATGGGGAACAGAAGTTTTTCATCATTTAAAAGCTGTCCTTAAATCAAATGGAATGTCGACTAATGTTGGCGATGAAGGTGGTTTTGCGCCTAATTTAGGTTCTAATGAAGAGGCAATTCAAGTTGTTATGCAAGCTGTAGAAAAAGCAGGTTTTAGACTTGGAATTGATATGTCAATTGCTCTTGATGCTGCTGCTTCAGAATTTTACAATTCAAAAACAGGCTTGTACCATTTTGAATCAACTGGAGAAAATCGAAACTCTGCAGAAATGGTGGCTTATTGGGAAGAATGGTGTAAAAAATATCCTATTATTTCTGTTGAAGATGGTTTAGCGGAAGATGATTGGGATGGATGGAAATTAGCAACTGAAAAGCTTGGTAAATCAGTTCAGTTAGTTGGAGATGATTTATTTGTAACAAATACAACTCGATTACAAAGAGGAATTAACGAAGAAATTGCAAATTCTATCTTAATCAAAGTAAATCAAATTGGAACGCTCACAGAAACAAAAGAAGCTGTCAATCTGGCAAAGAAAAATAATTATTCTTCAGTAATGAGCCACAGAAGCGGTGAAACTGAAGACAATACTATTGCTGATCTCGCGGTTGCATTAAAAACTGGACAAATAAAAACAGGCTCTGCTTCTAGAAGCGATAGAATGTCAAAATACAATCAATTATTGCGAATCGAAGAGGAGCTTGGCGATAATGCTATTTATTTAGGAAGAGACTTTAAGTCGATTTCTTAAAATTATGGCTCGATTTAATCTTAGAGTTTATGGGCTGGTAATTAATGAGCAACAGGAGATTCTCCTTTCTGACGAAAGACGAAGTGGTATTTCTTTTACAAAATTCCCTGGTGGTGGTGTCAATGAAAATGAGGGAATACTAGACGCGCTTCACCGTGAATTTCGAGAAGAACTTGGTAGTGATATTTTGTCCTCCTCTTTTTTTTATTTCAATGACTTTTATCAAAACTCCGCATTTAGAAAGGAAGATTCATTAGTAGTATTTTACTACCTGGTAAAAATAAAGTCTGATTTTCAATTACCAAAGGGAGATGATCTTCCTTTAGGATCAAACGACCCAAGTGATTTTGAGCGCTTTCGCTGGGTTCCTCTAAAAGGGTTTATGGAAGAAATATTAACTTTCCCATTAGATCGAGAGGCGATAAAAAAACTTATTGCTTTTCATCTTCAGTAAACTATTTTTTACTTAATTTAAGCTACTTACTTCAATAAAAATTGAGCTGTTTATCTATTGCAAGGCCTTGTTTACATGTTTATTCATAACCATAAAAAATATGGGCGGAATAAAAGACAAGAGCATCATACCAGGATATCCTGTGGGCATAACCGGAGAATCTTCGGAGGTTTCCATTAATTGATATGGGCGATCTGCTTTAAAATGATGATCTGAATGCCGACTGAGTTCAAAAAGCACAACTCTTCCGATTACGTGGTTGGAATTCCATGAATGTTTCCTTTTAACAGTTTCATAGTTTCCATTTTCTCTTTTTTGGCGATATAATCCATAATGTTCAATGTAGTTTACTGTTTCCAATAAGAGTATTCCAATCGTCGCTGCGAAAAGAAAGTAAATTAAAACGGCTAATCCGAAGTAGGCAAAAATTGACCCTAGAAATATTGAATGAAGAATAGAATATTGAAGCATTTTATTTTCGTAATTAAACATGTGCTTTTTCATGATTTTCATTCGGGAAAATTCAATTTTCCACGCTTGGAAATAACTGCCAATTTGTGAGCGAAACCAGAAAACATAAAGCCATTCGTTTCTTCGGGCCGTTGCAGGATCACTCTTTGTTCCTACGTTCGTGTGGTGCCCTCTATTGTGATAGGGCAGAAAATGATTTTCCAGTGAACTTAACAAGAGCAATTCGCCAATAAAACGTTCAAAACGATTCGAGCGATGTCCGAGTTCGTGACCAATATTAATGCCTAAAACGCCACACATAAGTCCCATGGATGAAATTCGTCCGATCAAATCACTAGTTGTTTGCGCCTCTTGTATATGAAACAAAAAATATACTAAAAACCCAAATTGAATTGGTAACATAAGATAAAGCAGCACCGAATAAAAGGAATCTTTTTTAGCAAGTGCTTTTTCTTGTTCAGATAAATTTTGATTGTCTACTCTCAAGATAAGTTCAAAAAAAGGAATGACTCCAAATAAATAAAGTGCAGGAAGAAAGATAAGAATACCCGTACTTTGAAAACTAATCCAAACACAAACGGGTAATGATAAAACACTGAGGTACTTTAGCTTTCTCAAATCTGAAAAGTTAAATTATTTTGTAAATATAAACTGATTTAATTTCTTTCAGGCAGGTAACTAATTACTAATTTATTTTATAAAATTAGGTGAAATGATTAAATCTTTTGTTCCGTGTGTCCAGGTATAAAATCCTTCTCCAGACTTAATGCCTTTTTTTCCAGCCGTTACCATATTTACCAACAAAGGACATGGAGCATACTTAGGATTTCCAAAACCCTCATATAAAACACGAAGAATCGCTAGGCAAACATCTAAACCAATAAAATCTGCTAATTGCAAAGGACCCATTGGATGTGCCATTCCTAATTTCATAACAGTATCAATTTCCTCAACACCTGCAACACCCTCATACAAAGTATAGATTGCCTCATTAATCATCGGCATTAAAATTCGATTGGCCACAAATCCTGGATAATCATTTACCTCAACAGGAACTTTATCTAATTTTTTAGAAATTTCCATAATTAAATTAGTCACCTCATCTGAAGTAGAATAACCGCGAATAATTTCAATTAATTTCATTACGGGAACTGGATTCATAAAGTGCATTCCAATTACCTTATCTGGACGATTTGTTACGGCGGCTATTTTTGTAATCGAAATTGAGGATGTATTTGTCGCTAAAATTACATTTTCACTTGTTGCTGCATCTAATTCTTTAAATATTTGAAGTTTCAAATCAATATTTTCTGTTGCTGCTTCAACAACTAAATCTACTCCTTTAACACCTTCAACAAGTGAGGTAAATGATGTTAGATTTGATAAAGTATTATGTTTTTCAGACTCCGTAATGGCTTCTTTTGCAAGTTGGCGATCAAGATTTTTGCCAATAGTAGCTATTGCTTTGTCTAATGAAGCTTGAGAGACATCAATTAAATTCACGCGATAGCCAAATTGCGCAAAAACATGTGCAATTCCATTTCCCATTGTACCAGCACCAATAACAGCGATATTTTTCATAATATAAATTTTGAATTACAAATATAAGCAGTAGAATGACTAGAGTAGAAATTTAGGCTAAATTTAAATCAAATATTGACTTTCGAAATGTTTATCTTTGTTTTAATTAAAATTCAACAAACCATTAAAATTGGATGAAAATAGGAGGATTTACAAATTTATTTGAAAAAACATTAGGCTTTTTTGCTTTTGGTTTTGTTTTATTCCCAAAGTTTGCTCCACTTTTTTTTATTCTACTAATAACTGTTGTTCTATCAGGAATAATTAAGAAAGAAATTAGCTTTCAATTAAATGTAATAAGTAGTTTATTCCTCTTATTTTATTTTTGTTATCTAATTGGCATCATCTTTACACGTGATATAAATGCTGGAGTTTTTGAGCTTGAAAAAAAATTATCATTCGTTATTTTTCCACTACTTTTATCATTGAAATTCAAAAAAATATGGTCTATTAATGTCGCCTATATGGGATTTATTCTTGCAACATTTCTAGTAACCCTATATGGAATTATTATGGCATTAAGCGCTTGGTTAGGTGCCGGAGGTGGGAATTGGGTATACTTTTCATCTGCTATTTCCCCCATTCATCACCCAAGTTATCTTGCAGCATATTTAACAATTAGCACAGCATTTGCCTTCATTGGATGGCGAGAAAAATTACCGTTTTTTTCACTCTATTGGATAATTCCATTTACTATTTTTGTAATAGTCATCCACGGATTTTTGCAAAGTCTTTCTGGAACATTATTTTTATTAATTGCCATTTTCACATCGCTATTAATTTGGCTTAGAAATAAATTTAGACGACCAATTTTTTACTCTATAATCATTCTCATGCCATTAATTGGTTTCATTGTAATAAATTCAATATCTAGTTTTCAAAATGATTGGAAAGACGCATCTTCAAACATAATAGAATATTCTAAAAACCCTAAAAGTTTTGTAGAAAATAGAGAACAAACTTTATCTTCTTCATCGGTCAGAATTATTTTGTGGACTGCTGCTTTTCAAATATTTTATAAACATCCTTTTGGAGTTGGAACAGGAAATATGGATGAATTTATGAATAAAGAATTAATCATATTAAAACAAATAGAATTAACTAAACAAAATTTTAACCCTCATAATCAGTTTTTACAAACAGCAGTCGAAATTGGTTTTTTTGGACTTCTTGTATTTTTTGCAATTTTATTTTCTAGTATTTACTATGGTTTAAAATACAAAAATTATTTGTTAATAATTATATCAAGTAATCTTCTCTTTAATTCCTTATTTGAATCAATGCTGCAACGGCAAAGTGGAATTATTTTTTACTGCTTTTGGCTTTGTTTATTGAGTTTATATTTATTCACCTATCAAATCAAAAAAGTAAAAATTTCTTAAAAATTAATTTGTTTTTGTTGGATAAACTCAACTTATTCACTAACTTAATATAGATAATGTTTAAATTATTCTATTTATGTTAGTCAAAACATACTCCAGTACAGTGTTTGGAATAAATGCCACCACCATTACAATCGAAGTAAATTTAGAAATCGGTATTAACTTTTATTTAGTGGGGCTTCCGGATAATGCAGTAAAAGAAAGTCAGCAACGTATAAAAGCTGCATTTAAAAATAATAATCTCAAATTTCCAGGTAGAGAAATTACCGTAAATATGGCCCCAGCTGATATTCGTAAAGAAGGTTCTGTTTTTGATTTACCAATTGCAATAGGAATTTTAGCGGTGAGCAAGCAAGTAAAATTAGAATTACTTAGCAACTATATTTTAATAGGCGAACTCTCACTTGATGGCTCTATTCAAGCAACTAGAGGAGTTTTGGCAATTGCGCTTCAAGCAAAACAAGAGGGATTTAAAGGAATCATCGTTCCTAAAGCAAATGCACTCGAGGCTGCTGTTGTAAATGATTTGGAAGTCTATGGTGCTGAAAATTTAGCTGAAGTAATTCGGTTTTTAAACCAAGAAGAAGGAGGAATGCAACAAATAATTGTTGATGTAGAAAAGCAATTTGGACAATTAATTGAGGACTTTGAGCTTGATTTTAGAGATGTTAAAGGACAAATGAACATTAAAAGAGCCTTTGAAATTGCAGCTTCTGGTGGTCACAATGTTATTTTAATTGGCCCACCTGGCTCAGGGAAATCAATGCTAGCAAAACGATTAGGAAGTATTTTACCACCTATGAGTTTAGATGAAGCACTAGAAACTACAAAAATTCATAGTGTAGCGGGTAAAGTCAAAGGACAAGTTGGAATTATTTCTCAACGACCATTTAGAAAACCACATCACACTATTTCTGATATTGGATTAATCGGCGGTGGATCTTATCCGCAACCTGGAGAGATTTCTTTGGCTCACAATGGCGTTCTTTTTTTAGATGAATTGCCAGAATACAAAAGAACAGTGCTAGAAGTCATGCGACAACCCTTAGAAGATCGAACTGTTAATATTTCTCGAGCAAAATTCTCAATCGACTATCCAGCTAGTTTTATGTTAGTTGCAGCAATGAATCCTTGTCCCTGTGGCTACTACAATCACCCCGAAAAAGAATGTGTATGCGGGCCTGGAGTTGTGCAAAGATATTTAAACAAAATTTCTGGCCCTTTACTTGATAGGATAGATATTCATATTGAAGTAACCCCAGTTTCTTTTGATGAATTAGCAAATTCTAAACCCAGCGAAGGAAGTAAAGAAATAAGAGAGCGTGTTGGAGCTGCAAGAACTATTCAGAAAAACAGGTATTTATTACGAAATGGTATTCACTGCAATGCGCAAATGTCAATGAAGGAGTTTGAAATATATTGTAAAATTGATGAAGCAGGAAGTCACTTATTAAAAACTGCAATGGATAAAATGGGACTTTCTGCTCGTGCTTATGATCGAATATTAAAAGTTGCTAGGACAATAGCCGATTTAGAGTCTGCAGAAAAAATTGAAGCTACGCATATTGCTGAGGCTATACAGTACAGAAGCTTAGATCGATGTAGATGGTCACTAAACTAAATGAGGCATTTTGTTAATCCTAATTTAAGAACATTGAAAATATATTATTAAGTTTATAATCAAACATTTATATATTTATAGTATGGCAAAGCAAATATCTATAATATTATTAATTACAATTTCTCTCTTTTCTTCTTGCTCAAAGGAAAAATACCCAATTGTAAAATACAAAATAAATACATCTTCCTCTACCCAAATTTTATATTCCATGGTAACACCAACTCTTACACAAGAAACAGTAAGTGGGAGTTGGACACTCTCTTTTCGGTATTCTAGAGGAAAAAAAGTCTTTCTTTCTGCCTTAACTCCTCTTTTAGGGTCAACTACCATTTCTGTTTATATAAATAATGAACTTCTTTCGACAAAATCAACCCAAAATACAGGTGAACTCATTGTTATAGATGAAGAAATTCCATAGCGGCCTGGATATTAAGAAAAAGTTAGCATTTTGAAATACCAAAGAGTAATAGATAAAGTTAACAGGGAAAGCACATGACATTTTTAAAAAGAAATTAGTATATTTGTGCCACTAAAATGGAGGTTGTAGCTCAGTTGGTTAGAGCGTCGGTTTGTGGTACCGAAGGTCGCGGGTTCGAGACCCGTCTCCCTCCCATTTTAAAAAGGCTGATTAAATTCGGCCTTTTTTATTTCTGTAAGTTATTTGAAAAAGATTAATTAGTATCCCAATCAAAACGCTTTTTCTGATATGGGAAAACATCTAGAAGTTCTCCTGAATAATAAAATTCAAAAGCTACAGCACCAAATGTATATTGACTTTCTCCAACTTGATAATTTGAGCCTCCTACACTCGGATTTTTCTTTGGCTTTGATTTACTATAGCCTAAGTTAAAAAGTGATGCTAAAATTTCAGGTCGATTGTCCAATGGAAAACCGGCGCGTTCCCATTGCATTTTTATTTGTTTTACAAAAAGTGCAGCATATAAATAGGAATAATAATGGTCATTGAATTGAACGAGGCGTCTTAATCGAACACTCATTGTATCATTTATCGAATTAATATAGCTTTGCGTGCTGTCATAATCCAACAAATGTTCATATTTCTTTCCTAAATAATATTCGCTCTTGGGGTCTTTAAGATATCGTTCAATATTCATAGCTGTATGTTCTTTTATACCTGTTACACCGTAAGAAAGATTATTTTCCAATACCAATGATTGCAGCGGACTTATGTATTTTTTAAACGACTCACGTCTTGAATTAAACAAGCGAATTTGTTCTCCGGCGAGACAAGAAACTATTAATCTGCCTTCAACTCCTGTTATTTTTGCAACAGAATCAATACATTTTTTATCTTTTTGAACAGCAATTCTAAATGCTTTCCATTCCCCTACATTCATCCAATCAAATACACTCAAACCTGTTGTTTTTCGTTTTTTTAATTTACTATTTCGCATCTCTTGAAGTGCATTTCTGTATTCTTGATTAGATTTCATTTTTAAATCTACAGCATCAAGCATTTGAAGTGTTAATTTTTCATCTTGATTTCTAGCCCAAGCATCCAAAATATATTTTGCATTTAAAGGATAAAATTCATTTAACACAATAATGCGATTTAGAGCCTCATAACGGTATTTTTGCATTGAAATACTGTCAATTCTAAAGGACTGATTGTATTTATCATGCATGTTTTGAAAATAGCGATTATTGGAATCAATCATTCCCTCATCTTTTGTCCATTCAAATTTCATTGCAAAATATGTTACAGTCAAGAAAAAGCCATAAATAGAAAAAGCATACAATAAAATAGTATAAGGAATTCTAAACCATTTATTTTTAAAAAACTTAAGCATAAGCGATAGAAAAATTTTAATTCATGATTTATTATTGGAAAGTACCGAAGCCAAAAGGCAATAAATTTTGGACTGAATCTATGCACATAGTTCTATTATCTTGATTTACAAGAATAATACGAATAGGTTTATTTTGACGGTTTTCAGATTCAAGCATCACCTGTCGGCAAGCACCGCAGGGAGAAAGTAGCTGACTTATAGGCATTAAATCTCCTTTGGCAACAATACAAATCAAATCAACTGTTATTCCAGGAAATTGCGCGCCAGCATGAAATAAAGCCACTCTTTCTGCGCAAAGTCCAGACGGATAAGCGATATTTTCTTGATTATTTCCTTGAATTATCTGGCCGTCTTCTAAAAGAAGTGCTGCACCAACTTTAAACTTGCTGTAGGGAGCATATGCCTTTTCCATCGCTTCAAAAGCTTTGTTAACTACAGATTTGTCTACTGTCTGAAGACTTTCCCAATTTGGATAAAGTTGAAATTTAAAGCTGTATTCTTTTTGCACCTATAGCTATACGCAAAAAGAATTCTTTAGTTCCGAAAAATCTAAAATTAAACTAAGAGAACAGAGAACTCCCAATTCGCACCATTGTACTCCCTTCTTCAATAGCAAGTTGGAAATCACCACTCATACCCATTGAAATTTCATTAAAAGAAGTTTGATCAGAGAAATAGTTGTGTTTTATTTCACTAAATATAGCCTGCAAAGCTTTAAATTCACTTCTAATTTGATTTGAGTCATCTACAAAAGATGCCATTCCCATTACGCCTATAATTTTAATATTTTGTAATGCTGAATAACTCTCAGACGATAATAATAGCTTCGCCTCCTCCCTACTCAATCCAAACTTCGTTTCTTCATCTGCAATATGAAATTGTAAAAGACAAGCTATAACTCTGTTGTGTTTTAATGCTTGTTTATTTATTTCTTGAAGTAATTTCAAACTATCTACAGCATGAATCAAATGAACAAATTCAGCAATGTATTTTACTTTGTTAGTTTGTAAATGTCCAATTAAATGCCATTGAATATCTTTTGGAAGTGCACTGGCTTTTTCGCTCAACTCTTGTACTTTATTTTCTCCAAAATGCCTTTGCCCTAAATTATATGCTTCTAAAATTTGTTCCTTTGGCTTAGTCTTAGAAACAGCAACTAGGCAAACATTTTCTGGAATTTGAGACCTAATAATTTTAAAATTTTCAGAAATCATTCGTCGATAGAATAAATCGTCAAGCCGCTTCTTAATTTCGGTTCAAGCCAAGTAGATTTTGGAGGCATATTTAAACCTTCATCAGCAACTTTGTTGACTTGTTCAATTGTTAGAGGAAAGAGTAAAAATGCAAGAGCACATTTTCCTGAAGCTAATTTTTCTTCAATGTCTTTTAAAGGAATATTTCCAGGACTAAACTCAATGTTATCACTATTTTTTAAATCTTTTATTCCCAGAATTGGCGCTAATATAAAGTCGCTTAAAATTGCTGAATCAATGGAATTCACACTATTTTTTTTATCAATTAAATGAGGAAATAATTCAAAAGAAAAATAGTCTCTATCAAAGCAAACTGTAAATTGGTGCTCTTTAATTGGTTTACGAATTTCATTTAATGGTGTTATAGTTCCAATATTTTTTAAGGCGTATAAAAAAGTTTCTTTTGTATGTGATTTTAAATCTTTAATCAATCGATTGTACTCTAGTACTTTTAAGCTTTTTTCGGCGACTAAAAAAGAAAGGAAATACGCGCATTTTGAAGTTTCAAGACCCTTTTGTTTTCTTTCTTTATACAAGCGAGCTGATGATGCTGTTCTGTGATGACCATCTGCAATATAAGTAGCTTCAATAGACAAAAATGCTTTTTGAATCGCCACAGTTTCTTCAACTGAGAGAATCCATAATTCGTGCTTTATACGATCTGTGGTCGTAAACTCATATTCAGGTCGAACTAGGACAGCACTACTTAATAATTCTGCTATTTCATCTGTTTCACTGTAGGAAAGTAATACTGGCTCAGCATTAAATCCTACTAAATCCAGATAATTTGTAAACATCGTTTCTCTTTCCGATAAGGTTTCTTCGTGTTTTTTTATTTTTCCAGTGTTATACTCTTCAATACTTGATCCTGCAATAACTCCAGTAAAAACTCGCTCTTCTGTTGTTTGCCGATAAATATAAATACGTGGACTTTCATCTTTTATTAAAATTCCATCATTTAAAAAGTCAGCGTAACCCTTTTTTACAAGCTCAAATCGTTCTGTAGAATTAGCCTTTGTTTGTATGGTTTTTCCAAATTCAGGATTTATAATATGTAAAAATGTAAAAGGATTAGACTCTAATTTTGCTTCTAAAACATTCTTTTTATAGGAGTAATATGGACGAGTAGCAACTAGATGAACTTTATCACGAACGGGTCTTATCGCTGAAAAAGGTGAAATATCTGCCATAAATTAAAACTTATAACTCAATCCAAAGCTAGGTAATAAAGGAAATTGATAAATTTCTTTTCCGGAAACACGATTTACGTAGAAGATATTATTTCGGTTATAAACATTTGTAACACTAGCGATGACCTCAACAACATTTTTATTTTTTAAATTAAATTGCTTTTTAAATGTGATATCTAAGCGATGATAATACGGCAATCTTTGACTATTAAAATCTCCTAAAATTGTCGAAACAGTTGATGGATTTGTCTGATTTGGATTTGTAGTAACTCCATTTCCGAAAGTCTCTTCTTGAAAAAATCCTGCGGTTGGTGTAAATGGTAATCCTGATCCTAAATTCCATCTTACATTTACCTCTGAGTCTTTTTTCTTGCCAAAAAGATATGATCCAACTAAATTCAAATTATGTCTTCTATCAAAAACAGGGAAATACGATTGAAATCCATCCCATCTTGTACTTTTACCCAAGGAATAAACACCCCAAATAAACAAGCGGTTTTTATTGTATTTTAATAAAAAATCAATTCCGTAAGACTCTCCTGACTCTAAAATAAAATCTTTCTTTAAGACGTCTTCAATTTGCGAAAACTGAGCAACATCATCGTACAGTTTATTTGGATTGATATTACTTAACTGTGAGAAATATTTGTAATACCCTTCTACATTCAAATTAAAATATTTATTAAGATCGTATTCAAAACCGCCAATTGCATGCCAAGCATATTGAAGGCCATTTTTCGCATTGATCGTTTTTTGAAATTCGTTGACAAAATTTTCCTGAATATTCGTGGGTGCAGAAAGCATTCCATTAAAAAGATTAACAACATCTTTATCAGAGGAAGCTGATGTAAAATTTTGAGAAAATCGACCTCCTGAGAATTTGAGTCGAAAATTTTCGTTTGCATTGTACTTTAATCCAAGTCGCGGTTCTGGCGAAATAGTGCCAAGTGAAGTATAAGCTTGAATTCTCAGTCCAACTTGAATCACAAAGCGATCTACTATTTTTCGATAATTGAAATAACCCCCTATTTCAGTTGTAAAATTTTCTACTTGAATTTTTCGTTCTAACTCATTGTAAGTGACAAAATTTGTATTGAAACCATTAAAATTAAATCCATAATTCATTTCCCCTTCGTTCTTTAAAAAATAGGAAAAATCAAAGCCAAGGTCAAAACCACCAATACTAGAAAACCTTGGTTCTAAACTCGCCTCAGAAAAAGTTGTTTTAAAGGTGCTACCATTTACATGTCCTCTAATAAAAACCGGAGATCCACTTGGAACCATCAAGAAATTGATTCCACCACCTGAAGCTTGCCAATTCAAATCTGCAATCTCATAATTTACGCTATCTTGATTGTGAAATCCAAAGGCACTAAATTTTGATCCACCATCTCCTGTAAAAGTTACTTTACCATATAAATCCGTAAAATTAAAAGGCAGCCCACTTCCATCATTTACTCTTGGATACAGTGATTTGGATGTATAGTCTAACAAGCTATGCTTCGCGGAAAATAAATAAGATCCAGATCTCAATTCATTTTTCTTAGCAGTTCCTATTGGGCCCTCCAATACCATTTTTGCTAAAAACGGTGAGGCTGAAACTTTACCCGAAAACTTTTGACGGTTTCCGTCTTTGTAGGTAATATCCATTACAGAAGAAATTCTTCCGCCGTACTTGGACTCGAAACCACCTGTATAAATATCAACATTCTTAATAAGTTCAGTTTCAAAGATGGAGAAGAAACCGATAGAGTGAAATGGATTATAAATTGTCATCCCATCTAAAAGAATTTTATTTTGAATTGGTGTTCCTCCACGAACGTATAACTGTCCTCCTTGATCACCGGTTGTAACAACTCCTGGAGTTACACTAAAGGCACCAACAATATCATTCTCAGCTCCATAACTTGGAATTCTTTCCAAGCTCTTTTGATCCAATTTTAGTTCTGAAATTCCAACTTGAGTTCTCTTTGTTTTACTCTCAGCACTAACTTTTATTTCATCAAACTCTTTTATATTTTCTTTTTTAATGAGCTCAAATTTTACATCATAAATTTTAGTTTTTGCGGTCATTACAATATTTTTATATGCTCGCTCATACTTTTGATTCTCAATTTTTAGAATGTAGGTTGCCATAACTAATTTAGGAATTGAGAAAAATCCATTAATATCAGAAACTGCTCCAGCTACAACACTACTGTCTGTATTTAAAAGTTTCACCTTTTCATAAGCCATCGCTTCTCCATTGGACTTGTCGTAAATAAAACCTCTAACAGTAAAATCTTGTGAAAAAAGTACTTGTGAAAAAAAAAGGAATAATAGACTGTAGAGAAGTTTCGACATAGAATTTATTGAGCGCCAAAAATAATTAAATGAAAGCATAAAAACTATTTATTCAATTGAAAAAAAGCAGAAAAATAAAGTGCTAGATTTAAAAATCCGTAAATTTCAATCCTATTTCGTACTTTTGGTTCAGCATGAAAAAGATTTATCTCCTATTCTTACTTTTTTTTTCTTTTCAAGCAATGTCCCAAATTATTGGAAACAAAGTCTCTAGTATTAAAAAACTAAAAAATGATACCAGTAGTTGCTTTTATTTCGAAGCTATTCGCTTTAATTCAAGTAGAGATCTTGCTGTAAATTCTGATTTTTTAGCTAAGCCATTGGGAGAAAGAGCATTTGAAACATCTTATGTTCGTTGGGGTTTTACATTAGGAATGACTCTTCCGATCTCAAAAGTCCTATTTTTTGAAGGTGGTTTGTCTTATTTGCGAAATGGTGAGCAATATTCTTGGAAATCTTCTGAAAATGATAGTTCTTTTTCATACCAAACTAGCTATTCCTACATTTCAATGCCTTTACAAGTAAAAATTCAAGGCGGACTTAGATTAAAATATTTTTTAGGAACTGGTTTACAACCCCAATTATTTCAATCCTTTCGTCAAAAGCAACAATGGACAAATGACGTAAACACAAAATACTCAGCAACACTTAAAGACAATAGTGACCTCAATTCATTTGTAATTTCTTGGATTACAACAGCAGGGCTTGCATTAGAATTAAGTAAACTTTACGGTATTCGAATATCTGCGCAATACCGAAATCAATTAAATAGTTCCTATTTGAAAACAGGGGATTATATTCATAAAGCAAATGGTCTTGGTTTTGCATTTGGATTAACACGAAAATTATAAAATGAAACTGCAAGAAGTTACAGATTACCTCGAAGATTGTTTTCCTTTAAGTCTTCAAGAATCTTACGATAATTCTGGATTACTTATTGGTGATAAAGCAATGGAACTTAAAAGCATATTAATTTGCTTAGACAGTACTGAAGATGTAGTTGAGGAGGCAATTCGAAAAGGAGCAAATTTAATTATTGCTCATCACCCAATTATTTTTAATGGATTAAAAAGTTTGACAGGTAAAACCTATATTGAACGAGTTGTAATTCGCTGTATTCAAAATAATATTGCGCTCTATGCAATTCACACGAATCTTGACAATCATAAGCAAGGAGTTAATGCTGAAATCGCAAAAAGAATTGGTTTAAGTAAATGTAGAATTTTACAAGCAAAAAAAGGAGTACTCTGTAAACTTGTTGTTTATCTTCCAAAAGATGCTCTCGAGCTAATAGATAAAGCACTATTTGAAAAAGGAGCGGGAAGAATTGGAAATTATTCAGAATGTCATTTTCGTACAGAAGGAATCGGAACATTTATGCCAAATAAAATGGCAAAACCAGTAATTGGCCAAGCGGATATAAGAAGTAGTATTTCAGAATATAGAGTAGAATACCTCGTGACTTATTCAAAATTACAGGCTGTATTAGCAGCACTTCAAACTTCTCATCCATATGAAGAAATACCATATGAAATTCTACCAATTGACAATAAAAATCAAGACGAAGGAGCCGGAATGATTGGAGAATTAGACGAAGAACTGAGCGAAAAAGACTTTTTACAAGAATTGAAAACTATTTTTAATTGCGGTACCATTCGGCATACACCATTTCTTAATAAACCAATTAAAAGAATTGCACTTTGCGGAGGTTCTGGAAGTTTCTTATTACAAGATGCATTGCGTTCAAAAGCTGATGTTTTTATTACAGCAGATTTCAAATACCACGACTTTTTTGACGCTGAAAATAAAATTATTATTTCAGATATTGGTCACTTTGAAAGCGAACAATTCACAACAAATTTATTAGCTGAGAAACTTAAAGAAAAATTTACTAACTTTGCAATCCATTTAACAGAAATAAATACAAATCCAATAAACTACTTTTAGAACATGGCAGCAACTGCAACTAAAAAGAAAGAGAAAGACGTTACTATTAGCGATAAACTTGAAATGCTATTAAAACTTCAACAAATTGATACAGAAATTGATCGTATTAGAACAATTCGTGGTGAACTTCCATTAGAAGTTCAAGATTTGGAAGATGAAGTTCTTGGTTTAACTACAAGAATCGCAAAAATCAATGATGAAATCAATGAAATTGAAACTGATATTTCTGATCGTAAACAAGGATCTAAAGATTCTGAAACAGCGATTACAAAATATAAGGAGCAGCAAAATAATGTACGAAATAATCGCGAATTTGAGTCTTTAGCAAAAGAAATTGAGTTTCAAGAATTAGAAATTAAGTTAAACGAAAAGAAAGCGAAAGAGTCGAAATTTAAAATTGAAGGAAAAAAAGAAATTTTAACAGAGGCAACTGATCGATTAACAATGAAGCAAGAAGATTTGGATACAAAGACTTCTGAACTAGACGCTATTATTAGTGAAACAAAAATTGATGAAGACCGCTTACTAAAAGCATCTTTAGATGCAAAAAAGAACATTGAAAACCGATTGGTATCTGCCTATACGCGTCTTCGTGAAAATGCAAAAAATGGTCTTGCAGTAGTTCAAGTTGTTCGCGGATCTTGTGGTGGTTGTTTTAATAAAATTCCACCCCAAAGACAATTAGATATCGTAACAAAGAAAAAAATCATTGTTTGCGAATACTGCGGAAGAATTTTAGTTCCTTTTGAGGAAGCTTAATTTTTTTTTAATTAGTTAATTAAACCATTTTTAGAAATGGTTTTGTTTAGAAATAGATACCCTCTAAAATGAGACAACTGTCAACTACTCAAAAACTAATTCTAATTTCATTTTTTTTCTTTATTTCCATCTTAGGTTTTATGTTAAAACTCCCAGCAGTTTTTCGTGGGATTGATCAAGAATTACATTTCTTATTTTACTTCATTTTAGCTTTCGTTATTAATTATTTATTTCAAATTAAAAAGCATAGCAAAGCACTTGATAATTAATGTGGTTCTTTTCTTTTTCGGAGTTGGAATAGAAATAGCACAACACATTTCAAACTTTTTTTTTAAAGTTCGGATTCATGGAAACTTTGATCCTGCTGATGTTTATTCCAATTTTAAAGGCATTTTTGTCTTTTCTGTGATTTGGTTTATTTATTTTTTTTCAACCAAAAAATCACGCTAAATCAATTTTTTATAAATTATTTATTGTCTAATTTAATTTATAATCAATATCTAATTTCGCCAAATCCTTAAATAGTTCATTACTAGGTTTGACACGTACAGATCGAGATGGTAAATTTATTTCAAGACCTTCTATAGTATCAAAAACAGTAAATTGAATAGGGCAAGAACCTTTATTATCTGCGAACAATTGATTTAATTTTTCAATTAATAATTCATCCATTGCGCGAGAAGAAATTTTTAATTGTAGTTGTTTCGTATTTTTTTCTCTTAGTTCTTGTAAAAGTTCAATACTAAACGGAGTAAATTCCAGTTGCGTTCTGTACCTTGGAACTTCCACTCTTCCTTTAATAAGGATAAACGTTCCGGCAACCATAAAATGCTTAAAACGCAAATAATTTTCTTTAAATAAATTCAAGCGAAAAGAATCTTGGTAGTCTTCAATTGTCAATACTCCAAATCCATCTCCATTTTTTGTGAAACGGTGTTCTGATAAAGTAACTATTGCAGGAAGCATTATATCACGGCCTTTATATGATTGTAAATCACTAAGCATTGCTAAAGTTCCATTGCAAAATGCATCAATTTCTGGCTTAAAATCATCAAGTGGATGTCCTGAGATGAAAATCCCAATAACCTCTTTTTCCTTGTTTAATTGAAAAATATTTGGCCATTCACTACATTGAGGCACATTTGGCTCAGGCATAGACACTTCTGAACCAACTCCAAACAACGATTCTTGAGCTGATGATTGGTTTTCCTTAAAATTTATGCCGTATTTCATCGCATTATCTAAAAAACTTCTATTATTTCCATCGACAAAGAAATATTGAGCTCTGTGAACATTTTTAAATGAATCCAAAGCGCCGGCATAAGCCAAGCTTTCAAATGATTTTTTTGTGCAAACCCTCAAATTTATTCTTTTAGTCATATCAAAAATTGACTGAAATAATCCAGTTTCTCTTACTTCTATAATTGCTTCAATAGCAGAAGACCCAAGTCCTTTAATTGCCCCGAGTCCAAAACGGATAGCCCCTGTTTTATTTACAGAAAAGGTGTATGTACTTTCATTTATATCCGGGCCTAAAACCTCTAAGCCCATTCTTCTACATTCCTCCATAAAAAAAGTAACTTGCTTTATGTCACTCATATTATTGCTTAAAACCGAAGACATGTATTCTGCAGGATAATTTGCTTTTAAATAAGCAGTTTGATAAGCAATCCAAGCATAGCAAGTTGAGTGAGATTTATTAAATGCATAAGCAGCAAAGGCCTCCCAATCTTTCCAAATCTTTTCAAGAGCTTCAATTTTATGTCCTTTTGCACCTGCTCGCTCTATGAATAGTGGTTTCATTTTATTTAAGACTTTTCTGTCTTTCTTTCCCATTGCTTTCCTCAGAGTATCCGCTTCGCCCTTTGAAAAATCTGCAATTTTTTGAGATAAAAGCATCACTTGTTCTTGATAGACAGTAATTCCGTAAGTTTCTTTTAAATACTCCTCACATTCTTCCAAATCATAACTAATTGTTTCTTCACCATTTTTCCGTTTACAATAAGATGGGATGTATTCCATTGGTCCGGGTCGATAAAGAGCATTCATTGCTATTAAATCTGCAAAAACAGTCGGTTTTAATTCTTTCAGATGTTTTTGCATACCCGTAGATTCGTACTGAAATATGCCAATAGTTTCTCCTTTTTGAAACAAAGAGTATGTTTTCTCATCTTCAATTGGAAATAAATCGGGATCCAAATCAATGCCTTGAGTAGCTTTGACCAATTTCACGGCATCTTTAATCAAAGTCAATGTTTTTAGTCCTAAAAAATCCATTTTTAGTAAGCCGGCATCTTCCGCAACTGAATTGTCATATTGCGTGCACACCATGTCGAAATCTTTCGCCAAAGCAACAGGAACAAAATTTGTTAAATCATCTGGAGTAATAATAATTCCACAGGCATGAATTCCAGTATTTCTAAGTGAACCCTCAATTTCCATTGCTTTTTGTAGCACTTGAGCAGCTAAATTAGAACCTTGCGCTACGCGTCTTAATTCTTTTGCATTCAAAATTGCTTCTTGATTTTTTAAATGATCAATTACAGCAACTTCTTCCCAAGAAAGAATGTTTTTTAAGGAAAGGTCAGGAACTAATTTTGACAAGCGATCAGCTTCTGGGAGCGGTAAATTCATAACTCGTGCAGCATCGCGAATAGCAGATTTAGCTGCCATTGTACCAAAAGTTATGATTTGAGCCACTTGATTTGCACCATATTTCTGAATTACGTAATCTATAACTCGGCCGCGACCTTCATCATCAAAATCTATATCAATATCTGGCATAGAAACACGATCGGGATTCAAGAAACGCTCGAAGAGTAAATCGTACTTAATTGGGTCAATATTTGTGATTCCTGTACAATAAGCCACAACAGATCCAGCAGCAGAACCTCTTCCAGGTCCCACAGAAACTCCCATTTCTCTAGCTGCTTGACAAAAATCTTGGACAATCAAAAAATACCCAGGATAATTGGTTTTTTCAATTGTAGCCAATTCAAATTCAATTCTTTCAAGAAGTTCATCAGAAATTTCACCGTATCTATTTTCTGCCCCTTTTAGAGTAAGGTGACGTAAATAGTTGTTCTCACCTCGTTTTCCGGAATCATTTTCATCTTCTTTTGAAATAAATTCTGCTGGAATATCAAAAGCAGGAAGCAGTACTTCTCTTGCAAGTGGATAATGTTCACATTTTGATAGTATCTCTGAAATTGTAATAATTGCCTCTGGAAGATCACTAAAAAGCGCCTTCATTTCATCACTTGATTTAAAATAATATTGGTCGTTCTCAAGTCCATATCGAAATCCACGTCCACGCCCTTTTGGTGTTTCAACAAGTTCATTGTCCTTGACACACAATAAAACATCGTGCGCTTGCGCATCATGCTGACTTAAGTAAAAGGTATTGTTTGTTGCTACTATTTTAACATCGTGTTTATGAGCTAATTCAACCAAAGTAGTATTTACACGGTTCTCAATTTCTAAATTGTGCCGACTTAATTCGATATAAAAATCATCTTTAAATGTATTTTTCCACCAGATTAATGCCTCTTCCGCCTGATTTTCGCCAACATTTAGAATTAAATTTGGAATTTCTCCGTATAAATTTCCTGAAAGAACAATGATGTCGCTTTTATACTCTTCAATCAATTTTTTATCAATTCTAGGCACATAATACATCCCTTTGGTGTAAGCAATGGAAGCCAACTTTATTAGATTTTGGTAACCCGCTTTGTTTTTTGCTAAGAAAACAACTTGATAACCATTGTCCTTTTGACTTTTATCATTTAGATCAGCACATACATTAAATTCGCAGCCAATAATCGGTAAAATTTCATTTTTATCAAAAGGAAGTCCATCTTTATTCGCCTGTTCTCGTTCCTCTTTAATCGATAAATTGTATTTATTCGCTGCTTTTTCAAAATGAAATGCAGCCATCATATTTCCTGTATCTGTTAATGCAACTGCTGGCATATTTAATTCAGCTGCTTTTTCAACTAATTTTTGAACCTCTGAAGTAGATTGTAGGATTGTAAACTTAGAATGATTGTGCAAATGAGCAAATGGTGTATCTTTTAAATCGTTGGGAATTTCATTTTTTGATTCCTTTTTATCACCTAATGCTACCTTTTTAGCTTCTCGTAGTTTTGTGCTCTCAAGCTTTAAATTTAAATGTTTTAAGCCAATACTTTGAATGGGAGAAGGATTTATTTTGCGGTATTCCTCAATGAATCCCGAACCCTGTGAAAGTTGTTCTAAGGAATAATTACCCTGTCGAATCAAGTCCAAAAAACAACGTGTTGTTGCTTCTACGTCAGCTGTTGCATTATGCGCCTCTGAAAATGGTTCATTAAATAAGAAATCGTGCAATTGAGATAAAGTAGGTAATTTAAATTTACCGTAAGGACCACCAGGCAGTCTACAAAGTTCTGCCGTTTTTTCTGTGCAGGTATCTAAAATTGGATGTATTAAAGGTGTTTCTTCACCTATTCTAAAAAATTCGCAGCCTACGACATTGATATCAAACTTTAGATTATGACCAACAATAAATTTAGTTTTTTGCAAGGCCTTTTTAAATAAACCAAGTACATCTTCCAATTCATCACCGCCAATACTCGCAAGCTCTGTAGAAATTCCATGAATTCCTTCAGCCTCAATTGGAATATTAAAGCCTTTTGGACGAATCAAAAAATCCTTGTGTTCAATTAGCTGACCATACTGATCATGAAGTTGCCAAGCCAATTGCACAACACGCGGCCAATTACTAATATCCGTTATCGGAGCATTATAATTACGCGGCAGGCCCGTGGTTTCAGTGTCAAAGATAAGGAACATAGGATCAAAGAAAAATGAACTTTAAAGGTATAGAATTCTCTTCAAAATTTCTTCAATTGTTGAAAAATAAATATTATTCTAAGAAAGAAAATTCTTTATAAGTACTTAAGATAACATAATTTTAAAGCTCTAATTGTTTTTCCCAATATTCATTGAGGAGAACTACTAATTTTCGTGACATATTATTTGAATATCGCTTGGTTCTATACCCACCAATCCAATTAATACCTCGAATAGCATTTGTTAAAAAGATTTCGTCAGCTGCCAAAAGATGTTGAGGTAAAATAGCGCATTCGTAAACCTTTATGCCATTTTGAATTGCTAAATTTATTACTTGCATACGCATTGTTCCGGCAATACATCCCTCCGCTAAACCAGGAGTGTACAACACACCATTACTTACGATAAATAGATTACAGGAAGATGTTTCTAAAATATTTCCCCTGTAATCACTCATAAATACATCATCTAGTTCTTTTTCTTTTGCACTTAAAGCAGCCATAACATAATGTAATCCTGCTTTTGTTTTGTAGTTTGAAAGAAAATTTTTCTGAAGTTTTATATCAAGATAAATATCAACCTCAAAACCTTTTGCATTTAATTCAAAATGACTTACTTGGTAGGGATATACCTCAATATAGAATGAACTTTCATTCGTTTCAGGTAAGTACGCACCTCCTGGCTTTCGATCCAATGATAAGCGACAACGTCCACCATCATTAATTTCTGATTTTTTGAGTAATTCAGATATCTTTTCCTCAAAAAATGAGGTAGAATATAGTGAAGGTGTTCTCAACTTAATTGCTTTTGCACCATCCAACATTCTAGAAATGTGGTTTTCTAAATTTAAGGTTCTCCCTGACATTATTCGGATACTTTCAAAAACTCCGTCGCCATATAAGTGACTCCTATTTCCAGGATGTATTGTAGGCGCATCATTTGATAAGACTGTGCCGTTGTTGTTAACATATAAAAGTGCCATAATCTAAAAAAATAAATCTAAAAATTCTTTTCCTTTTTCAATATTCAAAAGTAATACAAATAATATACCAAATAATGCTCCTCCCAAATGGGCATCATGTGCTACACCTGTCCCTCCTCTCCTCATTGAAAAATATTCGATCGCTAAATAAATAGGGCCAAAAATATATGCAGGAATTGGAAAGGGGAAAAACATAATTCCTAAAGACATTGTTGGGTTCCATATAATAGCTGCAAAAATAACTGCAGACACTGCACCTGAAGCTCCTAAACTTCTATAAGTAGGATTATCTTGGTTTTTTAAAAAAGAGGGGAGAGATGCAAAAATTGCTCCTGCAAAATAAAGTATTAATAAATAAGCAGTACCCAATTGTAAACCATAATAATCTATAAAGTAAAATGATAGCGTACTTCCTAGAAAATAAAGCGAAATCATGTTGAAAGCTAAATGACTTATATCAGCATGTATAAAAATATGGGAAATAAGGCGATAGTACTCATTATTGTGCTTAAGCTGATAGGGAATATAAAGGAAACGTTGTTTTAAGTCAGGATTTTTGTTTGCCTGAAAAGAAATTAAAACTGTAATTACAATTATGATAGAAAAGATATTCATATTTTGCCTAATCTTATTTTTTAAAAACTTGTATAATGTACTAAATTACATTTTTTAAATACTATTTTTATTTCAAGGAAGAAAATTAGCTTAAATTTGAAAAAAAAATAAAATGATTATTTCGCCATCTGTTTTGTCTTGTGATTTTGGAAATATTGAGCGCGACACAAAAATGCTAGATAACTCAGAAGCAGATTGGTTGCACATTGATGTGATGGATGGCGTATTTGTTCCTAATATTTCATTTGGTTTTCCTGTTCTAGAAGCAATTCGTAAAAACACAAACAAAATTTTGGATGTGCATTTAATGATCGCTAATCCAGATGTATATCTAAGTGCTTTTAAGAAAGCTGGCGCAGATATTTTAACAGTTCATTATGAAGCATGTCCCCACTTAAACAGGACAATTTCCGCAATAAAAGAATTAGGAATGAAAGCTGGAGTTGCTCTCAATCCTCATACACCCGTTAGTGAGCTAGAGGAAGTAATATGCGATCTTTATTTGGTCTTGATTATGTCTGTTAATCCTGGGTTTGGAGGACAAAAATTTATTCCTTCTAGTATCGAGAAAGTTGAAAAATTAAAAAAGCTAATTCTTGCTAAAAATGCAAGTTGTATAATTGAAATAGATGGTGGAGTAAATCTTGAAAATGGGCCTTTACTTGTAAAAGCTGGAGCAAATGCTTTAGTGGCAGGCAGTTTTGTTTTTAACTCCATTAATCCTGAAGAAACTATCGCAAAATTAAAAAAGCTCTAAGCGGTAACAAAATCAGCAGAAAAACGTTAAAGTATCTATGAAAATTAGTTTTCTATTAGTTCTATTTATTTTACTAAATTCTACTATAAATTCTCAAGATTTGTTGGAGCAAAAAGAAATTGAATTAAATGAGAAATTACTTCAACTTCGCGCTGCAAAAACAGACGAAGAAATGAATCGTTTAAATCTAACCTTCAAATCTGAAATGGATTCATTTTTAAAAATTGAAGGAGTTTTTAAGTACCAATTCAAACACATGAAATCATTAGCTATTATTGATAGTCCAGATGAAAGCCTCCGAATTATTAATTGGAATATTGAATATACTGATTTTAGTTATTCTTATTGTGCTTTTGTTCTTCGCTGGGATTCAGAAAAAAATATTGTACGTGTGACAGAATTAATTGACAATTTAGATCCCTACATGGCAAAACCTGAGGGAATAATTGATGCAAAAAATTGGTATGGTGCACTTTATTATAAAATTCTTCCATTCGAACGGAACTCAAGAACAGAATACCTTTTAATGGGTTGGGATGGTGGAACGACAGTAAGTAATTTTAAATTGT
>Ga0209358_10000011_pt1 | contig 259483 bp, 220 predicted proteins | sample LauGreFa1BDMLBSN_2_FD_187574 | JGI IMG/M metagenome (GOLD analysis project Ga0209358, IMG submission 187574) | Freshwater lake microbial communities from Lake Michigan, USA - Fa13.BD.MLB.SN (SPAdes) (version 2) | ecosystem: Environmental > Aquatic > Freshwater > Lake | place: Lake Michigan... | reverse complement strand
AGAGCTATTTGCAGAAGTGGCGCCTCCCAAAAAAATACCTGCCGCCATAGCAAAGCCCATATATAAAAAAACATTTAAACCAAGACCTGGCTTTGAGCCCTTTGACGGTATTGACCGGGTACCGGCTAATTACACTTTTATGTATGAGCCAACATTTATAACGCAAAAACCCGTTATTAAAAGAAGAATTGGCGAAACCTATGTTCCGGAAAAATTAACCATCAATACCTATGCTTTTTCAAAAAGTAAAAAAGAAATAAAATTTAGAATGAGCTACCCTACCAATTTAAAAGGGAGCTACCATAAAATTAACGCAGCCGATAGTAGCAATGCTTTTAGGTTTATTAATAAATACAACGATACCTGTTACGTTACCAAATACACATTAAAAGAAGTACGTGACACCAGCATTTACCATATTGGTATTATACTAGACCATAGTGGCTCAATGGGCGACGAGCGTTGCACCGAATTACAAGACGCTTTATCGGCAAGCTTAAAAAAAATGAGTAAGCGTAATTTAGTAAGCTTATGGAAATTTGATTCGGACATTTCTTATGAAGGCACTGCTTACGACAGCGCTACCATCCAAAAAATGTTATACCGAAAAAGAGGCATGGATGGATTTGGCGGCGGAACTGCTATAAACGATGCACTAGACCGTGGCCTAGACACGATGGCTAAATACAATAAATACAAGCCCGTATTACTTTTATTTACAGACGGATTTGAAAACTCTTCTAAAAATAAAAACACAAAATCTATTGTAGAAAAAGCTTTGGTTAATAATATTCCAGTTTTTACCATCGCCTATAGCGGTGGCGCCGACTCTGTAAACTTAAGGGCCATTGCCAACGAAACAAACGGTATGTATTTTCAGTGCTACGATAGATCTGAATTTGAAGAAGTATTTAACAATCAACTTTTTTCATTGAACCGCTATTACGAAGTAAGCATGATGCCATGCATGTTTGATTATGAAAAATTAAGCATTAGTGCAGGAACCGTAAGCGAACAAAAAGCGACTGGCGAAAAAACGTTTAAAGGCGTTAGAGAAACCATTTCACTGAATGTCAATTTTGAATTAGATAAATATGATATCATGCCTAGGTACGTTCAAGAAATTGAGCAAATGGCTGCTTACTTAACTAAAAATAGCACACTCAGTATTATCATTAGCGGACACACAGATAACCTTGGTGAAGACAACTACAATATTATTTTATCCAACAAAAGAGCCGAAGCCGTTAAAGCAGCGCTTGTTAAATTAGGCATCGCCGCAGGGCGTATTGCCACTATTGGCAAAGGCGAATCAGATCCATTAACCGCCAACGATACAGACAGTAACCGTTTTAGAAACAGAAGAATTGAAGTTGAAATCGTAAACAATTAATCCAGCTTATAAAAAGCGGCGGCATTGCTGCTATAAATTTTTTGTTGATTTTCAGGAGCAACTAACTTTTCAATAACAGCTTGATACTGATGATGTGTTGTCACATAATCGCCTGCTAGTAAAGACACTGGCCAGTCTCCTCCTATCATTAACTTATCAACGCCAAAGTGCTTTATTACATAGGCCACATAAGGCTCGATGGTAGTAGCAGACCAATCATTAAAATTTGCACAACAAGTGCCAAGCCCCGAAATTTTAGCATAAAAATTAGGCATAGCAGCAGCTTCGGCTATTGCCTCTCCCCAAGCACCAAACTTATCATTAGTATCAATGGGCGGATGGTTTAAGTGATCAAATACCATTTTTAAATGGGGTATTTGTTTGGCTACATGTATGGCCGCTTTAATATGCTCGGTTTTTACACCCACCACATCAAAAGAAAGTCCATGATTGGCAAGTATCTCTAAACTTTTAATCACATCTCGTTGCAGTAGCCAGCTACTGTCCGGCTCGTCGTGAATTAAATGTCTAATTCCTTTAAAATATTTATTTTGAAGATGCACTTCTAATTGTTTTTTAGCTGTTTCAGGATTTAACAAATCTACCCAACCTACTACCCCAATAATCCAAGGATACTGCTCGGCACAATAAAACATAAAGGCTGTATCTTCTATACTATTTGCTGCTTGTACCATGATAGCTGCACTAACATTTGCCGAAGACAACTGCGCTTCAATATCCGATGGATAATAATTTTTCGCTAGTATAGACGTATCACCATCGAGCCAACTATACCTAACTTTTTGCAAGTCCCAACTGTGCATGTGGGTGTCAATTACTTTTGCCATCATATTTATTTTATAATGAGTTCATCCATAAACAACCAAGAAGGATTTCCAGCACCTGCAAACCCAGTCGGTATAATACTTACAGGATGCGCTATCAATTGAATATATCTAACACTAGTAGAAGGTACAGTAAACAAAACGGGTAAATTCCCTTCTTTACTCGTATCAAAATTTTGTTGTAAGCCAATGCGCGTAAATGTTTTTCCATCTACTGATCCTAATACTTCTACACTTGTTGGCAAATGAATCCAACTGCCTCTACTATTAATAAAGCGCGTAGCAATTTGCGTAATAGTTGTAGCTGCACCTAAATCAAGTGTTGCGTCAATTGGTTTACCTTCCCAGGCAAGCCACTCGCCATCACTAAACCTAGCATCATTTGCAAGAATACCGTTTATAAAGCCGGTGTTACCACTTTTATTATAAGGCGCTTTGGGTGCATTCAGTAATGACACAAGCTTAGCTCCTGTTGCTTTATTGATAGAAAATGACGCAGTAGCAATATCAGTTATTTTGTTATTGACTAGAACACCCCCTTGTAAATTTGCGTCGCCGGTAATTGTGATAGGGCCCGTATAGATTTGATCGTTTACACTAGGCAGTTTGCCATTTGTATTGTACACGATTTTATAAGCAGCTCCTACGCCACCAATAGAAACATTGATGCCGCCAGCAATTGGCTTGCTGGTAATTTGTATATTGTATAAATGATCCGAAAAATGAAGCCCTTTTTGTTTTAATAGAGGCTTCCAGCTTGTTACCCGGTTTGTAAAATGATCGAAACCGGTTTTTGTTTTTGTCCATCCGTTTTCGGCGATAGCCATAGCGCGCGGATACAACATAAAAGAAGCCAGATCTTTGTTAGCAATATATTCGGTCCATAAATTTCCCTGCACGCCTTTAATATAAGTAGCCTCCTCTGCGGTAAGAGCCGCTGGCACTGGGTTGTAATAGTAAACGGCCTCTAGCGGTAAGAAACCACCAAAAGCAATAGAGTCGCGAGAATCTGCAGATTGATAAAAATTTAAATAACAGTTGCCCTGTGGCGTCATGATAACATCATGACGCTCTTTGGCGGCAGTGATGCCGCCTTCTTCGCCCTGCCAACTCATAACGGTTGCATTAGGTGCAAGGCCACCTTCTAAAATTTCATCCCAGCCAATTATTTTACGGCCCTTACTATTCACGTATTTTTCTACACGTTGAATAAAATAACTTTGAAGTGCATGCTCGTTAGCAATGCCTTTTTCTTTCATAAGATTCTGACAATAACTAGAACGCTTCCAGGCTGTTTTAGGACATTCGTCGCCACCAATATGAATATAACTAGACGGAAAAATATCCATCACTTCATCCAATACGTTTTCAATAAAATTAAAAGTGTACTCACTAGGTGCAAATACATCATCAAAAACACCCCATGTTTCTTGTACAATTTTACCACCCGTATTTTTAATTTTATTTTCTGTAGTGGTTGCGTACATATTATTTGTAAGCTTGGTAGCCTCGTCAGGGAAACAACTTAACTCCGGATAGGCAGCAATAGCAGCACTTGCATGGCCTGGCATTTCAATTTCAGGAATAATATTGATGTGTTTAGCAGCAGCGTATGCAACAAGTTCTTTTAACTGCACCTGCGTATAAAAGCCGCCGTAGGCGGCGTTGGTATTACCACTCCCTGGATACTTGCCAATTAAAGTTCCGCCTCGCACAGATCCTACACTCGTTAATTTTGGATACTTTTTTATTTCGATGCGCCATCCTTGATCTTCGGTTAAATGCAAATGCAAATTGTTCATCTTTTGCATCGCCATAACATCCAGTAACTGTTTTATAAAAGAGATTGGCATAAAATGTCTACCCACGTCTAACATCAGTCCTCTATAACCAAATGCTGGCGCATCCTCTATGGTTACCACCGGAATTTTTTTAGACGCTGCTTCTAATTGCAAAAGCGTTTGCATAGCGTAAAACGCGCCTACTTTTGTTTTTGCAACCACTTTTATTTGTTTAGGTGTTACTGTTAGGTAATATCCTTCGGAACTAGTAACAACAGATCCTGCACTTGAGTCAATTACAACAACAGCTTCTTTTGTTACAGAACTTGTAACCGTATAAAAACCTTTTCCTTCTATTACTTTATTAGGGTAAGGAATAATGGGTAGCTGCGCTAATAATGATTTACCTACAGCTAAAAATATCAATAAAAATATACTACTAAGCTTTTTCATACAATACGGGGTTTAAAGGTGTATTAATAGTGGCACCAACCGTAGCGCCTGGGCACCAAGCTTCCCAATCGGCAAGTTGGTTGTGGTTTTCAGGTTCTTTTAATACCGTGTCTTTATCCATATAAATCATGGTCATAACCTTTCGCATGTTACCGGAAACATTAGGGCCTGCGCGGTGATACAACCAGCCTCTATGAAAACTTATTTCACCCACATCAAAGGGTTCTATAACGTGCTCAAAATTTTGATTTTTTAATTCGGATTCTAAAAAAGCCTGACTCTCATCACTAATTTGTTTGTCTCTTCCAGCCGTTAACTTATTACTACCTGCACTAAACTCGAGTGGGCCATAATTTAGCGGTGTAGCTTGCAATGGTATCCAGGCTGTAACGGTGTTTTCGGTGGCTAGCGGCCAGTAATATTGATCGGCATGCCAAGGCGTATGGCCACCTTTAGGTTCTTTAAAAAGCGCCTGATCGTGGTATAAACGTACGCCATTTGTTTGCATTAAGCCAGTGGCAATTTGGGCTATTCGCTTACTAAATACAATGTCTTTTACCACAGTGGTATGTGTCCACAAGTTCATGATTTGTAAAAATGCTTTACCATAGGTATCGCGCTCTTCTAATGGAATTTGTTGATTATTTAAACGGTCTACCTCTTTGGAAATTACTATATTCATGTAATCAATAACAGAGGCTTCAAAAATGTTTTTAATTTTTATAAAACCATGTTGCGCAAAAAATGAAGCCTGTTCAGGTGTTACACTATACGCCTGATCAAGTGCCTCTTTTATTGAAATGGGTGTTGTTTCCATAACCGCTAAATTTTATACAATATAAAATAAATAATAGACAAAACAGCGCCTACAAACTTTAAGATACACACATGAAACAACTCCTTAAAACCGTCATTTTTATACTCGTTATTAACCATGCATTGGGGCAAGAATTTTATGTGTCGCCAGCTGGTAATGATAAGAGCAACGGATCCGCAGCTGCGCCAGTAGCATCACTTTCAAAAGCGCAGATGTTGATTAAAAAATTTAAGACGGCTAAACCAAATTACGAGGGTGATATTGTTGTTCATGTAGGCCCCGGTAATTATGAACTACAAGCAGGATTTAAATTAGATGAGACTATCACTGGCAGCAAACAAACACCCATTATTTGGAGAGGTATTAACAAAGACAAAGTGATCATATCGGGTGGCAAAAAAATTAAGGGCAGTGCATTTAAAAAAGTAAATGACCCAGCTATTTTAATGCGGGTTGGCAAATCAGCAGCTGCAGTATTATACCAGGTATCTCTTAAACAACTTGGTATTTTAAATTATGGCAAACACCAAAGCTATGGACATGGACAACCCGTTGTTCCTGCACCACTTGAATTATTTTTTAACAACGAACCACTCACACTTGCACACTACCCCAACAGTGGCAGCATCAAAATTGGCAAAGTTATTGATAAAGGATCTGTACCGCGTATTGGTGACACAAGCAATAGAGGTGCCATATTCGAATACACCGATACAAGACATACAAAATGGGCTGGCCAAAAAGATATATGGCTACAAGGAACTTTTAATTATGGTTTTGCCGATGATAACATTAATATAGAAAAAATTGACACCCTTAAAAAACAAATTAAATTAGTAACGCCACATTTGTACGGACTTGGAAACGGCAGAGATTTTCAGGCTTACACTGCATACAATATTTTAGAGGAATTAGATACCCCAGGCGAGTGGTGGTTAGATACTAAAACGGGGATTTTATATGTATGGCCGCCTAGTACATTAGAAACCGCAAGCATTACTGTTTCGGTACTTGAAACGCCCATTGTATCTATCATCAATCAAACCTATACAACGCTAGAAGGCCTTACCATTGAGGCTGGCAGGGGCATGGGGATTTACATGGAAGGTGGCCACCACAATACTATTGTAGGCTGCACCATTAGAAACGTTGGAACGTCTGGCATTTTTATGGGACAAGGCGCGGAGGCCAACAAAGGACCCATGAGCATTGATAATTTTGATGGCCATCCTGTTTCTGGCATTATTGGAAGCTTGCAAAACTATCTCTATAAAAATACGAGTTGGAATAGAAACGCCGGATACGATCAACAAATTTTAAGTTGTGACGTGTATAACACCGGCAGCGGTGGCATTTATTTAAGCGGTGGCGATAAAAAAACCTTAACAAAAGCAAACAACATTGTTGAAAATTGTAAAGTCCACGATTTTAATAGAAGAAATAAATTTATTTGGTCGGGCATCAGCGTAGACGGATGCGGCAACAAAATAAGGCACTGCGAAATTTATAATTCCGACTGGCAAGGCATTTTTGTTCACGGTAACGAACACGTTTTTGAATACAACAATATTCATCATGTTACTTTAAATTCGGACGATACATCACCATGGTATATTGGTAGAGACCCTAGCGATAGAGGAAATGTGGTGCGCTATAATTATTTTCATCATATTGGAAACCCAGACCGCATGAACATGGGTATTTATTGTGACGACTCTAGTGCCGATGTCTTTGTTTTTGGAAACGTATTTTATAAAATGGAAACCAAGCATGGAATCTTATTTACCAATAGCGGCTGGGATTTGACCATGAAAAATAATATTATCATTGAACCCACCGATGCTACTGCACAAATATCGGCGCACTACTATACCTGGGCAGCTGGTTCCGAAAAATCAATGTTTGGAGAAGAAGGCCTTATTAGAGCGCGCTTAACAAAAAGCGTTTCCTATACCACAGAACCATACGCTAGTAAGTATCCTGGGCTTCTCGACTATTTAGATACCATACCTGGCACTAAGCAGTGGAAAGCCATGCGTGCCAACCGTAACGTATTTGCAGACAACCTAATTATTGGTGGCCCTACAAGTCCTACCAAACTTATTGGTGGGCAATACGCGACCATCACCGAAAGAGATAATTACAGATGCACCAGTAATCCGGGCTTTGTAGATGCCGAACATGAAAATTTTACATTACTTCCTACATCAGAAGTATTTAAAAAAATAAAAGGATTTGAACCTGTCCCATTTGACAAAATGGGACTCTATAAAAATAAGTATCGAAATTAATTGGATATGCGAAAAGGAAATTTAGTAAGGGGATTGTGCGTGTTGTTGCGCGCGCAATTGTTTCGAAGTATGTGCGTGGGTTTTGTGGTGCTGGCGATTTTTTTTAGGCCTTGTATGGCGCAAGTGAAACTTGCGCCATACAACGTAGCGTGGGCTTCACAAAGTAGTGGACCATCTGGATCTATGCCCATTGGCAATGGTGACATTGGCGCCAATGTATGGGTGGATAGCAGCGGGCAATTACAATTGTATATTTCAAAAACAGACGCCTATTCCGAAATTGGCCGTCTATTAAAAATTGGAAAAATATCCATTAGCACAAGCCCTTCTATACTTGATGGCGCTATATTTTCCCAAACACTCGATATACAAACCGGCAGCATTATTATTAAAGCCACCAATGCAAAAAACCAAAGTATATCCATTGCCATTTTTGCAGATGCCAACAACCCAGCCATTACCATAGCCGGAAAAGCAAGTACAAACGTTACTTTAACCATTAAAAATTTAATGTGGCGAAATAAAACGGACACTTTGCAAGGTGGAGAAAAAAGAAGTGCCTACGGAATGATTGGAGCTCCCTTTCCGCTATTAAGAGAAAGAGATACGATACTTGAAAACAGCAATAGGCTTATTTGGGTTCACCAAAATAAATCATCCATTTGGCAGTCTACCTTAGACAATCAAAACCTCTCAAAGTTTAATGAAATTGGCAAAGATCCGCTGTTATACCAAAACTTTGGAGCCGTTGTTAGTGCCAATAAAATAGTTAGTAGCAAATCAAAAAATGAGTTTGAAATAAATATCACCGTGCTTAAAAAGCAAACGGCTAATATTTTAGAATGGAAACAAGCTGCCCTAGCGCTTCATAAAAAAACGAGTGACAGGCCTGCAACCCAAAGATTCAATGCGCATAAAAATTGGTGGGCGAAATTTTGGAATGCTCATTACATGATTGTTACACCTGGAGATACTAGCCCACAAACCAAAAATGAAACCTTTGCAATTAGTCAAGCTTATCAACTCCAGCGCTATATAAATGCCTGTGCTGGCAGAGGAGGCCTTCCTATTAAATTTAATGGATCCATTTTTACCGTGGACGTTGATGAAAGTATGGGCAAAAGAAACCTAACAGGTTATGACGCAGACTTTAGAGACTGGGGTGCTAATTATTGGTTTCAAAATACAAGACTCCCCTATTACTCGATGTTATATAGCGGAGATTTTGAACTCATAAAGCCACTCTTTAAAATGTACACCGATGCGCTGCCACTAGCAAAATATAGAACACAGAAATATTTTAACCACGAAGGCGCTTACTTTCCGGAAACCATGACCCCCTGGGGCACTTATACCAATGACAATTACGGATGGGATAGGAAAAAATTAACAGATGGCGTTTCTGAAAATATGTATATCCGTTATTTATGGGAAGGAAGTTTGGAATTATCTAAACTCATGATTGATTACTATGAGTTTACAAATGATAAAACCACTTTTGTAAAAGAGCATCTTCCATTTATAAAAGAGACCGTACTATTTTACAATGCACACTATAAAAAAGACAGCACAAACCATATTAATATTCAACCTGCGCAAGCATTAGAGTCTTATTTTGAAGGCGTTATTAATCCACTTCCCGAAATTGCAGGACTTACAACGGTACTTGAAAAAATAACCGCATATAAAAATATAATTGATGATCCTAGCTTTATAAAAAAAGCTCAAGCTTTATATTCGGAGTTGCCACCTTTACCAACGCGCATTATTGATAAACAAACGGCACTCGCTGCTGGGTATAACCTTGGACCCAGAACCAATGTAGAAAAACCAGAACTATACGCCGTTTTCCCTTACCGTTTAAGAGGTGTTGGTAAGCCAAAAATAGCAGAAACAATTACAGCTTGGAACCATAAAGCCAATAATGATTTTAGCGGCTGGCAGCAAGATCCCATTTTTGCAGCTTATTTAGGCTTAACAGATGAGGCTAAAAAGATGGTGGTTCATAATTTTACTACCAAACATAGTGGTAGCCGGTTCCCTGCATTTTGGGGACCCAATTACGACTGGGTTCCAGATCAAGACCATGGCACCGTTAATATGCGTGCGCTTCAAAATATGCTTGTACAATCTGAAATAAATCAAACACAATGGCTAGCCGCATGGCCAAAAAATTGGAACCTGGATTTTAAAATCCATATTCAAAACAAAAAAATAGTTACAGGAAAATATACAGCGCAAAAAGGATTATCAATAATACAAACTCTTAATAATCCCTAGTTCTAACCCTCTTAACTCTGCAAGGCCACGTAATCTTCCAATAGCAGAATAACCTGGGTTGGTTGTTTTATTTAAATCATCTAACATTTGATGTCCATGATCGGGCCTCATTGGAATTGAAAGGTTTCGCTTACGCATCACTTCAATAATTTCTTTGACCACCCGGTACATATCTACGTCGCCTTCTAAATGATTGTCTTCAAAAAAGTCGCCTTTGTCATTTCGTTTGGTACTACGCAAATGAATAAAGTTGATACGGTCACCAAAATTACTAACCATACCTGGCAAATTATTATCTGGCCTAACACCAAATGATCCCGTGCAAAAACAAAGTCCATTAGACATAGAAGGCACCGCATCAAATAAAGCCTGAATGTCTGCAGCTGTGCTCACCACCCTTGGTAAGCCCAAAATAGAATACGGTGGATCGTCTGGGTGAATCACCATTTTAACGCCACAAGACTCGGCTATTGGAATAATTTGATCTAAAAAATAAATTAGATGTGACCTTAGTTTTGCAGCGTCGATATGATCATATGCAGCAAGTGCATTTCTAAATGCTTCCATCGTAAAACTTTCTTCACTTCCCGGAAGCCCCTTAATCATATTGTGCTGGAGTTCTAATTTTTGAGCATCCGTCATTTGCGAAAAGCGCTGTTTAGCAAGTTCCAATTCAGCAGGCGTATAATCCATTGCTGCATTTTTTCTTTCTAAAATATAGACATCAAATGCGGCAACGGCTGCCTTTTCATAAAGTAGCGCCAATGACTTATCTGTCATTTCGTACTTTAAATTTGTACGCGTCCAATCCATCACAGGCATAAAATTATAGGTCACAATTTTAATGCCGCAGCTGCTTAAATTTTGTATGGTTTGCTTATAGTTGGCAATGTATTTGTCAAACCCAACTGCTTGCGTTTTAATGGCTTCATGCACCGGCACACTTTCAACAACATCCCATGTAAGTCCTGCCGCTTCAATGATATTAATGCGCTCCTTAATAGCATCAACACTCCACACTTCACCATTTGGAATTTGATGCAGAGCAGAAACCACGCCCGTGCAACCAGCTTGACGTATATCCCATAAACCAACAGGATCGTTAGGACCATACCAGCGCATGGTTTGAATCATTTTGGGTTGCTCTTGCATAATCAGTTATTATTCTAAATCTTCGGCAGCAATGACGCTTACTTTAGGCACGAGTAAATGCATGATTAGCCAGGCTAATAAATAAGCCGAGCCGCATACAATAAACATGATATAATAAGCCGTTTCAATTTGACCTATAGAACGGTAATGCACAAACAAATTCTTTTGCACTGCCATTGATAATAAAATACCGCCAATGGCTCCAAACATACCACCAATACCGGTTACAGAGCCTACCGCACGTTTAGGGAACATGTCACTTACAGTTGTAAATATATTAGCACTCCAGGCCTGATGCGCTGAAGCGGCAATTCCAATTACAAAAACAGCCAACCACATATTTATACCACCTAGTACTTGTGCAAATAAAATAGGCAATACTAAAAAGGCATATAATAACATAGAAGACTTGCGCGCTTTAAATACAGGCCAGTTCTTTTTAATAAAATACATAGGGAGCCATCCGCCAAAAATACTTCCCACCGCAGACATCGTATATACGGCAGCTACTGGAAGTGCAATAGCCGTTCCTTTAATATGGTATTGACTTTCTAAAAAATCAGGTAACCAGAAAAGATAAAACCACCAAATAGGATCGGTTAACAACTTACCTATTGCAAAAGCCCATGTTTGTTTATACTTTAATAAAGATGCCCAACCAAAAGGTTTTGATTGAAGCGCATCGCCTTCTGCGATGGCATCGGCATCACTATTAATATAAGCAAGTTCTGCTTTAGACAATTTAGGATGCTCCGATGGTTTGTAGTAATGTTTATTCCAAAAAATAAGCCAAATAAATCCAAGTAAACCGGTAGCAATAAAAGCCCACTGCCAACCGTATGCTGCAGCAATAAATGGAACCGTTAGAGGCGCAACAATGGCACCTATATTAGCGCCAGAATTAAAAAGTCCAGTGGCTAAAGCACGCTCTTTGCGTGGAAACCATTCGGCAACTGTTTTAATAGCAGCCGGAAAGTTACCAGCTTCAGTAACACCTAATGCGGCACGTGCCACAGAAAAACCAAATACACTTTTAGCAGCCGCATGTAAAACAGCAGCCACACTCCAAAGTCCAGTAGCCCAAGCATATCCTTTTTTAGTACCCACTGTGTCAATAAATCGTCCAGCTAATAATAATCCGATGGCATAAGACACTTTAAAAGCGATTTCTACATTGGTATAATCACCATCATCCCATTTCAACTCGGTGGTAAGTGTAGATTTTAATAAGCTAATTACTGCTCTATCTAAATAGTTAATCGTAGTTGCAAAAAAAACTAAACTACAAATAGTCCAGCGGTAACGTCCAATATTTTGTTCCATATGGGTAAACTTTAAATCGTAATTATTGTACTTTTTTTATGAGCTGTACAAGTTGTGTTGTTTGAGTTTCTAATTGTTTATAATTTTTATTCGCTAAAACATCTTTGGTAATCAGTTTACTTCCAAGCCCTACGCCAACAACACCTGCTTTAAACCAGGCACCAATATTTTGCTCGGTTGGTTCTACACCACCTGTTACTAAAAAGTCGACACCTGTAAATAATGTTTTTATAGCTTCTACAAAACCAGGACCTAATACGTTACCCGGAAATAATTTTACAAGTGTAGCGCCAGATTTTTGCGCCACATGAATTTCGGTGGGGGTCATACAACCTGGTATCCATAGCACTTTATGCATGTATGCAACGTCTGCAACACTGGCATCAAAACAAGGACTGATTAAAAAATCAGCACCAGCTTCAATAAATGCAGTAGCGTCTTGTGGTGTTTTAATGGTACCTATACCAAGTATCAAACCAGGCATAGAAATTTTTAAGGAAACAAGATGCTTAAAATTTGGAAGTGCATGCACGCCCCTATTGGTAAACTCAACACATCTAACGCCACCATTGTATAGTGCTAGAAGCACATTTTCACAAACAGTTACGTCATCATGATAAAACAAAGGCAACATACCTTCATTTTTTATTTGATTGATTAAAGCGGCTTCTCTTTCCATTTAATACCTTGATTTAATTTGACTAACAGTTTGTTTGGTACTATCACCCAGTTCTTGCAATTTACCAAAAGCTGCCGAAGCTGCATAATTTATCGTTTCCTGATGTGCATGTCCATTATGAATGCCATATATAAGTCCTGCCATAAAACAGTCTCCACTACCCACTTTATCAATCACCGAACTTGCATCAAAACTTACAGATACCGCCTGCTCCTCTCTTGTATCAAGTGCCGCATAATAATGCACGCCCGCTCCTTCTGGTGTAAATCTAAAGGTATTGGCTACCACTTTGCAAGACGCGTTTTGTGCAAATAGTACAGCAGCCGTTTCCTTAGCACATGCAGCGAACGCCTCTTTACTAGTAGCGCTTTCTGCAGCAGCTGGAACATGAATACCCAAAAGATCTCTAGCGCTCCAGATATTACCCATAATTACATCGGCGTAAGCAACAAGCTCTGGCATTACCTGTGCAGGTTGCTTGCCATATTTCCAAAGTTTAGCGCGGTAATTTAAATCTACAGAAATAGTAAGACCTAAACGCTTTGCAGCTTTTAATGCATCCAAACAAAGTTCAGCGGCTTGTTCTGTTAATGCCGGACTAATGGCACTAAAATGAAACCAATCAGAACCATCTAGTAAAGCATCCCAATTTATTTTTCCCGGGAATAAAGCTGTTGAAAATGAAGCATGTGCACGGTCATAAATAACACCGGCATTTTTTAAATCGGCCCCTTGTGGTAAAAAGTAAATACCTATACGGTCGCCACAATATTGCATGGCTTCTACGCCAATATGACTAGCAGCAATTGACGCTGCAATTTCTTTAGATAAATAGTTGTCTGGCATTGCAGACATATATGTAACGGGTTGCTGCCATCCAGCCAAAGCCTTTGCTACATTGAGTTCTGCGCCACCCAAATGCACCGGCATAGAAGCACTTTTAATCCAGCCCTGATCTAATACGGGTGACATTCGAAGTAAAATTTCCCCAAAACAAAATACTTTTTTCATACTTATTTCTTACCCGTTTGATTTACAAGATAATATGAAATGAAATAAAAAAGTAGATTATTTGTCATTCCAGCCAAAATAGGTATTGGCATTGTTGTAACAGATATCCTGAATAATTTGACCTACCCATTTAGTATCGTTAGGCAATTCACCATTTTCAATTTCGTCGCCAAACAAATTACACAAGATGCGTCTAAAATATTCGTGTCTTGGAAAAGATAAAAAACTTCGAGAATCGGTGAGCATGCCCACAAACCTGCTAACTAGACCCATATTACTAAGGGCATTTAACTGTTTAATAATGCCATCTTTTTGATCTAAAAACCACCAACCACTACCAAACTGAATTTTACCAGCTACCGATCCGTCATTAAAATTACCAATCATGGATGCCATCAGCTCATTGTCTGCAGGATTCAGATTGTAAATAATAGTTTTAGCCAATTTGTCTTCGCTATCTAGCTTATTTAAAAATTTAGAAAGCGCTGCAGCTTGCGAAAAATCTCCAATACTATCCCATCCCGTGTCTGGGCCTAATTTAGACAGCATGCGTGAATTGTTATTGCGAAGTGCACCGAGGTGATATTGTTGCACCCAGCCTTTTTCCCAATCCCATTCTGCAAAGTGAAGTAACATGCAGCTTTTAAATTTGCGCTGCTCAATAAGACTTAAATCTTTGCCTGCATAAACTTTTGTAAAGATGACTTCAATTTCTTGCCCTGTAAAATCTTCCACATAAATTTCTTCTAATCCATGATCACTTACGGAGCATCCCATTGATGCAAAAAAGTCGTGTCTATTTTGAAGTGCAAATAAATAATCTTCAAAGGAAGAAACCGACAAATTGGTAACGGCTTCAAGTTTTTTAACATACGCTGTAAAATTAGCCGCACTGGAAACTTCCATGGCCTTATCAGGTCTAAAAGCTGGCTTTATTTTTACTTCAAAATCACTCTCAGCAAGCGTTTTGTGGTATTCTAATGAATCGATAGGATCATCTGTGGTACAAATGACTCTTACATTCATTTTTCGAATTAAATTTTTGATACTAAAAGCATCCGTTTGAATTTGCGCACTAGCATTATCATACACCGCTTTTGCTGTTGAAGGATTTAGTATCTCATTAATACCAAAATATCTTTTTAACTCTAAGTGTGTCCAGTGGTAAAGCGGGTTGCGCATGGTATAAGGTACTGTAGCAGCCCACTTCTCAAATTTTTCATAATCGGATTTATTACCCGTGCAATAAGATTCATCTACACCACTCGTACGCATGGCTCTCCACTTATAATGATCGCCATATAACCAGGCCTGCGTTAAATTTTCGAACTTAATATCTTCGGCAATTTGTTGTGGCGACAAATGACAATGGTAATCGATAATTGGCATTTGTTTTGCATACTCCTCATACAATAATTGCGCTGTTTTAGTTTGCAACAAAAAATCTTCACCCATAAATAACTTACTCATCTCTTCAAATTTTTATTTATAAACTCACTCCACGTTTCCATGGAATAAAATCGTCTTGATTTAACAATACTGCTTTAGGGGTAATTTCACCACTAGCAGCTTTAATACAATAATCCAATATTAATTCACCCATTTCTGCAATCGTTTTTTCACCAGCAATAATGGGACTCGTATCAATATCAATGATGTCATTCATTCTTTTCGTTAAAGCAGCATTGGTAGACACTTTAATAGTAGGACATACAGGGTTGCCCGTTGGCGTACCAAGCCCTGTGGTAAACAAAATTAGCGTTGCGCCACTAGCTGCTTTACCTGTTGTAGCTTCAACATCATTACCGGGTGTACATACTAGATTTAAACCCGGCTTGGTAGCAGGCTCTGTATAATCTAACACGTCTACTACAGGAGAGGACCCTCCTTTTTTAGCAGCACCCGCAGACTTAATAGCATCGGTAATTAATCCATCTTTAATATTTCCTGGAGATGGATTCATATGAAAACCAGAACCAGCCGCTATTGCAGCAGCACTATATGCACCCATAAGATCAATGAACTTATGTGCAGCATCCGGATTAACGGTACGGTCAATCAATTCTTGTTCTACCCCGCACAGTTCCGGAAACTCAGCAAGTAATACTTTAGCACCCAATGCTACGAGCAAATCACTACAATAGCCTACTGCTGGGTTTGCAGAAATGCCACTAAATCCATCACTACCGCCACACTTTACACCTACTGTTAATTTATCAAGCCCAGCAGGTTGTCTTTCCATTTTATTGGCCTCAATAAGTCCTTCAAATGTTTTTTTGATGGCTTCGCAAATCAAATCTTCTTCACTAACAGATTGTTGTTGTTCAAAAATATAAAGTGGCTTATCAAATGTTGTATTGCGCAGCTTGATGTCATTTTCTAAATCTTGCAACTGCAAATTTTGACAGCCCAAACTTAAAACGGTAATACCTGCAACATTTGGATGGTCGGCGTAGGCGGCAAGTAGCTTACTTAATATAGCAGCGTCTCCTCTGGTTCCACCACAACCACCCTGATGATTTAAAAATTTAATGCCATCAATATTTTTAAACTTACGATTCTCTTTTGGCTCTGCCATTAATGAGGCTGGAGAAAAATCATGGATCGAACTACCCGCTTCATACGCAGACAATAATTGTTTTGTGAAAGATTTATACTTATGCGTTACAGCATAGCCAAGCTCATTATGCAGCGCTTCACGGATCACATCTAAATTTCTGTTTTCACAAAATACAGTTGGTATAAACAACCAATAATTGGCAGTGCCTACCCTGCCGTCGGCGCGGTGGTATCCTAAAAATGTTTTGTTTTTATAGGCCTCTACATTTGGAGGTGTCCAGCTATAATTATAAGGCCTAAATGCATAAGGTTCCGCTGCGTGATGCAAATTAGTAGTTGTCATACGCATACCCATCGTAACCGGCACTTGCACTTTTCCAACCAAAACGCCATACATAGTTACCAAACTACCCGCTTCCATGTTTGACTGATAAAACTTATGTTTAGCTGCAACGTCGTCCACTATTTTATATGTTGCATTTTCATACACTACAGTAGCGCCAGCAGGAATGTCTTCAAGCGCAACAATCACATTGTCACCAGGGTGTACTTTAATTACTGTATAATTCTCTTTCATCATTTCTTTATTTTTTTACTACCGATGCCAAAATTTCTTTTACAGAACCTGCTTCAATAGCATCCACATAATCAAAAACCTGTTCATTAAAAACCTTCGATGCTACAAATGTATTTTTAGAAGCCCAAGCAGCAGACATTTCTGCAGCTTTATCGTCTTTGATTTCATAATTGATGCCGGCATAAGTACCCATATACTTTTGAGGAGCCACTTCTTTAGATTTCATAAATACTAAAAACGCAGCAAAACCAAACGACATCAGCTTAGGTGCCCTTCCATTTTGTTTCACATACTTTTCCACTAAAGGCACTACGCGCATTTGCATTTTAGACGTGTATTGTACCGAAATGTTTAACCATAAGTGTTCAATACTCTCATTGGAAAAGCGGTCAATAACTTGAAGTGCAAAAGCGTTCGCTTCCTCTAATGAAATATCTCCGTCAGCAACAAGTGGCACAATTTCTTCTAATAACATTGCCGATATAAAAGACCTAAATGTACTTTCTTTTAAAGCGTCTCTCACGGTTACAAACCCACTCAAATGTGCCACCCCGCAACAAAGTGAGTGTGTGGCATTTAAAAGTCTCAATTTAATTTCCTTGTACTTATTAATGCTAGGTGCTAAAATTACCCGGTTATCAGCACCTGCAAATGATAGTATAGCTGCTGTTTTTTCACTTGCTGTTTCAATCGCCCAGAGCCTGTAAGGTTCAGACATAATGGCAAGATCATCTGTGTAACCAGCTTTTGCTTCAAAAGCGCTCTTTTCTGTGTCAGGTAATTTACCAGGCACAATACAGTCAACCAATGAACTACAAAAATCATTGGCGTTATTAACCCACGCAACAAAAGATGCATCAAGCCCTTTTAACACTGCTAGCTCTATGACAATTTCTTTTAGTTTAATTCCATTATCACTTATAAGCTCGGTTGGAATGATAACCATGCCTGCATCTTCCGACCCGCCAAAAACTCGGTAACGTTCCATCAAAAAATGCAGTAGTTTACCCGGAAACGATGCTGGAAAAGAAGCAGTAGCATCGGAAGGAACAAGTGTAATACCTACTTCGGTGGTGTTTGAAATAATCACCTGCATATCCTTACTAGCGGCACATTTTAATACTTCATCCCACTCAGATTTTGCTGAAACCACCCTACTAATAGATGCATTAATAGTAGTACGCTCTATTGGAGTTCCATTTTCAATTCCTTTTTCAAGTATTGTATACAACCCATCCTGCAAGCCATAAGCATCCGTGCCTCCTTGATCTGTAGACTTTACAACCACTACCCTTCCATTAAATAAACCCTGTTTATTGGCTTTATCAATAAAGTAATCAGGCAAACCACGAAGCAATACCCCAGTTCCAAACTGCAACACTTTTTCCGGTAGTGCAAATAATGCATCCACATTTTCAGAAGCGGCACTCGCGTATGTTTTTTTATTCAACATCATAGATTAATTAGTCTTGTTTATTTTTTGTAACCATTTTGGATAATCAACGAGCAGTAATGTTGCTGGCCAGGTTCCATACCAACCATACCCTGTTCTGCGTTCAACTTCAATTTGGCGTAAATCATATTTTTTCTCGCTATCACGTCCACTAAAAAAAGGACGGTTGGTTCCTATTTCATAAAACCTTGCCCAGATGGTGCTATTAACATCTGGCGCAATGATTCTGTCTTTTCCTTTTGGCTCGTTTGGAGCATCCACGTCAACGTATTTGAAGCCTTTAATTTTTACCGATTCAAACCATTCGATGCCGGCTTTGATAGCAGCAATAATTTCTGGTGACGGATTTTTTTGGCGCATTAAAAACTTAAGAATCCCCACCGACTCCTGCCCACTAATAGACACCAGCTCAAACTTTCTAGCCATTTCTGGCTGTAAAGTATTTTTATTGTACTGCGCACACCAGCCTGTTAAAACGCCATTTGCTTTAATTTGTGTTCTAACAATACATCCTACCCCCAATTCAACTGCAAGTTTTGCTTTTGGAACAAATGTCGCATTAACTACCTCAAAGTTTTTAGCGCCTTCTACAATGTCTTGCATTATATTCAGCACATTTACTATGGCGTCATCATTAAAAGTTATTTGACTTCTATAAGAAGATGCATCAGGATAGTATTGTGGCCATCCACCTGTTGCATATTGTGCTTTTAATAAATAAGCAATTCCTTTTTCGGCAGCTTTTAGATACTTTTCATTTTTTGTTTTTTTATACGCTGCTAACAGGTGCCTAATTTCTTTTGTTGTTGCACCATTGTCAATGGTTGGATCATTCTTAAGCGAGTCCGCAATAATTAATTTTCGCTCCGCCGGCGTAAGTGCTTTTTTATAATCAACTTTAATATCATTGATTGCTTTTGGCCAGCCGCCAATGGCACGCTGATACACAAGCATATTTTCCGCTACAGCATCAACAACTGATAATTGACTTACTGCTGATAATGCAAATGTAGTTGTATCAGGCATCCACTTACCACCAAATAACCAGTTAAGTGTTATTGTTTCTGGCTTGATATTCCCCTTTGCGGTTTCGATGTTATTTTTTAGCCAAGTAAATGCTGCACCTTCTTTTACTGCATTATAAAAGTAAACACGATGACCCCAATTAATTTGATTTTGAGGATTAGATGGATTTAAATAAATAGGCGTGTCGGCCATCTCTTTGGCAAACCAACCATTTATAATATAAAACTGCGCGTCTCTATGATAACGCCCAAGTTTAAACCCAGGATCACCCGTAAATGTACAATTAACGAGCACTGTTTTAGCGTCTTCATTTTTAGATCCATCATGCCATATTGCGGCTGTATTTCCGTGCGCAATAAAACTGCAGTTTTGCGCCCATGCCCAACCCCTAGGACAATAAAAGTCTACGCCACCTTCCATGATGCAATCTTTAAAATAAAAAAAGCCTGCTTCTGCATTCCAAGGACTTACTGTATCACCACCATAGGCCCTAAAAATGCAATTTTTAGCGACTAGTCTTGTGGTGGCAAAGCTTCTAAGCGCCATTTGATGGCCGCTATTTCTAACCTCCTTATTGGGGTGTAATGAATCTTTGGGGCAATTGATAAGCGCCGGCGTTGTGTTATGCTGATTTTCAAAACCATAGGTATTGGTAATCGTTAGGTTTTCGAGTACAATATCATTTGATTTTAAATTAATAGTTGCCACGCCCCAATCATCATCATTTTCGCAGCGCCAAATATCTCTTGCTAATGAAATGGTAAGTATGGTTGTGTTTTTATCTTCTCCAATTAAGCTTACAAAATCCTTTTCTACAAAAATCTTTTCTTTATAGACGCCCGCTTTAATAAATATGATTCGGGGTGCAGAAGCTGTGTCAGATAAACTATTAATAGCATCCTGTATTGAAACAAAATCGGCTCCTCCGCGTTGATCCACCACAATCATTGACTTACTTGACACTTGCGCATAAAGTTTTGTATCACTGAAAAATCCAATGATGGTCATCAAAAAAGCGAAAAAATAAAAGCTTGTTTTTTTCAATACATTATTTTTTAACTGGAATTTGTTGAATCAGCCACTGCACTAAATCTTTTGCCGCCTGCGCATTTTGATACATAACTGGAAGCTTTCGTCCATCGGTGTATTCGTTATAAAGCCAAGGATCGCCAGTTGCAAACACAGTACCCTTTCCTATTTTAGCGGTTGCAAAAACAACCAAGTCGCCTTTTGACAGCACTGATTGAGCGGGCGCCTTAACCGTTATAGAACAAACTTCTTTTTGATAAATGGTTTGCACATTTTTAAGGATTTTATTTCCAGCAGGCACTTCAATTTTACCGCCCACATAATCATTTCCAATTACTCTATTATGCGTATCCTCATTAAAATGAATGCCAAATAAATCAGATAATTTATTGATAGCCGTAAAATCGGCATTGGGTTTGTCATTGTGAAATAAAACGAGCACCCCTCCTGCTTTTACCCAATTATAAATCTCTTGCGCGCCTTTATCGCTCATGTAATTTGGAGTAGGGGCATCTCCTACATTATCTGCATCTACAATCATGTATATAGAGGCATTTTTTAAATTACTTGCTGTTGGCGCTTCAGATAGTGTTTTAGTTTGCAATCCATTAGCGGTTATTACATTTCCTAAAAATGAAAAACCATTGTTATACATTTCAGGCCATTTGTAATGGTAAGCGTATTCAACACCTTTGATATCTTTTTTCTTTTCGGCATTGTAATAATCGTCCAATAAAAAAATTTGCTTCTTGCCAAGTTTTGGTACCGTATGCCACTCCATTTCATTAGCAGCTTGTATAAAGGCACCTACGCCTTTAGGATCATTTACCACCACTTTTTCAGACATGTAATACGCATAGCTGCCATCACGGTAGGGCTTACCACCAAGTCCGCTCACACTTACGGTTCCTTCTAAGTTAGTATATCCCTTATCGTCTTTTCTAATAAACTGTTTTACAATTCCATCATATCCTTTTGTAGCAACCGCTAAATAACTTGATGGCAATAAACCTAAACGTACTGCTTTGGCAGTGGCACATACAAACATGGCGCTTGCTGAAGCCTCTACATAATTTTCTTTTTCTTTAGGCAGGTTTAAAATATCATACCATAAACCCGTTGCTGGATCCTGTACTTTTTTTATAGCTTCAACAAGGCGTTTTAAAATAGCTTTAAGCGCTTCCCGTTTTGGGTGTGACTCTGGAAAATTTTCCAATACATCTACAAGTGCCATTTGGTACCAACCCATGGCCCTGCCCCAAAAATGAGGAGAGCAACCCGTAACAGGATTGGCCCATTTTTGTTCTTTACTTTCATCCCATCCATGATACAACAAACCTGTTTTAGCATCTCTTGCGTGCTGCTCCATCCAAATAAATTGATTAGCAATGTCTTCAAATGCTTCCGGCTCATGAAACTGTTTTGCATATGCCGTATAAAATGGCTGACCCATATAAAGACCATCAAGCCACATTTGGTTTGGATATATTTTTTTATGCCAAAAGCCACCTTCCTTTGTGCGCGGCTGCCCTTTTAACTGATCTCTTAATAACGTTGCAGCTTTGTAATATTTAGCCTGGCCTGTTACATTGTATAGCGTTAATAAAATTCTGCCGCACAAGATGTTATCAATGTTATAGTCCTGTGCTTTATAAAATTTAATGTCACCGTTATCGGAAACAAAATAATCCATACTTTTTTGCATGTATGAAAAATATTCAGGATTGGCCGTTTGTATCCATAAACGCTCGATACCAAGTAGCACGACACCCTGATCGTAGGTCCATTTGGTTGGCTTTGCAGTGTCTGCACCAGCTTTTTCTTTCCATAAAGTAGCCATTGCCGTTGCCGCTACTTCTGCTGCTAAAGATTTGTGTTGCGCAAATGCAAACTGCATGTTCACACAAACCACCAATACGATCAAAATTATTTTTTTCATGCTTTTTATTGTTGATAGGTGATGCTATTTGATTTTGCGCCAAATAAAAATTCATCTTTTTTAATAGCGCTACTTGTATTCGTTGATTTTACTTTAATCGTATTTGAACGGTCACCATTAACACTAAATAGCAAAGGGATATTTGACTCAACACCTAAACGGTTAAAGCTAAGCTTGCTGCTATTTTGGATGTACACTAGCGGACTGGCTTGTTCCGTAACAAGTTTAACATTGTTAAACTCAATATTTGAACCCTCTGCAATTTCGATTCCCTTACGGGTAGCAAATACCATATCACTCAATACTAAATTGGAAATATTCATTTCAGGAATCCCTCTTACAAAAACCGCTTTTTCGGCGCCATTGCAATAGACATTGTTAAAATAGAAGTTTCTAAAAATAGGCGTTGCTTCTGTTACCGGCAGTGTTTGAATAACTGGCATGTCCTTTTTTTCACCCTCAAGCGTTATAGGATCCTTAGCAGCGTAATACATGTCAAACAAAACAGCTTCACCTACAATGTCACGCATGGTTATGTTGGAAGCATAAATATTTTCTACCACGCCTCCTCTACCTCTAGTTGTTTTAAAACGAAGTCCAATATCAGTACCAATAAATGTACAGTTAGAAACAAAAATATTATTGGCGCCTCCACTCATTTCGCTTCCAATAACAAAACCTCCGTGTGCATGATACACCGTTGTATTGATGGCAATAATGTCTTTGGTTGGCATGCCTCTTTTACGCCCTTCTTCATCTCTACCAGATTTAATACAGATACCATCATCACCGGTATCAAAATTACAACCATCAATAAGCGCGTTAGAGCAGGACTCCAAATCCAACGCGTCTGTGTTTTGCCCGTACCATGGATTTTTTACATTCACCTTTCTGATGGTGATATGCTTACTCATGAGTAGGTGCATGGTCCATGCCGGAGAATTTTCAAACGTGATGCCTTCTAATAAAACATTTGAACAACCCGTAAACCTAATCATATTGGGTCTTAAAAAATCACGAATCGGTTCAAAATCTTGAAGCGCTGCGCCATTGATAAGTTTCCCAATATTATTGGTAAGCGAACCTTTTAAAGCGCCCGCAGATGGATACCAGTTTGATTTGTCTTCACTTAAAACGCCACCCGTATTAATCAATCGTTTCCATTCTGATTCTGTAACCTTTCCTTTTTTTAAAGGGCGCCACGCTTCACCGCCACCATTAAAAATACCTTGTCCTGTAATGGCAATATTAACGGCGTCTGTTGCTGAAATAGGCGACTGACATCTTGCTGCTTCAACGCCTTCAAATGATGCCACTTTTAAAGGATACTGTGACCTGTCCTTTGTAAAAATAACTAGTGCGCCTCTTGCTGTATTAAGTTCTACATTGTTATGCATTACAATAGGTCCTGTTAACCAAAGGCCAGCAGGAATATGCACAATACCACCACCCACTTTATTTGCTGCAACAATGGCGTTATTGATAGCGATAGTATTTAGTGTAATACCATCATTTACTGCACCAAAATAAACTATGTTAAAAGTGTCTTTTTTGAAATGCGGTTCGTATATTTTTGGAAGCTCAAAAGCATATTTTTCTTTGTGTGCAGAGCGAAATAAATATTTTTCTATTGCGAAATGTTTTTCTAAAATTTCGGCACATACTAGTGAAGCTATTTGCGCCGCGCCGTATTCAGAAAAATGGGTGTCATCTTTTTTACCAATTGGCATCACTTTAAAATGATTGGAATCAATCCATAAAAACATTTTTTTTGATCCTTCAACTCCCTCTTTCTCAATTAACTTTTTACTAGACGCGTGAAGATCAATAAGCGGAACATGCATAGAGTCCGCTAAAAAACGAACAACACCCGGGTAGTCGCCATGCTGGTCTACAAAAACACCTGAGGCATTAAATTTACGGCGCATTACGGGCGTCAATAAAATTGGATTACCCCCTTTTTTTCTAGTATCAGCAATAAACCTAATTAAGTTTTGTTTGTAAATCGTATTAGCAGGTGCCGATCTAATGGAGTCATCGAGTTTTGAATCGTTATGTCCGAATTGAATAAAAACATAGTCACCCTCTTTCATGTATTTCATTACGGTATCCCATCTTCCTTCTTTGATAAAACTTTTCGTACTTCTGCCGTTAACAGCAAGGTTTTTTATTTCAACAGCATTAGAAATATACTGAGGGAATAATTGCCCCCAACCTCTTTCTGGATTATTAGCAAGTGGTTTATCTGCCATGGTAGAATCACCAATCATAAAAAAAACAACCTTTTTTTCAGGTGCCATAAACCCTACTAAAATAATAGCAGCGAATAAGTATACAATTCTTTTCATATGCGTTGATTGTGAAGCGTTTCTCGTAGCTCAAGACTACTCAAATAATGATGAAAAATAGGCATAATTTAAGACTTTATTTATGCAATCGTTCCCGGTTTTTAGGCCTACTTTTTAAGTCTTTGATAATTATCGTATTTTTATGGTTTAGGACAATTTTGAGTCACTTTTTTGATTTTTCTATGAAGTACGAAGCGGTTACCATCAAAGACATTGCCAAGGCCCTAGGCCTTTCTACGTCTACCGTTTCTCGGGCATTAAGGGATAGTTATGAAATTAGCCCCGAAACCAAAAAAATAGTCATAGAATATGCCCAGCAAATCAATTACAGACCCAACCCTATTGCACTTAGTCTAAAAGAAAAAAGGAGTAGATCCATTGGTATTATAGTTTGCGAAATTGCCAATAGCTTTTTTTCACAAGCCATCAACGGCATCGAGTCTATTGCTTATGATAAAGGGTATAACGTTATCATTGCACAAAGCCACGAATCGTACGAAAGAGAAATTTTAAACCTCCAATATTTGGCCTCTAGGTCTATAGATGGACTACTCATTTCGGTTTCGTCTGAAACAGAAAATTTAGACCACTTAATCAATTTACACAAGCGCGGATTTCCGATTGTTTTTTTTGACAGAGTTGTTGAAGATTTAGCCACACACAAAGTAGGTGTAGATAATTATAAAGGAGCTTACGATGCAACTACTGAACTCATCAAAAACGGCCATCAAAATATTGCGATGGTTGCAGGTTCAGAGTTTTTATCTATTACCAAAGAAAGAGTAGCTGGTTATCATCAAGCACTTTCGGACCATCATTTACCTTTTGACGCCAATCAAATTGAATACTGCTTACATGGTGGCATGCTCTACGAAGAAGTTGAAAATGCACTAGAAAAATTATTATACCACAATAATAATAAGCCAACCGCAGTGATAGCATCTGCCGACAAACTCACTACAAATTGCCTTCGTTACTTTAAGTCCAAAAACTTACAAGTGCCTAGCGATATAGCTATGATTGGCTTTTCAAACCTAGATTTAACCGATTTGCTCTCACCATCGCTCTCCGTAATTAGACAACCTGCCTTCGAAATTGGACAGGTAGCTATTGAATTACTCATCAAGCAAATCGAAAACAAAAGACCTACCACCGAGTTTGAAAAAATTATTTTACCTCCGCAAATGATTATTAGAGAATCAAGTGGTGCCAAAAAAATTAGGTAAGCTTTACCGCTTGGCGCGCTAATAATTTCCAATCTTTTCCAGCCTTTTTAAATACGAGGAGAATTTTTAGTTTTACCTCGCCCGGCTTTCCGTTATCGTTGTTTGTTGCAAACAATTGATGTCTGACAACGGCTACATTGCCCGTGATTGAAATTTTTTGATCGGTAAGGTTTATGGTTACAAAGTCTGATTTACCAGAAGCAATTTTTTCTACAAACTCAGCTTTGCCTTCTACTGCTCCGCCAGAATGACCATAACTTAAACTATCATCTACAATAGATGCAAGGTCTTCACGAACGCCACTAATCATGGCAAGTTTAAGTTTTTCAACGGCTGCCTCTACACGCGCATAATCTTTTGATTGAGAAAATCCGGCGTTAGCAATCAATAGCGTGACACATAAAATGATATACTTTTTCATAAACTGCTTAATTAATATTGTTACTGAAATTAAGCATTAGAAACCTATTTGCCAACAAAAAAGGCTACTCAAGTGAGTAGCCTTTTTTACTTACTAACGTATTAATTATTAATAACCAGGGTTCTGTGTAAGATTGCGGTTAGCATCTCTTGCAGGCTGGGGTATGGGTAATAATTCAGATTTGCCAGTAACAAATCCAGTAGCAAATCTTGAAAGGGCTGTTGTATTGATAGCCGCACTTAACCAAACCACTTTTGTTGTACCAGAAGGTGTTGCAGTTGGTGCTGCCTTGTAAAATGAATTTGCCCAAAGACCTGTTGCACCAAATCTGTTATCGTCACTTGTACTTCCTGTTCTATAAAACATGGAAGTTGGTAGTGTATTATATGGAGCAGACAAAGTTGACATTGCTAAAAGGGCCGCCTTAGTTTCGGCAATTTTTGATGCGAGCATATTCCATCTGATTAAATCATATTTACGAACACCTTCGCCACCTAATTCTAAAGAACGCTCTTTTACAATTGCTGTAAAGAAACTTGCTTTGCTCAAGCCAGCTGGTAAATCAACAGCTGCATTAGGCGCTGTAATAGATTGACCATACCCTCTTCTTCTAACCTGATTTACAGCATTGTAAGCAGCAGCTGTAGGACCATTTAACTCGTTTTCTGCTTCAGCAAACATGAGCATTACATCCGCATAGCGAAGTATTTGCCATTTTAAACTAAAATATTGGATTTTATCTGCTGGAGAAACCGTTGGATTTGAAATCCAATCTCTACGATATTTTCCATCGCAAATGGCTGTAATTGCCTGACCAATTTTTGCACTACCATCAGCTGCCACATTATAAATAGCACAGGTAACATCACGTCTTAAATCGGTAGAGTCAAATGCATAAAAATAAGTAGGTAGTATATTAATGCTTTTATTTCCTAAAGCATTAACCGTAGGGCCATTATAATACGCAAGCTTTGTATCACCAGCGCCAACGCCACCAATACCACTTGCTTGGAACATCAATTCGCCGTTAGGATCAGCCACCGCTCTTGCATTCACTTGATCTTTCCATAATGCCTTATAACTTGGATTTAAACTGTGCTGATTAGAAGCCATTACTTCTGCAGCTTCATCTCTAGCAATTTGATAATATTTTAAATAATCTGCAGAACGCTTTACAACACCATCTTGGCGTAATGAAAATCCACCTCTATAAAGTGCGATTCTTGCACGAAGTCCTTTAACGGTACCTTTTGTAATTCTTTCATCAGCACCATCGCCAATAGTAGACAATTCATTTCTCCAAGGCACAAGTGTTGCAGCTAATTTTAAATCTTCTAGCAAGCGGTCATAGATCGTATCTCTATTTGTTCTAGAAGGGAAAGGATTGCTAGTAGCTAAAGTTGATGCTGGCGCAAAATTTGCTGGCAAATCACCCCAGTTTCTGATAGCCTCCGTGTAAAACTGAGCTCTTAAAGTTAAAGCCTCACCATACATTCTTTGTAACTTCTTTTTTTCTTGATCTGTTCCATTTGAATACATAGCCATCTTAGGAATATTAGCGATACAAATATTTGCATACTCGATACCGGCAAACATTTGGTTAAATGGATTGGTAATTTGAGCATTACCTGGCGTTGCAGCGTAACGAGCAATATCTCTTCGATCATTGTCGCCAGCACCAGTAGGCCCTTGTACTTCATCTGTATCAAGTGGATAGTAAAGGCTTACACGAATACCATAGCCTGCATCACCAACCATCCTACTATACACACCCGCAAGGGCCTTTAGTGCGCTAGGTACATCACTAAATACTACATCCGTACTTACGTCTGTAATTGGTTTTTGATCTAAAAATTTATTACAACTATTAAATGACAACAATACAATTGCTGCAACCGATAGTGTTAATTTATATAAGTTTTTCGTTTTCATATCTGTAGCTTTATAAAATTAAAAGTTAGCATTTACACCAAAAATAAAACTGCGGCTTTTTGGATATGCAGAATAATCTAAACCAGGTGTAAGTGGACTATTACGCACACTAACTTCTGGATCATACCCTGTGTATTTTGTAAATACAGCTAAGTTATTAGCCGTGAAATAAAATCTTAATTTAGAAATTTTCATCTTAACTAAACTTTTTACTGGCAAACTATAACCCACAGTTAAGTTGTTGACACGTAAAAACGAACCATCTTCAATTGCCCATGAACTTGGGAAAAATGCACCCGCAGATTTAATAGGCTGCCAAATAGTTGCTTTTGCATTTAATGCTTGTAAAGCACCAGGCGCAATACCAATAACCTGGCCAGTAGCATTTACCCACTGCGCTGTTTGACCTTGTGGTGTTACTACTTTCCAACGGTTAGCCATAATATCCAACATGTTTGAGTTAGGCGTATAACCATTAGTGAACTCAACTTTATTGGCATTATAAATATCATTGCCATAGCTAAAGTTTAAGAATAAGCTCATGTCCCAGTTTTTGTAGGTAAACTGCTGTGCTAAACCACCTGTAAATTTAGGAGTAGGATTTCCTATGATGGTTCTATCCTTATCCATATTTATCACACCATCTCCATCTAAATCTTTAAACTTAATAGAGCCCGGCTGCACCGTTCCAATAACTCCAGAAGCATTAGCAACGCCAGGCTTAAGTGTATAAACGCTTGTTGTTGTGTTGTAATCAAAATCATTGATGCCATAAAAACCATCATTGATTAAACCCCACATCGCACCTACTGGATCTCCAATTCTTACGATATAGTCGGTGGGTTGACCTGAAACACCCCAGCTAGCTGCCGGGAAAAATAAATTTTGATTTTGACCAAGTGCTTCTACACGATTTTTATTAAATGAAATATTGAAGTTTGCATTCCAAGTAAAATCTTTTTTCTTGGCAATCAAAGCACCTAATTGAACTTCCACACCTTTGTTAGATGTTTTACCAATGTTTTGTAACTGTGTGCTATAACCATAGGTTGAAGCAATTGGCACATTGAGTAACAAGTTTTTCGCTTGGTTATTATAAACATCAACAGATAGAGTGATACGATCTTTTAAAATGCTTAAATCCATACCAAGGTTTCTGCTCTCGTTGGACTCCCATTGAAGCGCTTCATTTACTAAACCAGCAGAGTAATACGCATTGATTGCTTGATTGTTGATGCCGTAGTATAAGCCACCATCGTTTCTGAAAGTTGTTAAAAATAAATAGTCGTTGATTCGGTTGTTTCCAACATTACCATACCCTGCTCTAAATTTAAGATCAGAAATAAACGAATTGTCTTTTAAGAAATTTTCGTTTTTAGCTCTCCAAGCAAAAGATCCTGAAGGAAAAACACCCCACTGCTTACCTGGCGCAAATTTTGAAGCACCGTCAGCTCTTGCATTAAGTGTTACGTAGTATTTATTTTGATACGCATAATTGATTCTACTAAAGAACGACATATTGGTATATCTCGTTTTATTTACACGAGGATAACCCGTAAATGAAAGTCCATTACCTAAATTGCCAAAAGCATTATCAGGTGTCGTGAAATTTGCAAATCCTCTAACCAGTTGCGTATATGATTCTGTTCTAAAATCGTAGGTTTCTTGTCCAACTAAAAAGTCAAAATCATGCTTGCCTTTATACTTGTTAATTGAATATGTTAATACGTTTGAATTTGTAATTGTTTTACGAATGGCCGTATCAAGTTGTGCAATTGGTTTTCTAGAACCAGATATCATAGAATATGGCGTAATAGAATCACTAAACTGTCTATCCACTAATTTAAATTGGTCAACACCAACGGTAGATTTGAAAGTTAAATTCTTAGCAATATTATAAGTTACGCTTAAGGCAATATTTCCAACTGTTGTTGACTTTCTTCTATACTCAGCATCCGCAAGTGTAATAGGATTGATAAGGTTAAGGCCATTACCAACGTTCGGATCTGCTAAAGGATCTGGATCGTCTAAATCTTGATTACTAGATAAGAAAGGTCTATACTTAACAGCGTTACGAAGTCTTGAAAAAGAAGATCCTTGATCAGAGGATACACCTGCACCATTTACTTCGGTTTGCGTATAACGCGTTGTTAAAGCGGCTTTTAATTTATTACTGAACTTGTAATCAGCACTAAAATTTAATAAGTCTCTTTTATAAGTAGAATTTAAAATAACAGCCTTATCATCGTTTCGGGTATACCCAAAATTGTAAGTTAAATTTTTAACACCACCTGATGCAGTAATATTATGCGTTTGTGCTACACCAGTGCGGCCCATTACTTCGTCTTGCCAGTCAACAACATTTACATTGTTATAATTTTTTAAAGTATCCCAAGTGGTACCAAAATTTCTAACAAAAGAAGCACTGTCTGTACTTGATCCTCTTGATCTTTCTGACTGATACATAACATAATCAGCTGGCGATAAAACACCTAGTTTTTTAGCGAGTTGCTTAACGCCAACAAAGCCATTATAACTTACTTGTAATTTTCCAGGCTTACCTCTTTTTGTAGTGATTACAATAACGCCATTCGCGCCACGTGCACCATAAATAGCAGTTGCAGCAGCGTCTTTTAGAACATCAATGGTTTGAATATTTTGAGGCGCAATGGCAGATAATCCATTTTCAACCTGAACCCCATCCACAATATATAATGGAGAGTTATCACCAGTAATAGACATACCGCCTCTTACCCTTACTCTAACATCTGCATCTGGAGAACCTTCGGCAGTTGAAGCAGTTACCCCTGCCAGACGGCCATTTAAAGCCTCAGCAGCAGAGTTAACAGGAATATCTTTTAAATCTTTTGCACTCACACTAGCAATAGACGCTAATACGTTTTTGCGTTTTACCGTTTGGTATCCAATTACAACCACTTCTTCTGTTTCTGAAGCAGCAGAAATAAGAGACACATTGATGGTAGACTTATTGTTAACGGCAACTGTTTGATCGGAATAACCTACATAAGAAAAGGTTAAACTACTTTTACCATCTTGTAATACAATTTTGAACTGACCGTTTTTATCGGTAACAGTACCTGCTTCTTTTCCGCCTTTAACCCGCACACTTACGCCTTCTAAAGGAAGGTCGTTAGAAGTAACTTTACCTTTTACTTCAAGCTTACTGGTTTGGGCAATAGAAAGATTAGGATTTAAATTTAGTACCCCTACCAATAATAATAGGTATAGGCATACACTTTTCATACGCATACGTAATTGATTTAGCAATCGTTAAATTATTAAAAATCGTAGCCCAATGCTACACCCATCTAGACAATCTTTACGCCAAAAACGATTATTTTTCTACGCAATCGTTCCCGGTAAATCAAGGGTATACAGGAAAATTATAGAGGCAGTATCCTGATATTTCTAAAACGAACTACGTCTCCATGGCCTAAAAAGCCAATATGGCCTGTGGTTCGCTTTAAGCCAGGGTGATCATTGTGATCCATTGTTCCGTTTATTGAAGCCTCTTTAATATCAGCATCTGTAATTGTTTCGCCATTTAAGATCACTTTTACACGGGTTCCCTTTACCACAACAACTTCCTCATTCCACTCACCGGTAGGCCTTAGAAAGCCCCTTCTAGCCGGCACAACGCCATATATAGAGCCGTGGTACTGGTAAGGCTTCAAGTTCTTATAGATGTCCGCCTCATTATCCAGTATTTGTAGCTCCATACCAACATAAGCCGCATCGCCAGTTAGTGGCGCTCGAATGCCAAGCCCATTATTTGCACCAGGGGTTAATTGGAACTCAAAACGGTATTCAAAATCGGAATACTGCTCTTTGGTATATAAATTACCTCCACCTGCGCTTTTTGGATTCACCATAATGGAACCGTCTTGCAATAGATATCCGGCTTTATTACCCACCCAGTTGTCTAAATGGGTCCCGTCAAATAATTGTTTAAAACCTTGCTGCTTTTCCAAGTCTGAAAGTTTGGTTGGCTCATTACTAGGAAGCTCTCTAATATAGATATTGCGGTAAGCAACATAAGTGCCGTGCGCTTGTAATTCAATTTGCTCTTTTACAAAAATGGGAAGTGTGCGGTCCCAATAATTTTCTAACACCACTTTATCTGTTACTAGCACACCATTTAAATAAACCGTTACCTGCGCGCCGCGCATGATGATGTGAAAAGTGTTCCAACTACCAACTTTATTATCTGCTACCACTTTTGGATGGCGCTCATTTTTTTGATTGTTGTACAGTCCGCCAGAACCCACCTGCGCGCCTACTTCACGTCTACTGGTATCCCAAATTTGTACTTGCGGTGTGCCGCGTAAATAAATACCCGCGTCTCCTTTTTCGGTGATTTTCCAATCTACAAAAAGTTCAAAATCGCCAAACTGTTTTTGCGTACATAAATTATCACCATGCCCTGTAAAAACAAGAAGACCATCTTTCACCACCCAGTCGGACTTTATTTTTTCATCTGCTTTTGATTGCGCATCAATCAGTTGTTGCGCGGTCATTTTTGAGCGCGCAATAGGATTGGCAACAAGGCCTTTCCATCCGGTTAAATCCGTTCCGTTAAATAAATTTTCGAAACCATAATCATATGGCATAGCCTTAATATGATACGCTAACTTATTAGCTACAATAGCACTATCCTCGCCTCTTAATAAAGCAAGTGCTCTTTGTACAACAGGCCTTACCATCGGACCTTTAAAATCTGGATTAGCAAGTGCAAGCTTAGCAACTACAAGCGCTGCATCAGATTGTAGCGATGGCGTTTCTAAATATTTAGCGGCAAACATAAGCGCACCTAGTTTATTTACTTTGCCAGCTTCTATAATGATATCTTTTTGAGCCGTTGGGCTATTTGCAACTTCCATTTGATCTTGCAAATCGAGCAACCTCTGCGCGGGATGAACTGCTTTAGCGGGTGTTAATGCAATAGCCTGTATTGCAGGCAACACAAGCTTTGTATGTTTGATAGCCGCTTCAATGGCAGGCTTTGCAGCAGGCGTTGCTTTTGCTAAAGCAGCATCAAGTGCAGCGAGTGATTTTTTTGTATGAAGCGTAGCAAGTGACATAGCCGCTACATCAGAAAGTGTTGGAACCTCAATATAACTTGCAATTGTTTTTACAGCTTTATCAGACCCTAAATAACCAAGTCTTTCAATTAAATAAGAGCGTACTAAAATATTTTTTTCTTGCACATCTTGTAATTGCTCAAGCGCACCAATTACAACACCTGCAGCTTTATTTGCCAACGCTTTGTCAGTAGCGGCTGCATGTAAATAAGCATCAAGTTCATACATCGCTTTTACGTGAGGTGCATTCGTACTAGCTTCTGTACTATTAAAAACATTAAAAAATAATGTCCAGTCTGCTTTTTGCCAAGCCTGCATTTTTGTAATTGTTGCCGCTACAGATGCAGCATTGCCTTGCGCAAATGAATTACTACTGCTAACTAAAAAAAAGGCTGCTATTATAAAAGCTAAAAATATTTTTTTCATAGTGGTTGATTTGTCGATAACTTAAAATACTAAATGCCGTAGGGTGCACGCATAGGTGGGTTGATCATTTTATTGGCTTCGTCATCCCCAATAAATTCTTGCGTTTCAGGATTAAAATTTAATGTGCGTCCTAATTGCAACGCAATTTTACCCAGGTTAATAATGGTACAAGACCTATGCCCATTGGACTCGTTGAGTGCAAATGGTGTTCTGTATTTTACGGATTCTAAAAAGTCAGTTACTTGAGGAACAGGATCTGGAAGTAACGCCAACTTTTCTTTTAAATTAGGAATGGTTGATTTAAATCCAGCAAACAATTTGCCTTCTGGACCTTCAATGTATGCCACCGATTCATCTTTGGCTTCACCATCTAAAATAATTTTACAACCATCGGCATAGGTGTAAATAATTTTTCGGAAAGTACCACAAGCATCCGGGTGTTGTTGATCTGCATCTACTTCTACTTTTACTGGACTGGTATGATCTTTACCTAAGAAATATTGAATAGGATCTAAATAGTGCTGACCCATATCGCCAAGACCACCCCCATCATAATCCCAATAACCTCTAAATGTTCCATGCACGCGGTGTGCGTTGTATGGCTTATAAGGTGCAGGACCTAACCATCTATCATAATCTAATGTTTGCGGAACAGGCTGCGCTTCAAGTCCTGTTTTTCCTACCCAATAAAATTTCCAGTCAAAGCCTGTGTGCTTGCTAACCGTTACTGTTAATGGCCAACCGAGCATGCCAGATTCTACAAGTTTTTTTATGGGCTTCACGGTTGTTTTCATACCGTAAAACTCATCTTGAAATCTGAACCAAGTATTTAAACGAAACATTCGGCCATGTTGTTTTACTGCTTCTACCACACGCTTACCTTCGCCAATGGTTCTTGTCATTGGCTTTTCACACCAGATATCTTTGCCCGCTTTAGCCGCTTCAATTGACATAATCCCATGCCAGTGAGGAGGCGTTGCAATATGCACGATATCAACTTCAGGCATTGCAATGAGTTCATGATAATCTATCATTGTTTTTACACCACTGCCAACCATTTTAGCGGCTGCTGCTAAATGCGTTTGATCTACATCACATAACGCAACCACCCTGGTACCAGCAAGTCCTATATGACCTCTACCCATACCGCCAAGGCCTATAATGCCCTTGGTTAATTGATCACTAGGGGCTATAAAACCTCTACCTAAAACTTGTCTTGGAATAATAGTTACCCCTGCAGCTATGGCAGCGGTACTGCGTAAAAATTTACGTCTTGAATTGGATTGTGACATGGCAAGTATCTTAATGTACTTAAAGATATATAAGTCAGCCAATACTATAAAAGCAGTTATTAGCTAATTTTACCCATAAATACGCCTGTATTATGAAAAACGCAAACCCTACAAGCCTTCAGCAAATCAAAGATTCTCATATGCCCTATAGAAACGCCAATATTAGACACAAAGAAAAACTTACTAAACTAGATAGATTGGCACTTTGGATCACCAAAAAAGTGGGATCGATGGGGTTTTTTATGCTTGTTTTTGCATGGACCGCAACTTGGTTAAGCTGGAATACTTTAGCACCTAATCATTTGAGATTTGATCCATTCCCTGCGTTTGTACTCTGGTTGTTTATTTCAAACATGCTTCAAATATTTTTGATGCCGCTCATTATGGTTGGGCAAAATTTACAATCGAAGCATTCGGAAATTAGGGCAGAAGAAGATTACTTAATCAATAAAAAAGCAGAGCTAGAAATAGAAACGATTTTAGTGCACTTAGAAAATCAAAATAAATTGATCCTTCAAATTTTGGCACATATAGAAAAGGAGCAGAAGCAATAATTTATTTTCCTGCAATCATTTTGTTGACTTGCATCCAAGCTTTAACCCTATCAAACCAACTATCGGAAGTAGTTGCATTTTGCAATCCAAAGCCATGACCGCCATTTTGGTAAATGTGCATTTCAGTTTTTACGTTATTTTTTAAAAGGGCCTGGTAAAACCGAATGCTGTTTTCTACTGGAACCGATTTGTCATCAGATGCGTGCACTAAAAAAGTAGGCGGCGTTTGAGCAGTTACTTGAAGCTCCGATGAAAATAATTTGATTTTTGCAGCGGCAGCGTTTTTACCGAGTAAATTATCTCTTGAGCCTTTATGGCAAATTGTGGAGTCCATGCTAATAACAGGGTATACTAAAATGCCAAAGTCAGGTCGTAAATTAGTGAGGCTCGTATTTTCGATATAAGATTCAGAAAATTTTGTAATGCCTGTGCTCGCTAAATGACCCCCTGCCGAAAACCCAAGCACACCAAGCATATTAGGATTGATATCAAAACTAGCTGCCCTATCTCTTACGAGTTTAATGGTTTGCTGCAAATCTTGAAGTGGGACAATTTCTTTATTTGTCATGCAGCTATCAAAAGGTAAGCGGTACTTTAATACAAATACCGTAACACCTATTTTATTAAACGCTTCAGCTACTTCAGTTCCTTCATGTCCAGTAGCAAGTCTTGCATAACCACCGCCAGGACATACAATTAGTGCCGTTTTACTCGGATCTTGTTTAGCTGGCTTAAACACGGTAACCGACGGGCTTGTAACATTTGCAATAACCGTTTTACCGTTAGCATTTTTACTTACCGCTTCTTCTTTATTACATGGAAGTGCATTGGGTACAGGGCCTTCATAAATAGAAAACTCTTGCTGTGCCATGGTTAAAGAAGTTGCAGACATAAAAAGGATGATTAGCAAATAGCGCATTATAGTTTTATTTTTTCTATTCTTCCACTGAAGATAAATAAAACCGCGATACCAAGTGGCACAAGTGCAGCTGCTAATATAAAAAACGGCGTGTAAGATGTTTTGGTAAGCGCAGGTACCATCCATGTGGTGGCTAGCACACCCATATTTGCTGCAAAACCACCAAGCCCCGATAGTGTACCTACTGCCTTACCCGATAAATAATCGGAAGGCATGGTTTGTATCGTTCCAATAATTATTTGAAAACCAAAGAGTGCAAAAAATATAGCAATCATGGCATAAGATGGATTATTGAGCCCAATAATAGTGAGTAGTGCAGGAAACATAAATAAACCGCCAAGTAGTACAATGGATTTTCTGGTTTTGGTAACGCTCCAACCAGCTTTTAATAAACGCCCTGATAACCAACCGCCACCAATGCCACCAATCATGGCACCTACATATGGGAACCAAGCAAATGCACCAATGGCTTTAATATCAAAATGAAATTTATCAGCTAAATAAAGGGGAAGCCAAATCACAAACAACCACCAAATGGGATCGAGTAAAAAGCGAGATAATAAAATACTCCAGCTTTGTCTGATTTGTAAAATTTGCATAAAAGAAAGTCCTCTATCTGATGGATCTGCAGGTTGTTGACCATCCAAAATATATTGGCGCTCCTCCTCTGTTAACCAAGGGTGTGCATCCGGTGTTTTTTTATTGATCCACAGCCATGGGATAAGCCACAATAAACCAAGCAGTCCAATTAAAATAAATGTAGCTTTCCATCCTATAAACCCATATAAAAAAGCAATAAGTGGCGCTGAAATTATACTACCAATTGAAGCGCCTGCATTAAAAATACCTTGCGCAAGTGCACGCTCTTTTACTGGAAACCATTCGGCATTACTTTTTGCAGCACCAGGCCAATTACCCGCTTCTCCTAAACCTAATAGTGCCCTAAAAATTGAAAAGCTCATGATGCCTCTAGCAGCAGCGTGAAAAGCAGCAGAAATACTCCATACCACAATGGAAACAACGAAACCAAGTCTGGTACCAATGGCATCAAATAATTTACCGCTGAGGGCCTGACTAATGGCGTATGCAATGGTAAAACAACTTACAATAAACGCATACTCCGATTTATTCATTTGCAATTCCGATGCAATACCGGGCCACATAATGGCAAGTGCATTACGGTCTATATAATTAACAACAGTAGCAAGTCCAATCAAACTTAAAATCCACCAACGCAATCCTTTTAATTTCATCGCACTAATTATTTTTTAAACGCATCCAACGATTCTATAAATTTAAATATTGCCGTATTGAGCATGGCATTTTGGTCTTTATCAAATTTACCATGAAGGCCGCCTGGTATCGTAATAAATTCTGTTTTTACACCAGCCGCAACAAGTGCAGCGTGAAGCGCCACCGATTCTTGATAAGGTACGGTAGGGTCAGCATCACCATGTACAATAAATACAGGCGGGCTTGTTTTTTTAACCCAATGGATAGGCGATACTGATTTGATAAAACTTTGATCCTCTTTTTTTGATCCCAACCAATTGGTAGCCGACTTACTTTTAATGTAAGGACCATATGCCCAATCATTAACATCAGCAATACCATACTTGTCAATAATAGCGGCCACATTAATATTTTCGACACCTGAACAGTTCGTATCAAAAATGTGATTGTTTTGAAGCAGGCCTCCCATTAATGCCAAATGACCTCCAGCAGATCCTCCCATAATGATAATTTTATTGGGATCAAGATGAAGTGCTTTTGCATTTTTAATTAAATAAATAAGCGCACAACGCGTGTCTTCGATAGCAGCTGGCGCTGTTGCTTGGCTAGTTAATCTATATTCAATATTGGCAACTGCAAACCCTGCTTTAAAATAAGGTGCAAAACCACCTTGCTCTTCTTTAGCACCATGATTCCATCCGCCACCATGAATATTAATGATAACAGGATTGAGGGGACCATTTGTTGGAGGCAAATACAAATCCATACGACCATCCCAACCATTTACCTTAGCATACACCACATTTAATTGTGAAGTAAAGCCTGCTGGCACTGCAATTACTTTGAATTTTGAAGAGTCAATGGCTGGCGTACCGCTAGGTACAGTTTGCGCAAAAAGGAATGTAGTAAAAAGAATACTTAGTGATGTAAATAGTACTCGCATATATGCAAATTTATTTGTTAAGAGGTTTTACTTGTGACGCCAAATATTCTAGCATCGATTTTTTCAAATTTTTGGATTCATTCAAATACTCAATTTGATCTGCAACATTAATTTTTTCTAAAGGATCTTTTACATAATCATATAGTTCTACACCCACAACATTTGCTTCATTAAACGCAACAGTAGATCTAAAGCCTTTATTGATCCATATGGTGTAGCGGTAACGATTATTTCTGATAGAATAGCCCATAATATTTCCGTTTGCATATCCCAATCTTTCACTTTCCGCCATACCTGAACTTCGGGGATACTGACTTACCGCAAATTCTTTAACAATAGCTGCTGGATTTTTCATTAATGGAACAAGACTTTTTCCTTGAAGCTGGCCAGGTACAGGAACGCCTGCTAATTCGCATAAGGTTGGAAAAACATCCACGTGTTCTGAAATTGAATTTGTAGTATTTGATTTAATTCTTGGATCACTTATGATTAATGGGGCGCGTGTTGCTTCTTCAAAATTGCTATGCTTACACCACAAATTATGATCTCCTAAATGCCATCCATGGTCACCCCATAAAACAATAACGGTATTACTAGCTAGTCCAAATTCATCAATTGCATCCAGCAGTTTACCTACTAATGCATCTGTATAACTGATGGATGCATAATATCCATGCAAGAGTTCCTTTTGCTTTTCATCTCCTAATGTTAGGCCAAAATCTTTTTGGCTGGTGGACTCAATTACTTCAGGTATATCCGTATAAGATCTAAGTTCTCCTGCATTATGATAAGCAACAGAAATAGGATTACGTATTTGATCTTGAAAAGGGGCTACTTTAATTTGGTCTCGCTTATATAAATCCCAGTACTTTTTGGGGGCTACAAAAGGAAGATGGGGTTTCGAAATCCCAACTGCAAAAAAGAAGGGTGTGGCATTATTTTTAATTTCCGATAAAATTTGAATCGCTTGTAAAATATTGGCACCATCATTATACGCATTATCAGGCACCTCCTCACTTTCTGTAGCAGGCTTTACCCTTACATTCGCCTCCTCTCTTGCCTCTGCCTTAGATTTGCCAGATGCAACAGCCTCACGAATGACGCTTTCAACCAAAGCCTTTGTGTTTTTATTTTGATATCTACCCTGGGATGGTTCACCAAAATCTGCAGCATAATATTTTTTGTCCGTTTTGTAATACGGGACACTCCATGAAACCTTATCAAGGTCCTGATCTACATTTCTAGGATCAAAAACTTTTCCAATGCCAAGTGTAGTATATCCTTGTGTAATCAAATACTCCGGCATTGTTACAATACCTGGACTAACCGTACGCAATTGTGTTTTCAAATCCCAAATTTGAGTATAATCTGGACGCATACCAGTTAGTATACTGGCTCTTGTTGGGCCACATACCGCTTGTTGACAATAATTATTAATAAATGTAGTACCTCTCTTTGCTAACCTGTCAATATTTGGCGTTTTCACTAGTGTATTACCATATGCACCAATCAGCGGCTTTAAATCATCAATCGCGATAAATAAGATATTAGGCTTAGACGTGTTATTAACCTGGCCAATTGAAGTATTAAAAACCAGTGTAGCAATCAGAATAATAAAGTATTTGCAATTTTTCATAGCAATTATTGAAATAAAAAAGGGCCAATCATATTTACATGATTGGCCCTTTAAATATATGAATTAGTACCCAGGATTTTGCTGAATCACTAGTCCAGTATTATTATCAATTTCTCTTTGCGGAATTGGCAAAATCATTTTGTTATTTGTAACTAGATTTTGCATATCAAGTAATGACAACTTTGGAGTTGGATAAGCCATGTAGTGTAGCGGATACATCACTGCAAAATGAGCCTTTAGAATATCCATTACTTTTACAGATGGCATTGTAGATCCAAACCTTAACAAGTCAAACCAGCGCTGATTTTCAAAAGCAAATTCAAACTTTCTTTCATTGGAAAGTGCAGTTTCAAAAGTAGTTGCATTCGCAACGGTTGTCAATGTTAATAATGACAAACCTGCACGCACCCTAGTTTGATTGATCAAATCTAATGACGCCTGACTATACCCGTTTGCTTCAGCTAACATGAGCAGTACATCAGAATAACGAATAACCATCCAATCTGTTTCTGAATCGTTTGCCACAACAACTGGAGAAATATGTTTTGCTGGATATATTTTTGCTGCCGCACCGGTACCATAAGTTCCGATATTTACAACTTTTCGTTTATCAGCAGCATCATACTGATTGTTTAATTCCATAGCAGGGTAATTTAAGCCAGATCCACTACCATTGATAACCGCAGCGCCACTGTTTAATGGAGCAAATGCATTACCAAGAGATGAGCCTAAACCAATACCGCCTGCTTTGTACCTAATAGCAAATAAAACTTCTGAATTCATTTCATTTGTAATAGAAAACACGTCTGCATAATTAGCTTGTAATTTATATCCGCTATTCGCAATGACATCTGTCAATAAGGTTGCCGCTTCTGCTTTTCTATTAAGGGTCAAATATACTTTTGCAAGTAACGCTTTAGCAGCCCAACTATTTGCTCTTCCGATATTTGCTGCTGCAATAGCACCAGATTTTGCTTTATCGCCATTGTCTGAAGCATTTTGAAGATCCGCAATAATTAACTTATAGATTTCATCTACAGATGTACGGTTCATTTCTTTAGCCTCTGAAGGAGATAGAGGCTCATGTGAAAGAAATACGCCTCCATACAAACGAACTAAATTAAAGTAGTGATGCGCACGAATAAATGAAGCCTCAGCTGCCATTAATTTTCTTGAAGCGTCTGGTACAGAAATTTTAATTTGATCATAGGTGATTTTACCAATTGAGGCAGTATAATTCACACCTAAACTATTTAATACCATATTGGTATTTCTAATATTGAAATAGGTGTTAATCCAATAATTATATATGCCTGAATGAGAAGAGCTTGGCATGAATTGATCCAGTTCATTCAGCAAAATATTAGGCGTAGACAAACTACCAGGCGCTCCCTGAATAGCATTATCACTTCTAAGTTCGGTTAAAGTCCACTCGTCATTTAACGGCTTTTGCATACCATTATAACAACCCGTTAATGCAGCGCTAACATCAGATGCATTCGCATAAAAAGTGGCTGTATTTAAATTGGACTGTGGATTTATATCAATGATTTTATTACATCCAGTTGCTGCAACTGCCGATATAAAAAATAAATATTTTACAATTTTCATAATATTTTATTTAGCGTGTTTTTAGAAATTGATATCTACACCAAAAATGATTGTTTTAGGTACAGGGAAACTACCTCTTTGATATCCATCGATAAGAGAAGATGCATAAGGCCCAGAATTTGAACGTCCTTCTGGATTTAATGCGCGGTAGTTGTCAGCCATTTTGAAATACATATTTTGAGCAGACATAAACAGTCGTAATGAACTTAATTTAAAACGCTTCGCTAGTGCTCCAGGAAGTGTATATCCTAAGTTCATTTCACGTAATGAATAGTATGACGCATCTTCAACAACATAATCCGTTAACATCCAGTTAAAGCCAATGGAAGAATAAGGGGTTTTTCCATCACCCGGATTGTTTGGACTTACCCATCTATTTGTATTGTAGGCTCTGTGGTAACGCTTTAATTCAATATAGTTTGGATCTCCATTGATTAAGCTACCGCCCTGAACACCTTGGAAAGTAAAACTAAAATCAAAAGCTTTGAAATTGATGGTATTGGTAAGACCCCATGTAAAATCTGGATACGGATTGCCAATAATTGTTCTGTCATTATTGTCTAACACTTTATCTCCATTAACATCTACAAGTTTTAATCCTCCAGGCGTAAACACCCCTGTCATTGAACTTGACAAGCCAGCTGCTCTTGCTGCATCAATTTGAGCTTGAGACAACCAAACACCGTCTGTTTTAAAACCTAAATATTGAATCAATGGATCACCTACATTGTTTCGATACACTTCGGCACGCTCTCCTTGATTTAATAAATAGGCTTCTTTACCTAGCTCTAATATTTTATTTTTTGTAGCAGAAAGGTTAAATGAAGTTGTCCATTTCAAGTTTTTATTAGAAACATTTGTAGTACTAATATCAAACTCATACCCTTTATTTTCTAGGCTACCAATATTGTTCCAGAATAACGGAACACCTGTGAATGCCATTGAAGACTGTTGCAATAATAGCTTATCTGTTTGTGATTGATATACATCAAAAGAAATATTCACCTTATTTCTAAACAAAGAAACATCTACACCTAAATTCTTTTGAAATGTACTTTCCCAAGTAATATCCTTGTTTGCAATAATTGTAGATGAAGTTGCCTGACCTGATACAAGTGTACCCGTACCAGCACCCAATGGGTAGTTAGCAGCGTAAAGCAAATCTAGGAATCCAAAATCTAGGATTCTATTATTACCAGACACCCCATAACTAGCTCTTACTTTTAATTTGCTAATGAATTTTACATTCTTCATAAACTTTTCATCAGAAGCTACCCAACCAAGCGATACTGACGGAAAATTACCCCATTTGTTACCAGGGCCAAAATAAGAACTACCATCTGTTCTAAAACTTGCAGATACCAGGTATTTATTATTGTATCCGTAATTTACTCTACCCAATACAGATACTAAACCAATTTGATTTTTTGTACCTACAGTTCCTGGCTTATCTACAGTTGCAGCAGTATTTAATGTGCGAATGTTGTCTGATGGGAAGTCAAGACCTGTAACCCTTTCAGACGAAAGCATTGTTTTTTGACCCGTAAAACCAACCAATGCATTAATACTATGCTTATTGATATTTTTTGTATAGTTTAATGTGTTTTCAGATAATAAATCGATGTAAGAAGTATTGGTATAAACACCTTTACTTACGATCCCATCCCCTGTTGCATTTCTATTTGCCCAGTTTAAACCATAACCTGCATTACCATAAACCGTTCCTAATGTTTTAAAGTCTAAACCTGGTAATAGATTTATTGTTAAATCGCCCGAAGCTTGCAAACGATAAGTCTTAAAATAAATATCCTGATTCATTACAGAAGAATACGGGTTGTTTTGCGCAGATGCAAAAGGATCTACGGCAGCAGTCGATTTCCAATATGAACCATCTGGCATCAATCCCTCATAACGCTGTGCAGCAAAATGTCTAGGTTGCGCATAATCACCAGCCTGAATAGATGCATATTGTGGATTTTGTCTAACCCATGCTGCAGATTTTTCGGTATGGTAAACATTTAAAAATGTTGGAAATCTCGCAAAGTTTGTAAAGTTTTCTGAAGGCGATGTTTTCACATCAAATGACGGATTCACGTTCAATGTTAACTTCACTTTTTTGCTAAATGCAATATCCATTTTGGTACGTAAGTTAAAGCGCTCGAATCCGCTTTTAATCATCATCCCTTCTTCGTTCTGATAGCCTCCTGAAACAAAGTATTTAATGCCTTCTTTTCCACCACTAGCACTTAATTCAATATTTCTAAAAATACCAGTTTTTAAAGCCAAGCCTTGATAATCTTCTGCACCACCCATGAGCGCCTGCTCGATAATATAAGAAGCCCTTTCCGGCTCGGTTGCAATACCTGTAATAGATGGTGGCGCTATAGAAGGATCCACTTTTCTCATTTGTCCTTCTTTAAATAGCATGCTTACATACTCAGAAGTAGTCATGATATCGTATTGCTTATAGGCATTTTTGTTACCAATAGAATACTTGAAACGGTAATTGGTTTTACCTAATTTTCCGCTTTTTGTTGTAATTAAAATCACCCCACTCGCACCTCTTGAGCCATAAATCGCAGCAGAAGCCGCATCCTTTAAAACTTCAACAGATTCTACGTCTGCCATATTAATATATTGCAAACCATCAGGTACTGGCTGGCCGTCTACAACTACTAGTGGGCTACCACCTGCATTGATAGAGCTTATGCCTCTGATATTAATTTTTGGAGCAGCGCCCGCTTCTGATGAAATGTTTTGAATTTGCACACCTGCAATTTTACCTTGAAGCGCTTGATCCAATCTAGCTACTGGAGCTTCGTCTAAACGTTCGTTTTTGTATTTAGAAACAGCGCCGGTTACATTTGACCTTTTTTGAGCACCATAACCAATTACAACCACTTCAGAGCTCTCAGCAATTGAAGTGCTCATGGAAACATTAATAACATTTGATTTTCCAATTGTAACAGTTTGTGTTTCAAATCCAACATAAGAAAACAATAAAGTAGTAGTACTAGCTTTAACAGTAATACTAAAAGTACCGTCTGCTTTTGTAACAACACCTTGTGCACTTTTGTCGGCAACAATTGATAGGCCTTCAAGTGGAGCACCTGTTTCTTTGTTAATAACCTTTCCGGTTATTTGTTTGTTCTGCGCAATTACTGAAGAAGTAATAAATAGAAGCAACAGAAAAACTAAACTTCTGATTTTTTTCATATGGCAATTTTAAATTTTAAATAGATTTTATATGGTTTAATAAATAATTTGAAGAGGTAAAAATTTAGGGTCTTTAATACGGCTGATAACTTGTGCACAATCATCATATTGATACGGCTTAGCAACAGCTGCAAAAAAATCTAACGGTTCATTGAAATTGAAAGGCTTGATTTGCTCATTCGTCCAAGGTTTTTGTTGAAGCAGGTAAGGCAGAATTGCATCGCAACCTTTTTTAATTGAATTTCCATTTGTAGTCTTATAATTCCACAAATCAACGCCAATATGATTTGCCATTTCGGCAATTTTAACGAGTGGCTCCATCACAAAAAGTGAATAATGTAAAGAAGTAGTTCTAGCTAATTCGGCAGGAAAAAATCCATCCTTATTCATTTGGCTGCCAATACGTTTTTTGACATTGTTAACGATATCCCTAGCAAGATTCGTGTTGTTTACATAGAGTGCAAAAGCAAGGCGCTGCGCATCATACCAAACTCCGTGATTGTTTACTGCCTTCATTTCAGCTAGCCCAATTTCACTCGTTTGCATCCAATTTAAAAAAGAAGCAAACCAATTTTGAAGCGCTAAAGCATCCTGTTTAGACCAAGATGCTGATGTACTAATGAGCCCTGCGCCGTCAATTACTTTAATAAAATGCCTTGTATCAATTAAACCTGCGCCTCTACCAGTATTTTGCCCTTTAACTGCTTGGCCAAAATTAAGGTTCGGATTCATTTTTGTAGCGGTATCAATAAACCAAACACGTAGAAGTGTTGCTGCATGTTTGGCATACTTTTCATTACCCGTAAAAAAATAAGCAAGGCTCAATTTTTCAACTTCAGCACACATGCTTGGCATGTATTCCTTGTCTTTGTATTTTTTCACTTCAGGATTTGTTTGACCATCTTTTCTAATGTACGGAAGCCCATCTTTTGTATCTGGATTAGGCCAGAAATAAGGCGCTAAGCTCATATAATCATGCTTGTCTCCACTTGGAGGCATTCCGTCTTTTTCCATAACACTAACCGGCCTAAATTCAAGCGCACTATTTGCTTGCTCAACCAAAGCTTTAAGCGCTGTAGCATTAGCACTGGTTTTATTGTAGAGCAATACTTTACCGCTATACGAATACACTTGAGGTGCTTGCGCAAACAAGACCTGATGCGCTAAACAAAGTAGTAATATTGAAAAGTATTTTTTCAAACTTTTGGATTATGCAATTAATTAAAAAAATCTTCTCTCATGGGTGAAAACACGTCTACAAGGACCCCTTTTTCTAAACATACGGCGCCATGTATTACATTAGATGGAACATGAAACACATCTCCTGCTTTTAGAATTTGCTTGTTGCCGTCAATTTCTATTTCAAATACACCACTTTCTACATTGGTAAGTTGCACATGATGATGCCTGTGAAGCGCACCTACGCCACCTTTTTCAAATTCAACACGCACCAGCATTACCGAATTGTCGTACGCCATAATTTTTCTTGACAACCCAGGTGCCATTTGCTCTTCCGAAACCGATTCGTTTGTAATAAAACCCGTTCGCTTCGCTCCATTTAATTCTACTGACATATCTATTTTGTTTTATAATTTTTTATTTTCTAAGTAAACCACATACGGGCCTTCCCAACTATATGAAACTCCATTGATTGTAATTTGATGCGCTGTTTTACCATCAAACTTTGTATTGGACTGAAGCACCAATAAGCGCTTACCTCCAATTACAATTTCGGCACCACTATACAAATCGGTGTCTACTACCGGTGCGATAGAAGAAACTTTTGTGTATGAGTTTGTAGTAATTTCTGATATAGGATTAAAATTTCCGTGCAGCTCAACAACGTTTAATGCGAGCATATTTTTTGCCCTCGTTCTAGTGATAAAAGAAGGCTCTCTTCTTAAATTAAAGTTGGGATCGTTTGCACCTGACCTTGTAAAAAACACTTGAGCCGAATCTTGCACGTGGCTTGTAATCGTATAAAATGAATGGTTATTTAAAAAAGTGAACTGCGTAAAAGGCGCTTTCACTTTTGCAGATGCCTCTTTCCAAATATGCTGATAGCCATTTTTACTACCCAATGTTTGCATGGCATTACCATGCGTTGTGTATTTGAAATTTGTAGAAATAACATTACCTATATAATTGAAAGGCAAATCATATTGATGCTCCGTATTAGACATCGTTCTAAAAAAATCTACTACAAGTGGCTTGGTAGCGCCCGGAATTGCAACTACATAAATACTCCTATGTAATTGAACATTTTGATAAGCATTGGTATCAAGCGCAGAACTTGCTTGCACCGCATAGTCTCCCACTTTATTGTATAAAGGAACAGGGTTGTGTTTTTCACTCACAGCCTCCAGACCGTTAAAATGGCTCTTTTCATCTACAGTGATGGTATTGTGTGCGATTGTTTGCTGCGCATAGGACTTTGTTTCAGGCAAATACCTGCCACCATATTTTTGTTCAATATTAATAAAACGCGCTGCGCCATAATCTTGTAAAATCTCATTCCCGTTATCGTACAAGTTGATATTTAGTTTATCGTAATGACCGTGCGATAAACCATGCGAACTATATTTAAAAATTAAAGAAGTAAGATTTTTATCTTTCCCATTACGCAGTACAGAAACGCCGCCCATATTTCCATTTGCCCCATCTGTAAACACAACTGATTTGTATGGATAAAATGGAGGGATACTTTTATTTTGCAAAAGTGCTTGACTCACACCCAGGCCACCCTTACTAAGCGTTACTCGATTTTGCGCTTTCGCAACAGGCAAGTACGCACTATTGGCTCCATAAACTTCCCAAGCAATATTTAGCGCCACCACAATTTCATTTGAAATAAAAGTCTTTTCTTTTAACGCGTCGTTATAGCTGTAGAATCCACCATCTAAATTGGTTTGCTCCAACGCGCCATCTAAAGCTTGTTTTAAAATTTTATTCCGTCTTTCAAATATTTTAATTTCAGGCTTTGCATGATTGACTGCACTCGCAAATAAAAAGAATGGAAGTACTGCGTACCTGGTGTAATAAGGGCCTTCGTTGTAATAACCATTTGGAGAGAACAAGCCATCTAAGTGCGCTGTTAATCCCGCTTTCCCGTCTTTTTTTGAACCGTATAATGCCATTTGCACATAGTCTTCGTTGTCTGTAGCGATACCAACAATTCCAACTCCTGCACAAGCCCAAACGGCATGATTATGAATTAAATCAAACCAAGGGGTAATTTCTTTTGTAAAATAATCTACTTCAGGCTTAAAAGCACCTGCTATAATTTGTGCTCTTTCGGCGGGGGTTAAATAATCATGAATCAAATCAAATGCAAGACCAGCGTATACGAGCCAATTGGCATCATTGAGTGCCTGCCAAAAAATTCGACCAGGAGACGTACTTGTTGCCTGCGGATGATTTTTTAATGTAGGATTTAGAACTGCGTATTTAAAAAACAAATCTTTTACAAGCTTTGCATATTTAACATCGCCCGTTAATTGATAGAGCATGCCGCCGTTAAACATTAGGTTGTAATTATCCTTGTGCTTATCATGCGTGTAGCCACCGCCTGCATCTTTTGGAACAGGCACATCAATGTCTTTTCCTAAAACGGCGTCTACTGATGTTTTAATTTCTTCAAACGATTGTTTAATTAGTGGATTAACAGAAATATTTTTTTTAACAAGTGTTATGTCAGCTGCCGTTGAAAATGCAATAGGATGCTTTTGCGCATACCCGGCTATTTGGGTCAATACCACAAGTGTTACACTCAAAAAAAATGATGTAGTTTTTTTCATAAGGCAGTTAAGAATCAATCAATCGTGTGGTAATATTAAGCGTAATTGAATAGGAACTTGATAGAGAAGGTCTGTAATTTTATCTATATTTTGGAATATTTTATTAATATTTTTCTAAATAAATTGCCTTTTTATTAGAGATTATATCAATAATATTACCGATAACGTTACCGGTAACGCTACCGGCAATTTCTCGTAAATTGTATCCATTGGCCCCTAATTTTATACCACTCTATGGAAAAACAAATCACCATAAAAGACATCGCTATTGCACTTAATATATCTACATCAACAGTAAGTAGAGCTTTAAGGGACGCGCCAGATGTTAAAGCTGAAACCAAGGCTGCTGTAAAAGCCCTTTCCGAAAAACTAGATTATCAACCCAATAGACTTGCACTTAGCCTACTTAATAGACAAACCAATACCATTGGGGTTATCATTCCCAACTTAGATTACGTTCTTGCAACCATGGTTAAAGGCATTGATGAGGTTGCTTTAGAAGCAGGCTACACCGTAATGGTTTGTCAAAGTGACGAGAGCTACGGAAGAGAAATTGTAAACACTAAAAGATTACTTGATAGTTTAGTAGATGGATTTATTGTATCGGTTTCTAGTGAAACTAAAATTTTTGAGCACATCAAAAAAATACAAGACAAAAAAATTCCGCTCGTTTTATTTGACCGTATTGTAAATAATATTGAGGCCCCAAAAATTAGACTTGACAATATAGATGGCGGTAGGCAAGCAACTGAACATTTAATAGAACAGGGCTATAAAAAAATAGCCATTTTAGCAGGGCCCGAAAATTTAAATATTAGTAATAAAAGAATGGAAGGGTACCTCCAAACCCTTAAGGCAAATGGCTTACGTGCAGATAAAGGCCATATTATTCACTGCGATTTTAACCAACAATACGCTTACGAAGCAACCAAAGAACTACTCGCTTCCAAAAATAGACCCGATGCCATTTTTACCATTAGTGACCGTATGGCCATTGGAGCCATGCTTGCCATTAAAGAAAAAGGACTATCGATGCCGCATGAGATCGGACTTGTAGGTTTTAACAACGAACCTATTGTAAGTCTCGTAACACCTGCTATTTCAAGCGTAGAAATGTATGCATTTGAAATTGGCAAAGCAACTGCAAGGGCTTACATAGAAATGATGAGTGGCGCAACAGGCATGTCTGATCAAGAAATAATTATCAAGCCTAAGCTTTTTGTAAGAACCTCTTCTAAAAGAATTTAAAACTAGTTTATGAAAAAAATAATTTGTCTTTTTCTTTTTGCTACAGCACTACAAGCAAATGCAAGAAAAATAGTTGTGGGTTCCACAGCTGCAATTATTGAAGCAGGCATACAAGCTAAACCTGGCGACACCCTACTTATCCAAAAAGGTGTATACAACAATTGTAAACTACTCATTAGTGCCAAAGGAACTGCTGTTCAGCCCATTGTTTTTATGGCCCAAATACCCGGTAGCGTGCATTTTACAGGCAGTAGCTACTTACACATAACTGGCAACTACATTACAGTTAGTGGGGTTGTTTTTAAAGACGGTTATGCCGGCAAAAATCATGTATGGCAGTTTAGCCATGGAAAAGATGTGGCCAACAATTCAAGAATTACGGGTTCTAGCATTCAAAGTTTTAATAACCCTTTACGCTTAGACGAAAACCACTGGCTCACATTATCCGGAAAAAATAACCGAGTAGACCACTGCAACTTTACAGATAAAACCAATTTAGGGGTACTTGTTGCCGTATTATTAGATGACGACAGAAGCCGAATCAACAACCATAGCATTGATAGCAACTATTTTGGTATCAGAAAACCACTTGGTAGCAATGCTGGAGAAATGATCCGAGTTGGCGTTTCACAACACTGTACATTTTATAGTAACACCAACATTAAAAATAACTTTTTTGAATATTGCGATGGTGAAACAGAAATTGTTTCTATCAAATCATGTGGCAATAAAGTGGTGGGCAATGTATTTAAAGAATGTCAGGGCGCAGTTGTTTTAAGACACGGCAATGATAATACCGTAGAAGGAAATTTATTTTACGGAAACGATAAAGAAGGGACAGGTGGCGTAAGGGTTATCAATGAAGGCAACTGGATTGTAAATAATTTTATGAGCCATTGCAAAGGTCAAGGATTTAGATCCCCCCTTGCAATTATGGCCGGTGTGTTTAATTCACCAGCCAACAGATACCTTCCTGTAAGAGACGCTGTGATTGCCAACAATACATTTTTAAATTGTAGTCCCTTTAGTATTAGTGAAGGCAAAGACGCTGAACGCAGTGTAGATCCAAAAAATGTGCTCCTCCTTAATAACCTTTTTTACTCGGATAAAACCGGACCTCTTTGTTATACGGTCCCAACAATTGACAGCGTATTTGCAGCTGGCAACGTGTATAGTGCATCGCTTACAAACCCTGGTGTGAGCGGGTTTAATGCAGGTGCTATTACATTGCAAAAATGGGACAGCAAAGGATTTCCTGTTATTGGCGCCTCCGGCGCCAATAACGCCACAAAAAAAATCCTGGACTCCTTAAATACCATGGCTAGCAAAAGAGGTGTTCCCGTATTTTCAAATACCATTGGCGCAAACTCACTATCTTATTTTAAAGCCCTATTTGCAAACGCACCAAAACTTGGAAATAGTTGGGAGTCGAAAAAAACGAGCGCTACAACAAGCGCAACAACGAATGCCGCGGCGGGCGCCGCAACTACAAACGCAACTATTGCGCAAAAAACGATAACGGTTTCAACTGTTAGCGAATTAGAAGCAGCAGTTGTTTCGGGTGCCCATTCAAAAATTATTTTAAACCCAGGCAACTATCCATTTGAAAAGCCAATTATCATTAAGGGTAACATTACTATTACAAGTAACGGCGCTGTCGTAAATTTTGCAACCAGCAGCGCCATCAACAATTTGTTTACCCTCCAACAAAACGCGCAGTTAACGTTACAAAATAGTAGTATCAACGCCAGTGCAGTTTCTGCGCAACAATTTATTGCGGTCACAACTGATGGTTCGGGTATTCACAATAGTATTGGCATAACAGGCTGCAAAATTCAAGGCTTTACAGGCACCGCAATACTCATGGCGCCAAAATCTAGTTATTTAGACAAGATCACGATTCAAAATTGTGCATTTGAAAACAACAAAGCCACCCTACTCTCTTTAAAAGACGAAGACGAAAACAAAGGTTATTACAACGCCGAAAAAATTGTTGTTACAAACAATAGTTTCATAAACCACGCCGGACCATTAGCCGTGATTTACAGGGGCGGAAATGACGAAAGTACCATGGGACCTATCTTTAGCTTCTCCGCTAATAAAATTGTAAATTGCAGTGCAAATGAACCGCTTATTGGCTTATTTGGGGTACAGCAATCAACTATCGAAAACAATATGTTTACGGCTTCTAATAAATCTGGAAATATTATTTCGTACACCGATAACACCAAAGCATTTCATTATCAAAAAAACAATAGCGTTGCCAGTAGTGGCGCTATTCAAGAAAATAAATTTGTCATTAATAAATAAATCATACCATTAAATTAACCTCATAAAAATAAATCAACATGAAAATTATTCACCAAGTACATCCCGAAGATTTTGTAAAATATACAACCGAGCAAATTAGAGCTAAGTTTTTACTAGACAATCTAGTAGAACCAGGCGCTATCAATTTTGTATACACCCATTACGACCGTATGGTAGTGGGCGCTGCAACCCCTACTACAGCTGCTATTCAGCTAGGCACCTACGACGCTTTAAAGTCAGAAAACTTTTTGGACCGAAGGGAACTTGGTATCGTAAACATTGGTGCAACCGGAAGCGTAACCGTAGAAGGTCAAATTTACACCCTAGATAAAATTGATTGTTTGTACATTGGTATGGGTAACAAAGAAGTGATTTTTCATCCTAGCACCGACCCTAGCAACCCTTCTAAATTTATTTTATTCTCTTGCCCAGCGCACGCGAACCATCCTACGCAACTTATGCAAAGTAAAGATGCAACACCTGCCGAAATGGGAAGTGCAGAAACAGCGAATCACCGTACCATTAATAAATACATTCACGCAGACGGCTTAAAAAGTTGTCAGCTTGTACTTGGTGTAACCAATTTTAAACCAGGTAGCATTTGGAATACCATGCCAGCGCACCTGCACGACCGCCGTATGGAAGCATACTTCTATTTTGATTTACCTGAAACACAACGTGTCATTCATTTCATGGGTGAGCCACACGAAACAAGACATCTATTCTTAAACAATGAACAAGGTATTGTGTCTCCCTCATGGAGTATTCATAGTGGTGTTGCAACGGCTTCTTACTCATTTATTTGGGCAATGGCTGGCGAAAACATGTCGTTTGCTGATATGGATTTTGTAAACATTCAGTTATTAAAATAATTCCTATGCTAAATTTTAGAGTAGACAATAAAGTTGCTTTAGTAACCGGTTGTAGTAAAGGTATTGGTATGGCCATTGCCATCGAACTTGCTAATAGCGGTGCCGATATTATTGGCGTAAGTGGCTCTATGCCTGCATCCGGAAGCGATGTAGAAAAAGCGGTGCTTGCTGCAGGTAAAAAGTTTTATGCCTACCAAGCCGATTTTTCAAATAGAGATTCGATTTATGCATTTTTAGATGCTGTAATCAAAAATCATCCAACCATTGATATCCTGATTAACAATGCTGGAAGTATTCAAAGAAGTCCTGCCGCCGAGCATTCTGACGAATTTTGGGATAATATTATTGACATCAATTTAAATGCGCAATTTATTATCACCAGAGAAATTGGAAAACAAATGATTGCTAATGGCGCTGGTAAAATAGTGTTTACGGCCTCTCTTTTAAGCTTCCAAGGCGGTATCAACGTGCCCGGCTACGCAGCTAGTAAAGGAGCTGTTGCCTCGTTAATTAAGGCATTTGCTAACGAATGGGCCAGTAAAGGCATTACCGTAAATGGTGTTGCCCCAGGATATATATCCACAGACAATACGGCACAGTTAAGGGCTGATCCGGACAGAAATGCCTCTATTTTGGCCAGAATACCGGCAAATAGATGGGGAACTCCTCAGGATTTAACCGGAGCTTTCGTTTTTTTATCCTCTCCTGCTTCAGACTATGTCAACGGCACCATCTTAACCGTAGATGGCGGCTGGATGGGTAGATAACTATATTTCAATACTAAGGCGTCATTCGTAAGTAATTATTAAATTTAGGCTTACGAATGATGCCTTATGTTTTTAAAGCCTAGCAAAAAACTTTTTTACAGTTCTGCAGTACTCATTGTGCTTGCCATTACCGCTGTTGTAATTTATCCTTCAGATCCTATCGATTATAACACCGAAGTAAAACCCATTTTAAATAAAAAGTGTATCACCTGCCATGGTGGTGTAAAACAAGAGGGTGGTTTTAGTTTGCTTTTTGAAGAAGAAGCATTTGCACCTACCAAATCTGGTAAGCCTGCCATTATAAAATTTAAACCAGAAGAAAGTGAACTGATCAGAAGGCTGCATTTAACAGATCCAGAAGAACGCATGCCGTATAAGCACGATCCGCTAACCAAAGAAGAAATTAAAATTTTAACCACTTGGGTTAAAGAAGGTGCTAAATGGGGATCACACTGGGCGTATCAAAAAGTAAATGAACCTAAAGTACCTAGCATTAATGACGACTGGGTAAACAATAATATTGATAAATACATTGTAGAAAAATTAGAATCCGAAAAATTAAGTCCTTCCAAAGAAGCAGACAAAGCAACACTGTTAAGGCGTGCTAGTTTAGACATAACAGGTCTTCCTGCTAATAAAAAAATTGCGGCAAAATATTTAAATGACAATTCAGATAAAGCCTACGAAAATTTAGTCAACGATTTAATGGCCACTCCTGCTTATGGCGAAAAATGGGCCGCACTTTGGCTAGACCTTGCCAGATACGCAGACACCAAAGGCTTTGAAGCAGACCGCGGCAGAAACATTTACAAATACAGAGACTGGCTTATAAGTGCATTTAACACCGATAAACCTTATAACGATTTTTTAACCGAGCAAATTGCAGGTGACTTATTACCCAACCCTTCTGATGCACAGTATATTGCCACTGCGTTTCACCGAAACACCATGAACAATGATGAGGGCGGCACCGATAATGAAGAGTTTAGAACCGCTGCTGTACTTGACCGCGTTAACACTACATGGAGCGCCGTTATGGGCACCAGTTTTAATTGTGTGCAGTGTCATAGTCATCCGTATGATCCTTTCAAGCATGACGAGTATTATAAATTCATGGCTTTCTTTAACAATACTAGAGACGAAGATTCTCCTTTCGAAAACCCAGTACTGCGTCAATACCAAGGTGCCGACAATGTAAAATTTGAATCGGTAAAAAAATGGTTGCAACAAAATGCAAATGCACCAACGGCTAATTATTGGATTACTTTTTTACGCACGCTTCAACCAAGTATCAATGCATTTCAGTGCGATAAATTTGTTAACGGCGCCAACGGTTGGTATGCAACACTGCGTAACAACGGGACTTGTAATTTAAAAAATGTGGTGCTCACTGGAAAATCGGAACTATTGTTCAAATATGCATCAAGAGTAGACAAAGGCGTATGGCGCATTTATTTAGACAGTTTAACCGGACCGCTTGTAAAAGAAGTGCCTGTTAAAAACACAGGTGGTGGTTTTGTACATACCACCACTAGCCTTCCAGACATTAAGGGTACGCACACTTTATATTTCAAGTACTATTCTCCTAAAATAAAAAACAGTACCGACGACGGTATTTTATTTGAGTGGTTTTCATTTGGCAATCCATTTCCTGCCAAAGAAAAACCTGGTTACGATAGCGCTTACAAATATTTTAATGACTTAATAATGGCGGGTGCAGAAACGACGCCCATTATGATGGATGCCAATGAAGACCTTTTTAGACCCACGCATGTTTTTGAAAGAGGCAGTTGGCTTTCTAAAGGAAAACTGGTTGCGCCTGATGTGCCTGCTGTATTACCGGGCCTTCCAAAAAATGCACCCAAAAATAGACTCGGCCTTGCGATGTGGTTAACAGATAAAAACAATCCGCTTGTTTCGCGCACACTCGTTAATAGACTTTGGGAACAATTATTTGGAACGGGCATTGTAGAAACCCTCGAAGATATAGGCACGCAGGGATTATCGCCAACCCATCAAAGCTTACTTGATTATTTAGCATGGCAACTCATGTACACGCACAATTGGAGTATTAAAAAAACGCTCAAAGAAATTTTACTTTCTGCAACGTATAGGCAGCAATCGATGTTTACCAAAGAACTACTTAAAAAAGATCCGTACAATAAATTATACGCAAGAGGCCCAAGGGTAAGACTTTCGGCAGAGCAAATTAGAGACCAAACACTTGCGGTAAGCACGTTATTAAGTCCTAAAATGTATGGCAAAAGTGTAATGCCGTATCAACCAGATGGTATATGGCGTTCACCCTACAATGGCGACTCTTGGAAATTATCAGAAGGCGAAGATCAGTACAGACGTTCACTTTATACATACTTTAAAAGAACAGCTCCTTACCCATCTATGTTAACATTTGATGGCGGTGCCAGAGAAGTATGTGTCATTAGACGCATTAGAACCAACACACCCCTTCAAGCGCTTACCTCATTAAACGATTCGTCTTATATTATTATGGCCCGCTCTTTTGCAAAAAGTATGGACAAAGTAAATGGCCCTATTGAAGCAAAAATAAAAATGGGTTACGAAGAGATGATGTACAAACCCATTGCTCCTGCTAAATTAAATGTACTAACTAGTTTATACCAGTCGAGTTTGTCAAAATACCAAAGCAATAAAAAAGCAGCAACTGTATTAGTGAGCGATAGCACACTTGCATCACCCACCAATAGAGCAGCCCTTGTTGTAGTAGCCAACGCCATGCTTAATTTAGACGAATGGCTCAATAAAAATTAATCCCAATGACGCAAAAAGAATTACATAACCAGCGCCTAGTACGAGAAGCACAAAAAGTGGTGATGCAGCAGCATACACGTAGGCATTTTATTAAAGAAAGTGCCATGGGTTTAGGTGCACTTGCACTAGGTAATTTATTAGGCGGTTGCAGCACCGGAAGTAATAATGTATTTGATGCTACCAATCCATTAGCGCCAAAAGCGGCTCCGTTTTTAGGAAAAGCCAAGTCGGTAATTTATTTACACATGGCAGGTGCGCCTTCTCAATTAGAAATGTTTAGCTACAAACCGGAGCTTGCTAAATTAGACGGTCAAGACTGTCCGCCTTCATTACTCAATGGTAAAAAATTTGCGTTTATTAGAGGCGTTCCTAAAATGCTAGGCCCACAAGCAAGTTTTAATAGATATGGCGAAAGTGGTATTTGGGTTTCAGAAAATCTACCACACTTATCTACTGTTATTGATGACGTAGCGGTGCTTCAGGCCGTTACCACCGACCAGTTCAACCACGCACCTGCGCAACTACTCATGCATACGGGAACGCCTCGTTTAGGCAGGCCTAGTATGGGTTCTTGGGTAACCTATGGGCTTGGTACCGAAAATAAAAATCTTCCAGGATTTGTGGTACTCACTTCGGGTGGTAATAATCCGGATGCTGGAAAAAGCGTTTGGGGAAGTGGATTTTTACCAAGTGTGTATCAGGGTGTGCAATGCCGCAGCGAAGGCGATCCTGTTTTATTTATCAAAGATCCTGCGGGCATGGACCGCGATATTAGAAAAGCAAGTATCGACGCTATCAATAAAGTCAATGAAGAATCTTATACCGAGTATCAAGATCCAGAAACCTTGTCTCGTATTTCTCAATACGAACTTGCGTACAAAATGCAAATTTCTGTACCGGGTGTTATGGATATTAGCACCGAGCCGGAATATATTCATGAAATGTATGGCACCAAACCAGGCGAATCTTGTTTTGCCAACAACGTTTTACTCGCGCGCAAGCTGGTAGAAAAAGGTGTTCGTTTTGTGCAATTATTTGATTGGGGTTGGGACACACATGGCGACTCTGCGGGCAACGCCGTAGACATTGGATTAAAAAATAAATGCCGAAAAATTGATAGACCTATTACCGCGCTTTTGCAAGATTTAAAACAAAGAGGTTTACTGGATGAAACACTGGTAGTGTGGGGTTCTGAATTTGGCAGAACGCCAATGCAAGAAAATAGAGATGGTAAAACCATGCCATTTAAAGGTCGCGATCACCATGGCGAAGCCTTTTCGATGTGGATGGCTGGCGGTGGCATTAAAGGTGGAACTACCTATGGCGAAACGGATGAAATTGGCTATAATATTGTAAGCGGCAAAGTAGAAACATTTGATGTGCAGGCTACTATTTTAAATCAGTTAGGTTTTGACCACGAAAAATTTACGTACGAATCTCAAGGTCGAAACTTTAGATTAACCGATTTAAGTGGTAAAGTTATTCATGATATTATAGCTTAAAAATGATACAAATGATTAGTGCTGGTATTGGAAGGTTACACCCTGTTTTTGTTCACTTGCCTATTGGCATTTTACTCTTTGCTGCCTTATTATTTTTTGCATCAAAAAAACAAAGGTTTGCAAATATGTCTTTGGCGGTAGCGCCCGCACTGGCTATTGGATCATTTTTTTCGATCCTATCCTGCATTACCGGTTATTTACTTTCTATTTCAGATGCGTATAACGAGGATATTATTTTTAAGCATCAGTGGCTTGGTATTGCAACGGCCGTTACAAGTGTTGTATGTTATTTCGTTTATCAAAAAAAACAAGGACTGTTTGGCATATTCATTACGCTATTATCTACACTTATTATGGTTACCGGACATTACGGTGGTAGCCTTACGCATGGAGCGGATTATTTAACGGCTTCCTTTAATAAAAGTACAGGTTATACAAAAAAAGTAATAGCTAATATAGATGAAGCGGTTGTATACACAGATATTATTGAACCCATCCTCGCTACTAAATGTTATAGTTGCCATGGCGAAAGCAAACAAAAAGGAAAATTAAGACTTGATCTTCCCAATTATATTTTACAAGGCGGCGAAGAAGGAAAAGTACTAACTCCTTACCAGCCTGGTAGCAGTGAAATCATAAACCGTTTATTACTGCCTACCTCTAACGAAGAACATATGCCACCCAAAGAAAAGCCACAGCTTACAAAAGACGAGGTTGCTTTACTACACTGGTGGATAGAGTCGGGCGCAAATTTTACGGCAGCTGTAAAAAACACAAAACAAACGGCCGCAATTAAAGGACTATTGGCATCGTTTTCAAATGGTGCAAGCGGTGGTAACGATGGCGCAAACGCCTCTTCAGGAGCAAGCATTCTCCCAACTAGAAATGTAAGCCCAATAGCTGCAGATCTATTAACGCAGTTAAACAAAGAAGGCATTGTAGTGGTACCCGTTGTTAATGGATCAAATTATGTGCGTGCCAATTTAATTGGTGTCGAAAATGTAAGCGCGCAAACCTTTCAACTATTAGCTAAAATATCAGATCAGCTATTACAATTAAACGCTTCCTTTACAGCTGTTAAAGACGAATATTTATTGACCTTATCTAATTGCAAACAGCTCAAACAACTTGAATTAAACGGCACTGCAATAACCAATAAAGGACTTGCATCACTTACTGCATTAGAAAATTTAGAAAGTTTAAGCATCACGCAAACAAAAGTTACCGCTGATGGAATTGGCAATGTAAGTGCGCTAAAAAAATTAAAAAAAGTATACCTATATGGTACTGGTTTTACAAATACAGCTGTTGCAGCGTTAAAACAAAAAATGCCAGGGTTACTAATAGATACGGGAGGTTATAAATTACCGATTTTAGCAACAGACTCTACAGAAGCTAAAGCACCAGAGGTAAAAACCAATTAACTGAAAATAAATTTTGGTATTAAGCTAACTACTTGCCGTTTATTACCCGGTAATCATGCGCACATATAAATCCTCTACCTTTTTACGTGCCCAAGAGGTTTTGCGTAAAAACTTAAGACTCGATTGAATGCTAGGGTTGGAATTAAAACAATTGATAGGGATATGCTGCCCCAAATCTTCCCATCCAAAATAAGCAACCAGTTCAGTTACTATTTTTTCGAGGGTTTTACCGTGTAAGGGGTCATTTGACACTTGTTGCATATGCAATATTAAGTAATTTGCTGCCATGACAGCGCACCGATACTTTGTAGTTCACAAACCAGTAAATATGGTTTCTCAATTTATCAGCTCTCATGATGTTAACCTACTAGGCAGTTTAAATTTTGATTTTCCGGAGGGTACCCATGCCATTGGTAGATTAGATAACCATTCAGAAGGCCTGTTATTATTAACCACCAATAAAAAAGTAACCAAGCTTTTATTTCAAGGCCATAAGCCGCATACCAGAACCTACCTGGTTCAAGTCAAAAACAAAATAACACCAACCACGACAGATGCACTAGCTAATGGTATCCAAATTAGTGCACAAGGTGGAAGCGCTTATCTAACCAGCCCATGTACCGTTAACATTGTCGAGGACCCAGCAGTGTATAGTCATTTATTTGAAGCCTCTTTACTAACACCAGCTAAACCGCTACATCAAAATGTAGTAACCAGTTGGGTGCTCATTACTTTAACCGAAGGAAAATTTCATCAGGTTCGCAAAATGGTGGCAGCCGTACATCACCGCTGCATCAGACTTATTAGAGTAGCTATCGAAAATATATATTTAGGAAATTTACCTGCAGGTGGTGTTCAAGAAATACAGGAAGATGATTTTTTTAACCTGCTAGACCTTTAAGCCTCTTTTTTATAAAAAAGGTGCATCAGAATAATATGCGGAAGGCTTACACAAGCCAAGAAAACAAAAAAAGTAGCAGCGTAGGATTGCACTAGTTGTTCATTTGCATTTTGCAGGTATAAAAAGATTGCAAAAATAAAGAGTGCACCCATGTTAAAAGGCAAAGACTGTAGGTACAGTTTTTTTGTTGGTGTTTTTAGCTTAGTAGCGATATGCCCCCAAGCGTTTATACTGTGCGATCCAATAAAGTACAATCCAAAAGCAAGCATCAGTGGCATTTGCATACCAAGTACAAGTATCGCCATTAAATACACGCAGGTTTTTTTAGACATCCACCAGATCGGGAGTATCGAAAAATACGAAACTGCAAGTACTGCATTTTTATACGTGTAAAGGTCTACCCTTTCTAAAAAGCTTGAAACGCCGTTTATGCTATTAAGCACCAAAATGGATGTTTCAAGATGCGAAAAAATAATAAAGAGTAAAATAGACAACCCTATAATAAAAGCATACAATTTTTGAGCTACCGAATCAAGTGAAACACGCATTTCTACCATTTCTGATTCACCAAAATGATACGCCGAATAAGCTATAAATAAGAGTAATGAAAATATTGGAAACCACTGCCAGAGTGCAAAATAAGCTGCTATTATACATACATATTGTACCACAAACCTGACAAGATTAAACTTGTTAGACTGCACCAATAAATGATCTACGGCGCCATGCGGAAGTCCAACTGCCAATAGTCCTGCAATTAAACCCGTGTATCCAAATTGACTAGCCACTGCTGGGCTCATCCACTCTAGTAAAAAATACAAAGCCATGCATCCAACTGTAAACAAGTACCCTTTTTTAAAATAGCTCGTAAAGTAAATGCCACAGGCTCTTAAAAATGGAAGGATTGGTAGTGAAGCAAATATTTTTATTTCAGCGGACACCGTAGACTTCTCTTCCAAAAAAGAAAAAATAGCTTGAATAGAATTTTTTTGAAACAGCGCCGTAAATATTTTTTTACCTACAAACGGCCATCTAATTAAAATAATTAAAAGAAGGTGATCATAAAACAAAAAACGAGTTTTGGATGATTCTGTTTTTGCGGAATTTTCAAAAGCCGCTGCAAATTCATACATCTTTTTAAAGCCATACCCTGTGGTAGGCTTAATTAAATTAGCACGGGCACCCATATTAATAATTCGTTCATCAGTAGATGCTGGGTGTTTTAATACCGTCATGGGAATGCAGCCTTCTTCTTCGGCGATAATTTCATAAGCGCCAAACTGAGCACTAATTTTATCGTCCAATATTTTTTTTGCATAGTCAACATCAATGGTATCAACGCCAAATCTGGTAAGCTCTACCAAACATTCATTTGGGGCATAGGGTAAGTTGTAAACAAACTGCGTATAGTTAGACTGATCCACATCAAAATTCATCATTTGAAATGTGTCCGTATTTAATACCGCCTGTTTTAAACGAATATGGTATCCAAAAAATGATTGAAGTAAATAAGACTTGTTGTTAGCCTCTGGCGAAAAATTGGGTGGCCTACTATCAAAAACAATAGCTCCCTTTATAACCTTGCTGTCAAAAGCAATGTCAATATGATTTAACTGTGGGTTTACTGTATCCACTTGAGCATCAAACACATCAATAGGGTGAGATGTGATGGTAGCCTGTAGTAAATTATAAAAATCGATACTTCTTATACAATAATAAGGTTGGTCCTGAACGGATTGAACCTTTGTTGCATTAGTTTGAACAAATTGATACTGATAACTAATGATAGAGGAAAGGTCTTTAACGATAGATGCATCAGGAGAAGACCAAAAGCAGTAGGTTTTATCGTTGGTATTTTTTTGTGCTTTTTCAATAACAGCAATGCGCTTTGTATGTTGGTATCCTCTATTAATGAACTCTAATAACATGAGTCCATTGGAAGCTCCCATTCCAATAAACACATAATCATAGGGAGTGTCACGGTTATTGGCATTATGATTTTGGTCTGAAAACATGCAAGCGAAAAAACGATAACGTTTAAAAAATAAAAGGCGAGGTGTGCAATAAACACATACCTCGCCTTTTTATAAAACTATTGAAAGAATTAATCTTGAGATCTGCTTAATGAATAGATCACTAAACCAAATCCAATCTTGTTGATTGCATCAGCAACGTTGTAAACGATATCCATGTAGTGAGAAGCTAAAGCTGCATCAGCTACTAATTGAATACCAAATAATCCACCTGGAGTTCCTAAGATGTAACCTAGAGGATAGATAGCCCATCCAACAAGTACGAACCAAGCAAGTGTTTTAGTTGCTTTTGCAACTTGAGCACCAGCAGTTTGAGCAAGTTGAGAAACTTCACCAAACCATACTAAGTAAACAATGTAGAAATAAGCAGCACCTGAAGCTACGCCCCAAACTACGCTACTACCTCTGTAAATTGTTTCACCGAAGTAACCAGTTACAAGCATTACTAAAGAAGCGAAAATTAACTTCCATAATAAACCTTGTTTAGCACCAGCTTTTTTAGTGATTAAGTAAAACTCAACACACATAAGAGGTACAGTTAAGATCCAGTCTACGTATCTGAAGAAGGTAGGTGAATCTCCAGTTGCTAGGTTGTACCCTCTCATGTAGTAGTAGTGTACTGCTGCGATGAAAGTGATCAAACCAGAAACTAAAACAGAAGTTCTCCATTTTGTTGGAGTTGAGCTCAACTCAAAAAAGAAGAATACAGACGCGGCCATCATAGCCATTGTTCCGATAAAAAACGTAAACGCTACGTAGTTATCAGAGGCGATTTTTAAGTGTTCCATAGGGCTAAATAATTTGTTTAGACTAATTTAACAAGAATTTTGTTTAATTGTTGAATTAAAATCATATACAGTAATGCATAATTACCCGATTTTGTTAAATATGAACAAGGCAATGCTAAACAAAACTGATGTAATAGCATGAATAACAGCCTTATAGGAAATTTAAAGTAATATGAAAAAAAAGAATAAAAGTTTATAATTTGTGAATTGGATAAAAATCAATTGAAAACAAGTAACCTTAAAGCATTAAATAGCTATCAATCAGCATTTTAGTAAAACAGCTTTTATTAAAATTAATTGGGATAGGGTAAAATTGAACTACAAATGAAAAACGAAATTGACAACTATATAGAAGGCTTTCCGCCTGTTGTACAAAAACAATTGAAAGAAATAAGAGCCATCATTAAAGCAGCAGCCCCTGAAGCACAGGAACTTATCAGTTATTGCATGCCCGCCTATAAGCTAAATGGTGTGCTTGTTTATTTTGCAGGCTACAAAGGACATATTGGCTTTTACCCAACCCCATCTGGCATCAAACAATTTTTACCAAAAATTCAGGCATACAAGCATTCCAAGGGTGCAGTTCAATTTCCAATTGATCAACCATTACCAAAAAAACTGATCAAAGAGATGGTAGTGTTTAGGATTAAAGAAAATAACCGCAAATTTATTTAAACATACTAGGATGCATTTCATCCCAACCAGTTGCTTCTTGATACGCTTTTGCAATTCTTAAAATACTTGCTTCGTCATAAAGCTTTCCAACAAAGCTGATGCCTACAGGTAAATTGTTTCGCTTATCAAATCCTACAGGTACACATACCACAGGGTTTCCAGTTAAGTTGGTTATGGCTGATTGATTACCATCTCCTCTTGATGGACAAATAATAGCATCGAATGGCGCAATCGCTTCATTGACATTTTTCATGAGTAAAAAGCGGTGGCGCTGCGCGTTTACATATTCTACAGCTGGTACAAAACGAGCGGTTCTAAACTGATTGGGCCAATCATTTTTTGTTTGACGCGTAAGTACATCATCTTGGTTAGAACGGGTAAGATCATCAAATTGTGCAGCACACTCAACACCAATAACAACGTCCATAATATTGAATGTATAAACGCCGCTATCCGGAAAATTTACTGGAATTAAAGTAGCGCCCATTTTTTCAAACACTTTTAAAGCGGCCCATTCTGCTCTTGTTGTGTCTTTAATTTTATCAAAATAATTTTTTGCGTAAGCTATTCGGTAATTTTTAATTGGCTTTACCGCGTCATAATTAAAAGGCATGTTTACCGCAGACAAATCTTTACCTTCGGTACCATGCAAATAATTAAATACAACCGCTGCGTCTGCAGCAGATCTACAAATAGGACCTACTTTATCTAAACTATAACTTAAAGCCATAGCACCTGACCTGCTAATCGTTCCAAATGTGGGCCTTAATCCAGTAGCACCACAGGTTGTAGAAGGCGAAACAATACTTCCCCAAGTTTCCGTACCAATTGCAAAAGGCACTAGCCCTGCAACCGTTGCAGACGTTGATCCTGCAGATGATCCAGAAGATCCATATTTTAAATTCCAAGGATTTTTAGTACGACCTCCATACCAGTAATCACCCATAGCAAGCGCACCGAGTGTAAACTTAGCTACCAGCACTGCGCCTGCTTCTTTTAGTTTTGAATACACGTAAGCATCTTCATCTATGATTTGATTTTTATAAGGTTCTGCTCCCCAGGTTGTTTTTGTGCCTTTAACTGCAAATAAGTCTTTAAGACCATAAGGGATGCCATGAAGGAGTCCACGATATTTTCCTGCAGCAATTTCAGCGTCTGCTTTTTTAGCCTGGTCAAGTGCGAGGTCTTCAGTTAAGCTAATTAAGCACTGCAAAGTATCGCCATAATTTTTGATACGCTCGATAAAAAAAGAGGTAAGCGCAACAGAGGTTATTTTTTTATTTTTTATTAAATAGGCTAATTGCTCTATCGAATAAAATGCGAGATCATTTTTATTTGCAGGAAGAGTAGCTGCAATTGAAGGCCCCCATTTAACGGGCTGCTGCACCGTATTAAACTTCATGCCAGGCACAACGGGCGTTTGCCACATGCTTAGCGGCGTTGCATTATTTAAAGTAAGCTTGTGCATACTTTTATAATTGTATAAATTGTCTTTTACATCGGAGTAAAGCGTATCAATTTCTTTTTGACTAAAAGTCAAATCAAAAACCTTTGCTACACTATTTAAATCAGACTTACTAATTGTGCTGTCTTGCGCAGTGGACACAATAGATAACAACAATAAAACAACATGTAATACTTTTTTCATAAATTATTTGTTCATACTTTTTAAATGTTGACTTAGCATCATATAACAAAGCCATTCTTGTCGGGGCAAATGAAACGGCCCTTTAAATAAATTGCCTTTTGCTGTTTGAGCAAGTGTTCCGTCACGGTGTAAATATCCAAACCATTCACCATGTTCTTTATCATGAAATTTACTGTACGCATAATCATGCACTTGTTTGTGCATTTCAGCGAAGCGTTCTTCTCCCGTTAATAAATAAGCCATGAGTGTAGCAATAATTGTTTCGTTGTGTGGCCACCAAAATTTCATATCCTGCCAATACTCCTGAACTGGCTTACCATATACATCTCTAAAATATAAAAGACCGCCATGTTTTTCATCCCAACCTCGCTTCCACATGTAATCAATCATTTTGCAACCAAGTGCAATTAACCTCGGGTCATTGTTACGATACTTGGCTTCCTCTAAAATAAACCAACCACCTTCTATCGCATGACCAGGGTTTAAAGTTCTGCCATCAATATGATCAATTATAGAACCATCAGGCGCTACTTGTTCCATTACACACTCAATATCATCCTTAACAAAATACTTTTCGATGGTGTCAATCCATCCAGTAATAAGATCATCACAACGCGGGTCACCAATGGTATCACGGAGTTGCTGCGCAGTGTTCATCAATATCATAGGCACGCCAATACCAATACTAGGTCTTTCCCCGGAAAATTTAGGTGGCAAAATACCGGGCGTTGTAGCATACTCGAGGCATTTTGTAAATATCTTTCGTGCATTATTAGCTGCTTCTTCATCGCCACTGGCTTTTGCATAAGCAGCAGCCGCAATCACATAAAAGGTTTCAGAAAAAAAGTAACGACGCTTTCTAATCGGCGTTCCATCTCGCATTACATGAAAAAACATTTGACCATCTGTGTCAAAACAATGCTTGTTTAAAAAATCGTACCCAAGTTTTGCACCATCCAACCACTCCTGTTTTTTTTCGATGGTATTGAACAGTGTAGATAGTGTCCAAACAGCCCTCCCCTGAATCCAAACGGCTTTATCATCGTCAATTAGGGATCCATCTGCGTCACGCATAAATAAAAAACCTCCATGCTCCTGATCATAAGATCTTGGAAACCAAAATGGAATGGTATCTTCTAGTAATTGATGCTTATAAAATGTAGCGAGTGCTTCAAGTTGTTCTTGAGTATAAATCATACAATATAAATTTAAGCCGCGGCTTGTTTAGGTTTTAAAAATGCCAACTGCACGGCAATAACAGCCGCTACTATAATAGCAAGTGCTGCAAAGTCTCTATTTAAATTGCCCGCATCGGTAGACTTTCCTAAATAATCTGTAATAACAGCGCCAGCAAAAATGCCGGCCGTATTTAAAAAGCCGTACGCCGTTGCCCTACTATTAGCTGGTACAAATTGACATAAAATAGGCATATTGTTGGTATCAAACATGCCAAACCCAAAGCCAAACATGGATGCTGCCACAAAAACAACTGCAATTGAATTGCTATATCCAAGTAGTATTAGCGCTGGTATCATTAGCGACAATCCAATCGCGCCAATGTATATCCGTGCCCTTATATTTTGTTGCACCCACTTATCAGAAAAATAACCACCCACGATTACGCCAAACAAAGACGACAATGAAATAGAAATGGTTGTTAACGGACCCGCCAGAGACATGTCTATATGCAGTTTATCGGCAATTAAAGTGGGTGCCCAATTTTTAATAGCCCATCCAGGAAAACTAGGAACGGCAAAGTATAAAATGATAATCCAAAAAGAAAAAGATGTAAGAAGCCCCCAAACACTTTTAAAAACAGACTGGTATCCTTTTTGCGCCTTATCTAGTATTTCCCTTTTAATATTATCCTGCAAAAAAATAACCAAAACAAATGCATACAACATTCCAAAGCCCCCAAATACCATAAATGTATATTGCCACGAAAATAGTTTCGCTACCGTTGCACCAAACCCGCCAAGCGCCTGCCCCATATATATTCCAGACATATGAAGCCCTACCGCCAACGATCTGGTTTTATCAGAATGGTAATCGGCAATTAATGATAACCCAGCTGGAATATATAGTGCTTCACTTAATCCCATAAGGGCTCTTAACCAGTACAGTTCATTAAATGTTGTAGCAAAGCCCATGGCAAAAGTTACCAACGACCACACAAATAAACTACCAATAATGAGTCCTTTTCGATTGATACGATCAGCAATCATTCCAGAAAACGAACTCATAGATCCGTACACCCATAAAAACACTGCCATTAAGTAACCGTAATTGGTTGCTTGTTGCAATTCTGTAATATCGAGTTGCATAGATGGACGCATGGTTGCAATCATTTGGCGGTCCATATAATTTAAAAGTGCTACCACCCATAAAAGGCCAACTACAATCCAAGGATATTTTTTTGATTCAGTCATTCTTATTTTTTTATGGCACCAACCCAAATTTTAGGGGACCTAATTCCAGGTTTTATTTCACCAGCAGGTAAATATATTTTATTGTTATTGATAAATGCATGTGTTGTAACTGGAGCAGTAAAACTTAATTGCGCATAAGTTCCCCAGGTATTTGAAACACCATTATATTTGAGCACGTCTTTACTAAATCCAGGATGTGTTTTTTGCAAATTATTTTTGATAATAACTAGTTCCTTTTTTATAGACGTATCTCTAGTGGCAGCAATTTTTGCAGCCAACAATTCTACTTCATGAAAAACAACTGATTTATCACCCCCAATAAATAAAATACTACTATCATTTATTGTAACGGCAGTAGCTGCTGATACTGTTTCTGGTAATGCTGCTTTTTCATACCAAGTATTGTTTTCTATATCCCAGGCAAATACCTGATTGTAAATTTTACTAATCCCATCAGCCCCTTTACAGCGGCCACCCATTATATACACTTGTCCATTTAGTAAAGAAGCAGCAGCAAAACTTGTAGGCTGCGGCATATCAGAAACATGTTTCCAACCTGCTGTTATTTTATCAAAATAAAGTGCCCATACATTATCAGAAACACCTTTACTATTAGCGCCACCAAAAACATATAGGGCAGCATTTGTAGCAACGGCTACCGCATTTGTGAATGCTTCGGGTAAACTAGGCCATGTAATTACTTCAAAGCTAGTTGCTCCTTTACTTTTTTGAATGCAATATACCTGACTAACTGGCCCATTTTCATTTTCGCCCCCTGCATACATAATTTTATCCGGCAATTGCGCCGCAGCAGCATATGCAACATTGGAAGGAAGCTTGAACGAACCAGTATGAATGAGCGATTCGTTTTTTAAAGCATATACAAATATATCGTTGTAGTATTTTTTTGTTCCTCCTTCCCAAGGTAGTCCTGCAGGAAAATTATTACCACCTCCAATTAATAATTGATCCCCAATAATGCCAGTAATAATTCCAGACAATCCAATATTTAGTTGCTCCTTATTTATTTTTGGCAACACCCCTGCCTCATGCCATACAATGGGCTGCTGGTATTTTTGTTGAGCAATACTTGCATAACAAAAGCAAACACCAATTGCTAGCAATAAATATTTATGAAAATTTTGCACGTTTATTACTTTGGAATTTTTGAAGCATAGGCACTAAATCCTAAAGCATCTACATCAGCACTAAAAAGTTCAAATTGCGCCTCCAACATATTTGAAATTGGCAGTCTAAATTCACCACAATCCATTCCTATCATTTTCATGTATGCTTTTCCCGTTGCGATGCCTCCATATTTACCTAATAACCGAATCATATCAATCGATTGCTGCTGTAATGATCGTGCAGCTTCTAAATTATTACTATTGTATGCTTCTATTAAAGACATATAAAGCGGTGCAGCATAATTATAAGTACTACCTACAGCTCCTTTAGCACCAAGCACTAGCGCAGATAACATATTTTCATCTCTACCCCAAAGCATATCGTACTTGCCATTTGCAAAACGCATACATGACAAATAATCCATAAAATCTTCGTGGGTATACTTAATGCCTGCAAAATTATCTAGTTTGCCATGCACTGCTTGCAACAATTCATACATGGTAATATGTACACCTGTTAAAACTGGAATATGATAATAGTAAAATGCTAGATCAGGAACAGCTTCTCCAATTTCGATACAAGCTTTTGCGAGCACATTTGCATTTGCTGGCTTAAAATAAAATGGCGTTGTAAAAGCCACCGCCCTTAGTCCAATACTTTTTGCATAGATGGCTAAATCTTTGCAATCGGCAATGCAAGTGCCGCCTAAAAATGGAATAACGGTAAAATTTGGATTATCGCCAACGGCTGAGGCCCAAGCCTTCATCACCAACTTTTTTTCTTCGAGTGTTAATGAAACGCCTTCTCCCGTTGAGCCACAAATAAATGCACCAGCTACTTTATTACTTTGCAGCATTTGGTAGTAAGCGGGAATTAGTTCAAGATGTAAAGATCCATCCTTGTGAAATGGCGTAAACGGTGCCGCAATTAATCCTTCTAAATGTTTCATGTATCTATTTTTGTTTCCAATTATCAACTAATAATTTCATAAAATACCCACCTACTACACTACGCGCCTGCATGCCTACTTGCTTACCAGTAAGGGTTTCATGCCAGTCGCTGATAGGAACCCTAGATGATGTTTCGGTTGCATATAAATAAATAGGGTGCATTAGAGCAGCAAAATCTTTTTGACTAGCAGCCATGCTAGCCGTCCAAATTACCCAATCACTTTTAGTATATGTTTTTCTACTATCTAGCGGAAGTCCATATTTATTTTGAATGGTTAAATAATAAGCAATCTCTTTTTTATATACTTCTTCCGAAAACAATTGTAGATTCAATAATTTATCCCACACTAAATTATATTTCTGACTCCAGGTATTGCCTTTGTCAAAAGTTAATGCGTAATGATCACCCACTGATGCCAGGCTTAACCATTTATTTGCATAGTCTTTCGCAATCGCGCTATACTTTGCTGCTACAGCTGGCATTCCCATTTTATTTGCCATTTGTGCGTAAGCACCGATACCCACAATGGCTTTAATTGATAGGTTTGCATTGCGAGATAAGTGACCAGCAAAATCGTCGGTACAAAGTTGATTGACAGGGTCAAGTCCATCGTTTACTAAAAAATTAACCCATTCAGATAGTACTTTCCAATGTGGTTTTGCAAAAGAAATATTATTTTCTGCTTTACATATTGCAGCCGTTAATAAAATCATATTACCTGCTTCTTCTACAGGCATATCGGCCGGATAGGTTTGTCCATTTGCAAGCGGATAGGTTCCTAAATCGTGCGCTGGAAATGGTTTTTCCCATTTACCCGTTTCGGAATATTCAATTAAAGGCGCAACCATTCCTTTTAATAAATCGGGATTGTATAATAATGCGAGTGGTGCAGATGGATAGGTAACGTCTACTGTCCAAATAGATCCGTTGCTATAGTTTTCTTTTTGAGGAAACAAAAGTTGATTCTGCGGACCTCTAATGGTATTGTGTGCAGCTAGTGATTGTCTATAAGCCGTAACGCATAAAGCTGCATATGCAGTACCGCCACTTTTTGTAGCACTGCCGTATAATTTTTTGTCAAATGCATCACATAAAGTAGCTACCCTCGTATAATCTGTGGCAGCAACACTTATAAGCTGCTCCATGCTTTTATATTTCTTTTTCCACCAAGGATCCAGATTTTCACCAAAGTATTGAACCGATTTTATTTCGTCATAAGAAAGCATAACCCTGTCACTTGTAGTGCCAGTTGGACCAAGCTTTTGATGTAATTGAACTGTCAGATAATTATCTGCTACTTTTGTGTTTTCTGAAACACCCGCAATTTCTTGAAGCAAATCACTACTACTTCGATTTACTAATTTAGCGGTCGCGCTTGCAGTAGACAAATAAGCGTAGCCCCAATCGATACGCAAATCGTCACCCGATTTTGATAAGATTTTTTGATCTGCTACACCCGTTTTTAAATATTTAATATTATTTATACTGCCACCCGTAGTTTTTTCAATTTGTGAAGACCTGTCTTTTGCTACCGAGGCACTTACGCCAAACAAAATTTGAATATCATGCTTTTTATTATCAGTAGCACTAGAGGTAAAGCTAACATAAGATAAGGGCCTAGAAAGTATGTCGATATTATTCGCTAATAGTGGCGATAGAAAATCTATAGTAACATTAACAGCACCACAAAGCATACGGTAGCTGGTTTTAGTTGCAGTCACCGTAACATCTTCCTGTTTTGCTTGCTGTATGTTTGTGAATTTTTTTTGTGCATAGAGTCCGGCATCCAACCATGCATAACCCTGCGTATTAATGCAATGCATGGCTATTGTATTTTCACCTTTGTGCAAATACATTTTAATAGCTTCTTCTAATGGATAGTTTTTAACAGAAGTGACATAACAGTTGCCACAACTATAAATTTTATTACCATTCAGGTATATTTCTACATCTTCGTCGTACCTAAGTTTAGCAAGTAAGTAGTCAATATTTGCACCATCGTAATTGAAGGTTCTACGCACCCAAATTTCTTTGGTATCCCATACAGTTGCAAAATCATTGTCCCAACCTTTACCAAATGGGAGCTTACCGGTTTTCCAATTTGTGGTTTCAAATTTTTCTTGTTGCCATCCAGCAGCAGGTGTTTCAAAAGTATATAAGCAGTTTACTGGATCAGCCTCACCAACAGCCGCTATTGGCGAACTAGGAAGTTGCATATCTCCTAAAATTTGATACTGCACCCCATCCACTTTTGCGTATGCAATTAAGCCCTGATCATACCCTGTCCAGTGCCTAGTAGTTGATTTTTGAACTTCATCCGTAAAAGACCAAATACTAAAATAAGGATTGTGCGTTACCAATGGGTACGCTGGCATTTTATGAATTTGTGCCATGCTCGCACAAAACAAAAACAAGCTTACAAGAAAAGATAACTGCTTTTTCATAATGGGTTTATTCTATCCCCCAATGTAAATAACAATGCGTACATAAACAATCTAAAAATACACTGAAGTGTCGATTTTTGGGATGGGGCAACACATATTACGACAGTTATGGCTACCTATACTAATAATTGTTAGTATTCATGAAAAGGGGTAATTTTGATATTGACTTCATCAATCAATTTTTACAATGATTTATAAACTTGTAACAGACGCCGCAGCCGCCGTCGCAGACATAACAGATGGCAGCACCCTAATGTTAGGTGGCTTTGGCCTTTGCGGTATTCCTGAAAATTGTATCCAAGCTATTTTAGAAAAAGGAACAACCAATTTAACCTGCATTTCAAACAATGCGGGTGTTGATGATTTTGGAATTGGACTTCTACTACAACAAAAAAGGGTTAAAAAAATGATTTCGTCTTATGTTGGCGAAAACGAAGAGTTTGAAAGACAATTACTTTCTGGAGAATTAGAAGTTGAACTTATTCCGCAAGGAACTTTAGCATTTAGATGTATGGCTGCCGGTTATGGCATGCCAGCCATTTTTACACCCGCTGGTGTTGGAACAGAAGTAGCGATAGGAAAAGAGTCAAGAATTTTTGATGACAAAGAATATTTATTGGAAACTGCTTTTAATGCAGATTTTGCTATTGTAAAAGCATGGAAAGGCGATACCGATGGAAACTTAATTTTTAAAAGCACGGCGCGTAATTTTAATCCACTCATGGCAATGGCTGGTAAAATTACCATTGCAGAAGTAGAAGAGCTTGTGGAACCAGGCATGCTAGATCCCGATCAAATTCATACACCCGGTATTTATGTGCACCGAATTTTTGAAGGAAAAAATTATGAGAAAAGAATTGAAAAACGCACCACCAGTAAATAAAATTTTATGTTAGATAAAGAAGGCATCGCAAAAAGAATTGCTAAAGAAGTAAAAAACAATACCTACGTTAATTTAGGCATTGGTATTCCCACACTTGTAGCCAACTATTTGCACGAAGGCATCAACGTTTGCTTTCAAAGCGAAAATGGCTTACTCGGCGTTGGACCTTTTCCAAAAGAGTATGCTGTAGAACCTGACGTCATCAATGCAGGCAAGCAAACCATTACAGCGCTTCCAGGTGCTAGCTCTTTTGATTCTGCGATGAGTTTTGGCATGATTCATTCTAAAAAAATTGACTTAACCATACTTGGTGCGATGGAAGTTTCTGAAAACGGAGACATTGCCAACTGGAAAATTCCGGGTAAAATGGTAAAAGGCATGGGTGGTGCGATGGACCTTGTTGCTTCTGCAAAACATATTATTGTAGCCATGCAACATGTAAATAAGGCTGGTGAAAGTAAGCTACTAGCTAAATGCGATTTACCCCTCACTGGAAAAAACTGCGTTAAAAGAATTGTAACAGAATTAGCAGTTATTGATATTGCACCTGAAGGTGGATTTGTTCTAATCGAAAGAGCACCGGGCGTATCAATTGAGCAAATAAAAAATGCCACTGCTGGAAAGCTCCTTATTAATGGAGACATCCCAGAAATGGCATTGTAAAAAATTATTGGACTCAGAAACTAGAGATTTCCTCTTAATTCCTGTTCTCTTTCGAGGGCTTCAAATAATGCTTTAAAGTTTCCTGCACCAAATGATTTAGCACCCTTGCGCTGAATGATTTCAAAAAATAAGGTAGGTCTATCTTCTACAGGCTTTGTAAATATTTGAAGTAGGTATCCTTCATCATCACGGTCTACAAGTATACCTAGTTTTCTTAACGGCTCTAGGTCTTCATCGATTGGGCCAATACGGTCTAACAACTGATCGTAATAGGTATTAGGCACTTTTAAAAACTCTACCCCTCTATCACTAAGTGCAGAAACGGTAGTAATAATATCCTGTGTGGCAATCGCGATGTGTTGCACACCTGCATCCTTATAAAAATCGAGGTATTCTTCTACCTGAGATTTTTTCTTGCCTTCCGCTGGTTCGTTAATTGGAAATTTCACAAAACCATTTCCATTACTCATTACCTTACTCATGAGTGCAGAGTACTCGGTAGAAATTTGCTTGTCATCAAAAGTCAAAATATTTTTAAAACCCATTACATCTTCATAAAATGAAACCCAGGTATTCATTTGATTCCAACCCACATTCCCTACGCAATGGTCAATGTATTGAAGTCCTACATCTGATGGATTGTAGTGGCTTTCCCATGGTTTAAAACCAGGCATAAATGTGCCTTTATAATCTTTCCGCTCAATAAATAAATGAACCGTATCGCCATAAATATGAATACCGCTCATTACAATTTTACCATCCGCGTCTTCGCGAGTAGTTGGCTCCATGTATGGCTTTGCACCACGCTTTACGGTTTGTACAAAAGCATCAGCAGCATCATTTACCATTAACGCAACTGCTTTAACACCATCTCCATGTTTGTTTACATGCTCGGCAATAGCCCCTTCTGGATGTAGTGGTGTTGTTAAAACAAGTCTTACTTTATTTTGAATCAGTACATAGGATACTTTTTCTTTATCGCCAGTTTCAGGACCACTATATGCATAGCTCTGAAATCCAAATGCTGTTTTGTAAAAATGTGCGGCTTGTTTTGCATTGCCTACATACAACTCTACATAGTCTGTTCCCATTAAGGGCAAAAAATCTGTGCTCATATAAATATTTAAATCTTATTAGTTATTCAACACCTCTTATTCAACATTATGCTGCCAACTCTTATGGTAACTTTCATCTTCAATAGCAATGGCATCTTCGGTTAACATGAGCGGCTTAAATGGATCAATCATAACCGCTAGTTCTTCGGTTTTTTCTTTACCAATAGAATTTTCTACAGTGCCCGGATGCGGACCATGTGGAATACCTCCAGGGTGAAGTGTTATTTGACCTTGCACCACAGATTTTCTGCTCATAAAATCACCATCTACATAATACAACACTTCATCACTATCAATATTACTATGGTTGTATGGCGCTGGAATAGCCTGTGGATGGTAATCGTATTTACGCGGCACAAAAGAACAGATCACAAAATTGTGCGCTTCAAAAGTTTGATGCACGGGTGGTGGCTGATGCACACGACCTGTAATAGGTTCAAAATTATGAATCGAAAAAGCCCAAGGGTAATGGTATCCATCCCATCCAATAAAATCAAATGGATGTGTACCATAAGTATACGGATATATTAAACCCTGTTTTTTTATGAGCACTTTAAAATCACCAGCTTCATCAAAAGTTTCCAAATTGGTTGGTCTTACAATGTCACGCTCACAAAAAGGGGCGTGCTCCATCAGTTGACCATATTTATTCTGATATCTTTTTGGAAAATGTATGGGACTAAAACTTTCAATGATAAACAAGCGGTTGTCTGCATCATTAAATTCAATCTGATAAATCGTACCGCGAGGCACAACAATATAATCACCATACTTGAAATATATTTTACCAAATCCAGTTTTTAAAGTGCCCGAACCTTTATGAATAAAAAGCACTTCATCAGCCTGACTATTTTTATAAAAATAAGTAGTCATTGATTCAGTGGGAGCTGCTAGTGAAATTTGTAAATCTGAATTTACAAGTACAATTTTTCGACTCTCTAAATAATCTTTTTCAGGTTTGATATTAAACCCAAGTAAACTGGTATGTTTTAAATGTTTTTCTCTAGCAATTTTTGGCTCTACCGAATAAGGCGTGCCAAGCTCCTTAACAATGGTAGGTGGATGTGTGTGATACACCAATGAATACATACTTGAAAAACCTTCAGTAGAAACCAGCTCTTCGGCATAGAGTGCACCATCCGGTTTTCTAAAAACGGTATGACGTTTTGCAGGAATTTGTCCTAAACTATGGTATATTGGCATAACAGTGTATTTATTCCGTTGCAATACTAACAATTATTAGTATAAAATAAATTATTATTTTACCTTCGTTTTTCACAATTTATCTTCCATGAAACTAATCAGCTACCGCCTAAACAATGCCATTTCTTACGGTGTATTGGTGAATAACGAACTCTATAGCTTACCAGACGTCAATCCAAGTTTTCCGGCTAGCATGAATGCATTTTTAACCCTCGAAGAAACTGGCATGGAAATGGCCCGCCAAACTGCCAGGCAAATTGAAGCTGGAACGCTAGTTGCAACCCCTGTAATCAATTACGAAATTTTGGCACCTGTGCCGTACCCAACTTCTTGTAGAGACGGATATGCTTTTAGACAACACGTAGAAGCGGCAAGAAAAAACAGAGGCGTAGAAATGATTCCTGAATTTGATCAGTACCCTATCTTTTATTTTACAAATCATCAAGCCGTTGAAGGACCAGGTAACATCTATTGCATGCCTGATCATTTTCAACAACTTGATTTTGAATTAGAAATAGCCATCGTAATTGGTAAAAAAGGTAAAAACATTAAAGCGAGTGAAGCAGACGCTTACATTGCTGGTTTTACCATCATGAATGACATGAGCGCGAGAAAACTTCAGATGGAAGAAATGCTTTTAAACCTTGGTCCTGCTAAAGGAAAAGATTTTTCTACTGTTATTGGACCTTGGCTTGTTACACCTGACGAGCTTGCACAAAAAGTAGCGCCAACCAAAGCTGGACATACCGGTCTTAATTACGATTTAGCCATGAAATGTTATGTAAATGACAAACTAGTTTCTAGCGGAAACGTAAAAGATATGGACTGGACATTTGCAGAAATTATTGAAAGGTGCTCCTATGGCGTAACGCTCTATCCGGGTGATGTAATTGGATCAGGCACCGTGGGCACTGGCTGCTTTTTAGAATTAAACGGTACGGGAAAAAGATTGGACCCTAACTTTCAACCGCAGTGGCTACAAAATGGCGACCGCGTAACCATGACTATTGATGCGTTAGGTATTTTAGAAAATCAAATTATTGCAGAAGATACCAATTGGTCTATTTTGTCGTTAAAGAAATAAGCATGCTTACCATCAACACATCAGATATAAGTCCATTAGAACTCCAAGGATATTTGCAAAGCGCCATTGCGCCGAGGCCCATATGTTTGGCGTCTACCATCGACAAAACGGGTCAGGTAAATCTAAGTCCGTTCAGCTATTTTAATTTGTTTAGCATGAACCCGCCTATCTGTATTTTTTCTCCTTCCAGAAGGGTTAGAGATAATACCACAAAACATACCCTCGAAAACTTAAAAGAAGTTCCGGAGTGCGTGATCAATATTGTGAACTATGCCATGGTTGGTCAGGTATCACTCTCTAGTTGCGAATACAGCAAAGACGTAAATGAATTTACCAAAGCAGGTTTCACGCAAATACCATCCGATTTAGTAGCACCACCGCGTGTTGCCGAATCCCCTATTCAATTAGAATGCACAGTTGCGCAAATTATTGCCCTTGGCGAAAAAGCTGGTGCCGGTAATTTAGTGCTAGCAGAAATAAAAAGGATTCACATTGCAGAATCGGTACTTAATGCAAACAATAAAATTGATCAAGCAAAACTTGATTTGGTTGCAAGACTTGGTGGCGATTGGTATGCAAGAATTAACGAGCAAAATTTATTTGAGGTAACCAAGCCCAACACCCAGCTGGGTATGGGTTTTGACATGCTACCTACATTTATTAGAGAAAGCGAAGCCCTTAGCAACAATGAAAAAGCACAGCTTGCTAATTGCACCACACTCCCTGAAGCAATTGCTAAAAATACAGGTATCAGCCTGCATCTAACAGACGCAAACATTAGTACTATTAAAAAAGAATTAGCAGAAAAAAATGCACAGGCCGCTTGGGCTTTTATTGAAACGTTAATTGCGCATCAATAATAGCGAGACCATCTCCAATTAGCTTTGTAAAATCAGGCATATTATTTTTTTGTGCTTCCAAATAAGTTCTAACAGTAGAAGCTAATTCAGATGCTTCTTTTTCATGCGCAACTATTTCTAAAATTTCAAGAGCGCAGAGCCAATCATTTTTATGATCAGCGCAAATGCTATTAAAAATAATGCCGAGTGTTTCTAACTGCACTGTAATAAATCCGTGTAATTGTATTTGCTCTCTTATACTTCTAATCTGCGCCGAGAGTGCATGGTAGGCGTAATCTTTATCGGAATAACTTGGCTGATGCGTCCGCTCTGGCGAAACATACAACTGATCTTCAAAAGTACTAATATCGGCAGGGCCATTAAATACCGACACAATAGACGCGCCCACCGCCATATCAAATACACCCCAGGCAGGATCAAAGAGTACAAGCCCTTCTTTATTTGTAACCGTGCAAGATGTAAATGAAAAAATTAAGTTTTTAGTTTCCTCTTTTGTGATATCTCTTAATATCCCTTGAACTTTTATACCAGATTCAAAAGACAAAACCACTTCGCTATTTAATGTAATGCCAAACTGCTGTAGGTCTTGTTCAGTAAAATCTTCGAGCAGTTTACTTGCGCCCATTAAATTACCCACTGGCGATCCAAAACCATCTGCATGGTAATTTTTTCCATGACCCTGTAACTGCTTGTGGTTAAATGACAGCGCTGTTGGACCTGTTGTTTTTATATACGCAACTGTTGACTCTGGTCCTTCTAAAACCTGCGTAAACACGCCAGATACTTGAAGGCCTGAACTATATGCTGCGGTACAAATATTTTTACATTCAACTGCTTTAAGTACGCTTTGTAAGCCGCCCACTCTAAACGCCATGGTGCTTTCAAACTGTTTTAATACATCAATTAAATTTTGAAAGGTAGGTGTTACAAAAAGTTGCGGCTGCGGTTTTGTAATATCATACGAATAGGTAAGTGCATCTATAGTGTATGGTATTTTTTTTACCTCGGGACGCATACAAGATGCACTCTCCCCAATAGATGACAACAAACCTGCGCCGTAAATTTTGGGTTGATCTAGTGGACCAATTAAACCATACTCGACGGTCCACCACTGCAACCTACTAAGCAAAGCCATTTCAGAAGGCTCCCCTAAATTTTGTTGTTGTTCAAAAATAGTCGCTTCTGTTTTTTTAATAACAGCTTCATCTATCCCCGGCATTTCTTTTAAAATAGAAAGCTGTCTGATGGTTTCGTATAGTTCAAAATCTTTAGAAGAAAATATAGCTTTGGTTCCAATAAAACCTAGGTAACTTAAGTATTGATTGTAATCTGAATCACTAATGATAGGTGCGTGTCCCGCCGATTCGTGAATGATATCTGGTGCACTGGTATACTCAATATGTTCTATTTGTCTAATATCAGCTGCAATAACAAGTACCCTGTAGGCCTGAAATTCCATAAATGCAGCAGGTGGAATAAACCCATCCACGGTTACGGCGCCCCAACCAATATTTGCTAGCGCATCATTAATTTCTTGTAGGCTTGGGATTTTTTCGATGGTTAAACCAGCCATTTTTAAACCCGGTATATATGGGTAATAAGCGGCGTCTTTGAGATAGCTATAATTTTGGCGCATCACATATCTCCAAACGGCATGGTCAATTGGTGTATACTTTTCGTAATGCTGATCTACGATGTATTTGGCTAAATGCTCCGGCAAATTTGCCACTTGCTCGTTGTTAAAAGTATTCATTGACTCGCTTCAATATGAGGAGCTAAAGTAATACAAAATAAATAAAATAACAAACGTTAGTTATTAGTTGAAAGGGGTAGCCCACTTTTTATCAGTGTATACATTTGTACCCGCCAAGGTTTTTAAAAAGGCCACTACAGCTGCAATTTCGGCTGGCTGTAAATTTAATCGTTGCACATTAACGCCATTGGGTTTTAAGCGTTGATCTAAATTTCGGTTGTCATTGATAAAGCCTCCATAATGAGAAACGGCCGTAGCTAAATCACGTATGCCACCGGTATGCATTAAGCGAGTATTTAATTCACCCTTATTATTAACGAGGTCTCTAAGTGTAGGGGCGCGGGTTATAGAAACGTCTTGTCCTGCACCTGCGGCAAGCGCAATAACACCATTATTTCTGGTATTGGGGTCGATATCAAATTCAGGTGCGTTATGACAACCATTGCATCCAAGTCCTCCCCCAATTCTACTGCTATTGCCATCAAAAACAGGTGGCGTTAAAAATAAATCTTTACCTACATTTTCTTGTGCTGTAAAATTTGGAAAGTTTTGTCTGTCATTATTTACCTGGGCTCTACCCACATCATATTTTGAATCAAAAGATTGAATACTTCTTACAAATTGCGCTAAACATTCTTGCAAGCGAGGTTCTGTAACTGTAATATCTCCGTATACAAATTTAAAGAGCTCATTGTAATAATCAGTAGCCTGCAACTTAGCTAAGAGTGCTGCTATACTTGCTCTTCCAGCCTGTCCACTAAATCCCATCTCTTTGTGATCTGCAATGGGTTGTGTGGATTGACTTTCCAAACTTGCAGCTCTCTCATCCCAAAAAAACTTTGCTTCTACGCTAAATCTTTCATTAACAAGACGCATAGAGTGCCTGTCGGTTAACCCACCAGCAACACCCACACTAATGAGTGCCGTATCAGAAAATGCAAAAGCTTGTTTATGACAACTTGCGCATGAAATAGTGTTATCGATGCTTAATTTTTTATCGTAAAATAAAACCCTACCAAGTGTTGCTTTTGCATTGGTGATAGGATTATTTCCCGTATTGTCTTTTACAATATAAGCAGGCTTTGTTTGCGCTGCATAGTTGGCTAAATTATTGAGGTCTATTTGTGCACCAAAAGCATTAGCAATGGCCGTATATACAGTTTGCGTAACCGCGGGCGAATCTGATTTTGAACATGCCACTAGTAAAACAACAATACCAATGATACCAGAAAAAACAATTGAGGTTTTACGCATAGTCATATATTTTTGGTTCAGACCCTCAGTATAGCACAAGGTTTAACCTTAAATCTAATTCCATTGCCAATTATTTGTTAATACCCGAGATTCAAATTTCTCTTCTTCTTTGTCTGGAAGCGCTGCAAAAAAATCAATGCCCGTTAAAGCCTCTAATTCATCAATACTTATAACAAAGTTTTTAAGCGGTAAGCTACTTCCTGCATTAGGCAGCATAAAAGCAATGGCTTCCGCACCTTCCTTTGTTTGCTTAAAAATAATTTTATAATAAGCGCAAGGAACGGTTATTGATCTAGCAACAAAACCGCAGCTTTTATTGAGCAAAGGGCCCGTAACCACATACACCCCATTTTTTTGTAACGCCCAATCCCTCACTTTGTCTTCAAGTTTTGACCAAATCCCTCTATTAAATGAGGGTGCCTGCGGCGACATATTAGACATGTAAAAGCTTTCATTCATAGAAACAGCACTTAGTTTCATATCTGCAGCTGGGCATAAATGACCCCTGTCGTATCCAGATTTTGTATAACTAGATGGCCCAACGGGATCCGTTATTAATGGGTCTGCTTTAAACTTAGATGCCCTTTTTTGACTGCCATTGATTAACATGGGTGTAAGTGGGTACGCTACCCACTCTGCTTGTTTATCGTTACTACTGTATGAAAGCGTATAGTAGGTATGTTTAATGGTAAGCCCTTTATTGTTTGTGGGTAATAGGGTATCTGACGCCGCGCCAGCACCATAAAAGCAAAAAATAAAGACCCAAACCCATAAAAAAGAGTGCGCGCGTTTTAAAACATTTTTTCTCATCAGCAATTATTGTAAAGTAAATGCAACATATGCATCACTTGTTTTACCTCCCCACTTAGAACCACCGCAAGCAATAACAACAAACTGTTTTCCATTGACTTCATAAATACTTGGCGTGGCAACACCAGGAGCAGGCAAATCTATTTCTCGAAGTATTTTACCAGTGCGTTTGTGGATGATTCTAAATTTTCCATCCGCAGATGCACCTATAAACAGTAGCCCCCCTTTTGTTACAACTGGACCTCCGTAATTTTCTCGACCTGTTGCTGGAATCCCCTTTGCTTTTAGTGCTTCAAATTCTCCAAATGGAATTTTCCAAACATGTGCCCCAGTTTTTAAATCAATAGCTGTTAATGAACCCCAAGGTGGGCGAATAGCAGGATATCCTTCGGGGGTTAAAAATTTGTTGTACCCAGTAAATCCATAGGTTGTTTTTTGAGGAGGTAATAGTTTAGAAACGTCACCGGTATATTTTAATTCCTGTGTATTTTTTACATTCAACACATAAGATGCAAGTGCTGTTTTTTCCTGTATGGTTAATACATTATTGCCTGGCATCATTCTTTTGCCAGTTGTTACAAGTTGAGAAAAAGAAGTAACTGTATACTTTTTATCTGCGCCAATTAATGAAGGATAATTTCCGCCCCCTTGCATTTCAGTGCCATGACATTTCATGCAATTTTGCGTATAAATTATTTTACCAGCTTCATAATTTGTCAATAGTGTTTTATCATTTTTTTTATTTTCAACCATATTTAAAAGCCAAGCCATTTCGTTGGTATTGACATATAAATACTGTGTTTCTGGATCAAATGACGGCCCACCCCACTCTGCTCCACCATCATAACCTGGAAGCACAATCGTTCCTTTTACAGAAGGCGGTGTAAATATTTTACTAGGTCCATAATTTAAAAAAGTTTTTTTTATGGAAGCATAACTACTTGCATCTACTATATCATTTAAGTCTGCACTATCAAATGATTGTCGAACAAGAGGCTTAGGAATTACTGGCATAGGTTGCGTAGGCCATAACTTTTCATTTGCCAGCGTTGTTGCCGTATTTACAGACACTTCCTTAACTGGAAACAGAGGCTTACCCGTTTCACGGTCTAATAAAAAAACAAAACCCGTTTTAGTTGTTTGCGCAACGGCATCTATTTGTTTTCCTTTATGCGTAACTGTAACAAGGGCTGGAGGAGCTGGTAAATCCATATCCCACACATCATGGTGTACAGTTTGAAAATGCCATTTTAATTTACCTGTTGCCGCATCTATGGCGAGTAACGAATTGCCATACAATCCCATACCGGTTCTATTTCCTCCGTAAAAATCGTTGGTAGGATTACCAGTCGGTGCAAATAAAATACCTCTTTTTTCATCTAAGCTAAAACCAGCCCAACTATTGGTTGAACCCATATGCCTGTAGGCCGTTGTATCATCCCAAGTTTCATAACCTTTGTCTTGCGGATAAGGTATGGTATGAAAAATCCATTGTTGCTTTCCTGTTAAAACATCAAATGCCCTGATGTGGCCAGGCGTTTCTTCGCCAACCAACCCACTTACAAAAAATAAATTTTTATACACCATTACGGGAGAAGTTGGCGCTACAAATAATTTATTAGGGTCTCGATCTAAACCGTTCACCAAGCTAATTCCACCATCGGTTCCAAAACTTGGCACTAATTTTCCGGTTGTTGCATTTACACAAAATACAATGGGGCCAACAGTATAAATAATTCGTTTATCATTTTCTTTTTCCCAATAAGCTACGCCCCTGTTCATATTTACACTACTTCTATGCCATGTTTTATTGGAGGCAGAATCGGCAGGATTAAATGTCCATATTTCTTTACCGGTTGCCGCGTTAACCGCAAATAATTTTAATTTAGGTGACACACCATACATTACGCCTTCTACTATAATTGGATTGCACTCCATTGGGCCAAATTTGGTGCTATCATTATTTTCGGTATGGTAGACCCATGCAACACCCAGTTTGGCATAATTGGTTGTATCGATTTGCTGTAAGGCCGAGTATTTTAAATTTTCACTTCCACCCCCTGTTTTAGCCCATGATAAATAAGTGGGTTGCTGAGGGTCGCAAGCAAGCATAAATATGAGCACTGACAAAAAAAGAAGCCATTTATTAGTGGGACTGGTCATATGGGTTAATTGTGCCTAAAATGTGTGGTAAACTACTTATTTTAACGGTAATTTGACAATAATTATAGGCTTTAATTGGACCGAATTTTAAAAAATAGGTCCCAAAAATGAGTACCTTTGTAATATGCGACTAACACAAACCATAAAACAACTTTTAGCCCTGGCTATGCTGGTTGTTTTTGCGTTTAGTATTACGCCGCAAAAAACCATTCACGACTTTGTTGCTGAACACACAGATCCAACCAAATGCGAAGTGCATATAAAAGCACCCATCGAGCAGGTTGAAAAAGCGCAACTACATTGCACATTTGATTTTCAGGTAGCAACAACTCCATTTGTTAGTTACCATTTTACAGTTTTAGTTCCAACACCAACAGAGGCAAGGGCACAAAACGACACCTACAAAGAAACGCAGATTTATACGGTTCATATTTCTAAAGAATCGCGTGGTCCACCTAGTTGCTAATATTTTATAGCAGAATTTTATTTTCTTTTTTTCGGTATTCAATTTTATTATTTTGAACGTAACTAAATGTATTGTGTCATTGTGCATAATGACATGTCTAACAATTTTTCAAGCCAAGGCCCAAAAATGTAATTTGGTGCTGTCAGGTGTTGTTATGGATGCATCTAATAACGCACCGCTCGAAAAAGCAGTGGTTGAAATAAAAGAGTTAGGCCTCAAATTTATTACAGACATAGAAGGCCATTACCATTTTTATAATTTGTGTAAGGGCAGCTATACCATTGTGGTCAACCACATGAGTTGTGATAGTATCAAGTATAAATTAACAGTACAGCAAAATGTCATTCAAAATTTTAAACTGCCACATGCCATTAATGAACTTGAAAATGTGATTGTAAACGCTAAAAGAGACCTAAATGTAAACACCATTAAAGAGGTTTTAAGTAGTAAGGTTGTGGATGCCACTAGAGGGCAAAGTTTAGGGGAAGTATTAAGCCGTGCAAATGGGGTTACTGTTTTACAAACGGGTAGTACCATTTTTAAACCTGTAATACATGGACTTCATAGCCAGCGCGTGCTGCTTATTAATAATGGTGTAAGGCTTGAGAGTCAACAATGGGGCAGCGATCACGCACCCGAAATTGACCCTTTTATTGCCGAAAAATTTACCATCATTAAAGGCGCAGGTGCACTCCGTTATGGAAATGACGCCATTGCAGGTGCGGTTTTAATTGAACCAAAGGCCCTACCTAAACAAGCCCAAACAAATGCCGAATTTAACACAGGTTATTTTTCCAATAACAGGCAATATGTAATAAGTGGCATGCTCGAATCGTCTCCTATTAAATACCCTGAACTGAGTTACCGTATTCAGGCTACTTATAAAAAGGGAGGCAATGCAAGAACGCCTAACTACTGGCTATACAACACAGGTTTACAAGAAATCAATTATTCTGCAAGTGCTGGATTAAGAAAAGAGAAATACAATACCGAAATATTTGTAAGTAGTTTTAACACGGATCTGGGCATTTTTATTGGCTCGCATGTAGGTAATTTAAGTGATTTGCAAAACGCTATTCAATTAAGTAAACCCTTACAAAATATTGATGCGTTTAGTTATACCATAGGTAGACCCAAACAAAATGTACAGCACTACACGGTAAAGTCTAAATCTCAAATTTATTTACCTAATAATAGCAAACTCAATCTTTTAGTAACGTATCAAAAAAACTTACGTAAAGAATATGACAGGGCTTTACTTAGTAATAGACCAGAGTTAGATTTAGATATTTCTACCACCAGTGCCGACATTAATTATGAGAGCGGTTCCAATAAAAAAATAACAAGTAACATCGGTACCGTAATAATGCTCCAAGAAAATATCTGGGCAGGTAGCAGGTTTTTTATACCAAATTTTCGCACGCAAAACGTTGCACTCTATAGCATTCATAATTACAACGTAAACAATTGGATGTTTGACGCAGGTGCCAGATTTGACTACAGACACTTAACTACCTACCGAAATAAATCAGATAGCGTTTCTGCCGCTGATCGTACGTTTGGTAATATGTCTGGAACCCTTGGCGCTACCTATAAAATAACACCTCACTTTAAATGGCTTATCAATGGCGCCTATGCTTGGAGAGCGCCTCAAGTAAATGAACTGTATGTAAATGGGTTACACCATGGCACAGCAAGTTTTGAAATTGGTGATCCCAAATTAAAAAGTGAAAAAGCAATTAACCTTTCTACACAGTTAAAATATCAAACCGATAGTAGCTGGCAGTTTGATCTTGGTTTTTATAATAATATCATAACTGATTTTATTAATCTAACGCCATCGGTACCTGCTACTTTAACGTTAAGAGGGGCCTATCCTACTTTTAGATTTGTGCAAAGCAATGCGGTGTTAAGAGGCATCGATTTTAGTGTACATAAAACACTTAATCGTTCATGGATGGCGGGTGCTAAAACAGCACTTTTATGGGCAAAAAATAGAGATACCAAAGAATGGATTATCCAAATGCCTTCCAATCGAATTGAAGGTGATATCACGTATTCTTTTGCCAATAAACTACTACCAGGCGCTGCTATCGAATTACGCTACATGCATATCATGCAGCAAACAAGAATTCCTGCAAGTATTGCCGATTACATTCCACCACCAAATGCATACAGCCTACTCAATTTAGATTTTAGTAGTGAAGTAGCCGTTGGAAAAAAGCAAATTAGTGTAGGATTAACCGTTGTTAATTTACTCAATCAAACCTACCGTGATTACATGAATAGGTTTAGGTATTTTAATGACGAACCAGGAAGATCCATTAATCTCCGAATTAAATTAAAATTATGAAACAATTAAAAGTAGGTATCATTTACGCCGTGTTTATGATGTTAATGGTTGGTTGCTCTAAAGACGTAAGCAAACCCAATGACGAAAATGAACACGAAGCCATCAACAAAATAGAACTCGTGTTTGCTGAAACCAGCGGCGCTACTACAAGCTTTGTGATAGAAGATCCAGATGGTGACGGAGGCAATCCACCTTCCCGCATTGACACCATAAAATTAAATAGCAACAAGCAGTACAACCTCACCGTAAAAGTGTACAATATTGCAAGTGGCGTTATTAAAGAAGTATCTTCTACCATTTTAGCTCAAGCAACTTCACACGAATTCTATTTTATACCATCAGGTGTATCTGTAACGGTTCAAAAAACAGATAAAGACAAAAGCGGATACCCTATTGGTTTTTTAAGCAGTTGGCAAACAGCAGGCGCTGGCACTGGTAGCATCTTATTTAAATTGATGCACAAAACAGCCCTAAAAGGCCCTAACGATGGGCCTAATGTAGGCCACAGCGACATTCAATTAAATTTACCAATCATTATTAAGTAAAAACAACCCCATGAAAAAGAGTATTATTTTTTTATTGAGCATATTAATTTCAAGTGCAACATTTGCGCAAGTTAGTTTTGGAGTAAAGGCAGGTTACAACGCCGCAAGTGTAAAATCTAACGACGCAGAAATTACCGATGACGGACAAACATTGTCTGGTTTTCATATTGGTTCTGTATTGAGCGTTCCATTTAATAAAAGTGTTTCGTTTCAAACAGGTCTTAACCTTGGAACCAAAGGTGTAAATGTGGCTCACCAAGGACATGGCGATAAATTTAAATTTACTGCACTTGACATTCCTTTAAATATTGTGGTTCACAGCAAAAAAGGTTTGTTTGCAGGAACAGGTTTAAACCTTGGCTATAATTTGTCAGGAAAATTAGACGCGGAGGACGACCCTACCGAAAATTATGATTTTGAATTTGGTAGCGATAAGAATTTTACAAGAGCAGATCTTGGCGTAAACTTTTTAGTTGGATACCAAACAAAGTCTGGCATTTTTGTAAGTGCTAATAGTTTAGTAAGCTTAACAGATATTTCACCTAGTGCCGTTAGCTGGAAAAACAATGTAATTAGTTTATCTATTGGATATACCTTAAAGTCTTCTAAAAAATAAGAGGGTTCGAGAAAATTTTAGTGTTTTACAAAGGCCGCCCTTCGGGCGGCCTTTGTTTTTTAAAACCAAGCCTTATTTTTTATTGAAAAATAGTATATTTAAGTAAACAAAAAGTATGGCGCTAACTGCATTACATACACGCTATTTAGCAGCAATTTGCTTACTATCAACGGTTTGTACCAGTTGCTTGCGCGAAAAAAATGGGGGCCTGTTTTTACCTGATGGTTTTGAAGCCACTGTGGTGGTAGATAGTTTACCAGGTAGGGCTAGGCATTTGGCGGTAAATGATAATGGAGATATTTATGTAAAAGCCAATAAGCCCATTGATGGTGGCATGAACTATGTTTTAAGAGACGAAAACAATGATGGCCGCGCCGATATCATTAAAAATTTTGGGCCCATAGCTAGTGAAGGCGCTTACGCTACAGGCATGCGCATTCATAATGGATACCTCTATACCAGTTCGGAAATGCTGGTATACCGCTATAAATTAAAGAAGGGTGAAATGGTACCTTCTAGCAAAGCAGAGTTTATTGTAATTGATAGCGGACAACCACGTGAGCATGATGGCAAGCCGCTTGCATTTGATGGCAAGGGACATATTTTTGTTCCATTTGGCGCACCTTCCGATGCCTGTCAAGTAGAGAATAGACTTCCAGGTTCACCGGGTATGAAACCCTGTCCTATTTTAGATTCTAATGCAGGTGTTTGGATGTTTGATGAAAATAAAGTCAATCAATTTAGAACCACCGACGGTATAAAAGTAGCAACGGGATTACGCAGTTTAGTTGCCATGACATGGAACAATCAAGACAGTACACTCTATTGTGTGGGTCACGGCAGAGATGGGCTTTCTAGCAGTTGGCCTCAGTTTTACAACGAATGGCAGAGCGCCGTTTTACCTTCCGAAGCTTTTTATAAATTAAAGCCGGGTGCCAATGCAGGTTGGCCATATTATTACTTTGATCAAATGAAGGGCAAAGTGATGGTGAATCCCGAATATGGTGGCGACGGTACACTCGAAAACACAGATAAAAATATTGAAACTCCGATCGTTGGTTTTCCAGGACATTTTGCCCCCAATGATTTACTTTTTTATACCGGTGATCAGTTTCCTGCTCGTTATAAAAATGGTGCATTTATTGCCTTTCACGGATCTACCATTCGTGCTCCATACCCACAAGCTGGTTATATTGTAGCGTTTGTTCCTTTTGTAAATGGTAAACCACAAAAATGGGAAGTGTTTGCAGATGGATTTACTGGAAAAGATACACTCGTAAACACCAGTGATAGTAAGCACCGCCCTATGGGACTTGCACAGGGCCCAGATGGTTCATTGTATATTTCAGATTCTAAAAAAGGAAAGATCTGGAAAATACAATACAAAGGAAATAAAGAAACATTTTCTGATAAAAATTTAGCTGCTATGAAAGCTAGAGAAAACAGAACCTATGTTAAAAATCCAGACATTGTAAAAGATAATTTAGAAAAAGATAAAGTAGTGCTTGGTGGCGAAAAACTCTATCAAATCAACTGCCGCGTTTGTCATCAAAAAAATGGACAGGGCGATGGTATTAGGTTCCCCTCCATTGCAAAAACAGATTGGGTAAATGGAAACAAGGATACCCTAATTGGCGTACTATTAAAAGGACTAGAAGGTCCTATTAAAATTAATGGTCAGCCTTTTCATGGAGCTATGCCTAAATTTTCGCAATTACCGGATAGAGATATCGCAAGCATACTTACTTATATCAGACAAAACTTTGGCAATAAAGCAGACTCCGTATCTAAAACGTCTGTAACCATTGTACGCCAAAGGCTTCGCCTTTTAAAACGAAAAGAAATGCAGTTACAAAAAGAAGCTGAAGCTAAATTAAATGCAGCGGCTACTTTACGTAAATAGGCGTTGTCAAACCATTTAAATCGTATACCACTTTACCACCTTTAATAGTAAGTTCGCATTCGAATTTTTCGGTGCCATTTACTTTGTAACCAGTTTTATCGTAGAATCCAAAATTGCCTTTTCTAATATTTAAAATAGCAATATCGGCTTCAGCGCCTTCTGACAAATGTCCAAGATTGGTTCTATTAATTACTTGTGCAGGCTTCCAGGTACTTGCTTTAATCACTTCAAAAAGTGGCATCCCTAAATTCATAAATTTAGACATCACACTTAATTGATCTTTCATAGAACTATTCATACTACCGGTATGTAAATCGGTACTAATGGTATTAGGAAACAAGCCTGCTTTTAATGCAGGAATGGCTTGTGTGTAATTGAAACTTGCACCACCATAACCAACATCAAAAATGATGCCTCTTTTTTGCGCTTCTAACACAAAAGGTTTTAATGCACCATTTGTTCCAATAATCTCTTCTCTCGCTCCATTTAATGCAGCATAAGTATGCGTATAAATATCGCCTGGGCGTAAGTATTTAAAAAATAATTCTTGAATCGATAAATTGGGTTGAGAGCCACCAAAGTCAATAATAACAGGTAGTTCAGCGATAGTACCTGCTTCTACGGCGCGCATAGTGGGCGTCCAATCGGCACCATTAAAGTGCGCCAATTTAAAACCTACCACATGATCTTTATACTGCTTTGCTGCACTAGCAGCAAATTTTGGATTCATGTCTGCAATGTCCTGTTCATAATTTCCACCGCGCATACCCTCTCCTACAATATTTAAAAAAGACAATACCCTCGTTTGGGAAATATCAATTACATTTTTTTTGAAGGTTGCAAAATTTCTCCAACCGGCACCTCCGCAATCAACCACGGTAGTAACTCCAACTCTAAACGTATAACCATCTGGCATGAGTGCACTTAAGCCATCACTTAAATAATGATCAGGTTGTGTGCCTGCAAAAACGTGCGCATGCATATCAATAATACCCGGCACTACTTTTAATCCGGTAGCATCCACCACTTGCCTAGCATCAGCGGCAGGAAGATTTTTTCCTACCTTAACTATTTTACCTGCTTTAATGGCAATATCCATAACAGCATCAATGCCATTTTTAGGATCAATTACATGACCGCCTTTTACCAATACATCAAAACTATTGGCTGTTGTTTGAGCTTTCAATTGAAACGTTAGGACTACAAACAAGGTAATTATGAGTAGGTTCTTATTCATACATTAAAAGTTTACATTAGTATAGTACGTAATTTAAAGAAAATATACACAAAGTGCATAAATTATAGGTAAGCAGATTTAGTTTTCTGCCATTAATTCATTAATTTCTCCTTCAAATTTATAAACGATTGCCATGAATTTAATTGCTACTTTCCTTGTCAGCAACCTAATGCATTTTTTGCCCGCCGACACCAGTCATTACCCACTTGTTGTAGGGTCTTATACCAAAAAAGGAAACCCAGGTATTGAAGTATATGGCGTGAATGCCGTAACAGGTAAATCAAAACTCCTGTACACAAAAGAAAATCAAAACGCATCTTATTTAACTGTTTCGCCAGATGGCAAATTGATGTATGCTGTTTCGGAAGGGGCCAAAGACGCTTCTTTTGTTAGCGCTTATCAATTAGACGCCAACAATCAGTTTCAAAAAATAAACCAAGAACCTATTAAAGGAGCAGCACCCTGCTTTATTAGTTATAGACCCGAAAGTAAAACGGTGTACACCGCTAATTATACATCCGGCAGTGTCAGTGTTTTTAAAACATCAGATAATGGCGCACTACTTCCAATTGCTCAAGAAATAAATTACAATGGATCCAGTATTCATAAAGCCAGACAGGAAGCGTCGCATGCGCACAACGTAGTGTTAACGCCCAACCATGAGCAGCTTTTAGTGACTGATCTTGGTGCAGATAAAATTTACATGCACAAAATATATGCAAGCGGATTACTCGACGAAAAATACACCAGCGTATCCATCACGCCAGGCAACGGTCCTAGACATTTTGTATTTAATAAACAAAATACACGCGGTTATTTAATCAACGAATTATCGGGCACTGTAGACGTTTTTGCTATCCTTCCTAATGCACTAGAAAAAATACAAACCATTGTTGCAGATACCGCAAACGTTACTACCACAAAAGGAAGTGGCGATATTCATATTTCTCCAAGTGGCAAATGGCTTATTACCACCAACCGCGTAACATCGGAGGAGCTAACGGTATTTAAAATTGAAGCAGATGGTAAACTCACAAAAATATTACATCAGCCGGTTGCGCAAAGACCCCGAAATTTTAGTTTTTCTCCTAACGGACAATTTGTTTTTGTAGCCAGCCAAACTGAAGACAAGGTTCAAATTTTTTCGTTTGATGATGCGACTGGTACATTAACCAATACAAATCAACACCTTGCCGTTAAAGGCCCCGTTTGTTTAGTGTTTGGCAACGATCCCATCGAAGTCAATCCCGAAGAACGCATCAAGCAATTAAACATTCAATTAATTCCTGTAGTACCCCCAATTGCAAACTATGTGAAGCAGGTGCAAGTAGGCAATTTGGTATACTTATCGGGGCATGGACCCGATAAACCAGGCGGTGGTCAAATGTTTGGTCATTTAGGAAAAGATGTAACCATCGAAGAAGGCCAATTGGCTGCAAGACTTACCGGCATTTCTATGATATCCACTTTAAAAGCCTATATCGGTGATTTAAATAAAGTAAAACGCATTGTAAAAGTATTAGGCCTTGTAAACTCGGAGTCCAACTTTACGCAACAGCCACAAGTGATGAATGGCTTTTCTAATTTAATGGTAGAAATTTTTGGAGAGAGAGGAAAGCATGCAAGATCTGCACTTGGCGTGGCTGCATTACCTAATAATATTTCGGTAGAAATAGAAATGATTGTTGAACTCAAATAAAAAGTAAAATAAATTTTTAAAATAAAATAAACCGCTATGAAAACAAACAACCGCCGCTCCATTTTTAGAAGAATGTTTGCAGGCATTTTGGGTGTTACAGGTACAGCTATGGCTGCAAACGCCGCTAGCAATAACAACGAAGCAGCTCCACAAAAAGAAGTATTCAATGTCGAGTACGATCAGGATGTTCCGCTATTTTCAGGATCTACAAAATTTGGAGGAATGGTATTTGTAGCGGGCAAAGGCGCACATTTTGAAGGAGATATCAAAGCGCATACCGATCACGTATTAAAAGAATTAGAAAAAGAACTCATCAAAGCTGGGTCTTCGATGGAGAAAGTTTTAAAAGTAAATGTTTACCTAGCCGATTTAAATGATTACAAACAAATGAATGAAGTATACAAAGGCCGCTTTGGCGCTAACCCACCTGTAAGAACAACGGTGGCTACCTACGGCGGAGTACCTGGTAATTCACTTGTTGAAATGGATTGTATCGCAATTGCTAATTAATAAAAAACAAACCCTATGAAACGCAGAGACCTCATCAAATATATTTCAATTTCACCGCTAGCTGGTGGTGCCATTGCAAGCGGTTTAGCCAATGCCGCACCAAAATCTACACCAATCGAAGTTGCTAAAAAACGTGACTTGTTTAGTGAATTAGGTGTGCGCACATTTATTAATGCTGCAGGTACCTATACCGCTATGACAGCAACCCTTATGCGCCCTGCAACTGTAGAAGCCATTAGACAAGCGTCGCATAAATTTTGCATGCTTGATGATTTACAAGATAAAGTAGGTGAAAGACTAGCTCAAATTACAAGAGCGGAAGCGGTTGTTGTAACCAGTGGCGCATTTGCTGCACTCACACTTGGTATGGCAGGTATTTTAACAGGCATGGATCCCGTTAAAGTAAAGCAACTTCCAAAACTCGAAGGCACAGGCATGAAAACAGAAGTGATTTGCCAAAAGTCACACGCCATTGGATACAACCAAGCCTTAACCAATACGGGTGTTAAAATTGTAATGGTAGAAACTGTAGAAGAATTAATTAAAGCCATCAATCCTAACACAGCAGCCATGCACTTTTTACATGTGCAATCGGATAAAGGACAAATTCAGCACGAAGAGTGGGTAGCCATTGGAAAAAAATATGGCATCCCTACCACAATTGATATTGCTGCCGATGTGCCACCGGTAAGTAACCTATGGCGCTTTAATGAAATGGGCTTTGATTTTGTTGCCATTTCTGGCGGTAAGGCATTACGTGGCCCACAAAGTGCGGGTTTACTAATGGGTAAAAAAGATTTAATTAAAGCCGCAAGATTATCAATGCCACCCCGTGGTGAAACCATTGGTAGAGGTATGAAAGTAAATAAAGAAGAAATTTTAGGTATGATGGTTGCCGTTGAAGAATTTGTAAAAATCGACCACGACGCAGAAGCCCTTATATTTTTAGAAAGAATTAAAAAAATACAAGCAGCCGCAGATTCGGTTCCGGGTATTACCACAAAAATTTCTACGCCAGTACTTGGCAACGTAACCCCTACGTTAAACATCAGTTTTGATTATAGCAAAATTGGTAAAACCGGCGAGCAGTTACGCCTAGACCTTCGTAACGGATCACCATCTATCGAATCGGTGGGCGGTAAAGACAATATTGGCATGACGGCCTGGTCTTTACAAGAAGGCGAAGATGTAATTGTTGCTAAACGTTTAAAAGAAGTTTTAGAAGCTGCTGTAAAATAATATGTATGAAAAAATTAGGGCTATTTGCATTACTTACCGCTTGTTGTATTTTTTCTAATGCACAACAATTTCCTAGTTCAGAACTTATATACCTAACCAGCCAATGGAAAGGTGAAAGATTTGAAGATGGTAGACCTAAAATAAGTGATGCCCTTATTGCCAGAGCCAGAAAAATTGGTATCGAAGAAGCCTGGCAAGTACTTTACAATGAAGGTTACAAAAATCAATTTGAAGGCAACTGGAAAATGGTACACGATAATGTTCCGGTTGTAGGAAGAGTAGTTACTGCGCGTTATAGCCCTTCAAGACCTGATATTGAAGCACTTATTAAAGAAAGAGGCAAGGCAGAAGGACGCACCGGCAATACCAATGCATGGCCCATTCAAGTATTACAAAAAGGTGACGTGTATGTAGCCGAAGCATTTGGTAAAATTGCTCAAGGCACATTAATTGGCGACAATTTAGGCGCGTCTATTTTTAATAAAACCGGCAATGGTGTCATTTTTGATGGCGCTGCTAGAGACTTATCAGGTCTTGCGCAAATCAGTGGCTTTAACGCGTATGTTAGAGATTTTCATCCTTCATTTTTAGAGGAAGTGGTACTCATTGGACTTAATAGCCCTATCAGAATTGGCGCTGCTGTTGTAATGCCTGGCGATTTGGTTTTATCAGAAAGAGAAGGCGTTTTATTTATTCCTGCGCATATGGCAGAAAAAGTAATTGCCACCGCCGAGTTTATTGCGGTTAGAGACCGTTTTTCAAAAGACGTTTTAAAGGCTGGCACTTTTACTGCTGGTCAAATTGATAGTCAGTGGAGTGAAACTATAAAAACTGCATTTTTATCTTGGATAGAAAAACACCCAAGCGAACCTCAAATTACAAAAGCATCTCTCGAAAAATTTTTAGAAAAAAGAACCTGGTAATTATTGATTAAAAGCCGTACCTATGAATTCGTATAAAACACTTTTGTATACTTCGGTCCTCTTGTTTGTTGCATCGGGCATACTATATGCTATGGGTCTTACCCATTATGTAGGTTTTAGTGTAGCTGCTGCATTTTTACTATTAAGTATTGCCGTAAAATATACCAACAACTACAAAGGATTTAGTTTTACACTCGTGATTTTTTCGGCTGTATCCCTTTCTTTATCTCAGCCACAATTATTTACAGTATGGGGCGACTATAAACTAACAGGGCTGATAGTTCCACTGATTCAGCTGATTATGTTTGGCATGGGTACCTCTATGAGCATGAAAGATTTTGCATTAGTAGTAAAAACACCAAAAGGTGTTATTATAGGCGTGGTAAGTCAGTTTGCTATTATGCCAACACTAGGTTTTTTACTAGCCTCCATCTCTAATTTGCCACCCGAAATAGCGGCAGGCATTATTTTAATTGGATGTTCGCCAAGTGGGCTTGCTTCCAATGTAATGTCTTATTTAGCCAAAGCAAACCTTGCCTTATCTATTACCATTACTTCAATTACAACCTTGATTGCACCATTTGTTACTCCCTTACTCATGAAACTTTTTGCTGGCGAATTGGTTGAAATAGATGTTACTAAAATGATGTGGGATATTAATAAAATGATTTTACTCCCAATTGGTGCTGGACTTATTTTCAATCAATTTTTAAAAGGAAAATTAAAATGGATGGATAGTGCTATGCCTGTTGTTTCAATGGCTGGTATTGCTGCAATCATCACCATTATTACCGCTTCAGGCAGAGACAACTTACTTACCATCGGACCTATCCTAATTGGTATTGTAGTCATACACAATACAGCTGGTTATTTACTAGGCTATTGGAGCGGCAAACTATTTAAGATGCCTGAACAAGATTGTAGAACCATTGCTATCGAAGTGGGTATGCAAAATGGAGGACTCGCTTCTGGCCTTGCGCAACAATTAGGCAAAGCGGCTACTATGGGACTTGCGCCAGCCGTATTTGGACCCTTCATGAATATTACGGGATCTATTTTAGCATCCTACTGGCATAAGCGGGAACCAAAAAATTAAGGATGTTTAGTTAAACTGAATCACACCGTACTTTTCAAATTCGTGAAAGCTTTTTATAATGGGCGACCATGCCCATTTAACCATTTTTGTATCGTCATAATCAAGTCTGTAAAAATTTGCATTCCAGCAAACTCCTTTTTTGACATCTAGGTTTTGTAAGGGTATAAATAGTTTAAACGGAAAGAAAAGCTCAGCAGTCCATTTGTACATTTCGTTGTTTTGTTCATGCACTTTTACCTTTTTAACTACTTTTTTCTTGCCCGTATATTTCCAGGGTGCCCATCCAAATGTTTTCTTACTCAAATTTGGCACTAACAATACCAGCTCTGCGTTATAAGCGTTGATTTCGTATTCTAAATAAATGGGGGTACTTGGTTCGGGATGAAAAAAAACTTCAAACACATCGGCTCTAAACAAATCTTCAAAATCATTTCTATACGGCGACGTTATTTTTTTATCAAGTCCCGAAAACAAAACATATACCCCACTATCGGCGTATAGAATTTTAAATTTTGAAGGGTATTGTAAACTGCTTGAATCAAGTTGAATTAGATTTACCCAATTGGTAGCATTCCAACTGGCATTTGTTCCCGCGCCGTCAATTTCAAAAGGCAGAACCTTATTTACCCGAAGCGTATCCTGCACATTTACTGTATAAGCCATGGCCGTTGTAGCAGTGGCTAATAAAATAGTGAAAATAAGCGCCTGTAACTTTGTCCGGTACATAATGTGCAAGCTTTTTATGGTGTAATAAATGTAAGAAAATAACAAAACATGGCCCTTTTTTATTTGAGCATTTATGCCAACTTATTTTTACTTTTAAGGATAGTTCTAAACGCTTAATAATTAATATGATACGCAGGGTTATACTATTTGCAATATTTATCACCAGCAGTTTTGTTGGGTTGGCTCAAAAAAAACCAGCTACAAAAAAAAGCGCTAAAGCTGGAGCCAATAAAGTGGCTACGACTTCTAACAGCGCGGCATCTTTGGCCGCTAACCAAAATGCATCCATCAACGCACCGTTAAAATTATGGTACGATAGCCCAGCTAAATATTTTGAAGAAGCACTCGTACTTGGTAATGGCCAGCACGGCGCTACCGTTTTTGGTGGCATATCGCAAGAGAAGATATTTTTAAATGACGCTACCCTCTGGTCTGGCGAACCCGTAAACGCCAACATGAACCCCAATGCGTATAAAAATTTACCGGCTGTTAGAGAGGCATTGGCAGAAAACAATTATAAAAAAGCGCAAACACTTATTAAAAAATTACAAGGAAAGTTTTCGGAGTCATATGCACCACTCGGCACGCTTTTACTAAGTTTTAATAACGATCCGTTTATTAGCAACTACTACCGTGAACTAGATATACATGAGGCAGTGGCAACGGTTAAGACTGAATCAGCAACCAATACCATCGAAAGAGAATACCTGGTATCTCACCCCGATAAAATTTTTGCCATTAAATTACAATCCAAGCAAAAAGGCGGACTGAGCTATACCATTGGATTTGAATCACTGCTTCGCTACACCACAAAAACAACAAATAATGTTTTAGAAGTAAGCGGCGTTGCGCCTATTAAAGCAGACCCAAGCTATTTAGGAAAAAAACAAAATTCCGTGGTGTTTGATAGTAAAAAAGGAACACGTTTTTCTACACAAATTCAGGTGATAACAAACGATGGTAAAATAACCTACACTGATTCTAGCATTCAAATATCGAATGCAACAGCTACAACAATTTATGTGTCGATGGCAACAAGCTTTAATGGATTTGATAAAAACCCTGCTACAGAGGGTCGCGACCAGTATGCCACAGCTAAAGCACAACTTACCAGTGCAGTAAAAACAGGTTGGGACGCTATTAAAAAAAGACATACCAAAGATTATCAAAATTATTTTGATAGGGTTGCTTTACAATTAGAGGGCGCAAACGCTCCGCAACTTCCTACTAACGAAAGATTGCAACGATATGCCAAAGGAGAGTCAGACCCTTACCTAGAAACTTTATATTTTCAGTTTGGTCGTTACCTATTAATAAGCAGTTCTAGAACACCAGGTGTTCCGGCTAATTTACAAGGCATCTGGAATTCATATTTACAGCCACCTTGGTCGAGTAATTATACCATGAACATCAATGCCGAAGAAAATTATTGGCTAGCAGAAAACACCAATTTACCTGAAATGCATATGCCGTTTTTACAATTTGTAAAAAACGTATCAACCACTGGAAAAATTACTGCAAAAACATTTTACAATATGCCAGGATGGGTATCGCACCACAATTCTGATATATGGGCGATGTCTAACCCTGTGGGTAATTTTGGAGACGGTGATCCAAGTTGGGCCAATTGGCCCATGGGTGGCACTTGGGCCTCTGTTCACGCCTGGGAACATTATTTATTTACACAAGACACAGCCTACTTACAAAAAGAAGGCTATCCAGTAATGCGAGGTGCCGCCGAATTTTGTTTGGCATGGTTGATTCCGGACAAAAATGGCAAACTCATTACTTCGCCTTCTACTTCGCCAGAAAATTATTTTGTTACCCCAACGGGTTTTAGAGGTAGTACACTTTATGGTGGCACTGCTGATCTTGCCATGATTCGTGAATTATTTTTAGCCGTTATTGCCGCACAGGAAGTACTTAAAAACGATGCCGCATTTACAAATAGTATTAAAGCAGCACTCAATAAAATGTATCCATACCAGGTGGGTAAAGCAGGTAATTTACAAGAATGGTATTACGACTGGGAAGATGTCGAACCCACCCACAGACATCAAAGCCATTTATATGGGCTTTACCCTGGCACACACGTAACACTTACACAAACTCCAGCTATTGCCAATGCTGCTAAAAAAACATTAGAAATTAAAGGGGATGAAACTACAGGCTGGTCTAAAGGATGGCGGATTAATTTATGGGCTAGGTTAAAAGATGGTGAACACGCATACAAAATGTACCGTGAACTTTTAAAATTTGTTCCACCCGATGAAACCAAAGAAAATTACACCAACATGGGTGGCACGTATCCAAATTTACTCGATGCACATCCACCTTTTCAGATAGATGGCAATTTTGGTGGCGCTGCTGCTGTTGCTGAAATGCTGGTTCAATCGCATACTGGTTACATAGAGCTGTTGCCTGCTATATCAAAAGCATGGAGTACAGGCACCGTAAATGGCCTTAAAGCAAGAGGCAACTATGAGATAGATATGAAATGGACAAAAGGGCGCGTAACAAGTTTGCACATTAAGTCAAATACAAAAAAACAAGCTAGTATTTATTGTAACGGAAAGCTTCAAACTTTTGCTACCAATACGCAACTAGTATTTTAAATACGCAAAGCTGTCACCAAATAAACAATATGCAAAATTTATCTAAATTATTTTTCGTTTTAATCACTATCACCTTCACAACTTTTGGTTTTTCTCAAACGAAACAACTTGCAAAACCATCTGCGGTGCAGTATAAGTGGCATGAACAGGAAAGAATCATGTTTGTACATTTTGGAGTAGCCACTTGGCTTGGATCGGAATATGATGAAACTGGCAAGTTTGATATATCGCGCATAAATCCTACCGAGCTTAACACAGATGACTGGTGTGAAACCGCAAAATTGTGGGGTGCTAAACAAATTATTTTTGTTGCCAAACACGTGGGTGGATTTTGTTGGTGGCAAACCAATACCACGGAGTATAGTGTAAAAAATATTCCTTGGAAAAATGGTAAAGGCGATTTATTAGCTGACATTGCCGCTTCTTGTAAAAAATATGGGATTAATCTTGGTGTATATATTTATCCGGGTGATGTTAAATATGGTGCTGGTATTGGTAGCGGCGGCAAAACCACAAATCCTGATTTACAAGAAGCCTACAATAAAGTTTTTAGACAACAACTCACCGAAGTGCTCACCAATTACGGACCCATGCTAGAGGTTTGGTTTGACGGTAATTGCATTGTAGACATAGACGATATACTTGAAAAACACGCTAGCCAATCCGTTATATTTCAGAGTAAAAAAGCTTCTATTAGATGGCCTGGTTCAGAGTCTGGCATGCTTGCTTACCCTGCCTGGAATAGTTTATCTAGTAAAGACCTTAACAGCGGTATTTCCACCCAGTACAATGACAATCCTAATGGAGATGCATGGGCGCCACTTGAAGCCGATGCGCCACTTTATAATCATAATTGGTTTTGGAATCCCACCAACGAAAAAAAGAGAAAGTCTTTACAAAACCTAATCGACATGTATTATAAATCGGTGGGTTATGGGGGCGTTATGCTACTTAATGCCTCTCCGGATACTACCGGCAAAATCACAGCAGGTGATAAAACCGCATATCGTGCACTTGGCCAAACCATTCAACAAAGATTTTCAAATCCAATAAAGCAACTAAACAATAAAAAAGGAAACGTTTTTACTATTTCATTTAACAAAGCTACCCCGGTTAATCATATAGTTATTGAAGAAGATTACCGTTATGGACACCGTATCAGAAACTATAGTCTACAGGGTAAAATAAATAACAATTGGGAAGTTTTAACCCAAGGATCATCGGTGGGCCGAAAAAAAATAGATGCATTTGCTACTCAAAATATAACGGAACTAAAGCTCACAATTGATGCACATATAAATACCCCGCTTATTAGATCTCTAAAAGTATATCATGTAAATGACTACATCCACAACCCTGCACCCACCGAAACCAACGACTGGGCTATTTGTGGTAACTGGGATACAAAAACATTTAAAAACAACAAAGACACGATTACACTAGATTTAAGTAAGTATATTACAACAACAGGCCAGTATGAAGTAAAGTTTTTAGCAGATGTAGCAGTAACGGGCACATCCATAGATTCGGCGATCATTAATTTTGAAAATCAAAATACCATGCAGTCGTATCTTACTAAACAAGACCATCAAACATTTTATATCAATAGAACTTCTCAAATAAGTACCAACAGTTCTTCTGTCCTTACATTATTAATGCGTTCCGATAACAACGTGTTTCAAAATAGAGGGGTATTTAAAATTCGAAAACGACCATAAACAAAAACTATGTTTAAAAAATATTGGATTTTAGTTGCACTAGTAGTAAGCATTGGTGGCGGAGCCGCTCAAAACACGCAAAGCGATATCCCTAAACCATCTGCCGCACAACTTGCTTGGCAAAAAGCAGAAATTGGTGTACTCATTTCTTATGATTTACCGGTATTTCAGGGCACTCCATACAATCAGGCGCAAAACAGAATTACGCCATTTACAAATGCCAACATATTCAACCCTACAAAACTCAATACCGATCAGTGGATACAAGCCGCTAAAGCAGGTGGTGCAAAATTTGCTGTACTTACCGTTACACATGAAACAGGATTTGCACTCTATCAAAGTGACGTGAACCCCTATTGTATGAAAGCGCTTACATTTCAAAATGGCAAAGGCGATATTGTGCGAGATTTTGTAAACTCTTGTCGTAAATATGGCATTGAGCCTGGCATTTATGTAGGCATTAGATGGAACTCTTATTTAGGCATTCATGATTTTAAAGTAGAAGGAACAAGTGAATTTGCAAAGCGCAGACAAGCCGCTTATAAAAATATGTGTGAAGGGATGGTAACCGAACTTTGCACCCGCTATGGTAAATTATTTATGATTTGGTTTGATGGTGGCGCCGATGATCCATCTAAAAACGGACCAAATATTTTACCCATAGTCACCAAATATCAACCCAATTGTCTTTTTTACCACAACGCACAAAAAGCAGACTTTAGATGGGGTGGTTCCGAATCAGGAACAGTACCCTACCCTTCATGGTCTACATTCCCATTTGTGTTTTCACATGCAGCTAGACAAGACACCATTTTTGCCAATAATTTTGCACTCTTAAAAACAGGATCACCCACTGGTAAATATTGGATGCCTGCCATGAGTGACGCTCCACTTCGCGGACACAAAGGCGGCCACGATTGGTTCTGGAACCCCAACGAAGACCATCATGTAAACCCATTAGATAAAATGATGAGCATGTATTACGGATCAGTGGGACATAATTCTACGCTTATTCTTGGCATTACACCAGACAATAGAGGCCTTATTCCAAACGTAGATGTACAAAGGCTTACCGAGTGGGGCGATAGCGTTAAAAAAGTATTTAAAACACCAATAGCAAGTTGGTCAACTAAAAATAAAGATTACACCATAAATATTCCATCACAAAAGAAATTTAGCAAAATTGTATTGCAAGAAAATATCCAAGAAGGAGAACGCGTTCGCTCATTTGTAATAGAAGCCAATATAAATGGCGAATGGAAAATAATCAAAGAAGGAAGTTGTATTGGCCACAAATACATTGGACTTTTAGAAAATCCAATTACGGCTAACACTGTAAGATTGAAAATCTTAACCTCTACTGCAAATGCGATGATGCAAACTTTTGCAGTGTACTAAAGGTTTATTTTTTCCCTTCTAATTTGTTTACATAATCCAAACTACCCAGTCTAAACCTAAGAGGCACTTTTGTGCGCTTTTCAAATTGAAATTCTTGTTTACAAAAAAATGGCAGCCCTTTTACGTAATTATTAGGGGCAAGTATTTGAACGGGGCTAAGTTTTAAACTATCCAATCTTTTAGACGCACTCATTGTTAAAGGCTTGACTTTAAAATACACTTGACCGGACGCAGCTGCAGCCAGCAATAAGCATATCAATAAAGAAAAAAGCCTTGTAACCATACTATAAAACTAGCATAAAAAAAGGAGATCGTAAAAACGACCTCCTTCTTAAAAACCAAGATAAATACGAGAAAGATTTATTTAGACCACCACATTTTACCGTAGTTGTCATCTGTGCCACCTAAGGCAGCAACAGCGGCTTTATAATTTGTTGGGTTTAATGAAGCTTCTGTTGGAGGATAACCTAAACGGAAAGGAATACCTCTAGAATCTACTCTATCAACTGCAGCAGTTAATACAGGGAATCCAGTTCTTCTCCAATCACACCAAGTTTCCCAAGAGCTTAAGTAGTTATGAACCCATTTTTCAGTTAAAATTTGCTTGTGCGCATTAGCACTTGAATACGCTACATCTGCATTTGCGATATAAGCATTGTATTTAGTTGCATCATATACACCATACATTTCCCAAGAAGCTTTGATAGCTGCTTTGTACTTTGCTTCGGCATCAGTATCACCACCAGTTGTATAACCAAGCTTTGCAGCTTCTGCTTGCAAGAATAACACTTCAGCATAGTTATAAATAGAAAGTGGAGAACCTTGACCTCTAAACGCAGCACCAATACGGCTATAAGCAGCAGGGATATTTACTGCAGCGTTTCTTCCATAAGGTAAACCTTTTACTAAACCACTCGCTAACACTTCACCAAATACTGGTAAACGTGGATCTGCTTTTGGCTCCATGTAATCAGTCATTGTTTTGCTGATAGCATAGTCGTTACGGTTACTTACAGAGTAGTTATCGTACCAAGGATTGTAGTTGTTAGGATCGCCAGCAATAAACTTATACATGATATTTTGTGCATTGCTGCCAATTACACCAGCAGCAATAGCAGCAGCATATTCAGTTTTACCTTTTGCAGCGTTTACTTTTGACAAACGTACAGACATTGCTAAACGAATGGTATTTGCAAAACGCTTCCAAGCAGCCATGTCACCATTAAATAATACATCACCTACTACACCAGCTTCGTTTTCTTTAATTTGAGCAACAGCTTCTGTTAACTCTTTAAATAAATCTGTGTAGATAGATTCTTGCGTATCATATTTTGGAGAATAAGCAGTGCTACCTTTTAATGCATCAGAATAAGGGATATCACCCCAAATATCTGTCATACGTAAAAAGTAAAATGCTTTAAGGATTCTTGCAGCACCAATTTGGTTGGCTTTAGAACCATTTCCAATGGTAGAAGGAGAACCTGTGTTGTTGTAATTGATGATAGTTTGTAAATCATACAATGGACCAACGTACCAGCCAGCAAAACTAGCATTACGATCACTGTATAAAGAAGAACCTGGATAAGGACCTTCCGATAAGTGCTGAACATAAAGGTTTGCCAATCTGTTATTGAACATAACAGATTTCATCGCTTGTTGCGAGTTGGTTAATAAGGCACTTGTAGATGCTTTTGTAAGAAGTGTTGGAGACACGTTAGTATCGCCAAACTTATTACAACTCTGCAACGTTGCAAGTACAACTATAAGAATTAATATTTTTTTCATCGTTGTTATTTTTAAGTTTTTTTACGAAGATGTATTAGAAGGTTACACGTAAGTTAACACCAAGTTGACGTGTAGAAGAAAGCTGTCCACCTTCTCTGTAAAACACTTCTAACTCTGATGGGTCGATACCCCATTGCTTCGTTGTAGCCCAAATTAACCATGCGTTTTGTAAAATAACTCCAAAGTTTGCTGATTTAGCAAATGGCATTTTCTTTAATACTGAAGCAGGAATGCTATAACCCAATCTTACTTCACGTAATTTGATAAATGATGCATCTAATAATACATTGCTTGCATCACGTTGACGCGCAGTGTACCAGTATGCACGAGCAGAAATATATCTGTTGTTTTCTTTACCAACTAAAGCGCCGTTTGCAAAAACACCTGGGATACGAATACCACCATTACCAGCATTACCAGTAGTAGTTGAGTAAGTACCTGGATAATCTCTCCAGTCGTTACCTTTATCGTTTACACCCACAGTTTCTTGAGATAAACCAGTTCCTGAATTAAAGTTTCTTGTTTCAGAGTAGAATAATCCACCGCTTTGGAAATCGATAGAAAACGCTAAATCAAAATTCTTGTAACGGAATGTGTTAAATAAACCACCTGTGAATTTAGGTAATACGGTACCAATTTCTTTATTGATATCGTATAATGGTTGACCAGTTGCATCAATTAAAGTTTTACCAGAAGTTGGATCTGTTCTCCACTTTCTTCCATAGTAAGTACCCCATTGGCCACCTACTCTATGCTCTAAACGCGTATCATAACGGTTGGTTGCATATAAATAGGTATTAATACCAGGAGCTAACTCTTTAATTTCATTGCGGTTTTTAGCCCAGTTGATGCTTGTTTCCCAAACGAAATTTTTGGTTTCGATTGGCTTACCATTTAATGAAAGCTCAATACCTTGGCTCACAATATTACCTGCGTTAATTTGAGCAGTTGAGAAACCGCTTGAAGGCGATACGTCTACACCCAAAATTTGATCGGTATTGTTGTTTTGATACACAGTTGCATCAAATCCAATTTTCTTGAACAGTTTTAATTCGATACCTAATTCGTATGCTTTTGTTAAAGCTGGGCGGATACTACCACCTTTAAATTGGTTACCAATTGATACAGAAGCATTGCTACCGTAAAAAGAACCATTGTTGATTGCTAAATCTAAAGAGTGTGCACCTAAATCAGAACCAACGCTCGCATAAGAGGCACGTAATTTACCATAGCTCAACCAGCTTGTTTTCAAAAATTCTGTAAAAATAAAACTTGTACTTACAGACGGATATAAATATGAGTTATTCGTTTCTGGTAATGCAGATGACCAGTCGTTACGAAGGGTTGCATCCACAAAAATAAAATCGTTGTATCCAACAGAAGCTTTACCATAAAACGAGTTAACGATTTTTTTCTCATAGCCTCTAGAATAAGATGGACGAGAAACAGAAGCAGCAATATCAAAATAGTTAGGAGAGCTTAATCCACCCTCTGTTGCTAATGACATTTGACTGTAGTTATTTCTTCTGATGTTACCACCCGCTAAGCCATCAACAGAAAATGCACCAAATTTATTTTTATAAATCAAATTGGCTTCATAGTTCATTTCCTTGTATTGGTTTTGAGATTGTCTGTAATAAGGCAAGGTTAAAGAACCAGTAGCCATTCTTCCAGTGTTCTCATTGTAGTAAGAGTTCATTCTTGCATTTGATTGAAGACTCAAATGATTGTTGAACTTATATGTAAACCCAATATTTCCTACCAGTCTATTATTCTTTTGTGTTGTATAATTTTCATTCACAACAAAATAAGGATTGTCCCAGTATTGAGGTACACCATAAGAAGAGAAATCTGATGTTGCATTTGGATCACCAATGTTCCAAGAGTTTAAACTACCATCTGGTTCACGATACTGCTTCATACGATTCATATCCAATTGTCTTTGGAACCACTGGTTAAAATTTTGCGTAATATTTAAACCAGATAAATCATACCCTTCGGCAGGTGCACCTTTTGTAGCATAAGTAGTATAAGTGACATCTGTAGAGATTGTCATTTTTTTACCTACATCAAATGAACCGTTTAAAGAAATTTGATGTTGATCTCTGTTAGCATTTGGAACAACAAGTGTTCTTTGTTGATTACCATAGGTTAATCTAAAATTATGAGACTCACCACCTGATGTAAACGCAACAGAGTTGTTAAGGTTTAATCCTGTTTGGAAAAAGTCTTTAACGTTGTTTGGTTGAGCAACCATTGGTGTTAATTGACCAAATTCTTTACCAGGATACCAGCTCCAATAAGCACGGTATTGTGAACCATCAATTTTTGGTCCCCAACTTTCATCAGCACCATATTCCAACATTTTTTGACCTTGGAATGACGCCCAAGATGCAGGGTGAATTGTTGGATCGTAGTTGAAAATATAATATCCTTTATCATCTAAATAACCAGTACCTAATGAGTTTTTGTTTGTATAAGATGATGAATAACCACCAGCATATTCATTTTGGTAAGGAGGTAATAAAGCAATTTTTTCGAAAGTAGCACCTAGGTTCACTTCAACACCACTGAATTTTTTACGAGTACCTCTTTTAGTTGTAATAACTACCGCGCCATTTGCTGCTCTTTGACCATATAATGCAGTTGCTGCAGGTCCTTTTAACACAGACAAATTTTCTACGTTATCCATTAAAACACCAGCTTGGTTAGTGATGGTTCCGTCCACAACAAAAATAGGCTCTTGTGGTCCTAAACCAGTAACACCACGAATTAAGATACCACCATTATCAAAAGCAGAACTTGGAGATCCTACTACTTGAATACCTGCAACTTTACCAGCTAAAGAAGTACTTACATCTGTCGATTTTGCAATCGTTAAGTTTTCTCCTTTTACTTCCTGTACAGAATAACCAAGTGCTTTCTTTTCTCTTTTCACACCTAAAGCCGTAACAACAACTTCAGATAGGTTATCTACTGATTCTTGAAGTGTAATCTTGCTAGCTTTTGCAGCAGAAACTTCAAAACTTGCAAAACCTGTTGCAGAAATCTGCAAAACAGCATTTTGCTTTACTGTAATCTTGAAAAGGCCATTCGCATCTGCAGTTGTTGCATTGCTAGTTCCTTTTTCTTTCACTGTTGCAGATTCAACAGGCGCACCTTTTGCGTCTGTGATTTTACCTGTAACAGTTGTTGTTTGAGCTAGTGCCATGTTCAACGAAAAGAACATAACCAGCATCAGGTACAAATTTTTCTTCATTTGGTTAAATTTTGATTAAAACACATCATAATTGAGGACATCAATTATATTAAGCAGTACTAAAAATAATAAATAATATTAAGCTGGGCTTAACTTTTGTTTAACATTTTTCAATAAGTAGAGAATAAATGATTTACGAATTATATTTTTTTACAATATATTAATTACACATATACATTCTTTTTGCAATTCAACAATTTTGACTTTTGAGTGTTTTAATAATATACAATACAAACCATGCCCAACAAACCCAAAACATACAGCGTAATCAGCTGGGAACACTACTTATCGGACTTAGAGTTCGAATAGTCCTCATTTATTACCTTTAAGCATGTGTTATTTTAACAGCCTTGTTGCACCAGCCGGGGCGAACGTATCCATTAAAGGAGTTACCAAAAAGCTTAAGCCTATTAACAAACCCCTTCAAAGTGGTTTTGAATATTCCGGCTGGCCCATCATTAAAAGTAACGCTCAAGATTTTACCATCGAAAATGCCCATTGGGAACTCATTGCGCCATGGGTAAAAAATACAAAAGAAGCCGAGGCTGGTCGTGAAAAATTTAATACCCTCAACGCCACTTGTGAGCGTTTATTAGAAAGCAAATTATTTAAACCAGCAGCACTGAATTATAGATGCCTTGTGCCATCTACCGGATTTTTTGAATGGCGACATTTCAAACCCCTAGGCGCAAAAAAAGACATTGCTTACCCCTATTATATTTCACTTAGAACGCAGCCGCTTTTTTACATGGCGGGTATTTATCAGCCTTGGACCGATAAAGAAACTGGTGAAACCATGGATACTTTTTCTATTGTTACCACAAAGGCAAATGGCCTCATGGAACAAATTCATAACAAGAAAAAAAGAATGCCTACCATTTTAAATGAAGCGCAAGCGAATGAGTGGTTACAACCAAATTTATCTGAAGCCAAACTAATGGAACTTGCTTCTAGTATATATGATGCGGCGAATATGAAAGCATACACCATTGACAAAAGCTTTAGAACATCTAGTGATCCATTAGAGCAATTTGAATATCCAGAGCTGACTGTATTGATCTAAATTATACTTATATTAGACAATACATTTACGCTTAATATGGAAAGAAGAAAATTTATTCAAAATTCAGGATTATTGGCTGCTGGCCTTTACCACTCGCCACTTAAAGCAATTGCCGGACCGTTTGCACAGCCACCCCTACTACATAATATTCCTTTGGATAAAAAATTAGATCCGCAGTGGGTAAAATCATTGTACCAACGAGGTTTTGTTACAACATATAAAAAAACAAAAAACGAGTTACAATATATTGGTATGCCTATTGGGGGCATATTTACAGGCACCGTTTATTTAGGCGGCGATGGACGGCTTTGGCTATGGGACATTTTTAATGAAAATCAAAATGGCATTGATCCCAAAACAATTGAATGGGGCATGGACTTACACGTAGGTAAAAAAGTGAGGCCGCAAGATGGATCTGCGTATGTTCAACCCGCAAAAGACATTAGACCTATCGAGCAAGGATTTGCATTTAAAATTATTTCAGGCAAAAAAACAACCATCAAAAAATTAGAAGCATCTGATTGGGATGAAATATTGTTTGAAGCCACTTACCCCATGGCAAAAGTGCATTATATAGACCATGGTTTAGGGTTAGATATAACGGCATCCATTTATTCGCCGTTTATTCCATTAGATGAAAAAAAATCTGGAATTCCTTGCACCATTTATTCTTTTTCGGTAAAAAATAAAATGGCAAAAGATGTATCGGTTTCGATATTGGGCTGGTTGGAAAATAAAATAATGCATAAGTCCAAAAAGGAAACTGATACCAGACAAAATGCTTTTGAGTCTTTTTCAAATTGTCATATTGCCAATAGTAGCATCCAATTAAATGGATCCGATAATCAACAGATGTTACCAGACTATGGTACTATGGCCATTGGCGCTCTACACGCAAAGTGTAACGCTAATACATCCTTTACCTTACCAGTTGTTGCCGAATCGTTTTCTCAACAAAACATTTCAACTACAACAAAAACAGTATCTGAAGGCCCTTTACTAAATTCAGTTAGCACCAAGTATACCATTAGAGGTGGCCAAACCATAAAAGCCGACTTTATTATTGGATGGCATTTTGCAAATTTGAAATTAAACCCTGTGATTGAAGGAAAGGGTCGCTTCTACAATCAGCAATTTAAAAATGCAGTTGAAGTTGTACAATACGTAGCTAATAATTTTGCAGATCTTTCAACAAACACTGCACTTTGGCGTCAAACATGGTACGATTCAACATTACCATGGTGGTTTTTAGAACGTACTTTTCTAAATATTTCAACGCTTGCTACTACCACCGCACACCGCTTTGATTCAGGCAGGTTTTATGCCTGGGAAGGCGTTGGCTGCTGCGAAGGCACTTGCATGCACGTGTGGCAATATGCACAAGCAATGGGCCGTATATTTCCTGGCATGGAAAGAGACACAAGAGAACGTGTAGACTTGGGTCTATCGTTAACAGCAAACGGCATGATATATTATAGAGGTGAAGTTGTAAAATCAGCTGCTATTGATGGGCAGGCTGGAACCATTTTAAGGATTTACAGAGAACATAAAATGTCGAGTGACAAAAGTTTCCTGAAAAAAAATTGGGAGAAAATAAAGCTGGCAACAACCTGGGTAATCAATCAGGATAAAAACAAAGATGGCATGGAAGATACGCCTATCGAAAATACATTAGACGCTGTTTGGGATGGTGAAATTGCATGGCTCGTTGGATTATGTATAGCCGCTGCAAAAGCCGGCGAACAAATGGCCATCGAAATGGGTGACACCCCTTTTGCCAATATTTGTGCAACTTATGTAGCAAGCGGTACAAAAAACATGGAAGAAAAATTATTTAATGGTGAATATTTTATTCATAAGCCAGATGAAATTAAAGGCAGAGAAAAATTAGGCTCTTATAATACTTGTCATATTGATCAGGTATATGGTCAAAGTTGGGCGCATCAAGTAGGCCTTGGGAGAATACTGAATAAAGAAAAAACAATGTCGGCGCTAAGGGCTTTATGGAAATATAATTTTACACCCGATGTTGGACCCTACATTAAAGAACGAAGAGGCTGGCGACCTTATGCACTTGCCGGCGAAGGTGGCATGGTAATGAATACCAACCCAAGTAATGAAGCAAAACCTTATGGCGAAAACACCACTTGGCAATTGGGTTATTTTCATGAATGTATGAGTGGTTTTGAACACCAGGTAGCTTCGCATATGATGGCCGAAGGCATGACCGACGAGGCGCTTGTATTAACCCGAATGATTCATGACAGATACCATGCCGCAAAGCGCAATCCATTTAATGAAATTGAATGTAGCGACCACTATGCGAGAGCCATGGCTAGCTATGGCACATTTATTTCTGCCTGTGGATTTGATTACGATGGCCCTAACGGATCTATCAAATTTGCGCCCAAATTGAATCCGCATAAATGTAAAGTACCTTATACAGCAGCCAGTGGCTGGGGCTCTTACGAACAAAATCAAAATGAACAAAATTTTACTGCGAAACTGAATGTTACCTATGGCTCTTTGCGTTTAAATAAAATAGCAGTTGAACCATCTTTAAAGGTTACCAAAGCAAAAATTTATGTAGGCGATACAATCATCAACGGTAAACTCACTAAAAAAGACAATGTCTATCAATTTGAATTTGAAAATACAGTTGAATTGAAAAAAGGGCAAGTATTACAAATTAACTTGAGTTAGTATGCAAGTACAAAAAAATACAGTAGTTGGCATACATTATACCATTGTAACCAATGAACAAGAAGAAGTGTTTTCTAATTTAGATTTTGAACCGGAACAATATGTTCATGGCGCCATATCTATTTTTCCAATGGTGGCAAAAGCACTAGAAGGACATATGGTAAATGATACCGTAGAAGTTACACTCCCACCGCAGTATGCATATGGTGCTATCAATGAAAAAATGATTCAAACTCTTCCGATTAATTTATTTGAGAATACTTCTGATCTTGAAATAGGAACTTATATTCAAATTCCAGGCGGGAATGAAGCAAAACTCTTACAAAAAAATCAAGACAGCATTCTAGTGGACGCCAATCATCCACTTGCCGGCACTCACCTACATTACAACATAAAAATTGTTTCGATAAGACCTGCAACACCAATAGAAATCGAGAGAGGTCTTACCGAATCTGTTATAAAATCATGCGATGGCTCCCCTAATTGCTGCTAAATTTAAATTATGAAAAACAAACGTTTACAATTTGCAATTACTTTATGCTTACTAGGCCTAAATGCGATTGCACAAGAATTATACAAAGCCCCTTCTAGTCAAACAAAAACTGTTTGGGTGAGTCCCGAAAATCCAACAGGCGCCAAAGGAAATGCTGGCACTACCAATAAAGGTGCAAAGGGTCGAGCTTTTATTACATTACAAGCTGGACAAAAAATTGACGTTTTAAACACTAATGGGTCAGGTATTGTAAGAAGGATGTGGTTAAGCGGAACCATTCCAAGATCTGCAGAACAAATGCAGCATGTACGCATAGAAATGTATTGGGATGGCAGTAAAACGCCTGCTGTATCTGCTCCAATTGGCGATTTTTTTGGTTTAGGATTGGGAAAATCTAAGGCCTATCAAAATGCATTGTTTTCAAATCCAGAAGGCCGCTCTTTTAATTTTACCATACCCATGCCGTTTAAAAAATCCGCTAAAATTGTATTAGTGAATGGATCTAGTTCACACGCACTTATCTGGTACGATATAAATTATACGCTAGAAAAAGTGCCTGAAGACGCCATGTATTTTCATGCCTATTGGAATCATACACCCAAAACAACTCTTGGTTCCGATTATGAAATTTTACCTACCATAAATGGCAAGGGCCGATTTCTTGGAAGTAATATTTCAGTTATCAGCGATAGTATTTTACGAAATACTTGGTTTGGAGAAGGCGAAGTGAAAGTATATTTAGATGGAGACAAAAAATTACCCACTTTGTCAGGAACAGGTACCGAAGACTATATTGGATCAGGTTGGGGACAGGGAGAATATCAAGACCAATACCAAGGATCTTTAATTTCTGATGACAAAAACGGGGTTTACTGCTTTTACAGGTATCATGTTCCCGATCCTATATATTTTCAGAACCAGTGTAAAGTTACGCTGCAACAAATAGGCAATAGCTCCCCAGAAAATATTAGATCCCTACTAAAAAAAGGCGCTAATATCAAGCCCGTATTTTTTATCAAACAAGGTAGCAATAATGATATTTTAAATTTAAAGGGTAACCCTCCTATTACCTATGGCTTATTGGATACAAATTTTGTTGACGGTATCAATAACTCGTTTTTTGATAGCAGCAATTTTGGAATGAATTTTTACCGAACAGATGAAGTTTCATCTACCGCTTATTTTTATTTAAATAAACCAAGCAATCAATTAAATGTTGAAACTTCTAATACCCATCAAAAAGGATCATTTGGATACGATCTTGCTTTTCTAAAAAAATTTCATAGCAATGCCATTCAATTAAAAAATGGAGACGCTTCATTAATTGTTTTACCTAATTATCAAGGCCGCGTAATGACTAGTACCGCCGAAGGCGATAAAGGATTTAGTTTTGGATGGATCAATCATGATTTAATTGCAAGTGGACAACAAACCCCTCATTTTAATGCCTTTGGCGGCGAAGAGCGTTTTTGGCTAGGGCCAGAAGGCGGACAATTTTCAATTTACTTTAAGCCCGGCAGCTCATTTACATTTGACAACTGGTATGTACCACCAAGCCTTGACACCGAAGGCTTTGATATTGTTTCTACAACGAATACCGAAGCTTTATTTAATAAAAAAATTCATTTACTAAACTATACCGGCACAAATTTTGATTTAGAAGTAAACCGAAAAATAAAATTATTAAGTACACAAAATATTACGCAAACATTAGGCGTACATATAGGAGCCTCCATAAAAACTGTTGGATTTGAATCAGAAAACAACGTAAAAAATATTGGCAAGGCCGCTTGGACAAAAAATACAGGACTTTTATCTATTTGGGTATTAAGCATGCTACAAGCCAATGATCATACAACAGTGTTTGTGCCCTTTAAAAAAGGAGATGCCGCTACACTTGGCAAAATTGTAACCGATGATTATTTTGGAAAATTAGATAGTTCAAGATTAAGTGTAAAAGATGGCTATCTTTTATTTAAAGCCGACGCTAAACAAAGAAGTAAAATTGGTATTTCGCCATTAAGGGCTTTACCTATGGCAGCAAGTTATGACGCACTCAATAAAGTACTTACTATTGTACAGTTTACCCTACCAAGAAAGAATATAGATTATGTGAATTCACTTTGGCAAATTCAAGATGAGCCTTATAAAGGGGATGCATTAAATGCATATACCGATGGTCCTGTAAATGGCAAACAAATGGGTAAGTTTTATGAATTAGAGGGGTCATCGCCAGCAATGGCACTCTTACCAGGCAGTTCGCAAACACACGTTCAAAAAACAATACACCTTAAAGGTAGCGAAGCAGATTTAAATGCCATATCGCTTCAACTATTTGGCGTACCACTTAAAAAAATTGGGTTATAAAATTTAGTATATATATTACAATCAAACGATCTCTTATGAAAAAGTTGATATTTACCGGTCTACTATTTTTATGCGTACAATTAAACGCGCAAGTACTTCCACTGCGTCAGCAAGCTGCAGTAATTGATGAAGTCCTATCTGATCGACTCAATAATCTACTACCGTCGCTCATGGAAAAAAACGGTATAGATATGTGGGTGCTTATCACTAGAGAGTACAACGAAGACCCGATTGTAAAAACCATGCTACCAGCCACTTGGATTAGCGCAAGAAGAAGAACTATTCTTGTTTTTTATTACAACCCTCAAACCAAAACCTATAAAAAATTAGCTGTAGCGCGCTATAGTGTTGGAAACGAAATTAAAGCGGCCTGGGATATGAAAGCCCATCCAGACCAGTGGGATGCACTCACGGCCATCGTTACACAATATCAGCCTAAAAAAATTGGCATTAACACCTCAGTTAATTTTGGCCATGCCGACGGTTTAGACCACACCGAATATGAAACATTCAAACAAAAATTACCAGCAAGCTATCAATCTAAAATTGTTTCGTCAGAACCATTAGCGGTTGCATGGCTAGAAACAAGAATCGAAAGAGAAATGCAATTTTATCCGCAGCTTATTAAAATGAGTAAGGATATTATTGCCAAAGGTTTTAGCAGCAAAGTAATTACGCCAGGCATAACTACCACCGAAGATTTAGTATGGTGGTACCGTCAAGAAATTATTAAAAGAGGTTTTACCACTTGGTTTCATCCATCTGTAGAAATACAACGCAACGACTCGGTGGCATTTGACCATTTAACAGCCTTTACCAGTAAGGGCTACAATGGTAAAGACATTATTATGCAAGGCGATTTACTGCATGTAGATTTTGGTATTACTTATTTGCGCTTAAATACAGATATTCAGGAGCACGCTTATGTTTTAAAACCTAACGAAGCAAACGCTCCCATTTATTTACAAAAAGCAATGGAAACAGGCAACCGTTTACAAGATATTTTGACTGGGCAGTTTCAAGAAAATAAAACAGGCAATCAAATTTTAGCAAGCGCGTTAGCACAAGCTAAAAAAGAAAATATCAACGCTACTATATACACACACCCTATTGGATTTCATGGTCACGCAGCAGGCCCAGCCATTGGCATGTGGGATATGCAAGAAGGCGTGCCGGGCACTGGTGATTTTCCGATGCACTTAAAAACAGCTTATTCTATTGAACTAAATGCAGCTGTTGAAATTAAAGAATGGAAAAAAACCATTCGCATCATGCTAGAGCAAGATGGCTATTTTGATGAAAATGGATTTAGATATATTGGTGGCAGACAAACCAAGTTGCACCTTGTAGGAAAATAATTAGAGAATCTGCTTTTTTCTAAATCTTTTAGATGAAGTAAAATAAAGTAGGAAGCCTGACAATACAGTTACAAGTCCAAAAATTGAAAAGGCCCTCAACAGTATATTTCCAAAATTATCTCTACCGTTATAGTCCATCGTGTGGAGCATCCATAAAAAGTCAAATACGCGCCATTTGTCATTCCTAAATTTTTGAACCGTGCCAAGTTCAGAAGCAACGTATACCGTTGTTTTTGAAGCATGCTCAAAACTTATTGCGTATGCAGGTAATTCTCCAGAGCGGTACTCGTGGTGCGGATGAATACTATCAACTTTTTCTACCTTAACTACTTTGGCGTCATCAGCAAAATGTCTTTTGGCAACAGCTACGGCCTCCTCTTTAGAGAGTGGTGCACGCAAAACACCTGTTTGTGCATCTGCCAAATGATTCATTAATTGAGCATGATTGCTATGCGTACCCATATCATGTAACGCAGATAAGCATCTAATTTGATAAAAAGGCTTACCTAAAATATCTATGAGTTGTATAGAAACCAGGGAGTCAATTTTATGATTCTGCTTAATAGCATCAAGTGCCATTGTTGGAGAAACAAGTTGAATACCAGAACTAAGCAGTGGCACTCTCTTTCGCTGCATATCTCCATGCACTTCATCAATATTATTCCAACTAAAATAAAGCCCGCCAATTGTCCAAAGCAAAAATTGAATACCAAGTAGTACACCAAGTATTCTGTGTGATTTTCTGATGTAATACTGTTTGCTTTTTGCCATAGAATTATCTTGTTTTTTTCAAAAATAAGCTAAACCAAATTATTCAAACACAACCATTGCCTTTACTACCCCAGTAGCTGGATTAAGCCAGCTTTCAAAATGGTCTGTCACCTCGGTAAATGACACTTTGTGTGATATTAGGCTAGACGGATTTACAAGTCCTTTTTGAATGCAATCAATGACGTAATTAAAATCTTGTGTGTTGGCATTTCTGCTACTCATTAAAGTAGCTTCTCTTTTATGAAACTCGGGATGGCTAAAACTAATATGCTCTTTTTGCAAACCCACTAACACATAACGTCCGCCATGTGCCAAATAAGCAAAGGCATTATTAATTGCGTTTAAATTACCTGTTGCATCCATTACAACGGTAGGCATGTCGTTATTTGTAATGAGTTTACAAACATCCACTACGTTATGGGTTAACGGATTAATCGTATGTTTTATATCTAGCATATTTTTACAAAAGTCTAACCTACTATCATTTACATCTACCATTATTACCTGAGCCCCTGCAATGTTAGCAAACTGTGCGATTCCAATGCCTATAGGCCCTGCACCCATTACCAAAACAAATTCGTTAGGCGCAATATTTGCTCTTTTTACAGCATGCGAACCAATAGCCAGTGGCTCTACAAGTGCTAATTCGTCTAGGTTTAAACCACCACTTTTTACAAGTGCAGTATCAGGTACAGTAACATACTCGCGCATGCCACCGCCTATATGAACACCAAAAACTTGCATGTTAACGCAGCAGTTATGCTTGTTTGATTTGCAAGCTATACACTGTCCACAATGCATATAAGGAATTATAGTAACCTTATCGCCCGCAGTAAATCCAACCGCTTTTGTTTCAACGATAGTAGCTGCAAGTTCATGTCCTAAAATTCGCGGATAATTAAAATAAGGTTGGGTGCCTTCATACGCATGCAAATCTGTTCCACAAATTCCTATACGCTCTATTTTTAAAAGCGTTTCTCCCTCACCTGCCACAGGCATTAGAGCGACAGTGTAATCAAATTGATGCGGTGTTGTACAAACGAGTGCTTTCATATACTTACATTACTGTTTTGTAAACACCATACAGTGTTGCCATGGAAGGTTATCCATATTTTTTTCAAATATAAAGCCCGCCGCTTTTAATTCTTTAACGGACTGCTTTTCACTCATTTTATGAATGGTTTTAATAGGCACAGTAGGGTCTTCGGCTCTAAATTCTACAAGAACCAATTTACCACCAGGCTTTAAAGCAGACCGCATAGATAAAGCCATTTCATAAGGAAAAGAAAACTCATGGTAAACGTCCACCAATAAAATAATTTCGACCGTATTTTCAGGTAGCGCAACATTTTTTTCGGTACTTAATACCGGTACAATATGTGACAGTTTTTCTTGCTTAATTCTTGCATTTAAATAAGCAATCATTTCCGGCTCTACATCCACTGCAAAGACTTTACCATTCCCTACCATTTTTGAAAGTAAAGCACTATGGTAGCCACTACCCGCGCCAATATCTGCTACAACCATACCCGGTTTTACCGATAAATTTTTTAAAAGTTGCGTTGTATTTTCTTCCATTTCGCGCTCCTCTCTTTCAAGCCAATCTATTCCGTAATGACTCATTACTTGGGCAATTTGTCTACCCATATACCATTTATTAATGCCATTTGGATCACCTGGCTTTGTGGTATAACGTTCCTGCGCCATCAAAGACGTAGAAAATAGTAGTACTATAAATAAAAGTAATCTGGATATAAGCTTGAGCATGGTTCAATTTAGCAATAATTACAAACATGACCTATTGTAAGCACGATTTTCGTAATTTGTAATATGTCTAATTACAAATCAGCCTCTATATTTAGGGCACTTACTCTACTCCCTTTTTTAATCCTGTCTATTATTGCTAATGGGCAAAAAACCAATATCATTTATATTTTAACCGACGACCTTGGTTATGGTGATGTTAGCGCTTACAATAACAAGTCAAAAATTGCTACACCTTGGGTAGATGCTTTAGCAAAAGAAGGCATGCTATTTACAGATGCGCATTCTAATTCGTCGGTATGTACGCCCACCAGATATGGCATATTAACGGGTCAGTACGCCTGGAGAACCAGTTTAAAAAATGGCGTTTTATGGAGTTATGACAAACCACTAATTACACCGGATCAATTAACGCTTGCACAGTTATTAAAAAATAACGGATACCAAACAGCATGCATTGGCAAATGGCATTTAGGTTTAGACTGGGCTAAACAAACGAGTGGAGAAATTGATTTTGCAAAGCCAGTTAATGGCGGTCCCACACAAATTGGATTTGATTATTTTTATGGCATAACAGCCTCACTAGATATCCCACCCTATTTTTATATTGATGGTAATAAAATTACCGCTACGCGCATAGACAGTATTCAAGAACAAGGTGGGCAAGGGTTTTGGCGTGCAGGACCTATTGGTAATGATTTTAAACATCAAGACGTACTAGATACTTTTGTAAGCAAATCTATTCAGTACATAAGCAAAGCTTCTAAACAAAAAGATCCATTTTTTTTATATTTAGCACTTGCCTCTCCGCATACGCCCATACTTCCTTCTAGTAATTATAATAGCACAACAGCTACCAATGCCTATGGAGATTTTGTAAAAATGACGGATGATAAAATTGGTGAATTACTTCAATATTTAAAAGACAATAACCTAGATAAAAACACAATGATTGTTTTTACCAGTGATAACGGATGTTCTCCATCTGCAAATTTTAAAGAATTACGTGAAAAAGGACATGATCCAAGTGCTGGATTTAGAGGTACTAAAGCTGATATCTACGAGGGCGGGCACCGTGTTCCGTTTATTGTAAAATGGCCTGGTAATGTAAAAGCAAACAGCATTAACAATGCCACAATTTGTCTCACCGATTTTATGGCTACCTGTTCCGATTTACTCAATACAAATTTGCAAAACGATGCGGGTCAAGATAGCTATAGCCTACTTCCATTACTTACTCCATCCAAAAAAACGGCTTACCAAAGAACCAGCACCGTTCATCACTCTATAGATGGCTATTTTGCCATCAGAAAAGGAGATTGGAAACTAGCTATTTGTAGAGGCTCAGGCGGATGGAGTGCGCCAACCGAAAATCAGGCGGCTAAAAATAATATGCCTGCTGTACAACTATATAATTTAAAAGAAGATCCGTCGGAACAAAATAATGTGTATGCAAAATATCCAGAAATGGTGCGCGTACTAACCGAGGAACTTGAAAAAATAAAAGCAACTAAAAAGTAAAAGACAGCAATGAAACCATACCTAACATTATTCGTTTTATGTTGTACACTATTTAATGCAATTGCTCAAAAAAAGAGCACAGATAACCTTAATATAAATAGCAGCATTACCCCTGTAGATTCGTCCAATATTTTTATTGATCCTGGCTATTATATTTGGTGCGGAAGTAGCATTTTGGGAGAAGACGGCAAGTACTATTTATTTTATGCCCGCTGGCCACACGGACCAAGAGCAAAAGATGATGATAGCCTAAACCATATTTTTGATGGATTTAAAGGTTGGCAAAAGTATTCCGAAATTGCAATTGCTGTTTCAGAAAAACCTACTGGCCCTTACAAACATGTTAAAACAATTTTGAAAGGAAATTTTAACGAACAAAGATGGGATAGGTATACTTTTCACAATCCGCAAGTCAATTATTTTAATGGCCAATATTATTTGTACTTTATCAGCAATAGTTTTAATGATAACATGCATTTTACTAAAACACTTACTAAAGAGCAGCTTCACTGGTATAAGTACAATTGCACACAACGCATTGGCATGGCATCTTCGCCTAGTATTGCAGGTTTTTTAAATGGATCCTTTTATCAAAAACCAGAACATCTCGTAATGCCAGATAGCATTAGAACTTTTGAAGTTGCTGTTAACCCATCGGTATGCAAAGGACCAGATGGCCGTTATTATATGATGTATAAATCTAGAAAGCCCGACTTAGGACATATGACTTTTTGGATGGCCGTGGCAAACAAGCCAGAAGGACCATTTACCTATTATAGTGAAGTAAGCTCCAGTGCTGATATGGCTTCCGAAGACCCCTATTTATGGTATGATAAAAAACGAAAAAGATTTTACGCCATTGCAAAATACTTTTCTGCAAAAGGAAAAGCAAATACAGAATTTGGTTCTCTTATTTTACTTACCTCAATAGATGGAAAAGATTGGGGTATGGCCAATTCATTTATGGTATCGGAACGAAAGCTAAGTTTTAACAACGGAACAGTAATAAAACTCGCGCATTTAGAAAGACCGTTTTTATTATTTGATAAAAAAGGAAATATGCAAGGCTTATTTGGTGCTGCATCAGTAAAAAGCCCGTTCAATAATAAAACAACAATGGTAAAACCAGAAGAAAACACTTTTAACGTTCATATTCCTTTACAATTAAATACACGTCAATGAAATACCTACTAGCACTCTTACTCATCACAAAAATTGCTTACGGTCAAAGCGGTAACATTAAATGGATGGACCCTACAAAAATGACGGAACAGTGTATTGATGGCCGAGGATGGAATGATGGATACACATTTCCTTACGATAGACTACCGCAAAAAGCACAAAGTAGGGTAAGGCCGGTGCTTTGGGACTTATCTAAACACACTGCTGGCGAGTATATCAACTTTACCACAAATAGCAGCACTATTTACGTAAGGCTCAAGGTTAAAGGTGCGCAAGCAATGTCGCAAATGCCGGCTACTGGCGTAAGTGGTGTAGACTTGTATAGTAAAGACCCTTTAGGTGGATGGAACTGGACCAAAGCGACAGTTAATTTTAAAGATACCATTACCTATAAATTTGAAAATATTAAAGATGCAGCAAGTTTTGATTTTTTTAGGCTCTACCTCCCACTATGTAATGCGGTGTCGTGGTTAGAAATTGGCGTTCCTGAAAATTCTACTTGTACATTTCTACCCGCACAAAATGATAAACCAATTGTAGCATATGGCACATCTATTATGCATGGTGCTTATGCAAGTAGGCCTGGGCTTGGATGGACCAATATTTTAGGTAGAAAATTAAATTCAAAATTGATTAACCTTGGCTTTTCTGGTAATGGGCAACTCGAGCCAGCCATGATTGACCTGATTAATGAAATTGATGCCAAACTATATATTCTAGATTGTATGCCTAACCTTTGGGACAAAACAAGATTTAGTGCCGAAGAAATAGAAAAAAGAATGCGTCATGCAGAAATAGAAATCCATAAAAAACATCCTGGGGTTCCAATCATATTTACAGAACATTGCAGCGGTAAAGACGGCATTAATTTAGATACGGTGATGGCACAAAAATATATTGCTGTTAGTAAGATATCGGCAGCTGTATTTAAAAAAATGAAAAAAGAAGGTATTAAAGATATTTACGAGCTTACTGCAAATCAAATTGGTTTTGATACCGAAAGTACGCTGGATGGCACACACCCCAACGATATTGGGATGATGCAATATGCAAATGCATATTATCAATTGATTACACGTAAAATTGGTTTATCTAAATAAACGGTTTAGCACATGAAAAAAAGATATTTTTTTACACTACTCTTGTTATGTATAGCTCATTTAGCGAGTTACGCCCAGGCGCAAATACTTTATAAAACAGTAGACACGACACAATTATATTTAACCGTGTATCCTTCTGCAACAAAAGTGCCAAACAAAAAATCACCAGCCATGGTTTTCTTTTTTGGTGGAGGTTGGAATAGTGGCACTGTTAAACAGTTTGAGCCACAAGCTATTTATTTTAGCCAAAGAGGCATGACTTGTATTCTAGTAGATTACCGTGTAAAAGAAAAGCATAAAGCCACTCCTTTCGAATCTCTAAAAGATGCAAAATCGGCCATTAGATATATTAGAGCGCACGCCAACGATTTACAAATAGATCCTTCAAAAATTGTAGCTAGTGGTGGATCGGCGGGAGGCCATTTAGCAGCTGCCACGGCTCTTATAACGGATTACAATGAAAGCACAGACAATACTTCCGTTAGCTGCATCCCTAACGCACTCGTATTATTTAATCCGGTGTTTGATAACGGACCGGGCGGTTATGGCTATGAAAGAATTGGAGATGCCTACAAACAGTTTTCGCCACTACACAACATAGTAAGTGGCGCACCACCTACCATTGTGTTTTTGGGCGAAAAAGACCATTTGGTTCCAGTAGAAACTGCCAAGTATTACAAAACCGTAATGGACAAAGTAAAAAGTAGATGCGACCTGTTTTTATACGAAGGTCAAGGACATGGCTTTTTTAATTACAAGAATTTAGCATTCTATAAAAAAACCGTTTCCGAAACAGATACATTTTTACAATCCATTGGGTTTTTAAGTACGGATCCAATCGTTGAAATAAAGTAATTTATTTCCCTTTCAAATACTTATCCAACCAACGACCTTGTTCATATAATAGGTGTAATACGTTTTCTTTACCTCTATAGCCATGTGCTTCATAAGGCATGTACACAAAACGTACTGTTCCTCCATGACCCTTAATAGCTGCGTATAAACGCTCACTATTAATAGGGAATGTTCCGGTATTGTCATCCATTTCACCGTGGGTTAATAATATTGGTGTTTTAATTTTATTAGCGTGCGCAAATGGACTCATGTCTAAATACAATTGAGGTGCTTGCCAAAAAGTGCGGTCTTCATTTTGAAAACCAAATAAAATCACAAATCTATTGTAAGCACCACTACGGGCAATACCTGCTTTAAACAAGTTAGAGTGGGCTAATAAGTTAGCTGTCATAAATGCACCATAACTATGTCCACCAACAGCCATTTTATTTCTATCACTAACGCCCATACTCACAAGTTTATCAATCGCTGCATTGGCATTTAAAATCAATTGGTTTACAAAATCGTCATTTGGCTTTTTATCCGGAGATGTAGCCACAATAGGCATTTCGGCATTATCCAAAATTGCATAACCCTGGGTTACATAAAACACCGGAGATCCCCAGCTTAACAAAGTAAATTTGTGTTGGTTACCTCTAATTTGGCTCGCATCGGCAGCGCTTGTAAACTCGCGCGGATATGCCCAAAGTAGTGTAGGCAAAGGGCCGTCTTTTTCTTTGTTGTACCCTTTAGGTAAATACAAATCGCCGGTTAAGTCTACCCCATCTGCTCTTTTGTATTTAATTTTTTGCTTACTAACACCTTCCATACTTGCATATGGATTGCTAAAATTAGTGATCGCAACAGAAGTATTTGCCTGTAAAGATTTTAGGTAATAGTTAGGCACTTCTTTTTCGGTTTCTCTGCGGGTAATTATTTTTAAAGTAGAAGCGTCCAATACCTGAACTACATATTCAAAGCAATCTTCTTTACTACGCCAGATAATTTCGTTGGCTTTGGTATCTAAATTATAAATAGACAAATAAGGTAAATCACCCTTATCAGAAGCACCAGTAGTATTGTTCATTAAAACAGAACGGCCGTTGTTTACGGTAGCAATTACACTTTTGCCAAACTTATTTTTTTGTGTTACTGGGTTACCCAAATTGCTATAAGCATCTGTCAAACTTCTTTCATATAAAGTGGTTAAACTACCCGCTTTACTATTATAGATACTTACTTTATAGCGCTGTTTTGTTCTTAAAACTTCTGTAACAAGTGCCAGTGTTTCATTTCCCCAGCTGATATTAGAAAAACGAGCAGCTGTTTTAAATAATTCGCGAGGCGCTTCCGTAAATGGAGCAGCCACAGCCATTACCGCATCATGAAAAGGCACTGCTTTTTTAATTAAACCGCTATCTAGTGGCATGGCGTATACAATGGTAGCCGCTTCATCATCTTTCCACTCAAAACCACGTGGTGCATTTTGCACGTTATCGTACCCACTAGCTGTTCCTTCGGAAGAAGGTAAGTCAGCAATCTTTTTTACAAGCGCACCAGATTTATCCAGCACTTGCATAGAAGATGCAAAGCCACCAGCAGTTACTAAATAAGAAAACGGTTTATTTAATGTTCTAGTAAGGATATAATTTTTATCCGGAGAAATACTAAAGCTATTCATTAAAGCTGGCGCTCCTATTTTTGTTTCTACTCCGCTTTTATTTTTTACGAGTTGACTTTTTGCTAAAAACTCAAACACATATTCGTCATACGGCGATTTAATTAAATCTTGATAGGTAACACTAGGTGCCGCTTTACCCAAGTTTTCTTGAATAGTAGGACCCTTAGGCGTAACAGGTCTTTTAGCTAAATCACTTGCCTTATTTACATTTACTTTATAAAGTAGTGTTGCATCATCTTGCCATACCAAACCACCACCTAAAATTAAATTGGCAGCCGTCTTATTTATTTTTTGACAGGTTAATGTTGCCAAATCAATAACGTAAACATCCACCGCATTTTCCAACACATTGTAAAATGCAATTTTATTTTCTGAAGGATTCCAAGTAGGACTAAGCGCCGCAATACTTGCAGGCAATCCTTTAACGGCTAATACTTTTCCAGTAGCAACCTCTTTAATTGTAAGGCCCTTAATATAGTTCTGGCGCGTAGGCGAAAAGTTATTAGGATTTAAACGTAAGCCTGCAATTTTAAATTCAGCTTGGCCTAGTTCTTCTACTAATGGATATGAAGGACGCTCCAAAATAAGCATATGTTTTGCTTTACCATCCACACTAATAGAAGGCGTTGGTGGCGCTAACAATAAATCTGCAATTTGTTTTGGCGGAAGCTGATAAGCAGTGGCTTCTTGCGCAAAACCCTGTAAGCTTATCATTACTAGCGCAACAAGGCTAAGGATAGAACAAGCAACTTTTTTCATTTGATATAATTTATGTAATTAAAATTTTATTTTGAAGTATTATGCTATTTAGTTTGTTGGTGCAGTAGGACCCATTCGCATTGCTTTTACTTGTGTTGGCCATTTTGCAGGCTGTCCATTAGGAAGGGTCGCTTTATCTCTTGGAAAGGTTGCGTTGTCTTCGCAAGCCATATAAACAAGCATTGCCGTAAGCATCGCATTGTTTTTTACATCATCAAAAATAATTTTATCATAGGTATCCCTGTTGGTATGCCAGGTGTAATTAAAATAAGACCAGTTTAAAGCACCCAATGAAAAACCTGGCGCTCCTACTCCAATAAATGAAGCATGATCACTTCCTCCACCACCAGGCGTACCAGGGAATGTGGTTTTGATAGAATCTTTTAAACTATTAGGTACGGCAGCCAACCATCTTGTTAAAAATTCACCAGCATATTTAAATCCTTGTCCAGAAATATTTACAATTCGGCCGGTTCCATTGTCTTGATTAAACAATGCTTGTAATTTATTTACCACTTCTGGATGATCTTCCACAAATGCTCTTGATCCGTTTAGCCCTTGCTCTTCACTACCCCAATGTCCTACTAAAATGGTTCGTTTAGGATTAGGATACACCAACTTTAAAATGCGCATTGCTTCCATCATGGTTAATGTTCCTGTTCCATTATCTGTAGCACCTTGGCCTGCATCCCAAGAATCAAAATGCGCAGAAAGCATTACATATTCATCGGGCTTTTCTGTTCCTTTAATTTCTGCTATGGTATTAAAGTTTGGCACAGTACCTAAATCTTTAGAACTCGTTTCAATGCTAATGATTGGATTGGCGCCAAACTCAACTAGGCGGTATAATGATCCATAATCTTCTAGTGCTATGTCAACAGTTGGAACTTTTGAAGTGTATGCATTAAATATTTTATCAACGCCCCAACCGTTAGACCAGCCATTGGTTAAAATGCCTACTGCGCCTGCTTTTTCTAAAACAATTGGAAGCATACGTGACGAATATCCTGTTTTATTTAAACGTTTACGCCATGCATCTGTTTGCTCGGCACGTTCTTTTTTTAATTTATCAAAAGATGCAGGTGTTGCAAATTGTTGCCAGTTATCATCGGGTCTGCCTGTTGGCTGATTCATAGAAATCATTACAAACTTTCCTTTAACGTTAGGGAGCCAATTAGCAAACGCTAGCGAGTCTGCGAGATCCGGAATAATTACGATTTGCGCTTTAACAGCCTTCCCTTTTGTAGATGGGCTCCATGACAACTGCGTACCTTCTAAACTTTTTACCCTTGGTGAAAGCATATCAATATGTGTAATGCCTCGCTCCCAACCTTTCCACTCACCCCACTGCTCGTTACGCGCTGTAATACCCCAGCTCGCATATTTTTCTACCGCCCAGTCATTGGCTTTTTTCATTTGCGGTGTGCCTACAAGCCTTGGCCCAATACCATCAAATAATTCGTGTGCTAAAATTTGTAATTGGGAATTTTTTGTTTCTTCCTGCACAATTTTTTCTATAACTGTTTGTGCAGATAATTGATTGACTGTAAACAAACAGGCCATCATAAAAAGCTTTGCTATGCTACCAGTATAACTAAAGCGAAGAGGTTGAGGTATTTTCATATTTTTAAATTTATGTAAAATCGTGCGGAGAAAGCAAAAAGGAGCTAGAATTTAATATAATTAACTGATTATCAATATTAAAAGAAATTTTATATGAGAACCCGTTGCAGAATCATTGGAGGGTAATTTGAGGTAACTTTATCAGCCATGAATAAAGTTATTCTAATACCCTTTTGCCTTTGTTTACTTGCGGCCTGCACCAAGCCTAATTGGGGCGCTTCCAATATACCTACAACTACCAGCGTTACTAGTTTTAAAGACTCTGTACATTATTTAGCAATTGGTGATTCTTATACGATTGGTGCATCGGTAGAAAGAGAAGATAATTTCCCCAATCAAACTTTTCAATTATTAAAATCGGCAGGCTTTAAAACAAGCTCACTCCAAATCATTGCAAAAAATGGATGGACTGCAGAAGATTTAATTACAGCAGTAGCCACTACTAATAAAAGAAGCAATTATCAGGTGGTAACATTATTAATTGGCGTGAACAATCAATATCAAGGCAAACCTGCTAAAGAATTTGAGCCCTCATTTTTATCCTTACTAAAATCTGCAATTGCATTAACTGGCAATAGACCAAAAAGAGTTTTTGTAATGAGTATTCCGGACTGGGGTATAACGCCATTTGCATCCGGTCGTGACAGAAAAGAAATTGCCAACGAAATAGATACTTATAATTTGGTTTGCGAGAAAAACGCTAAAGCCGAAGGCGCCAATTTTATCAATATTACAGACGCCTACCGCATAGATGGTGCTAAACCCGATTATTTATCGGGCGATGGTCTTCACCCTTCTAAACTCGAATACACCAAGTGGGCTATTAAGCTAACCCAGCAAATAGTAAATGTATTAGAGGCGGGTGGATAGGGAATTAATTTAATTTTAAAAAATGAAACAGATTTACACGCTTCTTTGTTTTTTTCTTTTGATCAACCAGTTTGAATCATTTGCGCAGCAGCCCAAACCAAGCAGTGGCCGCATAGTACGAACCGAAAATTTTGCCTCTAAGTATGTGCCAGCAAGAAATGTAGATGTTTGGCTACCTGATAATTATTCGGCTTTAAAAAAATATGCAGTGTTGTATATGCATGATGGGCAAATGCTTTTTGACAGTAGCATTACCTGGAATAAACAAGAGTGGGGTGTTGATGAAACATTAACCCAACTAGTGCAGGAGCAAAAAATTAGGGATTGCATTGTAGTGGGCATCTGGAATGGAGGAAAGAGTAGACATCCCGAATATTTTCCTCAAAAACCTTTTGAAGCTTTATCCAAAGAGGATCAAAAACTAGTTTACAACGCCTATAGAAGCGGTGGCCAATCCATTTTTTCTGGACTTGCTATTTCTTCAGATAATTATTTGAAATTTTTAGTGGAAGAACTAAAGCCTTTTATCGATAAAACCTACAGTACCAAAACAGACGCATCCAATACGTTTACAGCGGGTAGCAGCATGGGTGGATTAATTTCGTTGTATGCCCTATGCGAGTATCCTACTGTTTTTGGTGGCGCAGCTTGCCTTTCTACACACTGGCCCGGATTATTATCTATGGAAAACAATCCAGTACCCGCTGTGTTTTTTTCATACTTAAAACAACATTTGCCTTCTGCTAAAAAGCACCAAATATATTTTGACCATGGCACTGAAACCCTTGATTCTATGTATGCTTCTTTACAGATACAAGTGGATGCAATCATGAAACAAAAAAAGTATAGCCCCAATAATTGGATAAGTCGTTCATGGCCCGGACAAGATCATTCCGAAAAGTCTTGGAGAAGTAGACTTGAGGTTCCTGTGACTTTTTTATTGAAGCAGTAGACTACCAACCAATATATTTGGGTGGGGTAATTGCATTTAACCTAAGGTATACAATTAATTGTCCAACATGATGAGCTTGATGATCTTGTATCAAATTTAAAAATTGATATTTATTCATTTTACCTCCACTCCAATTAAACGAATTCGTTAAAGTATTTTCATCTAACGACTCCATTGCTTTTAACCCGTATTCGTAAGCATCACTAACAAATTGTATAACTTGTTCTTTGTTCATTTCTTGTGCAATTATCTTTTTACCTTTTACCGGGTTAGACTCTTCTTTAATGTAGGTAGAACTCAACCAATAAATATTTTCAGCTATATGCACTAGCTGCTCATTAAAGCTCATTTCTTCCTTTACGGGCTTAAAAGCATAATTGTTTGCATCCAACTTTTCAGCTATCGCCAACGTATACGTTTTAGCATTTTTAAACTTGATTAAATGGCCTTGAATTAAAAGCTCATTGTTTTGAGCAAAGCCTGCAATGGAGATAAAAAGTCCGAAAATAAAAAGGTTGGTTTTCATCTATTAAAGTTAGCGTTTATAAACAAGAAATGCTATGAGCACACCATTTTGATCATTTATAATTAGTATATTGAAGCTAAATCAGTCATATTGAAAAACAATAAAATTTTTTACTATCTTTTGGCTGGTGTTTTAGGCATTGTTTCTATAGTGCTTCCAACATTATTTATGACTGATTTAAGACAATTTAACGCGCCATTATTCCCTATAATCAGAACGGCAATTGAAGGTATTTCAACATGGAGTTTTGGTCTCTTACTTTTTAGTGGATTTTGCTTAAAATGGTTTAGTAATTTAAGTAGTTGGAAAATTGGATTTGCCACTTTAGCATTTTTCCCCATAATGGCAGTTTTAGAAATATTTATTGATTCTTCATCGCACAATATGCTACCATTTGAATTTGTCTTGTATGCAGTATATTCAATTCCTGCAATTGTTGGAGCTTACTTAGCAGAGGGAATCAAATTGGCATTAGGAAATAAATAATTCGAAATGAGATCAAATTATACCACACTCCTGCTTACTTTACTTTTTGTAATAGCTGAATTCAATATAGTAATTGCACAGCCTAAACGGCCAAATATTTTATTCATTGCCGTAGACGATTTACGTCCATTTGATTTGCCTTCATACGGCAACCCAGTTATTAAATCACCAGCTATAAATTTATTGGCATCTCAAGGCTTTGTATTTAACAACCAATATGTAGCAGTTCCAACTTGTGGCGCATCTAGATGTAGTATGATAACTGGAATGTATCCAAAAACAAGAGAACACCTTTCAAATGAGGCGTCTGTTTTAACTATTTCCAATAAACCAAAAACAGAAGTGCCAGAAACATTCATTGATAATCTAAGGCGCAATGGTTATTATACTGTTGGGATAGGCAAAATTAGTCATTCCGCGGATGGATATGTTTATCCTTATTCATCATCTAAAAGCAACGTGCTAGAATGGCCATATAGTTGGGATGAAATGCTTTTTGATGCTGGCAAATGGGGTACTGGTTGGAATGCCTTTTTTGGATATTCTGATTATAGCAACCGCAACGCACAAAAAAATATGGTTAAACCATACGAAATTGGCGAAGTACATGATGAAGGTTACCCAGATGGTCTAACAGCAAATTTAGCAATTAAAAAATTAAACGAATTAGACAGAAAAAAAGAACCATTTTTTCTAGCAGTTGGTTTTTTTAAACCACACCTCCCATTTAATGCGCCAAAAAAATATTGGGACTTATATGATGAATCTAACATCCAATTAACCCCTGCTCCTAGTATACCAAAAAATATAAATTATGCCAGTTTAAATGAAAGTTCAGAATTTAACGGATATAAACTTGGAGAGGAAAAAGCAACTTTTGAAAATCCACTGTCAGATTCTTATGCGCGCAAAATTAGGCACGCTTATTATGCTTCAGTAAGTTATACCGATACTCAAATCGGTAAATTGCTTACGGCTTTATCTGAATCTGGATTAGATAAAAATACAATTGTAGTTTTGTGGAGCGATCATGGCTGGCACTTAGGTGACAACTCCATTTGGGGCAAACACACCCTTTTTGAATGGGCCTTAAAAAATGTATTTATCCTGAAAGTGCCCGGCATGAAAGGTGGTAAAGGTATTAACCAAATTACAAGTGCTGTAGATATTTACCCAAGCCTTATGGAACTTTGCAATGTCAAAATGCCGCACAAAACCGATGGCAAGAGCTTTGTGCCACTTCTACGTAATAATAAAAAAAATAAATCGGAAAACGTGGCATATGGATATTATAATAATGGAATTACTATGCGAACAGATAGGTATCGATTAACTAAATATTTTAGAAAGAAAGAGCCTTTAGTCGAACTTTATGATCATATTAATGACCCTTATGAAAATGAAAATATTGCCAGCAAAAATCCGAAATTGGTTAATACATTAATGCGCTTATTAGATAATGCTAATATTGATCTGTATAAAAAATAAAATAATTATATGAAAAATATTTTAATAGCTTGCTCGCTATTGTTTGTTTTTGCTTGTGATAAACGAAATGAAGCAAATACACAAATCACCCTAACGACAACAGATATATCTGCATTAACTTCCAATAGTGTTACCACTGGAGGAAACATTACATCAAGTGGCGGCATAAACATAACTGCTAAAGGTGTGGTGTGGAGCACGAGTAACAACCCAACAATACTACTATCTACAAAAACCAACGATGCTGGTACCACTGGCTTTACCAGTAACATAACAGGTCTTAACGCTGATACAAAATACTTTGTAAGGGCTTATGCCACCAATCAAAGTGGAACCTATTATGGTAATGAAATTTCTTTTACAACCCGCGCGGCAAATAGTTTTGGAACCGTTACAAGTGCAAATGGAAGAGTTTGGTTGGACCGAAACCTTGGCGCATCAAGGGTTGCAACAAATATTACCGACACAAGTGCCTACGGCGATTTATACCAGTGGGGACGCGGAGCAGATCAACACCAATCAAGAAAATCGATTACCATTGCAACGCAATCATCTACCGATGTTCCTGGTAATGCAAACTTTATTTTACCTAATACGCCACTTACCGATTGGAGAAGTCCCGCAAATGTAAATTTATGGCAAGGGGTAAATGGTATTAATAATCCATGTCCTACTGGCTTTCGTTTACCAACAGAAGCAGAGTGGAATACAGAATTATCAAGCTGGACAACAAAAAATACCGATGGTGCATTTGCTTCGCCACTAAAACTTACCGTTGCCGGAAGTCGAGAAATAACAATCAATGGCGCAGGCACTAGTGGAAGCTACTGGAGTAGCACCATAAGTGGTGATGGGTCAAGATATTTAAACATTAGCAGTGCCGGTTCATTTGTGTTAACACACAATAGATCTTACGGAGGAAGCATTAGGTGTATTAAAGAGTAAATAAATGGAAATCGGCTCATATTATTCGTATATTTGAGCCGATTTAATACCCTATTCGGCTCATTATGTATAACTGGCAACACAAAAACTGGCCTGCATTTAAATTTGACAGCTCGTCAATTGATAATGAATTGATGAAGTTTATGTTAAAAGCAGGAGAACTAAAAGGGATCATCTCGACATTACCTGAAGCCATAAGCACAGAAACAATCATACAAATAATAGTCTCCGAAGCAATCAAAACATCAGAAATAGAAGGCGAAATTATCAACAGAATTGATGTAATGTCGTCCATCAGAAAAAATCTTGGTTTAGATATTTCTAAAGAACCAAAACACAAAAATGCAATTGGACTAAGTCAAATGCTCATTGATGTAAGAAAAACATACAACCAGGTACTTACAGAAAGTAAAATTTTGGGATGGCATAATCTACTTATGGCGCATAACAAAAAAATTAATGCAGGCCAATGGAGAAAAGGTACAGCACCTATGCAAATAATTTCAGGGGCTAACTCAGCCCCTACCATTCATTTTGAAGCACCTTCATCTAAACTGGTGCCAAATCAAATGAAGCAATTCATATCATGGTATAATAACAATGAAATTATTTCGCCAATCATAAAGGCAGCGGTTGCGCATCTTTATTTTGAATCCATTCATCCATTTGAAGACGGTAACGGCAGAATTGGTAGAGCCATTGCAGAAAAAGCACTATCACAAGGGTTTGACAACCCAATCATGTTTAGTATTTCAAAAACGATTGAGAAAAATAGAGTCGATTATTATAAGGCATTACGTAATGCTCAACAAACATTAGATATTACGGGTTGGATAAAATGGTTTGCCTCCATTATTATAATGGCACAAATTGATGCCGAAAAAATGATAAATTTTACAATTAAAAAAGTCAGATTCTTTGATAAACATGATAATGATTTAAATGACCGGCAAAGAAAAGTAATTAATAGGATTTTTGAAGAAGGGAGTGATGGATTTAAAGGCGGTATGAATGTAAAAAAATATATTAGCCTAACTAATACATCAAAAGCAACAGCAACTAGAGACTTGCAAGAACTAGTAGAAATGAACGTACTTATTATCAAGGGAGCAGGAAGAGCTACTCATTACGACATGAATATATAAATTGTGATCAAACAAATGAAAGACCTAAAGGCTGGAATCTATATCAAAAGCACTGACGCGTTAAACGGCAGCATCTTCGAAAGCACAACCATCTTAATCGTCAAGCATAATGTAGCAGGAAGTATAGGTTTTGTAACGAATAAGCCTTTGTATAAGTCTTTGCATCAACTAATAGAATTCAATTCTAGTAAACCATTCCTTCTCTTGGATGGCGGCCCTGTCGATATAGAACGCCTTTTTGTACTTCACAAGCGGCCCGACCTTATTAGTGGGGGCGAACAAATTACCAATGACCTTTATTTAGGTGGAAATATGGAGGAGGTGATTGAAGCCATAAACTATAAGGGCGCCATTAACCAAGACATTCAACTTTTTATTGGCTACTGCGGATGGGACGCTGGGGAATTGGAAGCGGAAATTGAAGAGGGAAGTTGGGTGATAGAAAGGGCTTAAGTAACTTTTATTTCATACTCTTTTTAGTCTACTTTATGCTGACGAATTAAAATTAATTGCAAAAAATTGTTTAGCTTAAGTTACAATATCACAACCATGAAATATATATTAATACTGATCTCCTTTTTAGAAATGGGTTTTTTGCAAGCCAAACCAAGATTTGATATTGTAGTTTATGGCGCCACTTCAGCAGGGATTGCAACTGCTATACAAGGTTCAAGGATGGGAAAAAAAGTGATGTTGATTGAACCTTCTAGTAGAATTGGCGGATTAACAACGGGGGGATTGGGACAAACTGATATTGGAAACAAACAAGCTATCGGGGGAATATCCAGAGAATTTTATCAAAATATAAAGCGGTTTTATGTACAGCCAGAAAATTGGAAATGGCAATCTCGTGAATCATACAAAGACGGTGGCCAAACAAGGTCGTCTGCCAATGAAGATGCCATGTGGACTTTTGAACCATCAGCGGCATTGCGGGTATTTGAGGAGATGTTGAGTAAAGAAAAAAATATTACCATAGCATACCATCAGCGGTTGAACAGAGAAAATGGTGTTGTTTTGATTAATAAAACGATCCAATCAATTCGCATGGAATCTGGAGAGGTTTACATAGGCAAAATGTTCATCGACTGCACCTATGAAGGAGATTTAATGGCTGCCGCTGGAGTCACTTACACAGTAGGCCGAGAGTCCAACAGTCAATACGTCGAATCACTCAATGGTGTGCAAACTGGAAAGACTGGTTTGGCATTGCGCAATAATATTTCCCGTAATGCATATTATCATAATTTTATTGACGGTGTAGATCCTTATGTAATCAAAGGAAATCCGAAGTCTGGTCTTTTACCATTTATCGTATCAGAAAAGCCAAATATTGATGGTAGTGGTGATGATAAAATTCAGGCTTATTGTTTTCGAATGACATTAACAGATCATATAGACAATAAAATTCCTTTCAGCAAGCCACTCCGTTATAATGAAATGGATTATGAATTGTTGTTCAGAAATTATGAGGCGAGAAGTGGATCAGTCAACAAAATGTATAATTATGGTGACCCTTTAGTGCCATGGATCAATTCGGATATGCCCAATAGAAAAACGGATACCAATAATCAAAAAGGATTTTCAACTGATTTTATTGGCCAGAATTATGCGTATCCAGATGCTACTTATCAAGAGCGAGACATTATTATCCAGCGTCACAAAGATTTTCAACAAGGCTTGATGTGGACATTGGCTTACCATCCCCGTATTCCTGAAGAAGTTCGTGCAGTTGTTTCTAAATGGGGGTTGTGCAAAGATGAGTTTGAAACTAACCAAGGTTGGTCGGGTCAATTGTATGTTAGAGAGGCGAGACGCATGGTGAGTGATTATGTGATGAATCAAAAGAATTGTGAAAAGCTTGAAATAGTTGATGATGCCGTAGGTCTGGGAGCTTATGGAATGGATTCGCATCATATCCAACGTTATGTTGATGCTAATGGACATGTGAAAAATGAAGGCAATGTAGAAGCTGGTGTTTCTAGCCCATTTCCAGTGAGCTACCGGTCTATTGTACCAAAAAAATCTGAGGTACAAAACCTATTTATACCTGTATGTTTATCAGCCTCGCACATTGCTTTTGGCTCAATCCGGATGGAGCCTGTGTTCATGGTTCTGGGCCAGAGTTCAGCCATCGCTGCTAGCCTTGCAATCGATAAAAAAATAAATGCGCAAGCCATTGAGTACAAAATACTAAAGCCCTTATTGCTTCAATTTGGTCAAAGGCTTGAGTGACATATTTACATTGATATACTTAATGACCATTTATTGGGTGCTATTTCCGTAAATTGTAAACTCTATTTAAAAAAAAATAAAAATGAAAATTAAATTACTCATTTTGATTAGCTGCATTCAATTTGCTGTATGTAAAGCAAATGTTAGATTACCAAATATTCTTGGCTCACACATGGTCTTACAACAAAATTCAAATATTAAATTATGGGGATGGTCAGCGCCAGCCGAGAAAATTTCAATTAAGGTTAGCTGGGATACCGTAACCTATAAAATTACTGGAAGCAGGGACGCTACATGGATGACCAATATTAAAACACCTAAAGCAGGTGGCCCACATACCATCTTAATTCAAGGAGAAAATACTATAAACTTAGAAGATGTTTTAATAGGAGAAGTCTGGTTGTGTGGTGGGCAAAGCAATATGGAATGGTCTGGTGATCAAGGGCTACAACAAAGCAAAATTGAAGCCCCAAATGCGACAAATAATAAAATACGTTTTTTTTATGTTTCAAAATCAACATCCGCATCTAGGCAAGATGACTTAGAGGGAAAATGGATGGTCTGCTCTTCAGAAGAAATGATTCATTTTAGTGCAATTGGCTATTTTTTTGGAAAAAATTTAAATGAAAAATTAAACACTCCCATTGGATTAATTAATTCAAATTGGGGCGGTACCCCAGCTGAAACTTGGACTCCAGCATACGTTATTAATAATAATCAAGTTATAAAAAAGGGGGCAGAAACTTTAAAACCAAATGAGTGGTGGCCTTATAAAACTGAACTAGCGTTTAATGCTATGATTTATCCAATTACAAATTTTTCTATTGCAGGTGTTATATGGTATCAAGGAGAAAGTAATACAATCAATTATTACTCATACGAAAAATTATTTACAGGCATGATAGAATCATGGCGTAAAGAATGGAAAATCAACTTCCCATTTTATTTTGTTCAAATCGCACCCTTTAAATATGAGTATAAAAATGTTGGCGCACTTCTTAGGGAAAGCCAAACCAAATCTTCCCTTTATAATAATACGGGTATGGTTGTAATAACTGATTTAACGCCTGACACAAACAATATTCATCCTGTCTTGAAAAAGGAAGTTTCTTCCCGCCTTTCTAATTTAGCACTAAACAAAACATATGGCTTTAAAAATATTAATTGCGAAAGTCCAATATACCTTTCTCACATCGTTGAAGAGGACAAAATTAAAATTCAATTTACGAATACAAGTAATGGTATTATTGTAAAAGGAGAGGAAATTACCTGTTTTGAGATTGCAGGTCCAGATAAAGTATTTTATCCTGCACAAGCAATAATTAAAGATGATATAGTAATCGTTTTTAACAAAAAAATAAAAAAGCCAGTAGCTGTTAGATATGCGTTTAACAATACTGCCATACCAAATTTATTTAGCAAAGATGGCCTGCCAATTAATCTCTTTAGAACGGATAATTGGGATATCGACACAAATACAAAATCAAATAATTAAAGGGCAAAAAAGTCTTACTATAAAACCAGGGGCAAGTATAGAAGGAAAAAGAATAAAAACCTTTATTTGGGTACCAACAACCAAGACATTCAACTTTTTATTGGCTATTACGGATGGGATGCTGGGGAATTGGAGGCGGAAATTGAAGATGGAAATTGGGTGTTGGGCTAACTCGCCTAAATAAGCAATATTTTTTTTAAAAAAGTTGAAGAATAAATTATATTTAAACTAATCATCATAAATTTCATAAATACACTCTAATACATTAGATACCATGAAACGCATAAACTTTCTCCTCTTATTACTTTGCCTCGTATGTGTAGGCAACATCAATGCACAAGGGCCACAAATCGTTGCAGGCATAAATACTGATCGCATTAAAAGACTCGAACAATTTGTTCAATCTGAAATGGATAAAGGCAATATTCCTGGCGCTGTTACAATGATAATCCGCGATGGCAAGGTGGTTCACTTAGGAGCTAAAGGTTATAAAAACGTAAACACTAAGGCGCCAATGAAAACTGACGACTTATTCTATATTCAATCTATGACAAAACCCATAATCTCCACAGCATTTATGATGCTATACGAAGAAGGGCATTTTAAATTAGACGATCCAGTTTCCAAATACTTACCTGAATTTAAAAACTTACGTGTTGCAAGGAGCGTAAATGATGGCCCTAATGACCCAACAGATAGCCTAAAATCAGAAATCACAATAACTCAACTATTGAGCCATACAAGTGGCTTAACCCATGGATTAAGCCAAACACCAGTAGATGCTCATTTTATGAAAGGATATTTTAAACCCAGCATCAAAACAATTCAAGAACGCGTTGCTGGTATCACTAAATTCCCATTATTAGCACAACCAGGTACTCAATGGAATTATAGCGCTGGGCCCGACGTGCTCTGCGTTTTGATAGAAAAATTTTCTGGCATGAGTGTCAATGAATTTTTGAAATCACGTTTATTTATTCCTTTAGAAATGAATCATACTGGATACAATGTCCCTAAATCTGATCAGTCTAAAATTGTATCTGTGCATACAAAAGGTAATAATGGAACTATCTCTCTAGCAGCATCTCAACCTCCATTTGAAAATGTAACGGTTTGGAGTGGTGTTAATGGTTTATTTTCAACAGCAGCCGATTATGCGATATTTTGTCAAATGATGATGGCCGGAGGAACATATAAAGGAAAGCAATACTTGAGCCGTAAAACTGTGGATGTAATGACCTCAAATTACACTGGCAATTTATATCCAGTAAGTCCGGGAACAGGATGGGGCCTCGGCTTTGCAGTGGTAACAGACGGCCCTGCTACTAAAACCCTAGCATCAAATGGATTATTTTTTTGGGCGGGTGCTAATAACACACATTTCTTTATTGACCCTAAAGAAAAACTCATCGCACTATTTATGACTCAGGAAAATAGTTTTACGTTCGATTACCACGATAAATTACGCCAAATGGTTTATCAAAGTATAGCTGATTAAGGGATAACTTGAAACGAATTTATTGGGATAAAATCAATTTGTAAAAAACCCCCTTCTGCGTTCGCTTCTGCAACAATTTGCGGGACCCCATTTACAATATCGATAGAAGAATTATGAATATGACCTGCTAAAACTCCCATTAAGTTTTTAGCATTAAAAACCAGTTCGTGAAATTTCATTGTCGCAGGAGTATGCCCATCTTCTCGCCATGGCTCCCTACGCTCAAGCTGGTAGCTTTTGTCATTTTTTGCATTCCATTTTGGATGTCCACATCCAAAACCTAAACTTCTACCAGGAACATATAGAGGTATATGTAACATCAAAATAGATAGCTTTTTTGATGATATACAACTATTAAAAAATTCATATTGTTCATCCGTTATTTCATAGGTAGAATTATCTAAAACGATTATTTGAACGCCATTTAACTCGAGTTTTTGCATGAGTGGATTTCTGCCCTGATACAAGGGCAAAAGTCATTTATTTATCCATGTATCTCTGAGTGATGTTGAAGACCCTTCCATTCCTTCATAATGCCAATCATGATTACCCGCTGTGTATACATAAGGAATAGCAGAATCCTTTAGTTTATCTTGCACCCAATCAATCGAAGCTTCGGATGGAAAACTAAAAATATCACCCACTAAAGCCACCAAAGAGCTTTTAGTTTCATTTGCAATTTTTAGGGTTTCTTCAAAAGCAATATTGGGATTAATTTCTTTTCCAGTTTTAAAATGTTTTGTTTGGTTGTAAGCTTTTGACATACGCTTACTATAAACATTATATTCATCGCCCCTTGAATCATTTAAAAAAAGGTGAGTATCAGCTATAAAAGTAATAGAGAATTATTTTTGAATTTTGGGATGAGAAAACCTGATTTTGTTATCATCTATTGAAAAAAAGCTTTTAGTAGGAACACTTTGTGAAGATGCGATTGAAAAATCCGCAAATGACAGTGAAGCTCCAGATAACGCAATCGACTTCAGTAGTTTTCTTCGGTTCATTGATAGAGCTTTATAAGTATCGGAGATAGTACTAAAATAATCAATTATAGTGGTAAAACGCACATATTGACCATGCTATATCGCTCTCATTTGACCATTTTTAGCATTGATAATCAACATGAAAAGGGGTCAGAGAAAAACGCTTTGGGGTGGTCAACGACTGCGTATTTTCCAGTCAAGCAATAGCTTTACAAATTATTTGTTAATGTAAAGTATTAGCTTTACTTTTGAATATTAATAGTCAAGTTAAAGCTTTACTTTATGAGAAAAAATAAACTTCAGTTCCAACAACTGAATGAAAAAATGTTGCAATTAGCTGGTATGAAGCATGTTATTATACCACCTATTGGATGGATAAAAGCAATACGCAATGGAATTGGTATGTCTATGGAACAATTAGGCAAAAAACTTTCCATTACCAAGCAAGGGGTAATGGATATAGAGAAACGTGAAAAAGAAGGCGCTATCACTATTAAATCAATGCAAGAAATTGCAAAAGCAATAGACATGCAATTTGTTTATGGGTTCGTACCTGATGATGGTAGCTTGGATCAAATGATTGAAATGCGCGCTTTAGAAATGGCTACAAAAATTGTACAACGAACATCCAATACGATGAAATTAGAAGACCAAGAAAATTCAAAAGAGCGTATTGAAAAAGCTATTAAGGAAAGAGCTGCAGAAATTATTAACAAAACACCTAAAATTTTATGGGACTAAAATTAACTTACAATGATGGCCAAACACCTCTTGATGAAGACGAAAAAGAAGGTCTGTTAATTAAATCTATCTCTACAAGAGGCGAATTAGACGAATTTGAACAACAGAATATTGAAGATGCTATACAATGGACATTAACAAGAAAATTTAAAACGGATCAAATTCTAACTGAAACTTTCATACAAGACCTGCATAAAAGAATGTATAGTAACGTTTGGAAATGGGCTGGCGAATACCGAAAAACAAATAAAAATATTGGAGTTGATAAATTAAACATAACCATGGCATTAAGATCATTAATTGATGATGCTTCCTATTGGCTTGAACATAATGTATACGAACCTGATGAATTAGCAATAAGATTCAAACACAGATTGGTTAGCATACATTGCTTCCCAAACGGCAATGGACGTCATAGTCGAATGATAGCTGATATTATGATTGAAAAAATCTATCAGCAACCTGTTTTTTCTTGGGGAGGTGCGAGTCTCTCTGTGGATATGGATATAAGAGCGCAATACCTTAAAGCAATCAGAAAAGCAGACAAAGGAGACTTTGATTTACTATTGAAATTTGCAAGGTCTTAAAATCAAAAAAGTCGGCCCTTAAAGCCGACTTTCTAAATTCGTATATTATTCTCTAGAATAACAGTGTAGCCACCGTTGAACTACATTCTAACCAAATCTGGAGAGATTTAGGGGCATTTTATAGTTTAGTGGCAGACTTAGAGAAATTCCTCAAAATCAAAAAAGGTTTTAATTCATACAATTAAAAGACTAAAAATTATTTATAAACAACCGTAAAGCTCTGACTATCGTTATTGGTACTCGTATTATTAGAGGTTACTTTAATAGTGACATTACACCACTGCTGCTGCGGCAACCCACTTATTACAATGGTGTTTTTTGCGCTTGTAGTACTATAAGGAGCCCCTTGTGGTAAAGTTGAGCCAGTTGTCTGGTTAACGGTTGTTGCTTCGATTTTAATGCCTTGTGATGGCATTGCTGATGTAAGCGTTACTGCAACTGGAAAGTTACTTCCTGTTGCAGTGCTATTATTAACAGCATCAATTGTAAATACAATTTTTTGTTCAGGGGCCTCTTTTTTACAAGAAAAAAGCCATACTAATAGTATCGTGTATAATAATTTTTTCATAACGTAATTACTTCTGAATTAATACTTTTTTTACCTGATCGTATTTCTTACCAATAACCCTGATAAAATAATTTCCAGATTTTACTTTGCTCACATCTACAATATTAACTTTATTTCTACCAGTTGTAGAAGAAAGAACTTTACCTGATGGAGTTACCAACTGGAAAGTTAAATTTATGGTTGGCAAAGCTGCAAACTCTAATACCACTTTATCTGAAGCAGGATTAGGATATACCGTAGCAATATTACTTGCTGGCGTTGTTGCCAAATTAGCAAGCGCTGTTACAACCAATTTAAAACTATCACTAACATTAACACAACCATTTGGATCCGTTACTCGAAGTTTAAAATCACCAGTATTTAATGGCTTATGTGTTGATGCGGTAGCCCCTGAAATTGACGTACCATTTAAAAGCCACTGATAATTAACCCCTGTAGCTGTAGTAGAAAACTGAACACCTGACCAACTAATAACTGGCTTTGCAGGTAGCGGATTAACCGTATGCTTTAAAATACTTCGATCACTCTCACATCCTTGAGCACTTACTTGACTTACATAATAATTTGTTACACCGGCAGTTGACGATGACGCCGTAGGCGCAGAAGTTGATGCTGTTCCGCCAGTTGCACTTGTGCCATACCAACGTAAACTATTGCCAGTGGTTGCTGTTGCACTTAATGCATTTGCCGTTCCTCCTATACAAACTGATGAAGCAATCGTGGCAGGAATTGCAGGTTTACTATTTAGAATTAACTGTATAGTATCTGAACTAGCAGAACAGCCAATACTATCAGTTCTAATTACAAATAACTTAACGCTATCTCTAAAAGTTTTTGATACTACATTTGTTAGATCAGCATTAGACCCAAAATACCATTTTATCGAATCGCTTTTATTTACGTTTGTAATTGATAGCTTTAATGAATCGCCTGGGCAAAAAGAAAGATTGGTAGTATTGAAGGTGGGTTTCTGTTGATTACAATATATAGGGATTAGCAATTTATTATTCCTTAAATCATCTGGATGCGCAATAAATAAGTCAGTCAGTCCATCATTGTTAAAATCTTCTGCCACATTCCAAGTATCCATATATGGAAGTGGGTTGTTTTTAAGGTCAAATATCATTTTTTTACGAATGAATTTTCCATTATCAAATCGATAATAAACAAAATTATACTTGTCGAAAGTGACAGAATCTACTTTAATTACATCATTTAATCCATTTGCCCATGGGAAAATAACAATAGATTTATTTAATTTTCCAAAATACCCTTTGGGCAAGTTGTCAAGAGTATCGATATTATAGAAATTAGTGGTAACGTTATCATTATTTTTAAAAACATTTATTCCCATTCGTTCGGCATAAAATCGTGAACCGTTTAGCTCTCTTCCCGGCGCACCAATCATTATAAACTCATCTTTACCATCGTTATCTAAATCATAATATTTATAAAAAGGGCCAGTATGAAAACTGGCAACCGAAAATTGACCATCAGGCCAAGTATAACTAGGTTGTTTTAAAATATTTAAAACCTCATAATCATCTTTATTTACATCGATTTTTATAACTGCTAAATCAGAAACTCCTATTCCGGAAAAACTATTATTAAATGAAATAATTGCAATGAAATGTGTTTTATCTATCATTGGCTCGCTTATCCAAGTAATATATCTACCATAGGACTGCGTAAGTTTATTGTTTAAATTTAAAACCTTCCTTTCAAAAGATTTATTTGATTTATTGTATTTATAAATCACAAATTTTTCACTAACACTCAATATAATTTCATCATTTGTATCATTATCTATATCAGAAACTAGTACGCCAGATGAACTAAAAAATTCTGGATCTACATCTAGCTCTGATTGTACAAAAGATTTTCCATTATTAATATTTACAATACTTGGAGATAAATTATTTCCGTATTTATAAAGGTCAAGCGGCTTCCACTCTTGTTTTCCATGATAATTTGCTATTATATTTATATAATCCAGATCACCGTCTCCATCGAAGTCGCCAAATTCTCCCCCATTTTCATACCCTCTCCCTGATATTATAAAATTTGTATCTAATAGATACTTGCCATTCGGCTGAGCAATAAATATTCCTTTATAAAATTGCTGTCTTGCATCTAAAACAGAGTCGGTCATATATCCTCTGAATTTCAATTCTAGCACAATATCCTTTTTGCCATCCTTATTAAAATCTATAAAATGTTTTGTTTGATCAGTTTGAATTATTTGACCAAATGGCTTATTTGTTTGATTATTATATCCACTATAATTTTCACCAATATTTCTTTTAATCCAACCGTTAAAATCATCTGGAAAAACTACTGGCGTGTCAATAACTTTCCACCTAAGGTCTAAATCAAAATTTTGCGCATAAATAAAAACAGAATTTAAAAGAATGATTCCAGAAAGTAAATACCTTTTCCACATATAATAAAATTGTTACGTAATTAAAAAATCATTTTTTGTGGGGGAGATAAAAATTGTCAGTCGCAAAGCCAATGCATTACGTTTGACTGCTTAAATATAAGATTTTTTTTAAAAAGAATTTATGTTTCCCAGTTTCGGAACTGCTGTTTAATAATTGCTCTTTTTAGGAGTATTTGTTCCTGCATAATATAATAGATGTCTGCCGGCGAGGCGCTTTATAGTTTAGTAGGAGTCTTGGAAAAGTTCCTCAAAATCAAAAAAGGTTTTAATTCATACAATTAAAAGACTAAAAATTATTTATAAACAACCGTAAAGCTCTGACTATCTGTATTTGTACTCGTATTATTAAATGAGTTGAAGGTTTTTATTTCAATAAATTATGTTAAATAGCCAAATTAAAATTTTACTTTCTTCGAAGAATGAATCAAAGCTATTTTTGGTCATTTCAACATATGAACAAGATATAATTGAAAAAAACGTTCAAACCACCTTCTATTTGCATTTTAAAATTAATACTTACTCAATAGTTTTTTCTTAGCCTCTTCAAATTCTGCTTTAGACAAAACCCCTGCGTCAAACAATTCTTTCAGTTTTTTTAATTCATCAGCTAAACTTGAGCTAGACTTTTCTTGTGTAATTTTAACTTCAACTGTTTGAGAATTTGAGTTTTTAACAGTTTTTCCAGGATATATTAGCTCGCCGCTATTTAATGCACTTTCATATTGAATAATATACCTACTACTCCCCAGAGCTCCGGTTGATCTTTTACTTTCAATTAAACCATCAACGGGTTCTGCAATTACAGGAAAATATGTATATCCTGTTTTTTTATTTCCCTCTCTTTTTAAATTTACAACTACAAAAGTTTTATTAGCACTTTTAGGTTGCATAACAGAAGTTATATCAAAATCTGAATTTTTCACTTGAACATTAAACCCACCACTAGCACTTCCTGTTAAAATTTTTGCATCTATTCCTCTAGGATCGCTACCCGTATAAAAAAGGTCTGTATTATTTCTAGTTACTTCAATGATATTTTTAAAATACCCTTTTTCACCAGAACCAGACCCAATTTTTAATGTTTGTCCATAATAAAACTTAAAACCAGAAGTAGTATATAAAGTATCCCCAGTATAAAATTCTTGTCTTTCACCATTACCCCACATCAATTTTCCCATTTTTGATCTGTCAGACGGTTCTTGTTTATTATAAATACTGTCTTTTGTCAAATTCAAGTTTTGTGCATTAGCCCAAAGAGAACAACAATTGAAAATTAAAAAATATATGAATTTCATAATAGAGATTTTTGCAGTTTCAAATATATGTATAAAATTAATGTGTTTTTATTGCCGAACTGGCTAATAAAAAAAGATTTATTGCGTTCGCTGTCATCCTTTCTAAGTATAACATGTCTCGGATTTGTCGACTGCGTCGTCATCCTCGCAAGTCGCCTTATCCAAAGCCTTACAAGCTATTCGCTTCGCAAATAGCTTGTAAGGCTTTGTAGGAAATAAATTTCTACATTCTAACGAATTATGGGATGATTTGAGGCGGGTTTATGAGGTAATAAGGTTGGTAGAAAAGGGGTTAAGAAACTTTTAATTTATCAATATTTTGTAAACTTTATGGCGACGATTTAAGGTCTTGATTATCATTTAATTGCTACTTTTACTAATCTAAAACTTCGATTGCTCCTCAGTTAATGCTGCGGAAATTTTATTTAACTTCTTTATTGATGCCGTGGTTTGACTTATCACCCACGCATCTAGAACTCGTTTTTCTTGAAGTAAGTTTTCATATTTTTTATTTCCTCTTAGATTTTTTTCAAGCTCTTGAGGATTGTAAGCATAAATATTGGATTGATTTTGCACACTACTTATGTTGGTGGTTAAGGTTGCGTTATCTTTATAAAATTCGGCAATTCGTTGCGATAATCCAATCGTAAGTTCTGTGGATAGCTTAAAATCATCATATCTGTTGTAGTGCTTTAAAATACTTGACAATAATTCAGGATTCTCAATTAGGTATAACTTGCCAGACCCTTTAAGGGCTTCTATTTCTGCAGTACTACTAGCAAAGTAAGTAAAGATTATAGACCTGCTCGTATAGAGTTTTAATGAGTCTGGATCTAATTCAATTTCTCTTCTTGACCATTTACACAATAAACTATCAGCAGTCAATGCCATTGAATGTTGCGCAAAATTATATGCAAGGTCAGAACTATCACGTTTTAATTCTTGAATCATTCTAGTGATAACCCCTTTTTCTTCTTTGTGATGATGGTACGATTCAACAATACGCTCGGCAGTAATAGCAAGAGATATACCAATAACAATAACTAGTATTTCTTCAATGAACCCCTTCACAAATTTGGGTTTATGAATTTCCATATAACTACATTTAATTTAATTAATTATAATTTTAAATATAAGATAATAATTAAATTCTCAAAAAAAAATTACAATTACAGTCTTGTAATATAAACTACATCCGACGCCAGGGGATTAATTTTCTTTCTTTTAAATTTACATGAGGTAAGGCATAGATTAAACTAAGCTCCCAACTACGAGGAACTAAATTTCTACATAACAACCATTAATGGGATGATTTTAGGCGGTTTTTGAGGTAATTAAGATGGTAGATAAGGGTTTATAAAACTTTTAAATTAAATACTATTTTATTCTTTTAAGGGCAAACATGGTTGAATCGCATTCATGGTGCAGCAAACTTAATTCATCAGAAAATTATCCCTCCTACGCATTTATTAATCAGAAATTTAAATCTTTTGGAGAACTAGAAATATTTTTAGTAAACAATTATAGATTTTAAATTATACTTCGTCAATATCCTTGAAGTTCTTCTCTGACAATCAGGAAACTAATTGGCCCAATAAGACTTACCCCCCCACAATAAATTACAAGACGCAAGCATAGTACAAGTAAGAAAAAACTAGTATTTTGAGATTCTAAAAACAAGCCCCATATGACCAGAAACTTAAATGACAAAATGCTTGGCGGCGTACTTTCAGGTATTGCAAATTCTTTAGGAATGTCGACAGGACTTTTAAGAGTCATTTTTATTGTTCTATACTTGGGCATTGGTGGCATTACACTTGGCATATCTGCCGGCGCAATGACTATTATTTATATTTTATTGTGGATGTTTATTCCAGGAAATCGTTAACACTCTTTTATGTTAATGTATTGTGGTTTTAGGTTTTGATAACAAATTAAAATGTTTTGTCATTTTAATTTCGGTTAACACAAATAAATAAAACCATGTGGGATGAAGTATTTAATATTTGCGTAGACATCATGTCTATTTTGGGAGACCTTACTGGGCTTACCTATAACGAAATCAACGTAGTCGTTTTTTGCATACTTTGGCCGCTACACACCCTCTACCTATTTATCCTCTCCTATAAGGCTCGAAAGGCACTTTATCTTTTACAGAAGCCTAATTCCTACCCAAAACTACTCCCCTTTTTATTCCCTGCATTAAGCCAATTATTCAATATCAAAAACAAATAAACCACTATGTTAAAAACTTTTCTTGCTGCAACTGCCATTATTTTTGCATTTGCAACTTCCGCTAGCGCTCAAAACAAATACTTTTTAACGTATTACAATAAAGCGCAAAAGCTTTATGATGCCGAGGATTACATAAATGCCAAACTCTACTACGATTCGGCATTAAAAATCAATCCTAAACATGCCTTTTCTTATTACAAAAGAGGTAAATCATTATATGCCGAGACTAAATTGCAAGAAGCCATTAATGATTTCAATACATCTCTATTTTTAGACCCCAAAAATGCAGATGCCTATAACTTTAGAGGAGATGCAAAAATTTGGCTAAAAGATACCCTTGCCGGCATCAGAGACTTTGACACTAGTATACTCCTTAAGCCGGGCAACTTCTACTTTAGAATAGACAGGGGCTATGCCTATCTTGATCTTGACTCGAACAGCCTGGCATTAATAGATTTTAAGTACGCCTATCAGTTAAACCCCAACAAGTATGACGCTTCATTTTATACGGGAGTGGCCTACTTTTATTTGGAAGAATACGATTCTTCACATGCTTACTTAAACAAGGCTACTGACATCGATTCAACAGTTTCTAATCCATACTATTATAGAGCTAGGATCAATTACATCGAAGACAACTATAACTCAGCATTAGCAGAAATAAACAGCGCGATTAAACTAGTAACTGAAAAAGCGCAATACTACGTTTTAAGGGCCAAAATTTACATGTTCAATGAAAGTGAATATGATGATGACATGGCCATCGAAGATCTCAACAAAGCCATTAAAATGGGTTCTGAAGAAGCTAAAGAATTACTTGCCGAATATTTTAGTGAAGGAGACGCTTAAACGAAGTTTATGAAAAGAATGGTATGGATCATACTACTTGCAATATCCAGTAGTATGTACGCTCAAAAAACAACCCTAGTTGTAGGTGGCTTTATAGAAAACTGTCCAGAATTTACTGCTAAATACACTCATGCGGTTCAGGGCATTAGGATATTTGAAATCCCTAGTAATAGGCTTATTTATGAAGCCGCATACTCAGATTCAAGTTATATCCCTTTATCTATTGAAATCCCAAACGCAAAGGTTGGAAGCTATAGAATATCACATTCTATAAGCCCTGGATATAGCCCCTATCAAGATAAATATATCACACTCAAAGCTATCCCTATAAACTATGTAAATTTTTGCAGGTACGATAAAACCGTTGATCCTGTAAATATATTTAATGGCGCTGCTATTGAAGATACTATATCCATTGAAAAAAACACAACAAGCTGTTTTGATCATACTTACAGCAAAACATTTTTTATATCAACGGCTTCTGGATGGAAAATACAGCAACACCAATACAGAGTTGATTGTGGGCAAGAAAGTAAATCCGGTAAATTAGAGATTTCACAAAAGCCAATTCGTATTTCGAAAGCTAAGTTTATTAAAAACGAAGACATAGCTAAAATAAACCTAGCTGTCAATAAAATAAGAATGTACACAAGCGGTAGCTGTACCACTAAATCAATTTATACAATTAAATATCAAAAAAAGACATTAATCCTCCATGATGACTCTTGCGAGGACTTACTAAACAAAATATTTTATGCCTATACAGGATTTTATTACTAACAAAGCAGTAAAAACCATATTAACCTACCTATTAAACATAACCCTTTACGGGATAGTATTACCTATTTTAGTATATGGCCTTGCTTCGATTGCAGTAGTACTTTCTTGTAAATACTATTGGGGAGAAGAGTTTATGCAAGGTGACTCCGGATTTAAACTAGGAGCTTGGATGTTTTACTATTCCATCACCCTTACCCTTTATTATTACTTTTTTGCACTTATTAGTTTTGGCTTTGATCATAAGTTAAGAAAGGTGTCAATTGCGCTTACGGTACTCATACCTATAGTGTTTCATTACCTTTTATCTGGTTATGATTACCGAATTACCATTTGCTTTGCGGGATTTCACCTAACCTATTATGTGTTATTTTATGGGTTTGTGTGGTTGCAAAAAGCTGTGAAACGGTTCAGATGGAATCATTCCTATCCAAATGAGACATGTAATACCTGATTTTGGATATTACACTTCCGGTATAATGACCACTAGTGCCCCCTTGTTTTTTAACCAAGTTCAAATACTTTACTAAAAGGACATCTAATTGCTTGTACTTGGCATCAATTTGCTTTCGATACTTCAACTTTTGCGACCTCCTTTTAAAAATATTAAAGTTCATACTATCCTCTAGCTGCTTTTGTTATACCCGATAGTAACCTATTGGCTTCTGATAAGTTTTCAGATAAAGATGCAAACTCATACTGCAATTCATATCCATCAACTTTAATTACGGCCAAGGTTTTGTTGAGAGAAGCTATATTTTTTTGAAGTTCACTTATTTCAAGGGCAGTGTACGTAGGCGTAACTGGTTTGTCAAATATTAAAATTAGTCCAGAAGTTAAAAATAAGAGCACTTCCGTTATCATTCCTACCGAAAGCATAAATCCGCCCCAACTGGCGTGAATAATTTTACCGTAAGCACCTAAAATAACTAATGCGGCGCCGATACTAAATGTAATTTCCAAGATGTGATTGATTTTTTTCATGACTGACATTTTAAATAGTAAAATTGATTTTTGTTTTTCCTTCAATAATTTTCTGTTGCTTGATAAAGCCTGATGGCGCAATAATTATGGCACTAACCTGTGCAAATGCCTGAATATAGTGCCCCGTGCCTTTATGAGACTTTATATAATAGAGTTTTGACACTAGCTTACTAGCCTCGTCATCTAAGCATAAAACCTCAACGTCAAAGTATTGATTAAAAATAATTAGGTTCTGTGTGTTAGGATTGTTAAACCTAATTAACCTAGGAATTTTAAACTTTCCTTTAGAAATTTCAGAAACTCCTAAAATTGAATGTAAACTTTTGGTTACTATCTCCCCTTTAATAGGCTGCTTAGTACCATTAATAAATAGATCTACTAGTTTTAAATTATTACTTACTACTTTGCTCATATACTGTTTTTAAAAATGATTCAATAACTGCGTTATAATTTTGTTTGGTTAATTCCTTAAACAGCAGCGCATAATAGCCATCACAACAATGTGTGGTAAAAACCCGCATGTGCTTTGTTCGCATACTATTTGCTTCATCAATAATGAGGCGGTCAGGTTTATTAGGTCCAATAATACTAGATGCAGCAAAATGCTTAGCAGCAGCATGCATATGCCCGATAGGAACAATAAATGAAACAAGGAATAAGTTTTGAACGGTGAGCTCCTTTGTAAACTCTATGTAATGCCCTTTTTGCTCCATAAAAAGGCCAGCTAATTTATTATCTAATAGATCCTGCTTAAAACTCAAATAAGCATCATCCAGTTTTTTAACAGGTAAAATAAAGATCATCAGTTTACCCGCCGGGTAATAGTTAAGCTCCGTTTTACCAGGGTGCATGACCAAAATATTACCTAACCCGGTAACCGCATTAGAAGCCTCCTGGTATAAAGGGTCTTTACCTAAATCCCAACTCATGGCGTCATACAATAGCGCCTTTTCAAGATCACGATTTACTGATAGCCGCGCCGTAGTACCACTACTATTAAAAGTTTCTAACTCGCAGCTTTTTAATGACCATGTTACTTTGTGAACAACACTGTTAGAGATTTCAGAAATGTAGTTGGCTTCAAGTGTACCGTCATTTTCGATAATACTTAAAGGGTCAATAAGGCCATAGCCCATTGAATGCGGTAGTTTACGACCGTCTTGTGAAGTGTAGGCGATTTGCATACTGGTATGATTTTAAGGTTATTAAATCACACCAAGAAGTAGATAGGATTACATTTTATTGTGACTGTAAGTCCTCATCGCATTACCACCGCGGAGTGTTGCTCTCGGTTGGTACCCAGTTAAGGGTTCTTGATGATAGGGCGAAGGTAGAAAGATTTATTGAATGGAGGAAGGTGAAGGAGTTAAAAGGTTCTTAAAATAGAATTGATGAAATTTTGTCAATATAAGCGTTGAATAATTATTTTATATCCAATCTTTATTTGAAATTAATTTTTTAATTTGACAAAATATACAATTCTATCTCTCCCAAAAGTTTCGTTGCTTGTTTCCCTCTTTAATATAAGGGTTGTAAATTCTGTCTCATTTACCCAGGTTTCGTTAAATCTTTTTAATGGGGTAGGAAGAGACGATTGCACATACTCGATTATAGAGCTCGGAACGCGATTGTCATTAGTTAAAGGAACCAAATTATAAATGACCGATACGATTTCGCCTTTTTCAACGCCTATAATTATATCAGCAATTTCCCTATCAAATAAATCAAGATTTATTGGTTTGATATATCGATAATAAGGAGTTTTATCATTTGCGTATCTTTTTATCAATTTTAATTCTTGATTACTAATTTTAACTGGTTTACCAAGTTCAAAAATTTGCGCATTGGTATTTAATAAAAAAGTCGTGCAAATAACAAGCAAGGTCAATTTAACTTTCATTTTTGATGCATTTATTGCAATTGTTGAATTCATCTAAAAATAAAGGCAATTATGATAGAAAATTATATTTAAAAGTTAAATTATATGTAATTTAAAATTAGATGTATTTTAAAATAGTTATTTATAATTTACCTGTTTGAACCCAGCCTAACCCACCTGATTGATGCGGAAATTCGGATAAGATTTTAAAAAATAAGTCGGATTCAATTAGTTCTTTGTTGGCAACTACAATATTTAATAAATTTCTTTGCAATTCAAATGATCTTCTAATCGTTGAATTTCTTAAAGATTCGTTTAGAAAATAGTTGATTAGCTCCTTTGAATAATTTTGATGTTGAAGAAGTGGTATAATAAGAATATTCATTTGATCAAAAGATTCGACATTTTTGATCAGTTCAAATAATAAAATATTGTATTCTTCTGTAGTTAAATTTGTCTTTAATTCGGAAATTTCAATAAAATTAACACCTAGCTCATCACTCAATGAAGTTGGACTTAATATAAATTTCTTTGGATCAAGTAATTTATTGAACTTGACTTCTAAAAATTTTGTGTTGATAAATAAATACTGTTCAGTTCTATCGTTAAACCTCCTATTTTCAAATAAAGCAAGGTTATCGATTTCATGTGAGATGGTATTTACGAGTTGTTTCATATAATTTCGTTTTACATAAAGAAATTTAAGTTAAAAAGGCAAATCTTCATCATCATACAGTTGAATCCTAGGCCCTGTAGGCGGCTTTCCTTCTGAATAAGAAAAGATGTTACAATGATAAATGTCTTTTACCCTGTCATCTGATTCTTCCATCACTAACTCTATATGGCTATCATCAGTACCTCCAATAAATGAGAATCCTTTACAACCATAATTACATCCTTTACATACACCCTTTCTGCCATAAAGCCTTTCGTTTCCGGTATTCTTAAATTTCTCAAAGGCCTCATGTAATAATCCAATAAATACAGACTTTTCTTTATCGCTATACTCATGATAATCTAACAGCTCATCAATTTTATCAATGTTCATCCGCTCTATAAAATAAACAATGGCCTCATATTGAGTTTTATCCTTTAATATGTTTTCTTCAAACCTTTTTTTCTGATAGGTTTCAAAAAACATACCAATATAATTATATGAAACGCCCATATAATTTTGATTGGCAATTGCAGGTAAACCAGCAGGTTTAATTACGATGCTCTCATATAAATCTTTATGCGTTTCAAGCCAACCAGACGGATGAATAGTTTCAAGCTCAACTAAAGCTTCTTCGCAAAAGTTGTCAGCAATTTGGTAGTCTATTTTATCCATGGCTTATTGTATTAAATTATCAGGGGGGACTGAAATTATACATTCCTATCAATTCCAAACAAATAAGCATCATAAATATTTGTCAACACTTGGCCATATGAGAGAGCAACTCAAATAATAGAATAAAATAATTGATTATCAATAAATTAAGATAATTCTCAAAAATCAATTACAAGCTTGTAGAGAAAAATTTGAGGCATATTAGCAGGGTACTTTTGTATCCTAAATCAATAAATATGCTCACACAAACGCACAATTTTACAATTACCAAAACACTCTCCTTCTACAAAGAAAATGGCATTTGGTTTGCTGACTTACCCGCTTTTTTACAAGCAGGGCTGGGCTCAAAGGCAAACTTAATGATGGTTGATGGTGCCGACACGTTTTTAGATCATGTATCTAATAACCAAAACCGTGCCACTTTAAAAATTAGCACAACTCCATTTGAGGGTTCAGATGCAGTCCTAAACAAAATAAGACTTGGCCTAAACCAAGGCCTACTAGATCAAATAGGCCATGCCAAAGTAGATTATGGCGCTTATTACCACGTAGAAAAGTTTAAAGAAGTAGCTATAAACCATCAACTCTGGCTTTGCCCTGTAACCGAATACGTTTTTGAAGGTATGTATCCACAAACAATTTATATCAAACAATTAAACAACAAATAATATGAAAACAAGAAAAACAATCTACCACTTAATCGTAGACAAAAGCGGATCAATGATGGACTGCGTAGACAGCACCATTAATGGATTTAATGAGCAAGTAAACAGAATTAAAGACAAATCATTAGAATTTACGAAAGAAGACATTACCATGGGGCTAACCACCTTTAATGACAATGTAAAGCATGTATATTTTCAGCAAAATCCTAAAGGGATGGTGTTGCTAAACTATGAGAACTATAGACCTAGTGGAGGTACTGCTCTATTAGACGCAGTTGGTGAAACTATTACAGAAATTGAGCGCCAAGTAAATGCTAGTTTAATACCTACTACAGTTATTATAGTAATTCTTACAGATGGATATGAAAATGCCTCAAAAAAGTATAACTTAGTAAATATTCGTAATATGATATCCAAACTAGAAGAAACGGGAAAATGGACTTTTAGCTTTATTGGAGCGACCCTAGATGCAGTTGACGTGGCGGCTTCTATGTCTATAAAAAGCCAAAATAGCTTTTCATTTGAAAAAACTGCAATGAAATCTGAAGTTTGGGATAAACTAAACAAATCTGTAAGTAGCTACTTTACTAAAAAGAGTCAAAACAGAAATTTGAATAATTTTTTTGAAGATTAAATATGAAAGTGCATTTAATTAAAGATAGTGAAGTAGGAAAAGATGTATTTTCTGAAGTAGTTGATCTATTGCAATCCATTAATGGTCCAATTGAATTTTTATATGACATCAACAACACAATAAATTTTTCTGAAGATGACATAGAAGACAGTCAAGTTTTTGAACAGAAAAAGTTTGAAAAATCAATTCCTCAAGAAGAAAGGATTTATGCAAATATGCGACCCTCTAAATCAATCGATTTTGAATTTCGCCCATTCAGAAATTTCACTTTCCCCCTATTTAGAAAAACCACTAAATGGGCCACTATCTTTAAAAAATGCAACAATTATAGAAATCGCAATAATATATCTGATAATGAATTTGTCATTCTATTAACAGAAGTATCTAATACAAATAACTGGTTTGCGTCATTAGATGAAAAAATGCCATTTAATGGATTTATTCATACTGCCGATTGGAATCATTTTATAAAATGTCAAGACTCCTTCCCTATTGCATATGAAGTGATAGCGTTGGTACTTCAAAAGCACATGTTTAATGATTACAATGAGGCTAGAACCTCTGTGCACGTTGAACCAATTGGATGCGTTAATGACCTTTGCCTCGAAAAAAAGAATATCATACTTAAATTAAGAACTGCAGATGTATGTCAAGACTGCATGAATAAGTTAGAAGACAAACTTTCAATTGCGGAAATTCAGCATGCCTTAAATATTATGGAGTCTTTAAGAGTGAAAATGCTTTTCTCCCAAAATGTAAATCAAAATGTTATATTAAGTAAACTCGTAATTGACAATAACAACAGGATATTCCTCCCTGATTTTGGAAATATTGAGATTAAACTTAGACCGTTAGAAAAAGCACTTTACATATTATATCTCAAGCATCCGGAAGGCATTGGATTAAGTTTTTTATGTGACCATAAAGAAGAATTGTATGAAATATATGCTAACCTTTCAAGTATTGGAGCCTTGCAAGAAATGAAGGCCAGAATAGATGACATTGTTAATGTTACCAAAAACTCAGGTGTCGAAAAAATCTCTAAAATAAAAGCAGCTTTTGTTAAAGCCATTGGAGAAAAGCTAGCAAAGCATTATTATATACATGGAGGAAATGGAGAGGTAAAGAAAATAAATTTAGTTAGACATCTAGTTGAAATAAAAGCATAAAAAAGATGAAAAAGTACATATCGATTCTAATGATGTTATTAATATTTAGCAATCTCGCATATAGTCAATATTACGACAGAGGTCGTCCAAGTGATATTGAAGATGAAGAAATTGTTACTCTTAGTGAAGTTGGTTTTTCATTAATGGCTGGCGCAATACTAGCATTTGTAGGCTATCTATTAAAGCAAATAAAAGCAATCGAAGGACTTGGCAATCTATTAATTATTCTTGGAGCCATATTAGGCGGCGGATCTTTACTAATTTTTATTTTACAAATTGTAGAAATGATATTAACGACAGTAGTAAGCTTTGCTATTAAAGCAGCTTTAGTAATTGGAATAATAATTATAGCATTTTGGCTACTCCGTAGTATTTACGAGTGGTTAACCGGTAATAACAAATAAAATAATAGAGTCATGAGAATTTGGATAATGGCAATACCATTGTACTTTATTACAATTATTTCTTGCAATGAAGGCGTAGATAAAAAAACTACAAATAAATTTAAAGATGGGGTTTACTGCTCACATATATTCTATACAAACCCTAAAACAGCATTTTCCAATACTTACGATCTAGATATAGAAATCAAGGACAACAAGATTATAAAAATATATTTTAAAAACGGTTTTATTGATGAAAGTCATTTTAGTCCCCCAGATCTTTCAAATGAAAGGCCTGTAATACTAACATTTGAAGGAAAAATATTCAATATTTATGAAATAAGAACAGCAGCTTGTATTAACGAAAAACCAGAATTAGAGCCTGAAAAATCAATACCTCAAGTGTTAAATTACAAAATTAATAATGAATTTGTAGTATATATTTTGGAAGGAACTGAAATAATCGAGCACTATAGTGAAAACGGCTCTAATTCAACAATAATCTTACCAGAAAATAATACAGAAGTGATTCCACCAGAATTAAAGCTTCCTGATGATAAAAAAAGATTGATTGGTATAAGCACTTTACCATATAGAAAATGGAAATTAGAAAAAGTTGAAACCACAAGAAGTATTGCAGATAATGAATTAGATGAATTTAGTAGACTTAGAATAGAATTGAAAATGAAAATGTTTGAAAATGAAATCAATAACCAATTTGACAATATTAAGGCAACCAGAAGTATTAATCAGACGTATTATAAAATGTTCCATACATACAAAGAGGCCGAAGAATATATGACAGAAATAAGTAAGAATCATTACAAAGAAGTTTTAAAATCTATTGGATTATAAATATTAAAAAAAACATTATGAAAAGAATGTATTTTCTTGTACTGATTTTTTCAATCACATCATGCGCTAATAATGACACTAGCAAGAACGCAGTTATTGATAGTCTAAAAACGGTGATTCAAACCAAGGAAGCAGAAATGAAATGGATTAAGCGAAAGAATCCAGGTGTGATTATTGTAAATCAAGAGGCAAGCACTTGCGCCATCAATCTCTTTTATCCTTTCGGTCTAAAAGTAGAAATTGTAGATAAAAGACCGGATTTTAATGAAAAAACCTTTTTTGGTATAGCCGGCGCATATACTTCTAAATCAGGAACAATTGATGGAATTTTCATCAATAATGGTAAAATAATTAATGATACGTATAATAACGAATTGACAGGATTATGTATTATTAGAAATGAAAGTATAATTATTGAAAGTTCAGATAAGCTGAACGATGAACTAATAAAGAAAGTGGTTTCAGATAAAAGCTCATTATTTCAACAAACTTTACTAATCAAAAATGGGTTAATTGTAGATTGTAACTTATTTGGTAATGCGGTAAATTTAAGACGAGCATTAATTAAATTTAATGATGGCAGTTACCTAGTTGGAGAAAGCCATAGAGCTATGTCTATACAAGAATTTCAAATTGCGCTTAAAGAAATTGGGGCAATAGATGCAGTTAATCTTGACATGGGTTCATGGAGTGAAGGTTGGTACAAAAGAAACAATGGGAAAATGAGTATAGGAGATAACTTTTTAAAAACAAATAAACAAACAAACTGGATTGTCTACAGCCTAAAATAGTGTACAATGAAAATCTTAAAAATAATATTAGCCGTTTTATTACTATTGTGTTTAGCTAAAATGCCATATGGATATTATCAATTTGTACGCTTTGGGGCATTAGTTGGATTTACTCTGCTTGCCATCAATGCATATGAAAAAGGCTTAACAAATTATATGATAGTATATATAGGGCTAGCATTATTATTTCAGCCATTTATAAAAATTGCACTTGGCAGGGAAATATGGAATATTGTTGATGTTGTTGTGGCGATTTGGCTTTTGACAACAATAAATGATAAAATGAAGAATATCAAATAATTTATAGCTTCAAAAACCCATATTTTATAATACAAAAAATCGCTCTAAAACCATCTTTCCAATTAATTTTCTTACCCTCTGTATATTTTCTTCCATGATATGATATTCCAACTTCATAAATTCTTATATCTGGTATTCGAGATAATTTTGCGGTAATTTCAGGCTCAAAACCGAATCGTTTTTCTCGTAATACAATATTTTTAATTATTTCTGCTTTAAATAATTTATAACAAGTTTCCATATCTGTTAAGTTAAGATTAGTAAACAGATTTGACAAAAATGTGAGAAATCTATTGCCAATTGAATGCCAAAAAAATAAAATACGGCGAGGATTACCGCCAATAAACCTTGAACCATAAACTACATCAGCTTTACCGGAAAGTATTGGAAAAAGTAATTGATTATACTCTTCTGGATCGTATTCCAAATCAGCATCTTGGATTATTAAATAGTCACCAGTGGCGGAATAAACTCCTGTATGTAAAGCTGCACCCTTACCTTGGTTTTTATTATGTTTAAATAATCTAATATTTAAATCAACATGCTTTTCCATATAGCTTAATATAACTTCACCAGTCTTGTCATTTGATCCATCATCAATTAAAATAATTTCTTTTTGAATATTTGAAACTAGTTCAATGTTTTTGACTTTATCTAACAATATCAATATAGTGTCGCATTCATTAAATACTGGAATAATAATTGAAAGAGTTTTCATTTTAAATTTTTTATTTATACCTTTTTGCATTAATTATATTCCATTTATGTAATCGATACTCAAGTGAAACAATCAAACAACCTAGCCCGTATTTTAAACTACGTATAAAATTTATAGAGGAAGCATCTTTGAAATACTTAGTAGGACATGTCACTTCTCCTATTTCAAAATTCTTCATGAATATTTGAGTTATAATTTGGTTGTCGAATACAAAATCGTCAGAATTATAATCAAAATCAATTGACCTAAGTACATCAGAAGAAAAAGCTCTATATCCAGAATGATACTCGGACAATTTTTGATTGATAATTAAATTTTGGATAAATGTTAATACCCGATTAAATAGATATTTATAAAGTGGCATGCCTCCTTTTAATGCCCCTTTTCCTAAAATTCGTGAACCCAAAACAACAGGATAAATATTATTAGCGATGATATATGAAAAAGATTCGATTAACTTAGGAGTATATTGGTAATCAGGATGAAGCATTATAATAATATCTGCATTGAGCTCAATTGCTTTTTTATAGCAAGTCTTTTGATTAGCTCCGTAACCAAGATTTGAATCATGCTTATAAATATATTCAAGACCAAATGATTTAGCAAGTTCAACTGTTTTGTCTGAACTAAAATCGTCGACAAGTATAATATCATCTACTATATTGAAAGGAATATCATTTAATGTTGCCAATAGAGTCTTTTCAGCATTGTATGCTGGCAAAACAACAATTATTTTCTTGTTATTTATCATAATTATATATTAAGGTATTTGCCATAAAGGTCCACTTAAGTGGTTCAATGAAACGCCTATATAAGCTGAAATGCTGTAAACAAATAGTGTACTGAAAAAAATATTAAGTGACAAAACAATTATACTAAGCCTATAAATGAATGTATTTAATTGAATTTTACTGCCTAAGGTAATAATCAGTAAAATAATACCAGAAAGCATAAACATAGACTTCATGCTAGAAAAATAAGGAAAACGAATTGTCTGTAAAACGGGAACTAACATAAAAAGAAAACTCAATATAAGTGGTGAGAACAATGTGACTATTGTAAATAAGCTTACTTTATTTGAATAAATTTTAGATGATTTAAAATAAGTAAAACAAATTGAAAGAAAATAAATTAACCATATCAACCCAAGAGTATATGCAATTACCCCAAGTGTATTATAAAATGGAATTTTCGGACTAAAAAATCTCCATTCATAATCATAAAAAGTACGTGCAAATAATTCAGTAAAAAATGATGATGAAGTTTTATCAGAAAGAAATGGCTTTTTAAATAATTCTATAATCCGAAATGAAAAGAATTCTACTTTATCTAAAGAACCAGGTGATTGATTTTTTGCAAAATCAAAATAATCTTGATTGCTAACTAAAATTCTTCCGGTTTTATTGAATCTCCACAATTCATCGGAAAATGAAATGAATAAAGAAATAAAAAGTACTGGAATTAACCAAAATAATTTATTAGTCACTCTTTCTCTGATGATATAAAAAAGAAGACTGAAAGGAAATAAATACAAAAGTAAACCATGCTGTTTCGTAAAACATCCTAGTGTCACAAATAAAGTCATAAGGAAAAAATATAATCGTCCACTTAAACCATCTTTAATGAAAAAAAGTGTTTTAAGAAAACAATAAAACGATAGTATAGTAAAAAAAACTAACATATAGTCATTTCCTATCATTGCGGAGGTCATAATATCTCTAGGTAAGGCAATTAAAAATGATAAAATGACAGAAATGATAATCTTAGAAACATTTAATAGAGCTAAAATTTTATAGGCAATAATTAATAAAATAATTGAGAGCAATGGGTTAATAAGTTGAACTATTTTCCAACAAGCATAATTATCAAAACCAAGGAATTTAGTAAGATTAAATACTTTTGCTGCAATATAATAATACAATGGGGGTTGATAGCACTCCCAACATTGAAATGGATGAGGTCGATTAAAATTTTCAGAATAGATTTTAATTACCTCTAAATGATCGTCAAAAGAATTATTAATAGGACTTACCCAAAAAATAGTAAGCCTTAAAATGGAACCTAAAAAAATGATTCCGATAATAAAATATTTATAAGAGTTCTCTCTTGACATATTTAAATAACAAAAAGGGTGAGACAATAGCTAAAGAAAGTAATACAAATGAAATTATAATAATTGTCAATGATGCATTGTAATGAAAAATTCTTACCCACCAAAAGTTTATCGAATTTATTTCTATAGATGTGTTTAAGTCTTCGATACTAGAAGCAGTTCTTACTTCCTTCTTCCAAGGCGTATTTGGCATGTAATTATTCAAATGAGCTACGTTTTTACTTAAAATAATTGCTAAATGTTTAGCTTGTACGAAATGTGGTTCCTTTTTTAAACTAAATAAATACTCTATATCCGAAATCCCATTATAATGAACATATTCACTAAGTACATCTCTTTTGTAGTTAACAGCAATGAGCTCTAATTGCATAAAGAAACTAACAAATAACGTTATAATCAACCATTTATTTGGCTTCAAAAAAATAATTGGCAAATACAAAAAAGGGATAATAGGTAAGATATAACGTGGCCCATAAGACCAAACACTTCCATGCCAAGCAAAATTTAAAGAAAAAAATAATAGATAACTTGTAGATAAAGTTATTGTATAATAAAACATCTTACGATGATTTTTATATAAGCTTTTGATACCAAAAAAAGAAAGAATGATAGTTGAAGAGAAAAATATGAGGCCCTTACCTGGAGAAAATAAAAAACCAAAAAGCGCTTCAGGCATTCTTGATATTGACCAAAATTCAAATTTATGTGAATGAGCTAGTTGCCAAGCTAAATTGTATCCAGTTTCTAATGGATTACCAAAACGAGCATAATTATAAAAGAATACAAATATTATACCCAATGTTATAGTGATTAAGCATTTAAGTCTTTGGTTTTGGTTTTTCTGAATCAATAAAATCGCAGGGAATGCAAGAAAAGTAGTAGTTCTAAAAATCATACCAATAGAAAGCATTAATGCTGACAAAAAACCAGAATATTTACAATCTTTTTTAATTGAATAAAAAGTACTTAACAATATAAATAACATCTCGTAATGGTGTTCATATGTGCTTTGTGCAAATACAAAAGAATAAGAGGTAAGTAAAAAAAATAAACTAGCTAAATAGGCATTTACTTTAGTTACTCCAAAATTTAATGATATCTTAAATAAAAGAAAACCACACATTGCATGAATTAAATAATTCATAAACGAAATAAAAAAAGCAGACAGATAGTATATTTTCACTTCATCTAAAAAGAATTGATTTAGAAGAATATATAACGGAATAAATGTTATTGTTTGACCGGGATTGTACACCATAAATCTTTCGCCAAGTTTGTTTATTGCTACATTCCCATGCGAATCTTCTCCGACGTCCATTGGCAATCCAAATTTTAAATCATTAACAATTATTCGTGCTTGTGTTAACCGAAGATGAGTATCAGGATTTTCTATTTGGCCTGAAGAAAACAAGACACTTAAGCATATCCCAATAAGAAAAAATATTAATAATTGTCTCATATTATTTATATAAAGAAATGCCCACAAATGGGATTAATTCAAGTTTTGATTGTTGTTCAGTATGAAGCTTATTTTCGTCATTGATAACACCCAACATTTCATCAATGTAAATAGTTGTTGGATCAATTAACTTCGGCGCCCTAGACGCAGGTACTATTTTAAAATTATTCTGAAGGTAATAGGCAACTCCAAAAATCATTGGCCCTTCGGGTTCTATAATTAAGATTCTACGTTTAGAATCAAATTTTCCATCAAGATAGCCTGCCACTTCTCTAAACATTTGCTTTGGAGATCTCTCAATAATATACACTTTATAGATAACATAACCCGATATAAGAAGATAACTTAAGGGTATTAAAAATAACATTCTACTTTTTAGCGAATCTATGAATTTGTAAAAAAACCAATATATGAAGATTATAGAGAATAAATAATATCTAGGCACTAAAATGGAATGATGTCCCACAATCTGATCAAAGAGAAAAATTTGAATTCCATAGATTGATATAGATAAATATAAAATTAAAACAACTATCTGCTCCTTAAGAATTAGCAGTATAATTGAAGAAATTATTATAATTAGAATTAGAATAGCTTTTTCATAAATAAGCGATGGGCCCATTGGAGAAATAAACAACTGACTGAGACTATCAAAATATCCAAAAACAGATTCACGAAAAGTTATAATACCGTCAGTCCAATGTACTTGATGAAAATGCAGCTGATATCTGATTAAAAAACACCATGGCAGGAATAAAATAACTGGAATTACATAATTGAATAAAGATCGTTTAATCCCAAACTTAAGTAATTCAATGAATGCTAAAGTTGATAAATAAAATAATCCATAGTAATGTGTATACAACAAAGAGGCTGAAAATAGACTAAACAAAATAAATGCTTTAGTCTTAATCTTATTGTCATCTTGATAATCTAACCAATATCGAAAGCTCAATGTAGCAAATAAAAATGCCAATGCGTACATCCTAGCTTCAGCAAAAAAATAAAAAAGGAAAGGATTGAACATTACCATTAATAGAACTATCCATGGCGTATAAGTCTTTTTAGAATGTTTTCTAGTAAGATTAAATAAAACTAAAAAGGATAATAATCCGCAAATTATTGAAAAGCTACGAAGCGCAACTTCTGAATACCCAAAAGCATATGACCACAATTTCAATAAAATAAAATATAAAGGTGGATGCCCTTCGTGCAAAATCTGAATAGAAAAGTTGGAATAAAAATTATCGTGCTTCAAAATATCTTTAAAGTACCCCACATCATAAAGACTGTCTTTAGCTGACCAAATTCCTCCATCAAAATTATAAACACTGACACCTTTTAAAAAAGTCAAAGTGTAAATTTCATCATGCCAAAAACCTTGCTTTTTTGAATAACTTATTCCAAGATATAAATAGATCAATAATAAAATCGCTAAAATTATTTTGAAAGATACTTTCATTTATATTAATTTTTTAAAAGTTTCAACATATATGTTAAAGTTTTTTACCAAATTCAATTTTGAAACACCAGCTTTTCGCTGAGTCCAGGAAATTGGAATTATAGCAATACGCAATTTAGTCTTAAACGCCTTTAAGCTCATTTCCAATCCAATGCTAAATCCAGTTGATTCAATCGGGAAAATTACTTCGATGGAATGCCTATTGTAAACTTTAAAAATATTTGTAAAATCATTATAATTATATCTTGTCTTTATTCTAACTATGTTATTAAAAATTCTATTCAAGACAAGTTTCACGAATGGATAATTAACCACTTTTCCGCCATTTATGAATCTCGACCCGAAAGCACAATCATATTCTTGATAGCGAATCTTATTGTACAATAGAAGAATGTCATCTGGCGCGTCTGAACCATCAGCCATACAAAGTGCTACAATATCACCCTTCCAATGAGATAAACCGAAAAGAATTGCACTCCCAACACCACCACTCCAGCTATTTGATAAGTAATTAAAATTGGAAAATCTGTAAGATAAATTTTCCAATACTTTTAAAGTTGAATCAGTAGAGTGATCATTGATAACCAAAATATTGAATGGTATTACAGACTCAAGCTTATTAATAATTTTTTCTATTGTATCACTTAAAGTAAGTGCTTCGTTTCTGGCCGGTATAATTATACATAATTCCATCTAATTACAAAATGTATTATTTTCTTTTTTCCAAAGATTAAATTGCTTCTTTGGTCCTCCATCTTTATTCATCAACCCTAAATTATTATACCATAAACTATCACTTCTAGAATCAATCATTGACCCCCAAATAAGAAACTTTAAATTTAATTTATTTGCTTTTTTAAATACATTACTAATATAGTAATCACACTCAGCATCATTAAATAGCAAACTACTTACTCCAGTCTCTGATATCCCGATAGGAATCGAATAACTAGAACTTAAGCTATCTAGATAGCTTAAGGATAATATAATATCAGATTTTTCATTAATTGAAATCAAATTTGGGTATGTCGAAATTCCTAGATAATCAATGTCTCCTAATAAATTATCTAAAGTCGCTAAAGTTTTTGTTGCATTCCAATCTCGATGGTGGCCATATAATAATTCAAGTTGGAAAGAAAGTCCAATTTTCAAATTTGAGTTTATAAGTTTTAAGTCTTTTTTAAGATCCCTAAATATTTCAGCGAATGATTTAAATCCTTTCGGATTCGTTAAAGCATAATAATTAACTTCTACCCCTAAGTTTATAAAATCTGGGTTGTAAGCCTTCAATAATTGGAACATATCTCTTTTAAATCTCTTTTTAACTTGATCATTTTCGAAACTCCAATTTCCTAATTCGCCTGAACGATCAAAATTTTGCCAGTCAATTGCGATCATAAATTTCTTGCCATGTTTTTTTGCTAACGAATAATACCAGGCAGCATTAGAAAAAAAACTACTATCGCCTGGAAACCATGAAACCTGAGCAACAATAATTGAAGAATTCTCTACTGTTTGCGCAACAGCATTTTTTATAGCTTGATCCGAAAGCGCGTCGTTAACCCAAAGTAGGCTACCACCCTCTTTAAAATACCACTGGTCTGAATTAGTACATGAATTCAAAAAAAGAAATAATATTATATACTTAGCTTTTGCCAACATATTAAACCATTTATTTTGCGGTTGCACTAATCTCTGAAATTATCTCATTTAAAGAAAATTTAATCGACCAATTAGGATAATGAGAAATAAACTTGCTATTGTCTGTAATCCACCATTTATGATCCCCCACTCTAGGGTTTTCTATAATTTCATAATCGATTTTTTTAATTAAAATAGACTCTACTAGACCAATTGCTTCCAATATAGAACAACTATTAGATCTACCCCCACCAAGATTATATACTTCTCCGGCCCTTGGATTTAAATAAAATTCATTGAATGCACTTACTAAATCATGGGCATGAATATTGTCCCTAACTTGCTTTCCTCCATAACCAAAGACTTTGTATTTTGTATTACATTTCACCAAATAAGAAAGAAAACCATGTAATTCTACACCAGAATGGGGCCCACCAGTGATACAATTTGGTCTAAAAACACCAATATTTAACCCATAATATCTAGCAAATTCCTGACACATAATATCAGAAGCTAATTTACCTGCCCCGTATGGAGAGTGTAAAGATTGGTCAACTATCAAATTCTCACCAAAGCCATTAAAGTAAGTATGGTTTAACGGAAAATCAAGACGAGTGCCGGATTCTATATATTCAAAATCATTAATCAAATTACCATAAACTTTACTTGAGGAACACTGAATAAAAACAGCTTCTGGGCATTTATTCCTCATCTCTTCAAGTAAAATGACCGCACCCAAAGCATTGATTTCAAAATCTTCAAATGGATATTTTCCTGACCAATCATGACTTGGCTGTGCAGCAGCATTTATTATTAGCTTAATGTTACTGCCATATTTTTCGAAAAGTCTTTTAACGCGCTCTCTATCACGTATGTCAATTGAATAATGTTCATAATTTTGAAATTCTTTACTCAATTTTTCAATATTTTTTGCAACAGAACCCCCTTTACCAAAAAAATAACCTCGTGAATCATTATCGACACCAATAATTTTATCGAAATGTGAAGCAAACAATTTTACAGACTCAACTCCTACTAAGCCTCCAGAACCTGTAATTATAGCAATTCCTTTTTGTTTCATTATATTAAAATTTATACTTTCTTGCTTTATTTTGAACTATGAATATTGAATAAAATGATTATCTATTAAAGTATTTTTAAACACATGATATATAAATGATATAAAGTTAATATATTTAATTAATATCATTTAAAAAATCACCTAATTCAAATAACTATAATTCTAACAAACTTCATACAAGTAATATTAAACAGCTTTTATTTCTCTAACTGGAAATATTAACTTAAAGTCAAGCAATTCGGCTTCTTTCAAGTACAAAAATATTTAGGGTATTGACCCCAAAAACACCTAAATGATTGTATTAATTGACACTTTCAGATATAAAATTTAGTTTAAATGGCAAAATCACACCAAGAAGTAGATAGGATTACATTTTATTGTGACTGTAAGTCCTCATCGTATTACCACCGCGGAGTGTTGCTCTCGGTTGGTACCCAGTTAAGGGTTCTTGATGATAGGGCGAAGTTAGAGAGATTTATTGAATGGAGGGAGTTGGAGGAGTTAAAAGGTTCTTAAAAAGGGAAATCAATTATTAAGCCAGAGCGCTTATTTAACTTTTTCATTTGTTAGTTCAACAGTCCAAGAAACTCCGTCTTGGTCATTACATTGAATTTTTTTTCCAACTTCTAGTTGGCACTCGTTAAATTCCAAATAACCATCATTTGGCCAAAAAACTTTCTCTAAAATTATGTATTTGACAGTATATGTATTGTTATTTTCAATCCCGTTGGCGTCTACGGTTGGCTCCCCTTCTTCTTCCTCAGAATATACATGGATTTCTGCTGGCAACCGATAATTTTTACTCCCCTCAGCTTCTGGAAATACGTTGACATAGTACTGTGTCCTATATTCAAATTTCTCGAAATAGCTTCCTAATATTTCGTCGCCGTAACTGTTAATATATGTGTTCTTACCACAAATGAAAAGCATATATATTAGCAAAGCATGCCCAATAACAATTGGAGAAGTGAACTTACCTCTCTCAATTCCTTCCCAAATTAATATTCGTATGCAGAAAAGAATACACATGAAGATCACTCCAATAAAAACAATGGGACCAAATGGTTTCAAATAATCGACTGAATGGTATGCTAAAAGAAGAATTATGCAAATCTTGAAATAATTTCCAAGGTTCGAATCCTTTGTAATTTGATCTTTTGATTTTATTAAATAGACGAAAGTTTTACTGTCGTATGTTGTTAAAAGTACTTTTTCATAATAATTTAATAATTCTACTTTATCAAAAGAATCATCATATTTTAAAGTTTTACTTTTTTCATACTCGAGTTTTCTGATTTCATTTTCAATAGCATTTTTGTCTAATGTTTCAAAGAAGAAATAAAAACATACCACTAAAAAAAGAATTGCATAAAATAATGCTAAGACTATCTCTACTTGCTGCTTTTTGGAATAAGGAAAATATAGTGAAATAAAAAAATAAGCAAAAACTAAAATTCCAATGAACCAATTAAGATATTTAGGTTTTAGGTAGTAATTTGTTTTGAAGTGTATCATTTAATCAAGAGTTTACAGAAAAAACAAATTGTTTAAAGCTGATAGAATTATTGAGATTTATTACACTCATTAATGTTCAACATACTCCCCTGTCTGAGTGTCAAGAATACGAACTTGTTCGTCTATTTCTTCTCCTCTGATGTTGAATCTTTTTGTTTTAATTTCTTTGTACCTGCCATTTTCATTAGGTTCAACAAGTTGCTGAGAATATTTAGGAGAATCATTTAAAAGTGTAAATACCAGTATAAGAGTCAATTGAATCAACACTAAAATCTTAAACACAATATCAAAGTTAATTTTTTTCATTTTAGTTGAATTTAATCAGTTAGATCCGGCATCACATTACGAATATAACATAATTTTATTATACTATATTTACATCGGTTATTGTACATTCTTAATTAAAAGGGAATTCATGAAAATCTTAAAATTAATATTAGCACTATCATTATTACTGTGTTTAGCTAAAATGCCATATGGGTATTATCAATTTGTGCGTTTTGGGGCATTAATTGGGTTTGCTTTACTTGCATTTAACTCATATGAAAAAGGCTTAACAAATTATATGATAGTTTATATAGGACTTGCATTACTATTTCAGCCTTTCAACAAAATTGCACTTGGTAGAGAAATATGGAACATTGTTGATGTTGTTATAGCAATTTGGCTCTTAGTATCAATAAAAGAACCACAAAAAAAATAGATAATATGAATAAAAATATACTTATAGCTTTAGTAATTGCTCTTTTTTTGAGCTGCTCTGTACAAAAAGAATACGAAAAAGCAATATCAAATAATAATATAATTGAGTACAATTCATTCTTAAGAAGCCATCCCAACAGCAAGTATAGTCAGGAGATAAGAACTAGACTTGCCTATATGTATGATGATGTAGCCTGGGATTATGCCAAAAGATTAAATACAGAAAAATCATACGAGCAATATTTAAACCAGTATCCCTTTGGAAATCACAGATATCAAGCTAGTACAGAACAAAATTTATTAGCAACAAAAAGAATCGAAGAAGTAAAAAGAATTGAGGAAGATAATGCATGGGGAAATGCATTATATTATGACAATATAAGCGTATATACAAAGTATATCAAAGACTATAAATATGGCAAACATATATATGAGGCACAACGAAGGATTAAAGAGTTAGAAACTCCTGTAAAGAAAGAGAGCTCAAACAATAATTACAATTACTCAGATAACGTAAGTATTAATGAAAAAAAGAGTGGGAAAAGGCTAAAAAAATAAATACAATTGCCTCATATAAAGCATACTTAAAAAAATATCCATACGGTAGTTTTTCTACTGAGGCTGAGGAAAAGATTATTGATAAAGAAGTATCGAGTATAATGGCAGGGAAACATGGAGAGATGCCTGCTCCTCAGCGTACCTATTCAGGGAGTAGTTATAATACTACTGCTGATATTTCAATCAAAAACGATACGAAATATACTTTGACCGTTCTATACAGCGGCCCTTCTAGTAAAAAAATTGTCATCTCACCTGGTTTGTCAAATTCAAAAAGTTTAAGTCCTGGTTATTACAAGGTAGCAGCTAAAGTCAGCAATTCGAGTGTTAGGCCATTTGCTGGAACCCATAGTTTACAATCTGGAAATTATAATTCGAATTTTTACATTCAAACTACCAGCAGAGGATACACTAGTATACCTAATTATGGGTTTTGATTTTATAAAATGATTGACAACTATTTTTAAAGAAAAAAATCTATCTAGGCCTATTATTTATAAATAGATCAGAATTATCTATTCTTTGATCTTCACCGATTGATGCTGTTCTTCTTTGTTCAAGAATTTTTAGTCTTTCCTCTCGTATTTGTTGTTGATAAATTACTATTTTGTCATAGTCATTTAAGTGATCGCCACTTTTAATAATTAGGACTAATGATTCAATTAATATGAAAAAGAAAAACCATATTAAGTAGAAAATCAAAGCTGTTGGGTAAGGGTCAAAATTTAAAAGATATTCTATCAATGAGTTTAGTTCTTTCAGAAATCCAGGATTTCTATTTGAAATTTCTTCTTGTTTTTTCTTTTGTGCTTCATTGTAATTTTTTTCGATTTCCAATTTATAGCGTTCCAGTTGTTGACTTGAATTTATAAGTGAGTTCTGTTGTGCCCTGAGTTGGCTAATATCTGGATTAGCAATTCTATTCCCATTAGTTTTTACGATTGCTTTTCCATCTGGACCAAAGCTTGTACCACCACCCCCAGCTGAAACAGTTAATGGGAGTTGTTTAATTTGCAAATCGATTTTTTGATAATTTTGTTTATTTTGATTAATTGATGAGTCAATCTGTAATAGTGAATTATTATATAAAATCCTATCATTCTTACTTTCTATTTGCGCTTCCGTAAAAACCTTTTTCTTTGCAATATCATTGATGTCATTTGCAAATAAATATTGGTCAATAATACTAGCGCCAATTGTTGCAACAATTATACCTAATAAAACTCGAAAAAACTTTGCCCAGCTGTTTAATTTATATGTTAGTATAATTTGTCTTTCAATTTGAACAATTAAAATAGCCATGAATGCAGAACCGCATATCGATCCCCAAATTCCAAAGTTTAAATATTTACTTGAAAAAATAAACCCTATGATAGACCAAATTAAAGTTATTATTACTAAAGCAGATGTGATTTTTTTTTGATCTCTTTTACTAGATTCGCTACATTCAGATAATATTTTATAATTGTGTCCAGATAAGAAACAACCAAATTTCAACCACAAATCATTAGGCATCTTAAACTTTTCCATTTTAAATATTTTTATTAATAACATTTGCAACAGTTAATGCTGCCATTCCTTTATTAAAACCTCTATTATACGCAAGCTGAATCCTCAATGGCATACCCGTATCATTATGTAAATCGGTTTTTAATTCTGTAAGTTTTTCCAACCTTTCTTCAAAAACAACTTTTTTTGATTCTAACTCTTCAACTAGATCATTTAATTCTGCCTTAGCTCTTGATTTTATATGAAAATCTAACTCCTTTAAATATTCATTTATCTCAACTTCTGCCTCCTCAATATCAATTCGCAGGTTAAGTTTTAATATTTCTTTGTTGTCATCACGATATTTAACATCAGCAGTACTTAATGCATCATTATACCCCTCGATCTCATAATCTTTTCTAATTCTATTAAAGATTCTCTTCCAAGCAGTTGAGTTCTCAATATCAACGTCAGTAGTAGCATTATTTTGGGGATCTTTCACAAAAATATTCCTGTCTATAATTGTTTCATTAGCACTATTATTTTCTGAGTTATCTCCACTTGCTTCGCCTGCTTGCGTTTCTTCCTTCTTTTTAAATAAGTCAAATAATCCCATTGCTTTAAATTTTAATTGTTGGTATTTTAAATTTACGATGTCCACTCATGTGGCAGTTGTTACAAAGTGTTACAAAAACATCTTCAGGATAGTCCCAAGGATTTTTAAATTGATTTAATGATAGTACAAAATGGTATTGTCTATGATGTACGTTTAAATACTTCGAAGAACCGCAATTTTTACACTTTCCCCCATCTCTTTTTTTAATTTGAATAGACTTTGCCTTCCACCTAACATCACTTAATTTTTTTTCATATATATCCTCAAACATGATAATTAAATTTCATATTGAAAATATATAATATTTCAATTAAAATGTATATATATTTTTTGAAATACTTAATATTAACAAACATTTTGGTAAAAAGTAGCATCAGACAATATTAAAGAGGAAGGAGTAGCTAGGTTTTCATTTATCTAAAATGGACTTTAAAACCATATTTATTGTTCTCTGCCAGGCAATTAACAAATTGCCATTGGTCTAATCGCGGGCTGCATAGCTTAGACCAATGATTTATTGTCAATGTTTACATTGGAAAGTTAGAAATAAAATTTATAATATGTAAATTAGCAAAATGACAGATATACAAGAAATAACCAACGCACTAGTCGGATTTAGAAACGAGAGAGATTGGGAACAATTCCATAATCCAAAAGACTTAGCTATAGCGCTTAATATTGAAGCTGGAGAGTTATTAGAAGCATTTATTTGGAAAGATGCTACCGCTGCAAATACTTCAAAAATTAAAGAAGAATTGGCTGATGTATTTGCATATGCTTTCTTAATGGCTGAAAAGTGTGGACTTGATGTAAAAGAAATCGTTTTTGAAAAAATTAAGCAGAATTCAGAAAAATACCCTGTAGAGAAAGCAAAAGGGACTGCGAAAAAATATGATGAGCTTTGATAGTTTATAATGCCAATAAAACTCAATTCTTAAATGACGTTCTCACCAACGACATAGAGGGTATTGTTTTAAAAAACGTCAAACAAAAATTAAACCGGGGTGTCGGTATTGCTGAAATTAAGTCCTGGGCTGCTTCATTAGTCTACATGGATCGAATTATGCAAGACCAACAAATCCCTGATGATTGTGGAGTTGCAATTGAATACCAAATTCCTCAAACTGGCAAAAGGATAGATTTTATTATTTCTGGACAAGATGAAAATAATCAAGATAGTGTCTTATTAATCGAACTCAAGCAATGGTCGGAAGCTAAATTGACAAATAAAGATTCAATTGTTGAAACTTATGTTGGAGGTAGAATAGGGGAACATACTCATCCATCATATCAAGCTTGGTCTTATGCCACTTTATTGCAAGGCTTTAACGAGGTTGTTTATAACGAAAATATTCGATTACATCCTTGCGCTTACCTACATAATTACATTGATGACAATGTAATTAAAAACGATTTTTATTCAGAATACATACAAAAAGCGCCAGTATTTTTAAAAAGTGATGCAGTTAAGTTAAGAGAATTTATTAAGAGCCATGTTAAGTATGGTGACAGGTCAAATATTTTATACCGTATTGAAAATGGTAAGATCAGACCATCAAAAATGCTTGCAGATAGCATTGGTAAAATGATAAAAGGTAATCAAGAATTTGTGATGATTGATGACCAAAAAGTGGTATATGAAAATGCATTGGCTTTAGCCAAGCAAGCAAGCATAAAAAACAAGCAGGTTCTAATTGTGCAAGGCGGACCGGGTACAGGTAAATCTGTGGTTGCAATTAATCTATTAGTTGAACTTACTAAAACAGGCTTACTCGCGCATTATGTATCGAAAAATGCTGCACCTCGAGCCGTTTATGAATCAAGGTTAACGGGGAGTATAAAACCTACGATAATCAGGAATTTATTCAAAGGTTCAGGAGCATTTATTGAAACTCCAGAAAACGAATATGACGCCTTAATTATTGACGAAGCCCATCGCTTGAATAAACATAGTGGTTTATATGGCAATCTTGGTGAAAACCAAATAAAAGAAATCATTTCTGCCTCTAAATTTTGCATATTTTTTATTGACGAGGACCAACGTGTAACACTCAAGGATATTGGTCAAAAAAGCGAGATCGAACTATGGGCACATAAACTAGGTGCCGGTGTTACAGAAATGGAATTAAATTCACAGTTTAGGTGTAATGGCTCAGATGGATACTTGGCATGGCTTGATAATATTTTACAGATAAAAGAAACAGCAAATGAAGACTTAGGCGATATCGAATACGATTTCAAAGTAGTAGATAGTCCTTCTGAATTAAGAGACATGATTATTGAGAAGAATGAAATAAATAATAGAGCTAGAATAGTTGCAGGATATTGTTGGAAATGGCCTAGTAAAAAAGACGTAAGCAAATTTGATATTGAGTTCCCAGAATATGATTTTAAAATGAAATGGAACTTAACTGAAGATGGAAGCACTTGGATTATCAGTCCGAAATCGGTTAATGAAATTGGGTGTATTCACACATGTCAGGGCTTAGAAGTAGATTATATAGGAGTGATTATTGGAGAAGATTTTATAGTAAGAAATGGACAAGTAATTACAGATGTTTCTAAACGTGCTAGTTCAGACAAATCGGTACATGGATATAAAAAACAACTTTTGGAAAAGCCAGCAGAAACCAGAGCAATGCTTGACTTGGTAATCAAGAACACTTATAGAACACTAATGACAAGAGGAATGAAAGGGTGTTATGTGTATTTTGTAGATAAGCAAACCGGAAACTATTTTAAAAGTATATTAAATGGTTAATCTTCCAAATAATAAAAGTTTACCTATTGCCAATCTGGCTGCTAGTTTTAATAATACAACAACACCATATAAGTTTTATTGGCTTTTATCAATTTTGAATGAAGTTGAAACGGGGCATGTAAAAATATATAAACGTGATTTGTATTCAAAAATGATTAGTACTGCATGGTATACTGTCAATTACTTTCATGTGTCTTTTGGAAATCAGGATAAATTACAAGAAGCTATCAAATTAATTAAGGATGCTGAAAATCTAAATATTGATGCTAAGCGAACTAAAATAGAGAAAGTATTAAATTCTACAGATAATAAATCTACTATAAAGCAACTTTTACATTTTAATAAAAATGTGCCACATTGGTTTTTAAGTCCATGGTTTCCTAAAAAGACTGAAAAAGAGATATATAAATTATCAAAAGAAGATAGGACTAAATGTTTGTATGGATTATATGATGATTTTATACAAATAAATCCTATTTGGATTAATTACTTAGTTGAGAATAGTAAAATTTTAAAAGACTTTTGTTATTGGAATTTATCCCTTTATTTACAAAAAAGGAATCCAAATGTTCCAGATATCCCAAATAAACTAATACAACCAGCCACAAGAAAAGCATTAACACAACAAAGAAGTAAATTTTGGGATATCGTCATTAAAGAACATGGGGGTCTTAAATGTATTTATACAGGCAAAACTATCAAAATAGGTGATTATGCCGTAGAGCATTTTGTACCGTATAGTTTTGTGTCTCATGATTTAATTTGGAATTTAATACCAGCCGATAAAATTTTTAATAGTTCAAAGAGCGATAAGCTTCCTTCGTTAGATAAACACTTTAACCCTTTTTTCGATATACAAAAAACAGCCATAGAAATTATTAATGCAAGGTTTCCAAAAAATATTTTTTTGGAGGACTATTTAACTATTTTCCCAGATATAAATGATATTTCTGTTCTGCCTATTTCTTTTACAAAAGAAAAGTTTAAAGAGAAGATACAACCTTTAATTACTATAGCTTCAAATAACGGATTCGAATTTTTATGATAAATAATAATAACATAAGCTGCCCTTTTTGCATACTTGAATCAAACAGAGATATTATTATTGAAAATGAAAACGCGTTTGCAATCTTTGATAAATTTCCAGTAAGTAACGGTCATTTACTAATTATACCTAAGCTTCATTTTTCATCATATTTTGAATTAGATTCAGAAATACAATCTGCTTGTTGGGATTTAGTTAATCAGGGGAAACTATTACTTGAAAAAAAATATTCCCCTGAAGGCTTTAATATCGGAGTAAATATAAACGAATCAGCAGGGCAAACAGTTCCTCACGTGCATATTCACCTTATCCCTCGTTATGCGGGAGACGTATCAAATCCAAAAGGCGGTGTTCGTGGTGTTATACCTTCAAAAAAAGAATATTAAAATATATCAGGGAAAAACTACTAGATTAACTCCTCGAACCCAACTGATTTAAGATATTCAAATGTTGTATTATAATACTCATTCATTCGTGTTGGGTCTTGAGAATCCCCTTCTGGAACAACAATAACCATACCTTGTCTTGCCCTAGTTAATAATACGCGATATGCATTTTTCAAATATTGCTTCCTTTCTTCTTTTCGAATATGCTGCCATTTATTTCCTACAAAAGAATAGTGCTGCCAGCCGTCTTGAGAATATCTAAAGTCTGCATCCCAAGTTACACATGCCCAGTCCAACTCCAAACCTTGAACATGAAACTCAGTTGCTACATCTTCTAAATAGTAAGACGACCTCACATCATCTTTATCATCTAAAAACCAATGTATGGGGTCCATCGGAGATTTTACATCGATAGCATAAGGCTTTAACCGCTGTGCTTGCGACGATACGACAATGCCATAACGTTCGTTGCCCCTTGCTTTAGACTTAAGCCATTGTTTAGCTTTAACTAAATCACGAGATATTACAATTGGATATTTTTTGTTGATTTCAATCAAGTATTCTTTAGCCTTGTCAATATTCAAATCAAGAATATTCTTAATTAATAAAGACAAGTGTTCTGCACGAAATGACCTAAGTGAAACAGATAAATGCAATTCTGGTTTTATAGAAACATACTTATGCTCTTTTATTAATTCCAATGATTTACCAGAGGCATACTCTGAATCTTCCAATTTATTAGAGATATAAACTTTCCATTCTGGGAATGACCTATTAAGAGATTCGATCCATTCGCTAATTCCTGCCTCACCAGTATTGATTTCTTGACCACCACCAACAAGACATACAATAACAGCCCAATCTTTATGCCTATCAAGGCATGAAATAAGAAACTCAGGCTCAGAAAACTGAAAACCTGGACGTCCCTTTTTTCGAGACATAAAATTTGTTGTCATTTCTTTATTCCATGCTCTTTGTGCTTCATCAAAAATAGCAACATGATCAAATGGTGGAGCAAGTTCATCTACTAAACAATCGTCCCTAAAATGGTGCACATTTTGTATAAACACTTTAACCTCACTCATCACCTCACCCTTTGTTATTTTTTTGCCAGATGCCTTAACCCTCTTCACTTTATCCCTTGTCAATGCTTCTCGCAAAATAGCTACAAGCGGTCCATTACCTGATAAGAATACGCTAGTAAGACCTTCGTCCTTGTCAAAATGCTTCGTTGCAATATTTAAACCAACAAGAGTTTTGCCTGCTCCTGGCACTCCAGTAACAAAGCAAATTGCTTTTTCGCTATTTTCTTTAGCTGATTTAATTATATCAGAAACCGCATCACTTGTGTGAGAAAGATTTTTTGCAGTAGCATCACTTCTTGAAATATCTGCAACAGTATGTCCGTTATATAAAGCCATAGCGGCCTCAATAATAGTTGGAGTTGGAGAATATCTTCCTTGTACCCATTTATCCGAATCGATATTTTCACCATCGCTATATTCAAGAACGGCATTGATTGTATGCAATAAGTTATTTGCATTTGCTTTAATAGGAAATAATAGATTATCGCTATGATTTGTTGTAGCAATTGAAATGAATACTTCTTTTGCCTTTGTTGCAACAAGTACAGGTGCAATTAAATGACTAACACTTGTTTCATGAAAGTTTTTTAAATCAAGTGAATAATCCCAAACTTGATCTATAGCTGCTTGTAAGAATTCTTTTTCCCCAACTTTGAATTCAAGAATAAAAATGACGTTATCAATAATTAATACAACATCAATTCTCTTTCCCATTCTAGGAATAGAATATTCAAAGAAAATAGACCCATTAAATCCAATTAGTAGTGGCTGTAATATTTCAATTTGCTTAATCCACGCTTCAGTTTGAGTTCTTTCACTAGAAAACTCATTATTCAAAATTAATATGCCAATTATCTCTTCAACAGAAAGAGAACAAAATGCATGAATCGATTCTGAAAAATAGTGGCGTTTCATCAATTATAATTTGAAATTCAGCTTTTATGTGTTTGGGTGAATTAAATGAGAGATAAATATATATTATAAAATCATGATTTAAGTAATATAAAAAGGTTTAAGGGATTGCCAGCTCACTGCGTTCGCTGTCAACCTAGAATACTGATTTTTTAAATAAATAAGAATTAAGCCCCTTATTCAGCCAGTGGTAAGATTTTGAATACAATCTATACAACATATTAGTTATTTACTTTCTATGTTAGTTTTATCCATATATTTATGATCAACTAATCTTTATGAAAATACTATTAATCTTACCCCTTCTTTTAGTTACTATTTTTTGTTCTGCTCAATCAATCAATTCTAATGAGTTAGTAAGAGTTTCTAACTATCAATCACCTGTACCTTCAAAGTTTAGGTTATATCCAACTTCAAATATATTTATCTTTTTAAGATTAAATACATCAACCGGTTTTATAGATCTAGTTCAATATTCTACAAAAGAATCAGAAGGTTCTGTGATAGTTAAATTAAGTCAATTCCCATTAGTTTTAGATGGACCTGTTGATAGATTTACATTATATCCCACAACTAATATCTGGACATTTTTATTGCTGGACCAAGTTGAGGGAACTCCTTATCAAGTTCAATGGAGTACAGACCCAGAAAAAAGGTTTGTATCGAGAATATATGAAGCTAAGTAGTAAATAACTTTGGGTAAAAAAGTAATTAAGCAGTTAGCAGAATGGGCCAAAAATAGGTGCCAGATTTGATCTATTTTTTAAAAGTATAAAGTCACCCTCATAATGTTACGATTTGAACCGATATTTTCCTCACACAAGAAAGGACTCACGATTTAACAGGATTGCAAGCTCAATGCGCTTACTGTCATACTTTCTAATAATAAACTATCTCGGATTTGTCGACTGCGTCGACATCCTCGCAAGGCGCCTTACCCAAAGCCTTTCAAGCTATTCGCTTCGCAAATAGCTTGCCTTTTTTGCTTTTCGTCTGTTTACGAAAGCGCGCTTTCGCCACAGCCTCAAAACAAAAAAGCCTCTCACTTTCGTGAGAGGCTTTGTAGAGTGTTCATTACAATTATCTAACAGGATTATAATTGACCTTCTGAGGTTTTATGAGATAACTAATCAATTCACATAAAGAACCATTGAACCAACTTTACCTTGTTGAAGTTAGTTGTATTTTATGCGGGGTTAATTAGATTGTTGTTTCTCAATCCTTTAATGTAAAAACCAAGATATGAACCAACCATTCCTTGGATACCACCCGCCAAACTAAAAAATAAAGTAGATAAAAGAAAATTGAAATAGGAAAACTGAAAACTTGTATTTCTTAAAATATGATGATGATTGTAGAACATGAATAAAAAATAACCAAATAAAAATCCATTTATTACACTACTCTTCTTATTTGTTGAAAAATACCCAATCAATAAACAAGATAAAGTCCAAGGAATAAGATAAATCCAACTTGGAACTTCAATTAGTATACATATAATTCCAAGTACCAGTCCAAATAAAACGGACTTTTGATTAGTGATTTTCATAAATGTTTGTTTTAACAAATGTAATAATTTAATTGATATTAGGATTTATTTATAATACCTTTTATTGTGTTGTAATAAAATTTTTTACCTCCCCTTTTCGTCTTGAAACCCTTGTTATTTACATATTTCACGATTTCGTATATCGTATACCCTAATTGGTGAAGTTTAACTATTTTCCTAATCATTTTTTGTTCTGTATCGTTGACTACTAAACTACCTTCCACCTTATCATAACCATATATATCGTTGGAGTATGGTTTGTTAGTCATCTTTAATCCTTGTAGTGTGTCCTTTACTCTGGACGATGTAATTTCTCGTTCTAATTGTGATAACGAGGACAGGATAGTTAAAAAGAACCTTCCATTTGGACTTGATGTATCAATATTTTCGGTGAGAGAATGAAATGTGATTGAATTGTCGTTCATAAGTTGAATGGAGGACAGGGTGTCTACCACACATCTTGAAAATCTTGATAAGGAATAAACGACCACTCCATCACACTCCTTGTTCTTTACCATTTCCATTACCCTGATATAACCTTCTCTCTTGGTGGACTTACCAGATACACCCTCGTCAACAATCTCCTCTATCAAGTGTAGGTTGTGGAACTTACAATACAGGTCAATTTTCAATCGTTGGTGTGAAATTGAGTGGGTCTCTAATTGATGCGTAGTAGAACAGCGTAGGTAAGAAATTATCTTTTTCATATCATGTATTATATTACAAATATAAATTATATAAATTGATTACCAGTATATTATGAGATTTTTTTAGTCATAAACATCTGTTTCTGTGTAAATTAGTCCCACTGCGTGCGTGATTTCTCAATCAAATAGGAACATAGAAATCCCCACGACTGATTGTCCCCTGATATGACTATTTCGTCCTCCTCATTGATGTGGAGTTCTTCCAGAATGTCCTTTATCATCTCAATTTTTGACTGCGTGAGTTCAGGGTGATAATTCTGTATCCAATCTTTAAGGTCTATATGTAGAGTATCCATTTCCATTTGTCTTTTTAATCAGTATTATGTCTTTGGGGTCTTTAATGGTGGTGTCTTTTAATTCAGTTTTCACGAGTTTATCCACCAGTCGTTTCATTTGTTTTTCAGTTAACAGGACTTTCATATTGTTATTGGGTTTAATTTGTAGAGACCACCCAAAAATCGTGGTCGTTGGAATTGATTATGGAATATCTGGTCCATTACCCTCTCACCAAGTTTTTGGAGTGTTGGATTATTGTAGTCAACATCTGTTTGGTAGTTTATACTGGAACCAAACAATTCAGATGTGAATTGACCGATGTATTGAAAATCAAATTTCAATTTGGGGTCAATCATCTTGATGCGTAGAGTTAGTTGTTTTAATAAACGTACATCCAGGTTATCTTCACGACCACACAACACATAGTTCAGTGTAAATGTTGGGTAGTCCATTTCACCACCATCACTTATACTCGTCGTTCTCACACCACAAACAAAGTGTTCGTTCCAAAACTTTCGGTTGGAAACCATACCAAGTGAGGACATACCATTAGTCAACCTCCTTGATACATCGTTCAATTCCTCCACTGAAAAGGAGTGATAATCAACTCTACTCGGTTTTATAGATAGGGTGAGTTTATAGATGTGATGACCTCCTAAAATTGTTGTCTGTTTATTCACCCTATCCATTATCATATTGGATATATGTTGGGTGTCTACAAAATCGGTGTCGGTGTATACACTACCAAGTGTATATTCAACCGGTGTTAGTTCTAATGTATTCATATACTATAAATACCATAAAAATTGAAAGTAGATGAGTAAGTGTTAGTGAAATTATACAACAACCTCATTTCACACGAGGTATAGTGTTTATGTGATTTATTTACTCGTATTTGTGTATTAGAACACCATTACAGGTATGTTGGTCTGTGTAGTGGTATTATGAGGTAAATTGTATCCAGGTGAGTGTATTGGTTCTTAAAACACCACCAGATTTCAACTGGACTATTGAAGACAGATACGGAGGGACCCAGGGAAGTATATTAAGGAGGGATACCCCCAGGGAGGACCTGGTATATCACATACCATATTGTAAATACCCCATGGTTAAACCATACGAGGTAGATTTCGTTGTGTAGTATGATACACCCTTGTTCTCCATCACTGGTTCAATGTATACCCTACCAGAACGACCATACATCTCTGTGTATTCAATTTCAACCTTCTGGTCTTTAACGAACACCTGTCTATCTTGTGTAAGTGGGTTTACATACTCTTTCTTTGTCTTTACCACACACTCTCGTAAACCTGTTCTAATATTATTAGTGTTCTTGTCTCCCTGTAATCTTTTATAGATACACTGGTTCATCTGTTCCTTGTCCTGTGTTGTTTTTATGAGTATGTGGGTGTGGTATTTATTTGTTTGTCTATCCCGTTCCCAAGAGTAATAGAGGTAGTCATAATCAATACCAGTGGTTATGTATCTAATCTCTTTCTCCATACTATCAAACTTGATGTATCGTGTTGGTCGGTATGTTATCATTAGGTCAAATGGTAGTTGTTGTAGGTCTCTTCCATTTAGTGTTGATGTAGTTGTCCGTTTCATTGTTATAGTGTTTTAATTGGTTTATTCAGGACACAGAAAGGGTAGTAGGTGTTAAATCCTTGATGTGTCTTGTTATAAATATATCAGTGAGTGAAAAAAAAGTAAAGAGTTCTAATTCAGAGGTCAGTTAGTTGGTGCTGCGGCGAAAAATAAAGTTGGTCTTGGATTTTTTTTTACACTTTTTTTTATGTAGATTTTTACAAGAAGGTTAGATGTCCTATTCAAGACGTAATAAATAAAATCTAACCTGATAAACTGATATAATATGATTACACAATGCGAAACAATGGTGCTGGTTCAAGTAAATCAGTTCCTTTTAGTCCAAATAGGTTGGAGACATTACCAATCAATCAATTCAAATTGTCCGATGAAGAAATCAAGGGTGAATACCCCGACATCGGTGATGATGAATTAGAAAAACTAAAAGACGATTTAATAACAATTTCAAGAACCTTATACAATTTATTCAATGAAGAAGACAAAGAACATTACCAATTTTAGAACCTACGTAAAAAAAAGAGAAGAACCAATCAGTACCTGTAAGAATGTTTTACTATACACCCGTGTATCCTCAAAGGACCAAGCGGAAAATAATGGTAGTTTAGAAACTCAACTATCTGGTATTAAAAACTACTGCGGACAAAAGGACTACCATATCATTGGTGAATATGGTGGAACTTACGAGAGCGCCAAGGGTGATTTTACACGTGATGAGTTTATGAACCTAATTGAAAACGCAAAAAACCAAAACTCTAAACCATTTGGAATTGTAGTATGGATTATCTCACGTTTTAGTAGAACTGGTGCCAGCGGTATAAGTATTTTATACGAATTAGTGGAGATACATGGTATCCATTTGATAGAAGCCAGCACAGGTTTAGATACCACAACCGAAAGAGGATACCAAACCATTTTGGATAAACTATTAAAGAGTAGAGAAGAGAACCTCGTTAGAAAAGAAATCATATTACCTGGCATGGTTAATTTCCTATCCAAGGGTAATAGATTTGGACGAGCGCCGATTGGTTATGACCATCATGGACCAAGAGTTAAAGACCCTCAATTTCTTGCGTCAACACAACGCCTTGTGATAAACGAACAAGGAAAATTATTGAGAGATGCGTTCCAATACAAACTGACTGGGAACTACTCTGACGTCAGTATAATCAAGATTATGGGGAAGCGTGGATTAAAAATCACCAAACAGAGGATTAGTTCAGTATGGAGAAATCCTTTTTATTGTGGTATTCTAATTAGTTCATTATTAAAAGATGGTGAACCAATCATTGGGAATTGGGAACCTTTAATTTCTCAAAATGACTTTTGGAAACTCCAAGAAATACTGAACGGAAGGTCCAGCGGATACCAACATCAAAAAGTTGCGGACTACAAACCATTAAACAGGTTGGTTAAATGTAACGACTGCGGAACCTATTTGGTTGGGTATCTTGTAAAAAAGAAAAACCTTGGTTATTACAAATGTCCTGATTGTAATGGTGTTAGTATGAACTGCGAGACCACACCCAAAGCGAAAAGAGTTGGTGCCCATAGTTTATTCAATACCCTACTTGAAAAATACCAAGTCCAACCTCAATTCAAGAACCTACTGATTTCCCAACTAACTAAAATCTACGGATACTACAACACTACGGAAATACAAAAAAGTATTGATTGTAAAAAGATACTTGATGAACTGAAAAAGAAATTAAACGATATGACTATAAAATACTCAATAGGTGACTTAAAGGAGGAGTATTTTAAGAAAGGTGAAGAGGAGTTAGAGAGGAGGATTTTTGACCAGCAACAGGAACTGAATAAGACACTACCAGAAATATCTAACCTTGAAAAAATGATTGAAAAATCAGTTGAACGACTACAAAACATCAGTAAAATATGGGGTTCCGTGGGTTTAGAAGACAAACGAAACCTACAACAAACCCTGTTCCCCGATGGTATTTACTACGATGTGAAAAATCACCAATATCTAACCAAGGAAATCAACTCGTTTGTTGTTCTATCTAACACAATATCAAAGGATTACGAGGTAAAAAAAAAGGGGATAAATCAGGTTGAACCTGAAATATCCCCGTCAGTAGCGAGAACGAGATTTGAACCCGAGACCTCAGGGTTATGAAGATTTTTTAAGAAAATGAAGGCGTTGATTTATAGTTAGTTATGTTTTCACAAAACGGAAAATGACCGATTTCAGTCGAATTCAGTGGGTGTTTTCCTCACTCAGGGGTTACTTCAAAAATTATCTGGATTTTAGCTTATTAGAGACTTAATTGAATAAGTAGTAAATTTGTATCCAATTAGAAATATGAATACGCTATCTGCATACAAAAATGAAATAAATGCGCTTTGTGCTAACCACAAGGTAAGGAGCTTGTATGCCTTTGGGTCGGTCTTAACTCCCAATTTTAATACCAATAGCGATATAGACTTAATCGTTGATTTTAAGGAAATAGATGTGAAGGACTATGCAGATAACTACTTTGATTTCAAGTTCTCCTTACAAGATATATTTAACCGTCCAGTAGATTTATTGGAGGAGCAGGCTATCAAGAACCCTTATTTTAAACAAGTGGTCAATCAAACCAAAGAACTTGTTTATGGATAATGAAATTAAAGCGTGGCTTTATGATATTTTAAATGCTATCATGGAAATTGATAGTTTCTTTATTGATATCCCCAAAGAATTTTCAACCTATAAAGATGATCTTCGTACAAGAAGAGCAATAGAAAGAAATATTGAAATTATAGGAGAAGCATTGAGCAGAATTATTACAAAAGATGAGGCTATCAAAATTTCAAATGCTAGAAAAATAGTAGATACAAGAAATAGAATTATACATGGATACGATTCAGTATCTGATGAGATTATCTGGGGAATTGTTATCAACCATATCCCAATACTACAAACAGAAGTAAAAGGTTTATTAGGGGAATAATTTACTAAGGCATGAATAAAATATTTAAATTTTTAATTTTAAGTTTATCCATATCTGTAACCTTATATGCCCTAGTTGTATATTCATTTCTTGAACTTGGCGTTGCAGTTCACCCAGGTATGAAAAGTAATTTTCAAGCACACCCTATTGGTATCTACTTGCATATTTTTGCATCACTCATCGCTTTAGCTATAGGACCTTTTCAATTCAATGAAAAGTTCAGATTAAATAAGATACAAGTTCATCGCTTGTTAGGTAAAATCTATCTGATAAGCGTATTAGTTGGAGGACTTTCTGGTTTATATATGTCTCAATATTCATTTGGTGGCATGATTTCTCATTCAGGGTTTTTCACTTTAGCCATATTATGGTTAGCTACTGGATGCAAAGCATATGATTCCATCAAAAATAAAAATGTCCAAGCACACCAATATTGGATGTTTATCAATTTTGGACTCACATTTGCTGCAGTTACTTTACGTACTGGTTTGGGAATAGGTTTCGCTAGTGGAACTCCTTTTGAAGTATTCTACCCATACCTTGCATGGCTATGTTGGGTACCTAATTTACTTGTTGCTTTGGTTATTGCTAAAAGACAATAATAACAAAAACCTCACGCAAAATCTCACGCAAACCTCACGCAGAAACAACAAAGGACCCACGATTTAACGTAAGTCCTTGATTTTCATGTAGCGAGAACGAGATTTGAACTCGTGACCTCAGGGTTATGAATCCTGTGCTCTAACCAACTGAGCTACCTCGCCGAATACCTATTGGTTATACCCTTTTAGGGGTGGCAAATTTAGGATAAAAAATTGATAATTAAGGGTTCACTTGGATCTTAAAAACGGATTTTCCCTCAAAAAAGCCTTCAAATACATCACCTTGATGCGTTGGACCTACACCAGCAGGGGTGCCTGTATAGATAAGATCATCTGGATATAGGGTGAAGTATTCAGTAATGCTTTCTATGATTTGTGATAGACCATAGATCATTAAAGAAGAATCTCCTTCTTGAACCATATTCCCATTTTGTGTCATGCTATAGTGAAATGGATTTTCAAACATATCTTCTGTTAAGGGAATCCACTCTCCTATAATTGCTGAATCATCAAATGCTTTTGCTTTTTCCCAAGGAAGTCCTTTTGCTTTTAAATCGTTTTGAACATCTCTTGCAGTAAAATCTATACCTACCGTAATGGCATCACAATAATCCATTACACGCGCATTCTTTACTTTTTTTGCAACTTGATTTACTCTTAATACCAGTTCCGCTTCGTAATGCAAATCTTTGGTAAAGCTTGGAATAGTTAATTGCTCTCCTTTATTTAATAATGCAGTTGATGGCTTCATGAAAATGACAGGCGAAGTTGGTACTTCGTTTCCTAATTCTTTTGCATGTGCCACATAGTTTCTTCCAATACAATATATACTCATAGTAAATAAATTTAAGCTGGTTTAATATCCAAGGCATTTGCCATTGTCATGGTTCTTGATAATCCTATTGCTGCAAATGATTCTATCACTTCAACGGAATGTTGAATTTTTAAATCAATTGTTTTTCTTTCCTCTTGTGCCCATTTGCCTAATACAAAATCTACTTGTTGTCCTTTAGCAAAATTATTACCAATACCAAATCTTAGTTTTGGATAAGCGTCTGTCCCCAATGTAAGTTGAATATCTTTTAATCCATTGTGTCCAGCATCCGAACCAGAAGCTCTTAATCTTAATTTATTGATGGGCAAGGCCAAATCATCCACAATCGTTAAAGTGTTTTCTAGCACTACTTTTTCTTTATCCATCCAATACTTAAATGCCTTTCCACTTAAATTCATAAAGGTTGTTGGCTTGATGCATATAAATGTCTTACCCTTCCATTTTACTTCTGCTACTTCTGCTAATCTATCCATCTTAAAGAACCCACCATGCTTTATGACAAATGCGTCTAGCACATCAAAGCCAATATTATGCCTTGTGTGTGCATATTCTGCACCTATATTCCCAAGCCCTATGAGTAAAAATTTAGACATGATTTATTGTTAGAACCAAAAGTAAGCAAAAAAGAAAAGAAAATCCCTTTAGGGATTTTTAAAATCATTAGAGGTTATTTAGAGGACCCTTTATATTTTTTTAAAGGTTCTTTAAATAACAAAACCCCCTCCGTTTCGGGAAGGGGTTTTTTATATTCAATTGGATTGAATTATTTTTTTGGAGCAGCTTTATCAGCAGCTGACTCTTCTTGTTTCAATTGACGAGTCATTACAACTGAAGCAACTGGAATACGTGGAGAGTTCATGATCTCCATATTTGGAGTCTTGATATCTTCGATTCTTAAGTTACCATTCAATTCTAAATTAGTAATATCTAATTCAATAAACTCCTTCAAATCTTTTGGTAAAGCTTTTACTTTAACAGACTTAACTTTAGAAATTAACTTACCGCCGGCTTTAACCCCTGCAGAAGAACCTACTAACTTTAATGGCAAAGTTGCAATAACTTTTTTGTCTGCTACTAACTCTAATAAATCAACGTGAATTAATGCATCTGATACTTTGTCAAATTGCAAATCTTTCAAAATACATTTGTACACTTTTCCATCAATGCTAATTTCTGCTAATTGGAATTCACTTGTGTACACTAAAGACTTAAATGCCTTTGCAGGAGCGTAAAAATTTACTTCCTGAGCACCCCCGTAAATTACACCTGGCACGTTTTCCTGAGAGCGTAGTTGGCGGGCGGCTTTTTTGCCAGCTTCGGTCCTCAAGTGTCCTTCGATTGTAACTGTTTTCATGTTTCTCTAATTATTTTCTTTTGCAACATGGGATTCGCTTGCGCTCATCTCATCACAAAAGACCTTTTTAAAATAATAACTGCCAAGGCAGCTACCCATTATTCGTTCTCAATAATGGAGCGCGAAGATAAGTAATAAAAAAGGAGAAACCAAAGTCTCTCCTTTTTTATTCTATAAGTTATTGATTATTAGCTTCTTGCCTTCAATTGAGAATGCACAAATAAGCTTGTAATACTCTTATTTTCATAGGCATTTCTGATGGCTATAGCGAATAGGTCGGCTACTGTAATTACTTTGATTTTTGAAGATGGGTGCTTTAATGGAATGGTATCACAAACCACTAATTCCTCTAGAATCGAATTATCAATGGTTTCATATGCTTTACCGCTTAATACTGGATGCGTAATTAATGCTCTAACCGTTCTAGCTCCCTTTTCTTTTAATAAAGCAGCTGCTTTTACCAAAGTGCCGCCCGTATCACAAATATCATCTACTAATACAATGTCCTTACCTGTTACGTCTCCAATTACCACCATGCTAGCAATTTCGTTAGCACGTTTACGGTGCTTATCACAAATCACCATCTCTGCATTGAAGTAGTTAGCCACTTCACGAACTCTATTAGTACTACCCACATCTGGAGCAGCGAAACATAGGTTCTCTAATTTTAAAGATTCGATATAAGGAATAAACACAGCTGAACTATCAAGATGATCCACTGGCACATCAAAGAAACCTTGAATTTGTGCAGCGTGTAAATCCATGGTGATCACTCTATTCGCGCCAGCTGTTTCTAATAAAGAAGCAATCAATTTAGCACCTATCGCAACACGTGGTTTATCTTTTCTATCTTGACGCGCAAATCCATAATAAGGAAGTACCGCAATAATTTTATAAGCACTTGCTCTTTTCGCTGCATCAATCATTAATAACAACTCCATTAAATTATCGGTAGGCGCATATGTACTTTGTACTAAAAAAACATAATCGCCACGGATACTTTCCAAAAATACAGGCTGGAATTCTCCGTCACTGAATTTTTGAATATTTACTTTACCTATAGGGGCGCCAAATCTTTGGGCAATCTTCTCTGCAAGTTCGGTTGAGCCAGTACCTGCAAATATTTTAACTGAAGGATTCATGGAGTAGTGTATTGAGTCAAAGTTAAAGAGAAGCATAAAAAGAATTAAATAATAAAAGGGCTACTTTTCAACAAGTAGCTGACTTATACACATATGATGCGTTTTTAGCGTATTAATACCCAAGATTTAGGTGCCTGTTTCTTGGATTTTTGTCGTAAAGAAGCTAAGCATGCAAGATTCTATTAAGCACTGGGCTGTAGAAGATCAACCCATTTATAAATTATATACAAAAGGTGCAAAGCATTTGAGCACTGCAGAATTATTGGCTATTATATTACAACATGGCACGGCCAATCAAAATGCAATACAAATGGCAAGAACGCTTTTAGCCAGTACTCAACATAATTTTAAAAAATTAGCTGGCTTTACATTAAAAGATATTTTGAATTTGAACATTAAAGGCATTGGAAAAGTGAAAGCTGTCAGAATTTTAGCAGCGATTGAATTAGGATCAAGAAGACTGGATACGCATTATCCCAAAACAGCCATCTCCCAAAGTTCAGATGTGGTGCAATACTTAAGAAACAGTTTGCAATACGAGCCCAAAGAATATTTCATGATACTCTTACTCAATCAAGCCAATAAAATAATTCATGAAGAAATATTAAGTGAAGGAGGCATTACTGGAACCATCGCAGATCCAAGAATTATTTTTAAAACAGCACTCTCATACAGTGCAACAGGTTTCATTATATGCCATAATCATCCCAGCGGCCAACTAAGGCCAAGTAATATGGATGACCGATTAACAGAGAAGGTAAAAAAAGGTGCTCAGGTATTTGATCTCCAATTAATAGATCATATTATAGTGAGCACCGAAGGATATTATAGTTATGCCGAGCAGGCTAGCAATTGGTAAGACTATGCTTGTGCAGTTGGGCCACCAAAATTCATAGGAATTTCAATCGCTTCCATATCACCGATAGGACCATTCGCTGCCTCGAACTTTTCAATATTCTCTACCATGGCTTTCATAAAACGCTTAGCATGCATAGGTGTTAAAATCACTCTAGACTTTACCTTACTTTTTGGAGTACCTGGCATCACATTCACAAAATCTACCACAAATTCGGCATTGCTATGTGTAATGATAGCCAAGTTGGCATATGTACCCTCTGCGATTTCTTCGCTGATCTCAATATTTAAGGGTTGATTGGGTTGTTGTTCCATATTTCAAATTATGATAACAAAGATACTCGGAACCAATCTTAAAATAAACTAAATTTGCAGCATGTTAGTACTAGATGGCAAAATAGCTTCCGCAGCGGTAAAAGCAAATTTATTAGAACAAACCACAGCCTTAAAAGCAGCAGGTAAAAGAACACCCCATTTAGCAGCCATCTTAGTAGGTAACAATGGAGCAAGTGAAACCTATGTTGCAAGCAAAGTGAAAAATTGTGAAGAAACGGGTTTTGGATCTTCCTTGTACAGATTTGAGGATACAGTTTCAGAGCAAGAATTATTAGCAAAAATTGAAACATTAAATAAAGACGAAAATGTAGATGGCATATTGGTTCAATTGCCTTTACCTAAACATATTGACGACGCCAAAGTAATTGAAGCCATTCACCCCAATAAAGATGTGGATGGATTTCATCCTGCCAATGTGGGTAGATTAGTACAAGGATTGAATACATTTATTCCAGCAACACCCTATGGTGTTTTGTTGATGTTGGAGCATTTCAATATTCCTACTAAAGGAAAAAATGCCGTGGTGATTGGGAGAAGTAATATTGTTGGCAGACCAATGAGTATTTTATTGAGCAACGATCATCCACAAGGAAACGCTACTGTTACATGTTGTCACAGACATACTCCAAAAGAAGATTTAATGGCAGCGTGTAAAAATGCTGATATATTAGTAGTTGCTGTGGGTATTCCAGAGTTTGTTCATGCAGACATGATCAAGCCAGGAGCTACCATTATTGATGTGGGTATAACCAGAGTTGCAGATGATACCGCTAAAAAAGGTTTTAGAATTAAAGGCGATGTGTATTATGCATCTGCAAGTGAAGTGGCGGGCGCGATTACACCAGTGCCAGGAGGTGTAGGTTTAATGACCATTGCAGCCTTATTAAAAAACACCATGAAAGCCTACCAAGGTTTATAAATTTTATAATTAACTATTTTGAGCCACCCTACTTCCTATCCAGTAATGGAAATGTTTTACTCTTTACAAGGTGAAGGATTTCATCAAGGCCGTGCCGCGTTTTTTATTAGATTGGCTGGTTGTGATGTGGGTTGTGTTTGGTGTGATGTAAAAGAAAGCTGGGATGCTTCACAACATCCTGTATTAAGTATCAAAGAAATTGTAGATGCAGCAAAAGCGCATCCTGCAAGGTTAGCGATAGTAACTGGGGGTGAACCATTGTTGTATCAATTAGATGCATTAACCACAGCTTTAAAAGAAGCAGGCTTTGAAACCAATATTGAAACTTCTGGATCAAGTCCGATGTCTGGGAATTGGGATTGGGTTTGTTTGTCTCCAAAAAAATTCAAAGCCCCATTAGAAGAAAATATTTCAAAAGCTTCTGAATTAAAAGTAGTGGTATTTAATAAACACGATTTTGATTGGGCAGAAACTTATGCAAAACAAGTAAGCCCTTCTTGCAAATTATATTTACAGCCAGAATGGGATAAGTCTTCCGAGATGACTCCTCTTACAATTGATTATATCAAAACCCACCCACAATGGGAATTGAGCGCACAATTGCATAAGTATATTCAAGTACCTTAATCATGCGATCAAGCAAATTGCATATTGCCTTATTCAGTTTGCTTTTTCTAAGCATACATCAAAATGCTTTTTCTCAGTTAAATATATTTCAAGAAGCTTTTGAACAAAAGAAAGTAGATGAAGCTATTCTTGCTTTTGACAAAGCATGGAGTATGGATAGCAATGAGGCAAAACCATTTATCATCAAGTATCTTAGTTTATATGCCATGAAGGGAGATTATACAACTGCATATAATAGATTACAACCATTAATTGCCAACAATGCTTTACCCACTTATTTGAAAGACAAAGCGGAAAGTCTTTATAAAACATGCAGCTTTGCAATAAGGTATCCAATTGCAAAAGAAATTACTATTCAAAATATAGGTGATAGTATTAATAGTAAAGACGCAGAGTATTTTCCGAGTATTAATTTTCAGGATAGCATTTTGCTTTTTATGCGAAGAGCGAATTGGCAAAGGGAAGATTTTTATGTGAGCTATTTAAACAAAGACGGGTTTACCAAAGCACAATTAATGAAAGATGCTTTAAATAGCAGTGCTAAAAAGGGAAGCGCTAGTGTAAGCAAGGATCAACAAACCTTATATTTTGCAGCAGACTTTCCAGGTATGGGTTATGGTAGGTATGATATTTATAAAGTGGTTGCCACCGATAGTGGATGGAGTAGTCCAAAAAATTTAGGCAGAAATATCAATACTGATTTTTGGGAGAGTGCGCCCAGCATTAGTCCAGATGGCAATGCATTGTATTTTTGCAGCAATAGTCCAGATGGATATGGGGGTATTGATATTTATGTGAGTTATAAAAATGAAAAAGGTTATTGGGAGGAAGCAGAAAATTTGGGTCCTTATATTAACACTGCAGCAGACGAACAAGCTCCATTTATTCATGCAGACAATCAAACCTTGTATTTTGCTTCTAGTGGTTGGCCTGGATTTGGAGGGTCTGATGTTTTTGTAAGTAGAAAAAATAAAAATGGTGAATGGTCCAAACCCATTAATCTTGGTTATCCAATCAATACTTTTGATAATGAAGGTAGCATCAGCGTTGCTAGTAATGGACAGGATGCATTTATGGCAAGTGATAGAGCAGATACCAGGGGCGGTTTAGATATTTATAAAGTAGTATTAGCCGAAAGCACCAGAGGATTTATGAAAGAAGATACAACTGATTTTGCAGTTGTAGTGAATCAAACAAAAAATTTCAATGCAGTTTTATTTGAAGTTAATTCTGATCAAATCAAGTTTGTTGGAAACGAATTAGATAGTGTTGCCAAATTTTTAATACTCAATAAAAAAGCTACCATTATTATTGAAGGACATACAGACAATACAGGTAATGTAACACAAAATTTATTGCTCTCTTCCAAAAGAGCAGAAGCTATTAAACAATGGTTAATCAATCATCAAGTAGAAGCCAATAGAATTAGCACCATTGGATTTGGCGACAAAGTACCAATCGCTTCAAACAATACTGAAGCAGGAAGAGCACTCAATAGAAGAACCAGTTTCCGTATTATTTTTTAAAGTATTTATACGCATCATTGAATTTGATTTATATAAGAGTTTTGTAAAATGGAAACACAAAACTCAATAAACGAATTGATCTACCTCATTGCATTTACAAAATTGAAAGGTATTAGTGATATAGACAAGAAGAACATATTGATTCAATTTGGAACTGCAAAAAAGGTTTTTGAATATTGTAAATCCAAGCAAGAATTACATCATATCTACTGGCCTTTAGAAATAGCAAAAAGAGAAATCGACTTTATTTCAAAACATGCTATACAATCTATTTCTATCCTTGATAAAGATTACCCTGAAAAATTAATTCATATTGATGATGCGCCCCTTTTACTTTACCATAAAGGCAAAGGAAATATTCATCTACCCTATTTAATAAGTATTGTAGGCACGAGAGCACACACAAGGCAATCTTTTGCTATCATTAAAGATTTAATAGAAGGGATAAAACACTTGCCTATAGGTATCATCAGTGGATTAGCATTAGGAATTGATACCATTGCACATAAAACAGCACTAGAATATACATTACCTACCTGGGCAGTACTGGGTCATGGTTTAGATATGATCTATCCCACACAAAATCGTCAACTCGCCATTAGTATCTTAGAACAAGGAGGACTTTTTACAGAGTTCACTTGTAAGACCTCTCCATTACATTTTCACTTTCCAAAAAGAAATAGAATTGTTGCTGGTTTATCAGATGCCACTATTGTTGTTGAAACTGATACCAAAGGAGGTAGTATTATTACTGCAGGACTTGCGTTTAAATATAATAGAGAAGTTTTTGCAGCACCTGGAAAAATTTATGACCCAAAAAGCAGAGGATGTCTTGCACTTATAAAAAACAATATGGCTAGTATTTACCATGACCCCATTCATTTTTTAGAAGCGATGCAATGGCCCATTCCAGAAAAGCCCAAGATTCGAAAACAAAACCAACAAAGAAGCTTTAATTGGGACCCCATTTCCCAACAGATCATCGAATTTATTGATATTCATAGTCCCGTTCAAGAAGCATTTATACATGAACATTTTAGTATGGAGTCGGCACAATTGGCCGCAAAACTGCTTGATTTAGAATTAGATGGAGTCATTGAAAGACAGGCTGGCAACCAATATGCCAGAAAAATTGACTAAAAACCCTATCTTTGCCTATGGCAACAAGAAATTCTACCAACAACTCCCGCATTTTTGGTCAAGGCTTAACTTTCGACGATGTATTGTTAATGCCAGCTTTCTCTGAAATTCTACCTTCAGATGTGAATATTCACGCACAGCTTACCAAGAATATCAAATTACATGTTCCTATTTTATCTTCTGCAATGGATACTGTTACAGAAGCAAGTTTAGCAATTGCACTAGCACGTGAAGGTGGTATTGGTATTTTGCACAAGAACATGAGTATCGAACGCCAAGCAGAACAAGTGCGTAAAGTAAAAAGAAGTGAGAGTGGAATGATTGTGGATCCTATCACATTAGAAGTAAATGCCACTATTGGAGATGCATTAAACCTAATGAAAGAAAATAAAATTGGTGGAATTCCCATTGTAGACAAAGGCAATAAATTAGTAGGTATCTTAACCAATAGAGATTTAAGATTTGAAACAGACCGTAAAAGAAAAGTGAGCGAAGTAATGACCAAAGAAAATTTGATCATTGCACCAGAAGGAACGGATTTGAGAAAAGCAGAAAAAATCTTACGCCAATATAAGATTGAAAAATTACCAGTAGTAAGCAAGCAAGGAAAATTAATTGGCTTGATTACTTATAGAGATATTTTACAATTAAGCGCTTTCCCTAATGCAGTAAAAGATAAAATAGGTCGTTTACTAGTGGGTGCTGCTTTAGGTATAACCAAAGATGTATTGGATAGAGCTGCAGCATTGCAAAGCGTGGGCGTGGATATTGTAACATTAGATAGTGCACATGGTCATAGTAAAGGAGTAATTGAGGCGCTTAAATCATTGAAGAAAAATTTTAAAAACCTACCAGTGATTGCTGGAAATATTGCAACTGCGCAAGGTGCGCTAGCATTAGCAAATGCAGGTGCTGACGCAGTAAAAGTGGGTATTGGTCCAGGTTCTATTTGTACCACAAGAATTGTTGCTGGCGCAGGTGTGCCGCAATTAACTGCTATTATGGAAGCCACCAAAGCATTGAAAGGAAAAAATATTCCTGTAATTGCCGATGGAGGCATTCGTTATACAGGAGATATGGTAAAAGCTTTAGCTGCTGGTGCAAACTGCGTGATGATGGGAAGCATCTTTGCTGGTACAGAAGAAAGCCCAGGTGAAACGATTATATATGAAGGACGTAAATTCAAGAGCTATAGAGGCATGGGAAGTATTGGTGCCATGAACGAAGGAAGTGGCGATAGATATTTTCAAGGCAATACAACTGATTCAAAAAAGTTTGTTCCAGAAGGAATTGAAGGAAGAGTAGCATATAAAGGAACATTGAGTGAAATCATTTATCAATTTGTGGGTGGACTAAAAGCAGGTATGGGCTATTGTGGTGCTAAAACCGTTAAAGATTTACAAAATGCCACATTTGTTCAAATTACCAATGCTGGTATGAGAGAAAGTCACGCACATGATATTGATATCACTAAAGAAGCTCCTAATTACAGCAGAAAATAATTGTCAATGAAAAAAATATTTTTTTTCATGCTGGTATTGGCTTTCAATTTTTGGGAAAGCACTACCATTCAAGCGCAGGATAGCAATCAAAATGCTACACTGCGTTTTAGTTTAATCACCTGTGATGCTGGCGAAGATATTTATACTATATGGGGACATACTGCGATTAGAGTAGTGGATAGTATGAATCAAACAGATATCGTATATAATTACGGAAGCTTTGATTTTAATACACCTTATTTTATTGCAAAGTTTGTTAAGGGTAACTTATTGTACTTTATATCGGCAGATACTTATCAAAACTTCTTATACGAATATCAATACTTTGGAAGAGATGTACACGAACAAGTATTGAATATCTCTCAAGATGAAAAAATAAAATGGTATCAAGCCCTTCAAACCAATATGGTCGGTGATAACCGTTTTTATTTATACAATTTTATTAAAGACAATTGTACCACAAGAATAAAAGATGGCATTTTCAAACACGCTACTTTAAATGATAGTTTATTAGGTATACCTAATTTTAGAGAGCAAGTAGTTACACCAACCTATACAGCAGGACAGCCATGGATTGGACTAGGTATTGATCTATTGCTAGGCGCAGTGTCTGATCGAAAACCAACGGCTTTTGAAGAAGCATTTCTTCCTACACTCCTATACAATAGAGTTGCGAATAATCCAGATTTAGTCATTAAGACCCAACATATTCAATATCAAATGAAGCCCAATGCAAAAGCAAGTTCACCAATTTATGTGTTGATTGCTTTTTTAATTGTGTATATATTAGCAGCCAATTGGAATGCTAGACCTGCAATAGTTTTATCAAAGGCCATTGATATTGTATTATTGATTGCTTTTGGTATTGGAGGATTATTAGTTCTTTATATGAGTCAATTCTCCATGCATACAGCATGTCACGAAAATTATAATTTATTATGGTTGCATCCTTTTTATTTAATTGCATTGATAACTTATTTTGTTTCTAGAAAATGGACGGGCTATTTGGGATGGACTTTCTTTAGTATTATCATTGTATTTATGTTGGGCAATTACTTTATCCCTCAACATTTTTCAAAAGAAGTCATTGCAGTAATTAGTTTAGCATTGGTATTATCTATAAGATTAATTAAAAGAGGAAAAGATGCGAGGTTCCAGTAATTCAATGGTGCATCATTACAACTACGGCATTGATGAGCTTGCTTTTTTTGATAATGGGGAAATAAATAAGCCAGTCGTTTTACTAATACATGGATTCGGAGAAGATTATCATATCTGGGAAGCACAGATTGACTATTTATCTCAATACTATAGAGTAATCGCCCCCAATTTACCTGGAGTGCATTGCAAACCACTGAACATACATTATAGTCAATTACCACAAATCAATATGTATGTTGAAGTGATGCATGAGTTAATGCATCATTTGAATATTGAAGAATATTATGTGATGGGCCATAGCATGGGAGGATACATTGGCCTAGCTTTTGCAGACTATTATACCAATCATGTGATGGGGCTTGGCTTAATACATTCTACTACATACGCAGATACTGAAGCCAAAAAAGCAAGCAGAATGAAAGTGGCAGAATTTATAGAAGAATATGGTACATTAAAATATCTAGAAACCGCCACAGCAAATTTATTTAGTAATAAATTTAAAGAAGAACATCCTGGAGCGATTCAATCAGTGATTGATAGCGCCAGTGATATTAGTAAAGAAGCCATGATGCAATTTGTGTTTGCTATGCGCAATAGACGAGCACACACACATATGCTCACTCAAAAACGTATCCCTGTTTGGATGATTGTAGGTAAAGAAGATATTGCTGTACCTTTTGAAGATAGCCAGGCACAAATTGAACTTTTACCCCCAAAAAATGTTCTTATCTTAGAGCAGGTGGGACATATGGGCATGTTGGAAGCAACAGACCAAGTGAACCAAGCAATGCATCAATTTATTCAAGAAGCCATAACAAAATAACTATGTCAAAAATTATATTGATTACCGGAGCAAGTTCTGGTTTAGGTAAAGCAACTGCAGAAAAATTTGCCGCAGAGGGATGGAATCTTATATTAACTGCAAGAAGAAAAGAAAAATTAGCAGTGGTTGTCAATGATATTGAAAAAAAATATGGCGTAAAAACCTTGTCTTTGATTTTTGATGTGCAAGATAAAAAAGCCGTTTTTGAACATTTGGAAAATTTGCCAAAAGAGTGGCAAGCCATCAATGTTTTATTGAATAATGCTGGTTTGGCATTGGGAAGAGATCCATTTGAAGAGGCTAATTTGGAAGATTGGGAAACCATGATTGATACCAATCTAAAAGGTTTATTGTATGCAAGCAAAGCAGTATTACCTTTTATCATTGCTCAAAAAGGACATATCATCAATATAGGAAGTACAGCTGGGAAAGAAGTATATAAGGATGGCAATGTGTATTGCGCAACAAAACATGCAGTAGATGCTATTTCTAAAGCACAAAGAATAGATTTATTACAACATCAAGTGAAAGTAACTGCTATTCATCCAGGTGCAGTAGAAACTGATTTTAGTTTAGTGAGATTTAAGGGAGATACTACTAAAGCAGATGCTGTTTATACTGGCTATACACCATTAAAAGCAGAAGATATAGCAGATACTATTTGGTATGTAGCTAATACACCTGAACATGTTTGTATTAATGATTTAGTAATAACCTGTACAGCACAAGGAAATTCTACAACAATTTTTAAAGGCTAGCCAAAGTCAATCTCTGTATTGTCTCCAATATTCAAGGTTCTACTTAATCCTTTAACGGAAGCATCGCTACCTATTAAAGAATTGTCTAAAACCACTTCATCTAAAGAAGTATAGGAACCAATAATACTATCTTTTACCACAGAGCTTTTTACCGTGGTATTATTTCCAATAGTTACATGTGGACCAATAATGGAATTTTCAATGACACATCCATCTGCAATACTTACTGGTGGAATAATAATACTATTGATATAATTTTCTGGATTGATGGTAATGCCACCAGTCTTTTTTAATAATACTGCATTGGTTTCTAATAAATTTTCTTTCTTGCCACAATCATACCAGTTCTTTACTTTGAAAGATTTGAACTGAACACCTTTTTTGATCATACAATCCAATGCATCAGTTAAATTGTACTCCCCATTGGATTTAATATTTTCTTCAAACAATTGTTGAAAGCAATCAAATAAAATTGCAGACTCTTTAATCTTGTACAAACCCACTAAAGCGGAATTTGATTTTGGAATAGAAGGCTTCTCTACAGTATGTTCAATAAATCCTTCTTCATTAATTTCTGCTACCCCAAACATTCTTGGATCATCTACTTTTTGAACACCCAACATACTATAAGGACTATCAATTACTTCTCTAATATCAAATTCACAAATAGTGTCTCCTAGTGAAATAAAAACTTCATCATTTCCTACAATAGATTTTGCTAATTCTATAGCATGAGCTGTTCCTTGTCTATCCGTTTGGTTTACGAAATGCTTCTTTAGATTGGGGTAAGTTTGCTCAACATAATCTTGAATCTTATCTCCTAAATAACCTACTACAAAAATGAATTCATCAATGCCAACCTCTCTTAGTTGATCTACAATAAAACTTAGTATGGTTTTACCTGCAATGGGTATTAATGCCTTCGGCTGCGTATAAGTATGAGGGCGTAATTTTGCACCTGCACCAGCTACTGGAATAATTGCCTTCATTCGGTTATTTTTTGGGGTGGGTAAAAATAGCAAATATGTGTTAGTTTGAACCAAAATTGCCCAAATTGTGGATATTAGGCGAGCAATTGTTCAAAGAAAGCTTTGCCTAGGCTTTATAATGGATTATTTTTGCAAAAATATCCCACTTTATAAATACCCAATTATGCAAAGAGATACCCTAGTATTCGACATTATTAATCAAGAATTAGCTCGTCAAAGACGTGGAATTGAATTGATTGCATCTGAAAACTTTACCAGCTTACAAGTAATGCAAGCCATGGGTAGTGTGATGACAAATAAGTATGCAGAAGGTTATCCTGGTAAAAGATATTATGGTGGTTGTGAGATTGTAGATAAAACAGAGCAATTAGCCATTGATAGATTAAAAGAAATTTTTGGATTAGAATATGCGAACGTGCAACCGCATAGTGGTGCACAAGCAAACGCTGCAGTAATGTTGGCTATATTACAACCAGGCGATGCTATCCTTGGTTTGGATTTAAGCATGGGTGGTCACTTAACACATGGAAGTGCAGTAAACTTCTCTGGTAAAACCTATCAACCACATTTTTACGGTGTGGTAAAAGAAACAGGTTTGATTGATTATGAAATGTTGGAATCTCAAGCAAGACAACATAAACCAAAATTGATTATCTGTGGTGCAAGTGCATATAGTAGAGATATTGATTATGCTCGTATTAGAAAAGTGGCTGATGAAGTAGGTGCATTTGTATTAGCAGATATCGCTCATCCAGCGGGCTTAATTGCAAAAGGATTATTAAGTTCTCCATTCAATCATTGTCATTTTGTGACTTCTACCACACATAAAACATTGCGTGGCCCTAGAGGTGGTGTGATCATGATGGCAAAGGATGGCGAAAATACTTTAGGATTAAAAGATGTAAAAGGTAATTTAAGATTATGGTCCAATGTGATTGATATGGCGGTATTCCCTGGTACTCAAGGTGGACCACTAGAGCATGTGATTGCAGCAAAAGCGATTGCTTTTGGCGAAATTTTATCTACTGATTTTATGGTGTACGCTAAGCAGGTTCAACAAAATGCACAAACCATGGCTGCAGCTTTTGTAGCTAAAGGATACGAAATTATCAGTGGTGGTACAGACAATCATTTAATGTTGATTGATTTAAGAAATAAAAATATCAGCGGTAAGAAAGCAGAGCAGGTTTTAGGCATGGCTGATATTACTGCAAATAAGAACATGGTACCATATGATGACAAATCTGCCTTTGTTACTTCAGGTATTCGTTTTGGCGTTGCAGCGATTACTTCAAGAGGAATGAATGAATCTCATCTTCCATTTGTAGTAGATGCCATTGATACTGTATTAATGAATGCAGACAATGAAACCGTTTTAGCAAACACTAAAAAAGAAGTAAACAAATTCATGGAGCAATTTGTATTGTACCCAGAGTTAGGATAATTAGTATAACTTTATAGAATGATACAAAGAATTCAATCAATCTATTTATTATTAGCAAGCGCAGCAGCTTTCTCAGCTTTGCGCTTGCCTTTTTATTATACGCCAGTACCTACTGCTTTTGAAGTAGATGGTAGCCAGCAATACAGTACATTAATTACTTTGGCTTTCAGTGCTTGCTTGTCTTTTATTACCATTTTTTTATATGGCAATAGAATGTTGCAATTAAAAGTGGTATTGGTAAACCTGATGCTTTCTGGCTTAATTGGTTTCTTTATTTACAAAGTAGTATTAGCGCATCCAGGCGGTGGCTTCACCCTTCCTTCAGTGGGTTTATTCTTAATGCCTATCCTACAAATACTTTCTGTGGTTCGTATTTATAAAGACGAAAGCATGGTAAAAGCAGCAGATCGTTTAAGATAAATATTTCCCTGTCTGTGAGCTCTTGCATTTAGCCAAACCAGAAGGGACACCTTCGTAAACCACTTGCCCACCTAGTTCACCTGCTTCTGGCCCCATATCAATTACCCAGTCCGCGGCTTTGATGACATCTGTATTATGCTCTACCACTACCAAGCTATGACCTTGATCTATTAAAGCATTAAATGCTTTTAATAATTTATGGATATCATGGAAATGCAAACCAGTAGTGGGTTCATCAAATATGAATAGCATTTTACTACTAGCTTTTCCTTTTCCTAAAAAACTTGCGAGTTTAACACGCTGTGCTTCACCACCACTTAAAGTATTACTGCTTTGTCCCAATTTCACATAACCCAAACCAACTTCTTGCAATGGCTGAATGGCTGTAGTGATATTTTTTTCTTCAGCAAAAAATGCCATGGCTTCATCCACACTCATCTCCAATACATCGTGAATACTCTTTCCCTTATATTGTACTTCTAAAACAGCTTCTTTAAAACGCTTGCCACCACAGTCCTCACACTCTAAATGCACATCTGCCAAAAATTGCATTTCCACCAATTGCTCTCCCTCTCCCTTACAAGTATCACATCTTCCACCGTCCACATTAAAAGAAAAATGTTTGGCAGCAAAGCCTCTGATTTTTGATAGCGCTTGTCTTGCATATAAATCTCTAATGCTATCATATGCTTTGATATAGGTTACTGGATTAGATCTGGAGGATTTACCAATAGGGTTTTGATCCACCATTTCTATTTCATCAATTAAATGCAAGTCTCCTTTTAATTCTGTATAACCACCTACAATTTCTGTAGGCAATTGCTTGGCCTTAAGCAAGGCATTGTAAAATACTTGCTTGACCAAAGTGGTTTTACCACTTCCACTCACTCCACTTACTACACATAAACTATGTAATGGAAATTGTACATCGATGTTTTTTAGATTATGCAAGTATGCACCTTTTAAAGTAATACCATATTTGGATGCCCTAGTTTTCTCAGGCACTGGAATACTCAATGTGCCTTTTAAATATTTACCTGTTAAGCTATTTTTATCTTTCATCAATAAAGTGGCACTACCTTCTGCAACTACCTCTCCTCCCAAATGCGCTGCTAATGGACCCATATCAATAATATGATCTGCCTTGCGCATAATTTGTTCATCATGTTCTACCACCACCACTGTATTACCTAAGTCTCTTAGGTTTTGTAAAACTTTAATCAATCTTTCCGTATCTCTTGAATGTAGTCCAATGGATGGTTCATCCAAAATATATAAGGAGTTAGTTAAATTAGATCCCAAACATCTGGTTAATTGTATACGCTGACTTTCACCACCACTTAAACTATTTGCCAATCTACTTAAGGTTAAATAACCCAGGCCGACATCCATCAATGTTTGTATTCTTTGTTCAAGTTCAATGAGTATTCTTTTAGCGATCTCTGCATCGTTTTTAGACAAACGCAACTCCTTAAACCATACTTGCAAATCTTTTACTGGCATCGCACATAATTCACCAATATGCTTTCCGCCAATTTGAACATAGTAGGCTTCTTTTCTTAATCTATACCCATTACAATCTGGACAGTTGGTTCTTCCTCGATACCTGCTTAACAATACCCTAAATTGCACTTTGTATAAATGCGCTTCTACATCAGCAAAAAAATCATCAATGCCCAAAGCTTTTCCTGTACCCTTCCATAATTGCTTGTACTGTTCTTTGGTTAATTTATTGATAGGTTGATGAATAGGGAATCCATTCTTTCCAGCTTCTTTTACAAATTGATCTTTCCACCAAACCAATTTCTCTCCTTTCCATGGCGCTACAGCTCCATCATATACAGATAGTGTTGGAATAGGAATGACCAGGTTTTCATCGATACCTAATACTTGGCTGTACCCTTCACAAGTGGGACATGCTCCATATGGATTATTAAATGAAAACAAATTGGCACTAGGCTCGTCGAAATCCATTCCATCCAAACTAAACTTATTATTGAAATCTTGTAAAGTGTCATTATTTTTTTCAACCCATACGATGCCATCTCCTTCATAAAAAGCAGTTGATACCGAATCGCTCAGTCGGTGAATATCATCTTCCTCAAAATCTTTTACCACAATTCTATCTATCAGTACATATACATCATGCTCTTTGAATTGCTTATTCAAAGCTGTTTTATTCATTTCCAATGCTTCTTCTATTCGAACTAGGGTAGATTCTTTTTTAGCAGATCTTAAATAAATTCGAGTAAACCCTTTTTGTAAAAGTATATTGAGCTCTTCTTGTATATCACGCTTGGACTGTTGTTTGAAAGTTACCAACAATACCATTTTATCTCCATGCTTACCTGATTGGATATACCCAATCACATCTTGCACATCATGTTTCTTTACTTCATGACCACTAATGGGTGAATAGGTCTTACCTACTCTAGCGAAAAACACCCTTAGGTAATCATAAATCTCCGTCATGCTCCCTACTGTACTTCTTGGTGTTCTGGTCACCACTTTTTGCTGGATAGCAATAGCTGGGCACAATCCTTTGATATAATCAACATCTGGCTTGCCCATTCTAGACATAAATTGTCTGGCATAGGAAGATAAACTCTCTGCATAGCGTCTTTGCCCTTCTGCAAACAAAGTATCAATGGTTAATGAAGACTTTCCGCTACCTGAAACCCCAGTTACCACAATCAATTGATTACGGGGAAATTCCACTGATACATTTTTTAAATTATGTACCCTCGCGCCTACCACTTGTATATCATTCGCCATAGCACAAAAATAATGTGGATATCCTAAAAAAGCTTTTCTTCTTACCCACATTTCAAAATTGGGTCATTTAAGCTAGTAATTTCAGTAACTAATCCAAAAGGCCTTTATCCAGCCTAGTTCGAACACTATAAACAAAACAAAATGAACAAAGTTCTTGACCTAACAGACAACGAATTAATCCAATCATTTCAAGAAGGAAATACCCGCGCATTTGACGCCTTATTAGATCGTCATCAAGAGCGTATTTACAATACCATTTTGTTTATGGTAAAAGATAGTTATTTAGCAGAAGACTTGATTCAAGAGATTTTCATCAAGATCATCGATAATCTTAAACAGAGAAAATACAACGAAGAAGGAAAATTCTTGCCTTGGGCCTTAAGAATCTCTCATAATTTTTGTGTAGATCATTTTAGAAAAGTAAAAAGAACTCCAACCATTAAGACTAGTGATGATCAGGATTTATTTGAAGTAATCAATCATTCAGATCATTCAGCAGATTATAAAATGACGCGTAAACAAACGCATCAAAACATTCAACAATTAGTAGATCTATTACCAGAAGAACAAAGAGAAATTATTGTTTTAAGACATTACGCAAATTTGAGCTTCAAAGAAATAGCTACCATGACCAACTGCTCTATCAATACTGCATTGGGAAGAATGCGCTATGGTTTAATCAATCTTAGAAAGATGATGAACGAGCGAGGAATGACCATGTAATTGTTTATTTACCTGCTTTAACACTACATTGTAACCACTCTAAATACTGCTGAATATTGGGAGTATAGCCAACTGGATTAGATAATAATGTTTGATCCGGACTTAACACTACATATAAAGGCTGAGTGACTTGCTTGAAATTTTCTGATTGAAAAGTGGCCCATAAATCTCCCTGTGTTTTAATCTCCTTGGACTGACCAGCAGCATTGGTATAGGTAAATCTTTTCTCAATAGGAAGATTAGCTCTATCATCTACATATAAAGAAACCAAGATAAAGTTTTCTTCTATATATGATTTAACAGCTGGATCCACCCATACATTCTCTTCCATTTTTCTACAGTTCACACAAGCCCATCCTGTAAAATCAATTAATAGAGGTTTATTGGCCGCTTTAGCCATCTCTATCGCTTTACCATAATCATTCATCACTTGTGCATGCAAACCTGTATTTGTAGTATTGGTAGATTCAAATAAACTATAAGAAGCTGGTGGAGGAAATCCACTTAGTAATTGTAAAGAGCTTGCTCTATTCATAGGTATGCCCTGTGCTACATATATTGCAAATGCTAAACTGATTAAACCTAATACTTTTCTAGTTGGGGCAATTGTTGCGCCTTTGACATCATGTGGTAATCTTAACCAACCAAATAAATAAGCGGTTAAGCCTAATGCAACCAAGGTCCAAATTCCTAAGAACACTTCTCTTTTCAAAATGCCCCAATGTTGCACTAAATCCGCGTTAGATAAAAACTTAAAGGCTAATGCTAATTCAACAAATGCCAATATCTTTTTAACGGTATCTAACCAGCCACCCGACTTTGGAATACTTTGTAACCATCCTGGGAAAATAGCAAATAAGGTAAAAGGTAAAGCTAATGCTAAACCAAAACCAGCCATGCCCTGTGTTAATGCCCATGCACCACCTTGTAGTGAACCCACTAATAAGGTTCCTAGTATTGGGCCAGTACAAGAGAAAGAAACAATCGCTAATGTAATGGCCATAAAGAATATACCACCCAAACTTCCTAGTCCACTCTTGGAGTCTGCTTTATTTGCAATGCCACTTGGAAGCGTAATTTCAAAATAACCAAAGAAAGAAATAGAGAAGAAGATGAAGATAATAAAGAAAATAATGTTCAGTGTAGCATTGGTTGAAATGCTGTTAAAAATTTCTGGTTGAACATTTCCAATAATATGAAAAGGAACACTCGCTAAAACATAAATCAAGAAAATACTCAATCCATATAAAATACCATTTTGTATACCTTCTTTTTTTGTTTTTGAACGCTTGGTAAAAAAAGAAACGGTTACTGGTATCATTGGAAACACACAAGGTGTGATCAATGCAATTAATCCACCTAAAAAACCTAAGAAGAATACAGACCATGCTGTTGCGTCAGCTCCTGTTTGTGTTTCCCCACAGGCATCTTCTTTAGCGGTGGTAGCAGATGCGGGCAATACCATTTGAAAGGCTTCTGCTTTTGATCCATTGGAGAGCGCAGCACTATAAGGTAGTTCTAATGCATAAAATTGATCCCCCTTTCCTACATTTAAAAGAATATTTCCTTTTAAACTGTCTGGTTGAAATCCACTAATGCTAATTTCTTGTTCAAAAGAAACTTTATTCAAAAACATTTTTGCGCTGCCAAATAAAACATCTTTTTGTGTTACGGATGTATTTGAAAATTGGATAGGGCTTAGGAATTTTACAGATTCAATGCTTGCATTGAAACTAGGCGCCGTTATTCCATCTGCATTATCATCATATACATGCCAATCTTTTTGTAATACTAATGCTGCTTGTAAAGTATAAGTTGAATCAGTCTTTTCAATTGCTTTTACTGTAACTTTTACAATGCTATCAGTTTGTGCATGTATAGCGCCACTGATGAGTAGTGTTATAAAGGCAAAAAAGAAGAAAGAATATTTTTTCAAAATATATATTTTAATAGGAGCCCCTACTGAAGATTCACTTCAAATTCTACTTTAGAAGGAGGTAGGCATTTCTCATCGTTACAAACAGTGTAATCAACAGTCCCCGATAATTTTGTTTTGCTGGATACTTTTAAACTAACCAATTGCTTAAACTTAACGGTACCCGCAAAAGTAGCAATCATCGTTTTGAAATTTGGATCAAATTTTTTCTCTAATTTCCCTTCTTCCTTAGTCTTACCCACCAATGTAATCAATGGATTTTTCTTGAATTGGATACTTGTTGGAATAGGACCTCCCTTTACAAATTGAGAGTATATATGCCATGGAGATTCAACCACTACAGTGGCTATAATTTCATATTGCTTATCCGCTTTTTTAACTGCTTCAAAACTCCATTTGGTTGGATTCAATTTTTGTGCATGAACATTGACCATTATAAGGACCGCACTCATCAACAATAACCACTTTTTCATAACGACCATTTAATTAGTTAAATTAAGCTTTACTTAAACCTAAAATTTTAAACACCTCTTTACCATCTATATTATTCAAAGCAGAAGAAGTAGCTCTTTCTGGATGTGGCATCATACCAAAAACATTTCTTTGATCATTACATATTCCTGCAATATCATTCGTGGAACCATTGGGGTTAGCAGTACCACCAATATTTCCATCCTGATCACAGTATCTAAAAATCACTTGATTGTTTTTTTCCAAATGATCCAATGTTGCCTTATCCGCAAAATACCTGCCCTCACCATGTGCAATGGGAATAGTCAATGCTTTGCTTGAAGGTGTTTTTATATAAACGTTTTTACAGATAAATTGTTGATTCTCGTTTTGTAATAAAGCCCCAGGCAATAAACCAGACTCACATAAAATTTGAAACCCATTACAAACCCCCAATACTTTACCCCCTTTATTTGCAAATTCAATAACAGACTGCATCATTGGGCTAAATTTTGCAATGGCTCCACAACGCAAATAATCACCATAAGAAAAGCCACCAGGAAGTACCACACAATCGTCGGTAGTAAAATGAGACAAGTCGCTGTCTTTATGCCAAAGCATTTCAACGGGGTATCCCAAATCATGGGACAAGGCATCTTGCATATCTCTATCACAATTGGAACCTGGGAAAACAACTACACCGAACTTCATAGGATTGAATTAACTAATTAGGGTATTATTTGGAGCTTCAAAGGTACCAAATAATGCGCTTTTTAGGATTAAAAATTTGTAATTAAGCCCAATGGTTATACACAATAATACCCACAGAAATCCAAAAAAAGATATTAGGAACCATTAGCCTTTTAGGTGTAGAATAGGCAAAACTAATAAAACAGGCCATAGGGGCAATCACTATAGCCGAAGCATACAAAGCCTGTACTGAAAAAATGATCGGTTGGAAGAAAGTGAGTAATAAAACTAACAATAATACCCCCCAATATTTTCTTACTTGAATAATAAACCTTGTTTGTTGTTGTTGCCAATAAAATATACCAACGATTAATTGTATACCAATGACAATTAAACCACTGATAATATTCCACTCTGGCTGAACCAAGGGATTTTTCCAATCTAATTTTGGGAAATATTGTCTAAAATTTGGATCCGCTTGGGTCAAAAAAACAAAAGCAAATAATAAATAAAAAGGCAAAACAATACCCATTAATAAAACCAACCACTCTGTTAATTTAAAAGGTCTAATAATGGTCAATGCAAACAATACCACAGGAATTAAAATAGCAATGGGTTCGTACAAAAGAATAGATACCCCTACTATTAATCCAATATTAAATTCAATGGTTTGAGGTCTATTTTGATCATACAACTTTAATAACTTTAATAAGATCCATATAATTAATGAATTCGCTACCAATCCCGAGCTAATTACATCCCAATAAGGAAATGTAGCAGTCAATAAAATATAGACAAACGCAGGCAAGTAAGTAATTTGCTGAAACATTTTTAATTGACTCAACAAAATATTTAATCTTAAAGCCTGGGATATGACCAGTAATTGAAATAAGAAAATCAATGCAATAGAAGGCAAAGGTTTAATATATTGTAATAATATATTTGCCAAAAAGCCATCCGATTCATTAGCAATAACTAATGGAGGAGCTATCCAATTATGAAAATGTAGCGCAAAGCTCAATACTATGATGAATAGTATATTGATATCTGACCTATCTCTAAATAAAAATACCACCGGTTATTTTAATTGAATTTTAGCAAATCCGATTTTATTTTTATACTGATAAGGAATGATACATTCTTTTTCTCCTACTTGTTTTAATGCTTTTGGAATCCAATCAAAACGTTTCTCTTGTAAGATGATGGATTCTGCTTTGCTTAAAACACCTTGATCACTCATTGTATTAATAACAAATTGACGTTGTCCTTTTTGTTTTTGATAATAAATAATATTTACACCATTGTTATTTTCAAAACTACCATATCCAATAAATTGATCAACATTAATATCTGACTGTGATTTATCAATAGTCTTTACCCATTGTAAAGTACCATTTTGATCAAAAGACATCAGGGCAATTTGTTTTGCGTTATAGGTAACTGAAGGATAACCGAAGCTTGCAAATGGATTCCAAAATCCTCCACCCCAACCCCAGCCCCAGCCGCCCCAGCCTAAACCGCCCCAGCCCCAGCCGCCCCAACCTAAACCACCCCAACCCCAGCCTCCCCAGCCGAAGCCACCCCATCCCCAATCCCAACCAGGGAATCCAAACCAACCAAGTCTTGTCCAAGGATAGAAACCAAAAGGTCTAAACCAATAATTAAAAATAAATGGATTATAAAACGGACCACCCCAAAAATAATCCCATCTTGAAAATGCAGATCTGTTAGAAAAAGTTTCTGCAGATTCAGCCATAACTACAAAATCTCCATTGGATTGTGTATTTACTCTATCGATATAATACGTATCTAAAGCGGTTTTAAGATTTCTTTTAGTGGTCATCAATGACCTGTTAGCGTCTGTAAATCGATTAGCAGAAGAAAGTATTTCAGATTTTGTATTCACATCCCATATAAAAGTGAATAAACCTTCTATATTCCCTTTCTTTTCAATCGCATAAAATGAATTTAACAATACTCTGTTATTACTGTTATCTACTTTTAAACGAATATCATCTAATAAAAACTGAGTGTTCAATATTGAAGACTCTATAACTTCTCTACCACCCTCACTTAAGTAAATTAAACTCACTGCTGGAGCTGCGCTGTCTTGAGTAGTATTTCTTAAGCAAAATAAATTGCCTTTATTATCTAGCGCAAAATCAGAAAGGGTTGATTTTTTATTTTTTGAATTAATGCTAATAGTAGCATCAGCTATTTCTTCAAATCCTCCATTGTAAGAATGCGTTTTAATTTTAATGGAAGCAGGATTGCTCGTATTCACACTAAACATCAAAATCTTTTGGTGATCATCACTTTCAATTAAATTGAAAATCTTTACTCTTGAACCTGGTCTGATATTTTGTGCAGTGTCTAAAATAATTGGCTCTCCATTTAATTGACCATCGATATTTAAAGTAGCTAAAGCTGCATATACTGTTTTATTATTTTGAAACTGATAAAAAGCAAATAATTGATCTGCTCTTTTTACAAATTCAATTTGTTGTACTTGAGAAGGTAAAAAAGTTAAATCATTTTGTTTAACCAATTGCATTTGATCATTGTATTGTGCAATGGTAGAAACAGCGCCATTTTTTTTATACACCCAATAGTTTTTCCCCATCTTTCCAAGCACTTCATATTGCATTCCTTCCTTGTCTGTTTTTTCAATTCCAGAAACAACATAAGATTGTGCCCAACTTGATTGAACAAAGGATATCAATAAGATACATAATGAAAAAATACTCTTTTGCATACAGATCAATTTTATGCCCAAATTTAACAATTAAAACGGCTGTTTGGAAAAAGTGCTACGAATATTAACGTAGTTTTTAAAAAATTATGCTTCTCGTAAAATGGTGCCCTCGGAAGTGACTTCAAATGTATAGTTTACCCCCTGCTTTACTGCATAATTTGGCAATTCATGGCTAATCGGAAAATCAAAAGCTATGGGTATCGACTTATCTAACACATAGGATTGAACCATCGAAACAATATCCTGCCCAATATCCGTCCATTCGTCCTTTAAAGAGGTGAAACCACCCATAATTAGGCCTTTAATTTCGCTTAACATACCTGCATTTTTTAATTGGATCAACATCCTATCTAAATTATAATGATGCTCAGTGGTATCTTCTAAAAACAATATTTTACCCTTGGTATCCAAACTATATTTCGATCCCACTAAATGAGCAATTAAACAAAGATTTCCCCCTACTAGTGGCGCAGTCGCTATTCCATTTTGATTAGAAACATGTGGCCCTACTTTAAAATGGGTTGCCCTCCCTTCCAAAATATCTTTTTCAGATTGTATATAAGGAGCGCCCTCTACTCCCTTATTAAATGCAGCCGCCATGGGGCCGTGAATACTGGCAATGCCTAATTGATGTATCGCAGCATGCAAAACTGTAATATCACTAAATCCAATCACCCATTTGGGCTGGTCTATGAATTTTGAAAAGTTGATTTGATCAATAATTTTACTTAAGCCATACCCACCCCTTGCACAAAGAATCGCTTTCACATCGGGATTGTCCAACATAGTTTGTAGTTCTTCTGCTCTTTGTGCATCAGTTCCTGAAAAAGTATAATGTTTGGATCCTACGGTTTTACCTAGAACAACTTTATAGCCCCATGCTTCAAGGGTTTGAACACAGGTTTGTACTCTTTCCAGGGGGATGGCCCCTGCTGGGCAGACCATTCCAATAAGGTCTCCTTGCTTCAAATGGGAAGGTTGAATCATACCGCAATATTAAGTACTTTTGCAGCAATGAAGACGCCAAAAAGATATTTGATTACAGCTGCCCTTCCTTATGCAAATGGATTAAAGCATATTGGGCATTTGGCTGGGGCTTATTTACCTGCCGATATATATGTTCGCTACCTTAAAGCACAAAAAAGAGACGTGGTTTTTGTTTGTGGTAGCGATGAGCATGGAACGGCTATTCCTATTCAAGCAACCAAAGAAGGAACCACTGCACAAGCTATAATTGATAAATACCATCCCATCATTGAGCAAAATTTTAAAGATTTGGGTATTGCTTTTGATATTTATCATAGAACCAGCGACCCATTGCATCATGAGACAGCTGCAGCTTTCTTTTCCAACTTAGAAGCCAAAGGTGATTTAGAAACCAAAACCACCGAGCAATATTTTGACGAAGCTGCGAATACTTTTTTAGCGGATAGATATATTAAAGGTACTTGCCCAAGTTGTGGCAACAATGAAGCATATGGTGATCAATGTGAGAAATGTGGTAAAACATTAAGTCCAGAAGAATTAATTAATCCCGTGAGTACCTTAAGTGGTAAAGCACCCATTAAAAAATCAACTACCCATTGGTATTTACCATTGAATAGACATGAAGATTTTTTAAGAGATTGGATTATTAAAGAACATTCCAACGATTGGAGACCAGCAGTGGTGGGACAATGTAAAAGTTGGATTGATGGCGGTTTACAACCAAGAGCTGTTACTAGAGATTTAGATTGGGGAATCAAAGTGCCTATTCAAGGGGCAGAAGGAAAAGTATTATACGTTTGGTTTGATGCACCCATTGGATACATCAGTGCAACTAAACAATGGGCCATCAATAATAATAAAGATTGGAGTCCTTATTGGAACGATAAAGAAACCAAATTGGTACACTTTATTGGAAAAGACAATATTGTATTCCACTGTATTATTTTCCCAGTGATGTTGCATTTGAATGGACATATTCTTCCAGAGAATGTTCCTGCCAATGAGTTCATGAATTTAGAAGGAGACAAAATGAGTACTTCTAAAGGATGGAGCATCGAGATGGAAGATTATATTAATAAATGGATTAAGAAAGAAAACGGTGGGGAAGCTTTAGCAGACTGTCTTCGTTTTTATTTAACTTCTATTGCACCTGAATCTAAGGATAGTGAATTTACTTGGAAAGGTTTTCAAGATGCAGTGAACGGAGAACTAGTAAGCATCTTCGCCAACTTTATTAATAGAACCTGGGTGTTAATGCACAAATTGTGTAATGGTAAAGTGCCTCCAATTCATCAAGATTTATTGGACAGTGAAGACTTGGCCATCATGCAAGCCGTGAAAGATACTACCGCTAAAGTAACAGAGCTATTAGAGCAATATAAATTTAGAGACGCACAATTCGAAGTAATTAATTTAGCTAGATTGGGTAACCAATACATGCAAAAGAAAGAACCATGGATTGTGGCAAAGCAAATTGGAACAGATCCACATGCACAAGCAAAAATTGATAACTGCATGCACGCTTGTTTACAATTAAGTGCCAACTTAGCTATTTTAATTCATCCGTTCTTGCCATTTACTGCAAAGAAAATGTGTCACTTAATGAAAGTGGTAGATAAGATGTTGGAATGGGAAAATGCAGGTTCGTTTAACTTACTAAAAGTGGGTTATAGTTTAAGAGCTCCAGAATTACTATTTAGAAAAATTGAAGATGAAGAAATTGCAGCAGAATTAGCTCAATTACAAGCCAATGCTACTGCTAAAAAAACAACTATGGAAAATACCAACACTGAAACAAGTGCCACTGGACCAAATCCATTAAAACCTGAAATCGTATTTGACGATTTCGCGAAAATTGATTTGCGTGTAGGTACGATTATAGAAGCGAAAAAAGTGGAGAAGGCAGATAAATTATTAGAACTTTTAGTAGATCTCGGCTTTGAGCAAAGAACTATTTTATCGGGTATTGCAATGCATTTTAACCCTGAAGAGATTATTGGAAAGCAAGTAACGATTGTGGCTAACCTAGCTCCAAGAAAAATGCGTGGAGTAGAAAGCAAAGGAATGATCTTAATGGCAGAAGACGCTGCAGGAAAATTATATTTCGTAAATCCTACAGAAGGCATCGCCCCAGGTAGCACCATCGCTTAACCGGCAGCGCAACACTAAAAGAACTTAAAAAAATAAAGGCTAAGAAATTCTTAGCCTTTATTTTTTAATTATAGGAAACGCATTCTTTAAGTTCTTTTTCAGTGTAAGCAAGACCATGTTGTTTTAACACATCGTCTGGTACACCATTCCACATATTCGGTTGGTTACCCATATAACCTAAATCTTTCACACCTATTTCTGAAGTATAATAACCTGTGGTTACTAAATCTCTCATTTTATTAAAGAAGCTTACACCTTGAGCATGTTCTGGTTTTGCTTTCTTAGGATAAGCTATTTCATCTACGATCCCAATTTGTTGCTCGTGAGAACAAGTAACAAAAGATTTTCCATGCTTATTAAAACTATGTAAATCCAACCATCTCAAACCACCTCTTACAGGGATCTGATGTTCAGGCATATCTTTTACAATAAATTCGATAAACTCAGGCACTTTTGCTTCAGATGCTGAACCACTTTGCTCATCTTTAGGCATAATGATATCACCTAATACAGTAATAGTAGCCATCTCATGCTCATCAAAGAATTTAGGTTCGGCATTTACCTTTACTAAATAATCTTTTTCTTCTTGCATGCGATCGTCCATGTTCACTTCCGTTACAGTGGTCTTAGCATTCTTACAGGCTTCCATAACAACACCTGCTGAAACTGTTCCTAAAACCAAGGCTTTGATGGAGTTCCTTCTATCCATGATATGATAATTTTAAAGTGTGTTAATTAGATGTTTTGTTTTTTCATTTGATCCAAGATATACTCAGAAGTACGCATTGACAATGCTAAGATGGTCCAAGTAATATTCTTATCTGCTTGTGAAGTGAATACAGATCCATCCACACAGAATAAATTATTACAATCATGCGCTTGTCCCCATGCATTTAACGCTGAAGTCTTTTTATCATTACCCATTCTAACTGTTCCTGCTTCATGGATAATATTTCCTGGATTAGATAAACCATAATTATTGCTTGCATCATCAGAATCACCCCATGTGATCACTGCACCCATTTCGTGCATGATTTCACGGAAGGTCTCTTTCATATGCTTTGCTTGCTTGATTTCATATTCTGAATTCTTACAATCAAATTTCAATACTGGAATACCATATTTATCAACCACATCTGGATCAATCTTACAATGGTTTTCAAAACGAGGTACTGCTTCTCCACGACCACCCATACCAACACTTGCACCATAGAAGAAACGCACGTCTTCTTTTAAAGAAGAACCGTATCCACCTTCTTCTTTGGTTTTTCCATTTACTTGGAATTTACCATTCAAGCCTTGCATACCCATACCAAATCCATAACTAGGTTGGCTCATACCACCCCAATATTCAATATGGTATCCTCTTGGGAAATCTAATTTTTTGTTATCCAACCACCATGGTGTATAAACGTGCATACCACCTACACCATCTTCGTTGTAACGCTTACGTCCCATTAGGTTTGGAATCACCCCACCTAATGCAGCACCTGTAGAATCGTGTAAGTAGTGACCTACAACACCAGAACTATTCGCTAAACCGTTTGGATGTTTTTGAGATTTTGAATTCAATAATAAACGAGCAGTTTCACAAGTACTTGCACCAAGTATTACTACTTTAGCTTGAATTTGATATTCTTGCTTATCATTTTTATTGACATAAGAAATACCTGTTGCTTTACCTTCTCTATCAGTCAATACTTCACGTGCCATAGCACCAGTAATTAAATCTACATTACCAGTTAATACTGCAGGCTTTACTAATACTGAAGAAGAAGAGAAGTCACCATATACTTTACAAGAACGATTACATTGACCGCAATAAAAACATGCACCACGCTCGTCATTGATTTTCTTCGTTAAAATTGATAAACGAGAAGGAATTACTGGGATATTAATTCCAGTAGCTGCTTTCTTAAACATCAATTCGTGTAAACGCGGTTTTGGAGGAGGCAAGAAGATACCATCTGGATCGTTCTCTAATCCTTCGTTTGTTCCGTAAACACCAATTAATCTATCAATCTTATCATAATAAGGTTTTACATCTTCGTATCCAATTGGCCAGTCATCTCCTAAGCCATCAATACTTTTTCTTTTAAAATCTTTAGGTCCAAAACGTAAGGATATACGTCCCCAGTGATTGGTACGTCCTCCCACCATTCTAGCTCTCCACCAATCAAAATGGTCAGATCCCTTTGTTTGTGTATAAGGTTCTCCATCAATTTCCCAACCCCAATAACATCCATCGAATTCTCCGAATGGACGAAACTTGGAACTTGCACCACGTCGTGGTGAATCCCATGGATTTTTTAATTGCGCTGAATTTTTTGCTGGATCATAATCTGGACCCGCTTCTAGCAAACAAACTTTTAATCCTGCTTTTGCAAGAACATAAGCTGCCATACCTCCACCAGCTCCAGAACCCACAATAACTGCGTCATATTTTTTTGGCGCTACTTTAACTTGAAAATCTGACATAAGGCAATCGTTTTCTCGTGATGATTTTAAAGAATGAATTTAGTGAAAAAATCAATTACTTAAAACAATTGTGCTACTCATTTTATAAGTGGCCTAAATTCATTAAAGTTGTTTGAAAAGAATACCAATTTTAGGGAAGATTGATACAACAAAAAGACCACTCTTTGTAGAGTGGTCTTGGATTATATAGGGTACGGAAAACTACTTTGAAAAAAATTAACTACAACCCATTGAAGTTCCGCAGTTCAAGCACTTATAACAAGTACCGCTACGGATGGTAATATGACCACAAGTGCTACAAGCAGGCGCATCACTTTGCATGCTCTTTGCAGCGGCAGTTACATTATCCATTGTACCACCTTCGTTTACTGCAGCAGCTACATTTGCTTTTGCAGCAGGCGCTGGAGTAGCAACAGGCGCAGTTACGCGAATGCTACTCAATTCAGGCTTTCCCACAAGGGTAATATCTCCCTCCTCTCCTAAGTTTTCTACTGTAGGTTTATCCAATACATGAACTAAATCTGTTCTGCCTAAATATTCATAAGCTAATGAACGGAAGATAAAGTCAACGATAGAGGTAGTTGTTTTAATATTTGGATGATCTACCATGCCTGATGGTTCAAACTTGGTAAATACAAACTTGTCTACGAACTCTTCTAATGGCACACCATATTGTAAACCAACAGAGATAGAGATAGCAAAGCAGTTCATTAAACTTCTTAAAGTAGAACCTTCTTTTGCTAAGTCGATGAATAATTCACCCACTGTTCCATCAGCATATTCACCTGTTCTTAAGAACAATACTTGACCGCCAATTCTTGCTTTTTGAGTAAAGCCGCGACGCTTAGCTGGTAAAGATTTGCGCTCAACGATACGAGATAATTGACGCTTTAATTTAGTATCAGTAGAAGTCGCCATACGCTTTTGTACTTCTTCTAACAATTCATCTACTGTTAAGTTGCTTAAATCTACTAATTGAGATCCTGATTCCACTGCAACATCAGCTTCTGCTTCAGTGTCATCTGTTTTCTTTTTCTTATCAGACTTAGTACTTAATGGTTGGCTCAACTTAGATCCGTCACGGTATAAAGCATTTGCTTTTAAACCTAACTGCCAGCTCATTAAATAACAATCAGCAATTTCTTCAACAGTTGCTTCGTTTGGAAGATTGATCGTTTTTGAAATCGCACCAGATAAGAATGGTTGACAAGCAGCCATCATTCTGATATGACCATGCGCGTGGATATAACGCTTTCCTTTCTTACCATTTTTATTAGCACAATCAAATACTGGCAAGTGCTCTTCTTTCAATGCTGGAGCACCTTCTACAGTCATTGTACCACAAACATAATCGTTCGCAGCATCAATTTGATCTTCTGTAAAACCTAAAGCTTCTAATAAGTTAAAGCTCCAATCAGCAAATACTTCTTCTTTGAAACCTAATCTTGTTAAACAAGCATCACCTAAAGTGAAACGGTTGAAGATGAATCCAATTTCAAATGCAGATTTAGCTGCACCATTTAATTTATCTACTTCTTCTTGTGTAAATCCTTTTGCTAATAAAGACTCATCATTAATATAAGGAGCACCTTTAAAGCTTGCATGACCTACTGCGAAGTTTACAATTGCATCGTTTTCTGCTTGAGAATACCCTAAGTTTTTCAATGCTTGTGGAACAGATTGGTTGATGATTTTGAAATAACCACCACCAGATAATTTCTTAAACTTCACTAACGCGAAGTCAGGCTCCACACCAGTTGTATCGCAATCCATTACTAAACCAATAGTTCCTGTTGGAGCGATTACAGTTGTTTGCGCATTTCTATAACCATATTTTTCTCCTAATTGAACTGCATCATCCCAAGCCTTTGTTGCAGCTTTTAATAAATAATCAGGAGTATGTTGTGCCTTGATACCTTGTGGCTTAATTTCAATACCTACATATGCATCTTCTGCATCGTATGCAGCTGCACGGTGGTTGCGCATTACGCGTAACATATCTTCTTTGTTCTCATCATATTTAGCGAAAGCACCTAAGAAAGCAGCCATCTCAGCAGATGTCTTATAAGCAACACCTGTCATGATCGCAGAGATTGCACCTGCAATACCACGTGCTTCTTCGCTATCATAAGGAATACCACTTACCATTAACATAGAACCAAGGTTTGCAAAACCTAAACCTGTAGTTCTGTAATCATAAGATAATTGTGCTACTTCCTTTGAAGGGAACTGCGCCATTAATATAGATATCTCTAATACTGTCTGCCATAATCTTGTAGTATATTCAAATCCTTCCACATCAAAACTATTGTCTGCTTCGTTGAAGAATTTTCTTAAGTTGATAGAAGCCAAGTTACATGCAGTGTTGTCTAAGAACATGTATTCAGAACATGGGTTAGATGCATTGATTCTACCACCTTTAGGACAAGTATGCCATTCGTTGATAGTAGTATCATATTGTGTACCTGGATCCGCACAACGCCATGCAGCATTTGCGATTTGCTCCCATACTTCTCTTGCAGGAACTGATTTCATTACACGGCCATCTGTTCTTGCTTTTAATTCCCAGTTACCATTTTCAGATAATGCTTTGAAGAAGCTATTAGGAATACGTACTGAGTTGTTAGAGTTTTGACCAGATACAGTTGCGTATGCTTCGCCTTCATAACTGTTATCGTAACCAGCAGCAACTAATGCAGCTACTTTATCTTCTTCTTGTACTTTCCAATTAATGAATTCTAAAACTTCTGGGTGATCTAAATCCAAGCAAACCATTTTAGCTGCTCTTCTTGTTGTACCACCAGATTTAATTGCACCAGCAGCGCGGTCACCAATTTTCAAGAAGCTCATTAAACCACTTGAAGAACCACCACCACTTAATTTTTCGTTCGCTCCTCTAATTTGAGAGAAGTTAGTTCCTACACCAGAACCATATTTAAAGATTCTTGCTTCTCTTGTCCATAAATCCATGATACCCCCTTCGTTCACTAAATCATCACTTACGCTTAAAATAAAACAAGCGTGTGGTTGAGGACGCTCATACGCACTTGTTGATTTTTTTAATTGACCATCTTTTGGATCTACATAATAATGACCTTGTGCACCACCCGTAATACCATAACTTTCATGTAAACCAGTATTGAACCATTGTGGCGAGTTAGGCACACAAGCTTGGTTTAAAATACTATATACTAATTCTTCATAGAATACTTGTGCATCTTTCTCCGTTGCGAAATAACCATAACGCTCACCCCATACTCTCCAACAATTTGCCATACGATGTGCAACTTGCTTCACTGTTGTTTCTCTACCCAAAGAACCATCAGCTTGTGGAACACCAGCTTTTCTAAAATATTTCTGTGCTAAGATATCTGTCGCAATCTGGCTCCATTGTTTTGGAACTTCCACATTGGTCATTTCAAATACTTTTTCACCATTTGGATTTTTGATAACGCTATCTCTGTAGTCGTACTCAAATTGATCGTAAGGAGAAACATTGTCTTTTGTAAAGCGGCGCTTAAACTGTAAGCCTTTTTTTGTTTTTGGAGTAGCCATGTTCGTATTCTATTTTTTGGGTGTAGGTTATGTTTCCCATTAGGTTTTTCAAAAACCTTGATGGGTAGACGAAAATATTCTTCTCTTGCCACATTTCAGCACCCGAAATATCAACAGCTGTGGATAAGGAATGTGAACTTTTTACAAACCCTATATTCCCATTGATTTCTAGGATTTATCCCCAGCCAATGTTAGTTTCTTAGAAAAAAAAACCTCGGAATATCAATATTTTTTGTAATAAATGAGGGCAGCCTATAGGAGATACGATAAAAATGGATATTTTTGGGCATGGCTAAGAAATTGTATGATTTGATCAGTGCGGGAAAAGAGCAATCTAAGAAGGCTTTTGCAGTATTAATTGATCCAGATAAATTGAATGAAACGGCATTATTGGATACGATTCAATTAGCCGTAAAAGCAAAGGTGGATTACTTCTTTGTAGGAGGAAGTTTGGTGGTAACAGACACTTTAGATTTTATGGTGGAAACCATTAAAAAGCATTGTAGTATTCCTGTAATATTATTCCCAGGATCTCCAGATCAAATCACGCCAAAAGCCGACGCACTTTTATACCTTTCTTTGATCTCAGGAAGAAATCCAGAATTATTAATTGGTCATCATGTAGTGAGCGCCCCCTTTGTAAAACAAAGTGGCCTAGAAATTATGCCAGTAGGTTATATGTTAATTGATGGCGGAAGTCCCACTACTGTTTCTTATATCTCTAATACACATCCTATCCCTGCTAATAAAAAAGACATCGCAGTTTGTACTGCCATGGCTGGAGAAATGCTAGGATTGAGGTTGATTTATATGGATGCTGGAAGTGGCGCGAAACATCCTATTAGTGCAGACATGATTCAACAAGTTGCTAAGCATATCAAAGTGCCTTTGGTAGTGGGTGGTGGTATTACAAGCGCCGAAAAAGCAAAAGAAAATTGTCAAGCAGGCGCAGACATTATTGTAGTAGGGAATGCAGTAGAGAAAGATCCTAGCCTAATTGAAGCCATTGCCGATGCGATACATAGCCTGAATGCATAATGATTTAGAAGCTCATCATTTCTTTAAACTTCACTGATTGACGACGACTGATCTCAATCTTCTCGCCACCTTTTAATTCCACCAACAAGCCTCCATTAAAGAAAGGTTCAATTTTTTCAATCCAATGAAGATTGATAATATGTTTTCTATTCGCTCTGAAAAACACCCTTTCGTCCAATCTATCTTCCAATGCGTTTAGCGATTTTAAAATCAGTGGCTTATTGGTATCAAAATACACTTTAGCATAATTGCCCACACTTTCAAACAATCTAATATCCGCCAATTTCACAAACCAACAACGCTCTCCATCTTTTACAAATACCTGATCTGATTCTGTTAATGGTCCTCTATTAACACCCATTAAACTAGCTTGCTCTAGTGCGATTTCTGTTTGTAGTTTTTGTATAGCATCCGCTAATCTTTGAGGATCGATAGGCTTTAATAAATAATCCAAAGCATTTACTTCAAAAGCTTTTAATGCAAATTCATCGTATGCTGTTGTAAAAATTACCCTCGGTGCTTTTTCTAATTCAGCCAATAAATCAAATCCTGTCTTGCCTGGCATTTGAATATCTAAAAAGATTAAATCAGGATGCGCAATATCGATTTTCTCAATGCCTTCATCCACTCCACTCGCCTCATCAATGATACTTATCTCTGGATGTTGCAGTAATAATTTTTTTAGCTCGTTTCTAGCTAATCTTTCATCATCAATGATTATTGCTTTAATTGGCATAATTCAAAAAATTAATGTTGTATCGGTATGGTTAATTTAGCAGTTACTTGGTTGGGCTGACATTGATAAATATCAAACTCGGCTTCACCACTATATAAAATATTCAATCGATCTCTGGTACTCTGTAATCCAAATCCATCATTTCCTGTAGCTTCAAGTTTTCCTGAATTTTCAACCATGATCACCATTTTGCCTTCTTCAATTTTGGCAATAATTTTAATCAAACAATCTCCAGGTTGTTTACTTAAACCATGTTTAATGGCATTTTCAACCAAGGTTTGTAACATCATAGGAGGTATTGCAAAATGTGAAACTGCATCATCTATTTCATACTCCACTTTTAATCGATCTGCAAATCTGATATACTCTAATGCTAAATAATCCTTCACAATGGCTAACTCTTTTTTTAAAGAAGTAATCTCTACTTTATCCACTTGAATACTACTTCTTAAAATATTGCTTAGTTCCGTTATGGCTTTTCTTGCACGCTCTGGATCCTCATCCACTAATGCACGAATACTATTCAAGGCATTAAAAATAAAGTGTGGATTAATCTGAGATTTAATGGTCTTTAATTCCAATTCTTTAATTAAAGATTCTAGTTTTAATTTCTTCAAAGCTTCCGCATTGGCAAATTCTATATAATGCCATAAAACATAAATAGACATCCACACCAAAAAAATTGGCGTGTCTAAAATGACACTAAATAAAAAGCGCTTGTTAAATCTTTCTCCATCCCAGTTTTGGACAATTTGATCCCAAGAAAGCACAAATGGAGTTTTGATTTCTCCTTCTTTTCTAATATCATACAATTTAAAAATTTCAACAAAGCTGCTATTTAAAAAACTGTATAAACTTGCAAAAATAAGAATGAGCAATAAAATCTTCCACAATTGATTAGATGAGGTAGGTGGTCTTAAATTGATTTTGATCAGTGCTTTTCTCAATAAGTGCGAAACCAAAACCCCTAAACTAATTCCCAAGAAGATTCTTTCTAGAAACAAAGCATTTAATTCTCTTTGTAAAAAATAAGAGAAAAACAAAATGGTAAGTGCATAGGTTAGCCATCCACCAATTTGACAAGCCCAGTAATATGATTTGTTTTTAAACATCTATCCAAATTTACCTAAATCAAGGTCAAAATAGCTCAAATTTAGGATAAGGGGTAAAATGATTGGCTATTCGGCAAATGCCCTTATTGGACTAAACTTTTATGCTTTTTTAGTGTTATTAACTTACTTTTACATTACAATTCTTTTGAATGCATTTTGAGGCCGGACCATTATTAAAAAATATCAACTCTCCAGAAGACCTAAAAAAGGTTTCTAGAGAAAAATTGCACCAGGTTTGCGATGAACTTCGTCAATACATCATCGATGTAGTAAGTGTGCATGGAGGCCATTTTGCATCTAGCTTGGGAGTAGTAGAATTAAGTGTTGCCCTACATTATGTGTACAATACCCCCTATGACCAATTGGTTTGGGACGTAGGTCACCAGGCATATGGTCACAAAATTTTAACGGGCAGAAGAGATTCATTTAGTACCAATAGAAAATACAAGGGTTTGAGTGGCTTCCCAAAAAGAAGCGAAAGCGAGTATGACACTTTTGGCGTTGGTCACTCCTCTACTTCCATTTCTGCGGCATTGGGTATGTCCATGGCTGCCAAATACAAAGGCGAAAACAGAAAATCAGTTGCCATTATTGGAGACGGGTCCATGACTGCTGGTATGGCATTTGAAGCAATGAACCATGCAGGGGTTGCAGACAGTGATGTGTTGATTATTTTAAACGACAACTGCATGAGCATCGACCCAAATGTGGGTGCACTCAAAGAATATTTAACTGATATCAGTACTTCTCCTACATATAATAAGTTTAGAGACGAACTTTGGGATCTGATGGGCAAATTGCCTATTGGTAAAACATTCACTAGAGAAACTGCTTCTAAAGTAGAAGCTGGATTAAAAGGAATGGTTTCTAAAAGCAGTAATTTATTTGAAGCTTTAGGATTAAGATATTTTGGACCTATTGATGGACACAATATCACCAAGTTGGTAGATACTTTAAAAGACCTTAAAGAAATATCTGGTCCAAAAATTTTGCATATCTCTACTGTTAAAGGAAAAGGTTATGCATTGGCTGAAAAAGACCAAACCAAATGGCATGCGCCAGGTTTGTTTGATAAAGTGACTGGAGAAATTATCAAGAAAAAAGTGGAAACCCCACAACCTCCAAAATACCAAGATGTTTTTGGACATACCATTTTAGAATTAGCAGAAGTGAACCCAATGATTATGGGTGTAACCCCTGCGATGCCTAGTGGCTCCTCTTTGAAATTCATGATGGAAGCAATGCCACACAGGGCTTTTGATGTGGGCATATGTGAGCAACATGCTGTTACATTAAGTGCGGGATTAGCAACCCAGGGATTAAAAGTGTTCTGTAATATTTATTCTTCCTTCATGCAACGCGCTTATGACCAAGTGATACATGATGTGGCTTTACAAAAATTACCTGTTGTATTTTGTTTAGACCGCGCAGGCTTAGTAGGAGAAGATGGACCAACCCATCATGGTTGTTATGATATTGCTTTTTTTAGATGTATTCCCAATATGATTATCGCAGCTCCTATGAATGAATCTGAGTTGCGCAACTTAATGTATACTGCACAATTACCAGAATCAACATTGCCTTTTGTATTAAGGTACCCAAGAGGCGAAGGTGTTCAAGTGGATTGGAGAAAACCAATGGAGAAAGTCGAAATTGGCAAGGGTCGTAAATTAAAAGACGGTAAAGAAGTTGCTATCCTTAGTTTTGGGCATCCAGGAAATTTTGCACAAACTGCTATAAGAAATTTAAGAGCTGAAGGATTGGATCCAGCGCATTATGATATTCGTTTTGTAAAACCATTGGACGAAGCTTTATTACACGAAGTATTCCAAAACTATACGAAGATTGTAACAGTGGAAGATGCTACAGTTGTGGGTGGATTCGGTTCTGCTATCTTAGAATTCATGAACGAACATGGCTATAAGAGTCAAGTAACTATTTTAGGTATTCCAGATACCATTGTGGAGCATGGAAGCTTGAAAGAATTACATCATGAATGTCATTACGACGCTCAAGCTATTGCTGATGCAGTGAAAGCATTAATAGGACAAAAAGAATTTGCTTAATTTAAGCTTGGATCAAAATCACCTTCACCATTTGCAGTGTGCTCATCATCTTTAAATGTACCTAAATCCATTTTAGTTTCATAAGAATCAAAGGTGTCTACATGGCCTGGCTCTAAATCATCTTCTCTATTTTCATTCCACTCAATGATAAAGTTATTGCGACCTTCCCCTACTAACAACTTCATGTATTTTTGTTGAGCTAACTCTAGGATAGATAAGAATAAGAACAATGCATGCACTCTGTCCTGACAGATATCAAAAGCTTTTTCGAAAGCCACAGTTTTTCCTTTTTGCACCAGATCTAATACATAATCTCTGCTACCTTCCATAGTATAGTTATATCTAACTACTGTATGTACTGGCTTCTCTGATTGTCTCTCTTGAAGACGAGTCATTACTTTTTCAAATGATTTCATCAATTTGAATAAAGTAACTGTCTGTAATTCTGTACCCTCAGCTGCTTCTTCGCCCACCAAAGACATTTCTTGTTGGATATTTCCTCTCTTCACCATCAACATTCTCAATTGCTCCAAATCAGCCATTTGAGTTGCTGCTTCTTTATAACGCTTGTACTCTAAAATTTTATCAATCAATTCCTGTCTTGGATCAATCTCATTTCCAGCAGCATCTATTTCTTTTCTTGGCAGCAATAATTTTGCCTTAATACGCATTAAAGTAGAAACGAATAAAATGAACTCACTACTTAATTCAATGTTTAACTTCTCTTGCTGATGTATAAAATCTAAAAAGTCTTTAATGATTTTAGTGATCTGAATATTATAAATATCCATTTCATCGCGTTCAATAAAAAACAACAATAGATCAAAAGGACCTTCAAACTGATCTACTTTAATGGAATAATTTGCATGCTGACTCATAGGCTACAAAGAAACAAGAATTTATCCATTTTTAAGGCAAAAAGAGGCATCTTTGTTTCAAATTAGAATAGATGCAGCAGAAGTGGATCAATTGGCTTGTTTTTGCCCTTTTATCCTTGGTTTGGGGTAGTTCCTTCGTACTTATTAAAGAGGGACTAAGGTCTTTTTCTCCCTATCAAGTGGCTTCTTTAAGAATGCTGTTTGCAGGTCTGGTTTTAGTTCCTTTTGCCATAAAAGCACTCCCTCAAATTCCCAAAGAAAAAATGGGTCTAGTACTTATTTCAGGGGTAGCTGGCAATTTTATTCCAGCCTTTCTTTTTTGCATTGCTGAAACACAAATTGATAGCTCATTGGCTGGCATCTTAAATTCTTTAACACCTTTATTTACCATATTAGTAGGTATTAGTTTTTTCAAAGTGCAAACCAATATTACTAAAATCATTGGGGTGATGATTGGTTTTATTGGATTGTGTTTTTTGTTTGCAGCAGGCAAAGACATGAGTATGCGCAATATGAGTTATGCAGGATTGGTTTTGATGGCCACTTTATTTTATGGCATTAATGTAAATATGGTAGGAAGGTATTTGCAAAATATTGGCGCATTGAATATTGCATCCGTTGCTTTTAGTTTTTTGGTTTTACCAAGTGCAGCTATTTTATTTTTTACAGGGTATTTTAATAACAATTTTACCAATCAGACAGTCATACAATCTACCTTGGCCAGTGCAGTATTGGGAATTGTTGGTACTTCCTTGGCCAGTATTCTTTTTTATTACTTAATCAAAAGAGCTGGTGTAATTTTTGGATCATTGGTAACTTATGGAATCCCCATCGTAGCAGTATGCTGGGGAATGGTATATGGGGAAAAAATAACACCCATGCAATATGTTTGGATGGGTGTTATTTTAATAGGCGTTTTTATTGCCAATAGACCAATGGTTAAACGGTCATAATTTCTTTTTCTTTTGCTTCTAAATGCTTTTCTACAGCAGCAATATATTTGTCTGTGATACCTTGAATAGTATCTTCTGTGCTTTTGCAAATATCTTCGCTGGCACCTTCTTTTTGTTGCTTCTTTACCTGCTCAATATGATCTCTACGAATATTACGAATAGCAATTTTACTTTGCTCTCCTTCAGCACTTGCTTTTTTCACTAATTCACGACGACGCTCTTCTGTTAATGGAGGCATAAATAATCTAATTTGAACGCCATCATTTTGAGGAGTAATACCAATATTAGCGCCCATGATAGCACGCTCAATTAATGCCAACATATTTTTTTCCCATGGCTGAACACTAATGGTTCTACTATCCAATACAGCCACATTGGCTACCTGACCAATAGGGGTTGGTGTGCCATAATAATCTACATTGATCCCTTCTAATATAGAAGGACTCGCTTTACCAGCACGAATTTTAGTTAATTCTATTTCTAAGTGGTTGATGGCTTTTTTCATGCCATTTTCAGCATCCGAGGTTATTTTACTTAAAGCTTCCGACATAATTCATTCTTTTGAGTACACAAAGCTAATAAATCCTACCGTTCTTTAGCTGTATTTTTTGCTATCTTTGCCTCTATAATTATTTTATGCTTATGTCAACTGCAGAATTAACAAAAATTGCTTCTCAAGTTAGAAGAGATATTGTAAGAATGGTACATGCTCAACAAAGTGGTCACCCAGGAGGTTCTTTGGGATGTACTGATTTTTTAACTGCATTGTACTTTAAGATCATGAAATTTGATACCAATTTTTCGATGGATGGAAAGCATGAAGACTTGTTCTTTTTATCGAATGGGCATATTTCTCCTGTATTTTATTCTGTATTATCTAGATCAGGCTTTTTTGATGTAAAAGAATTGGCAAGTTTTAGAAAAATTAATTCAAGATTACAAGGTCACCCAACCACTCATGAAGGATTACCCGGTATCAGAATTGCTAGTGGTTCTCTTGGACAAGGAATGAGCGTAGCTATTGGAGCAGCCCTTTCTAAGAAATACAATGGAGATGATAGAATAGTTTATTCATTACATGGTGATGGTGAATTACAAGAAGGACAAAACTGGGAAGCTATTATGTTTGCTGCACATAATAAAGTAGATAATTATATAGCTACAGTGGATGTAAACGGACAACAAATTGATGGTCCATTAAGCAAAGTATTGAACTTAGATAACTTAGAAGAAAAATTCAAAGCCTTCCATTGGACTGTGTTACATATGGATGGTCATAATATGGAAGAGATTGTTGCTACATTAGAAAAAGCGAAAGGCTTAACAGGAAAAGGAAAGCCAGTAGTGATCTTAATGAAAACAACCATGGGCAAGGGTGTTGACTTTATGGAGTCAGGACACGAGTGGCATGGTATCGCACCCAACGATGAACAATTAGCAAATGCATTAACTCAACTAGAGGAAACATTGGGCGATTATTAGGCAAACCTACTAGAATGATAATCAAAAAGGGGCTAACAAAATTTAGCCCCTTTTTGATTACTTCACTTCTTGCATTTCGATTAACTTTTTATAATAGCCATTTTGCGCAAGCAATTCATCGTGGTTGCCGCGCTCTACTATATTGCCTTTTTGTAAAACAATAATTTCATCCGCGTGTCTAATAGTTGATAGCCTGTGTGCAATCACAATCGATGTTCTATGTTGCATCATATTGTTAATCGCATCTTGTACTAATTTTTCGCTTTCTGTATCCAATGCTGAAGTAGCTTCATCCAAAATTAATATTGGAGGATTCTTCAATACTGCTCTCGCAATGGTTAAACGCTGACGCTCTCCTCCACTCAGCTTGCTTCCTCTATCACCAATCATGGTATCAAAGCCTTGTTCTTTCTTAGTGATAAAATCATATGCATTCGCAATCTTGGCAGCTTCTTTAATTTCTTCTAAAGTTGCATCAGGTTTACCCAATGCAATATTGGCAGCAATAGTATCATTAAATAAAATAGGCTCCTGTGTTACAATACTTATTTGTTGTCTTAAACTGTGTAAACTATAGTCTTTGATATCCTTACCATCAATTAATAAAGAACCTCCACTTACATCATGAAATCTTGGAACCAAATCTGCTAAAGTACTCTTACCTGCACCAGAAGAACCCACTAGTGCAATGGTTTTACCTTTTTGAATATGCAGATTAATATGGTTTAAAATGGTAGTATCATGATATGCAAATTGAACATCTTTGAATTCAATGGATTGATTAAATCCTTTTAACTCTATTGGGTCTTGAGCTTCTTCTACCACCACTGGTGCTTCTAAAATTTCGTTTAAACGATCTAAAGTAGCGATTCCTCTATTTACATTATACACTGCTTGGGATAAGGCTTTGGAAGGATTGATAATTTGTGAAAACAATGCCACATATCCAATAAATGAACTACCTGATAAAATTTCTCCATTCAAAACCAACTTGCCACCAAACCAAAGCACACAACATAATATAATCACGCCCAAGGATTCAGATAGAGGAGAAGCTAAATCTCTTTTGTATAAGATTTTATTTTTAATGAAAAAGATTTCATCGATCAATCCATAAAAACTTTTCTTCACTCTTTTTTCTGCATTAAATGCTTTGATGATTCTCAAGCCTGACAAAGTCTCTTCCATCTGACTCATGATCTCACCCCACTTTATCTGTGCTTTATTGGTTTGCTTTTTTAAACTTCTTCCAATTCTGCCCACTACAAAGCCAGCCAATGGTAGTAATACAAAAACAAATAAGGTAAGCTTGACACTAATAGCAAATAAGACAACGATGATACCAATGATATTTAATGGCTCTTTAATCATTCCCTCTAATGCACCTATGATGGAATTCTCTAATTCTGCAATATCATTCGAAGACCTACTTAATATATCTCCTTTTCTTTGTTCGGTAAAATATCCAATGGGTAATTGTAAAATCTTATCATATAACAATTTGGAATATTTCCTGGTAACTGCATTTCTAATGGGTGCTAAAAAGTACCAAGATAAATACAGAAATAAATTCTTCAATAAAACTGCAGTGATAATTCCTAAACAAATCCAACCCAATGCCTGTACTTTTCCAAACTGTGCAATAGTGGTTTGTAGAAAATGATAAATCACTTCTTTGATATTGCTTGCATCTTTTGGCGCCTTAATGACCCCGGACAATTCTTCACTTCCAAATATTAAATCCATGAAAGGGATGAGCATACTTAATGAAAACAAGCTAAAAATGATCGAAAGAGAGATAAAGAAGGTATAAAGCCCCATATAGGCTTTGTACTCCTTGATATAACTAATGATTCTAATAAATTTCTTCATAAATAAACTATTCCTCAGAATAATCAGCAAAGTAACTAATTTTACAGCGAATCAACGATTTTGATTATGGAAGAAGGCAAAAGACAAAAACAAGTGGCAGGAGCAATTCAAGCTACTATGAATGACATATTTTTAAAATTAGGGCTCACCATTATAGACGGAGGGATGGTGTCTATTTCCTCAGTAAAAGTAACCCCTGACTTATTAGAGGCTAGAATTTACCTTAGTTTATTTCAAGTAAACGACCAGGCTGCATGTTTTAAGAAAATTCAAGCCCAGGCTTGGGAGATCAAAAAGCTCTTGGGGGATGCTATGAAACATCAATTAAGAAGAATCCCAGTGCTACATTTTTACCTGGATGATACATTGGATTATGTATTTAAAATGGAAGAGATTTTTAAAACATTATAAGTGCATTTTTTATTCGCATGGAGATACTTTAGAGGCAAGTATGCTTTTCAAGCAATTCAAATCATTGCTTGGGTAAGTGTTTTCGCTATTGCTATTGGAACTGCCGCACTCATTACCATCTTAAGTGTTTCAAACGGTTTTTCAGATGTAGTCAAAAGTTTGTACGCAGATTTTTATGCTGACCTGAGAATTAGCCCAGTGAAAGGAAAGTTTTTTTCACTCGAGGATGCACAATACCATTCTTTACAAAAAATTAAAGGTGTAAAAGCCATTAGTAGAGTAATAGAAAATAAAGCATTATTTGTAAAGGGAGATTACCAAACAGTTGCAACCCTTAAAGGAGTAGATACCTCATATGGTAGCATTAACCAAATAAAGTATTATTTAAAAAGAGGTGAAGCAAATATTGGATACAAAGATCAACCATTGTTAATCATGGGTATAGGTGTTGAACGCAAGCTAGGATTGTTTCAAAATAATCTAGGCGATACGGTAAATATATTCGCCGTCAATAGATCAGGAAAAAGTTTCACCCAAATTGGTCAATTAAATAATTTATCTGCAAAACAGTCTGGCGCTTTTTCTGTACAACAGGAATTTGACGAGTCTTATGTTTTTACCAACTATTTATTTGCGCAATATTTATTTGACTTGCAAGACCGTCAATTTTCTGCTATTGAACTTTCCGTTGATCAAAATGTGGAAGCAGATGTTATCAAACAAATTCAACAAATACTTGGACCACAATTTTTGGTTCAAAACAAATACCAACAAAATGCCGACCTCTATAAGATCATGCAATTAGAAAAATGGATCATATTTGCAATATTGGCTTTAATAATGATTGTAGCTTCATTTAATTTGGTGGGTGCACTAACTATGCTGGTGTTAGAGAAACAAAAAGATATACATGTATTAGGCGCAATGGGTGCTACACCTGAAGATATTCAAAAAATATTTTTACTGTTGTCTGCAGTTATGGCATTAATAGGTGCATTCATCGGTGGTGCAATAGCAAGTGCCTTTATTTTCTTACAACATCAATTTCATTTTATTAAATTAGGGGGTAGCTCTTTTGTAATTGACTACTATCCTATCAAACCTATGGTAGAAGACTATTTAGCAGTGATAGCTTTGATTGTTTTAATTGCTTTATTAGCAGGTTGGCTACCGGCAAGAAAAGCTGCTAAACAAATTCACGGAAGATTGTAAAATAAAAAAGGGGTGCTAAAAGCTACCCCCTTTTTATTTTCTTATTGTTCGTTAGAATTAGGTGCATTTTTTACATACCCTAATTTAGCTTCTAAACTCAATGTGGCATGAGGAACTGCTCTTAATCTTGCTTTGTCAATTAACAAACCAGTTACTCTACAAATACCATAAGTCTTATTTTCAATTCTCATCAAAGCTTTCTCTAAGTGATCAATGAAAGTAATTTGACGACTAGCCATTTGACCTAATTGTTCTCTTTCCATACTCACACTACCATCTTCCATAGTCATATAACGCGCATCATCATTATCACCCCCCATTTCATCTTTTCTGGTAATCAATCCTTGTAAGTAGACTAATTCTTTTTTTGCAGCTTCTAGTTTCTTAGTGATTAAGTCTTTGAATTCTGCTAATTCAGCATCTGAATATTTAACTAAAGTATCTGTTGATCTTTCTACTTCTTTTCTTTTTTCCATTGGAACATATCCTGGCTGGTATGGCACACTGCTTTTAGCACTGATCTTTGGTACTTTCACATCCTTAATAGGTTCAGCTGCTTTACGAACAGGCTTTACTGGTGGAGTTGGAATTACTGGAGCAGGTTTTGCAGGTGGAACATATTTTTCTACTGGTTTAACAGGAGCAACTGGTTTTTTCACTGGCGCTGGTGCAGCTTTAACAGGAGCGGCTTTCTTTGCAGGAGCAGCTACTTTTTTAGCAGGTACAGCCTTTTTCACTGGAGCCGCTTTTTTAGCGGGAACCACTTTCTTTGCAGGTACTGCTTTTTTAGCAGGTGCTACTTTTTTTGCAGGAGCAGCTTTTTTAGCTGGTGCTGCTTTTTTTATAGGAGTTGCTTTCTTAGCAGGTACTATTTTTTTTGCTGGAGCTGCCTTCTTTGCAGGAGCCGCCTTTTTTACAGGCGCTGCTTTCTTAGCAGGTGCTGCCTTTTTAGCTGGCGCAGCTTTCTTTGCAGGTACTGCTTTTTTAGCAGGTGCTGCTTTCTTTGCTGGTGTCGCTTTTTTAGGAGCTGGTTTTTTTGTAGCCATATTTATCCTTTTTGTAAAACTGAAATCCTTAATTTTTGGTCATTAATTTCGACATCTACCCCGTCTTCTAGAGCCGGAACCCAGTCAATTTCCAATGCCAGTATTTCGCGGCAAATATAATCGGAAAATTCATTAATGGAGTCCTTCAAGTCGGTGTTATCCACAATTCGGAGTAAAATCTTGTCTGTAAGCTCAAAATTGGCCTCTTTTCGGATATTTTGAACCCTATTTACCAATTCTCTGGCATTTCCTTCCTTCGTCAGGGAGGCAGTCAAGGTAATGTCTAAAGCTACAGTTAGGGCGTTTTTAACCGCAACACTCCATCCCGGAATATCTTCGGCGATAATCTCCACCTCAGCAAGCAATAAATCAATGGTCTCTCCTTCTACAGTCAGTTCAAAATGACCCTCTTTCTCTAATTGACTTATTTGAGCCTGATTCATCGATGCAATAGCCTGAGAGGCTTGCTTCATCTTGGTACCTAATTTAGCCCCCAGTAATTTGAAATTTGGCTTTAGCTTTTTACTGATGACCCCTTCGGTTTCAGTGATGTAATTGATTTCTTTAACATTCACCTCTGCCAGGATAAGTTCCTCCATTAATTCAATAGAAGATTTCATGGATGGATCTAAAACTGGAATCAATATTTTTTGAAGTGGCTGACGCACTTTGATATTTACTTTCTTTCTGATTGATAAAACCAAAGAGCAAATATCTTGTGCCATTTGCATTCTTTGTTCTAAAGCCAAATCAATTTTACTTAGATCTGCTTTAGGGAAATCTGCATGATGAATAGAATTGACTGCATGTCTTTTGGTGATACCATTTAAATTTCTAAAAACCTGGTCACAGAAGAACGGTGCAATTGGCGCCATCAATCTAGTGATGGTTTCTAAACATTCATATAAGGTTTGATATGCAGCAATTTTATCTTCGGTATAAGTTCCTTTCCAGAATCTTCTTCTACATAAACGCACATACCAGTTGCTCAAATGCTCATCCACAAAGCTTTCTATGGCACGACCAGCAATGGTTGGCTCGAAGTCATCCATTGCTTGTGTTACTGTTTGTGTCAATGTATTTAAAGAAGAAATAATCCAACGATCAATCTCTGGTCTGTCTTTTACTGGAATATAATCTTGCTCAAATTTGAATCCATCCACATTAGCATACAACACAAAAAACTGATAGGTATTGTATAAGGTACCAAAGAATTTTCTTTGTACTTCTTGTATACCAGATAAATCAAATTTTAAATTATCCCAAGGAGATGCATTGGTCACTAAATACCATCTGGTTGCATCTGCTCCATATTGCTCAATGGTCTCAAATGGATTGACTACATTACCCAAACGTTTACTCATCTTATTTCCATTCTTATCCAACACCAAACCATTGCTCATGACTGCCTTGTACGCCACACTATCAAATAACATCACAGCCAAAGTATGTAAAGTATAGAACCATCCTCTGGTTTGATCCACTCCTTCACAAATAAAATCAGCTGGGAAAGCCTGTCCCTTATCTACTAAATCTTTATTCTCAAATGGATAATGCCATTGGGCATATGGCATAGCGCCAGAATCAAACCATACATCCACTAAATCTGGGACACGCTTCATTGGTTTGCCAGAAGCACTTAGTAATTCAATTTGATCCACAAATGGCTTATGCAAATCCACATCCAATTTGCCGTCCACTATTTGCAAATTCACATCTTTATTAAAGCCCTTTTCTTTTGCTGCAATAAATGCTGCTGTTAATTCGTCTATTGATCCAATACAAATCTCTTCAGCACCATCTTCTGTTCTCCAAATAGGTAATGGAGTTCCCCAATATCTACTTCTAGACAAGTTCCAATCCACCATATTCTCTAACCAATTTCCAAAACGACCTTCACCTGTACTCTTTGGTTTCCAATTAATGGTTTTATTTAATTCCACCATTCTTTCTTTCACTGCAGTGGTTTTGATAAACCAAGCATCTAATGGATAATATAAAATGGGTTTATCTGTTCTCCAACAATGAGGATAATTATGTTCGTATTTTTCTACTTTGAATGCACGATTTTCTTTTTTCAATTTCACGCAAATATCTACGTTCACATCTTGAAAATCTTTTTCATCTTTATAGTTCTTTACATATCTACCACTAAACTCACCAACACCATCTACAAATTTTCCTTCACGATCTACTAATGTGATGATACCTAAATTATTTTTTTGTCCTACTTTATAGTCATCTGCACCAAATGCAGGAGCTGTATGTACAATACCAGTACCATCTTCTGTAGTAACAAAATCACCTACCATTATTTTAAAAGCATCTCCTTCAAAACTTTCAGGATCGTTGGCTTCAAATGGCATGAGTTGCTCGTATCGTAAATTATTTAATTGTGAACCCTTGAATTCTGCTAAAATTTTCCAAGGCAATATTTTATCTCCCTCTGCAAAACTATCTAAGGCTAAACCTTCTTCCTTAAAATATTTTGACAACAAAGCTTTTGCAAGCACTACATTCACAGGCATTGCTGTATATGGATTATACGTTGCTACTAATGCATAATCAATAGAAGGACCTACTGTTAAACCTAAGTTAGAAGGCAATGTCCATGGCGTAGTCGTCCAAGCCATGTAATAAACATCCTGATTATTTTTGTTGGCAGCTGCAGCGTCAAATAAAAATTTACTTTCTGCTGATGCAATCGCTTTAAACATGACAACTGCTGAAGTATCTTTTACATCTTTATACGTTCCAGGTTGATTTAATTCATGTGAACTTAAACCAGTACCTGCAGCTGGTGAGTATGGTTGAATACTTACGCTTTGATATAAATACCCTTTTTTATAAAGTGTACTTAATATCCACCACAATGTTTCAATGTAATTATTTTCAAAGGTGATATATGGATTATTTAAATCAACCCAATACCCCATTTTATTAGTGATATCATCCCACTCTTTCTTATATCTTAAAACCGCTTCTCTACATTTTTGGTTATACTCCTCTATGGTAATTTTCTTACCAATATCTTCTTTGGTAATGCCCAATTCTTTTTCTACCCCTAATTCCACTGGCAAGCCATGGGTATCCCATCCACCTTTTCTTTTTACTTGGAAACCTTGCATGGTTTTGTACCTGCAAGTCATGTCTTTCAAAGTTCTAGAAATGACATGGTGAATACCTGGCATTCCATTAGCGCTGGGAGGTCCTTCGTAGAAAACAAAAGGCTTCTTTCCTTCACGTAATTGAACAGATTGTTCAAAAGCCTGCTCTTTTTTCCAAGCAGCTAAAATTTCTGCCTCAATGGTAGGCAGATGAAGTCCACTAAATTCTGGGTATTGATTGCTCATAAAAGGCCGTCCTAGCTGGTTTTAAGGCCACGAAGGTACGAAATAAGCCTGGAAAAAATAGCTTAAGAATGAGGTTCGGAAGAGGTATTTTCGGTTATTTTCTCCTTGAAAAAGCGATTTTGGAAGACAAATAGGGAGATGACCCCTGAACTAATGGCCATATCTGCAAAATTGAATACAGGTCTAAAAAACTCAAAATCCTCACCTGCCCAAATAGGGAACCAATAAGGAAAATGAACGTCTCTAATAATGGGGAAATAAAACATGTCCACCACTCTGCCATGTAAAAAAGAGGCATAACCTCCTCCCTCTGGGAAAATATGGGCAACCATAGAAGTATAAGGCAAACTTGCTTCAAAGATCATTCCATAAAACATACTATCTATTAAATTACCAACAGCACCTGCATATATTAATGAAACGCAAATAATAAATCCATTGTGGTATTTTTTTTGAATAAAACCTCTGATCAAAAAGGTACCCCAGATCACTGCTACCAATCTAAATAAGGTTAAGGCAACCTTACCCCAATCACCTCCCAATTTCAAACCCCAAGCCATTCCTTCATTTTCGACAAAATGTAATCTAGCCCATGAACCAATAATAGCATGTTCTTCTCCTAGAAAAAAATTGAGTTTGATATAAAATTTGATTGCTTGATCAATCAAAATAATGAAAAATATAAATAAAGTTACTTTCTTGCCGTTCATGATGATTTTTTTGCAGCTTCTTGTTTTTGTTTATTGCTGAAGATGGAATAAAGAATAGATCCTGTGATACAAAATACAATCACCAATAAGGATAAAATAACCTGCGTATTTTTATCCATGATCATACTAATATAATGTTCGCCTAACATTTTAATTCCAATAAATACTAAAACTATCGCAATGCCTTGTTGCAAATGTTCAAATTCATTGACTGCACCTCTCAATAAAAAGAATAAAGACCTAAGGCCTAATATTGCAAAAATGTTAGAAGTGTATATCACCAAACTACTGTTTGAAATGCCCATAACAGCAGGGATAGAATCTAATGCAAAAACTAAATCAATCGCAGCCAACAATACTACTACTACAAATAAACTGGTATATACAGGTTTCCCATTTTGTCTAATGACAAATTTTCCATCTCCGTCAGAACTAGACAAGGGTAAGAATTTCTTTAAATTTCTATAAATGATGGTATCATGTGGATCAAAATGATCATCACTATTTGCGGTATACATTTTTACACCTGTATACACTAAGAAAACTCCAAAAATATACAATATCCAAGAGAATTTTGCTACCAATGCAACGCCCACTGTTATAAAAATCACCCTTAATAAAATAGCTATAATGATTCCAATCAATAAAACTCTGGAAGTATGTTGTTCTTTTACATTGAAGGCATCAAAAATTAAAATAAAGACAAAAATATTATCAATACTTAAACTCCACTCCATTAAATAACCACTCAAGAATTCTAAACCCAATTTTTGACCTTCTTCAATCCACATAAAAATAAAAAATCCCAAAGCCAATAATACCCATAAAAAGGTTTGTCTTAAAGCTTGTTTAATAGAAATGGTGGCATTTTTTTTACTTAGAAAGCCTAGGTCTAAAACCAGTGCGGTAAGAATTACGACCCCGAAAACACTATATACTATTTGATCTGTTGTCATATCATAAAGATAAGTCAAGAATTGCTATGCGGCAAATTGTCGTTTCCTCCATCTCAAACCAAAAAAATAAGTGGCCCAAATCAAGCTTAAAGGCAGGATGGTAAGCAAGAATTGCCAATACAATCTCTGTGCAGAAACTTTCTCTTTATTTAAGGTTCTAACAATCCATTCTTTTTCTCTTGCAGCTAGTACATCTTCGTCTTCGTTTAAATAGATAATAGCATTGGTAAAGAAATCTCTATTACCAAATTGATAAGCTTCCATGGGAATCATTCCCATGGGTAATGGACCAGAAGAAGCCTGAACACTATTGGTTAGAATATTTGCATCTGCAATGACTATTTGTTTTGCAGATTTATTGGCTTTTGACACAAAAATTTCCCCCGTATTTTGTAAAACACTGTCTTTCCAAGATGCATTTATTTTATTAGCAAAGGGAGATTTGAATTTACCTTCTAATAAAACCGCTACTGGTATATGACTTTTATTAAAACTAATTAAATCCTCCTCTCCTGCAACAGAACTCAAGGATACTAATGCAGGTGTTGAAACAATTCTGCTATTGGTATCTGAACTTAATAAAATAGTTTTTTGAATACCAGGTGCTACAATAGTATCAATACTTGCTGGGAATTGTGACAATACCCTGTCCATATTTTTCACCATTTTATGTGTTGCACTTGTATTTAATATAGGATAATAAGGCCATGGTATTCTCTGAATCACTGGATTGCCTGTGGCATCTTTCCCAGTGACTACTGGCAGTTTACTGCAATTTAAATCTTGTACAAGATGGTTATTTATTCTTGCTCCATAATTGAAAAGCATATTTTGTATTTGCAGGTTTCTGTCATAAGCAATATAAGATCCGCTAGTTTTTTGTAAACTATCGTATTCTGCATACAATGGATCTATGGCCCATATAATATTACCTCCATTCATGATATATTGATCGATTTTTAATTGATCCATTTCCGTGAATGGCTGCGTAGGTTTGACAATTAATAATGTTTTAATAGAATTCGCATTGGGGAAGCCTTTTTTCAAATCGAATACCACTAAATTATATTGATGTCTTATGGATTGTCCCAAATCATTTACCGTTAAATCAACTGGCTCTCCATTGCCAATTAAGTACCCAATAGTGGGAACAGTAGTTCTATTTAAATAATAAATGCCTTGTACAATTTTAAATTCTAATAAAGAACTAGCTGCATTCAAAGACGCGTCCTTATCTTCTTCAGGAATATCTTTAACAATATTATAGGGCTTATAATATTTTTTCCCAGTTCTAAGATCTATGGCAATGGGTTTCTTGCCTGGCATTTCAATTAATATTCCAGGTATAATTAATTGGTCTATTCTTTGATCTATTTTGGATACATCTGATTGAACTCTTTCTATCGGTAGCCCCATGCTACTTAAGCTGTCATACACTTTGATCAAACTTGTATCACTATACTCTTGATGAGGCAGATCTAATTGCCAACTAATATTCTCTTTATTTTCTCCGACAATTTTACGAAGTACTTCTATAGTTGCTGCAGATAGTTTTTGATACTCCAAAGGCAAATCACCTCCTAAATACAAATGTATCTTAATAGGATTCTGAACACCCTGTACAATTTGTTTACTAGTATCGCCTAATGTATATCGCTTGTCTTTGGTAAGATCTAATTGAAAAGGATAAACTACCGTTAATAGATTGGATAAAACTATAGCTCCAAATAAAAAGAAAGACTGTTTTTGATGACTAATATTTTCTTTACAACCAATAATGAATAATATCATGATTGAAATAAAGTAAACAATATCTTTTGCGTAAATAACCCCTCTACTCATGTTTTCAAAATGGGTAGACATTCCTAATTGCGTAATATAATATCCATATAAAGGATCCACAAAAGACAGGGTACTCGCCCAATCAAAACCTTTGTATACAACTGCGGCCATTAATATAGAAAACACAAATGCAACAACAGGTTGTTTAGTTTTACTACTTGCAAATAATCCAATAATAGTATAGGTGCCAGCCAAAAGCAAAAGGCCGATGTAGGCCCCGATAGTTGCACCCCAATCTAAACCACCAGTAGTACTTAATTGATCTAATACAAAAGCATAAACCAATGTGGGTGCAATGGCAATTAAGATGATCAAGAAAACACCGAATAGTTTTCCTAAAATAATTTGAACAATACTAATTGGAAGACTATATAAAATTTCAGATGTCCCATGGGCTTGTTCATCTGCAAAAGAACGCATCGTAATGGCAGGAATCAATAATAATAAAAACCAAGGGGCAAAATCAAAATAAACTTGTAAAGATGCATATCCAAAATCCAAGATATTGAACCTAGGTAGTACAAATAAAAAAAGGCTATTTACCAGTAGATAAAAACTAATGATAAAATAGCCTGTAATGCTTCCAAAATAATGCGCCCATTCTTTTCTTGCGATTGCCCACATAGTTCAAAGCTACACAGAAAAACTCTCTCCGCAACCACAACTTCTGCTCGCATTAGGGTTGTTGAAATAAAATCCCTTTCCATTCAACCCGTCCGAAAAATCCAATTCTGTATTGACCAAATATAAAAAGCTCTTCAAGTCAGTAACCACTTTAACACCATTGTCTTCAAACACTTGATCCATTGGCTTTATTTCGTTGTCAAAGTCTAATTTGTAACTTAAACCAGAGCAACCACCACCCACCACACCCACTCTTAAAAAATAAGATGGGTCGTTCACAATATCAGCGTCCTGCATTAATTGGGTAATTTTTGCTTTCGCTTTTTCGCTCACTAAAATGGTATTTTCTGCAACTTCACTCATTCGTTATATTAAATTTTCGGCCTGCATCGCTACTTAATAAAACATATACTATATGTTTTATTAATGTATCTTTTCTTCAAAAACAAGTTCTTCTAAACCATTTTTCTTACGGTAGTCATTGATGGCAGACTTGATAGCGTCTTCTGCTAATACTGAGCAGTGAATTTTTACTGGAGGTAAGTTTAATTCTTCCACTAAATCCATGTTGTCAATTTTCACAGCCTCATCAACTGTCTTACCCTTTAACCACTCTGTAGCTAAAGAAGAGCTTGCGATAGCAGAACCGCAACCAAATGTTTTGAACTTTGCATCAGTGATTACACCTGTTGCTTGATCTACTTGAATTTGTAAGCGCATTACGTCACCACATTCTGGTGCACCTACTAAACCGGTACCTACTGCATTAGATGCTTTATCTAATGTACCAACATTCTTAGGATTAGAATAATGATCGATTACTTTGTCTGAATATGCCATAAAATTATTTTTAAATTAAATATTAATAAAATCCGTTTCACTCCTTTTATTAATGATGTGCCCATTGAATGGAATCAATGTCCACACCTTCTTTGAACATTTCCCAAAGAGGGCTCATTTCTCTTAACTTCAAAACAGTATCTGTAACCGCCTTGATAGTATAATCGATTTGCTCCTCTGTTGTATAACGTCCTAAACCGAATCTCAATGAACTATGTGCTAAATCATCCCCTAAGCCTAATGCTTTTAATACATAGCTTGGTTCTAAAGAAGCAGATGTACAAGCTGAACCTGAAGATAAGGCAATATTTTGGTTAAAGCCCATCATCAAACCTTCACCCTCTACATATTTGAAAGAGATATTACTTACATGAGGTAAACGATGTGCTGGATTACCATTCACATATGACTCATCAATTTGTTTTAATGCGTTCTCTAATTTATCTCTCAATTTAGCAATACGTTCTGTATCTGCAGCCATATCTGTTCTTGCAATCTCACATGCTTTACCAAAACCCACAATACCTGGAACATTCAATGTACCACTTCTCATTCCTCTTTCATGTCCACCGCCATCCATTTGTGCAGTAACTTTTACTCTTGGATTTTTTCTTCTTACATACAATGCACCCACTCCTTTTGGTCCATACATTTTATGTGCAGTAAATGCCATGATATCAATTCCATCAGCAATAACATCTACAGGGATTTTACCTACTGCTTGCACCGCGTCTGTAAATAACAATGCGCCGTGTTTTTTTGCAATAGCACTGATCTCTTTGATAGGTTGAATTACTCCAATCTCGTTATTGGCATACATGATTGCTACTAAAATAGTGGTAGGTCTCATGGCTGCTTCTAATTGTTTTAAGTCAATTAGACCATCTGGTTGTACCTCTAAATAAGTTACTTCTGCACCTAATTTTTCTAAGTGCTTACAGGTATCTAATACAGCTTTATGCTCTGTAGTACAAGTGATAATATGATTACCCTTACTTGCGTACATTTCATAAACACCCTTGATAGCAAGATTGTCTCCCTCTGTTGCACCAGAAGTAAAGATCACTTCTTTAGGATCTGCATTGATTAATTGAGCTACTTGCTCACGTGCATAATCCACTGCTTCCTCTGCATGCCATCCAAAAGAATGGTTTCTACTTGCCGCATTACCGAAATTTTCGGTAAAATAAGGGATCATCGCCTCTAATACTCTTGGATCCATTGGCGTAGTTGCGTTATGATCAAGATAAATTGGTAATTTTAACATATCCGAATTTGATTTTTTCTAGGGAGCAAAGATAGCTCTAAACACTTGATATTGTTGAATTCGTGTAAGATAAAAGGCCAATTTTTCTCAATTCGTAAAGCAAAAATGACATGGACTACAAAGTGGATCATATTGGAATCGCAGTAAAAGACCTAGCAGTGAGTATCCCCCTATTTGAGCGTTTATTGGGGACCAGTTGCTATAAAACAGAAAATGTGGCTTCAGAACAAGTAGAAACAGCCTTTTTTCTTCAAAATGGTAGCAAAATTGAACTGGTTCAAAGTAATCAAGCCGATGGGGTTATTGCTAAGTATATTGATAAGAAGGGGGAAGGAATGCATCATATTGCTTTTGAAGTACCAGACATCCTTGTCGAAATGGAGCGTTTGAAAAAGGAAGGATTTACCTTGTTAAATGAAGATCCAAAAAAAGGGGCAGATAATAAACTGGTATGTTTTGTGCATCCAAAGGATTGTAATGGTGTGTTGATTGAACTTTGTCAAAGTATTGCTTAACGCAAGTTCTATAAACCTAAATTTTCAATGGCTTTTTGTGCTGCCAACTGACTAGCATCTTTTTTGGTGAACCCTTTTTGACTAGCGATCACTTCTCCATCAATCACCACATTGATGGTAAATAATTTTCTTCTACCTTCTTGCACTTCTTCGGCTAAAACAAAATCTATCTGCTTTCCCTGTTTTAATGCCCAACCAATAATTTTATTTTTGATATTGATATCTATTTGTTCCAATTCATCCATAAACAAATAGGGTTGTATCATTTTTTGTATAATCCAATGCTTGGTAAAATTGTATTGCTTATCTAAATAAATGGCACCTACCAAAGCTTCTAAAGTATTTCCAAAAATTTGACTAGTTTTTAAACCGCCATCCATTTTATTAAAACGAGTTAGTTTTCTTAAACCCATTTGTATGGCAATATGGTTGAGCTGCTGTCTATTGACCATCTTGCTTCTCATCTCTGTTAAAAAACCTTCACCTTTGTAGGGATATTTTTTAAATAAATACTCAGCTACCACAGAACCAATAATGGCATCACCTAAAAACTCTAATCTTTCGTTATTTTCTGTTGGATTATCTTTTACAGATCGATGATTCAATGCTGTTTTAAACAATTCAAAATTTCTTGTGCGGTATCCAATAAGCAAGGATAGATTTTTCTCAAAATCAGATTGATTGAAAAACGAATATAGATCGTTAAGAATTTTCACGAGACTTAGTCCTTGAATTTTTTCACAATCACACATGCGTTATGACCGCCAAATCCAAATGTATTACTTAAGGCTGCATTCACCACTCTTTTTTGAGCTGTGTTGAAAGTGAAATTCAAACGACTATCTAATTCAGGATCGTCTGTAAAGTGATTGATCGTTGGTGGAACGATATCATGAATCACAGATTGAATACAAGCTATTGCTTCAATTACACCAGCAGCACCCAAACAGTGTCCAGTCATAGATTTGGTAGAACTAATGTTTAAGTTGTAAGCGTGTTCACCAAATACTTCAGTAATCGCTTTTGCTTCTGCAATATCACCTAATGGGGTAGAAGTTCCATGTGTATTGATATAATCAATTTCATTGGCTTGCATTTCAGCATCTCTTAAAGCAGCTATCATCACATTTTTCGCGCCCAATCCATCAGGATGTGGGGCAGTCAAATGATAAGCATCTGCAGTTGCACCGCCACCTACTACTTCACAATATATTTTAGCACCGCGTCTTTTTGCGTGCTCATATTCTTCTAATACTAAAACACCAGCAGCTTCTCCCATAATAAATCCGTCACGGTCTTTATCATAAGGACGGCTAGCTGTTTTTGGATCATCGTTACGTTCACTCATGGCTTTCATGGCATTAAAGCCACCCATACCTGCTGCACCAATCACCGCTTCTGCTCCGCCTGTAATAATAATGTCTGCCTTGCCTAATTTTAAATTATCCATAGCAGAAACAATGGCATTGGTACTACTTGCACATGCACTTACCACCGCGTAATTAGGTCCTCTAAATCCATGCTTCATAGAAATCTGCCCTGCAGCAATGTCCAATATCATTTTAGGAATAAAGAATGGATTAAATCTTGGGGTTCCGTCTCCATTCACATAATTGGTTACCTCTTCTGTAAATGTGGTCAAACCACCAATACCACTTGCAAAAATCACTCCTACTCTATCGTGGTCTACATTGTCTTTTGTAATACCTGCATCTATAACCGCTTGATCACTCGCCACCAAGGCTATTTGAGCAAAACGGTCTAATTTTCTTGCTTCTTTTCGATCCATGAATTCTGTTGGATCAAAACCCTTTATTTCACATGCAAATCTTGTTTTAAACTTAGAAGCATCAAACTGCGTAATCATATCTGCACCAGAAACACCTTTGATAAGGTTGTCCCAATAGGTTTCCAAATTGTTTCCTAATGGATTTAAAGTGCCAATGCCAGTAACTACAATGCGCTTAGTTTGCATGTAAAAAAATTTAAAAAAATTAAAAATCCGCCTTTAAAGCTAAAGGCTCAAAAAGGCGGATTGAAAAATATGCCGATGATTCAGCTTGAAATAAAATTATTTCGCGTGCTCTTCGATGTAAGCAACAGCTTGACCAACGGTTGTAATAGTTTCTGCTTGCTCGTCTGGAATAGAAATGTTGAATTCCTTTTCGAACTCCATAATTAATTCAACAGTGTCTAATGAATCTGCTCCCAAATCATTTGTAAATGATGCTTCGTTAGTAACTTCTGCTTCATCAACGCCTAATTTGTCAACGATGATTTTTTTAACTCTTGATGCGATGTCTGACATTGTAAATAGTTTTTGTTTACGGCGCAAAAATATACTTTTTGTTAAAAAAGACATATTTTATTTGCTTTTTTGTTTGCACAATTGTGCACATTAGGAGTTTTACCTTCAAATAGGGCAAAATAAGGCTTTAAAACTAACAATTGAGCGTAAAAAAGCACCGATTTTTATTTCAAAAAACCCCTGATTTCGTGTTGTTCCTCAAAAGAAAAGGGCTCTTTTGGGATGATAAAAAAGGATTTAGGCCCAAAATAAAAGTGAAAAAAAGCCGGGCTTTCAAAATAATGCTTCACCTCCAACCAGTTCCAAGCAGCTTCTCCCTGTGGGCAAACCAAATTGGCGCCTTGTTGATTAAAACTAAATTGCCATTGGTACTTAAATAAATCAGTTTTTTTAAAAAACCACCAAGGCAAAATATACCAGAACAAAAGCATTAAGACGATCCATAAAACCGAGCCCAATAAAAATAGTTCTGGGCGAATCTTTTTGTAATACAATAATATGGCAGTGACAATGGCATATACATTCACAATGACCAATAAAGTTTTGATTTCGGACTGCTTGATAAAATGGTATCTCAGCGCTTGCAGCACTGCAGTTTTTTGAAAAATGATGGTATATGGCATGAACCTATTTATAAAGTTTGTATCAAAGATAAGTAGCGTAGGCTTTTGCGTTATCAATTATTTTTTAAAACCCCATTTCTCCATATTATTTTTAGAGTCAAAATAACAAATAGACTATATTTAATATGCAAATTGCTCTAAAGCAACTCAATTACCTATCGTAGGTCATTAATCAAAGTATTATGAAGAAAGTATTATGCATTGGAGAAGCCTTGATTGATATGATATGTACTGATCGCGGCACTAATTTATCTAAAGGGCAAAATTTTTTAAAGAAAGCCGGTGGTGCTCCAGCAAATGTAGCTGCGGCGATAGCTGCTTTAGGTGGCGGTGTAGACATGGCAGCCAAAGTAGGAAAAGATCCATTTGGTGTTCATATCATTGAATTATTGAAAGAAATGGGGGTGGATACTCAATGGGTTCTACAAGATGAAAAACATTTTACCACATTTGCCTTTGTTTCACTAATGGAAGATGGTGAGAGAGATTTTTATTTTAATCGTGGCGCAGATGGACAATTGAGTAGTAAGGATTTAAGTGGACTAAATTTAAATGAATATAGTATTGTTCATTTTGGTTCTGCGACAAGTTTCTTACCTGGACCATTACAATCTGCATACATAGATTTATTAGAGCAGTCAAAAAAAGCTGGAGCGATCATTAGCTTTGATCCCAATTATAGACATTTATTGTTTCGGAATAATACCCAAAGCTTTATCGATCAATGTTGGCCTTTTATTGAGCAAGCGCACTTTTATAAACTAAGCGACGAAGAAGCTATATTAATCACGGGTTGTGATACCGTTCATGATGCAGCGGCTAGTTTAAGAAAAAAATCAAAAGCAGTGTTTACAATAACCATGGGCAAGGAAGGTACTTTGCTTTCCATGGGTGATCATTTAGAAATGATTGGAAGTATCGCAATAACTCCTGTAGATGCTACAGGAGCAGGAGATGCCTTTGTAGGGGCAGTGCTGTTTCAATTAATCAATAGCAATCCAAGCATGTTAGAACAAATAGATACTGATCACTGGAAGAAGATGATCAGCAATGCCAATAAAGCGGGTGCAAGAACCTGTGAATTTATGGGTGCTATGGAAGCATTCAAACATCTAAACAAATCAATTTTCAATTAATCCAATCAAGATAGAATAGTATACATAAAACACTTACTTATAAAAGTTATACGAAAAGAGAAACGGTTTTACATTATTAGAGATTATTTAGAATTTATACCCTATACCAATATTAATGGCATAATCTGCAAAAGCCGCATCACCTCTTGCAAATACTTTTGTATCTATTGTTCTTAAAATATCAGGCTGGCTTTGATTGCGCTCTCTAAATATTGAGATAGGTAAATAAGCGTACAAATTGAATTTCTTAAATTGATAATTTCCTCCAGGTTCTGCAGCAATCACCGTACCTGGTCTTCTAAAGCCTGAGTTTTTACCAATTAAATCAAAAGTAGGGATACATTCATATCTAGCACCTAAAGATAATGTCAATGCTTTTCTTGTCCAGTTAGAACCTGCTCTAATTAAATACTGATCTGGCACACTCATTACATGTGATGTATATTTTACAGCAGCCTCAGAAGGTGTTCCACCTCTTGCTGTACTCACTCCATTATTATCTCTTGGGTTAATTAGATAAAAAGCATTACCATATAAACTCCAAGAATTATTAATTTGTCTAAATGCACTTAATTCTAGTGTTACACCCAATCCTCCATCTCCCAATTGTATGGATTGATCAACTGGACCAACTCTTGTTGCGTTCAATTTATAGGTAAAATCATCCACAGCCTTATAATTACCAGTAGGTAATTTCAATCCAATACCGCCCATTAAATTTCCTTTACGGCCAGGCTTAGGGGCCCACAACCATTTGTATGCAGTAATTCTAGCATCACCAATACCTCCAGAAGAAGTAACAAATCTTGGGCTACTTGGTAAATTACTTATATGCTCATATTTAGATGAACGCTCATTATAAATCAAAGGCAATGCTACACCAATATTCCATTGATCATTAATAGTTCGAACCAATGAAAGATCGATGGTGCGATTAAAATTCCTCACTTCTGTACCTTCTTCAATTCTTTGTTTTTGTTCTACTGTACCATTAAAATGTCTAAATGAATTAAAATAGCGGTATGCAATATTTAAATCCCATTTTTTAGGAGCTGGCATTGCATGGTTACTATCCATTCCCATATGCAACATACCAGCATGTTCCATGGTATTTAAACCACCAACAGTTCTTATGGCTACACAACCTTGAGAAGTAGCTGAGGTATACATTAAAACAGAAACAATCATTACAAAAAAGTATTTACACATTCCAAATTGCATGATAAGACTATTTTAACTGAACTCGGCCATTGATAAATGTTCCTAAATTTCTTCCTTGTTTTTTTCCTTCTTCAATTGCGGTTCTAAAATGAATACCTCCATATAATCTACTTATACAAGCTTCTTCGGCAGCATCATAAAAAGAATCAAAACTTCTAACAATTTGTATATAGGGTTTTTCATAAGAATCAGTAAAAGCAAATTGTTCTCCAAAAATTTTAGTCAAAACACTTGCTATGCTGGAAGAAATTACACTGTGTCCACTGGTATATTCAGGAAATGGAGGGGTTTGTAAAAGGGGCTCCCATTGCTGATCAATTGATTCATTAATCGCTGTAATGGGTCTGAGATATTCACTTCTATACTTTTCGTCCCAACATGAGATAAAACCATCAAACATTGCAATAGAAGTCATAGCATAAGTTTGTGCAGCTGCTACCCAGTCTTGTTTAATTTGTTGACTGGCCTGAGAAGTAATATTAATCCAATGACCACCAGGGCTTGGTTTCTTAGTAGTATATCTTAAATGCCCTACATGGGTACTTGCCGATGCATTATCATCCCAAAAATAGGCGATCTCTTTTTGAAGTGGGGTTAAGTTTTTTCTAACCAAATACACTTCATTGAGATCTTTGTAAAAAGCACTTGATTTATCTAAGCTATAAGCAGGAGGTCTAGGTGGCGCAAATTGAGCGCTACTATCCATTACCAAAGGTTTCATTTTTGTCCAAAACGGCTGAACTGCATCTAAATAATCAGGAGCTGTTGTTTTCCATTTAGAAGGATCGTCCACTTTAACAGTATACCTTTCCATCCCTTGGATCATTTTGTAATTATCCTTTGAAGCTCTGTCTAAAATTACGGTAGCGATTGATTTACCAAATTGAATGGATCTATCTAAAATGGTCTTAGGGATGCCCACTTTCAAAGAGTCCATGATAATTTTTTGGTCTTTAATAGTTGAATCGCTTGTAAAAGTAAGCTTTTGGACTACGGTGTAAAATGCACTTATACTAGCAATTCTAAAATCATATAGTTTGTTTTTATCTGGCATCGGAAGCGCATCGAATCCATTAAGCTGTGTAGTAAGAGATCTATAGCTCGTATCCATAAACCTGCTACTTTCATAAGCTGCAATAGTGCTATATGCATAAATTCTACTTGCTACTGGCGCCGAGAAGATATCATAAATGATAATATCGTTTAAAGATTTTGACATCTCATGCACATACTTAACAGATGCAGGATCTGCCTTGGGTAATTGTTCTTTTTCTTTACAACCCTGTGTGATAACACTAATAATAAACAAACCAATGAGTACTTTTTTCATATTATATTTTAAATCTTAACAATTCTTTTCTTTCCTTGATGATTCAATAACTCGATTTTATTAATCGAAGAATTAATATTGATAAACCTTGAAGAGGCAGATAAGAAGGAGCTTCCAAAAGGTATTTCTATTTTTTGTTTTTGGCCATTTTTATAATATATAATTGCTGCAATATCGTTTTGATTAAAACGAAGTGCAGAAACAGCAGCATCAAGTTGATGAAGTACTAGATTACCTCTATTTTGACTTGCTATCACCTGATATTTACCTGAAGCAGAAAGTAATTTAACGAGCGCTTTTGCATTACCAGGAATAAAGATGCCTGATTCCATAATACTTGTAGGCTTGAAATGACCTTTCCCATCTCCTTTTAAAAGCAAGCCATTGGATGCATCATACCTTCCAACGGATACTTCAGTGCCATAGTCATTACCAGATAAAAGCAGGTCAATATTTCCATCCGCGTTAAAGTCTTCTGTAACTATTCCATTAATATTTGAAAACTGTGCCTCTATCGGAAGGGATGTCATTTTAAACTTTCCGCCACCCTCATTCATAAGGATAGATGAAGCAAAATTGGTTGCCTTTTTTACGATGGCAGTTTTCAATTCCTCTTTTGTTAAGATTTCATTAATAGTAGATTTAGCATATGAATTATAATTAGGAAACTTAGCTCTCATATTAATCATCTGCTTAATCATATCATCTCTTGTATGTGCAGGGAATGCTTGAATTTTTGGATTGTCAAAACTTGTTTTTAAATACAATACCGGTATTGCATCAAAATTTCCATCCTTATTAAAGTCACTTGCATAAATCTGTGCTGGATACTTTTCTGATGCTTTATAAAAACTGTTTAATCCCATATTACCTACTACATAATCCATATCACCATCTTTGTCCACATCAGCAGCTGTAATACTACTCCAGAAACCAGTCTGTTGATCAATATTTGACGCTTTGGTAACATTAGCAAATTTTCCAGCATTGTTTTTCAAAAACTCAACGGACATCCACTCTCCCACTAAAATTAAATCCTGCCAGCCATCATTATCAAAATCAGTGAATATAGCATCGCAGATTAACCCTATCTCATTCAGACCCGGTGCAACCTGTTTAGTTATATCCGTAAAAACAGCTTTGCCATTTTTTGAATCATTTCGGTAAATAAATGAACTTACCGATTTGGGATAAGCCCATGGCTCAACACGACCGGCTAAAAATAAATCCAAGTCTCCATCACGATCAAAATCTGCTGCTCTAACACATGATTTACTAGAAAGGTTGGAAGGAATGGCTAATGTATCTAATGTAAAAATTCCCTTACCATTATTTGTAAAAAACTGATCTTGATAAGCACTTGACTTTGGAGATCGCTCATATCCACCTCTTGTTATATAAAGATCCAAATCACCATCATTATCAGCATCAAACAATAAAGGAGACATTTCATCCGCTACTTCTTTTTTGGCAGATTGTAAATCTATCAATGGACGAGTGCTGTACTTTCCTGTTTTTTCTTGAAAAAATAATGTTGCAGCATTTGGATAAGATCCTGTCATAACAAAATCATCTAATCCGTCTAAATTGATATCACCAACAGCAATACCTGGGCCATATTCAGATAACTTATGGGGTAATAATTTTTGAACATTAAAATCAACATAATCCGCTTCTTCGTGCACAAAATTTGGCAAGAATTGCGTACTTAAATTCGTAAACATACTTTTAGGAGTATGGAATAAAAATGCAAATGCATCATTAGATGAAATAGAAGAAGCCTTATGATTCAATGTAATTTGCTGATTGATAGCTACATTTTTTAGCATTTGCTGTTGATGATCTGGCCAAATTATTTTAATGGAATCAACCTGCTTTGCTTGACCTAAACCAAAATGTGCAATAGGGTCTACAGAACTTAAATAGCCTCTATAAGGAGTATGTTCGTAATACTGAAACTGCCCATTATTATAATATACCAAGACCTCTGCACCAAACCCATCTTTATTGAATGCATTGCCTTCTAATTTAATTTGCAAATAGCTATTTACTTCTTTTTGTTTATTTTGATTGTTTTCATAAACAGAAGCAAGATCATTAATATTGTTTACTACATAGTCTAAATCTCCATCCTTATCTAAATCCACGTAAACCGCGCCATTTGAAAAAGTAGGCAAATCCATTCCCCAACTTTTTGTAACATCTTCAAAACTCAATTGTCCATTGTTTTTAAAAGCATAATTGGCAATCTTAATCTGTGGAATTTTTTCCAACAAGGTTTCCCAACTTGCATAAGTACCAAAATCTTGTCTATAGGATATAAAATCGTTATCGGTCACATCTCTTGGATAACCATTGGTAATAATAATATCTCTTTTTCCGTCATTGTCAAAATCGGCCACACTTGGACACCAACTCCAATCTGTTTCTGCAATGCCTGCTAAAAATCCAATTTCACTAAATACAGGATGATTAGAACTGTCTTCTCTTTGCGTATGGGTAAAGCCCTGATTTAATTGCAATGTATTTCTAACATACTGTAAGTTATAATTATACTTCATCTGGTTAATATACCCTTGATAGCTATTGGGGTTCATATTCATTTTCTTTCTATAGCTATCTTTTGCGTTCATGTCAACAGTAACAATATCTTGTAAGCCGTCATTATTGAGGTCTACAACATCATTGCCCATAGCATTATAACTTCCATGTTTAAAGTATTGCTTCGAAGCTTCTTTAAATGTTCCATTTTTTTGATTAACATACAAATGATCACTATTATTAAAGTCATTCGTTACAAAAATATCTTTCCATCCATCATGATTAATGTCTGTAATATTGACGCCCAAACCATATCCAGGAATATCAATGCCAGCTTCTTTGGAAACATCAGTAAAAACTGCATGCCCAACCGAGCTGTCAAAATCATTTCTTAATAATTTATCCATGCTATAGCTTACCGTATCAATATCGTTTCTTTGAAAAACAGTAGGAGCTCTTTGAATGGGTTGGGTAGTCAGTATATATGCATCTAAATCACCATCATTATCATAATCAAAAAAACTAGTCATTACGCTATGACTGGTATCGGCCAATTGATATTCAGCAGCCATTTCCTTAAATGTAGGTACGCCCGAACCATTCACCCCTTGATTCACAAAAAGTAAGTTTTTGCGATCTTCTCCTTTTTCTTTAACTGTATTACTTACGTAAATATCTGGCTTGCCGTCATTGTTGATGTCTACAACAGAGGCAGAAGAAGACCAAAAATTGTTCGTTCCAACTCCTGCAATTTTAGTGCAATTTTCAAATTGAAGCTTGCCTTTATTCAGATACAGTTCATTGGATACCATATTGCCTGTAAAATACAAATCTGGCAAACCATTTAAATCAAAATCTCCCACGGCTACACCACCACCATTGTAGATGAATTCAAGGTTTATGGGGTTATAAGCAGCTGTAAGCTCTATTTTATTATTAAAATTTACACCGGTCTTTTTACTATCTAATAATTTAAACAGAGGATCGTTGCTGCAAGAAAATAAAAAAATAAGGATAAAAAAGAAAGAGAAAAAATGAAGGAATATTTTAGAAGTCTTCATTTAATTATTATTTAAAAGTAAAAAACGAAGATACTAAATAAAAAATAAGGCGCAATAAATTGCGCCTTATCTAAAACTATATATAGTGTAGGTTAATTAGAAACCTGCATTTTGTTTTAATTTACCACCAGAAAGTACAATCGCTCTTTCAGGAAGTGGGTAATAGTCTGGAATTGTTGTCTTAGCAGACTTTAAGTATAGACGCTTCTCTCTTTCTACTTCAAGGTAAGGCTTTAATGTATTTTGAGCGTAGTTGCTACCATATCTTACTAAGTCGAAGAAACGATGTCCTTCCATAGCCAATTCAAGTCTTCTTTCCCAACGTACAGCTTCTCTTGCAACATCTTTGTTGGTCCAAGTAGCAGTATAGTTAGAAATTTTGTACTTAGCAGGGCTACCTTTTACAGCAGACTCAGCTGAAGCAGCTCTTGTACGAACTTCATTCACATATTGTCTTGCTTTTTCCATAGATCCAGCTTCTACTTCACACTCTGCAGCCATTAACAATAAATCTGCATAACGCATAGCGTGGTAGTTTTTAGCAGTTACCTGTCTCCAACCATTCGCTGTAAATGTATTTACATCAGCTGCAGAATAGATATGCTTCTTAGGGCTGTAAGGGCCAGCATAGGCAGCATCTCTGATCCAGTTACGACCTGGGTGAGCACCCCAATCCCAGAATGGAACTTCACGGCGACCAACTGACCAGTCTAATCTTGGATCTACTTCTTCAGTACCTAAAGTAAATGGCTTATCAGATGTCAAAGCTTCGTCATTCTTCACGTCTACCTTGTTGAAATCTGTGAAATCAGGTAAACCATTCTTAGTTTTATAAGCATTTACTAAGTTTTGAGAAGGTTGTAAGAATCCGCAACAACCGAAATCACCACCATAAGGGAAGGCAAGACCATAACCTCTATTACCATCACCTTCTTGTGCACCTTGTGCAGCAAATTGAATAGAGAATACATGTTCTGGACCATTCTCATAACGAGGGTCATAGTTCTTCCAATAAGCATCTAACAAAGCATATTTTTCACCTTTAGAAGTTACGCCATTAGCAATCAAATCTGAGAAGATTGGTAATGCTTCAGCATACTTTCTTTGATATAATAATGCTTTTGCTTGATACGCTTTAGCAGCAGATGCATTCACTCTACCTAATTGAGCTTGAGATTTAGGCAAGTTAGATGCAGCTGAAGAGAAATCAGCTACAATTAAAGCCCATACCGCATCACTAGATAAAGAGTTACCTGGATTGCTTGTAGTTGTATCAGTAACGTAAGGAATATTACCCCACATTCTTTTAGCTTCAAAATGTAAGAAACCTCTGATGAATCTTGCTTCAGCTGTTAAATTCTTTTCAGCTTCAGCACTTAATTCACTTGGTTTTTCTTTTTTCACTTTTGTGATCAAACGAAGTACATCGTTTGCTCTTGCGATACCATCATAGATAGAAATCCAACGTGCATAGAATGCGTTGTTAGATGGTAACCAGTTATAGGTTTCAACTGCTGTCATTGCAGGTTGGTCATTCGCATCTGTACCTTTGTAGGCATCATCAGAAGCGATATCACCATATACCCAGTTAGTAACAGGAGTATACCAGTTTTCACCGTATTTAAATTGAGATTCCCCATCTAAGTGACCGTAAGCACCAATTAATGTCGCGTCAATACCTTTCGCGCTCAATAATTGTGCATCGCTATACTGGCCGTAAGGGTCAGTCTCTAGGAAGGACTTATTACAAGCCCAAATTCCTAGTGCCATGAATACAATGGCAATCGAGATTTTTAAATTATTTTTCTTCATCTGTTTAAATTTATCTTGTTATCTAATTATTTAGAATGAAGCAGTGATACCGAATGTGATGATTTTTGGAACTGGGAAGTTACCAGCATCTACACCCATGTTGTAATCAACTTGTTGATTACGATAATCACCACGACCAGTGTTAAAGTTTCCAATTTCTGGATCTAAACCACTGTACTTAGTTATAGTGATTAAATTCTGAGTTTGCACGTAAATTCTCAATTTGTCTAAACCAGCTTTTTTCAAGCCTGCTGAACTCATATTGTAACCAACTGTGAAATTCTTTAATCTTAAGAAACCACCTGGCTCGATATAATAAGATACAGGAACTTGACCACTCGCACCATCACTTGCATCTAACTTAGGTAACAATGCTTGGTCACCTGGCTTTTGCCAGCTGTCATACAATACTCTCTTAGTTCTGTTACCTTGGAATGTATTGAAGTCAGTCCAGTAACGAACATAGTTAGCAATGTCTCCACCTGCTTTCCAGTAAATGAATGAAGCGAAGTCAAAGTTTTTGTATGTAGCAGAAAGGTTGATACCTGCGATGAAGTCTGGATGCGGGTTACCGATAAATGTTTTATCAGATGCATCAATTTTCTTATCACCATTTTGGTCTTTGTATTTCCAACCACCAATGAACTTACCTCCTTGATCTAAAGAAGCTAATTCAGCAGCGTCATCAAAGAAACCATCGATTTGGTAACCATAGAAGCTCATGAATGGTCTACCAACTACAGAACGGTTAAATGGATCTATACGAGTACGGCTACCATCAACAAATTCACCAGAGATTGCATCTACTGTGTTTCTGTATGCTGAGAAGTTTAAGCCAACTTCATAGTTGAAATCTTTTCCTTTAGAACCCTTGTAGTTGATATTCAAATCAATACCATTATTGGTCATTTTACCAATGTTTTGTGGTTGATTATCAACGAAACCATACAATGTAGGGTTTAATTCTACAGGGAATAATAATTTAGAAGTTTTCTTGCTATAAAGTTCTAATACTACGTTTAATTTATTGTTCAACATAGTCGCGTCGAAACCTACGTTAGTAGTTCCTGCAACTTCCCACTGAACATTTGGATTACCAATTTTTCTGTGTGCAAAACCAGCAGAGCTAGTATTACCACCATTGATTGGGTAACTTGTAAATCCATTCTCATAAGCAAAAAGATTTGAGAAGCCGAAAGATGGAATTCTGTTATTACCAAGAACACCATAACCAACTCTTAATTTCAAATCATCTAACCAAGAAGAAGTAGATTTCATGAATGACTCTTCAGAAATTCTCCATCCTAAACTCGCACCACCGAAATTACCAAACTTGTTGTTAGGTCCAAATTCGTTAGATGCACCATCACGACGGAAAGATCCACTAAAGATGTACTTATTATTATATGAGTAATCAGCTTTAACTAAGATCGGCGTTAAGAAACGACTTAAATATTCGTAGCTATAACCAGTTGGAGTTGGGTTTTGACCAGAACTTACTTGCCAGAAGTTTCTGTCAAATAAGAAATAATCACTTGAGTTTGCACCCGTTCCACGACCTCTAAATTGCTTGATCTCATTACCTGCGATTACAGATACATCATGTACATCAGCAAACACTCTCTTATAACGTAAGGTATTGAACCAAGTTAAAGAATAGTTGAATTGCATGTTCTCATAATAAGAACCTGTACCACCTCTACCTTCAGATGTTTCATATCTAGGTAAGTTAAAACCATTGCTATTGTTAAAGCCATAGTCCATACCAAAATTAGATCTAGCAGTAAAGTATTTCAAGAAGTCAACTTCTGCATACAAATTACCGATGATACCAATTTTTGTATTTTTCTTATCCTTGTCTCTGAAACGATCTGCTACAGGGTTACCTGCGTTACCAAGGTTTGAACCTCTAGTACCAGCAAAGTTACCAGCGATATCATAAACAGGAACAATTGGTTGCATACGAGCAGCCATTAAGATTGCGTTACCTTCATCTTGGTTAGTGAAACCAGGAATTTCATCGATGAAGTTAATTTGCATAGATTGACCAACTCTAATTTTGTCTTTGATAACAAAGTTAGTGTTGCTTCTTAAAGAGTAACGCTTATATCTAGTTTGAATTACCAAACCTGATTGGTCAAAATAGTTCAAACCAAATAAGTAGTTTCCTTTATTAGTACCACCAGAAACAGTCAATTGTTGATTCATCATTGGAGCTACTTGCGTAATCTCTCTTAACCAATCAGTACCAATTTTATTTGCTGGGTGAATTAAATAAGTTCTTTTATCATCGTTAACATTGTAAATGTCTAACTTATATAAACTTGGGTTAGTAGCTGGGTCACCTGCTCTTAAACCAGATTGAGTTCCTGCATAAATGAAATCAGGAATTACTGGATTAACACTTCCCTCACCAGGACCATATTGACCATGCTTCACACGACCTTGTGCATCTACTTGACCAGCATTTTTTGCTAATTTCCATAAATAGTCACCATACTCACGAGTGTTTAATAAATCTAAGCTTTTGTTAAAAGATTGAGATCCATAATAAGCATCATAAGTAATTTTTGGAGCACCAACTTTACCTTTTTTAGTAGTGATGATTACAACACCATTCGCAGCGGCAGAACCATACAATGCAGATGCAGATGCATCCTTAAGTACTTGCATTGATTCGATATCTGCAGGGTTGATATCAGCTACTGAAGTTAATTGGATACCATCCACAACGAATAAAGGGTCGTTAGAACCGAAAGTACTAAAACCACGGATACGGATATTTGCACCAGCTCCTGGAACACCAGAAGAAGTTACAGTCACACCCGCAGCACGACCTTGTAATAAACTTTCGATGTTTGGTCCAGGGTTTGCAGTCATGTCTTTAACATTCACAACAGCAACCGCACCAGTTACATCTTTTTTACGTTGTGCAGTATAACCTGTCACAATTACTTCGTCAAGATCACTCATAGTTGAAGCAAGCGTGACATTAACAGTTGTAGTAGACTGTGCTACTCTAACTTCTTGTGATTTTGTACCCACTGCAGTGATCTGAAGTACAGATCCAACAGGAGCATTAATTGAGAAAGAACCATCGTCAGATGTTGATACACCTGCGTTTGATCCTCTTACAACTACAGAAGCTCCGGCAATAGGTTTGCCATCCGAACTGGTAACTTTACCAGTAATTTTTTTCTGTGCGAAAACAGCGACACTGATTAACATTGAAACAAAAGTCAATGTCATTAATCTAGCTGCATCTTTGAGAAAGATTTTTTTCATAATGAAGCAAAATTTAGTTTATTAATTCAACAATCAAAAGCAATATAGACGATTTCAGTTAATTGCAAAAAAAAAGTTAAAAAAAGCATTAAGTTTATATTAATTCTTTGGGAAAGCAATTTTTTGGCTTTTAATTTATTGTAATTAAATACTTTAAGTATATAATAAAAATAATATATATTTACATAGCATTAATTCTCATTATATGTTAAAAAATTTCAAACGTTTGCGAAAAAGTTTGTGAAACATTTTGTTATTTTACAGGAATCATCCAAAGTATTATGACCAATACTACACTCAAATTGTTGGC